>Ga0315279_10000011_pt1 | contig 458603 bp, 440 predicted proteins | sample YL17G06_20_MG_FD_203694 | JGI IMG/M metagenome (GOLD analysis project Ga0315279, IMG submission 203694) | Sediment microbial communities from Yellowstone Lake, YNP, Wyoming, USA - YL17G06_20 | ecosystem: Environmental > Aquatic > Freshwater > Lake > Sediment | place: USA: Wyoming | collected... | reverse complement strand
AAGGCGGTACAACTCAAACTCAAATCGAAGGGACAACGGTAACAATAGGAGGCGACATCATAATAGCCATCAACGGCACAAGAATCAAAAACATGGATGATCTCTCAACTTACCTAGAAGAATACACGCTGCCAAGCCAAACAATAAACGTGACGATAGTAAGAAACAACCAGACCCTAACATTGCCTGTCCAACTACAAGAGCGCCCCTTGCCATCAACGTAGCCGCGCGGATTTGGAACAGAATAGGGCACAATTCTGAAAAACCCGTTAATAGTTCGCAGACAAAACAACAGAAAAGAGGTGACGAAAACGATGAAAATGAAACATTGCCCCAAATGCGGTTCCACAAACGTCAGCTTTCCCCTGCTCTATCGTCCTTCGATCTGGATGTGTCTGGACTGTGGCTACGAAGGCGCCTTCATAATCGAAGGCGACATACATGCAGAAAAATGCAGGAGCGCCCCTGAGATCGATAATGCATCACTGATTGGACTGAAGGAAGATCCAACATGGACAATTGGGACAGTCAAATGGACAAACAGTGCAGAACTCTGCTACGGCTAATCTGCCAATACCCCAGTTGAAGCTGGCGAAAGCGCGGGATTGAGGCCATAACGAAAGTGACAACTTCCACATTATCTCTCCTTTCTCCTCTTTCTCTTTCTTGGCCGCTATTCCGTGCGCTTTCACCACCTCATTCCTTTTTTGGTCTCACACCGGATTTGATGAAGACTCTGCGACATGTTATGGGCGCACGAGCAACAGAAGAAAGGGACTTGCTGGAGACTATGGAGACATCGTCACTCAATCATAGGTGCAACCCCAGTCTCTTCACTGCTCGCGCGCTAACGAAGATTGGTCATCAAAAATAGAAAAAAGGGGCGCGCGCCCGTGCGCTGATATGTTGAACCCAGCTGTGTAGATGAGCCTGCTAATACTACGTGGCAAACTGAGGAAAAGAATATGAAAAGCGCAACAAGTGCGATGGCTTCATTCTTAAGGTAGACGTTCATTTCCTCTTCCCACCTTTGCTTCTGCGTTTAGCATATGTTCCAACACATGTACACGCAACAACCGCAATGACCACAAATACAGGCCACGGATTTGCCATACGATCAACTCCAAGCGGTGCAGATGCGCCATAGAATCCTGTTGGTGCATGCGTATCAATTTGGCCGTTGTCGGCCCACAATGAAACGCCGTAGTTTGAAACCCCTTCATTGTTGGTTGCATTGTAGCACAGGTCCACAATCCATTCTGGATATATCGCTAAGCTATCACCACGTACTGAATTCAAGTCTCGACGCCATTCAAGTGTGGCATTTGTTAGGACCACTTCTTGTCCATGTGTCTTCGCGTAGGCTTCAGCGCATGGTGTTGCAATGCTTATTGCATCTTCTTTCGAAATGTTGATCTCTGTCGTGGCGACATAGTACGTTGCAAGATTGTCCATGAACGTTGTTACACGGCCACTTTTAGATATGCTTAGATAAAGGGCTTGAGGCCAAATTGTGTATTGATCATTTATCTTTCTAAACCAGCTCAGGCACGTGCACTCAAGGTAATCGCGTGGCTTTGTGCAGTTTTCAACATGAGATATTTCCAGCCGTGCATAATTATTTTCAACAATTAGGCTCTGATTCTGAAGGGCTGTGGAAATCATTTCGATGAATTTATCACAATAACTCGTATTGGACAATGCTCGATAACCTTCCACTGCCCTCAATGCTATGGAGAGAGAATCATTGAGTGTCTTGTCTCCAAAAAGCTCAACTGATGGCAAGTCCAAACGGTATATCGAGAATTTGCCATCTATGAAGTGAAATAGAAAATTGAGAGAATGATTGTTTTCGCTGATCACAATACGCGATAAGGTTTCGAAATGCTGCGAGTTTGGCATTCTGTCCATGCCACCGCTCCAAAGCTGAATAGCACAGCTACTAAGGTTCATCCTGCCAACTTTGTCCAAGATCCTCAGAGCATAGTCCTTCTCGACTAAATCAGACATCGCATAAGGGACACTTTGACCATAGGCCTGAGCAAATGAGGATAAGAGTACACAAAGCATCAAGATCATTACTAGAGCTGCCACGGTTCCCCTGCTTGGACGACGAATCCAACTAAATATACCTCGTCCCATGAGATGAAGCCTCCGCACTCACACCCATCCATGGGTTATTGTGCTAGTGCCCACATTCCATTTCAAGGTCCCACGCCCCCGACAACCCTCAGTTCATCTACTCGTGCTTTCTTATAATCTTTTGGAAGCGCTGTTCTGTCCAAGCTCAGATGCATTCTTTGATTTTCTGTTCGTCCTGTTGGCGCTCTTCAACATCATCGGAGCGCTGCTCGGAATCGCCCTAGCAAGAACAATATTAGGAAGGAGCGAAAAACGATAGTTGAGTCTGGGTGACTATCTATTTCGCGCTCTGGTCTACGGTTTGCGCCCGCCTGGCCCGGAGTCTAGAGAGCTCAGGTCTAAACATCCTCTATAGGCATGTCAGTCTACCGAGGTTTTTCGCATAGGCATTCTTATTGGGCTTGAATGCTCTGCAAGACTGCAAGCACTCCTACCTCTATGGCTCTCTTTCCTAAGGCACCCTTCGTCCAGTTTGTGTTTCTGTCTGATCAGTACGCTTTTTGCATCTTGTTCGTCAATCACACTCCTGTCCGGCCTACCTAGTTTGTTTAGCGCGCGCCAGATTTTCGTTTCTCAAAGTTCGTACCGCATTATTGTTCTGGTTTTGGAGGTGGAACCACAATCTGTAAACCCAACCTTCTGGAACATGGAGGCAAGACCAGTGTAAACAGTCGTATCTTGCTGTTTTTCACTGGAACGATTCGGATAGCCTTCAATGATCTTGGCCCCTTGCTCTCCAGCATATTTGACGGCAGCTTCCAGCAGGCTAGTTGAGACACCTTTTCGTCTCCAACGTTTGACCACAAAGAAGCAGACCACGGACCAAACTGGCTGGTTGTCTATGCGTTTCAGCGTTCTGGATCTTTCAAGTTGTGGAATTCTTCTCTTGGAGATATGGAGCACCAAGCGATTGGCTGCCCGTCAGAATATGCTATTATGCCTGGAGCTTTCCTCTGGTTCACGATAGTCTTCAAGGCTTCTTTTCTGTCGCTGCCTCTTCTTTTCTCCCATTCATTTGATGAGAGCCTCCACCACATGCACCAGCATGACCTGCAGATGCTGTCTTCTCCGAACAGCTCCTCAAGGTCTTTCCATCTTTCCGAAGTCAAAGGATGAAACGCAAGATTCATTCTTACGGTTTGTCACCTGCCGTGGTTAGATCAGAATTGACATGTCTTCTGTTCAATGTGCAATTTGCCGGAGGGCATATATCCTTTTAGGCTGACCATGAAATCTGCACGTGAGCAGGTCATTTCTGCGCACTCTGGTTCTCATGCGCGCTAAACGTTGCGTCGATAAGCGCGCGCTCAACACGCAACACACTTTAGTATCACCAAAACCGTCTTTCTTCACAGGCTCATGGTGATGGTTAGACAAGGATTTTATTCTATGGTCTGAGCGTAGAAGTGGCACACATCCAAAAACGCGTGCGCCCGGAAGAAACCCGCTCGAAAACTGAAATTTGAGGAATGATTTCGCTATCAACGAGAGCTCAGCGTCACTTGTGCCTCTTTGATTCCTAAAAAGAGTGCAAGTTCGTCAGCAACAGGCTTGAGAGTTGCCAAAGCATTGTTGGATAACTTCTCAAGAGGGTTTACGATTATCTTCAAAATCGTTCTTGTCTTCTTACTAGTCCATGTCGCCACTATGCGGCCGTTGATGAGCACTGCAGCGGCAACTTCGCCAACGACCGGACGGTAAACCTTCCGCAGTACTTCGTCCCGGATTATTCGTGAGCGGTTCTTGTGCCCCATAAGGTAAGAATCATATTTCGGCAATAGTCTAGGTGGAACCTGTGTCTCTACGTCGACTTTTTCAAGAGCCCTGAAATCCTCCTCCAGCATCCAGAGCTCTATGCGAGAACCCTCGAGCTGAACTTGCTTCAGGCCTTTGCTTCCTTCTATGGTTTTGTTTGCTTCGCTGGTTAACATGCCGCTCCAACAGGCAAAATCCTGGGCAGAGGCAGGACCATATCCCCGCAAATATTTCTTCATCAGTTGCCTTCTAGCCTCTGTTTCCGAAACATCGTTGAGGTCTACGTGGGGTAACCACTTATCCAACCTTGCAAAGCACGCTTCTCTTCCGCAGGGTTCCCCATGAACCGTTAAGCCCAAGTAGCTTGTTTCTTTCAAGATGCCGCCCCATGCCGAAAACAGTCTCTCGTATGGTTGGGATTCATCGGCTAGCAATACGCGTACTCTATCGCAGAGTTCTTTCCTGCGCAGCGGCTTCTCAGCCAAAGCCTCCTTAATCTTTGGATACAGCTTCCTTTTCCTATCTTCACGGGATGGCCAGCCAGGCTCATTCATGTATCTTCCATGATGCTCAAACCACATTCTCCTCAGGGCATTATGATATACTGGCAAATCCCGCGAGGGGATTATGTGAAGTGTGCCGCGCATGAACCAAGTCTTGGTGAGACTTTTGTCTCTGTACAAGAGGCGGGCCAGAACTTCCGGCTCAAACCCCTTCACTCTGCTCCAAACCGAGTAATACGGCGTCATTGGAAGTTGAGAGTGAAGACCACAAACCTTGCCTACCACGGCTAGTACATCAGATTTGCCAGCCTGATCCGCTAGAAAATGATTTTGCAGATAGAATTTTGTCAATCTTTCAAGATTTATCGCTACAACTTCTTTGCCCAAACCGAGTACCTTCACGCGCACTTATCCAGTCAATATAGCCTGTACGTGTTTAGTAGCTTTTCGACTTCGCGCGCGCCTGATTTCCTTGAGTGCTGTGATTTTGTCTTTGCCAAGTTTCTTATCTTTGGCTCTGGTGAGCGCGTTACTGAGAGTAATCATTTTTAAGATAGGTACCAGCTACAAGATTCCTGAGCAAGTTCCGAAAGCTGTATCCAGCTCTTTTAGAGATGTACCAGAATATGAGCGACATACGACCAGATAACACAGACCTGAAGGGACCCGGCTTTTTTCTTCTAGGCAGAGTTGAAACAGATCAGTCTGAAATTGAGTTGCCAGCATGTGCTTTTCAACGTCACTTCATGACCCTCGGAAGCAGCGGCTCAGGCAAAACCGTGCTATGCAAATGCGTGATCGAAGAGGCTGTGCGAAACAACATTCCAGTAATAATAGTCGACCCTCAAGGTGACATCTCCTCACTCGCGATTAAAGATGATGCTCAGGAACTGGAGGATCACGGAACACCTTTAGAAATTCAAGAGGAATATTTCTCAAAAGCCAGAATAGCCATCTTCACTCCAGCCAGCAACAAAGCCATCCCCATAAGCATAAACCCGTTCAAATCTCCTTCACAAGATGTTCCGCACGAAGAAGCTGTTCAAGCCATCGACATCACAGCAGCTTCCCTCACAAGCTTTCTTGGCTACGACTTAAACACAGACGCTGGAAGAGGCGCCAAAGCGTACATTTTCACCGTACTCGAGCACCTGTGGAAAGCGAGACAAAAAATCAGCAGCATAGATCATCTGGCCCACCTAGTCTTGAACCCGCCACCCAAGATCACGGGGACACTCAGTAGCCTTGTCACCAAGAAAGAATCAGAAGAAATCGCCCGGAAACTACGGTTTCTGACAATTGGAACTTCCGCACTACTCTTTCAGATGGGCGTTAGCATCGATATTAGCCTGTTCATGGACCGCAGCGACGGAAAGGTTCCTGTAAACATAATCTACCTGAACACTTTGACGTCCGAAAACGACAAGCAATTCCTCATCGCAACTCTCTTCAAAGAACTGTACTGTTGGATGCTGAAGAACCCCTCAAACGAACTAAGGATGCTGTTCTACGTCGACGAAATCGCCCCCTACATTCCACCCTACCCAAGAAACCCGCCCCCGAAAAACGCGTACGCGCTCCTTTTCAAACAAGCCAGAAAATATGGCGTCGGACTCGTCGCGGCCACCCAAAACATCGCAGACATAGACTACAAGGCCTTGGCGCAAGTAAACACGTGGTGTCTGGGCCGAATGATGACAACCCAGGACCTTGCCAGAGTCCAGAAAATCATCCAATCAATAGATCCAGCGCATGCAGAGGCGATTCTGAAGAAACTACCAAGCCTGCGAACTGGCGAATTTCTAATGCTGTCCCCCGACTTCTACGATGATGTCGTTGACTTCCACGTTCGCTGGCTGGTCACCAAACAATTGACACTCGATGAAAGAGACCTTTCGCAATACGTACCGCCAGAATCAAGAATGTTCTTTGAAAAACACATGGAAAAAGAGATCACGAAAAAATGGACTGCAGCAGCCCATTTTGAACCGTCCAAAACCTCAGAGGAGAAAATCAGACGATTTCTTAGTTCAGCAAGAAAAGCGGTCTCAGCAGACTCTGTCGCCAAAAGCCTCAAGATCAGTCCCGCGGACTCCGAGAAGATTCTCCGCAAGCTTGCTAGCGCAGGAGACGTAAGAAAAGGTCGAACCAAAAACGGTCAATACCTGTATTGGCTATCAGAATTCAATCTCGACCCTTCCAAAGACATCAATGGAGAAGTTCTAACAGTTCCCGTACAAATCACTCAAGTTGAGGCTAACAAGAGAGCCAATTCCATGCTTGAAGGTGGACTCCTCCACAAGGATGAAGAAATCTATGACGCAGAATTTTGGTATGCTCCTATCTGGAAAGTCACAGCTACTCACGCAGCAACGAAAATGCTCCTCCTCAAGAAAGTGGAAACACGCACGTACTACGTGAGCGCACAAACCGGTGCTCTAGTATCTCTTGAGAAAAAAGAGGTAGTTTTCCACAAACTAATCACAAGCGCCACGGAAAAACTGAGAAACCTAGATGAAGACCGACACATTACCTTTGAGCCAAAACTGCCCGGCGAAATTCAAAAGTTTCCACAGACTACACTTGGCATGGACAAAGCATACCAAATGTTAGAATTGAAGATAGGCGTAAGGCCAATATCAGGACAGATGATTCTACTGCCCGTATGGAGTCTGAAAGTGCAGCACAAGAGAAAGAAGGCAAGACGCACGATCAACCTAGATGCAGCCACAAGTCGCCTATTGTCAGGATATTTCCAAAGGAATTAATGCGGCGGCGATTCTTGAACCGCGCCAGATTCCAGCGCGTGGCCTCGGCACACAATCTACGCACGCGCGTTTGTTTTGATAGCTTAAATATCCAGTTCAGCATAAGCATGATAAGGGTTTTGAACATGCCAGCCGGAACCTCTGGAAAATCCGATTCAGTACTTTGGACAGGCAAACCCTGGATACTCTCAGGCGTAGTTACCAGAAGCATATCGATCATCGTGATTGCCGTAGTCGTCTCTTGGCTGGAACTCTACTTCAACGTGGCAAACAAGAATCTTCTAAACATAGCGCTTATCCTGTGGACTGGTTTGGCATTCTTCATAATTTGGGTACTCAGCCTAGCACATCTGCTGTTACTGAGGGCTTCAAGGACCTACATTCTCAGAAACGACAGTCTAGAGATAAAAACTGGAATCCTGACTCAAAAATCGTTTATGGTCGCGGCAACGGGGTTCGCAGACATGGAGGTAAGAAGAACGCTTTCCGCAAGAATAATGAATCTTGGAGACATAATCATCCGCACTCAAGACGAAAGCGGCGCTGACAGAAAAATAGAAAAGATCAAAAACCCAACGCGCGTCGCAGACCAGATAAGAGAAGTCATGGCGAAACCCATCGTCAGAATAGAAGGACAAAAACCCTTAGAAGAAAAGAAGTGATAGACCCACGTTGCCAACGATGCACCCGCCGGTAAATATCGCCTGACGAAAGCGCGCGCCGGGTCTAGCATGACGAAGTTCCAAGCTTACGTGAGAGCCGGAAAGGTATTTTAACCTTAGAAACGAAAATCAAATCCCGTTGGGTTTTCATGTCTGAAGAAGGAACGAAAAAACACACTGGCATATGCTACGATTGCGGTGGTCCCCTGGAATTGTTTGAATTGGATATGAAAAGATCCACAAAGATCATGGCATGCCAGAACTGCGGCCTATTCCATTTCTATAAAAAGGATTTCCTCGGCAACTGCAAACTGAGCAAAGTCAGCAAGAACTCCAACCGCGAATAGCTCCGTTGGCGCTCCGATATCATTCAATCAAAGCGCGCGCGAAATGAGAAAACAAGGTTTTTCCCATCATTCTGTTACAAAATCGTGTTACAAACCGTTCCAAACCCAATTTTTCAGTGATTTCCAAAAAGACAATAAACACAATGATATTTTTCAGTGATTTTTTGACTTCTGAAACAGCGAACGTTTCTCCGAGATTCAAGCTTCTTTTCTTGGACAAAGCATGAACTATTCCCGAGAACGTGTTAGCACGGTGAATAACACGTTTTTGACAGAAAGGCTTTTGACTGTTTCACGTCAAGGTTTGCAAATTCTTACGGAATATTTCGAGAATCGTTCCCTTTCTTTTGTCCAAAGAGAAATTAGCGCGAATTACCCGTGTAAAAATCTCATTCTGTTGCGGGCGCTGTCATCTACGCCGCGTGAATGAAAAGCTTCGGTTCCATGAGCGTTTTGCAAACATAACTGATAGTACTATTGCTATTATGAAAATCAAGAAGACGCCGAATTGTGAGTACTCCGGCAATATGCTTACTTCTTGTATTGAATGGTGATAAGTGAAATAGAGAAGGCTCTCTGAGCTTCCCGATCCAGGCAGAATAGTGTACTGTACTTCTGTTCCGTTCACGAAGATTCTGTACGGACCTTCTTGGAGAGATTTAGGGATGCATATTCTGCAGAAACCTGTTGTGTCGTTCTCCCCTTCAACATTGAAGCTTACTGCGGTGCCATTGAACTGAAAATCGTGTATTGTGGAATTGGAGACTATTTGAACGTCGCATTCCGGTGAGGCAGGGAAATCGGAATATCTCCCCATCAATGGACAATAGTCGGTGTTGTTCTCTGCAAATGTGTATGGAGTGTCTCCAATGCCATCCATGTTCAAGTCCATTCCAACGTAGTCACTCCAATAGTTCCCTTCAGAACTACTATTCCAAAATCTGGTCGGTTGATCGGCTGTGACATCGGCGGTGTTATTGAGAAAATTGTTGTGGAGGATGAGCGAATTGTTTCCCCAGATTCCCATGCTAACTATTGCGCCTTGATTGTTGGAATTGAAAGTGTTCCCAATAATCATGATGTCTGATCCAAACAGCCAAATGGCGCCATAGGAACTATTCGCTATTACATTATCCAAGATTGTTATGTTTTTCTGTTCCCAACTGGACCCAAATTCCCAGGGATAATTTGAGATTCCGCTCGAATAGCTGTTCAGGACCTGGTTTCGAGCGATGGTTATGTTTCGGTTCACGGAATCATGGAACCACAATGTCTCGAAGTTCTTGTCAAAGGAATTGTTTGCTATATAAATGTCCTGAGCATTGTGCATTTCGATGGCAGAAGATACCCACCCGTGTTGCACGCGATTATTGTTTATGAAAACGTTCCCGAGAACCTTTGTTCCTGTCGCGCCAACTATCGTTAACCCCGTATCGCAATTATCAATCAAGTTGTCCATAACTGAGCAATAGTTCGCGTCACTTAGAAGGTTTAGTCCACCTGAGTGTATTGAGAGATTCTGTATCACAACGTTATCAGCATGGACTTCCACTGACGGCCAGCTTGATTCGATAATCGAACTGGTCCGATCGTTGCCAATCAAAGTCAAAGACTTACTCAAAACTACATTCTCGCCGTAAACGCCGCCGCCGACAAGGATAGTATGCCCATCTTGAGTTTCTTTGGCGTCTACTGCTTCTTGGATCGTTGCGTAGCTCTTTCCAGAGTTGGCATTATGAACTTTCAACCAACCGTTTGGGTACTGAAAAGGATAATGGTCTAGATTCTGTTCGTTGATTATGTAAGGTTCTGAGCCATTACTAGGGTTTCCGTCACAGATATGGGCACTCCAGTAATTTCCCCCGGAACCATATCCGTTGTCCCAAGCATTTTGTGACCCGTCGGTTATGACCTGACCGGTTTCTCGCAGAAAGTTGTTGTGATAGAATCTGTTGCTTGAAGAAGAAACAATGTGGATAACGACCATGCTACTGTTTATGTCGTTTTGGATGATCGTATTGCTTGTGGATGATTCAAGAAGAAGGGTGGTACCCCCATATAACATATTCCAATCCCATTCAGTCTCGACTATATTATTGGAAATGATGCTTTCATTTGAAAAAATCAAATCGATCCCGTTGTTGCCTGGGCCATTGATAAGACCCTGTATGAACCTCAACTGTATCCGATTTCTATCAATCTTCGTGCCCGAGGAATTCGAAATCCGGAGTGCAAGGCTGTTAACGTACCCGTTAGTGAAGTTGTTTCCGATAATTCGACTGTTTGAAGAATGTTCCACATAAATGCCAACGTCACAGTCCTCTATGTTCGTGTTCCTGACGGTCACGTTATCTATGCTTGACCAACTGATTCCATATCCGCTTTCAGTTTGGTTACCTTGGATAACATGTCCCTGTCCATCAATAATGATGTCGCTCCTCTCCACCACTAAAGGCGCGTTAAGATTTTCTGTAAATGTGTAGGTAGTATTGTCTGCACTTGCTATCTTGTCTGTGCCATCCACACTTCCATTCGCCCTTATGTAAATGGTTCCGTCGGCCCGGGCAGGTTGAACCCTAAACGTCATTGTCAACGTGGTTATCGCGAGTAAGACGAACAATGCGCTGGAAGCAGTCCTGCACAACAACTCAAGTTCCCTCTCTCAAACCTGTAAATGATCTACTCCATATATAAAAATTCCCAAAGCGTGCGCAATGGCCTCGCGCACTAGTAGGCGTGTGCGATGCTCTCGATTACGTTCAAATATTTCTCCGAGTATGAAACTACTATAGGTGTGACCTAATTGGCTGATTCTGGTGCAAAGATCATCGATATTGAACAAGTTTTGGCGAAATTGAAGTCGGAACATGGTGGTGTTAAGAGAATTGATGTTGAAGAGTCTATGGCCAAGGAAAGAAAGATGAGAGAATTGCGTGAGTCTGAGCGCAGAAGGGCAACGGCTGAGGAGGAGGATGGCGTAGCCTACTTGGCTGGGATAATTTCGAAGAAGGCAAAGCGAAGAATACGTCTCGACATGGAAAATGATTCAGATTTCCTCCCAGATCAGCACATGTGGCTTGGGCGGCGGGTGAGAAACGAGCTCAGAGGGGCAGGGTTCGTGTACGATTCTGTGCTAATGGATGGTTTGTGGTTCAGCTGGCTGTGGATAGCTGTTACTCGGCCAAGACAGAAGATACGAACAAGCTTGGCCATAAGAAGGAAGATATGGAAGTATCACGTCAGGAGTTTTCTTCATTATCCTGTCGGCAAATGGGGTCTGGTGGTGTCCGCTTATGTCATCAGTCTCGGTGTTTCGCTGGCAAAAGCGCGGACTGAGCCTCTTTTCGTCGTACTCGATATCTGTTTAATCCTTGCACCTTTGGTAATCTTGTGGGACGTCTTAGATGCTCTGACATAGGCTTAGCGCACGCCGCTATAGAAAGAGGAGGAGTGTTTGTCGCTATGCTTGTTCATAAAATTCTTCAGCTTGTGGTGGAGTTGGGGTCAGGGCTCTTCGTTTGCGTATCTGCATTACGATGCTTGCTTGCATTGCCGTTGGAATTGGCGTCCATCTGCTGAACTGTGTTGCCCGGAATACTCTGCCTTGAGTTGATGATCTCAATTCCTTTGACAGACCGAACGATTCTGAAACAGGCATTTCAGCCTTGATTGTGATAATTCCCTCTTCATTGATTACATCTAGCACTTTTCCTCGGCGTTTCTGTACGATGGCTTCGACTTTGCTTATGAAGTCCTGGAAATCACTTGGAATGCTGCATTCGAATGCCATGAGGGGTTCAAGCAGTTGAGGATCACTCAGTAGCATAACGCACCAGATTGGGCGTCTCGTCATCGGTATTACCTGTGCAGGTCCTCTGTGCACTGGGTCTTCATGTACAGTGATGTCAACTAGACTGACTTTCAATCCGAAGGCTGGTTCTTTCGCCAAGACGGAAGCGTTCACTGCATCGCTGAAGCCAACTCTTATGTGGCTCATTACCTCGTCAACATATTGTCTTCCCTTTATCCTGTTGACAAGGACATTGTTTCCTTCTATGGCAACGATGCTGCGTGCATCGTCAGTGGACCAGCCAAGTTGTTTGAGGATTCGTTGTCTATCCTCTCTTGTTTGCATTTCGCTGATTCTTCCTCTTTTAATTGCCTCAATTACTTCGTCTGACAGTTTTTCTAAGGTTATCCATAGTTTGCTGTGTTTGTTGGGGCTCTTGCCCATTATTGGAGGACCAGTGTAGTCGTGGCCAATCGTTTCTCTGTAGATCACGATGGGCTTGCTTGTTCTTACCGCAAGTTTTTCTTCCTGTAAGCGTTGAACCGTTATCTCAAGGTGAAGCTCACCCATGCCGCTGATTAGGTGTTCGCCGCTTTCTTTGTTCGTTGTAAATTGAAGACTCGGATCCTCAATTGCCAGCTTATGCATAGATTCAACGAATTTCTGCATGTCCTTCAACTCCTCTGGTTCCACTGCAACCGTGACTACTGGGTCTGATACGAATTCCAATTCCTCAAACGGCTGAGTTTCCAGCCCTTCCTCTGCGACCGTCTCCCCAACTCGAATTCTAGGCAATCCTGTGACTCCGACCATGCTTCCTGCCGGTACTCTTTCCACCGATAGCTTGTCGTATATCATCACCGTATATGTCTGTTGAATCGTTCCTTTCTGGTGACTACCCAACAATTGCACTTTTCTTCCTTTCTCAACTGTGCCGCTGAAGACTCTTCCTATCGCAAGGAGAGCTCCCCCTTCTTTTTCCGTTCTCACCGTGCTTATACATATGAGTAGGGGCCCATTTGGGTCGACGTTAGCCATGCTTTTTCCAACTGGGCTGTTAGTGTCTCCTGGCCATATCTTCGCTTGTCTGTATGGCTGCGCTTGAATTGGACTGGGAAGGAGTTCGCAGAACATGTCAAGGAGAGGCTCATACACGGGGGCTTTCTTTTTCAATGCCTCGACTTTCTTGTCGACTTCGTCCTTGTCACCTGTATAAGCGTCCATTATCTCTTTGAAGGTTATTCGTTTGGCTTTCATGTGCGGGAGATTCAGTCCCCAATTGTGCAGAGCTGAGCCGAAAGCTACAGAACCATCCTCGACTTTGACTTGCCAATCTTTTTTGTGTTCCGGCGACGCGTATTTTTCGATGAGCTTGTTGACTCTTGAAACAGTTTCTGCAAACTTTCGCTGTATTTCTTCCGGAGCTAGTTTTAGTTGCGTGATGAGTCTGTCAACCTTGTTTATGAAAAGAATCGGTTTCACTCTTTCACGAAGCGCTTGCATCAGAACTGTTTCAGTTTGCGTTCTTGGCCCTTCAACGGCGTCCACAACAACTAGTGCTCCGTCAACGACGCGAAGGCTTCGTATGACTGCTGCGTTGAAGTCTATGTGTCCTGGCGTGTCTATGAAGTTTATGAGATGCTTCTTTTCTTTGAAAGCATGAACCAGGCTAACGTTTGAAGCTTTAATAGTCATCTGCCTCTCCTGCTCAATCTTCTCTTGATCCATTTCAAGGTCTTGTCCTGACATCTTTTGACTTATTATTCCTGCTGCAGCCAGAAAGCTGTCAGATAATGTTGTCTTTCCGTGGTCTACATGGGCGATAATGCTCACGTTTCATATCAGCTCGGGACAGTTCATTAGATTGATTATGTCTCCTAACTGCCTATGAACCACCATGGCTAGACCTCCATTTCCCTTGTTCTGTGTTCTACTTTTTCTTGCTCAACTCTTGGCACGAACGCCATTTTTTTTCCATTTGAGTCTCACCATCTGTTTATTAGTGCCTAGTTTTAGCGTTATCCACCCGCACCACGGGGAGGTACTAGGCTTAGCGAGCAGGAATGAGAATAATGAACGTGGATTCTTCAATCTAAGTCAATGGTACAGTCTCAGGCTTCTGGGCTTTCCACAAGCAAGTGCGCGTACAAAGTGATCCTAATGCGTTCTAAACTTAGCTACGTGCGATCATCATTACCCCAGATGATAAACTCGAGATGCTGTGAGAGACTGGCCGTTAAGATTTTCGATGTGCGTGGGGCTTCGGTTCTGTTAGGGACTCGCGTAATTCAGACAAAATATTCATGAGGCAGATTTGTAGACATCATGTTCGCCCCGTTGTTGGACGCAGCAATTATCGCTATTTGTATATAAGTGTTTCTCAAGGTGGTTTTGTTAACTTGTCATGGGATGGAGTGACGTGTTAACTGTCGTGGGATAACGTACGAGTGAAGGAATCGATTGATGATTAGCGCGCATATAAACGCTAGGTTAAGCTTTTTAACTTTAACTGATTCCCTATCAAATATGAAAAAGGCCATTGTGCTTGGAATAGTTATCGCATTGCTTGTAACTAGCCTGGGACAAAAGACGTTTCAACAAACTCCGATCAAAACATGCGTGTGCACATTCAAAGAACTGCGGGGTTCGATGCGAAACGTCACAATAATCGTGGAAAAACAACTACTTGAGAAAATTCAAAACGAACTAGAAGCATTTGATAGCGACTTGGAAAATGAGGGATATCACGCCTCAATTGTTGCAGTCGATAATCAAACTTCACCCTGCGAGATCAGGGAAATTCTAAAGTCCCAATTCTCACTTTATAATATAATAGGCACCATTCTGATTGGCAACATTAAGGCACCCTACTTAGAGACTCATAGTTACCTGGATTTCAACACAATTGAATTGTCTCTAGATCCTACTGATGCCTACTATATGGATTTGAACGGCCACTGGGAAAATATCACGAATCCCGATTTTCTAGCTTACATTCCGCAGAATGTGACTGCAGTTCTGGACTCAAGCTGCACAATCTTTCACAACGAATATATCGTTTATCCGAATGAGGCTTTGAAGTGGAACTACTCAGCAATTGAGAATCCAAACCAATACTCCCCAGAAATATGGGTTTCAAGGATCATGGGACATAACCTTAATATAAATGGAAAGAACGAGTCGCAAATAGTGAAGGACTTCTTCAATTGGGATCACAATTACAGAAAAGAGAAAGACGAATTTATTGCGAATCAAGCATATTGTCTCTCTGCGTTTGAAAGGATTGAAACAGGCGATTTTGGAGCGACGTTCAGTCCCATTGTTACCAAAGCGAGTGTAGATATGGATCTCTATCAGACATGCCTCTCCGATCCAAAAGGAAGCAAAATGCTGTTATTTTTCGGAGATGGAAACTCGAAAGCCCAACTGCTAGCTGATGGACTTCTCTCGGCGAACGATCTTGTGCATATGAAAAAAAGGTCGGTTCTCTACGTGCTTTGCAGCTGTCAAACGTGCAGATGGGATAACTACGTTTGGTCACCAGACGACCCCAACTACCCCGGAGGAGTTTATGTCTTTGGCAAATCGGGATATGACGATGACTTCGGTCTATGCGCGATCGGGCTTACAAACCGAGAATATGGCCTGTATGGTTTCGACCTGTTCGTGCGTGCACTGAATAAAAACAACGAAGTGACATACGGGGAAGCCTACAAATCCTGGTTAGAAAATGTCTACAATACCACGGAGTTTGAATCTGTTATGCATACCGCTTTCCTTGGAGATCCAACAGTTGGCCCCCCTCACTTTTCAATCTCCAACATAGACACTGGACTGACATACCCTTCAATTCAATCTGCGATTGATTCACCCTATACAAAAGATGGGCACACGATACGAATTGAAGGTGTATTTTGTGAAGGATTCATTGTTCATAAGTCCTTGAATCTGGAGGCTCTGAATAGTACGACTACGATCATTGATGGATATGATTCTACAGGACCTTTGATCCAAGCCTATGCAGACAGAATCAACATAACAGGTTTTACACTCCGCAATTCGATATATGGAGTTAGATTAACTTCATGCAGTGACTGTATTGTTACTAGAAGCACAATCCGAAATTGCAGCTACGGACTCTATGTTGACCAGTCATCAGGAATCAAGGCAACAACGATAGCAGCTAATGCCTGCTACGTCGGGATATGCTCCTATTTTTCGAGCGATTGTTCTATTACAAGCAATGAAATATCCAATAGCACTTTAGGAGGCATCTATCTTCAGGACTCAAGTGATTGCTACGTATCCGAAAACAATCTTTCTTACAGCCTCCGCTACGATGGTGCCGGATTGATACTTAGAAATTCTGACTCCTGTGTAGTACTGAACAACTCAGTAGTTAGTAATGAAAGAAGGGGGTCATTGATCGTTTCTTGCTCCAATTGTACACTTACAGGAAACGTAATAGATGGCTGCGCGACTGGAGTTAAGATTGATAGTTCTGACAACACTCTTTTGATGCAGAACCGTATCGAAAATTGTTGGGTTGGAGTCGAATTAGGCAATTCTAGTTGCCGAGTACTAGAAAACAGTTTGTCTTTTGGAATGAGAGGAATTACGATGTTGATTGCTGACTACTGCGAAATAAGCAAGAACCTGCTGAACGATTTTATGAATGTAGGAATATATGTGGACTATTCACCCATAGGAAGAAACGCAATAACATGCAATTTTATAGAAAATTGTGCGTCAGCGATGTACTTGGGTCGAAGCAATGAGAACATGATTTTTCATAATTGCCTAATAAACTCTTCAATTCCCGAGATTTTCCAGTCTGAAAGAGACATGTGGGATAACGGGAATGAAGGCAACTACTGGAGTGACTACAATGGAACTGATACAAACTCTGATGGGATAGGAGATACGCCATATTATATCGATTCGAATAATACTGACCACTACCCATTGATGGGTATGCTCTACACCTGCAATACTTCCAATGGAACTAGCATCACTATTGCCTCTAATTCGACGGTAGAGGACTTCAGATTTTTCCAATCCAATAGCACGATTGTGATGCATGTTTCAAACGTTACCTCTACCCAAGAGTATGGCTTTTGCAGGCTTACAATTCCGCATGCAATACTGGACTTGCCATACAACATCATGATTAATGGCAAAACTGTGCCATATAAGATAGTTCTTGAAAATGACACTTCAAACACAGTATATTTCAGTTATGAGCATTCGACCCTTGAGATAGTCATTGTACCGGAATACTTGTCGTCGATTATTCAAATGCTGGCTATGATAGTGGTTCTCTTTGTAGTCAGAGGCTTGGCACGGGGTTATTCTGGAAAAAAGGAAATCTAGCGTGCACTACCCCCTACTTCACACGATAGGGTCCTGACAGTTTGCGCGCGCGAGTGCACACGACGACGAGCCTACTCTTTGCACGACCTAGTTCTTTGCAACCTCTCTGTAACGATGTCACTGTTCAACACGATACTCATTCACTCACTCATGTTCTACATTTCATCACTCAACACAACGAATATGATTTCTACATCCTAATTTTCTGAGTGGTAGAGAGGAAGTAGCAAGTTCTAGCGCGCGTCATTCATTGTTCGATCTGATTACAAAAGAGTTTCTGCAGTTGGGGCAGAACCAGCGCTGGCTATTGTCGGAAATAATCTTGCTAGGTGTCATGTTCTTCCCACACATTGGACAAATACCTTTTCCTAAACCAACTATTTGTCTCCGTGTAAATTTTGCCTCTCCTAAGTCTGCAACTCGCCTTCTCGAAAGAGTTTCTTTTCCAGCTATTTCATCTCTTCGCCTAAGGAGGCTAAGCGCACGTTGCACATTGTCTCGTTGGTTTATTCTGCTAGAGAGATCCAAGGCTTTTTGCAGGTCCGTTACAGCTGCTTCTTGATTGCCCAATCGTAGTTTGCATTCGCCTCTATAGAGCAAGCAATCTGCAATACCAAGTTCAAGATTGGAGAATGACCTAGCCCGTTCGTATATGAAGAGGGCTTGATCAAAGCAAGGTACGGCTTCTTTGAATTTGGCTTGATAATAACTGCACATGCCTTTGTCATACCAACAGACGCTGCGCAAAATGATGTTCAAATCAAAGTGCCGAGTCTTATCCAAATACCAAATTGCTGCATCCAAGCATTTCTCCGTATTCGTGAAATCTTCGGGAGTTTTTTGTCGCTGACCGTAGAGAAAAGTCTTTGCCAACCAAAGATAGGCTGTTCCGAAGAACTCTGCATCCCTAAAGGAAACAACTTCGTCAGCTTCGCCTTCGATCTGATCTCTTTTAACTATTGGAAAAACGTGAACGCTTTCAAGTTTAACCTGTTTTTCTGTCACTTCAACTCTTAGACTGCTGGGATCAGATTTGACTTCACGAAAATTGTACGTCTTTGGTTTTTGCCTGAAGTTTAAGGCCTGCATTAGCAAACTCCGCGCCTTTCCATAATCTCGTATTGAATGTCTGCAGTAACCGGCAGAGTATAGTAAGTAGGATTTTGCCTCGGCTCGAGACCGTATCATGGCATGCTGCTCGCTTGTAAGGCCTCCTGAAATGACAACGCCAGAGATGCAAGCTCGATTGGTCATCACCAAATTTGGAATCTCCTTTCGAAAGACTTCAAACTCGTCTTCTGACATCTCATCAACGCGTCCGGCAAGGCTCTCAAGAATATCAGCAGCGTCCAATCTCCTGGACAAATGACTGTTAATACCTTCTCTCAACATCTTTATAGATTCATAGTCCCGAATCCTGAATTTTGACAACTTTTCGAAAAAACCCGTCTCAAATTCCCCCGTAGGTAAAACAGTCTAGAGGACAAAATAACGCTTGCGCCACACTCCTCTCGTTGAACCAAGTTCCATATCCGCAGTTCCTCGAATCTATATTCTCTGGTCTCCCGCGCGCGGTGGGTTCTAGAGTGACGGCAAACAAACTCATCTTGTGGTTATCCCAGCCCGCGGTTTCCATGCACTTTGACTTTTCCATACAACTACATTGAAGAAAAAAGAGGGTTTGGGCGGGAGACGTCTCCAATATTATACGTAAGGTTTTTGGTGCTAGCATTCCGTCTTTTAGTGTCATGTTTTGATGCTTCCGGACCTTTTGGGTCTCCTGTAGTAGCTGATATGCGTCGCTCCAACGATGCGTTCATCATATTTCTGATAGCCTGACATACCCATGTTCTTGATTTCTTCATCTGTAGTAGCGGTAGCAACGTCAAAGTCTTCGGGGAGGTGCAACTTTAATCTTCTCACATATTTCATTGTGCTATTGATGTTCTTATGTCCCAGCTTTTCTTTGACTATGAGCATGTTACCGTTGAAGAGCCATGCCAGTTGAGTGCCTGCCCAATGTCGGAAACTGACGAAGCTAATGCTCAGTATTCTCGGGTTTTGAAGGTTGTGAGCTACTCTTTTTCGCAGTCTCAAGTATGTTGCTTGCATGTTTCTGTAGCTGGTGGGAAAGATTAGTTCTGAGGTCTTGGGTAACGCGTCGAGCATGCCTAGAAGACGGGGGCTGACTTCTAGCTCTCGGGCGTTGTGGTCTTTTACGGGATGGTTTATGGCTATGACGCTTCGGCTAGCATCTACGTCTACCCAACGTAAACCTAGAACTTCACTCGCGCGCGAACAAGTGGAGGTTGAAAAGCTTACATTGCTCTCATCATTGCAGGAATAGTTCTGTTCTTAACTTCAAAGTCATCAAGCTGACCGCCACAATCAGTTTCAAAAATTTTTCTTGACGACCTTTTTGTTACAATCTAAGAGTAGAAAAAGATTTTGAGTGATGTTAAAAGAATGTTGATTTGTTACAAACTCCTTAGCGCGCTAAAGTTTTATCCCACACACATATCAGTTGCCGAGAACAGTTGTTTTGCCGTAAGAACTATTAGCTTATTTTGTATGTGTTCTTTGTGGCAATAAACTGTGAAAACATTGAAGAAACGCTTTGAAACAATAGATGAATATATCGCTACATTCCCTCGAAGCGTCCAAGATATTTTAGAAAAACTGAGACAAACAATCCAAAATTCTGCACCAGACGCCAAAGAAACAATCAGTTATCAAATACCTGCTTTCAAATTAAATGGCAATTTGGTATATTTCGCAGCATTCAAAAATCATATTGGATTTTATCCCACTTCATCCGCTATTAGGAAATTCAAAAAAGAATTGTCTCATTATGAAGTAGCAAAAGGTACCTTCAGATTTCCCATAAACGAGCCGATTCCGTTTGACCTAATAAGGAAGATCGTAAAGTATAGAGTAAAAGAGAATTTAGACAAAAAGTGACGACGGAACACAATGAGTTTTTAAACTACTTGAGAAATGAAGTGGGTTGTTGGGGTAAAGTTCTATCCCAAACCAATCTATGTATCGAATGCTGTATTGTAGGAGGTGATGAGTGAGTTGAAAGAGTGGGAATGTGTTCAGGTTAGTCATCATAAAGATGTTGGAAATACAATCGTGGAATGGCAAAAGAAAGGCCGGCGTTTACACTCTTATCAAGCTACGGGAAGTCCAACAGCAGTCAATCGTTATTTGCCGTTTGAAAAAGGCGATTAACATGGAAGTTGACCGGGAATCGTTCTTTTTTCCACGGTGCATTCAGCTATGACTTTTCTAAGGTTAGAAAAAAGGGAGGAAAACATGGCTCTGTTTTCATGTGTCATTCGTTAAAGTCGGCGGCCTAATAGCTTCAAGCGTAGACCCACAGAAAGGGCAAAGTTTGTACTTCCCTTGAGGTATTGGCTTTCCACAATTGGAACATGTCGGCGTCTTGGTTGCCATCCCTTTCAACTGCATCAGCAACAGGTTGCGGTCACTATAGTAAAATAGAGATAAAACTAAGCCGAAGACACACAAGAATACACCAGCACCGCCTTCAATCCAAGTCGCAACGGGCGCGAAAGGAAAAACAACGGCTATGCCCAGAAATGCTACCCCAAAAACAATAATGATAAACCCTAATATTATGCGACTTCTCGCTTCCTTGATTCTTTCTTGAATATACGCCAATTTTGCCTGTTCAGACAACTCTGACATCACGATCCACGCACTAGAAGGACTTTGACCACTATTCTGCGCGCGTTCTTATACTAATATTCTCTCCTTGACGTCTCCATCAGAATCAACAGCATAAGCTAACACATCTTAACAATAGGATCTGCTGTAGGAGGGCTATGGTAAATAGGTTGAGCGTACTTGCATGCCATTTCTAAAGAAATTACGGGGCACCATGCTGAAGGGCAACTGTATCCTGCGGTTCGGAGGGCTTAGATGGAAGTAGACTTTTTATTCCGACAAATTGTGCCACCATGCCGCTTATCAGCAGCCTGACCCAGAAAGTCAAGACGCGAATGAGCACTGTCGCCACTGCAAAAATCCCGATGAACTGCGGGTTACCTAGCAGGGCAAAGAGAGTTGTCATAACGATTTCTGCCAAGCCTACTTCGCCGGGGATTACTCCTACTGGGAGATTCTGTATGGCCCCGTTAATAGAGTAGACAATAATGATAGCGCTCACGGACACCGCAGTTCCGACCGAACCTAAGGAAAGGAAAACTAGAATGGCTATTGACATGTCTGAGAACCACGAGAGAACAGTGAAAAGCATAGGCAGGACCAGACCTTTTCGATGCTCCCCCAGCGTCAAGATTCCCTCATGAAAAATGTCCAGAATCTTCTTAATTCTCTCCTTCAATCCTTCAAATCTCCAGCGACCTCGAGAAATTCGCGCAAGCAGGTTGAACAGCCAATCAGAAAGCTTGTGCGTCGCACCCCTCCTACCGGACAAATAGAACAGCAGGCCAATCACGATGATATCGCCGGCCAGAACCACCCCTGCAAATAACAAAACAAAAAACGGAGGCCTATACGCGAAAGCAAAATAGACGATGCTTACAAGCAAACCAGTAACCGTCACAGACGTCGTAGCAATACGTTGCCCCACAGCAGACGCAGCAACCTTCCCATAGTCCCCCCCGGTTTCTTTCGACATCAAGTAGATCCTGGACACTTCACCGCTGACAGGCTCGCCTGGAATAACTAGATCAACAAAGTGCTCGACCCAGACAAACTTAAAGGCCTTCAAAAAAGAAGCCCTGACTGACAAAAGACTGAGCAGACGCTGCCACGCAAGAGAGTACAAAGCTACACTTACAAGAAGCGCGCAAAATGCCAACAAAAAGTAGAAAAGATTGATCCTTTGAATAGTTGCACCCATTTCACCGAAAGGAACAAAAAAAGCGAGATACAAAAGAAAGACAACTAACCCAACAACAACCAGCAGATAACCCCTTCTCAGCTTGAAACGCTTTTGCCCTGACATCAACGCACGAAGCCAAAATCATGACTCCTGCATTTATGCTTTGGCAGTATCACAGCAAAACCTCCTGAGAACTGCTTAGAAAACAGCTGCGTAAGGCTGCTCTTGCCTGATTTAAATGGATAGTTCTCCCTTTCACTTCATTCGTGTTGTACGCGAGCTGACCAGAGCTCATTATTGAAAAGAATTTATACAATCGGCAACACAGTCATTCTTCAATTAATGGTGAAGGATATGGTTGCATGTTCTCCCTTGGATGAGTGGCGATTTCTCATCGGCGCGCGCGGGCTGAAAGCACTAAACTAACTGGATTGATGGCGGGTTGAAATATTGAAAATAGGCTTGGGGGCTAAGAACTGTCTTTATCCATTGCCAACAACGCTGGTTGGAGCTTTGGTAAATGGCAAACCCAACTACATCACTATCGCGCACGTGGGCATCATGGACTTGGGGTCTGTTTCTCTTGGTATGAGTAAAGTCCATTACACGAACGCTGGCATAAAAGCGAATGGTACTTTCAGCGTTAATATTCCTTCAGTGAAAATGGTTAAGGAGACAGATCATTGCGGCTTGGTCTCTGGAAAAACAGAGGATAAATCAGCCTTGTTCAAGACTTTTTATGGTAAACTGAAGTCGGCTCCCATGATTGAAGAATGCGCAGTCAACATGGAATGTGAGTTGATCAAGACGATTGATTTTCCAACTCACGATGTTTTCATAGGCAAGATAGCTGCCACATACTGCGATGAGGCTGTCCTCACTGAAGGCATTGTTGATTTTGGTAAGGTGCAACCCATCTTGTTTGTTATGAACGACCGAAGCTATTGGAAACTCGGCGACAAATTTGCTAAAGCTTGGGATGTAGGAAAAGAACTCGAGTGATTTTTTGAGTGTGTGGGGAACAAAACTTTAGCGCGCGCTGTTTATGGAAAAACTAGAAATAAGCGGCGTGACTTGCCCTAACAAAATCACTCAAGTTTTAGAACGCCCTTCTTTCTAAACCAAAACCCCAGTCCAACGTAAAATAGTAGGTAGACCGTAACGCTTACTCCAAATATCGCTGGTACGTCGAACCCAAAATCCTCAAAGAGCATTAGCACCGCAATTCCAACAAATGGAGCGGCCAAGAATCCTAAGGCAAACAAGAGGAAACGGAACAGCACAGTTCGAACTCGAATCCGTTTCTGCGAAATAAGCACTCCTGCAAACACTCCGCACAACACTAGGCTAACGGCTGAAACCCACCGTATCAAAATGTCAAATTCGCTTCCTAACACACTAAAGAGTCTAAGAAACCACAAAGACAAAACGAAAATCAAAACACAGGTCCATATCCAAAACAGCTTTGTTAAACTCAAGGTATTCTCCAAGAGACACTCTCTCGACGAATTACTTAAAACTTCGCAGACCCAAAACATCAGAACCAAAGCGAAAAACAGAAGTACATTACTTCAGCAGTCCCACATCTTAACCGGGCTATCTGAACTCGTTCCAGAGGAAACCTCTTTTCCTCAGGAGGCCAGAACGTTGAATATGAAAAGGCTCAGAATATTACCTAGATTAAGGGGCGAATGCTCATCGTGATTACGATTGAAGGCATCAAGGTCAAAGCGAGGACTATTCCAAGGAAGCAACTTGCCTCGACGTGGAAGACGATTACCAGCAAACCACTCCCAAAAGTGAAAGCGTTCCAGCTGGACGACAACGACTTTGACCACGTTGTACAGGCGACGAAGTGCAGAGATGACGAAAGAAGAGAGATGGAGGAATGGGGCAGGATCCTCTCAACAAGGGGCACTGATGCGTGTGTATTCAACGCTAACGAACCCCTAGATTGTGATTACATTATACTAATTCGAGAAACCCCCTACCACAAACCCAACAAAGTTCTGGAACACGAGTTATCCCACATTGCCAGAGGAGACCTGTGAACCTAGAACGCCAACGAAGCGCGCGGTTAGTCGGAATCGGGTATACGCTTACTAACAAGTCAATTAATTCTTCTGCCAAGGACATAGCGTTCAACGACAAATCAATGCAAAAGTGGGAACCCCTTGAAACATCGTTTAATATAATACTTTCGAGGTAAAGATAGTTCTTAGGGCGAAAATGCATGCCCAATCCACGCGTGTTCGTTAGTTCCACATGCTATGACCTCCGTTATATTCGTGAAAGTATACGATCATTTATCACAAGTTTGGGCTATGACCCAGTGTTAAGTGAACGATACAATGTTTTTTATAACCCATTAATGAACGTTCAGGATGCTTGTCTTGCAGAAGTCAAGACTTGCCAAATCTTTTTACTAGTAATTGGGGGTAAGGCAGGTAATCAATACAAGAATACAGTAGACACGATAACAAATTTTGAATATCGGGAAGCAGCGAAGAGTAAAATACCTATTTTCGCTGTGGTACAAGAAGAAGTATATACAGATTACTATCTTTTTGAACAAAATAAGGAAAATAAGAACATAGATTTTACTAAGATTAAGTATCCTGCTGTTGATTCAACAAAGATATTTGAGTTCATGGAAGAAGTTCAAAAAAATGCAATTAACAACGCACTGACGCCGTTTTCATCTTTCAATGATTTGGAAACTTATCTAAGACAACAATGGGCAGCTATGATGTTCAATTTCCTTTCAGAACAGTCTGAAAATCGACGAGTTGCTTCAGTATTGGATTCACTAACAACAATCAATGAAAGAATAGAGCTTATAGCAAAACAAATTCTTCAGATTGTTGGTAGCAATAAGGATAAAGCAAATGCTGAAATAAATGAGAAGATGCAAGGACATCTAGTTTTGAATTTCCTGAACGGTTTTCGATTATTTATCGAGCCAAAGGACGTGATTAGATTCTCCGATCTCTCAGAAATGATGAACAAACTTAATCACCCATTAAATTATACCGATAAAGAAATTAATTTTGTATTCAGAAAAGATTCTGGAATTGAAACCAAGATTGCAATTGCATCGCATTATTTCTCTGATTTGCAAATTGATTACGACAAACTGAGACATGAAGCCTTATTCATCTTAAAAAAACATCATGTTTCAGAGGCAGAATTTCTAGCGGAAGAATAGTATCAACACCTATACCTACCCATACAACGCACACGCACTCGGAGTGTGAGTGAGTGAAGAAGCGCGCGCCATTTCAAGAGTTCTTCTTTGTTTACGTTCCTCCTCTTCCTATGCTTTGATATCCTCAAATTCGAATTTTACTAAGTATCTTTTCAGTTTTAACTTTGGTATTTCTTCAGCGGCGTATTTCAATCGCTCATCAAAATCATCGGCAACGATAATTCCACGTACTTCTTTGCCGTTAGCCAAGTTCTTTCTTACATGACTCATGTATCCGAGGATTTGCCCGAGCACATGGTCAATGGCTTTCCCTGCTTTCAATTCAATAACGACATGAGTTCCACTTTTGTCTAGCGCTAGCAAATCTATTCTTCCTACGTCTGTGGAGTACTGCCTGCCGCTAATTTCTCCGTTTGAATAGAGCTTGAGACCGTCTTCTATTTTGTCCAAATTCCTTAAAATGTACTCCTCCAAATCTCTTTCGAGACCAAAAGTCACTTGTGCTGTATCGGTCTCCTCGCCTTCTTCATCTTCGTCTTGTGGTGGTTTGTCACCCTCTAGGTATCCTTTGTTGTACTTGTCATGTTTTTCAGCAATGTAGAGTTCATATCGTCTTTGACCGTGGTCAAACAAGAATTTTGGCATTGAAGGATGTTGTGTAAAGGCTGGCGGATTGTTTACGCTGCAACCATATAGGTGAGCGTTGAGGGCACTTTCTTTCCATTTGTTCGGGTACCTCTGATTTATGATTTGGATGACTTCTCTAGCAGACATGACTTTGTTGTATTCGGTAAATATCTCTTTGAGGGCTTCACTAATTGTTGGCAAACTAACCACTAACCTCATATTTTTTATCTTGAGTATTTACTATTTTCCACTATTGACTATGCGCCTTTGTTGCTGTCCAGAATGATTGTGTGATTACCCTTGCCTTTGACGCCGCGAACTCGGCTTATTAGTCGCAGGCAAGAACTAAGGTGTATGGTTCAGCAGAATGGTGGTCCTGCGAAGAGAGGAAGTCAGAAGTGGATCCAGATTCTTGTGAACGAGAAGCCACACGTCCTCAACTCTCACATTGCGAGAGAGTTGGATCTCTCAGAAAACGACCTTATAGATTGGTTGTCTCCCCTGAAACCTAAAGGTTATGCTGAGTACTTCGATCACGCATGCCTTGAGAAGCTGGGTGTGAAGCTCAATAGGAGACCGTTAAAGGGCTTTTGGCCTAAGAATGGTCCCCATTGGGATGCATTGGGCAAAACCACCGTGTCAAAGAAACTGTTGCTCGTGGAAGCAAAGTCTCATATTAACGAACTAATCTCATCAGTCCGCGCTAGTCCCGCGTCACTGAAAAAGATAAAAGAAAGTCTGGATGAAACCAGAAACTTTCTCAACTCAAAGTCTGCCCCTGACTGGACTGTGGGATTCTACCAGTATATGAATAGGCTAGCGCATCTCTACCTATTCAGGCAAAACGATCTGCAAGCCTACTTGGTGTTTGTTTACTTCCTGAATGATGTTGAAATGTCTGGACCAGCAACAGCAGAAGAATGGCGGGCTGCGCTTGATCTGCTTCATGCATACCTAGGGCTTGGAAGACACAAGCTACAGAAATACATTGTTAAAATTTTCATTGACGTTTCTAAAATATGAAACTCGTGCTACATTTTCTATTGTCTAAGTTGCTGAAAGCACTCTCGCTTTTGTTACTTCTCAGCTCCACACTTTGGAAACAAAATCAAAAGCGCGCGCTCTGAAATTGACCCTTCAAACAGAAAATAGAAAGACATAAGCCGATTTCAAATACATAGGTCGTTTAGTGTCGAGAGTGCGTTAATGATGGCAACAGACTATTCGTCCGCGGTCGAAATCAAGAAAATCGTCAAACGCTATGGCGAAATCCGGGCCGTCGACAACGTTGACCTAAGCATCAGACCGGGTGAAATCTTCGGTCTATTGGGACCAAATGGCTCAGGCAAATCAACCACCATGAAAATGCTTCTCGGTCTGGTTCAGCCTGACTCGGGCGCGCTAAACGTCCTGGGAATAGATGTACAGAAGGATCCAGTTGCCGTGAAAAGACTCGTCGGCTACGTTCCAGAATCTCCACGTCTCTACGAGTTCCTGACTGGAATCGAATACTTGGATTTCATAGGCGACGTATACGGCATGCAGACAGAAGCAAAGAAAGCCAGAATCAACGAGTACCTGAAGGCCCTTGAGCTAGAGGGCAGGGAAGGCGACATGATAAGCAGCTACTCCGAGGGAATGAAACAGAAGGTCGCGTTGATTTCGGCGTTCATGCACAAACCGAAACTATTGATTCTCGACGAACCATTGAGCGGCCTAGACCCCAGATCAGCTCGAATCGTCAAAGACTTTCTGCACGAGCTGAAAGCTCAAGGAGTGACCACGATGATGTCTACACACGTATTGGAAATAGCCCAAGCACTCTGCGACCGCATAGGCATCATGTACCACGGAAAACTCTTGGCACTAGGCACGATGGATGAGCTGAGGGAAATGGCGAAACTGCCTGATTCCGCCTTGGAAGACATCTTCCTTAAGCTGACTGGCACTGGCGACATAAGACCAGTCGTTGAGGAACTGCTGAAATGAACTGGAAAAACGTACTGCACCTAATACGAATAGACACGAAGTCCGGCCGATTTCTCAGAGGGAAGAGACTGACAAGATTTCGCGAGAGCAGAATATTCATTTACGTGCTTTACGGCGGATCTTTGGCACTAGGCCTGGTGGTCGGGGCACTCGCGGGGATCCTTTACGTTTCAGCCTCGGCGACCGACCCGAATTTTGCCGCTCTGGCTGACCAAGCGATGTTGAGCCTCTTTCTTGGCCTGCCAACTATGGTGCTGATTTACAGTTTAATTTTGACCATGATGCAGCAGATTCAGCGCAGCGGAACGAAGTTTTCCGCTCAAGCGCCTTACTGGTTGCCCATCACCTGGGGGGAGCACACTCTTGCATCCATCCTGACCAATCTTATCGGTTTTCCACTTGTTTCAATACTGTTCATCACACCGGCCATAATCCTGTTTTCCACGTTCACCGGCCAAGTCGTCGCCGCCGCAGGAACGGCCCTCGCCATATGTGCCGCTGCTTTCATGGCTAGTGCAGTGACCGAGGTTTTCAGAGTCCTACAGGTAAGATTCATAGGCGCAATCTACAAGTCCACGGGTCGAGCCGCGATTTGGGTGAGATTCATCGGCTCCCTGCTCCTTTTCCTGGTATTCTATACCGTATATTTCTACGTGGTCTCGGGCACAGGAGGAATCTATCTCTTACAGACAATTGCGTCAGCGCAAAGCGCGATTTGGTTCATACCCTTCGTGTGGCTGGGCATGACGCTGTACTCTTTCCTCAACGGGCTAGTATTGCAAGGCATCGCTTTCGTGGCTCTCTCCCTCGGATTCATAGCTGCACTGTTCTACCTCGCCACTTCGCTCAACAGAAGGTACGGACTATACGAACCTCCTGCTATCACGGTATCCCGGGGCGTTTACGCCCCCAAAACCGGTCTACTCGGTAGACTAGGATTTTCTACGACAGAAGGGGCGCTCATCAGAAAGGATCTGAAGGCGTTTACACGTCGTCGAGAATTGATGTTTGTCTTCATTATACCAATAGTCGTCATCCTAGCGCCGGTCATGCAGGGTCTGGGCCAAATGGGGAGACCAGTCCCGGCCGAAGCATCATTGATTCTGGTTGCCGTAGTTTTTCTCTTTCCGAGCGCTGCCATGGCGACCATGCTGGGCACGTTCATGATAGGTGAAGAAGGAATGACAATCTGGCGGATCTACTCGTCTCCGATCTCCCCAAAGAGTCTCGTGAAGAGCAAGTACTTTTTCGTGGTCATCTTCTCACTCGCAGTCTTGGCCGTCACAGGAACCGTCGGATTCATAGCCTTCCACCCTTCCCTAAGAGCAACGTTTGTGGCCCTGCTTGAATCGATCTTATTGGTGTTCGCATTAGGATCTATTTCACTGTCGAACGGCACAAAGGGTGCCGACTTTACTGAAGTGCCTCGACCGAGGATGATCCGAACTCGGTGGAGCTTCATCAACCTGATTGTATGTTTCCTCGTGGCAACAGCAATACTGGTTCCTTTCGTGCCGTATCTACTCTCATCTTTTGTCCCAGGTCTGGCTCAACCTTTCATAGACCCCTATGTAGCTGCTATTTTGAGCTCAATAATCGCCACCGTCATAACATTGATCTTCTATCGAATCTCAGTCAAGAACGCTGAAGAACTATTGAAAAAAGCAGAAACCTAGTCATCTCGCTTTTCGCGGCGCGCGCGACAAATCAAGAAGCAAGTGCACTTATTCTGTCTGAGCAAGTGACGGTGACGATTCGTCACAAGAATTTTCTCTTCACTACCTTTATGTATCATTTTGAATTTTGGAAAAGACTTTCTGGCAATGTTGAAAGAATGGTAGAGTGTAACAAGTTACTTTGCGCGCGCTCAGACTTCATAACGACTGAAGAACAAATGCTTCAGGCCCTCAACTAGAAAGAAGTAGCATCCAAGTATTCCAAAGATTAAACCCAAGAACCACAGCGGGGGCTTGACAAACTCCAAAAACAATCCAAGAGGGGAGTAAACAACGACCAGAGTCACTGATGCCATTATGATCGAGGCTGCGATCATGAGATTGCTGGGTCTTGATTCATAGAACTTCCTTCGAGTTCTGATGGAAAAGGTAACCAATATCTCGGAGATAACAGACTCGATGAACCAACCCGTTCGGAAGAGTTCAGGACCAGCATGGAGAAGGTAGATCAGGGATGAAATCGTGACGAAGTCGAAGACGGAGCTGATCAGACCGAAAAACAAGGCGAACTTTGCTATTAATGCAATGTTCCACTTCTTGGGAGTTCTCAGGCTCTCCTCGTCAAGGTTGTCAGTTGATATCGTGAGGAGCGGGGCATCAGAGAGGAGATTCGTTAAAAGTATTTGAGAGGGCAAAAGCGGTATAAACGGAAGGAACAAAGATCCTACTGCTAACGTAAACATGTTTCCCAAGTTCGCACTTATAGTATTCATGATGTACTTGATCATGTTGCCAAAGGCCTTTCTTCCCTCAGCTACTCCATCAGCAATAGTGCCCAAACTCTTTTCAAGCAGGATTATTGAGGACGCTTCCTTAGCGACTTGAACTCCTGACTCAACAGAAATCCCTGCGTCTGCCAATTTCAGGGCGGGGGCATCATTGACCCCATCGCCAAGAAATCCTGTTACATGCCCATTTTTCTTCAAGGCACCGACTATGGCATATTTCTGCTCCGGAGTCACACGTCCAAAAACATCATTCTCTTCCACGGCTTGGCGTAGCTCGCTCTCCTGCAATTTTTCGACGTCTCCCCCTGTGAGCACTCTCCCTCGAAAGTCGATTCCAAGCCTACGGCAAACATCTGCCGTCACGACAGGATCATCCCCGCTGAGAATTTTCAGCTTTATTCCTAGCAATTTCAACCTGGAAATGGCAGGAGCAGCATCTTCTTTCAGCGGATCGGAGAGAACAACCAGTCCAACAAATGTTAAGCCCTGTTCATCTGCTACTGAGTAGTCCGATTTTTTCTCGATTTCCTTACGTGCCAATGCTATCAACCTGTTTCCAGTTTGGCTGTACTTTCCAATCAGCGAATTGGCTTTCGTGCTCACCTTCAACATCGGCTGAGCCTCGATTTCATCACCGACCGCAGTCGACACATCAAAGATTGACTCGGGGGCTCCTTTTGAAACTAAAAATCTGCGGTCACCACTCTCGAACACGGCGCTCATTCTCCTTCTATTGAACCCGAATGGAATTTCACGGACACATGCAAATGCATTGAGGCTTGCTTCATCGAATCCTTTGTCTCTGGCGTAATCCCAGATTGCTACATCAATTGGGTTGCCGAGAATTCTGTCTCCTTCAACCACCGCCGAGTTACAGAGGAGTGCATATTTGATCAATTCTGGATCTGAATGATCGTTGGGATCGACGATGTCCTGAACCTTGATCTTGTTTTGGGTCAAGGTTCCAGTCTTGTCCGTGCAGAGTACGTCGATATTTCCCATATCTTCTATTGATTCAAGTCTTTTGACTACGACCTTCTTCTTGACTAGTCTGAGTGCTCCTTCAGATAGCCCGACAGTAATCACCACGGGCAAGGCTTCTGGTATGATGCCTACTGCTAAGGCTAATGAAAATAAGAGTGATTCCAACACTCCATGGCCCAGAACTGAGTTAACTAGAAATACGAAGGCGGTCAACAGCAAGATCACTTTCACGAGAAAACTCCCAAAACGTGCAATGTTCTTCTGAAAGTCAGTCTTTGGAGGCAACAAAGAGAGGCTGGAGGCTATGTGGCCGAAGTACGTCTTTTTTCCAGTGGCAACAACCAATCCTACTCCAGAGCCATTCGTCACTGTCGAACCCGTAAGGGCGATGTTGGACAGTTGATGTGGGAGCGGTTTGTCAAGCGCAACTGGCGCAGTGTTCTTGTCGACCGACGTCGATTCACCCGTCAGCACTGATTCATCCGTCTGGAATTCGTCAGCGTCCAACAGTCTGATGTCTGCCGGAACAACATCACCTATTGCCAAGTGGACAACATCTCCAGGCACCAGTTTGCTTGTGTTAATCACCAGCTTCTTTCCACTTCTGACAACTATCGTGGTGTACGATAGGTACTTTCTGAGCTCATCAACGGCTCTTTCCGATCTGTGCTCTAAGGCGAAGCCCAACACGGCATTGGCAAGCACGATGGCAACTATGATAATTGCTTCGGGCATTTCTCCTAAGAAGCCAGCTATTGTTGAAGCGAAGACGAGCACGTATACCAGAGGGTTCTTGAACTGGGCCGCGAATATGTTGAACGATGTTCTGTGTTCAATTGAAGGAATCTCGTTCAGCCCATACTCTTGAAGTCTGTGTGCAGCTTCTGTGTCATCAAGCCCCATTCCTGACGTATTGAGCTCTCTGATAAGCTCATCTTTCTGCAATTTCCAGTAGTTGATTTCCTTATTTTCAGACATAAATCTGTACTCGCCCTGTAGACTTGCTGAGGTTCATCAGGAGGTTATGCGTCTCTCCTCTTTAATGACCTCTTCGCCCCTTTTCTTCTGCTGAAAAAAACGGAAGCTGTGGATGATATCAGCACGCGCTTAGATTTCCCGCAAATGAGACCCTTGGTCAGAGTGATTTTCAAGTTCTGACGAAGATAAGACAGAAACCAATACTTGACCATGGTTAAGTAGTTCACCATATTCGTTAAAAAAAACTAGTGGAGCGCTCGCGACTAATGCACGCTGGGCTTTAGTGGCTAGTAAGCAGTGTGTATGTAAGATGGTAGTTTTGGAAAAAGAACGTCAATTAAGCCCTTGTGACTGGGTCGCACGATTAAATCTGGATATGTCCGCTCAAGCTCCTCTCGACTTCGATATCCCAGCAAGAGCTGCGTGAACACTGTTGGGTTGAACCTTACAACCCTGTCTTCGCCACTTTCAAGCCGTTGAATATCGATGATGGCACCCTTTTCAATAGTTAGCAGGACAGAATATCGATAGAAGCTAAGACTTAATTTTTCAGTCAAGCGGCTGTAGGCAGACGACTCAAGACGTTTTTCAAAAAGGGTTTTCATTTTGCGAAGCATCGTCAAACAATCGGTGACACGTATTTGCCAAGCATAAGGTTGAGGCTGTTCCACACGTCCTGCTTCTGCTAGGAACTTCAGAAAAGGTTCATGATGACTAGTCGTGCAAACAAGATTCTCAAGCCCGCGGCGCAGTCCTGTTTCTTTGACAAACCTCAGAATAGATCGTGCAGTGAGCTGATTTACATCTGTGATTTCCCTCAAGACCAGTTCTTTGTTATCGGGGTTTTGGCTCATTCTGAAATACGCAACCATATGACCTTCTTGTTCAACTGAATAACCTTCAAACTCATACTCTGCAGCAATGCGTGTTTCTTGCTGCATCTTCCAGATTCCTTCACCCCGGACATCATGCACATAGAACTTGTGTTGCGATTGCGCCAACAATTCCATGGCCTTCGGAACATCATGGGACGCGAAAGGTCGAATCGTGTGGGCACACTCATAATCAGGAATCTCGTCAAGCCTGATTCTTGCCTGCTCATCCAAGGGCAAGGCATATTCATACTCAAATTGCCGGTAAAAGTACGGAATGCCTTCGATAACCGACAGATCATACACCTGCTCCAAAACGCGTCTATGATATCCTGTCATCAATTCACGTTGGAGCCCACGGTGCCTGTATTCAGCAAGGGTCGCTACGCACCCCAACTCCGCAACCTTAAGCGGGATTTCTCCAATACACCATTCTGAAGGGATAAGGCACAGAGCCGCAACTGTCCTGCCACGATGCTTGGCGACGAAGAAGTCTTTCAGCGTCATCGTCGGATGATGGTCGACCCACTTCTTGACCATTATATCAACTCGGCTTTTCTCTCCGAAGACCTTTCGCATTAGGTCAAGATGCTGTTCAATGTCATCAGTTGTTTCTAGGCGCTGAAAACTGAAATCGTCACTCAATTCCATCCCTCGTCCACTCGGTTTTTACCGCGCGCTGTAAGATATTTCTTTTTTGTATCTTATGGCTATGATGCTTCGCGCGCTTTTGTTTGGTGAGTCGTTTGTGAATTTGGGATAATTCTTAAATACATTTTCATATTAGTGGGAAATGTAGGAAAAGTGTGCAAGCATGATTGAAGGAAAAAGAGATACACGCCTCTACGGAACCGTAAAAGTAGGCGACAGAGGACAAGTGGTCATCCCTGCTGAAGCCCGCAAGGAACTCGACATCAAGCCAGGGGACCTTATGTTTGTCATGGCTGGCAGAAACCGTCGTGGCATCGCCATGGTTAAAGCCGACGCCATGAGGGGACTCGCGGAAAAAATCATGCAGGGACTTGAAGTCGCAGAGGAAGAAAGACGCGAAACATAACGCCTGTGAGGAAGCCAGATGTTTAGAAGCCGAGAAGAAATGCGGCGACGGCTATACGAGATAATCGAGAAGTTCCGTCAGAAAGGAGCTACAAGCCCAGAAAAAGCCATGCCCATTCAGGAACTGGGTTTGCCGCCGCGTTTTGAAGAAGCTATGCATCGAAGACTTGGCCAATCAGGCATTTTTGTTGAAATAAACGCTAAGTATTATCTGAATGAGGAACGGCTCAAACAAATCCAAGAGCAACGTGCCAAAGAGGGGTCAGGAAGCGGTGGAGGTAGTGGCTGGAGCAGATCGGGCCCGCCTACGTGGTCCCACGTTGTCGGGATCTTGCTTATGCTGCCGATCGGTATCATCATCGCCCTAGTCCTGTTTTACTTCGTCGCTTTTAGGGGAGGATTCTTTCCGGGAGAGTTCCTTATCGTTTTTGTGGTCATCTTCCTCGGGTTAGCTCTGGCCCGATTGCTGTTCTGGAGGTCCAGAAGAAGATATTGGAGTGACGCGCGCGCTTGACACACGCAGGTAAAACATAAGTTCAGCAAAAAGCGCGCGCACCCCCAAACCAGAGTACAATACGGCACACTAAACTCAATGGACACAAACCAGCAACACAAAGATCACAACAACACAAAACCAATATGGCAAACCATCGTTCTTTGAAAAACACTTTGCTTCAAGCTGAAATCCAAAAAAAACAGCGAAAAACAGGCCTTCACGCATAGTGATTCCAAGAAAAACACGAAAGAAATTCCCAAAGTACTACCTTCAGCCAACATTGGAAATCGCATTTCAAACATACACGAATCTACACGCAGGTTCAACGTGGCAAGCCCAAAGAACACCAAAGAACACTCACTATACGACCCAACGAACCGCAACCCCGCAGAGCAATTCGGAACAAAACTGATCACATAATTCACGGCCATCCGAAGAACCGAGCACACGAAGGTCGAGTTTTGAGGCATAGTGATTCCAAACAGAAATGGAAAGAAATTCAAAAAGTACTACCTTCGCCCAACATAGGAAACCAGAATTCAACATTCAAAAATTGAAGAGCCAGTTGAATAAGCGAGCCTGAATTCGCGTGTTCTTTGAAACTCACTATGAAAAAAAACGCGCGCTTCCTACTCAGTAAGCGAATGACGCCAGTTAATTATGTATTCGGGCAACCTTAACCCTCTTTGGCCTAGTCTTTCAACCAATTTCACTGGCAATGGACTCAGAACGTACGCTACCCTCATGTAGAACCTTCTAGGCTGCCCCAGCCTGGCTTCCTCCCCAAGAACTATTCGCAGGTCCGATTTCTGGCTCAGAGTCGACTTTTCCGCACTGGTAATTGACAAGACTGTCCCATTCATCTTCTTCAAGATATCGCACCATGAAATCACGGGCTTAGTTTCCCCGGAAAACGACACCAAAATCTGAACGTCACCCGGCCTCGGAGGCGGCGTGTTCACCCCTCTGGCTATGTACACGCTGTCTCCAAGCGTGCTCTTAATGTGAGATAGCCTTATCGCGCACATCTTGACTATCTCGCTCGCTGTACCTTTCCCGCCTAAGAACACGCTTGTCCGTCTTTCCAAAACGTCAACCAAACGCGAGTAGGTTTCAGACTCGTCAATCGAGTCAACCATGGGCCCCAACTTGGAGAACTCCTCTTCACAAAGCCCAACTACTGCGTCTGCCTCCAAGTTGCGAAAGATCGCCTCAGTCATCATGGACAGCAGGAGAAGGCTCCCCAACTCGAAAATGTCGCCCATTATGCCCACTTCACTATAATCAAAAGAAGGCTTCGCTCTTCCTCGCCCTCTAAGCTCTACGACGTGGCCATATTTGTGGACGATTTCAGCCAACGGAGATTTCATTCCAGATGTTATAAGCCCCATAGAAAGCTTCGCTGTCTTCTTCTCATCAATATACTTGGACAGGTCTTGCGCCATCACCAAAGGGTCTCCGGACACGCCGCTCCCAGAATTCAACAGCATCAACGTCTTATTGTATCGCCTTTCAAGCTCCGCCGCAGCATCATACATGTTCTTCCCCGGAAAACCCGGATCATCAGGCGTCAAAACGACCTTGTTCCTCCAGCCTATCTGGCTGATCGCAATCTGGCTCATCGCAGCATTAAGAGAATACAGCGACCTACCTGATCCTCCGCACACCACGCAGTCAGCGGACTTCAGGTCCTCATACAAGGGCGACAGCTCTCTCCTCCTCACGTTGAGTATGTTGTCCCTGATCCTATTGATGTACCCAATACGGCAAACCTTATCTTTGATCTCCATCACGCTCGGTCAAACTGATTTCCAACCATTACTAGCCTGTCGAACCGTATTAATCAAACGATCGCATATTAATGGTGAATCGTTATCGGTCCAGTCGTCGACTCCACGATCAGTTTCCCAGCTCCACTGCCAATGCGTCCAGTATAGTGACCCCGTTCATAACGGGCACCAGCTAATTCAGGAATGCATGTCACGCTTCCAAGCCTTGAGTAGGCCTCCACCGCCAGGTCTGACTGACCTTGAAGCGCAACCTCTATGGGCCCAGTGTTTGTTCTAAACCGGTTCTCGCCGCCCGAAAGATTGCCCAAAAATCGAACAGGACCAGTCGTGTTGCGAACAGACACGGTTCCATTCACGTTTTCCAAAGTAACCGGCCCAGTGGTACTGTCAACTGCAACCGTTCCGCTGACATCTCTCAGATCAATTTGGCCAGTCTTGCCTGTGATCCTGACAGTGCCTTCACATTTCTCCATGGAGCCTCTGGCCACCGAGGATTCAATAGACAACAAGCCCTTCACTCCAACAACCACAACCTGATCGAGGCTAGTGGAAACATCAAGATCCGCCTCAGCAGGAACCAAAACTGCCAAATCAGCTCTCGGACCTCCTGAAAAGAAATATCTCGACCACCTAAAAGGATGAACCAGAGCCCGGGCTCTAACAGTTACAACATCGCTTTCCTGCGCCACACTCCAATCCAAATCCGCGGATTCCCAAAGATCCGAGTCCACTGTCACTTCGCCTTCCGAACCCTTGTTGATATCGATCCTGCCAGGCGCCCGGTGAAAAATCACCACCCTCGGCTTCCCAGCCACCTTGAAAGAACGATGTTCACGTACAGGCTCGCTCCCTGTTCCCTGCGAAGGAGTCCCACACGAAGGACAGAACCGCGCGTCCTTCGGCAGCTCAGCACCACACTTCGAGCAATAAGGCATTCCCATCACCCAAGAGTCTGACAACTCCGTCAACATCTTTACGCTTACAACGATTTCAGCTTTTCCCAACCTCCCACATACGCACTTCGAATGCACACCCTTTAATCAGCCACAACTCAAGCAGAAGGCTGCCCTCCACGGAAACTCAGGAAACAAAAAAAAAGACAACCCATGCAAAGTCACCACTCGCCTTGCAGGGCACTTGAACGAAACTGAAATGCTACGTCCACCGCCATATTCAAGTTTCCCTAATACGAGTTTATCTAGCACAAAAACCTATGATCACGTCGGAGAAGACTTCGAGAACGGCCTCATCGGCCCCTCAGAAAACTCACATGCCCCGATCAGTTCTTTTCAACCGTTCTCTGCAACGCATCAACAACGTTACGCTTGCCCATAGCGAGAAAATACGGACCCAACCGCGGCCCCTGCGCTACTCCAATCAGAATCACATACAAAAGTTTAAAGAATCCTGCCGGCTGCAGACCATGCTTCTTCGCAACGCTAAATATCGCATTCTGCATCTTCTCAGGCTCATCTTCTGCGCCCAGCAACCCTATGAGCTCCTGCACAGCCGCTTTCTCCGAACTCGTCAGGCTCGCACCCGTCTCCTTAATCTCCTCAAAAGCCCTTATCCAGTTAAACGCGTATTCAACCCGCTTCCGCAGACCATCATCCAAAGCCTGACCCTTCTGCAAATATCCATAAGCCTGAAGTTTCCCAGCGATGAACTCTTCCTCGCAACCCTTAGGCGCCATCTTAGCCAGAAACGTCATCAGATTGTAGGGCACATGAACGCCTGGTTTCGTCGGAATCTTCATCGCGTAACAATACGCATACAATCCCCTCAGCTTCGCGAATTCCCTCTCGTCTTTCGCCTTCTTCACCCCAAAGTACACGTCTTCCAAAAAGTCAAGCTCGTTCATGTAAGGCGGAATATCAGTAACGTCCAAAGCCCGAGCTCCAACAAACCTCTTCAACAGTAGCAACATCAAAGACTGTGGAGAACCATACTTGAACCACGTTTGAGGAGTAAAAACCACTCCAGCCGACTTTGACATCCTCTTGCCAGTCTTATCCAAGAACAACTCGTATCGCGCGTGAACAGGAGGCTCCCACTTGAGAATCTCCCTACAGATACGATCATTCACGCGGACGGAATCAGCAACTTCCTTTCCGAACGCTTCAAACCTTATGTCTAACGCCTTCCACCTGACCGCAAACTCGCCTTTCCAGCTAAGCTTACCCTCGCCCTTCCTGTAGTCCACTTCACCCTTGTGCCCGCAGCCCTCAAGCCACCTGCCTTTGACCTCCATCCCCTCACAAACATACAAAATCTTGTCTTCTTCAGCCAGAAACTCCGTCGCCTTAGTCGTGTAAATACGTCCACAATTCTGACAGACAGCAAAGTACGGTAAGGCTTCAAGAAACTTCTCCTGTCCAACCTCCTCTTTCACGATCTCACCTATCCTCCTAGCGTTCAGCAATATAGTTCTAATCTCGTCGTTGAACAAGCCTTTTCTATATACTTCCGCACCTGAAGTAAACCTGTACTCTATGCCACAATCATCAAGCGCCTCGCGAAGCAGAAGAGCCATATGCTCACCGTAGCTGCCGTGACAACCATAAAGGTCCGGAATATCCGTCACGGGCTCACCCAAATGCTTCCCCAGGGACTCAGGCAACCCAGCAGGAACCTTCCTCAACCCGTCCTTATCATCAGCAAACGCGATCAGCTCAGAGTTGAACCCCTGCTCTCTGAGAGCCAAAGTAACCGCAAAAGACCTCGCAGCATCACTCAAGTTGCCAATATGCGGAAAACCAGACGCCGCTATACCCATCTCAGTCCGAACCAAATCTAGGCTCCTTCCGAGCCTCCGCTCCCTCTCAACCACTCTTGAAGCCATCTTGTCGTACCAGGTACCGAGCCCGATTACCTTCTCGCCCATCCCAGATCCTGGTCTCCCAAAGCATAGGCCCACATGAAAACAAAAGCGTTGCACCTAATTGCCTCTTCCATCTTCTCCCACAACTCAAGTAAATTCTCTAGCACCTATGACATCCGCCCAGTTTAGTAGGGGCTATGTTCTCGCAAAACCAAGAAAAAAGGAGCAATCGGAGCTACTTGATCTTCGCTCCGCAGTTCGGGCAGAACTTCGTTCCAGCCGCGACGTCAGTCTGGCATTTTGAGCATTTGACAGTGGCCTGCAAAGGCGTTCCACAGTTAGAACAGAACTTCGTCCCCGCCGCGTTTGCCGTCCCGCACTTTGAACAATTGACACCGCCTGCTTGAAGAGGCGCAGCACAGTTACTGCAGAACTTCGCTGTCTGCGGATTCTGGAAGCCACACTTCGGACAAATCACCATTGCCTGCGCTGGACCTTGCCCTTGCGGTTGCTGGAACAACTGCGGAAGTATCACCGCTCCAGTTCCAATTGCCGCTCCAGAGCTTTTCCCCAAGCTTTCACTCGCCTTCTGAACCGTCTCCATCCGGAGAACTTCTTGAGCACCTACTCCAGTTTTTATGTAGAACAGCCGATCCCTCCACTCGGGCGTCGTATCAATGCCTTCAAACTTCACCTCGATCAGTTCAAGACCTATCCTTGAGAAAGCATCGAAAAGCATATTCTTCGAGAGAAGACTTGTCTCGTCAAGTTTCCCGTACACATCTGAAAGCGAATACTGACTCAGAGTGTCGATAAGCCTTTGATTGAAGTATCCTCTCAGGAAATCCTGCAATGCTTCCGTAGTGTAAGCTCCCTGTCCAGCAACTACTTCGTTAACGAAGAGATTAGCCTCCTCCACCCTGAACCAGAATCCTCCGAAGAACTTGAGGGGAGCAAGCTCCTTTGTCTGACTCTGAGCCCCGAATTTCCCCTGGAACTGCTTCAATGAAACGAAGAAAATCGTTGACCTGAAAGGAACCTTGTCGAACCCTGCAAGCTTCGAAAACAGCCTAGTCAACAGCGGAAGGTTCGCAGTTGACAAGACATGGCGCCCAGCAGTGAAGACATCGTACGCTTTCCCATCTCTGAAGAAAACCGCCGCTTCATACTCATGAACAATAAGGTTATCTCCCCAAGCAACCTCTTCACTCGGGTATTTCCACACGATATCTGACTCACCTGCTCCGACCCACTCAATGACCTTTGGCATTCACACCTCACCTCCTTTCATCTAGCACTCTCAACCTGCTAATCCTCTCAGAATAGTTGACCTTTCGTCAATGAACCTATCAAGTTCCTCGACTTTTGAGATGATTGCATCCATCGCTGTGCCCCATTCTTCTGCTCCAGGGTCAATACTCGCCACTTTTTCAGCGTCAGCCCTGATTGAATCAGCTTTCTCTATCAAACCCAAATCATGCTGTATGACGCCGTTAAGCTTATCCTCCTTAACCCTGACTGCGTCAAACATACCGGCGTATCCTGCAACTGCCCTGCTTATTCGTTGAGTAACTCTGTCAAGCCGAGACGTAAACGCGTCAAACCTGTAAGAATCCTCACTTGAAAGCTTCTGCACTGCCACAGGATCTGCAAGGCGTCTTCTAAAGGTGTTCTTCGCAGCTTTAAGCCTGTTCACAGCTTCCATCCTCACAAGCCTGTCACTCTCTCTTCTCATCTCCTTCTCTTTGTACCCGCGGTAGCCAGGGATATACCCCATTATTTTCTCTAAGAGACCTCTATTTTCGCTAACCTCTCCAGTATAGTCTTTTCCACTCATCGTTTACCTCTCCAATACGCAGCGAGACCTATAATTACGAGGACTATTAAAAGAATTCCGAAAATCACGAACGGATTTATCAGCGTGTAGAGAGCTGAAACCAGAGCAACGGCAAAAATTATGGTGCCCCAAGCTAGATAGTACGTGAAGTCTCTGCTAGTTACCAATGCGTAAATGATTGTGTACAGTCCCCAAGGACCGAGGACCCAAGCTGGAATTTGATAAGCATTAAAGGTAATGAGAGACAGGGCATAAACCACGGCTGCAACTCCTATTGACGCGACTAAGACAGCGAGAGCGCCTACACCGTAACTCAGTGATCTGCGACTTGAACTCTGAGCTTTCATGTTGACCTTACCCTTCAATTTCGGTCTATACATTATAGCTGTTGCTTTTAAAGCTTCGTCAGAGTATTCAAAAGCCCTTTACAGGTATACCGCCCTTGATCACAGTGCCAGTTGCCCCATCCACCAGCAGCTGGTAGACTTCACCCTTATACTCGTACTTCACAAACCACACAGGCGCATGCAGGTAGACAACATGCTCCACGCTAAAGTCGGTTTTCATCTCAATAATCTTGTCGATGTCCTGTTGAGCCAAAAAACGATGGAGCTCCTCAATCTGCACTTTGGCAGACTCTACGCCTTCGTCCTTGTCAATCTCGCTGTTCAATACCTTGGCGAAACCTTCAATCCTTCTGAAATCAAAAGGAACCTTTCCTTCCAGGGGCACGTGATAATCCTTCGTCGGAAAATCTGTGGCCTTCCTTGCCAAAACTAACCAATCGTACTCTTTCTCAATCGTTCCCTCTTTGACCATAGCAGGGGCTATGCGTTCAAAAACTCCTTTATAGCCTGTTTTGGCTTTCACAGACACGACCCAGAAAGGCAGGTACATCAAGCTTTTCTCGTTAATCTTCGACTTTCTTGCAAGGTCTTTGGGCTTCAGAAACCCTTCTCGCATCCAGTCTCTAATCGTTTCTTCAACCTGCGTCTCATCATACTTGTTCAGCAGCACCGAGTGCTCAAAATCGAAGGTTTTCCCAGTTTCTACAACGACCGTGTAACCGCAGTACTTGCACGTGGCTAGTATTTCGCCTGGCTTGAACTGTATAGGAGCGCCACAGTGGGGACACTTTATCTCATCTACAACAGCCATCTATTCACGCCTTCGACTTTTCTCTCTTCAGGATTTCTCTTGCAACGATAACGCCTGATGCTGAAGCCTGAATAAGACCTCTCGTGACGCCAGCCCCATCGCCGACGGTGAACATGTTCTGGATCTTGCTCTCCAAACAGTTGCTCAGCTGAAGCCTTGATGAGTAGAATTTCACTTCAACGCCGTAGAGAAGCGTATCTCTTGAATGTATTCCAGGGGCAATCGTGTCCAACGCTTGAAGCATCTCTCTGATGTCTGCAAGGTAACGGTATGGCAGAACAAAACTCAAGTCGCCTGGAGTGGCATTCTTCAACGTCGGTATCACTATACTTCTGTCAATCCTTTCAGTCGTTGACCTTCTTCCTGACTCCAAATCGCCTAGACGCTGGATTATCACCCCGCCGCTGAGAAGATTCGAAAGCCTAGCCACGTACTTTCCGTAAGCTATCGGCTCTTTGAAGGGTTCAGTGAAGGACGTTCTAACGAGAATAGCAAAGTTCGTATTCTCAGTCTTCCTTTCCGCGTAACTCTGACCGTTAACGGTCAAAACACCGTCGTAGGATTCCGTTATGACCTGCCCATAAGGCGCAACGCAGAAAGTCCGAACTTCATCATCGAAGGATCGAGAATAGTAAATGAGTTTCGGCTCGTAAAGGACGCTCGTCAACTCCTCCATAACGGAAGCCAGAACTTCAACCCTTATACCGATGTCAACGGGGTTATTCAGCGTCTTCAGACCCAAACTCTGGGCTTCCATCTGAAGCCACTCTGCTCCACTTCTGCCAGGCGCCACAATCACGTATTCTCCCAGAAACTTCTCACCGTCAACCGTTTCCACGCCTTCAATAGCGCGGTTCTTCACGATAAGACCCTTCACATCCTTCTTTGGCATGAAATCAATCTTGCCATTCAGTTCCTCCCGCATTTTCCGAAGAGTCTCAACACACCATTCAGTCCCCATATGACGAATTTTCTGACGAATAAGCTTCAAGCCAGCCAACGATGCCTTCCGCTCAATCTCATCTATGCGTTCAACGTCTCCCCCGTAAGTGCGCTCGGTTGCGCCGAACTTCCTGTACATGCCATCAGCGTAGCTCACAAGCTCTTGAAGATCTTTCGTGGAGACGTACTGACTAAGCCAGCCTCCAACCTCAGTTGACAACGTGAGCTTCCCATCACTGAAGGCCCCCGCCCCTCCCCACCCAGACAAAACTGTACAGGGATCACAGTGCACACATTCGAATCCGCGGCTTGACGGACACTTGCGCTGATTTATGTCTTGCCCCCTGTCCAGCATAAGAACCTTCAAATGGTTCTTCGCCGTTAGCTCCAGAGCTGAGAATATCCCCGCGGGGCCAGCACCCACAATTATGACATCATATTTCAAAGGGTTTATCCCCTAAGACCCAAAACATGATGCGACAACTAACATATATTTTTAGCGAGCAACTCCACATGGAAAACAACAAAAATCACTTGTCCCTGATAGGGACAAGGCACAGGAACTTCAAGGTTTTCGAACCGTTGTTCTTGAACTGATGCTTCTCATTTGGCGCCACGAAAACCACGTCTCCAGCCTTGAATTTTCTCTCTTTGTCGTCGCCCACGAGGACGCCTTCACCCTCCAAGATGAAGACTTCATGTTCCCAAGTGTGAGTGTGAAAAGGACTGCATCCCGAAGACCCCACTTCGAAAAGTCTCATGGCGAAGTTTGGAGCACCCATTTCTTTGGTAATAAGCCACCGCACTTTCACCTTAGACGCGCCCTCATCAGCGTCTTTGGGTTCAACGTCCTTGTAAGAAAAAACTTTCATTCAGGCCAACCCTTCTTCAAACTGCAAACGTGCAACTAGTCCTTAATCGCTTCTATGACGCTCATCACGTTCCACAGCTTCACCCTTGTGTACTGCGGCATATTCGGATCCTGCAAAATCTCATCCAAAAGTGAAATCGCGTTTGAAGCTCTAACAGCCGCAGTATCCTCGGTTCCTTGCAGAGACGTAATGGAGTCCTTCGCCGCTCTTCTGATGTTTCTCGGCGTGGTAGTGTCTTCAGCAACCTGCCCAAGCACGGCGATTGCCTGCTTAATCCGCTCTTCGTACTCCTCCATTTTCTTCTTCCTAACCATATTTAATCCTCCAGAAGCTCCTCGAAGTAACCTTGTTATATAAGCTCTCATACCTATTTACTTTGGGGTTTTAAAACTTGTCGCAAAAAGAGAAAGAAGGATCGCACATCAGACGAATGGCAGACTTACTACGCCAAGGCTCAACGCTCACCGAGTTAGCGTGCCCCGCATGTTCTTCCCCGCTGTTCAGATTGAAGAACGGAGACCTTTGGTGCGGAAAATGCGAAAAGAAGGTCATTGTTTTGAAGCAAGGCGAAGAAGCCTCGCAAGTGACAAGTTCAATGGTCCTAGAAAGCGTTGAAGCCACGCTATTAGCCAGAGTTCAGGAAATACAGAAAAAGATGCAAAACACAAAAGACATGGAAGGACTGGAGAAGCTGGGCGTCGCACTCTCCACTTTGCTGGATAACATCGAGAAAATAAGAAAAGTCAAAAAGGCTTGACTGAAGACCAGCTATGCTAGGTTTGTATGAAAATTTCCCTACAACCATCCACAAAATTGCATGTTTCACCACGCAGGCTTCGAACAAGAAACTTCAACAAAAACTCACAGCAACCCTTCAAAAACTAAACACTGAAACTCTCACTCTAGAAGCCGTAAGCGACCCCTCAATCCCGCAAGGCATGGTGAATTTCGAATTCGGGATAGCAGAAGCTGATACCTTCAACTATCTAGACAGCGAAGAAACAGCCAAGCTTCTGAAAACGATAAGCAAACAACCACTGCAAACCATGGACTTCTTCTGCGCCGCCCGGTACCATAAATCGCAAGATGAGAGGGAAACACGCCTAAGATTCGACTACTACATGCTCCGTTTCACATTCAACGAAGACACGATCGAGGTACGCGCGTTCCACGAAAGAGGCCCAAGATACACGTCTCCTGAGGACGTTATCAACCTCATAGCCAACAAGATGAATGAAGGATCCATGAAGAAACTGCTGAAAGAGATTCACTAGCAGACTTTTTCCAGGAACTCTATTACGACCTTCAGAGTGTCCGCAGCAACTTTCTGCTTTGAAGCATTCCCATCAATCCTGAAAAGCTCCCCTTTCTCGACAAAATGCATATACGCCTCACGCACCTTTCTCTGAGTCTCCAAGTTTTCCATGACGGACTTCCGAGGCTTCAACCTCTGCACAACAGTCTCAGGCGCCACATCAATGAAAATTGCCAAATCAGGCTTGACGGCATGCTTGTTTATCATTTCAATCCAGTTCAAATCCAATCCAGCGGCACCCTGGTAAGCGAAAGATGAATAAACATAACGGTCAGAGACCACAAGCTTTCCTTCGTTGACCTTAGGAAGAACCACGTTCTCAACGTGCTCAAAACGGTCTGCTGCAAAAAGCAGGGCTTCAACGATGCTTGAACCACGTTTCTCAGCAAGGAGACAATACTGCTTGATGAACCTGCCTATTCTTCCGTTACTCGGCTCAGCCGTATAAACAGCACCATAGCTCTTCTTCAACTCTTTTGCCAGCAACTTTGCATGCGTGGTTTTTCCACATCCATCCAACCCTTCAATGCAAATGAAATAGCCCTTTTTCCGCACGTTCCGATCTCCGAAGCTTAAGCCGCTAGCCATTATAAGACCGAACATGAATTAATAATTATTTAACGAAAACCGGAGACCTTGAAATGCCCAAAGATTATTGGGGCGAAATAAAAGACCCAGTGCATGGTTACGTCTACATAACTAAACAGGAGAAGGAGATCATCGACTCCTACCCTGTTCAAAGACTACGCAGGCTACGCCAACTAGCAGGCTCAGAATACGTTTACCCCGGAGCAAACCACACGCGCTTCGAACACTCGGTCGGCGTCATGTATCTAGCGGGAAAAGTCACGGAAAACCCCAACATTTCACGGCTCATAGACGAGAATGAAGCCGAAACCGTCAAGATCGCTGGCCTGCTCCATGACGTTGGACATGGACCTTTCTCACACGTTTTCGAGCATCTACTCGACAAAGAACTCCACAAGACACACGAGGACATAACTCGATGGATAATAAGAAATAGCGAGTTAAAGGACACCCTGAAGAATAATGGTTACGACCCCACGGAAGTTGGAAAGCTGGCGACGGGCAAACTTCACAAGCCAAAGAAAGCCTTCCTAGACCAAATCATAAGCAGTGCCGTTGACGTTGACAAACAAGACTTCATCGTAAGGGACACGCACCACACTGGCGCCGAATACGGATTCATAGACATTTTCCGACTCATCCATGCATTGGACGTGCTTAAGGAAAACCTCGCCATAGACCTAGGCGCGCTCTCAGCCCTTGAATCCCTCATCATAGCCAGAATAGAATCATTCAAAAGCATATACTTCCACCGCGTTGGAAGGGCAGCCCAAATAATGCTTGCAATGGCAATGGAAAAAGCAAACGATGAATTGGGACTAACACGCTTTAAGACTCCAGAAGAGTACATGAACATGGACGACTACACGGTCTGGACAGGCCTGAAGCAATGTAAGAAGTCAGCACCAATCATAAAGAACCTTGAGAAACGAAAACTGCTCAAATGTGCCTACGAAAGAACTTTCTATGAAAAGGACACGATGGTTTCAAACCTTTTCAGTCAGGAAACCCACAGAAGGCAACTGCAAGAGGACATCGCCAAAAAAGCCAAGGTCGAAACCGAGACCGTAATTATCGACGTCCCAACGGTTCCATCCGTACCATATCATCACACTGTTTTATTCGAGCCCATGGAAATTCCAGTCTTCTACAAGACACAAACAGGTGGCAAGGTCCCGCAACGCCTAAGCGAAATCTCAAAAATCTTCGAAACACTAAGAGGCTTCATCAACATACTCCGGGTTTACAGCGACGAGCAGAACCGGGAGAAAGTCAGCCAAGCCTCATCGAAGATTCTGGGCGAAATCCCCTCGACCGCGAAGATATCCTACTAAAGTGGAAATGTATGCAGACACTAATCTTAAGGGGCCGAGCCATAGTCGAAGGACACTGCAAAGCGAGGGCCCTCGTTTCCACCAAGCCAATAAGCTTCTTAGGAGGAGTTGACCCAGCAGACGGCAAAATCATTGAGAAGAATCACGATCTCTGCGGACAATGCATAAAGGACAAGATTCTATGTTTTCCACATGGTAGTGGCTCAACAGTCGGTAGCTACGTACTGTACTCTTTGGCCAAAAATAGCCTAGCGCCCAAAGCTATAATCAACCAAACTGCCGACCCTGTCGTTGTGGTCGGGGCAATAATAGCGGACATCCCAATGGTCGACCAAGTGGACATCAGACAGATCACGTCAGGCGACCTCCTGGAGGTCAACGCAACAGAAGGCACAGTCAAGATCTTGAAAAGAAGAGGAAGCCAAACATGCACTTGACGAAAGAAGAAGAACGCATCTACGATGGCGAATGCGGATGGGCAAATCAGAAATGCATGAAGATACTCGTCCGACTGGGCGAGCTCTTCAATGCGACAAGGCTAATACCTATAGGCTCTGCCCACGTTTCAGGAGTCTCATACAAAACCCTCGGCGACGCACCGATGGAGTATTTGAAAGCATTGGCAGACGCTGATGGAAAAGTAAGGGTCAGAGCCACATTAAACCCGCAAAGCCTCGACCACGTATACTTAGAAAAGAAGTACGGAGCAGACCTTCGAAACAAACAGTTAAGCATCCTTAAACAATTTGGGAAAATTGGGTTCACCGAATCCCTAACTTGCACACCTTACTATTTGGAAAAGCCGAAGCCCGGCTCCCATCTTGCTTGGGCCGAGTCCTCAGCCGTGGTTTATGCCAATTCTGTTCTGGGCGCGTGGACAAACAGGGAAGGCGGACCAAGCGCACTTGCCGCCGCAATCATTGGGAAAACCCCCGACTATGGAATTCACAAGGCAGAGAATCGACAGCCCAAAGTTCTAGTGAAATTGGAAAAATGCGTACAGAATGAAACAGAATTCGGTGCTCTGGGAATATTGTTGGGCAAGATCTTGGAGGATAAGATACCAGCAATTCAAGGCCTGCAAGGAGCCTCCAAAGACCATTTGAAGCAGCTCGGCGCAGCCTTAGCGTCAACAGGCATGGTTAACATGTTTCACTGCACAGACGAAAGTGACTCAACAAAAATGGAGGGAGAACACAAGATACTCGTGAAGGCCGAAGACATAGAAAAGACTGCTGGAGATCTGTCCACCACATCAACGAAAAAACCGGATCTCATCTTCATAGGATGCCCGCACTGCTCATTGAACGAGATTAAGCATCTTGCGAACCTGATAGGAGGCAAAAAGGTCAAGGCAAGAACGGAGTTTTGGGTTTGCACGTCGCATTGCATCAAGCAGAAGGCCAAGAACTACGTTAAGAGGATAGAGAAAAGCGGAGCCCACGTGTTGGAAGGGGTATGCACTGTTGTCTCGTGGACCGAGAAATTGGGAATAGAGACAATCATGACGAACTCGGCAAAAACAGCCCATTATGCTCCAACTCTGAACAGGGCAGAAACGATATTCGCGACGCAAGAAGAGTGCGTAAAGGCAGCCCTTGGACGGTAAGCTTTATTCGAACGAAAGGATATTCTGCATGATACTTCGGGCTTTAGGGGCTCCGGTAGTATAGCCCGGCCAAGTATTCCGGCCTTTCGAGTCGGAGACCCGGGTCCAAATCCCGGCCGGAGCACCACAACTCTAAACAAAACATTCGTTATCTCTTTACTCTGCGGATGTCGAACACGACAGGATTCTCTGCGTCAGGACAAGCATTGCATATCACGTCCCTGTCTTCTGCCCATGGGAACACAACGCCATACCGCAGAGCATAGACCTTTGGAAGCAGAACCATCAGGGCACTGTAGCAGATGTTTCCTTTCACTGTTTTTCCATCAAAGACTATCTTGTCGCCCACCTTATGTCCAAAAGCGCATTTTCCCTTCTGGTTCTTCACGGTCACTTCCACGATTGACATACTAGTTCACAACAAGCTTCTCTGGCGTATCTGATATTTGTTTCTTACGAGACCTTCGTTGCCCAATCCATGACTAATCGCCTCAAAAAGTGAGATCATCGCCCAAACACGTTCCTCTATTCTACTGAAAGTCACACAAAACTCAAATACAGGCTGACGCTATCGAATATGCTTCACAACCCATGGCGATCAAAAATGACCGAAAACATACTCTCAAACTACAGGAAATTGATGGATAAAACCAAGGAGATCATGATTTTCCTCTCGACTGAGGCAATTATGCAATGGGACATGGAAACGATGATGCCCCCGAAGGCCATTGACCTAAGAAGCCAACAGCTGGCTCTGCTCAGTGGAATACAGCATAAAATGGAGACTGATCCAGAAATAGGAGCTTTGCTCAATGCGATTGAGCGTAGCAAAGAATTTGATAAATTGGATACAGTTCAAAAAAGAAACGTGTACCTGATCAGGAAGAACTACGACGAGCAGACAAAGCTCCCAGAAGAGCTTGTCAAAGAGATGGCAAAACAGCATGCCATTGCCATTGGCGCTTGGAAAAAGGCCAAAGCCGCCAAGAACTTTGCCATGTTTAGACCAGAACTTGAAAAAAACGTTGAACTATCAAAGAAAGCTGCAGAAATCCTCATGAAAGTGAAGAAGACAGAAACGCCTTATGACGCTTTACTGGATATTTTCGAGCCAAAAATGACCTCCAAAGAAATCACAAAGGTCTTCGACGAACTCCAAGAAGGACTAGTCTCATTGCTGAGAAAATGCGAAAGCTCTCCAAAACAGCCAGACACAAGCATTCTCACCCGGAAAGTCCCAATAGAAGTGCAACGCAAGATCGCAACGGCACTCGCTGAAGCTGTCCAATATGACGTGACGTCAAAGAACGCCGGAGGAAGAATAGACGAAACTGAACACCCCTTCACAACTGGCTACTACGACGATGTACGAATAACAACACATTACTACGAGAACCTATTTGCTTCATCCGTGTTTTCGGTACTGCATGAAGCTGGGCATGCCCTCTACGAGCAGGGTCTAAGCCGGCAATGGATGTACCAACCAGTAGGGACGGGATGCTCTTCAGGCCTCCACGAATCACAATCTCGCTTCGTAGAGAACATAATCGGCAGATCACGGGAGTTCTGGGCATATTTCCTGCCGAAACTCGAAGAACTCACAGGAAAAACTCTCTCAGATCTAGATTTAGACAAGTTTGTCCACACCATAAACCAAGTTAAGCGCTCAAAGATACGCGTTGAAGCAGATGAGGTCACCTATGGGCTTCACATAATAGCGCGGTTCAACATTGAAAGAGACTTGTTCGCAGACAAAATAGCAGTAAAGGAGCTCCCTGAGATATGGAACCAAAGCTACAAGGACTATTTAGGTGTCAAAATTGAAAATGATTCCGAAGGCGTTATGCAAGACACACACTGGGCTAACGGCTATTATGGCTACTTCCCAAGCTACGCTCTTGGCAACATCTACAGCGGACAAATACTAATAGCAATGGAAAAGGACCTGCCGAACTGGCGGAAGCAGCTTGAAAAGGGCAACTTCGCAGAAACGAGACAGTGGCTCATCAGAAACGTTCACAGTCAAGGAAACCTGTACGATCCAGCGGAACTAATCAAAAAGATTAGCGGAAAAGAGCTCACAGTCAAACCATACTTGAACTATCTAAACGCCAAGTATTCAAGACTGTACGGTTTCTAGCTTCCCCTTTTTTCTCAAGGCTCCATAAACTTCCCGAGCCACATAACCCGTGATCCCAGCGAATGTTAGAAACAGGCCACTCCATCCGTAAACAGCATTGTAATAGTTGCTGCCGTACAAGAACAAGACAACCCCGAGAATAATGATCAGTATGATTGCAAGATCCTTCCAAGACACTCGAAACACATCCCGGACCAGGTTGAAGTCCCAATAGCTCCCGAAGTATATAGCCTTGTCGACGACAAAACCAAAAGCGACGCGCAAATCGCCTTCGTGACCGCATATTCGACGCAAAACCAACAGCAGATGCCGAACACTCACCTCAACCCAAGTGGAAAACGACACTTCCCCGCGAAATCTCATCCCATTTCTGCCAACTGCAATTATGTTCCGACACTTTTATATACAGGATGCGTGATTTAGAATGCTTAGGTGATGTTTTAGTGTCGGAAAGTGATACTAAAAGGCCTGGTTCCAGAGAGGAGCTTGTCACAGTGTTGACGGAAGCTGCAAAGAGAACTGTCGACGCACGTCATATTTCGAGGGGCAAGCCGACAGTGTCTGGAACAGCCGAAGCACTTGGAATACACAGGGACACACTTCACACGTGGTTGAAGGAGTTCAATGTTGACTTCAAAGAGATAGCAGACTCAGTGCCGACAGCAGTAGACACTTCAGCTGCCGAATCACATGAAAAAGCATACTTGATTGGAGAGGCACTTGTCGGAGAAGGTAATGAAGTTGCGCACATCGATCTTCTAATCGGCGACAAGTGCGGTCCTGTTGGAGACGCTTTTGCCGCTGGACTGTCGAATCTGTCGGCAGGCCACACGCCGCTTCTGGCAGTGATAAGGCCAAACCTTCCCCCCAAGCCTCACACCCTGCTCGTACCGAAAGTTACTGTCAAAAATTCTCAGGATGTAAGCAAGATATTTGGACCTGCGCAGGCCGCTGTGGCAAAAGCAGTTGCCGACGCAGTTGAAGAAGAGATCATTCCCAGAGACAAAGTTGACGACTGGGTAATCATATGCAGCGTATTCATACATCCACAAGCAACTGATTTCCGCAAGATATACCACTATAACTATGGAGCAACAAAACTAGCGCTGAAAAGAGCCCTAACAAAATACCCAACACTTGAAAAACTCTTCTATGACAAAGACAGAGCCAAACACCCAATAATGGGATTCAAAGTCCCACGCCTTTGGAGACCGCCGTACCTACAGATTTCGCTTGACAACCCAGACCTTGAAAGATCCAAGAGGATAATAGAACAGCTTCCTGGAAGCGACAGGATAATACTGGAAGTCGGCACGCCACTGATCAAAAGGTACGGAGCAAGAATAATAAACGACCTTAGACAGGTGGCCAAAGACATGTTCATGGTGGCAGACCTCAAAACTTTAGATGTCGGCAAAGTCGAAGTAGACCTGGCCTTCGATGAAACTGCAGATGCAGTCGTAGCTGCTGGACTGGCACCAGCTGAAACGCTGGATTCATTCATCCACGAAGCGAAAAGACTGGGCACCTACGCTGTTGTAGACATGCTAAACGTAGAAGACCCTATCAAGAAACTCAAAACCATCAAGGAATTTCCAGACATAGTAGTCCTGCACAGAGGAATAGATCAGGAAACAGGAAGAACGCTTGGACTTGACATCATCCAAGAAATGCGGCAAACATTCAAAGACAAAAAATTCCTAGTCGCAGTGGCTGGAGGGATAATACCTGAAACGGCAAAAGACGCCCTGCAAAAAGGCGCGGACATCATCATAGTCGGAAGGTACATAACGCAGTCAAAAGACGTCGTACGCGCGGTGAGAGACTTCCTTGAATCAACACCTGAAATGCGAGAGGACATAGACCTATACAGGGTGCACGTGGAATAGCACCGCAGACAGACATGCACTTCAAGCAAACAATTTCGCCCTAGAAGATCCTGAACGCAGCGTATGCCACGAAGAATATCACACCCGCTGCTATGAAAACATAAGCAAAGCTCATAGTCTGTGCAATAAACGGACCGATAAAGGAACCGAAAGCACCACCCAAACCTATGAGAACATTGAACAAGCCGGCCCTTCCAGCAGGGATAAGCTCCATAGAAAGAGCAAGTGTAGAGACAAGGAAAATGGCATTCGCAAATCCTAACAAGACTAGGAGCCCTACAAGCAGGACAACGCTGTATACAGAGCTTATTATCACGATGGTCAACAGAAGCAATGAGGAAAGAAGACTTCGAAACAGAACAATTCGACCTATGCTGGTTTTCCCTGTACGTCCTTCAGATCGGCTGCCTGCCGCATAATAACCAAGCACCCCTCCGGCAGAGTTCAAAACAAACACTGCGAATACAAGGCTTGAAGAAAGCGCAGCGGATTTGAGTGTGTCAGAGACAAAGATAGGCATAGGCGTGAAAAGTATACTTGTGGCTAGGGAGAAAAGCACCAAGCCAACGCAGAAAGCGTTAATGTTTTCCCTCTTCAGCCTTTCATTCACACGTATACCATCCAGAAACTTCGAAGCCAAGAATATGCCGCGGGAGGCAAAGTCAGTTGACTTTTCGATGCCCACGAGTCTTCTTTCAAAAACAAGAAGTGGATCAGCAACCAACACTATAGAGAGGGCAAAAGCAACCAGATTCAAGCCGCTGCACAACAGCAATGTGAACACTTGACTAAGACCATAAGCTGACGCTAAGAAACCTAGAATCAACCCGATAAGCCACCCAACTTCAGTAAAACCCTCATAAAACGCAAATGACCTTTCCCAGTCTGCACGAGAATACAATTCAGCAATCAGTATGTTTTTCGGCGGCTCATGAGCAACATGCAGAACCGCCATTAGAGCATAGAGTGCAATCAACAAATAGACGCTAGTCGCTAAACTGAAAACATAAAGCAGTAACGCAGACGTTGAAAAAGAAAGAAGAATAAACCTCTTGTAACGCCTTGTCTTGTCACACAAATACCCCCAAAAAAACGAAGCCGGAATCGCCAGAAAAAGTGCGACCGCAGACATTATTCCTATGTCGAACAATGACCCTCTGACGGCCTCAGATACCACGTATAGGGGAAGAAAAACTGAAAGCAGACCGAAGCCCATTTCGTGAAAGAAGAATCCTAGCCGCCACATAGCCACACAACGATTTCAAAGCACATTAAAAGGTTTTGGCCCTTAACGACCTAGTCTTTCAAGACCTGCATCCTCTCATAAATCCTTAATAGAGAGATATTCGACTTTTCATACCACTACTGGAGCGTTCATCACGAATGGCCAAGTTCAAGTTAATCGTTTCAGACCCAGAAGAAGGAACCTCAAAGGTAGTTGAACTCGAGGAAAACCGCACCTCGCCGTTGATCGGCAGAAGAATAGGAGAAGTACTAGATGGGTCAGTCGCAGACTTGCCTGGACAAAAAGTGCAGATTACGGGCGGTTCAGACAAGGATGGGTTTCCAATGAGACCCAGCGTTCACGGTGGCGTCAGAAGAAGAGTGATATTAAGCGGAGGAGTAGGCTTCAACCCTCATACTGACGGGGAGAGAAGACGCAAGACAGTCCGGGGAAACGTAGTAACAGACGAGATAGTACAAATCAACATGAAAATCGTCGAGAAGGTCAAGGCAAAAGAGGGAAAAAAACCAAAGGAAAAGAAAGAAAAACCTCCCCAGAAAGAAGCCCAGGCGTCAACCAACAAGGCATGATTATCCTCTTAAGACTTATTAACTTCCCTAGTTAATCCTTCCAATAATCCGAAAAATCGATGGAACAATGAAGAATGAGCAGCGAAAAGAACAAGGCCTTGCCCAAACAGCCTGAAGTGAACATTGGCACAATGGGTCACGTTGACCATGGCAAGACAACTTTGGTGCAGGCATTAACTGGCGTTTGGGCGTCGAGGCACAGTGAAGAACTGAAAAGGGGAATCACAATCAAGCTAGGTTATGCTGACATGCCAATCTACAAGTGCCCAAACTGTGGACCACCGAAAAACTATTCGACACAACCGGTGTGCCCCAACTGCAGCTCAAAAGCAACCTTCGCAAGAGCGGTCAGTTTTGTTGATGCTCCAGGCCATGAAGCGCTAATGGCAACGATGCTTTCTGGCGCAGCGATAATGGACGGAGCACTGCTTGTTATAGCTGCAGATGAACCTTGCCCTCAACCCCAAACAAGAGAGCACCTAGCTGCCGCAGATGTCATTGGCATAAACAACATCGTCATCGTCCAGAACAAAATAGACATCGTTGACGAAAAAAGAGCACACAAGAGCTACGATGAGATCAAAAGGTTTGTCAAAGGAACAGTGGCTGAAAATGCACCCATAATCCCGGTCTCGGCACAACACAGGGTAAATATAGACGTTCTAATCCAAGCCATGGAACAGTTCATACCAACCCCAAAGAGAGACGAGACAAAGCCACCGCTGATGTATATCGTCCGCTCATTCGACATCAACAAACCGGGCACCCCAATCGACAAGCTGGAAGGCGGAATAATAGGAGGCACGGTGCTCCAAGGAAAAATTGCGGTCGGCGACCAAATAGAAATCCGACCTGGAATACTCACAGAAAAAGAGGGAAAAAACAACTACGATCCACTAATCAGCGAAATCGTTAGCTTACAAGCTGGTGGCAAGAACGTAGATGAAGCCCACTGCGGAGGACTACTAGGCGTTGGCACACTGCTGGACCCATCAAGCTCAAAGGCAGATGGCCTAACAGGAAACATTGCCGGAAAGTCAGGCATGTTACCCCCGACACTCTTTGAACTCACCATGGAAACACATATCCTTGAGCAAGCAGTTGGAACAAAAGAGCTCACGAAAATCGAAGAAGTTGGAATGAATGAAACCTTGCTCCTGCACGTTGGTGCCGCAATAACCGTTGGAAAAGTTTCCTCTGTAACCAAAGCTGCGGCTACGACAAAGCTGGTCCGTCCAGTCTGTGCTCAGACAGGGTCAAGAGTCGCTATAAGCAGAAAAATAGCTGGCAGATGGAGACTAATAGGGTACGGACTGATAAAATAGGCATGTCAAAGACCACCTTAACCAAGAAGACCCTGAAAGTGATTCTAGATTCAAATGCCCTATTCGTCCAGCTTCAGTTCAAAATAGACATATTTCAAGAACTTAAGGCACTGTTGAACAGGAATTTTGAACCAATTCTAATCTCTCCTGTTCGACGCGAAATCGAAAGAATGGCCGAAGCAGACTCCCCGAAAATGCGAAAGGAGGCAAGCTACGCGTTGAAGCTTGCTGAAAAATGCAAGCTTGTCGACGTGGAACAGACTGGAGGTTCCCCCGATGATGATATATTCACTGCAGCCTCCGAATGGCGTTCCCCGGTATTCACTAACGATATACAGTTGAGAAAGAGGCTAAGAAATATAAATGTGCCAGTCATTTATGTGAGGCAAAAGTCACGCTTAGAGATTGACGGGAGGTTATGACCCTGTTTAAACTTGTAACACGAGAAGACACCATACGCATTCCGCCGGAAACGTTTGGGAACCCACTAGAGGCAGTTGGGCACCAGCAAGTAAAGGCAAAATATGAGGGAGTAGTCAGCGAGGAATTAGGCTATGTCATAGCCGTAACAGATGTGAAAGTGAGTCCTACTGGAAAAATAATTCCAGGTGACGGGGCAACATACCACAAGGTGAGCTTCTCGCTACTAACATTTTATCCCAAGATTCAAGAAGTTGTAGAGGGAGAAGTGGTAGAGATTGCTGATTTTGGAGCTTTCGTAAGGATAGGACCTGTTGATGCACTGCTCCACGTCTCACAACTTATGGACGACTTCATTTCTTACGATGAAAAACAGAGTGTCCTGCTAGGAAAAGAAACGAAGAGGAAACTCATGACGGGAGACCAAGTTCGAGTGCGGATAACTGCAGTTTCACTCGGCAGAGCAGGAAGCTCTGGGAAGATAGGCGTAACGGCTAGGCAGCCCTTTCTTGGCAAGATAGATTGGATCGAACACGAGACACAGAAGATAGCAGAGCTGGCGCAAAAAAAGTCACCTGAAAGTGCACCTCAGAAAAAGGGCGAAAAGCAATGAGTGAAAAAGCCTGTCCAACATGTCATTCCCTGACTAAAGAAAACGTCTGCCCGAAATGTAAAACATCAGGTCTCAGCGATGATTTCAGTGGACTAGTAATAGTATTCGAACCCGAAGGCTCAGCTATAGCCAAAGCCATGAACATCAAGAAGAAAGGACGATACGCGTTAAAGGTCAGATGAAATGACTATCGCGTATAGCCTGCCGCCTGAAATGCGTGCAAAGCTTAAAGACCCCTTGGGTACGCTCATCCGCGGCTCCTTTGTCGAAACCACGAATAGACTCAAAGACGTGATAAGAGAAGAACAGCCACCATGCATAGTGGCAGTAGGAGACACCGTCTCAAAGAACCTTGAGAGAAGCCAAATCCTTCCGAAATTATCAATAATAGACAACAAATCGATGAGGAAACACGCAAGGCCATTTACGTCAACAGTACAAGAAACCCTGCATGTCCAGAATCCCAAAGCAACAATCACAGATGAAGCAATCACAGCAGTCCGAGACTCTTTTGGGAATGGCAACCGCATCCAAATAGTTGTGGATGGAGAAGAAGACCTACTAGCATTAGTCGCCGTGCTCTATGCTCCTGAAAACTCCTTTGTCGTTTATGGTCAACCCTATGAAGGCATCGTCGTGATCAAAGTAACACAGGCTAAAAGGACTGAAATCTCTGAGATACTGAACACTATGCAGAATGCTAGAAAAGCTAAATAGGAACGTATTGCATCAGGTCACCACCACACGCGAGGAAAGGTCATGGAAATCAAAGTGCTGTCAGAGAAGCAAAATCCAATGCTAAAACGAAAAGAAGTCAGCTTTCAAGTCGAGCATGAACAGACTGGCACCACGCCATCCAGGCCAGAGATCAGAAAGGCAATTGCTTCAGCAATAAAAACGGACGTAAATGTTGTTTTCGTCAAGAAATTCGAGACCAAAACAGGTACGCATACAGCCTTCGGAACGGCAAACATTTACGAAACTATCGAACAAGCGAAACTAATAGAGCCAGAATACATTGTGAAAAGGAACATCCCCGACGAAAAGGACAAAGAGACAAAAAAGCCCGAAACTAAGGAAGCCAAGGAAACCAAAGAACCTGTAGAAAAGAAGAAGGAGTAAACCATGTCGAAGAAGGCGGAACCCCCTAAGAAAGTTGAGAAGGCGCCAGAACAGCCACCTAAAGAAGAAGTAAAACCAGAGAAGCCGGAAAAGCCTGAGAAAACTGCAAAGCCGGAGAAGAAAAAGAAGAAAGAAAAGGGCATTTTCACGCTCTACAAGGTAGATAAGGACAAGGTTCAGCGTCTACGACCCACTTGCGAGCGCTGCGGAACAGGATACTTCATGGCTGATCATGGCAACCGATACACTTGTGGACATTGTGGTTTTACGAGATACAAACACGCCGAAAACGAGCATGTTTAAATCACGCGACGTTTTGATATCCTCGATGGTTTAGATGATAAGGGTAAACGTTTCTATTACAAATATTTCTGCTGAACGCTACTTAGACGTGAGGAAGCCTCTGCCGCCTATTCAAATTAACACTAACCTTAATCTGATTGGGATGGAAAGAGCAGCAGATTCACTTGAAGTTCCTTTCGTTTTAACGATTGGTTATAACCCATCAATAGCCCAACTGAGCCTTCAGGGGAAGGCATACGTGGCTGGTGACAAGGTAGAGCTTGAAAAGGTCTACAAAGATTACGAGGAGAAGAAGCCGCCGCCACCAATCATAGTGCAATCAATATCAAACGTTGTTTTCGTAGAGTCCGTAGTCATATCCCGAGCGCTGAACATTCCGCCTCCAATCCCGCTTCCTCAAATACCGGAAGCCAAGCCCACGAGCGAAAAACCTTCGAAAATGGACTATAGCGCCTAAGAAGAAATGGGTCTATTTCAACGGCACATACATCGAGGAGCGAGAGGCGCCAATACCTGGAGTCCCGTGTCTCACGGGCTTATTTGTAATCGCAAACTCGCCTAAGTAATGCCCAATCATTTCTGGCTTAATCTCCACTGCAACAAATTCTTTCCCATTGTGCACACCTATTGAAACCCCAACCATTTCAGGCAGAATAACCATGTCACGCAAATGCGTTTTAACCGCATCTACGCTTCCTTGTCTGAGGGCTTCTTTCACCTTCCTGATCTTCTCAAGAAGTATCCTGTGTTCAGGAGCAAAGCCGTGATGCAGAGTTCTCCTCTGTCTTGAAGGTAGCAAGTTGATAAAATCGTCCATCGAAAGGTTCTGCAGCTGGTTAAGGGTAAACCCACGATACATAAATTCCTTCGGCATTCTTTCTCACCCCGATGATAACTCCAAGCACTATAAACCTTCTGCTATCGCAGCTGCACGTGCGCTTTTCCCCTTTCGCCCGGCACCTCTCGCCGCGATCAGTCCAACCTTCTGCCCCGGCGGTGCACCATGCGAAGTAGTCGTTCCTTTTCGCGCACTTCTCTTGCTGCTACCATAGGGGTGCACAGCAGCAACCATTGCGCGCCCACGAGTCCGGGGGTACTTGTGTCCCTTCGCCTTCATAAGATGGAACATCTCACCGGCCTTCAAGAATGGCTTATCAGGCCTGCCAGCCCCTGAAACCACACCAATTGTAGCCTTACAATAATCATTGATGTATTTCGCCTTACCCGATGGAAGCCTGACTATTGTTCCTTGAGGAGTATGCGTTACAACCGTTGCATACGTCCCCGAGGACTTGGTTATTTTTCCGCCATCTCCAGGACGGAGTTCAATGTTGCATATCATTGTGCCTTCCGGGATCTTCCCGATCGGAAGTATATTCCCAACCTCAACCGTTGCTTTTCCGCCTATCTGGATCTGCTGGCCAGCATGAACCCCTTCTGGAACTATTAAGTGCCTTCTTTCTCCATTCTTGAATTTCACCAAGGCAAGCGGGGCTCCTCTGCCAGGGTCGTGAACGAGTTCTTCAATAATACCGTTTGTTTCAGCTTCAAAGAACTCTTTTGGCCCAATCGTCAATGGATATTGAGATGGGGCTACTCTCTTGTGGGTTGATGCCCTGAACGTGGGTGCACCGCGACCCCGTCTTTGAACACGAATCCTCTTTCCCATGACAAAGTTCTCCAAACAATTCTACAACATTCCAAGTTTGATTGCAACGTCGGCCGCTTTGTATTCGGGCTGAAGCTTGACGAAGGCCTTCTTCTCTCCTTGAGGAGTAATCAGCGTGTTAACTTCCTTGACCTTCACTTCATAAAGCTCTTCAACTGCTCTTTTGACGTCAGCTTTGCTCGCCTTCAAACTCACGACAAAAACCAGCTTGTTTTCTTTTTCAACCATGAGGCTGGCTGATTCTGTCATCAGAGGATAATGTATAACTTCATACGAATCCATTAGGCTCGTTCTCCTTCACCGTACAGTTCGTTTAATTTCCCGATTGCGCCCGTTGTCCATATTGTGAGTCTTCCTGGATGAGTGCCTGGAGCAAGTAACTCAGGGTTCAAGCTTTCCACGGCAACGACATCCACACCCGGTATATTCCTTGCCGCCTCAACTATTCCTTCGTTTCTGGCTATCACCAGAAGCGGTCCTACAGCCTGTTTCATTCTCCTCCCGCGGCGCTTGCCCTTTCCAGCGCGAACTTTTCTGCTTTCTCTCACCCGATAGATGTCCGACAGAACGCCTAGCCGCGTGAGAGCCTCTTCAACTTCCCCGGTTTTCCGCAACTTCTCCAGGTCATCCTCAACTATTAGCGGAATTTCAGGAACGTCCTCGATTGAGTGCCCCCTAGAAGCCACGAGTTCTTTAGACGCTGTGGCAGCTATTGCCGAAAACAAGGCAAGACGCTTCTCCTTCTTTGGAATTCGCCTGGCAATCCTCTTTTCAGAAGTTGGCGGATGCCCTGCCCTTCCCTTCACTGTCCCAGGTGAAAAAGCCGCTTTTCCTGCAGGCGTCTTCATTCTCGGTATCCTAGACATGCCTAAGCCTGTGCCTCTTGACTCTGCAGTCGTTCTCTTTCCAGCCATGGGATCGCGGCCCTGCGGCTGGTATTTGTGAGATTGGATTGCTAGAACAGCCCGCTTTATGACGTCTGGCCTCAGAACCGTGCCGAAGACTGGTGGAAGCTCTGTTTTCCCGACTGGTTTCCCGTCAATGCTGAAAATTTTCGCAGATTTCTTCACCATATACTCCCACCGGTTATTTTCCTTGCGGCGATTCAAGGGATATGTAAGTGACTTGAACTGGCTCCTCAGCAATGTTTCTGGGTGCACGCGCTGGATAACGCAGTCTTATTGCACGCTTCTCTGTACCAGCAATGCTTCCCTCCAGCAGCATGTAGGGACCGCGGACCAAACCGTACCTGAGAAAACCCCCTTTTGGCGTTACCTCTTTGCCGTCAGCCCCAATTTTGAGGATACGCCTGTTGTATTCTGTTCTTTGATGAAAACCCATCTGCCCCGCTCTTGGAACGCTGTACCTTACGTGATGCGGATTCCAAGGTCCTAGCGTGGCTATGCCCCTTTTTGTCTTCTTTCCTTTTGCCTGCAGAACCGTCACGCCCCAGCGTTTCACTGGCCCCTGAAAACCTTTCCCAGTCGTAACTGCTATGGTATCGACGAATTGTCCATCCTTGAAAAGCTCTGTAGGAGCAAGGGTCTTTCCTAACAACGCTTTTGCATATTCAAACTGCTTTTGGATGCTTCCCCCGCCCACTTCTATTTCTGTGATGTCAGGCTTCTTCTTCGGCAAGCTGGTTTGTTTAGGCTGAGTTATGGCGACAACGCGGATTTTCGCCATTCTCGCCAAGTTTTCCTCAATTTTCTTGAGATTCTCGTCCGGACTGAAGTTCTCAGGAAGTGTAAAAATCCTCTCAAGCTCATTTGGCGGATCTTTCATCCACGCCTCTGAGAAAGTCTGCAAACCGTAAAGGTCCTTTGTGAGGGCTCTCATAGCACATATAAGTATAGGAGGTGTCTCCAAGACCGTCGCCGGGCTAGTTACCTCCTTTCCAAAGTTTGGCGAACGTTTTCGATCTTCTATTTTGAAAACGTGTGTTGTTCCGGCCTTGTAACCTATGAAACCGAGAAGCCTAGGCGTGTCTGCTTCTATTTTCGGCCAGAACCGAACTCTCCCCACCATGTGTCTGGCACGTTTCCTAGGCAAATATGCGAGTGAACCATGTCTCGGAGCATGTGTTTTCCTATGTCCCATCGCTTTTTCGCTTCGCGTCTTCTAGGAATGAAAACATTGAGTTATTAACATTTTGGTCATCATACCTCTTAATGAAATCTGCCCTCAGTTTCACACAAGAAGAAGTCAAGTGAGGATGCAACGAAGATGCCGAAATTTAGTGATTAGCAGGCGCTCTTGAATTCAATGGATCCTAAAAACACGTAAGAGTTGAATTCTAGGCGGGTGATCTGATCGAAGATGAATGGTGCCTGCCTTTTCCTTCACTGCGTTAGTTCAAGTGTTATGGACTTAGACCCAAAGTAGCTTGAAACATTCTTTGTGATAGTGAGCCATCTCAATTCCATCAGAGCCTTTGATGACGATTTCTTCGCTTGGGTCTACTGCCTTTCCGCACTCATTGCACAGCAGTATTCCTTCTTTAGTTTCTGAGCTCAACCTTCTTAGCTCTTCGCATTGAACACGCAGTTCTGAAATCCTGTTTCTGAGCAGTTGCAGTTTGTGCAAAGTGGCTTCTACCTCTTCTTTCACCTTTGGCTGTTCATATCGATGAAGCTGGTAGTTCACTTCTGTATTCTTGAACATGTTTTCAACCTTTCTCGCTCAACGTGAAGTATGTTGTATCGTAATATATAATACTTTATTTCTTTCTTCGCAATATATCACAGGAGTCTCGCATCCTTGGAGCACCCTTTGCATGCCAATTCAAGCCTCAGAGACTCAGGGGGCACTAATCGTAAACGAGTTGTTCAATTGGCTTTCTCTAGATGTATTGACAAGCGTTAAATCCAGCACTAAACGATCATTCTGCAGGTTCAGATGACCGACATCACATCCAGTGTTGCCAACTCCCTTTATCGTTCTGGCTGCTTGAAGTTTGGCAATTTCAAAATCAAGTCAGGAGCTTTGAGCCCTTACTACATTGACCTCGCATGCCTGATCTCTTCGCCTCAAGAAATGTGTTCAATTGCTGAGATTGCGGCTTGCGAGATCAGAAGCCTTAGGGCTGTTGACAGGATAGACAAGCTGGCTTCAATCGAGCTCAAGGGCGCGTTGATCTTGCCCAGCATAGGTTGCCAAGTGAACCTACCATGCGTTGTGGTACGGAAAGAGGAAAAAGCCTATGGCGTGACTGGCAGAATTGCAGGTGCCGAAGTTTCCAAAGGCGATCAAATACTCTTTTTTGACGACGTCCTCAGTGAGGGCTTGTCCAAAGTTGAAGGCATAAAGCCTTTGGAGGAGTTGGGCGCCACCGTCAGGCATTTGATGGTTGTGGTCGACAGAGAACAGGGAGGCAAAGACAACCTTGAGAAACTGGGCTACAAGGTTCACGCACTGGCTAGAATTTCCCAATTGGTAAACCGACTCCTTGAGCATGGCCAAATTTCAAGAACGCAGGCTGACGCCGTATTGGATTACATTAGAGAACCACAGACTTTCCGCGGATAATCGCGCATTCTACATGTTCGAACATTGTGTGTTTTTGGTAACGGTATTCGGCTGCTATGTATGAGATTGGCGGATCTGTAAGACGCTGCTCAATTCTGTCCTTCCAATTGGTGTTGTGGAAGACAAGTAAGCCTGGAAAAAAGGCTTTAATACAAGAAGGACCGAGAAACGTGAGAGATCGGTTGAAACACGGAGAGCTTCTTTGTGGGAAAACCTGAGAACGAAGCGACAGCGAAAGAGTCTGGCTCATACTTCACTCTGTTCTTGAACAGAATTGGTGCGGTTTTCTTGGCTCCTGATGCTACTTTCAGTCAGATCGTTTCTAGCAAGATTGGCTTCTGGGAGCCCCTCGCTCTTATTCTTCTGCTCATAGGAATCGAAGGAGCGGTTCTGGCATCATTTGCTGTCAGAGTGATCTCAGCAGTTACGAATGCTATCGGTCCTGTTACCGGAATCACACCTTTTGGTTTTCTTGCCTTTGTTCCATCCGTATTGATCACTATGATGATTATCGGTTTTCTTCTCGTGTGGATCATTGTCGCTGGAATTGCACACTTGATTGCAAGGTATGTCTTTAGAGGCAGGGGCTCCTACGTTCAACTGCTGAAGCTTTATGGATACGCACTTGTCCCTTACAGCCTAGTCATCTTAGGCACAGTAATCATTGGGATAAACTGGGCTACTTGGCCTTTCGCAATCTTTCTAAACGTTATTGCAACATTCTGGATCGTTCTTCTCATGAGTGTCGCGGTCAAGCATAATTATGACATCGATGTCGGAAAAGCCTTCATCTCATCCTTCATTGGCCCCATGCTAGCGTGGCTGATAGTAATTGGCATCTTTTGGCTTTGGTTACTGGTCGCCATTGGCTCGTTTGCAGGAGGGTTCGTCTAGAATGATTGCAAGGGCCACCCTAGGGGGAATTTTCGTCGCAATCCTCCTGGTCGGCATCTTCTACGCTGCATTATCACCTATTCTTCAGCCGATAGCACTGCCGCGAATTCAGATGCCCTGGTCCGCAGTTGGAACAGGAGTCATTGAACAGTACAGTTTAGTCAAGGGAACGAATGTTTCCAGCGCGGTCAGATTCGTGAACCTAAATGCCACAGTAAAGTTTGGGGGAATACTTGTTCTGTTCTCCAATGACCCGAATCTGGTCTTGAAAGCCGTTTTTGAACACGGGTCCAGTGCTTCCGAGCTTAGCGCAAATTCTGCGGCTGACGGCTCGGACAGCCTTCAAGCCAACACGTACGGGGCTACAGGAAGCCTCAACCTCACTCTTGGAAGCAGCTGTCAATATGGCGGAAGCCTAAACTTGAGATTCGGCGCAGTAACGATGCAGCTCGACCAGTACTCCAACATCGGCAAACTTGCTATAAAGATAAACTATGTTGGAGGCGTATTGTTGAACGTTACAAGCGGGGCTTCATTCGAGCATCTTGATCTCAGCATGGACGTCGGTGGGTTACAGCTGAACGTGAACGCCGAAAACATAGGAAGGAGCGGCACGATAACCACAAACGTCAACATGGGCGGAGTCATAGTAAACGCGGCTGTGAACACCGCTCACGTGGGAATGAGCGTCGAAGCAGATGTGGACACGGGAGGCTTGACTGTCGACCAAACCTACTTTGAAGGAACAGTCTCAAACACGCATTGTTCAGTTAAGACGCACGACTACGCTAGTGCAAACACGAAGCTGGATGTCAGAGCCAACATAGGAGCTGGAGGAGGCATCATACAACCGAGCACGTCATATGTGCCTGGATTCAGCACATAGGCGCTTTTTTGTCACTGCAGTATCTTCTGCATTATTTTCTGGGCACATTCCTCAGGTGTTGATTCCGCTGTGTCCAAGGCTATTTCAGGCTTCAGTGGAGGTTCATAGGGTTGCCCAATGCCTGGCACGGTTGGCGCATCTCCCTTGAGAGCGTGAGCGTAAATCTGCTTTGGTGCCTCGTAGGTTTTGCCTCTCTTTGCTTCACGCTTCATGCAAACTTCCAGAGGACATTGCAGATAGGCTTCTATGAAGCTTGAAATCTGTTCTCTGGCGTTTTCCCTGTAACGCCTGAGGTTGCCAGTCGCGTCGATTACGACATTTGCGCCGTTTTCAACTAACAATCTTGCAATGTAGACAAGAGTGGAATAGACGATGTCTCGTTCCTCAAGCGAGTAACTGGGCTTAGGAGTCACGACCTTGCGGAGTGCATCAGAAGATAGTAGTTGCGCTTGGGCTCCTCTCTGCTCTAGAAGCTTCAACAAAGCTTCTGAAACAGCAGATTTTCCACTGCCGGGCAATCCTGTAATCCAAACGCACCAGCCAACCTTTTTCATGATGACTGCTGCCTCAACTCCAGCGATAATTCATTCATGTATCCTTTTAAGAATTCGTAGTTCGGCAATCTGAAAAGGTGGCTCTCGCAATGGCAGTCAGATGACCCGAATCCTTCTATCGCCAAGCCCACTTTGCCCAGCTCTACGGCAACTCGGCATTCTTCCGCCTTCACAGCTTCCTTGTAGAGCACTTTCACCACGTTTACAACTTCCGCATCAAGGAGATAATCGATATGCCAGAACTTGCGTTTGGTCTTCCTGAGATGCCTCGCTATTCTCTCCTCCAAGTTAGTTTGGGCAGAGCCCACATACACGTAGAGCCCATTGTCAAACTTCACTTCACCCAAGGCGCCAACCGCTAGAGCGATGTCTTCACTCACTAAAATGACTAAAGCATAGATTCCTTTCATCGCATTAGTCCATTCATTAATCGCTATTCTTGTACCACTTCAAAATCTGTTCAATTGCCTTGACCGAATAGCCCATCTCCCTAAGTAGTCTCGCAAGGTCATCGACCGATTCAGCGCCCAAACTAAGCACCCTAGACAACAAATAGTTGAGGCAAAAGCCTATTTATCTCTTAATATCCAAACAGAAATATGTCTGGAGTCGCACCGGCATAATAGAAAAATCGTCATGGATACCCTAAATGTCTTTGAAGTAAAAGTTGACATGAGCTAAATCAAACTTCTCACAGGTCAACACATTCCTGACAAAGTTAAGCAGCTTGACACGAACTTCTCTTTCAAGTTGAGGGTACCAAACGGGTGAAGCTACGACCAAACCCCGCCAAGCGTAAAAAGGTTGAGCAACCTCCAAGATTTCCGCGTCACCGGTTTTCTTCAAGTAGTTCTCCCAGAAAAGCTCAAACAGATGCTCAAAAATGCCGGTCAACTTGCCATACTTCTGCAGAGAATAGAAAATATAGTTAATGGTCATCGCTGTAACATCATCTGCAGGCTCACCCCACTCACCTCGGCTGCGATCCAAGGCCGTGAAGTCTGCTCCTTTGCGGAACAGCACATTCCAAGGGTGGAAATCTCCGTGCACTCGCCTCAGTCTATGAGCCATGCGCTTCAACCGCCAGCGCCACACAACGCTGTGTCTTTCAATAGCGATCAGATCGGCTTCATTGACGAAATCCACTTCTAATGGATAACTATCAAGTAGCCCCATAATGCATTCCCCATGCCCCACAAGCTCGCGGACTCGTCTGACATAAAGTGACGGAGCCTCACGCCTAACCCTGTGGATCTCAACGAGGTAGTCAGACAAAGCCAGACAACGCTTTTCATCCAACGCGTTGATGTGCCCAGTTTCCTTCATACGATCCAGATCAAGATGATAAAGAGCCCCATCCACAAACTCTGTGAGAATAAAGAATTCCCCACATTTACCCAACGACATCAAGCATTTGGAAGCGGGAACAAACGCGCCGACGTCTAGAGAACGTACGTGCCGTGGCAAGCTCCCGAAAGCCGAATGTTGCCAAAGAAGAACCTGAGCGCGATCAGAAAAGTGGTCATGTCCAAAACCTTCAGGTCGCATGGTTTCCAAAACAGCACGTTTCATTTCACTGCCAACAGCATACTCCAAGACATAGGGGAAACCATACCCAAAACCCTTCAAATCCTCATACTTTCCAGTTTCATGTTCGCCGAGCTTCCAAGCACCATAAACAGCGACTTCCGTGCCATACAGGGTCTCCAAGTACCTTTGCAGAATCTCCTCCGAAAGCCTGAACTCAGCCTCACCACTTTTTGTTTTCATTGTAGCTCACCCAGGTAAGAACGGGCTTCCACAGATAGATTCCCAGACTCAGGGCACAGCTTCCATACAAAACGAGAGTAAGCGCGAACACGTTGATCCCGCGTTGAACGATCATCGGCAGAAAGAAGTTCATGAGGAACGTCGTCGTCAGTCTTGTATAGACATAGAACACCACGCCGACCAAAGCAAGAAAGAATATTCTGTCAAACCTGCGAGAAGGCTTGAGCTCCTTGTTCTTGATATACCACAACACGCACGCAATGCCTACCATGATTAGCAAGTAAATCACAGCGTAAACGTATATGTAGATTGAGCCGGCACTAACGAAAAAGCTGGCGAAGAACCCCCGCTCATACCTCTCTAGAGCGTAGCCCTGACTTTGTATGTAGAAAGTGGAGACGACGTCCAATAGGGACAGAAAGGGCAGAACCCAAATAGCGTTGTCAACACCGTCCAAGGATTCCTCCTCCAAAGCTGATTCTAAACATGCATCGAAGGCTTTAAGCCTTAACAGAAGGCAGCAACCTCGTAAGCTTATATTTGAAACTTGCCTCACACTACGACGGAATGCTCATGAATCTATTGCTGCACGACGCCACAATAGTCACCTGTAAAAAAAAGATAGTCCGAGAAGGCGCATTGATCGTCGAAGATGAGAGAATAGTAGACCTTGGAAAATCCGCAAGCATCAAAAGGAAGTATGGAAGAGGCTACGAAAAGATAGATGGAAAAGGCAAGGTGGTCATACCTGGCTTCATCAACACGCACCAGCATACCGCCATGAGCCTGTTAAGGGGATACGCCGACGATTTACCGCTTCATTAATGGTTAGAGAAGTGGATATGGCCAGTAGAGAAACACATGGCGGCCTCAGACATCTATGTTGGAGCGTTGCTAACAGCAGCCGAATCCATAATGAGCGGAACAACCACCGTCAACACAATGTATCATTACAAGAAGAGAATGAGGCAAAAGCCTTCGCAGATGCTGGTCTAAGAGGGGTAGTCGGTCACGTTTGCTTTTCGTGGAGAAAGAAAGAGGACAGAAACGCTATTGAGAGCCTTGCCAAGAACTGGCATGACAAGGCAGACGGGCTGATTCGCACAAACGTAGACCCACATGCACCTTACACGGTGGATCCTGGATACATGAAGGAGTTGAAAGCGGCCAGAAATGAACTGAACGAGAAATACGGTTCAGAGAAGGCGCCGATAATCTGTCACATTCATGCAGCAGAGACCAGTGATGAGCCAGAGAAGGTTCGACAGGCCTTTGGCCCGCTCAACATTGAAAGAGTCATGAAGACCGCTGAGAAAGCCAAAAGGCATCTCGTTGACAAACTTGCCGCCAACGTTAAATAGCCAAGCTATGCATGAGCAGCAATGAGGCTAGCAAGATTGGAAAGTTTCAAAGTAAAAGACTCAGCTCTAGCAGCTAAAGGTGATCTGCAGATAGAGTGGGCATCAAAACACATGCCCGTGCTCAATCAAATCAAGAAAAGGTTTGCCAAAGAGAAAACGTTCAAAAGTGTAAGCCTCGGTGCTTGCTTGCACGTAACGAAGGAAACCGCAGTCCTCATTGACGCATTCCTCGCTGGCGGAGCAGAAGTGGCCCTATGTGGCTCCAATCCGCTTTCCACACAAGACGATGTTGCAGCGGCACTGGCAGAAAAGGGTGTTCACGTTTTCGCATGGCGAATACAGACAACAAAAGAATACTACTGGTGCATCGAGAGGACAATAGACAACAACCCCACAATAACTCTCGATGATGGAGCCGACCTCGTAGGCACAATCCACAACAAAAGAACAGAGCACCTGTCTCGCATTAAGGGTGGAACAGAAGAAACGACGACCGGCGTCCTGCGCCTAAGAGCCATGGAAAAAACTGGAGACCTGAAATACCCAATAATAGCCGTAAACGATGCCCTCACAAAGTACCTGTTCGACAACCGGTATGGAACAGGACAAAGCACCATAGACGGAATCCTAAGAGCCACAAGCATCCTTCTAGCAGGCAAGAACTTTGTGGTTTGCGGCTATGGATGGTGCGCCAGAGGAATAGCCATGAGAGCACAGGGAATGGGGGCAAACGTAATAGTCACTGAAGTCAACCCACTCAAAGCGCTTGAAGCCGTAATGAACGGATTCCGCGTGCTGCCAATTGCTGAAGCCTCAGCGATAGGTGACATTTTCGTTACAGCAACAGGCGACGTGGATGTAATACGGAAAGAGCACATGCAGAAGATGAAAGACGGTGCAATACTTGCTAACAGCGGGCATTTCAATGTTGAAATAAGCCTGAAAGACCTGGAAGAACTCGCAACATCCAAGCGAAGCATAAGAACAAACCTCGACGAATATGTCCTCGAAGACGACAGAAGACTGTATCTCTTGGCCGAAGGAAGACTTGTCAATCTTGCCGCAGCAGAAGGCCACCCCTCAGAAGTCATGGACATGTCGTTCGCAAACCAAGCCCTCAGCGTAGAGTATCTAGCCAAAACTGAAAAAATGAAGCCGAAGGTCCATCCAGTTCCAAAAGAGATAGACGAGGAAATAGCAAGACTGAAGCTCACTGCAATGGGCATACAAATAGACAAGCTGACAGTAGGACAGAAGAAATACCTAACAGCTTGGGAAATGGGAACAATATAATGACGAACAGGAAGCCATGATAAACTTTAAAAGGTATAAAGAAGTAAACATGGCTAGCATGGTGAAATATGAATGGTAAGCAAGGATCAATCCATCGGGGGACTAATCTTCATAGTATGCGTCATAGTTGCCATCTTCTACGTCGTCACGCTCTTCGATCCAGGTTGGCTTACATACGTGTTCGGAGTCCAAGTAACGTGGATATCTGACGCCCAATTCTGGATCATCGCAGTACCAGTCTTTGTAGCATTCGTGGCCATAATGGGCATAGGCGCATGGATAGGTTGGACAATGGCTACCACACCACCACCCAAACCTATAGAAGAGATAACCAGCGAAATCGAAGAGAAAAAAGAAGAACCAGCTCCACCACTAGAGCCAGAACCAGAAAAACAGCCAACGCCGCCAGAACAGCCTATGGAAGAAAAAAAGCCAGAGAGAAGAAAGAAACCCTAGAAAGAGCCCCTGAACTCTTTTTCTAGCAGAACTCCGTTCTCAATAACACTTTTTCAATTCTCAGCCTTCAAAAGAATAGACGACATTATCCGCCTTGATATTTTTCAAGGAATTCTCACGTATCAATCAGAGGGTGCTCATGACCCTTCAAGTTGGTTCCAAATGGCGCCGGGGAAGGGATTTCAGCACCAATTTACTAGCAAAACCAGCGCTTCACTCATAGACGTTCTCTGGAGATGGTACGAATGGATCTTCGTGTGCAGATCTTCGATAAGTTCTTAGTCAACATCACCCACGACCTTACAGAACTCTCAAAACATACATGAACGCTGAAGAATTCAACGTCTATGTTGAGATTTGGGATTATTTATCCTGCCGTTAGCGCGCTGTACGGTCCCGCTATTCGCTGCATACTCTTCAACATCACTCTTTTCGTCCAGTGTGCGCGCACGGTCTTTTCGAGCATCTTTGCAGGAAGAATATCGATTTCACAAATATCGTGAAGGAATATAAATCCAGACACGTAGTGATTGAGCTAAGGCTATATTCACAGGTCAGATTCCCTCGGTATTAGAACAGGAATATCTTGATTGAGAAGACTGAGAAAGACTCGTGGCGATAGGATGCGGACGTGATCCAGTCACTTCTCAGGCTTCATTCTTCTGCCCTTGATTATTTCTTGAACCTCTCTCAACTTCTGGAGAAGAGTTCTTCCCTCCTCTGTAGTCCTAAATTTGGGATGCATGTCTTTGGGATTTTCAAAACACTCCATTAACCCTCTGTCTCTGAGGGTTTGTAAGTATTTCTCAAAGCTTCCTATGTTCATATTGGTTCTATGCAAGATTTTGGTTTTAGTAGATGCTTCCAGCGCCTCGAATAGAATATCTGCGATTATTTCTGATCCAGAACGCCTTTCCATTTTCCGACAAGCAAAGATTCTCGTACGTATTGATAAATATATCTGATAGAGACGCTTGAAGCATATATCTCTCGTATATCCCATCTGCTTATACGATAGATATGTTTTCCAAGTATATACGCAAGACATATATCCTACTTTCATAAATATTTAATAATGGTAGCCCGAAATGACTCGTAAGGATGTGCGGTTTTTGAGTACAACGCCAGATTACATAGTGGACAAAAATGCGAAGAAATTCGACCAACTGCTTAGCCGCGCTCGCAGACCTCGAGTGTACGTGATTAGCCCAAGCACAAGGGAGAAAGGGTCTTCCGTTATTGGATATCGGAAAGAAGAAGGCCTCTTTTGTATAGTTAACAGTTACAAGAAACAAGTGCAGGATACCAGACAAAAGCCACGAAGAAGCGTACATTGAGGCCAATTCCGTGGCTACTGGCAACTGTTGTGCTCTCACAAATCAGATGCTAAATGCGCTTCTCCTGCAAGTAGATCCGGGGCACGATACAGAGACTGTGGAAGAGATTAGGCGAAAGTTCGGAAAAAACATTAATATCTTCATAGGCTTTGGTCGATATGATTTAATTGTAGTATCCGAAGAAACAGATTTTGAGCTTATAAAAAAATTTCACAAAATTGGACTTGATCACGTTCACGATTGGTACGCTGTTTGGGGTCTAAGGTGGACAGTCAACAAGAAGAGAGATGCAACATTCCAGGGTGACAGAGAAATTCTCGGCCTGAGTTTTATCAAGATTGACGTAGATCGCGCAATAAAGGTCGGAGTGAACCCTATCAAATTAGAAGAAGAAATCGTTCGGACGATAAAGTCAAAGATTCCCTGTGTAATCTACAGCAGCCTAGGTTTCAACGAACTGATTGTTGCCACTCAATCCAAGAGTTTTGAAGACTTGGCGAGAAAAGTCGTAGTATTGAAAAAATGCCTCATAAAAGATAGATATCCAGTTGTGCTCGATATATCAACCATACCAGCACTAGAATTCAGTACCTTGGTAGAACCAGATTTTGAAGAAAGATTGCAAGAGAAACTCAGCGTTCGTGTTCTCCTGTCTCTTAGAGTGGGACTAAGTTGTTCATTCAAGAAAAAACTGGAAAAATTGGTAGGAAATGCTGGCATATCGGTATTCGGATTCCATGACGTACTATTAACACTTGAGGGAACTGCTGGAGAAGTTATCAAAAAACTTCGAATCATACGAGAAGATGGCAAACAGAAAGGTCTGTACTCTTCTTTTACTATAATTCCCCATGCTGATGAAGCGTTGGACTTTGTCGTTTCCGAATCATCGTTGGAAGAACGTATGGCCTCTGTTTCAGGACTCGGCAGCTTTGACGAACAGATAAGTTTCTACAAAACATGGTTCCAAGCATCGAGAAGAGACCCAATGACTAGGCACATATTTGAAGACCATGTGGCTTTCTTTTTGGGCGATATGAATCTTCCAAGGAGCTTTCGAATTGAAAGAGACCTAGACGCAGACGAGAACCTTTTTCGTGCTCAGGTGTTGGACAGCCTCCGAGAGTGCCTACGAGTTGGCTTTGAACAACGTTGTTCAGGAATCAGTCCAGGCAACCTTCTAGGTCCAAAATCAATAAGAACTGAGCCACTGGGAGGCATTCAACGTGCCACGATGGCTATTGAATCCGTGCCGCATTTTCTGTTTAGAAACCTCGACTTGGGTACTTGGCCTGGATTCTGCATCCATGGCTATGCAAGCAGGTTCTATCGTACAGAAAGTGGGATAATAAATATCCCGCAACAATTCCGACTTGATCCAGAGATGTGGTGGGGAGTATTTCACGAAACAGGTCATGCCGTCTTCTCAAATATAGGAAGAAAGCCTAAGAGCAAAATAACAGAGGAAATTGAATCACTGACCGATATAGTAATCCGCAAAAACAGGGAGCGAGCTGAAATCGACGAAGAAATTATCGAAGAAGACTATATGCGATTTGCAGATGAGGTTTTTTCTGAGATTTTCGGATTTCATTTTGGTTTTAACGATGATTGGAATCTATATGTCAAAAAGGTTTGGTCTTATTTCAGCAAGGAACTGAAATTAGATTATCAACACATAAGCCGCTCTGTATTGGTATACTTCACTTTCGGGCCTGGAAAAGACCTGTCACGCGATCAGATTACAATCGAAGAAATCGACAAATGTATCCAGCAAATTGAGAAAATCACAAAGAAGGAAAATGGAAGAGCCATAGACGAAGAAGAATGGGACAGTGCTATAACAATCGTTTGGGCTTTTCTCGCTACAGCTGACGTAGTTAGGTCATATTTACAAACAAAACCAAGCTTCTATGATAACGGTAGAATCCAACAGACAGGCAGAATTTTGCAGAAAGGACAAATCTCCTACTGTCAAAACCCCCTAGAAATTCTTTTTTCCTTGGTGAAGAAACCTAGCAATCACGAATGTAAACATCGATTCGCCACAATCCTGTCACTGTACAGTTGCTACTGTGAGACTTTTGGAGAAAAAGAAAGAGGGAAGAAAACAAAGTGAGCAACAGTTTCAGTCTTCTTTTTCCCAATGAATCATGCGAAGATGCTCTGAGAAGTTGGATTGAAATACGGATTCGAAGACAAGTGCCTCTGCAGGGAGGAGTATCTGGTGCAACTGTCTACTACGTAGATGCGGAGATAAGATTTCCGGGTCTGCAGGGCACGCTACAATCTAAACCGTTACAATGTGTAATAAAATACAGTTCCGAAGAAAGCTTTGAGGCAGAGAGAAGGAAATTCGATGATTTGCCCGAAAGTCTTAGGAATTGGTTCGTCGATTTTGCGACGCAGAGAATTCTTGTCGGCGGAGATTTTTTCATGATAATGCCATATCTGCACGACTACAAGACGCTAGCCTACGTAGTGTGCCACTGTGAAAAAGAGCAAATCAAACAGTCAATCAGCAAAGTCTGCCAAGGTTTGAAAGAGATACATTTCTATCCTGACCCACAAAGGATTCCGAGTAAAAGCAAGTCATCTGACATTGGCAAATCGTTCAGTCTATATTTAGGAAGCATTCAAGAAAGTTGCGAAAAGATTGAACGCCTTGCCGAGCACTTTCCAGAAATAGGATCTGACACTTTCATAGTCAATAAAGAGGAATATCATTCAAGACAGTTCTACTTTGAAAAACTCTCCAAAAAATTGAATGACATCTCGCCTCCATTCTACACTCTAGCACACGGCGATTGTCATTCTCGGAACTTGCTACTCAGGTTAAGAGACACTGACCTAAAAATCATCGATATTGATAAATTTATGCTCCAAAGTGATTACATCTACGACTATGGAACTCTAATTGCCGATATCGAGACATACAATCGCGTTCTCCAAGCTCGGCGACCGAGTTTTCGATTAAGAAGAACCTCCAAAGCATTTTCATACACATTGCCTGAAAATGCAAGTGCCAAAATGGCAGCCGAGCTCATAAGAGAAAACGTCGAAAAGCTGGCCAGGGAGAAGCGTGATGCAGGATGGGAACCTCGATTGGAGCTAGCTAAAGCCAGATATCTTCTAAGCATGGTCTCGAAAACGATTGACGTAGAACAGGCCTTCTTGGTCTACTGTGAAGGACTGAAATCGCTCTCACGTCTTACCACGCCTTGAGGCAACAAGCAGAATCCGAGAACAGTTTGGAAAATTCCAATGAGTCCAGCCATGCAAGGATGCTGGGATCAGTGAATAGCACAAGCTGAAATCTCTTACAAACCTTTATGTGCTCGATTTCTCAGAGCAAATTGGCCAGGTAGAGTCTGTACAAATCTAGCAATTCCTGCTCCTGCATTTGTGACTGTTTGCTTAGTGTCACGGTCGTTTACCAGATTCAATGGTAATCCATTGAGCCCCGCTGATGTAGTAATGTCGATCCATGCGCGCGCTAATAGCTTTGCGAAAAGATTAAAGCGTATCCAGTCAATCTACATGCGATGAATATGGGCGCTTTGATTTTGTGCGACGCTCTTTGGGGAGATTCAGGAAAAGGAAAAATCTCCGCCTATCTTTGCAGAAAACATGACGCCAAATACTGTATCAGAGCGGGGACAGGAACAAATGCTGGGCACAGTGTCTATGAAGGTAACAAGCTGTTCAAACTGAGACAGTTACCCTGCGGTTTCTTGAACGACAAGACTGTTGTAATGGTTGGGAGTGGGGTCGCAGTCGACCCCCAAGTATTTCTTGACGAGGTCAAAGAGTATGGGCTTCGCAGCAGGGCAAAGGTAGATTTTAGATGCCCCATAATTACTGAGGAATACAGACTCGCTGAAAGTAGAGACAGCTCTTTATCTGAGATAGGGTCGACCAAAAGTGGCACGGGTTATACACTAGCACAATTCAGGTTAAGGAAGGCCAAACAGGCAAGGGACATACCTGAACTTAAAGACTATCTTGCCGATGTTGCCGAGGAAGCAAATAACGCTTGTGAGGCAGGAGAAAAGGTGATAGTGGAATGTAGCCAAGGGACAATGTTGTCACTGGCGCTAAGTCCTGATTATCCGTACGTAACATCGGATAACTGCACAGCTATTGCCGCAGCTGATGATGCAGGACTTAACTGGAGAGCTATTGAGGACGTGTTTATGGTTGTAAAAGCTCTTCCTACTAGGGTTGGGAAGGGACCACTTCCATATGAAATGAGCGTGCAAGAAATAGAGAAGAGAAGATTGGCTGAATATGGTGTAGTCACTGGCAGACCGCGCAGAAAAGCCAGTCAGATCGACATGAGAATACTCAAATATGTCTCTATGTTAAATGCCCCTTCGAAAATAGCTTTGACCTTTTGCGACCATTATGATCCTGACATTACGGGCGCTAATAGCAAAACGCAGCTCACCCCAAAAATCTTGAAGCTGATCCGTGAGATAGAAGAAACTACTCGCGCAAAAGTGGTCATTGCTGAAACGGGAAAGGACCTAAACAACATCATTGATCTCTCGGAGAGTAGTGACCGAATCCCACGCGCACTAGTCTAATGGGACGCTTCTGAAAACCATTCCATTTTGCTTCGCGTATCCTGCCATGACAAGTAGACGGTCTTTAGATTCCTTAGGTTTGAATTTGTCTTGTAGAAAATGCTCCTCTATCAAGTGGTGCGCGCTACAGGATTCGAAATTCCAAATGATGAAGCTGGTCAGATGAACAGTTGTTCTCGAATTGTTGACGTCGCAAAAAGTAGAGAAGAGCATATCGAGATAGCGTTCACCTTTTCTCCCAAAGAGTGAAAGAATAAGCTCACAATAGCAGGAGATGGAGGTATATCTGGTTGACTCATCAGTCGTATCATTCGCTGGTCATCTACTGCGAAAACTACGGGTCTTATTGATTGATCGTTTTCCTTGAGCCACTCGATTAGCTCAGACGGTAAATCCATGTATGCGGCGTCATATCTCGCAAGCACAAGTCTGCTCTTGATACTGTGCACGTCCCGTGTCCCTGTGATTTTAAATGTCTTGGTAGTAAGTATGATTCTTGGGTCCAACAGCTTGTAGAAATCAAATTCTCGAGCGCTAGCTTTTTCATACGATTTGCCATCGGTCGAGTAGGAAGCCCCTTCATGCCAGTCTATCCTTAGGTAGGGTGGCAGTTCTTCCAACAACCCTCTAATCTCCAATGCGGAGCGGCCTTGATAGTGCACCTCTACCGTGGTTCTGATGCCGTCTTCAAAAAGCCAACCTTCGAATGCATCAGGAATACTTCTGCATAGCTCATCGATGTTCGTCATTCGACCTCACCTTTTTATCTCGGTGCAGAACCCGTCGTTGTATCTTTCAAATTCGGGATTCTGAAGTTTTCTGCTTTTCCGACTAACCTTCCATCCTGACTTTTCAAAAATGTCAGATACTCTGTCTTCAGCCCCTTCGAAATGATGAACTTCGTGCCGACAAAAACTCCTCAGGGTTTCATAATGAGCACTGCCTACCACGTCATTTCCGTGCTGCCACAATCGAATATGAAAGCGTCTCCAAACAATAGACGGCGGAAAAGTCAATTGAGCATCTTGATGACGAGAGCAACCAGAGTCAAGATACAAAGTGCCTGCTGCAACTCTTGGCGTTTCCCAACTTGCAGACGAAAGAGTTTTGCATACGGTCGACAAGGAAACATTGATAAATAGAAGGTTGACCGGGTCAGAGGCTTTACACAAGGATGAAGCAGGAGAAAGCGAGGAGACCAGTCTCTTATGCTTGTAAGTCCAAGCGGGAAAACCTTGCATTACGACTCCACACAACATTTAACGGATAGTAGACTGTTTTAAAACTTACCATCCCTCCTTGATTTCTTAGCGCGAGCAGATTCTAGCCGCCCCAACAATTAGATATCCGAGGGGTGGTAACGGTTGCCAAAGACGCGCTAGGTTCTAGCTGTGAGGACTGGCAAAGGCTTTCGCGGGTTCAACATATGAAAGAACATCTTGCGTCCTTCGATACCTTTGTCTGTGATCCTGACACGCATTAGCTTGCGTCGACCAACTAAGTCTACAAATCCCCAAGTTTCGAGCTTGTGGAGAATTGAGTCCACCTGTCCATGGAGCGCTTGTGGGCTCACAGTCCGTTTTTGCCGGGGACCCACAACTCCATTATCCTTCAGATGAGACAACAGTAACCGCTTGGGTATAGGCTCCTGCTTGCCTGCAATGTACTCAAGCGCAGCAACCGTGGCTTCATCCAGCAAGGGTATCTCAAATGTTGGCACGAATTGAGGAAACCCTCTTAACGGAAAATCCTGTTCCGAATGAACTGGCTTAGCTTGATCGTCAACCGCGACGTAATATGGCAACACACGCCAGAACATCCCAGCAATCACCCCTGCAATGCCCGCGGTTCTAGTGCCAGTTGACACGTTGAAAAGATAATCATGTTGCGGAGAGGCCGTGACGATAGAACCAACCTCGTTCACAACTTCGCTCGTACTCCAGATATTGCACTCGATGACCTGTGCTTGGATGCGGCTCTCTTTCAGACCATGCATGATCTTCTCGACATGGAACCGAGCTCGATCAGTTTGACTAAATGTCAGCAACAGAGCCACATCGGCGTGAAGTATCTTCATAGGTTCTATGACCCGCAAGACTTCAAACCCTACAGGAGCCAAATGAACTCGCAGGCGGACCGCATTGGTTTCCATGAAGCGGAATGGAATATTCTCGTTCTATTAAGGCATTTCGTCCACGTCAGCTTGTTAAGGTTTGTAAGGCTTACATCCTTATTACCACCATCATGATTCTTGTCACGAATCAGGAGAACACTAAATGTCAAACGAGTCAGTGAAAAGGGAAACGGAGTCAGAGCATGAACACGAACATAAACATGAAATCTTTGTCGGTGACATCCGGGAAGAGTGGCGGCAGAATCAAGTGCTCGCTTCAGAGATCATGATCAAGGCAGGGGTCAACGACGTGGCTAGCTTTATTCTTGAAGCTCTCGACAGACAGAACGGGAAGGCAGTAGCTGAGTTCAAACCGAGTGATTTGGTCGATTTGACACTCAAGGACCGGAAGTTCTTCAGAATCACGCCCGGCGGGGGAGGCTTCTCCTGAGTGGACGAATCCCAGCTTCCCCCTCTCCTGCTGGAGGCCTTGCAAATCCTGCGAGCCGAACGAATGGATAACACACGAGTCGATGCAATCGTTGACAACTGGATCTACCTCCGACTTCCCAACGTCGTCTTCGATGAAACCAAGTATCCGCCCCCCTACAGCCGGAGTCTGTGGGTACGAATCCCACTTCAATTTCCCTTCGCGAATCCACACGGCATCATCACAACGGAACCACTGAACCCAATCGACGGACATCCAATCAAGGGCCATAACCCGAACCACGACATGTGCACTCCAGTTCGAAGCCTCGGCGGTAGCCAATACTACAGCTGGACTTGGAGCGGCGAGATTGGACCAGGACCTTCATTACGGAATCCCCGCGACATTTTAGGGGTGATCTCATGGGTAGAAAGAAGAATCAGACAGGCCTGACGGAGCTACATTGGGTCATTACTAAGCAGCTTCAGGACGAAACTCTTAGTTACTTATTCCAGCAAGACGAGCAGTCTCTTTTCCTTCCAGAGCGCGGTTTCCTTGGGATCATCCATTCTGGTAGCGGCGTTCTTCGCCGAAGCCTTTTCCTCCGCAAAATCATTCCTCAACAGGAAGGCTGGGTCACCTGGACTAATCACGGCCTGTCTTTCGATCCACTATACTTCAGCCAGGCACTGGATGCCGTATCGGCCAGTGCCTTGGGCGCCGGATTGATTCTCGTTCATTCTCACCCCGGCTCTGGAGGATCTATCAATACCCCACCCGAACCGAGCAGGCCTGATCTCCATCACGAGCGAAGATTGCTCTACCATTTGAACCATGCAATTCCGCCAGGTTCGCCTGTAGCGGCTGGCATTGTGGACCGCTCGGGAGCATGGCGGGTTCGTGAGTACCATTGGCCTCGACCTAAAACAGTCAAAGAAGCGAGATCGCGGAGATTCGGGATTGACAGTGCATCCTATACCGATGCTTCCGCGATTCGCATTATCTCTTCAGACGCCACAAAGGTGTATCACTACGGGAAGCCCAACCGTGAAGTAAATGCAAAGACAGTAGACAGCACGCTCCGCCTCTGGGGAAAGGGCGGGCATCAAATCCTTGAGAACCTTCGCGTAGGAATAGCCGGCCTAGGTGGTGTAGGGAGCATTCTTGCAGAATATCTCGCGAGGCTGGGCGTCGGCGAACTAGTGTTAGTCGACTTCGATGAAGTAAAGGACGAAAACCTGAATCGGTTAGTGGGAGTACGTCGCAACGAAGTGGGGAAGCCAAAAATCAAATATGCTGCCCGGATAGCCAAGGAGGCATCGACAGCTGCCTCATTCAATGTGCGCACATTCCGAGGAAGTGTTTCAGAACAGGCGGGCCTGAAGTACCTTTTGGATGCAGATATCATAATGAATGCCGCAGATAGCGCCTTCGCACGGCAAGTTATTGATCACGCTTCGTACGCTTATGCAATCCCCGTGATTGATGGTGGCACCACTTTGGTGGTCGGGACTCGGGCTGGAGAAATCATCGGCAAGTCGCAGGTTGGGGAAGCAGGCCCTGGACAACCTTGCTTGGAATGCAGTGGCGCGTACACTCAAGAAGAAGCCACTTTGGCACGTGAGGATCCGACAATGCAGGGACCGTCTAGCTACTTGCGAGTTGTTGGAAAAGAGACAAAGGCAGAGCTTCCGCGCGCACCGAGCGTCATCAGTTACAATGGATTAGTAGCAGCCCTCATGGTTCAACGGTTGCTAAGCACGATCCTTGGTTTTCCGCCTCGGGGGAAGAGTGGACAACAGCGGTATTATGTCGAGTTGGGCGAGTTGAGTTGGGGTCCGACGAGTAAGTGCAAGGAAGGCTGTCCTAAGCAGAGTTGGGTGGGATTGGGTGACTCTCACCCGGTCCCGGTTGGTGTTGATCCCTTATGGAAACAGATGCGTGAAGAGGCAGAGGTGTCGGCTCGCCAACGGAGAAAGAAATAGCGGTGGCAGGCTATGACCATGCGCCGTCGAATAAGAAAAATAGCTTAAGTAGCGTTTGAACTGTCAAACTCAGACTCGCACATTAGCCAGCTTCTCAAAACATTTTCAATAAATCAGCTTTTGTAATTATGCCTACTGCTTCGTTTTTTCGCAGAACAAGAATTGCAGATTCGGTCAAGAGGAGTCTTCTTATTTCTTCCAATAGCGTGTCTTCGCAGACTTCCTTGAAAGGATGCTCCATTACTTTGTCCACTGTCAGCTCGCTTGCCAATTTAAGTGTGGGAAACAGTTTCACGAAGGTATTTTCAGAAACGCTTCCAACTGCTTTGTTTTCTTCAAAAACTGGCAATTGGGAATAATCATGCTGGATCATAATTTTCCGTGCTTTTGAGATAGGATCCGTCGCGTCAACACTGACAACCGGTTTGTTCATTATAGCACTCGCACAGATTCCTCGGCCCTGTATGAAGCGTGTTATTTCTCTAATAACTTCTCTACTCTCTGTCGCATTGGGATCTTTGCCGTAATGCACAACAGAAACCCGCAAATTGTTGATCCTAAACAGGGCACTTCCCTGCGTCTTCGTTATGATCGAATGAGACTTAAGGAAGTCTACGCATTCAGCGAACCCCCACTTCGAAACAGCTCCTTTTTCCTCCTTCGGATCAAGTCTCGCCCCCCATTTGAAGCAAAGCTCCCTAAGAAACATGTCGAGGGCTTCATAGGCCAATCTAAAGGCTGCAGCATTATCATTTTTCTTCAGTCGCGACTTGGCTTCGCTTAGCCTAGCTTTAACACGGTCCATCATAACGAATTCAGTTTCCAGTTTACTCGTCAAAAGCTTTATGAAATCAGGATTCAAAACATTAAGAAGGTCAACATTGCGAGGTAAATCCTTAAGACCTTTCTCCATAATAAAAAGGTAGGTAAAGTGAGAGCGACAAGGTGTTTCTGACCTGAGCCCCTTGTTGCCCTCGCTCTTAGGTTTTTGTTTATTCAAGAGCTTTTACTCAGTCTTCAGATCGCTGGCATTTCTCATTGTTAGGATTCAATTGATCACTATGATTGTTCATTGCATCTTTGTTCTCTTGGCTGGTTGGATTCTTTGCATCTGATCGTTGGTCATTTGAGGAACGCCCACCGCCTCGCCCCATTTTCATAGTCCACCTCCTTCTTTCTTCTTCAATTGCGATGCGCATCGTCAAGACATACTATGCTACGCAAATACTTAAGGCTTATGCTACAATCCGCATTACAGCAGTTAGAACGCTATGCTACATTTGCGAAAATCTTATTAACAAGATTGTGATACGTATTGTTCAGTGCTCCCAAGTCAAATGAAGTGGAAACAGGTCATGTCTTCCGGAAGAGAAAGAGAACAAATTCCTCGAGAATTCGATCCAAAGAAAAAAACAGAAGCTGAGTTTTGGGCCTGGCTAATCGAGGGATATACTCTTGTTGCTGATCCAAGCAAGAGCTCGAACGAGGCAAAACCTGATCGCAAAATTGCTGTTCTTTCGAAAGACGATATTAAATTGAAGATTCAAGAGGCTATGAAAAAGAACGAAAGACAACAGGTTCAGGAATTACTTGAAATTGCTGCTAGACCCTCGGAAGGGTTAAGCAAAGAAATGGTTAGAAAGAGTGTTAGAGTCGGCTCAGGCGAATACGTAAAACTCCTTTACGTCAAAATCTTGGAGCGCACATCGTTTGCTGAAGTGATTATGAATGTTCTCCTCAAACCTTGTAAGATGAAAGTGGAAGAACTAAAATCCAAATTTTATGGGCATTCATTCCCCATCGCAAACAAACTAGATCACTTGATAAAAGCGATTGACGGGTGGGAAACAGAGAAACCCGAGTCAAGAGCTAGCATGGCAGAATGGGGCGAGTGGGGTAAGGTATTACACTCTAGTTCGCTTCCGAAAACACCTCAAGTACGGGCAAACGAATGGGACTATCGGGATAGGGGCTCCATAGATGGAGGCAAACCTTTCAGCTGGCTGACGCCTTTTTATCCTCCGTCGCTGCAACAAGAAGAAAACCTGGAAAGAACAAAAGCAGCACTTTCCAGGTTTGCGTTCACTGACATAATGGCAAAACTGACAGGGGGAGACTATGATAAACCCGTAAGCGGGATTTTCGACGAATTTAAGGATGAGTGGAAACAACAAATTGAGAAAGAATTTCCCGACCAGGTCGGAGTGCGCGCTACCATTGAGAACAAAGATCAGAATTTGCTTTTCAGTTTTCTCTTCACAGTGGTAACTTCATTTAACGCAAAGAGAGAACAAGAACTATTTGACAAGTACGGACAAGAAGAAGCAAAAGACTTCGTTAATAAAATATTGCTGAGCGGTGGGGAACTTGTTTCGGGAAAGTGCCAATATGAGGGAATTACGAATTCCGAGAAGTACAAAGGTCTTATTGACCCTAGGAGAGTTGAAGAAGCCGATTTCGGTAGCTTCAATATTTACATCGGCACTATTGTGGAGTTTCCATGCTGCAGAGTGATAATAGACAATCCAGGACTTTTTCAATTGGAACGCGTTCCAGACGTGCCTTCAGGTTTTGAAAACGATAGGCAGCAGCTTAAGACCATGGTTCTTAAAATGAGCGATAAAATTGGACGCAGAGACCTTGTCGAGAAAGTGAAAGGGTTCGCAAATAAGAGGGGATCTAAGGAATTAGACGACGCTGATTTTTCTTTTTTGGTAAGTAATATTATTCCAGAGGCAGTCAGCAAAGCCAGTTCGTCTGATGACTATAGAGAAATAAACAATCTGGTAATGATAGAAAACAAGCTTAGTAATTACCACACGCTTATGGGTTTTACTGAAGAATTAGTGGAAAGCACCCTAAGCCACTACTCAGTCGTTTCTTTCTACGTAAATAGGGATTTATGGCGACTGGTTCCTTTAGTTCTGGAAGGAAAAAACTGGATAACTTTGGTCGACGAGTACCTGAAAGATAAATCATAACTTTCTGTTTGTCCCAACCAAACGCGCGCGCTAAGTCAGTTTTAGGTGTCGTCTCCATTCCAGATGGGTACGTACTTTCTTTGTCTAAACGATTCCGATGGTACATTGTTGAGGGAGAGCTGTCCATTCACCCGCTTCATGAACACATAACTGGCAGCTTAACACCTTTCTTACGTAAAGATGTGCTGAGGATGTTTGGTTTCATTAGAATTCAAAGGCATAATGCTTAAATAATGCGTTCTTACATTGTAAATAATGTGCTTGGCTATGTCACACCCGCAGCCTATTGAAGAAAAGCGAGTACCCTATTCTGTTTACTTGACTCCAAAGGCAGCATCAATTCTTAACGGTTATGCAAAAGGTTCTGGTTACGTTTCAGTCAGTAGAACCGTAGAGGAAATTATTCTATGTTTTGATTCAATCTACAAATCGGTGCAAGACATTGGAAAACTTGCAAATCTTCCATCAACCCAACAGACTCCAGACCAGCAGAACCGACTTCTTTTGGCGTTATTTACCTTCCTTTCAAACATCCAAAACGCAACATCAAGATTAGCTTGGGCAGAGGATCAGAGTAAAGGTGGAGGTGAAAGACAATGACAGACGGAGAAGAAATTGCTAGGGCTATTTGGAGAACATTGGCAGAAATTTCAAAAAGGGAAAAGGAAAAAGCCATCCAATGCGAAAATTATGAGGATGCTTTGGTTGTTGGTTTCTTAGAAGGCCTTTTTCGGGGAGCAGAGAAATCGCTTTAACGCAGACTTTCAACACCGCGCGCGCTATTGTACAGCGTCGACTTCTGTAGTCACCTTCCTATAACGCTCGAATTCTTCAGAAAGGTGGGCAGCATCCTCAAGGAGCTACCCCGGGCATAACACCCCAGAATATTGATGCTGGTGTTTTTCAGATAGATGATGTTGATACCTAATATTCTGCCAAGACTATCAACCCCTGTCAGATTGGCAATCATGAGTCTATATGCGACCAGTGCATCCCACGCGCGCTACTAGTAAAATGGCGCCGGGGAAGGGACTCGAACCCCTGCGAGCCCAAAGGCCCACTGGCTTACTTGTTCCGGCCCTTCTTACGAAGCTTCGATCTCGAGGCCAGCGCGATAACCACTCCGCCACCCCGGCGCTAGTTAAGAAGGGCCCCAGAAGTAGCTTTTAGCTTTATCCGACCAAACATCATGGAGCACACTGCCGCTCAACTCTGAAACGAGGCACACTCTGATACTAAAGCTTGGTCACAAACTGAGCACCACCACATAGTAATTCCAAAAAAACACGAAGGAAATTCCCAAAGTACTACCTTCAGCCAACATGAGAAAGCGCATTTCAACATTCAAGGCTTCAAACACAAGTCAATCACTGACAAGACACTCCCAAAACCAGAGTGCAATCGGCACACAGAGCGCAATGGACACAAACCAGCAAGACACAAAGATCACAACAACACAAAACCAATATGGAAAATCATCGTTCTTTGAAACACACTAGGCTTCAAGCTGAAATCCAGAAAAACAGCGAAAAACAACCCTTCACCCATAGTGATTCCAAGCAAAACGGCAAAGAAACTTTTGATCTACTACCTTCAGCCAACATGAGAAATCGCATTTCAACATTGAAAAATTGAAGAGCAGGTTCAACGCGTGCACCCAAAGAACATTTCAAAGAAAGCCTCACTATGCCCTCAAACGGGCAAAACACACGCGCCACGCCGAAGCCGCCAAGAACCCAAAAACCAAAACCAGACGCGCGCGCCGTCCAGATCCTATTCTGCCGTGGCCTCGAATGCTTTCAGCAGGCAGTGAATGGCTCTTCCGTTATTGTCACCATCGTAACCGCCTTCCAAAACAAAAAACGTAGGCTTATTCAACCCTGCAATCCGCACACCAATCCCACTGTAACCCCTCTCGGTTAGCCCAAGCGAAGCCAAATCCCCAACATGCGTGTCAAAACCAGCTGAAACAGCAACAACCTCAAACCTGTCCAAGTCAACCATGGCTAAAGCGCCGTCAAGAACCTCCAAGTAAGCATCGTCTCCACAATCAGCCCACAACGGAAAATTGTAGGCGTTACCCACGTTCACTTCACCCGTCCCCGGATAATGCGGAGACCTGTGCAGCGAAACATAAGTCACCTCACCGTCTCCTTGAAAGATCTCCTGCGTCCCATTCCCATGATGCCCATCAATATCCAAAATCAACGTCGGCCTATCCAAATGCCGCACAGCAACAGCAACATTGTTAAAATAGCAAAATCCACGCGTGTACGCTCCGAGCGCCGCCCCATTTCTACCAGCATGATGACCAGGCGGCCTCATAATCGAAAACCCACCAACCTCAGCAGCCAATATTGCTCCGCCAGCGGAAAGCCTCGCAAACTCGAAAATGTTATCATACGCCGGCGTGTCAGGATCATCAACCAAGCTCTTCTTAACATTCCAAACATAATCCGCGTCATGCGCCCTCAGCAAATCATCCTCGCTGGCAGGCTCAGCCTCCACAAAATCGTAGCCCAACCCCCTCAAAACATCCGCCGCCCTCTTAACTCTGCCAGGCCCTTCAATCTGATACTGCCCATAACCCAGAGACTTCTCAGAGAATATTATCTTCTTCCCCATGTCCTTCCAGCATCCACAACAGATATGCTAAAGGTTTTCAGATTAAAATATAACTTCACCTCTTAAGACTTGGACTGGTCAAAAGATGACGAAGAAAACAGTGAAGACCTCAGTCAACCCGTTCGCTGACTTCCGAAATGAAAGCGAAAAACTGCTAGCAGACGCCTTCAAAAAAATGTTCCCCGAAGTCAAAATCACAAACCTGGCATTTGAGAAGCCGCCAAGCCCAGACTACGGCCAACTAGCATCCTCAATTTGCCTCGAGTTCGCCAAGAAAGTCGGCAAAAAAAGCATTGACATGGCAAAAACTCTAATCAAGGCCACTGAAACATCAAAATGCAAGCTAGTCGCCAACGTAGCCCCTGCCGGCGCAGGCTACATAAACTTCCACGTAAACTTCGGCAAACTTTCCGCTCTAACTCTCGAATCAGCAAAACAGTTTGACGCTGAGTACGGCTTCGTCAAAACCGACAAGCCTGTAAAAACCATAGTGGAGCACACCAGCGTCAACCCGCTTCACCCGATACACGTCGGCCAGGCCAGAAACCCCATGCTCGGCGACGCCTTAGCCCGAATGCTTCAAGCGCGAGGACACAAGGTTTTCCGCCACTACTACATAGATGACGTCGGCCGCCAATCATCAGTCATCGCATACGGATACGAAAAGCTAGGCAAACCGAAACCAGACGACAAGCCTGACCATTTCATAGGCAAAATCTACACAATCACAAGCTGCCTGATCGAGATCAACCGCCTGAAAAAGGAACTCCAACGCGGAAAGACGATTTCAGCAGAAGAAGAAATCTTAAAAACCACCAAAGATCTGGACGAGTGGACGGCCATCGCCGCCGAACTTGACGGCCGATATCCGGCCCTGTTCGGAGCGCTGCTTGAGAAGATAGGCAAAGACGAGGACCCAGAGGCCGCAATCAACAAGCTGAACAGGGCATACGAGGCTGGAGACCCCAAAGCAGAACGACTCGTCAGAGGCGTCAGCGAGCTCTGCTTGGCCGGCTTCAAAGAAACCTTGAGCCGCATAGGCGTCTCCTATGATTCATGGGATTGGGAAAGCGACTTCGTCTGGAGCAATCACGTAGGGCAAGTGATACAGAAACTGGAAAAGTCACCCTACACTTTCGTAGAAGGCGAAGTCACAGAGTTTGACGCCCAAAAAGTAGTTAACGAACTTGGTTTGCGAGAGAAGCTTGGTCTGAGAGAAGACTATGAAGTTCCACCTCTCACGCTTGTACGCGCAGACGGCACAACACTGTACACGACACGGGATGTGGCTTACACGCTATGGAAATTCGAAAAAGCCGACAGGGTCATCAACGTCATAGGCATGGAGCAGAACCTAGCCCAACTGCAGCTGAGAATTGCATTGCACGCTCTAGGCTATGGCAAATACGCGGACAACTTGGTTCACTTCGCCTACAATCTCGTCACATTACCAGGCTACAAGATGTCCAGCCGAAGAGGACACTACATAACCTTCGACGAGGTCATGAACGAAGCAGTTAAACGAGCCTACGAAGAGGTTTCGAAGCGCTCTCCACAGCTGCCTGAAGAAGAAAAACAGAAGATCGCAGACTTCGTAGGCATAGGCGCCGTACGATACGCGCTTGTGGAGGTTGACACTTCAAAACCCGTCGTGTTCACGTGGGACAGAGTGCTCAACTTCGAAAAGAACAGTGCACCCTACATTCAATACACTCATGCAAGAGCCTGCAGCATCCTTCGCAAAGCAGAAAGAAAACCTAAGAAACCGGGCTACACGTTGCTAAACGAAAAACTGGAACACGAACTAATCCTAACGCTGGCAAGCTTCCCGGACACTTTCATTGAGGCTGCCGAATACCTTAAGCCACACTTGATCGCTGACTACGCTAATGGCTTGGCTGACAAGTTCAACACGTTCTACAACGCGCTGCCAGTGATAAAAGCTGAACCACGAGAACTGAGCGACGCAAGACTCGTACTAGCAGACGCCGTAAGAATCGTACTTCGAAACACTCTAAACCTCATCGGCGTGCTAGCACCAGAGAAAATGTAAAGCTCTGACGCGCATGCTTGTTCCGAAATTGGTGCAAAATGGTTTTTATTCCTTAAGCACAGCCAAAATAGGCTCATCAGAGAATCCATAGGCCATATATGCAGAAGCAGACCAAAAAACCATTCTTAGCCATTTTAGGGACAAGCATACGCACTGTACGCGCCTAAAGAATAAATGCATCCTCAAAACAAATTAGGAGTTAACAACTCAAATTCGTTCAATCTGAGTTGGGGTGTAATGGCAAGATGAGTAGAACTGTGGAAGAAGTGCTAGTATCTGGAAGAAACATTCAGGAAGTGAGGGAAGAGGTACTGCGTTGGATGGAAGAGGAGGGAATAAAAAAGGTCGAAGAACGGGACGATTTTATTAGAGGACGTATGGGGATCCCAGGCGGGTTAGGGTTAACTGCTCCCAAATACTTTGAGGTGTCCTTTAAGCCAAATCAAAATGGCGTAATGGTTCATACGGAGGGTTGGATCGGGGTGTATGGTGTAAGTGAGAAGAGTTTTTCGAAAGGAGCATTTTTTGGTGGAATACCGCGGAGAAAGGGATGGAAGGTTATCGAGCAATTATGGAACCGACTGAAATCGATGTCAAAATAGCAACCAAGCTTCTATGTCGCACAGCCGCTTCAACCGCGGATCCTTCCACAATTGCCTGACTAGCATCCTATCACTCGGAATATGTCTCAATCGTCTGAGCAGGTGCGCCTTGAAGACGCCAAGCCGGTTCCTCGGCGGCCTGCCCCGAGAACCCTTCAGATAATAAGACTCATTAAGCAGTGTCTCAGCAAAGGATAGATCGACCTTGCCAAACAAGGTTTCAAGAGTCTCGTATCTCTTCAGTTATCACCCTAAAAAAGGAGGTACTGGACTCAACTTATTACACTTCAGCGAATTTAGGAACAAACATGCGCGCCACGTCCAACGGCAAATCACGCTTGAGTCTAAGCTTTTCCATGCCCCCTACTTTGCTAACATCGTTAACGCCATTGTTAATGTCGCAGTGTGCACGGTTCCTGCGTTCTCATGGAGGAGGCGGCGGTGGCGGCGGGGGCGGACTGATCGGCGCAAAAGTTGATGGTTCCAGCACAGGCTCAAAAAAGTTTTGAAAATTGAAATGACCACCTAGCAAGTCTCTCAAGACCATACTGAACGGGAGAAAAACCAGTAACAGGTTGACCACAAGAACCCCATACCCGATTGATGGTGCAAGCCCCGCAGACAAGCCATTCCAGCTCATGTGAGCAAATAGCCCCATGAACAAGAACAATATTCCCAACACTGACGACACAATCTCACGAGTCGGCTTTCTCGCCAGGAGAACAAAGATCCCCATCGCAACAAAAGCTGACCAAAGAGGATGCATAAACGGCTCCACTATGATTCTTGCTAGCAATGCCCCTGCACCTGCACCGCCAATTGCGTACACTCCAGTCTCAGCAATTGCGAATCCCATTCCGGTTGCAGCTCCCAGTGCCGCTGCCCACCGACGATTAGGAATCGTTCTCCACATGAATAAAACCACGAGCAGTATGCTCAGGGCTTTAAAGGGCTCTTCAGTGATTGGCGCAACAATCACCAAAAGAACCCAATCCGCCGTCGGCAATCCAGTCGCAAGTTGCACGACTATCGATAGAACTATGCTCAATGTAGCTCCCAAGATTAGGGCTACAAACAGACCCGTTTTCGGACTTCTGCCCATCGACAACTGAAAGGACTGCTCCAGAGCGTCCAAGCGTCTTCTTACGCCAACGAAGAAACGCGTTTCAGGCCCGTGAACACCCTCTTTGGCAGAGGGGTTCTCAGGAGGTGGGGGAGGAGGATAAACCTGTTCACTCAACGTTTATTCGCCAACGGCTAATCATGACCGAATTTCTTAAAACTTTCGCACACATGCATCAAATAATAACAAGATACAGTGAGCATCTCGAAAAAACGGGAAGAATAGCCTGCTTTGATTAGTGCGCATGCCTGTTCCGAAAATGGTGTAAAAGGGTCTTAATTCGTCTTTTGTGATTTGGGGGCAATTTTGGGCCTCGCGTCAGCTTTCGGCCTTCTTGCAGTGTCCGCCTTTCTCGAACTGTGGTGGGTTAGGCTGAAGGTCCCAGTGTAAGGCTCCGCGATGATCAGATCGGCTTGATGCCCGAATCCATGATTTTCCATCCTCAGCACGACCAAGACTTGACTGCAAAACAAGCCCGTACAGGACCCGAACAGGCAAAACAAGAATAAATACCATTTTAGACCAATTTAGGAACAAGCATGCGCGCTACTGCTGGAGCCAATGCCGCTACAACATCTGGAAAAGAGAACCGTACTAGCGCACGCGCAAAGGAAGTGTTCACTGTTGGACTCTGCTTCTCATGTTCAAAGCATTTTACAAAATGCGAAATTTGATATAGTGGTCAAGTAATCTAAAACGAGGTGCAAAATCATGAGCAGCTCATATTTCAAGCGAAAAATCAAGGCGATTGACGTCGAGAAAAAGAGTGTTTCTGAACTTTTGGCCGAAATGAGCAATACGGCTTATCAGGGCAGAAAATTGGGGGAAGCAGTTGAAGTTTGGGAAGCCATGCTTAAAGAGAAAGATTTGGCAATTATCATGGGCTTTTCAGGCTCGATGAGCACGGCTGGACAATGGAAAATCATCAACTGGCTTATTGAAAACCGCTACATAGACGTGCTTGTTTCAACAGGCGCCAACATTTCCGAAGACATCGTTGAGGCGATGGGACTGAGCTATTGGCAAGGATCCCACCAAGTCAACGATCAGGAACTTCTGGAAGCTGACGTAAACAGGTACTACGACGTTTACGGAAAGGAAACAGACTACAGAGAGATGGAACTACTTCTCACCGAGTCTCTGATGACCGTGAAAAAGGATTTTCCATACACCTCCGCAGAGCTTCTGCACCTCTTAGGCAAATACATGAACAAGAAAAACGTGAAAAGCATTATCGCGGCAGCAGCAGCAAACAACGTTCCAGTCTTCTGCCCCGCAATAACAGACAGCGCATACGGAGAAACATTCCTAATGGCCAAAAACCAGGGACATAGAATCATGCTGGACCAAGTCAGGGAATTCGACCAGTTCGTCGGCATAGGCGAGAAAACAAAAGAAGTAGGAGTCATCTACATCGGCGGCGGCGTGCCCAAAGACTTCACTCAGCTTCTGGCAATATCTGTCTCCCCAAAAACCATGGACGAAGGCGTGCCAGGAAGAAAGGGACACCTTCGAAAAGGAATAAAAGAATACTATTACCCACACCGCTACGCAATTCAAATCACCACCGATTCACCACAATGGGGAGGCCTCTCAGGATGTACACTGGAAGAAGCCATAAGCTGGGGCAAAATCGACGAAAAAGGCAAAAGAGCAGTATGCTACTGTGACGCGACAATCGCTCTGCCACTGATAGTTCATGCACTAAACGAAAGAGTAAAAACCAAGCGAAAAGCACCAGATTTCTCATGGCTATTCAAAGGACTTTCCTAGACTTTCTCCACTCTGTTGATGAGTGCGCCCACCATTATCGGCAGTATAACTGAGGCATCACCCTCAATCATAACGCGCTTAGCCTTAGCACTGATTTTCCCCCAGGAAACCGCCTCGCGCGGTCTCGCACCCGAAAGACTACCATCCCATTCATCAGCAGTACTGATGTACACGACGTAATCCAACCCATCTTTAAACTGATTCCACCAAATCGTGTGATGTTTAGATATTCCCCCACCTATGATTAGGGCGCCACTCTTCTTTGCACCAAAAACAATCTCATTCAGTTCCCCCGAATCTTTCAGGAGATTGAGCTTGAAATCGTGGTCTTGCGAAAAGAGCCACGTCTGATAGCCCACTGCACCGTCTGTGATTCCCGGCACATAGACAGGGATATTGTTATTTGCCGCCCAATACAGAATTGAGCTTTCGTTGCATATGCGTTTTCCAATTTCTCGGCAAAGCTGGCTGCTTGAAACCTCTCTGATTCCTTCTTTCCACAGGTCTTGCAGCAGGCTTTGCATTTTCTGTTCGATTATTATGCCGTAGCTTTCGTTTGGTACAAGAACGTTTCCAAGCCGGTTTATGTTCTCTTCATGAAGCCTTGCGTCGTTCATGACGAACGAGCCCCTGTAGTATTTTTTCCAGCTTCTGGCAACATCATGGTCAAGGGTTCCGCAGGTTGTGACTACCACGTCTGCAAGTTTCCGTTTGACAAGCTCTTTCAGGGCGCCTCTGGCCCCAGTCGCCACGAGATTGCCTGTGAAAGAAAGGAACTTTACGCAGCCACGCGTTTTAACCATGGTTTGCAGGATGTTTACGCCGGTTGCTAGTTTTCCAGCTGTGAAACCCCAAGCCTTTTCCATCTGGGAAACAAGCTCGTTGACAGACATGTCTTCGGAAAAATCATAGTCTTCAACGGCGTCTTTCAACACTATGTTTTTTCTCCTTCGGCCTCGCAGTAGGTTTTGTAGATGGCTCTAGCTGATTCTTTTATGGCATTCTTTTCCTGCTCATTCAGCAGGTCCCAGATGTCAGGCCCAAGCGATTTCGCAATTCTTGCTGGCACGGTCACGTAGACGGGTTCAGGAGTCGTGTCAAATTTCCTAAGCCTTGAATAGCTTAGTACCCTGCCCGTGTTGAGCGTTATTCCCCGGATTATCTCGATGAAAGAGCCTGCTGGGCCGTGTCTTGTTCCGCCGAGGAAGCGTATGATTTCTCTGCTGACTTCCTTCACGTAGTTTTCGCATGCTACCTTGTCCAAGGTTTTCTTGCTGGTCTTCAGATATTCGTCCAAGGCTAGACCGTTGACTTTGACGGTGCTCCAAAGCGCAACTGCGGCTTCACCATGCTCGCCGGCGGCGAAAGCTTCAACAGAACCGATTGGAACGCCAAGTTCCCTGCTCAATATAGTTCTGAATCTTGACGTTTCAAGGCTCGTTCCCGTTCCTATTACTTGCCTTTTGCTCTTAGCCGCCTTATTAGCCAACGTGGTCATGGCGTCAACCGGATTCGTGATCACGAAGTACCATGCCTGCGGGTTTTTGTCCACAGAATTCTCAACAACCTCTCTGACGACACCGGCGTTTCTCGCAGCAAGATCTCTTCTACTCATTTCAGGCGTTCTTGGAAAACCCGCAGCTACCACGATCAAATCGGCATCGTTCACTTGGCTGCTCTTAGTATACGCGTTTATCTTGACGTCAAAACCGTGGCTTGCAATCGCGTGATGCATCTCCTCCTTAGTCATCTGAGCAACGCCAGGTGCGACATCAACCAACGACAACTCCGTCACATATCTCTCGAAAATGAGGGTGAAAGCAACTTCGCCACCTACTCTGCCGGCACCCATAACTGCAACGTGCACCATATTCAGGCTTCCCAAAGCAGATTCAGCACTTAGCTCTAATAAAGCAAATGCTTGCCAACACGCACACGCGAAGTCAAAGAGTCGAAAGAAAGAAAGAAACCGAGAGATCAGCAAAGGCTCACACGAAAGTGCTAGTCCGCCAAGTATGCAATGATCTTGCCATACAAGTCCTTGTTTCTGAGGTCCTCGTAGCCTGAGTAAATGCTCGGGTTATCGTTGACTTCAACAACCACGTATTCACCGTTCACCTCTTTTATGTCAACCCCGTAAAGTCCATGACCAATCACTCTGCAGGCTTTCAACGCCAGCTCTTTCAGTTTGGCTGGCGCGTTCTCTCTCTTCATCGCGAACGTTCTGCCCCAAATAACTGTAGGCTTGCCTCGAAGCTTGGCGCCGTGCTTCCATCTGCCTTTCGGAATCATGTACTTGCATATGTACAGAACTTCATCGTTCAACACTCCGACTCTCCAGTCAAAGGCCGTGGGCATAAACTTCTGCACAGCTAGAACGTCGGATCTTCTAAAGAATCTCAACGCTACCTCACGGAAGCTCGTCTCGCACGCTACCTTTTCCACATATCTTGAGAAGCTAGTGTACGGCGCCTTCACCACAACCGGCTTCCCAAACTCCCGAAAGATCTCCAATATCTGCTTGTGATGAAACTCTTCCTTGTTAATGAAGACTGTCGGTATGTGAGGCACATCGTACTTTTTGAAGAGCGAATACTGATGAATCTTGTTCCCACAGATCTGTATTGATTCTGGATCGTCAACCACTTTCAAGCCTAGTTCAGAAGCCGTTCTGGAAACAACGTAAGCCGTAAACAGCGGATCTGTCGTCGCCCTGATGAACATCGCGTCATATTTCGGGATTGCAGAAAGGTCTTCTCTAAACATGAAGTTGAATTCGTGGCCCGATCTGGCTGCTGCCTGCTTGAAACTCTGAAGTGCCTTTTCCTCCCGCGGATCTGCAAAATTGTATTTTTCAACAAAACAGGCTATCCTAGCCAATCAACTGTTCACCTAGGTTCGACATCTGAGAAATCTCTTCACAGATCATTCTCAAATCACACGGAGAAATCTCTTCTTTCTTCAAAGGTTGAAGACCACACAGGAACGCGTGTTGACCAACGCGCTGGACATGCAATTTGCAGATTGGGATCTTGAAAACCTTGTAGACTCTCTCTGAAACCTCTTTAAGAGCCTGATCTTGCTCACATGTGCCGAAGATGGATTTGAACGAGATCATCTCCCCCTCCAAAGGCTGCGCACAGACCGCAAACTTGTAGTTCATGCCAAGACTTTTAACTGCTCTATAGAGTGCGCTTTTATTTCTTGCGGTCTTAAATCCCTCATAAGAGAACGGGTTGACAGCAAAGACAACAACTGGAAAATCAAACGCCGACATTATTTGTTTCACGGAATCCGTTACCAAGTAGGGCAAAGTTGCAATTCCCGCTTTGGAAGCCTTAAGCAGCAAGATTGGCGTTCTGTTCGCGTCAATAATGCATTCACTTGACGGAATCACTTTGTTGCCCAGAACCTCAGCATGCATAGAAACATAGTATCCTGTCTTTAGGTAGCGATAATCGTCGTTGAGGTTGAGAATGAAGTCTTTTATCGAGGATCGCAGGAACGTCGTCGGTTTCATTGTGAACCTGTTTTTTGCCAAGTTGATGTTTGAGACAACCAGCACCAGTAGGACACCAGATGATTGAAACCACGCTATTAGTGCTGACGTATTTAAAATTAACTCACGTTTATATTCACTTTTCAGACAATTGCTTGCCCAAAGAGGAACTGATACGTACAAGACGCTCCAAGTGCTAGGCCCGGAACACGAGTTCTCAGTAGTAAACGATGAATTGAAAGCCCTGCCCATCGTGGACAAGATCATGAAGGATTTTCATGGCAGAATAGTCAATTTTGTCGAGTTCCCACATTTCACTTTCAGCAAAGAGCTCCAATTACACGTGATCGAAATCAAACCGAACGACCCATTCACGTCGCCTGTCCAGTTTGAGCAAACCATGCAAGAAGCCGTGTCAACCATTCAAGATTTTCTCTGGAGCAAATATCATGCACGCCTTCTAGGAACGGGTATGCATCCCCTGCTCAGGCTTGAAGACACAGGCGTCTGGCCTCACAGACATCGCCAGATCTACCATGCCTACGGTAAGATCTTCAATCTGAAGCGACATGGCTGGCTCAACATCCAAAGCTTCCAACTGAACCTCCCATACTCGCATGAAACAAGCGGAATCATGCTCCACAACGTTCTCACGTACATCTGTGCTTATCTACCAGCAATCGCTGCCTCCTCTCCCTTCTACGAAGGCCAACTTGGAGAAAATGCCGACAACAGACTGCGTTTCTACGTGGAAAACCAGAAGGAAATACCTTCTGTAACTGGCGACGTAATTCCAGAATTTGCAACTTCTATCAATCAATACAGAAAGGAAATCATCGGCGGATATTCCTCAGATTTGAAAGCTGCCGGAGCCGACGGATCTATTTTGAACAAGGATTGGGTAAACAGCAGAGGCGTCATCTTCCGGTTTGACCGACGTGCCCTCGAAACAAGGATTATGGACGAACAGGAATGCGTAAAATCAGACGTTGCCCTAAGCTGTTTCATAAGAGCATTGTCAAGAGGACTAATGAGGCAAGAAATCGAGTTTCCACCTCACGAAGCTCTAGTGGAAGATTTCAACTCAATAGTCAAGAATGGACTAGATGGTGTGGTTCAGAATTCATATGGACTAAATGCACGCCAAATCTGCCAGCATTTTCTTCAAATTGCATGGGAAAGCGCTACTGCAGAGGAGAAGGAGTACATTCCTCTGGCGCGGAGAAGAATAGAGCAGGGAAACTTGTCAGAGTGCATACGGAGGAGAGTTGAAGCCAGAAGTCAAAAAACAGACTTTGAAGAGGCAATAGTCAGCGTCTACTCAAAGCTTACAGAAAACCTTATGGATAATCAACCCTTTTTCTAACTGAATACTGGAGAGATCTTCTATGCCGCGCAAAGGCGCAAGCAACAGACAGAGTGACTTCTTTAAAGTCTGCGATCAATGCAGGAATGAACTGAGCTGTTGCTTCGGTCCAAGACCACCGATCACGCGCAAACGGAGGAGAATAATAGAAGCCTACTTGAAAAGAGAACGAATTGCCATAGCAGACCCGTTCGCCGAGACAGAATACGTTTTCCCTAGAGAAAACCAGGAAGGCTACTGCGTGTTCTACGAAGTGAAAACTGCTAAATGCAGGATCCACTCGGTGAAACCCGAAACATGTGTAGCAGGACCGATCACCTTTGACGTGAACAGGAAAACCCTCAGAATTGAATATTACATCAAAAAAGAGAAGATATGCCGACTCGCAGGAATCGTGCACGAAGATCCGAAACTGCTGCAAAAACACTTGGAATCTGCAAAAAGGGAAATATCCAAGCTCGTTGAAGCGCTTAGCCCTCGAGAACTCGAAGCTATCCTGAAGAAAGAGGAGCCTGACATCTTCAGGATAGATGAGGACCATATCGAAAGAGATGGTGGCGCATGAAGTTGCTTCTGGAAGAAGAGAAGCTTAAGAACACGATCAAGAAGATACCCCAGATTCGTTTACCGTTCTTGACTTCATCGAAGCAATGAAAGAGCTGTATTCAGAAGATTGGAAAAGCCTAACCAACCGGTTCGGACAATTCGGCCAGAAACGCAGATAAACAGCAATCACTTACCTCTCTAACAGGCTTGACGTGTACTCTCAAAAGCCAGACTCTCTGCTACAACCATTTGCGAGATACAGCGAAGCAAAATTCAATGACTGCAAGAGGCCTGCTGAAGAAGAGTGGAGACACTTTGGCGGTTCCTGGATTGCAGTATTCAGAAAAAAAGATTTGATAGGAGGGATTGTGGATGAATTTCAGGTTTGCACACAACAATTTCAACGTCCTAGACTTAGAGAAGAGCGTTGCCTTCTACAAGAAGGCCTTGAATTTGAAAGAAGTGCGCAGGTATGAGGCGCCGGACAAAAGCTTCACACTGGTATTCCTCGGAGACGGCGAAAGCGGGCACAGACTTGAATTGACTTGGCTAAGAAACCGGAAAGAAACTTACAACTTGGGGGACAACGAGTTCCATCTTGCCCTTACGACCGACGATTTTGAAAAGGCTCACGAGCTGCATGAAAAGATGAAATGCATAAGCTACGAGAACAAGGCAATGGGCATTTACTTCATCGAAGACCCCGACGGATACTGGATCGAAATAATCCCAGCAAAACGTTAATTCACATCCATGCACGCTGTTTTCCTGCAGATGTCTATTCTTCCAAGTTCTGAATGCATCACGCACGCCAGGACGCCAATGTTTTTTTCTAGAGTAACGGCAAGACAACACAGCCAATTGCATTCGTCCCAAGGTTTTTTCATGAAAATCTGTTTTTCGCATGTAGACTATCTAATCGCGGAAGTCCCTCAAAGCTCAAGATTCTTAATAAATGAATTCGAGATTAGGATAGTCCATGAGACTTGCAGTCTTGTTTTCGGGCGGAAAGGATTCAACGCTTGCCCTGCTCAAAGCAGCCGAAAAGGAGGAAGTTGTCTGCTTGATTACCATAGCCTCCAAGAACAAGGAAAGCTACATGTTTCATACTCCAAACATCTGGATAGCCAGACTTCAAGCCGAAGCAATAGGCCTGCCTCTAATTCAGAAGTTGACGAAGGGAGTGAAAGAACAAGAGCTTGAAGATCTAAAGAACGCAATAAGACAGGCTCGAAAAAAGCTGAAGATCGAAGGAGTTGTTACGGGAGCAGTCGAATCTGTTTATCAAGCAGAAAGAATCCAAAGAATATGCCATGAACTTGACCTTTGGTGTTTCAACCCTCTCTGGAAAAAAGACCAACAAAAACTGCTGGAGGAAATAGTAGAGAAAGGTTTCAAAGCGATTATCTCAGGCGTCTTTGCTTATCCGCTGGACAAATCGTGGCTAGGGAAAGAGATGAACAAGAAACTGATAGAAGAATTGGTGGCGCTTCAGAAAGAGTATAAAATAAGCCCTTCGGGCGAAGGCGGCGAGATAGAAACAACAGTTTTGGATGCACCACTGTTTAGGAAGAAAATCGAAGTTCTTAATTTCACCATTGAAGAAAATGCCAATTCAGGAATCTATCTGATCAACAAAGCAAGGCTGGCAGAAAAATGATTTTAATCGTCGACATGAACTACAAGAAAGACTCTCTGGGATTCCACGAATTTGTCCTGCCCATAATCGCCGTAGTTAAAAACATGGAAGAATACGGGATAAAGCACTTTTCCGAGCTAAATCAAACAGACATAAGCAGTTGCACAGGAATTATCCTCTCAGGCACAGCACTGAAAGACAACGAGTCCCTGAATCACTTTGAAGACTTTAGCTGGATAAGAGAATATGAAAAACCGATTTTAGGAATTTGCGCAGGCATGCAGACCATAAGCCTAGTTTTCCACTCTTCTCTGAAGGAATGCCTGGAAATCGGAATGAGGCAAATAACAACGATCAAAGAGAATCCACTGTTCTCTTCATCTTTTAGAGCTTATGAACTCCACACCTATTCGATAAAACCTTCCAATGAACTTGCTATACTGGCTGAATCTGAAAAATGCGTGCAAGCCATAAGCCATAAGGGGAAAGACATTTACGGCGTTCTCTTCCATCCTGAAGTTAGAAACGAAGAGATAATAGAGCAATTTGTTCTCCTGCTCGGGTTCAAAAGGGAATAGGCTGATTTCGGAGTGTCTTAGAAAGGGCGTGCTCTACTATCAAGAACTTCCAGGAACGTCAACGCGGCTTGTAGTTCTTCTTTCCTTCTTCTTTTTTCCAGCCACAAGCTCAACCTGTTTTACCGCAGTGCCCAGATAATTCCTGGGGTTTAGGGCATGATCAACCTCTTTTTCGCTCAGATTTCTACACACAGCCTTGTCTTCAAGAAGAACCTCCTTGAAAGGCCTCTTCTCGTCCTCACTTCTTATGGCTAGCTTTCTGAGAAGCTCGTGAGCTTCCTGGCGACTCACACCCTTCCTCGTCAGGGCGATCATTACGGCCTCAGACAAAGCACGCCCCTGAGTCAACTCAACGTTCTTCAGCATCCGCTGTTCATCAACTTGCAAGTTTGCAACAATATTACTCATCAGGAAAAGCATGTAGTCCAAAAGTATGCACGCTTCCGGAATGATGAACCGCTCTGCTGAAGACTGTGTCAAGTCCCTCTCATGCCAAGTGACGACATTCTCCAATGCCGGAATCACAAGACTTCTGACGATTCGCGCCAAGCCGCACACTCTCTCACAAGTCTCCGGGTTTCGCTTATGAGGCATAGTCGAACTACCCACCTGCGCCTTTTCCTCAAACGCCTCAAAAAGCTCGCCAATCTCAGGTCTCTGCAGCTCCCGAATTTCCGTCGCAAAATTGTCAAGCGAAGAGGCAACAATCGCCAGCAAACACACAAGCTCAGCATAACGATCCCTCTGCACGATCTGAGTAGAAATCTCAGCCACGTTAACTCCGAGCCTCTGCATCACAAGTTCCTGAATTCTCACAGCGTGCGGTCCCAAACCGGCCTGAGTTCCCACAGCCCCACTCATCTTCCCAACGACCACACGTGCTTCACATTGCGTCAACCGTTGGATGTGCCTCGAAATCTCACATTTCCAAACCGCAAATTTGAAACCAAGAGTGATCGGCAAAGCATGCTGACCATGCGTCCTGCCCATCATCAAAGTTTCCTTGTATTGCACAGCTTTCTCTTCCAAAACTGATTGAAGATGATCTAGCCTCTTAATAATCAGTGCGAGAGCATCTTTCAGTTGAAGAGCATTTGCAGTGTCAACGATGTCATAGCTCGTTGCGCCCAAATGAACAAAGGCACCGCTTGGCCCGCAGGCTTCAGCGCACGCTCTGACCAAAGAGGCGACATCATGCTTTATTTCATGTTCAATCTCTTTTATTCGACCAAGTTTAATACAGTTTGACAATACCGTTGCCATGATTTTCTCCGCGTCCTTCTTCGGTATGTCGCCAACCTCAGCATGAGCCCAAGCCAAAGCCGCCTCAACATCAAGCATCTTCTGGACGCGTGTCTCCTCTTCAAAAATACGTTTCATCTCCGAAGTTCCATAACGGCCGGTGTCAATAGGCAAGATGGGCAAGCTAGCTTCCCCCGCAAGAACATAAACGCACTGAGGATTAATGTTTTACCCAAAATATGCGGCGCTAGACCTGCACGGCAACGGTCATGTTCCTTCTTCGTAGGCCTGGATACTGCAGTACGTCTTCAAGTACTCTCCCAGTTTGTTTCCCAAAGTCTGCTTTAGCAAATCATTTCGTATGGTCAGGTATTCGTCTATAAGAATATCAAAGTGGAAACGATCCCATACCCGTCCACCTACAAAAGCTGATTGCCTCGACACCCCGCTTCTTTTGAAGCCACATACTTCAAGCGCCTTGTGAGCACGATGATTATATTCCACGCTCGACGCTTCACAGCGCTCAGCATTCAATTGGACAAACGACATCTCCAGCAGAGCCACAGTTATCTGCCGACCCAAACCCCTGCCCCACAGCTCCTTCTTGCCAATATAAGTGCCAATCTCAGCGGTCTTCACATTGCCCCAATCGTTCTGTTCAAGGCGGGCAATCCCAATAGCCTCTTTTGAATCTGCAATCTCGATTACGAAGTGCAGTTCTCTCTCATTTTGCATCCATTCTTCATACTGCTTTTCAAGCTGAACCATACTCAAGAAGTTCATAGGCCTGTTTCTCGAATACATTATAACCTCAAAATCGTTCTCCCAGTTGTGCAGCAACTTCAAGTCCTCCTTCTCAACAGGCCTAAACCGAACATCACCGAATTCAAACATGTAGGCTCACCGTTTAGATGCAAAATGCTTAACACAATGCCACTATTAACTCTAACCAAACGCGAAAAGATGCAACTCAAGCTTGAACTGCGCTGAGATCGATGAGAGGTTTGGGGTAAAAAACACGCTTTGATTATTAGGAATGATGCATACTAATTCGATGAACAATGCTTGAGCAACAGGTCAGAGGTGCATGGGCGCACTTATCGGAGTAATAGACAGAGAGGGCAAAGACGCGACAAAGACAGCCGCCACTATGCTTGGCGCGTTATCATCAACTACCACAGAAACCTTTGGCTTAGCATCACCATTGCAAATAAAAACAGAGAGAACGATAGAAGCCCTGCGAGAACTAAACCTGAACTCTCAAGTAATAGTGGGGTATAGGTGTTCACGAATTATCCAGGCAGACAGACCTCAACTTGCACAGCTCGAAGGTGCTGCGCTGGCTTTTGATGGAAGAGTGTATGCTCCAGGAAAGGCTTTTCCACCTAAATCCTTCGCTGGCAAACTGCTAGAAAACGGTGAACAAGCAGCTAAAACTTTTGTTGATAAGTCAGAAGGCGACTATGCTTTTTGCTTTGCTAGTTCCAGAAGACTTATCGCAGGCAGAGACCCTATCGGCGTGGTTCCTCTCTACTACGGCGAAAACGCAGGTTTCGCAGCCCTAGCATCAGAGCGCAAGGCATTATGGAAAATAGGAATATGCACAACCTGCTCTTTTCCGCCTGGACATGTAGCGGTAGTCGATCAAAACGGCTTCAAATTCGAACCAGTTAAGACACTTTCCTACTGGAAACCACAGCAAATCACCATGAAAGCCGCAGCTAGCAAGTTGGAAGCGCTTCTTCGGCACTCAATCATGCAGAGAGTCTCATCTCTGAGAGAAGTAGCCGTGGCCTTTTCAGGAGGACTAGACAGCAGCATAGTGGCAATGTTAGCCCGAGAATCAGGACCAAATACGCAGCTTATCCATGTAAGCCTTGAAAACCAAAAGGAAACCGAGCATGCAGAAACCACAGCGGAAATCCTTAAACTGCCAATCCATATTCGCATACTGAAGGAAGAAGATGTGGAAAAGGTCCTTCCAAAAGCCTTACCCCTTATCGAGGAATTCGACCCAGTCAAAACAAGCATAGGAATTCCAATCTACTGGGTCGCAGAACAAGCGGAGCAGATGGGATTCAAAGTACTGCTGGCTGGACAGGGCGCGGATGAGCTTTTTGGAGGATACAAAAGGTATGTCGACGGTTATTTTCTATACGGTGAAGAAGAGGTGAGAAAAAGAATTTTCCAGGATGTTGTTACAATCTGCGAGACTAACCTTGAAAGGGATTTCAAGATATGCAATTTCCACAATGTGGAATTGCGACTCCCTTTTGCGACCTTTGAAACTGCAAAATTCGCCCTGAGCTTGCCTGTAAAACTGAAAATTGACGTGCGGCAAGCCGAACCGCGAAAACTCGTTCTAAGAAGAGTGGCAAAAAACATTGGTCTTCCAGAATGCGTTGTGGAAAAATCGAAAAAAGCGGTGCAGTACTCGACTGGGGTAGACAAGGCAATTAGGAGACTGGCTAGGGGACAAGGTACCTCTGTAAGAGACTACTTGCAAAGAATATTTCAGAAAACATTGAAGGAGAATATCTGATATGGACAAGACAGCGGTCGTTTTCTCACCTATTTTCTACCGGCATAATCCGGGTAAAGGACATCCCGAGTCGGCTCGACGACTGAACGTGATTGTGAACGAAGTGGAAAAGATGAAACGGGAATTTAATGCAAATTTACAGTTTGTGCTGCCTGAAAGAGCAAGCGTGGCGAGCGTTGAATTGGTCCACGCAATAGAGTATATCAGGCTTGTTGAGGCGGTCTGCAGAGCAGGCGGCGGGCTTATGGATTTGCAGGACACTGTGGTTTCTCCCGACAGCTTTGAGGTTGCTCTCTATGCTGTCGGCGGGACTTTGAAAGGGGTCAATCTTGTCATGAGACGAGAGTTTGAAAATGCTTTCGCGTTGGTTAGACCCCCTGGGCATCATGCTGATAGATTCCGTGCGCTGGGCTTCTGCATCTTCAATAACATCGCTATCGCAGCTAGGTATTTGATTGAGGAATTTGGGCTGAAAAAAGTACTCATTTTAGACGTGGATGCTCATCATGGGAATGGGACACAAGGCACGTTTTACGAAACTGACAAAGTGTTGTACATAAGTCTGCATGAGGATCCTGCTGATTTTCCAGGAACAGGTTTCATCCATGAGGTTGGAAGAGGGAAAGGTTTAGGCTACAAGGTTAATGTTCCATTTCCATATGGCACCGGCGATCGAACGTATCTCGATGCAATTCACGAAATTGTGACGCCGATTGTCCGTCAATACAGGCCAGAGTTCATTCTAGTATCTGCTGGTTTTGACAGCCACTATTCGGATCCGGTGGGGAAACTCTCCTTATCGGCCTTATGCATTCAACAAGTCTACGAAACAATAGTAAACCTTGCCTCAGAAACATGCAAGGGAAGACTTCTCTGTGTTCTTGAAGGAGGCTACAGCCTAGACTTCGTGGCAGAACTAGCGGCCTCAGCGATCGCAACAATGAGCGAAACCTCGTGGAATGTAGATGACAAAACCCAGCCAATCAAGAAAAGCATAGAATCGCATGCTCAAAAGGTCATTAGGGAAGTGAAGCGAGTTCAGAGGTCCTTTTGGAAAATAGACTAGAACGAATTGATTGAAGAACTGTATGAAAGGTTTCGGGACTATTCTACGACTTGGATTGCCCCTTCAGAGCATTGAACTTCACAGGCTCTGCACACTAGGCATTCGTCAGGCTTTACAGCAACGGACTTTCCGTCTTCTATCTCAAAGACCCCCACGGGACAAGTGTCTTTGCATGTTCCGCAGCCGGTGCATTTGTGGTTGTCAATCACTATCTTGACCATGGCCCTTTCCTCTCCACGTTGGATTTTCATTGAAAATCTTGCGCTGAAATAAAAGTGTTTAGGTGATTTATCGGGTTTCTTCACGTAGTCTCAGTAGAATTCCGTTAATCGTATTTTCGGCTTTTTCCTTCTTGCGTTGATAATCTCCCAAGCGGTTCCGATAGGCTTCCAGCGAGAGCTCTCCCCGATGGTGAAGAGTTTCAGCGTTCTTGATGTTGGCTCTAACCTCATTTGTTTCAGCTTCCGCAACTTCAAGTTGCAACATCAATGCTGAATATTGACCGCCAGCTGTTCGCATTCTCTCTTTGTATTCCGGAAGCCTTCTGGACACTGCACCTAGTCTTGCCTCCAATGTCTTTCTCATGACCTTGTATCTGCGTCTTGGAATCTTCCCTTTCTCCACTCTTGTCTCCAAAGATTCTAATTCCGAGTCTATTTTCTTCTTTTCCTCGTAGGTTTCTACAAAGGATCTGAAGTACTCAGGGCCAAGCTTCATGCCTGTCGCTGGTAGGGCAACTTTAGTCGGGCCAGTGGGTTTCCGCCGAGCCACGGCGACAACTGTACATCCAATTATGGCGGCTGTCCACATCCACATGGTCGGACGGAACGCTGCCCACACCGGATTATATTCGTAGGAGACCCCGAGGCTGGCGTTGCCCAGTACGAGGAGGTCTTCCTGTCTTAGCGTTACAGTTTCCAAGTAGACGCTCTTCCCAATACTGGAGCTGCTTCCAGCCAAATTACTCTCAAAGGTTTTGATCTTTGCGCCTTCTGGCAAAACAATCGTAACGGATGTTTGATCAACGTAGTAGTTCTCATGTTCAAACATGGGAATCTTCAAGGCAAAATCGTTGGCGTTTCGCGTAAGATAGTTACTGGGTAAAGAATACTGCACGCTGAACTTGTTGGATTCGCCGCTGCTGACGTTTAGGTTGAAGGTCACCTGATAACGGTTCGTATTCGTGTCTGTTAGTATTGAATTAGCCATCGGTCTTCCAAGCTGGTCTGTTGCTTCAGGATTGGAAGCGTTAGGGGGCAGAAACACTTGAAAAGCCATCAAATCTTCTGGAGCCATGTTCGTTATCCTATAAGTATCGACGCCTTGAATTTCGCCAAACTCGTTTACGGATATATCGCGTTCCAGCTTGGCTATATCAACTTTTGTTACTGCCTCTCCAGTTAGTAGGAAATCTACTGTTGCTGGGGAATGGGTCAATTCCTGCAAATTCTCCTGTCCATAAGTGAAATTGCCCACTGTTCCGCCGCTGTACAATGCGCCTGCAGGAACAACGACTGACACGTTGCAGAAACCGGCTTCTTTCACTAGAGTCGGATATGCTGGAAAATTCAGCTCGAAGAGAGTCACATTCTGGGGATTCTGTGAAAGAAGACTGTTAGAAAGCACAAATTCCACGGTGAAAACCTGAACTCTCTGCCCTTCAAAATCTACTCTTGCACAGTAGAAACCTATGCGGTTATCTACCGGCACGTTAAGAGTAACTGGGAAAGTGTCGGATCCGCTGAAAGCAATGCATTTGAGAACGCTATCACCGTATTCACTTGGGAAGCCTATTAGAAAATCGTTGGGTGCCTGACCTGTTATGTTCAGTGTTACGGTGTCATTTATGAAAACGTAGCCATTATACATGATCGTTACAGTGTGGAAGACATTTTCAATGCTATATTCCCCGTCTGCCTTGGCGATTCTAACATTGGACAAAAGCGAAACAGAAATGACCACGGCGATAGCTAGAACGGTAAACAATATAGTTGTTTTTTTCACCTGATCTTCCTCCGTCCAACATCCGAAGTTTTGGGCTGTCTATCTATTGATAAGCCCATTTATTTACTTTTGGAGAAGCACGAACTGGGTCTGGTAAATAGTTAACCATTCGCATCTAGAAACATTGACAGAGACACGGGATACCTGTCTGAATTAGCAATGTACTGCTGAGATCTATCATTTTTGTGGTTGTGCTTCGCCGTGTTCAAGGTAGTAGTCGTGTTCTTTCTTTGTTCCGAAGCTTCTCACACCTTTTTCTTTCAGTTGAATCCCAAGTTTCTCTGCGTATTGCCGTTCGATTTCGCCTTTTTTCTCCATGTAGGCGATTATTTCTTCTGCCTGTTCCGTTGTGTCGCATCTTCGAATGAAGTCTATAATGTCGGGCGAGTAGTGCACGAAACATTTTGAAGATGCGTCTTCTCCCGTTGGCGCGTCAGTCCGTACCGAGTTTACTGCAATCTTATTACTGTCTTCGTTCAGCTCTTTGGCAAGATTTGGAAACATCCTTTTGATTGCTTCCCTGTCGAATCCCATTTGCACACCTTCAGTTGAAGCGATGTTTCTTCAGATCATTTATTGGGAAATGGCCATATTTAAACATCGATTCTGCTACCGCCAACTCATATAGTTGTGAACTTCAGTTCTAACAATCGGGACCGAGGATGCCGTCTGGCGAGGCCCAGCATCGTTCATCTTTACAGCAAATGGCATAGCGGCTGGTCCAGAAGGGGACAAATCGCTTTGCAGGGTTTTCTGCAACTAGTGTCTCCAATTCTGCGCGCGCTTCGATCTAGTTCGATTGCAACTTCAAGATTCGTGGGAAGGAGGTGGACTCTGAGAGTTCTTGCAGCTTTCAGTTTTGCCTGATTATATTCTTTTTCAACGCCGGAATAGAGAAGGTTTGCCGCTTCTCTGCAATTTTCCTTCTCGAGTTTGAAGTGGCAAATTCCAATGGTTCACCATGTTGTATGGATTGGCCGAGGCTCAATGCTTTATTATCTGTTCGTATACTTCTAGCGTTTTCTCAGCTATTTTGTCCCATGTGAACTCGTTCAGTACTCTGCGTCTTCCGTTTTTGCCAAGCCATTTGCTTTTTTCAGGGCTTTCTAGCGCGCTGTTTATTCCCCAGGCTATGTCTGATGGGTCGGCTGGGTTCACGTGGAAACCGCATTGTTCTTCGCCGCAGCAGATGACTATTTCTCGCATTCCGCTTACCCCCGCTGCGCCGACTACTACTGGGCGTTCCATGCTCATCGCTTCAAGTGCGACGATGCCAAAAGGTTCGTAGAGGCTTGGAAAAACTGCGACGTCGCATGCAGCATAATGAATGATGCGTTCTTCTTCTGGGATGAAGTCAAAGCGGAATTTTACGAAGTCCTGCATTTTTGTGGCTTTAACCAAGTTAGATAGATATTCCTGTAGGTCGCCTAAGCCTACGATAACTAGTTTTGCCTTTGGCGTTTTTTGCAGGACATGTGGCATGGCCATTATGAGTTTGTCAACTCCTTTCACGCCGACTAGTCTGCCGAGGAAGAGAATCATGAATTCGTCGTCTTTAATGCCGTAGAAGGCTCTTACTTTCTTTATTTGCTCGGCGTTCACTGTTTCTGGACTGTATTTTTGTGGATCAACACCGTTGTAGCATACTTGTATTTTGTCTTTTGGGAACCCAAGTTTGGTGAGTTCGTCTTTCATGGCGTGGGAAACTGTTACTATCACATCGGCTGCCATGGCGCAGTGGAGTTCAATGTTGCTCACGACTTCTGAGCCGTTTCCGAGTGTTCTTCCTTTTTCGGTTGAATGAACGTGAAAGGCCAGCGGCAGTCCAACTTCTTTCTTCACGGTTATTCCGCCCATTGCTGAAAGCCAGTCGTGTGCAACGACGATGTCGTATTTTATGCCCTCTTTTCTGATGAGTTCATTCACGAGCTTTGAGGCACTCAGATAGTTGTAGACGAGAATTTTGGAGAATAAGTGGATGCCTCTGCCCCAGCGCGCTTTTATGTCTTCCGCGATCACGTCTGGGAGGGAATCTGAAACGTCGATGTCTATCGGGCGGTGGATTTCTATGCCTCGCCAAATCTCGCGAGTTGGAAGACTCCCCGCATCATCATTCATCGTGAAAACTGTAATGTCATTATCCATCAGGACAAACTTGCGTGTGATTTCAGCTGCATACGTTCCTAGACCGCCGACTATCTTTGGGGGATATTCGTAGACAAGCACAGCCATCTTCATGGTTTTCCCAGCCTTTGTCACTTAAACGGTGGCTTATGCTATCTAAGCATTACTTATTTACCTTCCTAACCGCGTGTACTTATTTGATTGCCTTAATTACCCAACGGCTTCGAAGCTCTCCATCCACGTCTGCTTCATGCAGTTTTATGCTGAGTATTTCGAAGCTGTGGAAGAGGCGTTCTATTTCCTCCTTGCCCGCGAAGTGATGGGTGACCCCACGCTCAACGCCATCAGTTTCGACGAACGTTCCTTCTTCAGTCTTGATGCCCTTCCCATAGCTGTACGTTCTTTCGGAGAGAAAGTCTACTAGGATTGCGCCGCCTTCTCTTAGAACCCTTCGGATTTCTGTAATGGTTTCTTTTATCCCTGTAACCTTCTGATGGTAAATGGCACGGGTGCATACTACGGCATCAAAGCAGGAATCTACGTAGGGCAAGTGGTTCATTGAGGATTTCACAAGAATTGCTCGTAGTCCACGTTTTCTAAGTCGTTCTTTGGTCATTTGCAGGCCTGCTCCTGAAACGTCAGCTCCGGTGACTTTGAACCCATGTTCAGCCATGTAGATGACGTGTCTTCCTGCGCCGCAAGCAAGATCCAGCGCTTCGGTTCTGTTTTCCTTGAGCGTAGATTTGGCGAAATCGGCGACAAAATCGTCCGGTTCCTCAAAGCTATACTGCTTTTCAGGCAGTATCTGGTCCCAATCAGCCAACGTTCTTCGCATCCTCAAATTCCCACGAATATGTCTCTTGCTATTACACGTATCGGCTTGATTGCTGTTCACAAGAAAAATGTTTGCTCAAGGGGTTAGTCCCACTGTTTTTTCGGCGGTTGAGTCTGCCAACTGGTGGAGTGCATGGAAAACTTGAAAAGCCTATAAGGTATATACAGTAAGTGATTGGGGGTGTAACGAGATGAGCGTATCACCTGTTAAACGGCTGATCCTCGAAACTATGTGGGTGCTTGATAAGCCGGCTAAAGCTACAGAGATAGCGAAGGATACGGGCGTAAATTTCCCTTCGGTTATGATGCACATAATAGGGCTCACGCGTTTGGGGTACGCAATGTCGTCTGAAAAAGGATTGTATGCTATAACGGAGAAAGGCAAGAAATCGCTGGGTCTTCCGGAAGTTGACAAGGAAAAAGCCACGGAGATTTTGGCGTACTTGCCTGTGGAGAAATCGTTCCATTTCTATGCTGATTATGGGAAGCCCTTGGGTGTTCATGCTGCGAGTCTTCAGGATTTCTGCGAAAAAATCATGAATGTTGACTCAAGCTCAATTGAGTTCCACGCGAGCAGAGGAGACTTTGAGGCATGGTTTAACGCTTTGGGGGATTCTGAACTGGCTCGGAAGGCCCTGCTGATCGGGGAACATAAGCTGGTTGGAGAGGAACTGCGGAAAAAGCTTCATGATGCTGTGAAGAACCGGTATGAAGAGCTAGCTAAAGTGAAGAAGCAGGCAGACACCAACGCCTGAATTTGGCGGGGCTGTTCTAGGCGGTTTTGAATCGTTCTTTGAGTTTGGATGGCACTTGTTGTAATGTAGTGTATTCCATCTCTTCAGGGCCGAGTCGGGCGGGTTCAAATTCGTCCATGTTTCTTAGTGAGGATCCAAGTTTCACGGCTTCGCGTCGGGCCATGTCGAAGGCAGGGTCGTCAAACAGGTCTGCTATCATCGGTTCTCCATCGTCGTCTTAGCGCGCGCGCGCTAAATAACTTCCGAAATGATGCCGAAAGAATCATAAAACTATGGGGCATTATATTTGGAGCAGTTGGAATAAATTCATGGTCGACGTGAGGGTAATATCGGCAAAGATTCCTGATGCTGTTTACAAAGAGATGCTTCTGCGCGTGCCAGAGGGGGATAGAAGCAATTTCATTCGAGACGCGATCTTGGAGAAGCTTCAGAAGACTCCAAAGGCGGACAAGATTTTGGAGTTGGAGCAGCGACTTGGCAAGATAGAGAGCGAGTTCTCGCAGGTGAAGAAGTACCTTGCGGATTTGGAGCTGCTTACTTATGATCGGGGAAAGACGAATCCACATACGTTCTGCATGGACGAAATGGATCATAAGCTGGTTGACTATCTGATGCATTACAAGGGCGCAACTACCCCTGACCTGGCGGATTATCTGAAGACGAACAGGTGGCTGGTCCTGAACAGGTTGAGAAGGCTGCAGAAGAATTCCAAGAAACAGCTTGGGAAGTCAGTGATAGACTATTACGCGGGCGAAAAGTCAGGCAGGAAAAAAGCATGGTGGGTAAACGAAGAGCTCGTTGAAATGTAGGCTTCCGAATCTTCGGAAATACACAGGTTCAGGTTCTGAGCCGTAACGATTAATTCCAGTTGCTGCTTAATTCTAGTGGGCGCGGGCCCGTAGCCCAGCACGGATTAAGGCGCCGAACCTGAAGAGGATGCGCAAGCCTCCGGGCATGTTTGGAATGGAAGAAAGCCGGAGAACCGGGGTTCAAATCCCCGCGGGCCCGCCAAACATCCATCTGCCTTGAATTTGCTATTGCAGAATGAGTAGGAGCTGCGTTTCCTATGTTGAGCAGCGTTTAGTATTCGCTCAGTGCTGTTTGTTTCCATTCGTCTTCGTCGAGTTTTTCCCACGTATCTTTCTTTACGAAGCCGCCGACTTGTTCCTTGATTTTCTTTGCGAGTCTCGGTCCTATCAGCGGCAGGTTTGTCAGGTCGTCGATGGCCGCGTGCTTTATGTCTTCTATTGTTTTGTATCCTGCGTTGTATATTATGCGTCCGCGGGCTCTGCCGACTCCTTCCAGCCTGACGATTGGGAGCAGTTCTTTCTTGGCTCCTTTGGCTACTCTTGCTTCGAGTTCGCGAGTCTGCGGTAGGACATGTTTGTTGCCTAGAAGCGTGGCTAACTCGTGTGTGGCGTGGAGTAGCCATTTCGTGTTTTCAATGGTTCTGTAAAGGTCGCCTGGTTGAACTCTGAATCTTTCTATGAGCTGGTCTTCACTCATCTCTTCAATCCATGCTTGCAGGGTCATTGCGGTTTTCACTTCGCCTAGAAACTCTTCATAGGCCACGGTGTCTTCCCATTCATTTGGTACGTCTGCGAGAAACTCGGTCTTGTGTTCTTCCATGAAGATTGCTATTTCGTCTATTTCTTGGCTGTATGGCCTCAGCACCGGCCCCATGTCAGGCGTGTGCGCGATCATGTGGAGAAGGCTTAGTTCGGTTAGGCAGACGGGTTTTCGCTTCAATGTGTCGCGGATTATGACGGCTGAAGCTGGGTCGATGTAAAGCTCGCTTACTCGTTTTCCGAACTTTGTGGCGTTAATCTCGGCGCCTTGAGCTTCGATCATTTCCTCGTCGTGGAGGTACTTCAGAATCTTTGCTATTAGGCCTTTGATTGCTTCGGTGTCATATTGGTGTGCGTAGAAGGTTTTGCCGAAGAACTCGTAGAGTCCCTGTTCGGTGTGTGCGAAATCAGCGGCAATCGTTGCAAGTACGTGTGATCGCATTATTCTTTCAACTGCTAGCCTTGACCAGATGCGTTCCGGTCGGGCAAGAATGTAGCTTTCCAGCAGGTAATCGGCTTCGTCGGGGGTTTTTGCTATGAGTATTGCTTCTCCGGTTTTGTCGTATTTTGGTCTTCCAGCTCTTCCTGCCATCTGTTTGTATTCTAAAACGCTTATTGGGTAATAGCCGTATCCGGCCTCGTACCGTCTATAGTCTTGGACGACCACCATCCTTGCGGGCAGGTTTACGCCGAAGGCCAGTGTCGGCGTGGCTGTTAGGACTTTGATTTTTCCCTGCCTGAAGGAGTCTTCAACGATTTTGCGGTGTCCTCCTCCTAGGCCGGCATGATGAAAGGCTGTTCCACGCTTGACTAGCTCGGCGAGGGATTCGCTTATTCTTGTTCTTTCGCCAGCTGCCAGTATTCTGTCGGCTTCATGTTCGAGCGAGCGCTTCAAAGGTTTGGAGAGGGCTTTTTCAACTTCTTCTGCGAACTTTTTGGCAAGTGTAACTGAGTTTTTTCGTGTTGACGCGAAAACTAGCGCTTGGCCGCCTGACTTGATGGTGCTCAACACCAGGTTGACGGTGGAATCCCTTGTTTTCTTCTCGATTTTTCGGGCATCTCCATCCTTGTACTGGATTTCGTCGTTGAGAAGCACGCCTTCTTTCAGCGTGACGGGTCTCCACTCTGTGTTGACAAATTCTGCCTTGAGCCAAGCTGCGATCTCGTCAACGTTGTTTATCGTGGCGCTTAAAGCGAGGATCTGAATGTCCGGGTTGACTTGCATGAGCCTTGCCAAAACTACTTCAAGAGTTGGTCCCCGCTTTGCATCATTGAGCAGATGCACTTCGTCAGCGATGACCAGCGAAATCTCGTTCATCCATTTGGCTCTGTGCCTCAGAAGCGAATCAGACTTCTCATTTGTGGTGACTATTATGTCATATCTTTCAAGCCATGGGTCGGTGCTGTCGAAGTCGCCGGTGCTTATGCCTATCCTGATTCGTCTATCATCCTTTTTCGTTATGGCCGCGTACTTTTTGAAATCGTCGAATTTTTCGCTAGCCAACGCTCTAAGCGGGGTTAAATAGATGATCTTTCCATTTTTTTCCAGTACATGCTTCAACGCGCAAAGCTCAGCAATCAGTGTCTTTCCAGAAGCAGTTGGGCTGGCCAGGACGAGGTTTTTTCCCTCAAGAGCCCCAGCCTTTATTGCTTCTTCTTGAGGTGGAAAAAGCTCGGCAATCCCACCTTTTATTATAATCTCTTTGACTGATTCGGGCACAGCCAAATCTGCTACTTTCACTGGAACAGGTCCTTCTCCCATCTTTCAACAGCAATTAGCGCGACAGGAATTTAAAACGTTACGTGTGACCTGCGTTTCTTCTGGGTTATGTTTTTCTAGCAGAAACAGCGTTAGTGAAATGATGAGAAGGCGTGTAACTCAGAATGGTTGAGTGTGTATGATTGAAAACGTGAAAGAGCTCTTGAAAGCGCACGAAGGCTTGAAACGCGAAGTCTATTTGGACAATGAGAACTCGAGTATCGTGCCTGATGAAGTGGTTGAAGCGATGCTTCCGTACTATAATCGCTATGCTTATGGTAACCCGACCTTGACGCATAAGCCTGGCTGGGAAGCTTTCGAAACAATAATGGAATCGTCACAGAAAATAGCCTCTTTCTTGGGATGCAAGAACGTTGAAGAAATCAACTTTACTCCTGGAGAAACTGAAGCCAACAATCTGGCAATCATGGGAACAGTTCTTTCCTTAGGCGGCAAAAGCGGGAAGATCGTGATCTCGGAGGTTGAACCTCTAGGCGTGCTGAACGTTGCTGAAATGCTTCAAAAACGGGGTTTTAGCCTGGAAAAAGTTCCTGTTGATTCTGAAGGCTTCATAAATCTTGAGAAACTTGAGGAAGCAGTTGATAAGGAAACGGTTCTGGTAAGCCTTTCCATTGTAAACCACGAAATAGGCACAATTCAGCCGATCGCGGAAGCCGTACGATTAGTCAAGGATAAAAACTCGAAGACGATTTTCCATACTGACGCGTCAGACGCTTACGGCAAGATACCTCTTAACGTGCAGGATTTACGTGTGGATCTAGCTACGATTAGTAGTTACAAGATCTTGGGGCCGCGGGGAATAGGGGCCTTGTACGTGAAAGAGCGCGTTAACGTGGAGAGAATTTTGGAGGGTCAGGTTGGGACGCAGAGGCTTTGGCCTGGGGTTGAGAACACGCCTCTGATTGTTGGTTTTACTAAAGCGTCCGAACTGGCTTTTCAGAATTTTGAGCAGAACACGCTGCATATGCAGAGGCTGCGGGACAAGCTGATTGATGGAATAACCTGCGGGGTGCCTGATGTCCTGCTAAACGGGCCCGCTGGCGATAAGCGGGCTCCTGATAACGTTAACATAAGCTTTCTGAGATGTGAGGGTGAGGCATTGACGATCGAGTTAAGCTTAAGCGGCATTTACGTTTCAAGCGGCAGTGCCTGTTCGAGAAGGCTTTTGCAGCCGAGCCACGTTCTAGTTGCTTTGGGCAGGAAGTTTGACGAGGCTCATGGAAGCATATTGATGAAGGTCACGAGGGCACATACCGAAGAAGACTTAAACTATGTGTTAGAAGTAATTCCAAGAGCTGTTAAAAGAATAAGGGGAATAACTGGCTCTACAGGAGCGGAATAAGAATGTCACGTGCGCCATTACCCTACAACCCTAAGATATTGGAGCTGTTTAGGAACCCGAAGAACCTTGGGAAGATGGATGATGCTACCGTGAAAGCCGTCGCCGGCAACCCCATGTGCGGGGACATGATAACTTTTTACTTGAAGATTGATGAGCATGATGTGATTGAGAAGGCATCCTTCGAAAGCTATGGTTGCGCTGCGAACATAGCGACGTCAAGCATAGTCACTGAGATGATTAAGGGAATGAAGCTTGAGGATGCATGGAAGATTTCGTACAAAAGCGTAGCCGAATCCGTAGGCGGTCTGCCTAGCATAAAGTTTCACTGTGGCATATTGGCTGTTGGAGCTCTCAAGAGGGCCATCCGAAAATACTTCGAGAATAAAGGAGTAGCTCCAAGCTGGCTTGAGAAGGAGCCGAGCTTTGAAGAAAAACAAGCCCTGGAAGAAGAAGAACTGGCGAAAGTGATTTCGAAGAGGATGAAGCAGCAAGAAGGGAAGTGATGCTGGATCCGTATGAGATCAGGAAGGACTTTCCGATTCTCAGACGAAAGGTGAACAATTACCCGCTGATATATTTTGACAACGCCGCGACGTCGCAGAAACCGAGACAGGTGATCAAGGCCGTCAAAGATTTCTATGAAAAGCATAACGCAAACGTTCACAGGGCGATTCATACGCTTTCTCAAGAAGCCTCAGAACTGTACGAAACCGCACATGAGGAAGCTGCGAAGTTCATAAACGCCGAAGGCATGGAAGAGGTAGTTTTCGTAAGGGGCACAACTGAAGCAATAAACCTTGTTGCCTACTCTTGGGGTCTTCACAATCTGAAGAGGGACGACGAAGTAGTCGTGTCACTGATGGAGCATCACAGTAACATCGTCCCTTGGGAAATTATCTCAAGAATAAACGGGTTCAAAGTCAAATACGTTGAAGTGAATGATGATGGAACACTGAATTACAAATCTCTTGAGAAGCTGATTTCAAAAAGGACCAAGATGGTTTGCGCGTCGCACGTTTCAAACGTGACGGGAATAATTAACGATGTGAAAAGAATCGCAGGAATCGCGCATGAATATGGCGCTTTGATGCTGGTAGACGGGGCGCAGTCCGTTCCGCATTTGCCTGTCAACGTTAAAGATCTGGACGCGGATTTTTTGGCTTTCTCAGGTCACAAGATGCTGGCGCCGACAGGCATAGGCGTTCTATATGGTAAACGTGAGATTCTAGAGAAGATGGAACCATTTCAAGGCGGAGGGGAAATGATCCGCGAGGTTTCATACGATCCCCGCTTGAAACGCTGTTCCATCGCGTGGAATGTTCTGCCTTGGAAGTTTGAGGCCGGAACGCCCAATGTCTGCGGCGGAGTTGGACTCATGGAGGCTGTAAGATATTTGAATCGGATAGGCATGAACAACGTGGAGGAACATGAGGAGATGTTGACGAAATATGCGCTAAGCCGGATGCGTGATTGTTCCCCGAAAATCGAAGTCTACGGCACGAGAGACACGTCTATCAAGTGTGGCATAATCCCGTTTGGCGTTGATGGCACAAGCTCACATGACATCGCTTTGTTTTTGGACAATTACGGGATAATGGTGAGAAGCGGCTTCCACTGTGCTCAACCACTGCACGAAATATTCAAACTCAATTCCTCGGCTAGAGCAAGCTTCTACATTTACAATACTCGGGAAGAGATTGACCGGTTCATTGAGGTGTTGAAGGAGATCGAGCAGCTCTAATGGTCAGAGTAGAAGACTACGTTGCTAGGACTGAAGGAACATGCGGCAAAGAGAAAGATGTCATAGTGATTTTCAAATACGATAAGAAAGATGAGGTAGTCAAGAAAATGCTGGAAAAGGCCAAGATAAAAAAGTCTATTGCCGGAGTGATTTCTGAATTAACCTACAAGAATTTCTCTTTCCGGCTCTACGGAAGTGGAAAGGCCATCTTCCGAGACTTAAAGGATAAAGACGAGTTGAATGCTCTTTTGTCCGAGCTACTGTCATAGCATCCTTCAGAGTCATCTATGAAGCAGAAAGGATATTTCTTATTTGTGACCAGGGTTTGTTAGGCACGCGCTCAAAGGGGCATAACCATAAGGGTTTCAGGAAGAAAGGTAGGGCCAGTTTTTTCTATCTGTGCCTGAGTTCTTTCAGTATGAAGCTGGGTAGCGATCTTGCTTCTTTGTCAATAGCCATTATTACTGCTAGGTAAATCAGTCCGCCAACTGCAGTTTCTGCTAGCGTCGTGAGGGTTCTTGTTGGATGTGGAATTATGTATAGGATGATTCCCATAGCTGCTGCGGCGAGCACGTACTTTCCGATGGTTTTCCATGGGATGTGCATCTTGATCATTTTTCGGACGATGATGTACAGTATCACGAACGCCGTGGAGCGGGCTACAAGATTTATTATGGCTACATACAGGGCTGCTTGAAAAGCCAAGCCTCTGGCATAGTTTGAGAGAAGATAGAACGCTGTTGGGATGGTGATTAAAGAATGGAGGTATGGTAACGAGAACACGAGGAAAAGTCGGCTTTTGGCTAGTTGCCGTATTGATAGTTTTGATCCTTCATCGACGTTCTCGACCCCATAGAGCACGGTGGAGTAGAAGCCTGAAATCACTGTCACGAAAGCGTCTATTGCCAGTACTATCAGCACTGGTGCTGCGTCCACGTATTTGTCTGTCAGAATTCTTATGTAGGAATCTGATAGTGCTATTCCCCCTATGGTTAAGGGAATTGCGAACATTAGGACCATTTTCAGAGAAGTTGTTATGTCTTCGCTTTTTCTTTCTGCCAGAAGCTTGGGGTATAGGGCATAGGCCAAGAACGAAGAGTATGTTATTACGTTTACTATTGTTGCTCCAGCGCCAAGTTCGCCTCGGGCATTTTCACCGCCGTATGTGAACAACATGATGAATATGTAGGCTGCTATTTGATTTCCAACAAGATTGTAAATGTTGAATAAGGATCCTTTCAGCCATTCTTTAATGTATTTACGTTCGATTTTTTGTTTCAGTTCTGGAGCTAGAAGCTTAAGATAGTAAAGTATCTGAGGAGCATACGCTGCCAAATTCGCGACGACAGCTCCCCAAAGCAGCAGATGGAAGTGGACGATTAGCACGTAGCCTAAGATGACCCTGCCAATTTGCAGCACAATAAGCCCATAACCTATTACTTGCGGGATCCTTGCCTGCAAGCTTGATTCTAGGATGCCTATGAAATAAGTCTCTATTATCAAGAGTACAACGATGAAATATATGCCGAGGTATGCTTGGCTGATGCCAAGCCAGCTGGTTATAAGGGGAATCAGCAGAAGATAGAACAATGCCGCTATTCCTGAGATCGTGAGGTTTGCAAGGATTCCTGTCTTGATTGATCCCTCTTTTTCTCTAGTGGCAAATCGCATTGCCCAGAAAGGAAGCACGCCGGCCATTACTGTAAAATATCCTGTTAAGTCGCTGATGTTAAACCATAAGTCATAGTAGGTCTTGCCTGAGCCCGGGGCAGGCACAATTAATTCATGGGTCAATATGTACGCAAAAACTAGCCCTGTGACCACGCTTACCATTTTGGCTGCAAATATGACGAACCCTGAATATTGCAGTCTCATATCTTTCTTGGTCAACTTGTCACCTTGGGTTTGAGGATAGATTGGTCACGTTAAGTTATTTGTTTTGGTCTTAGCTTCAGCCCTAATTTCATTCTGGTCCTGCTGACCCAGTTGTAAATTGGGAATAACGGATACTTTACTGCACGTGGAAGCGTGTCCTTCAGCTCTTTGTGCAATCCGAGCTGGATGGCTATTCTGCCTCTTTTACTCAGTGGTACATAGTATCGCGTCAATCGGAACTGCGTGAATCCATTGTTCTGCTTGAAGTTGTCCAACGAAGGATGGTTTCCCACTCGCCCGTACATAAGCCATTCCACGCCTTTGTTTCCGCAAAGCTCAACTGCTTTTGCTACTAAGGCGTTGTTTACGGCTTTGTCCAAGTGTTTCTGCATCGAGAGGATTTGAGATATCATCATAATGCTTTCTCCTTGGACAAGTTGTACGAACCCTGCGAGTTCTTCTTGGAAGAAAGCTGCAACGTAAGTGCAGTTTTGTGATGTGAATAGACTTTGTCTAACAGCTGTGAGGCTTGAACCGTAATGTGAGAATCCTCTTTCTTGGCGTATAGGCGTTTCATTGTAGATTTTCCACATTCCTTTTGCCAAGTTGTCATCTGGTTCAGCAATTGCAGTCTTTAGTCCGCTTTTTTCGGCTTTGCGAATCATGTTTCGCGTCTTTTTTCCTATGTTTTTCAACCATTCATCATAACTCGTTATGTGCAGGAGGGCGATGTTGTCATAAGCCTTTGACCAAGATGCTGGAGGGTTTGGTATTGTGTGAACCCATTTTCTTTCTAGGAAGGTGAAGATGTCCATTCTTCTTTCTTTGAGCTTCTGAATGAATCTGCCTGTAGATGTGATGTCCTTTTGATATTCCGTTGCATCTCGAGCTATTTTGAAAAAGAACCTTTTTCGAACAGATAGCGTTTCCAGGTCAGCGTCGACTTTCAGAATTCTCTTGAATGCTTTATAGTATGGGCCTCTTTGGTTCAGTTTTCCTTTCTGGAAAAGCCAGATGGGATGAATCTGCAAAACGTGCTTTTGGGCAATTTCGTTTTCTGCTATTTTGACTGCCTGTTCGGTTGTGGAAGCGTAGCATAGTATGTCCAGGCCCATTTTTGGGAACTGATGGAAGGACTGCAATGGGAAATCAGCCGGGACTGCTGGCACGCTGGTTTTCCATCTTTTCCACATTACTCTCGCAAGCACGCGGGCTGTGCCGTGAAAGGTGTAGTAGCGAATTTCTCGTCCAGTTGCTTGTTTCAGTAATCCTAATTCTTTGACTGGGTCGTTTACGATGTGAAGTGCCAGCTCATGTCTTGCATTGTCCATCAAAGCCAGCAATTCCCTGTCTGGCAGAGTCTTCAGGGTGAAAAACCAGTAGGCTTTCACTTCTTGTGGTGAATCATTAATCATCCTTGCGACGATTTTGGAGTTTCTTAAATAATCACCATTTGTTTTGATGTTAAGTGCTGTGTACATGAAGCTTCGGATTCTTGATGGATACGGATAGTCTACGTCGATCCTTAGGGTTATCAATTGATTGTTATCTTCTCCGCGCGCGCTCAGCTTAACCGTCAGGATTTCTACGGTGTGAGGTCAATATAACTACTTTTCTAGGCTTGAGCCAGTTCATATCTTCTAAGCATTATGAACTGAGGCCATGAACAGGGTCTTTTTGAGAGTTGGTTTCCTCAGCTTCACCATAATTAATTGCTTACTACCAGTGTCCCTGCAAGGAAGCGCTCTTCAAGGAGTGTTATCCAAGAATCGTTTCCAGCAGTTTCTCTACTTCTTTCTTTGGAAGTTCCGTTGTGTCTTTCGAGGTTAACCTTTTGGCGCTTATTCTTTTGAGGCCCTTGTCGGGTGGCTGTGGTAGAACTACTAGCATGTCTTCTGTTTCATAGGCATTTGCCGCCTCGTCCTCTGTCATCAGTTCTTCGTACAGTTTTTCTCCTTTTCTCTTGCCTATCAACTTGACTTTGATTCTTTTGGAATCGTAGCCATATTTTGGTGCAAGCTTTTCTATCATTACTTCTGCAAGTATTTCCACTCTCAGTGCTGGCATTTTGAATATGAATATCTCTTCGCCATTGGCTATTTGAGCGGCTTTCAGCACTAGTTCTACGGCCCGTTGAGGGCTCATGACAAATCGCATCATGCTTGGGCTCGTGACTGTTACCGGTCCTCCATTCTTGATTTGTTTGTCAAATAGTTCTACTACTGAGCCTCTGGAGCCAAGCACATTTCCGAATCTAACACATGAGAAAACTGTCTTTCTCAGTCCTCTGTAATAGTTGGCAGCTATTGTTAGTCTCTCGGCGAGTAGTTTTGTTGCTCCCATAACGTTTACGGGGTTCACAGCCTTGTCTGTGCTTATGGTGATTACCTTTTCCACGTTTTCATCTATGGCGACTTCTAGGAGATTTTGGGTTCCGATCACGTTGGTTTTTATGGCTTCAAACGGGTTGTATTCACATAGGGGAACGTGTTTCAAGGCTGCTGCATGAAAGATTATGTTTATATTTTCTGAAGCCATTTTTAATCGTTCTTTGTCTCGAACGTCTCCCACAAGAAATCGGAGGTTATCATACTCTTTCAATTCTTGCTCTAGGCCAAATTGAGCGTTCTCGTCGTTGCTGAAGATTCTGATTACTTTTGGATTGTATTCGAGGAGTTTTCTCACCAGTTCGCTGCCTATTGAGCCTGTGCCACCAGTTATCAGGATCTTCTTGTCTTTGAAGGTTTTTTCCAAGGTGTTCTTATTCATTTTTCATTCCTTCTGAGAAGAACTCTTTAATTGTGCTTGTCGTGAAGTCCATTTCTTCAGTTGTTATTGATGGATAGAGCGGCAGAGTTAAGACTTGCTCAGATATTTCCTCAGTGACTGGCAATTTGCAGTTGTATTTGAGTTCTTTTTGGTAGAAATGTGTCAGATGCACGGGGGAGAAATATACTTTTGTCATGATTCCTCTCTTAGCCAGATGTTTTGCCAGGCTATCTCTTGTCTTTTCGCCATCTAATACTCTTATAGTGTACATCTGGTAAACGTGGAAATAGCGATCAGAGAAAGGTTTTGGCGGCGCTAGCTGCTCGATTCCCTCGATCTTTTTGTTCATGTATTGGGCCTTGCTTCTTCTCATTTTGATGATCTTTTCTATTTTTGCAAGCTGCGACAAACCCAAGGCAGCTGTTATGTCTGACATTCTATAGTTAGTGCCTAAGGTTATGTAATCCATGGCTTCTCGCGTTGTGAAATAGTCTGACTTCTCAAGCCTCCCGTGTGATCTTATCAGCTTCAGTCTTTCGTGGATTTCTTCTGAGTCTGTGACGACTGCTCCTCCGTCACCGGTTGTTATGACTTTGTTTTGGCAGAAGCTAAGCATTGCAGAATCGCCGAAACTGCCGACTTTTCGGTTATCAACTCTTGCGCCGATTGATTCTGCTGCGTCTTCTATAAGTAGCAAGTTGTTGTCTTCGGCAAGTTGCTTCAATTCCTTTACCAAGCATGGGGAACCGCCATAATGAACTGGAATGATTGCTCTTGTTCTATTCGTGATTTTTTCCTTGACGTCAAGTGGGTCTAAGCCGTAGGATTTTGGTTCTATGTCTGCGAATATTGGTTTGGCGCCTGCAAGAAGAACGGTGTTTGCTGTGGCAATGAAGGTGAAGGATGGGACAATTACCTCGTCCCCTGCCTTGATTTTGTGTGCCACGATGGCAGCATGTAGCGCTGTGGTGCCTGAATTGAAGACAACAGCGTGCTTTGTACCGATGTATTCAGCTATTTTCTTCTCAAATTCTACGGTTTCTGGACCACACGTCCAGTACATTCCTCTTTTGACAATTCTGGTTACGGCTGAAACGTCGTCTTTATCCCAATATATCTTAAACAGCGGGATTTTCCACAAGATTCTCTCAAACCTTCTTTCTGCTTCTGATTCTTCTGGTGATTTTTGCCGGTATGCCGAAGGCTACTACATTGGCTGGAATATCGCTGTTCACGAAGCTGAATGCTCCAATTGTGGAGTTTTCGCCTACGGTGACTCCGGGCATTATGACGCTGTGGGTGCCGATCTTGCAGTTTTTCTTTAGTACGATTGGTCCCTCTTTCTTATCTATTGTAGATACAGAGTATATGGCGCAGTGGGAGCCTACTTGCACGTAGTCTTCGATTGTAACGCCATTTTTGGCGTTGATATATGTGAATGCGCCGATGTCCGTCTTGTATCCCAGCTTCAATCTGTCTTCGTGCTGGACTAGCCAATTATATTTAGTTAGTTTACTGTCTTCGATTTTGGGGGGTTCCCAATTCTTGAATCTCATTCAATACGTCATCCTCTTCAGCAGCAGTCTTTTATTGATTCTAGTCTCGCTTAGGATATCTGCTATTCTTTTTCCCGCTTTTCCATCTCCGTAAATACTTTGGGAGTTTCTCGCTTTTTGTTTGAATTTCTCGTCAAAGAGAGCTTTGTTGATCGCCTTCTTGATTTGTTCTTTATTATAGCCTACGTCGATGATGTTCTCTGATCTTTGTCTTCCGACTTGTCTCGTTCCAACGTTTACCACTGGCAATCCGAATGAAGGTGCTTCGATAATGCCACTGCTTGAGTTTCCAACCATCAAGCTGGCCAGCTTCATCAAGCTTAGATACTCTTCATGTGGAATGCTATTGAAGGTTTTGATAAATGGATATCCTTCGTATTCTTTTATTGCTTCTATTATTCTCCTTCCTCCAGCATCTGCATTAGGATATATCATGATTGTCTGGTAGCCTAACTCCACTATTGCATTCAAGGTTTCGCGAATTTGGTTAGCAGCATCTTCGGCTTCTGTCACTAGTGAGTGCTGCACAACGAGGATGATGGGCTTCGAAGTGTCTAGACCGTATTTTTCCGCCATTTGTTTCGGCTCCGGGAGTTCCTTGCTTAAGGCCGAGTCGAGACCAGGGGCCCCGACGACGTGAACTCTCCAAGGTTCTTCTCCCATTTTGATTATTCTTGCCGCGCTTTCTTTTGTGGCAGGGAAATGAATGTGGGCCAGTTTTGTGATGGCGTGTCTGACTGGTTCATCGACGTTGCCAGATATGTCTCCTCCATGAATATGGGCTATTGACACACCTAGATATGTAGCTGCTACTGCTCCTGCCAGCATTTCGCTTCTATCGCCTAGAACAAGCAGAATGTCAGGTTTTATTCTGTCTAAAGAGTCGGCCATTTTTGCTATGCATTCGCCGATGCTTCGCGCCATTGCCACACCTGTATCTTTGAGGTGGAGCACATCTATCTTTGAGTCTATTTTGAAATGGTCATTCTCTATCTCTTTTACAGTATATCCAAATTCAGCGGCAAGGTGCATTCCGACCACGATAAGAGAAAGCTTCAATCTCGGGTTAGTCTTTATCGCCTGCAATACTGGCTTGAAGATGCCGTATTCCGCTCTTGTTCCAGTTATCACGGCGATTCTTTTCATGCCATTCACTCAACGTTTTTGAATGCAATAAGCTCGTCTGGCCCTATGTTTTTCTTTGCCTTTTTTCCAATAATCCTGTCTAGGTGTTTTGGCTCGATCCCCGTGCCAGGTCTCTTGAAGTCCAACATTTTCTCGGTTATGACAGTGCCCTTTAGGATTTTCTCTTTGGCCACTATGCTTCTTCTCACCTTTTTTCTGATTTCCTTTTCCTCTTGCGTAAGCCTTCTCGAACCTTTGCCCAAAGCTTTCTCAACGTCCCTGATTGCACTCACCATCTCTGCTAGCTCATCTGGCTCCAAAGATGCCATGTGGTCGGGTCCCGGCAGTCTCTTATCCAAAGTGAAGTGTTTTTCGATTAGCACGGCGCCAAGCGCGACTGCAGCTAGGGGTATCGTGATGCCAAGCGTGTGGTCGGAGAAACCTACTGAAAGTCGAAATCTCTGTTTCAAGCTTTCAATGGCTTTGAGGTTGCTGTCTTCTTTCTTTGCTGGGTAGCTGGTGACGCAATGAAGCAGAATAATATCTTCTGTTCCATTGTGTCTAATTGCGCTGAGAGCATCTTTTATCTCGCCCAGTGTACTCATTCCCGTTGATAAAATGATAGGTTTTTTCTTTTTTGCTATATATTCTAGCAGTGGAAGATTCGTTATTTCTCCCGACGCAATCTTGAATGCAGAGACTCCCAAATCGCCCAACAAGTCGACGCTTTCCTTATCGAATGCTGAAGAAAGAAAAGTGATACCTTTCTTCTTGGCGTAGTTAAACAGGTATCTGAATTCTGCGTCCTTGAGTTCTAGCTTCTTCAGCATCTCATACTGTGACTCATTCGGATCAGCTCTTTTCTGATAATCAGCTTTCTCAGCGTGTCTTGTGACGACTCTATCTGTCTTGAAAGTCTGGAATTTTACAGCGTCTGCTCCAGCATTCTTTGCTGCGTCGACGAGTTTCTTTGCTAAGGCAATACTGCCATTGTGGTTCACGCCGGCCTCAGCGATTATAAAAACGGGTTCCCCTTCGCCGATGAATTTGTTATCGATCTTTATTTTTCTCATGACGCTTCTTCCGAGATCCAACCTGTAACGAGAACGCGCCTTTTGCTGTCAGGCAAGGCGACGAAAACCTGCATGAGCGACAGGACCCTTCAGAGCGGAACGAACGCTTCCATCCTTTATCGCCTTGCTAATGGTTCTAAAGACTTCATCGACATTTTCCAGGTACTTGGTGACGTGGTCCTCAGTGTGGCTGTATGACGCGTATACGCTTTTTGATGCTAGGAATCCGCGTTTCAACATTTCCTGCGTGAATAGAGTTTGTAGGGCTTGATTATCCTTGTGATCAAAGGCAAAAGTGGTTAGTGGCGGGATCCCTGCGACATCTATCTTTAGTTTAGCGGATGTTGCCGATTCTTTCCACCCTTTGCTGATGAAGTTTCCGATTTTGCACAAGTGCGAAGGAACATCATTCTTTAGCATTTTCTCTATGGTGGCTACAGAAGCTACGGGTCCAACTCTCTCAGTCCAGTTTGTGCTACTTATGAAAGTATCTTGTGCAATATCCATGACTTCGCCTTTGCCGACGACTGCGGCCATTGGAAACCCGTTGCTCATTGCCTTGGCATATACCGCGATGTCTGGAAGTACCCCATACAGTTCATGAATTCCTCCAACATTCATGCGCCATCCCGATGTTATCTCATCAAACACCAAAATGGCACCGACTTCATTTGCTATTCCTCTAACCTTCTTCAAGAAACCGTCTTTTGGCTCTTGATGCCTCACCGGCTCCATTACGATTGTGCCAACATCCTTGTTTTTTTGTACTATGTCTTCAAGTTCCTCGATTTTGTTGTAATTGAATGGGAACGACGTTCCAATAAGACATCGTGGGACTCCTTTGGGTTCCAATCCAGGAAGTAGGTGACCGTCGAGATTCTTGTCGTTTGCTAGATTGGCGGAGAGGTACCAGTCATGCCAACCGTGATAACCGCAAAATGCTATTTTGTCTTTTCCTGAGTAGGCCCTTGCGATCCTTACTGCTATAGTCATTGCCTCGCCCCCACTCCGTGCGTACCTTACCATACCAGCCCAGGGGTGCAGTTTCAGCAGCAATTTTGCCAGTTCAACGTCCTCTGGACAGTTTAGCGTAGACATCGAACCTAGATCTATCGCTTTCTTGACTTCTCTATCGACGTCATCATCTGCATAACCCAAAACACATGCGCCGACGCCCATTATTGACATATCAATGTAGCGACTATTGTCCAGATCCCATATCTCGACGCCCTTTGCCTTTGTGAAATACGCAGGCCACTGATCGGGCAAGAATTGTTCTGAACGTTTCGACAATAACTGTGTTCCGCCCGGAATGATTTTCTTGGCTTTGTTCCACAAGCTGATTCCCTTTTTCATTTTCATGACCTAGCTCTTCATGCCGTAATCTCAGAATATGGGCACTTTATATGTATTGTCTTAAATGGTTCTGATAACTCTTCGGGGTTTCGAGGCTAAATTATGAACGTGATAACCATCGGGGTAAGTGATAAATAAGAGATGATAAATCCGTACAGATATAATGTTACGCAAGGACGAATGGATTTCGATTACTCTCACAGCTCTATTGGTCGTAGCAATGTCTCTTGGTCTATATCTGGGGTTGTGGACATTGGATAGCATTTTATCAGTGCTTCCTTATTTCTTAGTCGCTGGGATTGTAGGCGTGTTTCTATGGGGCTTCAGGGAAAGAATCGAAGATGCTTTCGGGAAGAAACCTGTAGTATCTCATGGAGTACCCAAGTCAACTATTATTGACCCTAGATTTGCTCATCTAACGGTTCATTATTCTCAATTGAGAGATTCACCAGATACTGAAAATCCTGCTAGACCCACATACATAACAGATAACGGAAAGAAACGAGCCTATAGAGCATCTGACATGCTACAGCCTTACATTCGACAACACAAGATTAATTTTCAGTCTCATGAAAGTGGAAGGGCACTTGAAGCATATTTTAGAAAACACAATATTGAATATGAGGATATTGATCCACTCCCTGAACAGATTGGATTAAAGTTTGATACAGATGGTTCTCTAATATTAGCAAAAGACTCTGAAATATTGTCTAAGCTCAAGGATCGCAAGCTTGACGGTTTGCGAATTGCTTTTCTAAGCCGTTTTTCCTTGTTTGCGGAAGGACATGAAGTTACGAGAACGCTTTTGCTGAAATTCTCTACAAAAGAGGCTTTTGAATCTCCTCTGTATGCCAGAGAGTTAATTGCGAATGGCAACATTGATTTTCAACATTATGCAATGCGACCATGGGAGTCTTGCAAGAGATGGTCTAAACGCTATGGCTACAAGTTTATTGAGAGACGTTACACCGAAAGTGAGCTACTAGGAGGGGTGTGATAAATATTCGCTCAGTATCACTCTTATCGTTTCTGGGATTGAATCCAATAGGAGTTTCTTTCGTTCTTCCTCCAGTCTTTTTGCCATCTCTTCGCTCACTGAAATCATGTATCGTTTCGCGCGCGCTGGACGCGAACAGGATTTACTACAATTACCTGAGACCTCACACTGCACTAGGTGGAAAAACTCCCGCAGAAAAAGCCAACATAGACCTAAAACTGGGAAAGAACAAGTGGCTAACTCTCATCCAAAATGCTAGCAAGCAATCTAAATAGTGACTTCAAACAACGATAGCTCAAAGTCAAGCAGAAGTTTGTTAAATCGTCTTGGGCGTTCTAAGAAGGAAGTAAACGCAGAATTTGAGAAAATAAGGAAACTCTATGAATGTTATTGTTTCGCGGTTTCTAATGCTGATGATGAACACTTGAGAAAGAAAATAACGGAGATCGCACGAGAGCATCTTTCCGCAAAAATAAACGGAATAAAGTATAGCGTACAAATAGTAGCACAAAGAGAGAAGGATGAATTGAGAAGAAAGATTGCCGAATTGGGAAAAGATTAGTCAGTGTTCATGAATTCCAGCGTTTTCTTCTCCAACCCTTCTTTCTCACAAGAAACTTCACGTCAGAACCTTTCATTTGCTTGTTGAGACTCGATGCTTTCTTCTGTGCTTGTTTCTTAGTGCGAAAACGTAGACTCGTAACTGTGATAGGGCTCTTTCCTTTGCGTTTCGCAATTAGCCACTGTTTCTTTAGCCAATTATGCGAGTAAGTCGAAGTCGTATGGGCTCACAATGGAAAAATCGCTATTGGGCTCGAAACGGAAAAAGTCGGAAAGTGTATATGGGCTCGTTTCGGAGAAATACTTAAACAATCAAGAGACATGTATCATCTATTGGACATGAGAAATTGGGTGATAACGAGGAAAGAAAACTACAGATAAAAATAGCACAACTTAATGCTGAACTTCAAGTTTATCTTGCGATAGGTTTGGCTATTCTTGCTGGTTCCATAGCTTTTACAGTATTAGGGTATCAGCTTCCTTCTGATCAGTCCTTTTTGAGAATCTTCATTTTTATCATTGCTTTCATATTGCTGTGCGTCGCTGGTTACTGTTTCCATAAGCTAAGCCAATGTTTTAAGGCATTCAAGAATCTTCAGTGATCATCCGACGAAAGTTTACATGGGCTCGCATCCGACGGAGACTTGACAGAACCTTGAGCAATGACAAACATCTGAAGCGTGAAACATTATGAGGAAAAAAAGGCAGAGACTTGGCATTAAGTTTCCAAAAGGTGAAGTAAAGGAAATTGCGTTCTCATCTTCTAGCAGTTCTGGCATGGTTTTTGGTTCTACTTATTCAAATAAACACATTACATTGATTGATGAAGGGAATGCTATCTCAAGTCACATCACCGAGCAAGATACAAAGAATCAGAATCATCTTGGCAGGGTATCCAAGAACGAAATGACTGATGAGTTGTGGCTTGAGATTCTTAAACCGAGAAAATTGGAGGACAACGAGCTAGACCAGACGATGATGTATTTCACAAAGAAGTTGGCTTCATTCTTAAACACGCCTGAAGATATGTTCTTCAAGGTGACAGATGATAAGTCCATGAGCTACCTAGACTTAGATGCGTATTTCGAACATATCTATTCGTTTTTCCAATGTCTACAGCGTTCTCCAGACACATTCTTTGGCTTCTGTTCTGTAAGACAGATGTTGTCATCCGATGATGTTGAGTGTGGTCAGCTTGAAAACGGAAAATTCATCGTGAGAATTGACAGCGAGCTTTATGAGATGGACTTTTCTTTACTTCGGGAATCGCTATTCATGCAAAACGGTTCCATCTCTAAAAATCCTCTGTTGAATATATTCAGGATACTAGGCATAACCTCTCTTCAAGAGAACTTGACAGAACGACTGAGAGAATTGGCTTCTAAGGCTCTACGAAATGAAAATGAACATAACCCGAAGGTTATCAAGGATGAAAGAGAAGACTAATACCCCAAAGAGTTATCAGAACCTCTTAAATAGGTTTCATCGAGGACTCGATATTTCTTGTCTTTGCCTCTTTTTCAAGATAGCAATAATCTGACAATCAGTTTTACAATCTAATAGGACGGATTCGATATCAGCCTTTAAATCAGGAATCGGACGTTTTGACGTGCATTTTGTTCTTCGAGCTCTCTTCAGCAGCGTTGAGTAGCCTCAGTACTACCCTGTCTTCTTCAAGTGTGTACGGGTATTTCTGTTCTCTTTTAGTCGCCATGATGAAGCTGTTCATCTCTTCAATGTAAGGCTCCTCTTTGATCTTTTCACTGTAACCTTCTACACTTGTTCCGGTCTTCTCAGGGTATTCATCCCAGTTTTTGTTTTTTGCCTCGTAAACCTTGACATTTTCTCCCCAGTTCCAGAAAATGACGCCTTCTTCACCGAATATCTTGCAGCTGCGATCAGCGACCCGAGAGACTACATCAACTTGCAAGTGTCCAGAGAGGCCATTCTTGAATTCCATTATGACCTGATAGAAATCATCGATGTCAGCATCCAGTATGCCTGTTCTCCCTTTGAAACAAGAGATGGTATCTACGGAGCCGAAAATCCACGTCAGCCACACCAGCTCAAAAGAAACTATTTCTCTCGCAGCTCCTGTCTCCTTTTTCGCAACGTAGAACTTTCTGTAATCTTCCCACGGGTGCCAGTCAGGCAAATATTGCCCAGAATGGTAAGTGAACAAAAGAGGATTGCCTATGGCGCCACCGTCTATGAGCTCCCTTATTCTCTTTATTGAAGGGTTAAATCGCATCGTGCAAGAGGGAGCAGCGACTATTTGCTTGCCTTCACATGTGGCGATGAGTTCATTCATTCCTTCATCAACAACACTTGCCTCTGTGAAGAAATGCTTGTTGTTTTTTGCGGCTGCTAGAGCATATTTTACGTGTAAATCTGGTGGTGTGGAAATGATTAATGCGTCTGGATTTTGGCCCATGGCCTCTTCAAAGTCTGTGAAAGCCTGGATATTGTATTTTTCCTCTGCATCTTTCGCCCTGTCTTCTCGTGTGTCGAAACCGATGATCTTTCCTGCCTTGAGGTATTGCAAGTTGCGAATTCGTCTTTTTCCCATCGAACCAAGACCGACGATCAGGAATTTCATGATCTCTTCCTCAGCTTGATTTTTGCGCGTTGGTTAAACCTTTTCCAGTATTCTTGTTGTACGCCCTTATTTATTTCAGTGAGTTCTGGTTCTTTCTTGAGAAGAGCCAGAATTTCCTTTAATGTGAAGACCCTTCCTGGGCTGTAAAGCCTATTGAATACTTCCTTTGCGAATTTCAAGTCTTCAGGGTAATCTAATGTCATCCTGATTTCAGGGTGCTTCAGCTCTTCATCCTCAGGCTCTGTGTATTCAACATCGAAGAGTCCAGTATCCGTGAAATACTTTCCCCATCCCGTCTCGGTGTCGTTCTCATCCTTAATTTCCCACGCTTTTTTCAGGGCTTTGACCTTGATTCCAACTGGAGACGCACCTAGGGGCAACTCGTTCCATTTGATGAAATCCGAATTGGTTTTCTGAAAAATATTTACAGTTTTGTCTATTAGTTCTGAATCGCAGAAAATGTCGTCTCCATCTACGTTGACTATGAAATCAACGCCATACTTGATAGCAGCGTTCAGGAATCTATCTAGAATATCTTTCTCGCTTCCTCTGAAACATTGAATACCAGATTTCTTGGCGATATCAGCAAAGACTGAATCTTCTGGTCTAATAGTGGTGCACAAGACGATCAATTTCGGCAGTTTCGCTGTTCTTACTCGTTCAATAAGATGTTGGATAAGCGGTTTTCCTTTGACCATGATCAACGCTTTTTTCGGCAATCTGGTCGACTCAAGACGTACAGGAATGAAAACCGCGATTTTCGTGGTACATGCCGCCGTAAGTCTAGTGCTATCGCGGTCTTATAGTTGTTTTGTCACATTCATTTCTTTGTCTTTGCCTAATGTAGGTGACATAGACAAAGACCTGCGCGCCTTTCAGAAACAATTAGTAATAGTCGATTGTTCTCTTTCAGTTGAAACAAAATGAACATAGTGTGGTTCTCTTCAGGGATTTTTGCACTGGTGCAGGGGTTATGTTGCAAGTTTTCGCGCAAGCGTGTTTTCTACGCAGATGACCTGAAATTGTTGTCAAATTCTTCTGTAGAAATACTCAAGGGCGATTGGATTCCAACACGCCAACCCCCTATGGGTCTTCAAATCAGACCCTAACTCTGCTCTTAGCTCGTCTTTTTAGGTCTCCATAACTCCAATGTGAGAAATATATCACAGCAAAAATATCAAAGATAAGAAAATCCTGTTTCGCAGAATTTTTCTCATTTCATATACTTCCATGCGGTTGTTATCATATTTCTTCCTGCTAGAGGTCTAGATACAAGATGCTGAACAAACTTATCTAGACTTATGTGAGTACGCTTATCTTGTCCTCGCGTCGGGAGTATCTTGTAGTAAATTTCTGTATGTTTGAATCCGACCTTGTGAAGTAGGAGTCTCATTTCGGCTTCTGTCCAACATTGTAGGTGTTGGTCCGTCCATGTCTTTCCGTTCCAATTTCCCAATATGACTGGTTTTCCAAATATAGCGCGTAAAACTCTTCGCCAATGGACGGGGTTTTGAGTGCTTATTATTGCTTGACCTTTATGAGTTAGAACTCGGTAAGCTTCACATACACACTGGTAAGGGCTAATAAAATACTGCATGAGGTCAAACAAGAATACTCTAGAAATACATGACGACTTAAACGGCAAATAATGAGCATCGGCCTGCACAAAATTCAATACTTTGGACTGAGGCTTCTGCACATCAACATTCAAATTGCCACGTACAATATGATGCGGCTGGCTTCCACCGCAGCCTACATCGAGAACGAGTTTTGCTATTCATTCTTCCCCCTAACCTTCTGCGGATTTTCACGCAAAGCAATAAAAGGATACACCAGCAACCAAGGCAATTCGGCAAATGCGCCAAAAAACCAAGCAGACTTAACATCACTACTCACATTTCCACCTTCCGACCCCAGTCCCTCACCAGCCCCTATCACCATTGGAGATTGGAAAAACCCAACAATATAGGCAATTATTAGTGGAAGCAACAATACTACAAGAGTTCTAACAAACCATGCTAAGTCTTTTCTATTCATAACCTCTCAGCCTCCACCCTTCAACCTAACGCAATACTATAAACAACCAGATTTAAGAAGATTTTCCACTTTTATACTTAGCGCTTCTTCCATCGAGAAAACAATTGTCTTATAGCGTGCGCTATTGCCGTGTATGATGTGATGCAGTTGGTTCCCTCTGCACCCTACGTCGAGAACCCAGTTTTCGTTTATCATCTGTGAACGCAAAGAAATGCCACGATTGCGCGTATTAACTCTTTCATTCACAATGTCACTGTGAATATGGAAGATCACATTTCAGGCACAAGGGGATTTTGCGCCACAAGCCTTGCTCGTTTAACCTCCTTAAATGCTGCATCTTTTCTCCGAGCCAAACACTTTTTATGGTCGCATCTTTTGCGTTGCCTAGCCCCATTTCCGCGTCATAGTCGGCGCAGCATAAACCTATTCTTCCATCCCAGTGTACGACTAATCTTTGGTAAAGTTGAGGGCACGTGAAGAAATCTTGGTTCTTGAGTTGATACGCTCTTCGGTCATTCGCTTTCTTGTCCTTGTGATGAGGATCAACGTATTGCCCAAAACCTACTACGTCAACTATGGGTTCCCATAGTTTTAGAAACTCTGATATTTCATTTACATTTTCCTTCATCACAGTCATGCTAACGCGCACAATTGGAAAAAAAGAACCCATCTTCTCCCTGACTCTGACTAGTTCTTCTACGTTGTTGATAACATCGTCAAACCTTGCCCCAACTCTGATGGATTCAAAATGCTCTTTGAACGGAGAATCGAACGAAATGAAAACCCCGGTAACACCTGCTTCTATAAGCTTTCGGGACATGTCTCTAGTCAGTAAAACTCCGTTTGTATTAAACATGACATCTAATATGCCCTTGCTCCTCGCGTATCTTATCATCCTTACAATGTCTTTGGAGACCAATGGTTCCCCAAGATAACTCAGCTTAATGGAGTAGAGACCATTTTGAGCCCCTTCGTCAACAATTTTCTTGTAAAGACTAAAATCCATGTCACCTTCAGGAAACTCATCGCCCGCGGCTATTTTTACGGTTCTAAAACACATTACGCATCTAAGATTGCAGACTCTCGTGGCCTCTAAGTCCAAGTGTATGGGGAACTGCCCCGGATCGTGTTTCTTGGGGTTTTCAACCCACTTTCTTCTGTATTCTCTCCATTCCTCAGGCCAATGCTTTTCCCAATTTAAGATTCTCTTTGACTTGTATTCTTCTTTGTACGATAGATTTACTGAGTTACCGTCTTTTTCCATATCAATCACACCATTAGTAAAAGATTTAAATCGATTGGTAGATCCTCATCAGCCAGTTTGGTATCAAAGCATAGCTGTTTCGATTATCCTTTGATGCTTTCTCAGAAACATGCTTCTCACAATCGTCCGCAATTATAATATTAGCACCACCTGCATTCACTGCTTTGTTCTCATTCTCTAGGAGCCATCTTGGAGAAGACTTTCTCGGCCATATCCTTCTGTGATGCAATAGTCACAAGCCTATCGCCGTTCTTTCCAGTGAGAAAGGCCTTCACTTGCAGGAACAGTCCCGGCTTGAACTTCAGGTCGAGCTCATTTTCTAACTTAACGTCTTCGATCGCTGTTGAGCCAATCTCTTGGACTTGGAGTTTTTCAAGTGGGCAGAATATGAGGCGATGTTCACGAGTCAGTATTTCCACTTTCCATCGTCCAGGTGCTTCCCAATTAGCATGATACGAAAACAATGCTCCTCTTTCTGTGATTCCTGCTCCGGCAAAAACCGAAGCTGATGGATGCCATTTCAGACAGCCACTCTGATAGCAGCAAATCTCCTTAGGAATGCCTCCAAGATAAAAGGCAAGATCCACGACGTGGGTTGAGTTTGCTAAAAACCAGTTTTTCTTGACTCGAGGATCTTTATCTAAATCCACAATCTGGTGGCTCCACTCGGTAAATTCGAAGGCAAATGAAGTCACGCCACGGTCTTCAGCGATTATGCTTTGAGCTTTGATTGTTGAAGCGAAAAAGCGTCTATTGTAAGCAACGTAGACTTCAGCTCTTTGGTTTTCTGCCTCACTGGCTACTTGAGTAATCTCCTCTAATGTCGTTCCGGCCGGTTTTTCCACAAGTATGCGTTTAACGCCGTTTTTCATAAGCAGTTTCGTGGCTTCTGCGAGTTCTTCCACGCTGACGGCAACGATGGCCTTTTCAGGTCTTGCTCCTCGGTTCAGCCACGATTGTAAACCTCCTTGCCGAACAGGGATACCAGTCTTCTCAGTAAAAATCGCCGCGGACTTGGCGCCACGACCGATCACATCATAAGAAACATTTTGTGCTTGCAGGACTTTAGCATATTCAATGGCCATTGTCCCTGCTCCGATCAGCCATGTTCTACCATTCATGTTATGGGACATGCATCTACCCTCAGTGCGCAATTCCTCTCTAAATGGGTTAACAGAGCTTCAAGAAAGGGAACGTGGATCTTCCAAGCTTCTTCATAACTTGCCAAATCACTTTGCCCTGTATCCAGTATTTTCTGAACCACCAGATGGGTGAGCTGACTTTGGTAAGGAATCGAGAAAGACATTTCACGCCATTTCCATCTATCGTTTTCTTCAGAGACGCGTACTATTCCTTCGTTTTCATTGATCAGAAATCTGGCGGTTGAGCTTGTGATCTGTATGAACAGGGGTGCGTTCCCAGTCGGATATGAGGTTACTGAGAAACGGTCTTTCGCCATGTTTGAGCCTAGCAGGGTGCCAGTGAACTCGATGAATCCTGCTCGTTCTGCAGGCATAGTCTTGGAGTCTAGATAATCACCGAGTAAGTCCATGTCTGCACAGTTCGTGAAAAATGCAAAAAGATCGAGAAAATGAAGCGCGTTGCAGCCAAGTCCCCATCTTGAGCCAGTTACGTTGAAATCTACTGTGTTCACGTTTGTCAGTTCTTTCTTCAGCTCTTGATAGATCGGCCAAACGCGGCGAGGAAAGTTGACCCACGTCTTGACATTGCATCTATTCAGCAGGGCATTAACAGCTTCAAAATCGTCTTTCTTTTGGAATAGTACCTTCTCCAAGATCAGGTAGCTTACGTGTTTTTGCGCCAACAGCTGCTCTAGTGCTTGTCGACGTATATCTGCTTTGGTTGCAATCAAGACGCAATCCAATTCAGGCGTCATTTCTGAGATATCTTTCAAATACTCCACGTGTTCAACATTTCCCGATCCTTTCACTTCATTGAACCGCTCTCTCGCGGTCTTTAGGGATGCTGGAGAAGGATCCACCACTTGAACGGACACGGGTCGATCAATGAGAGCCAAGGCTTGCAGATGTCTGCTGCCGATTTGGCCTGTGCCAATTATTCCCAAATGATAATGCCGCGCCATCAGCTGTCACTCTTTCTTATGAAAAATGAACTTTTCTTCCAAGCTATCAATGGGAGAAGTGAGTATCGTGGCAGTCTTATACTTTTTTGTTTCATTTCTCCTCTTGACGGGTTGATTTATAAACTTCCAATTTTAAGAGTGCATGTATCATTAGGCGAGTTATGATGGCTGTTATTAACGATCTATTCAGCAATGGGATGAAGGAGGTTCTGCAAAACAGGGTGGAATCGTATCCTGTTTACGTTTATTGTTTCAATGACATTTTGAACAAGAGATTGTTGATTAGGCTGGAGAATGGAAGTCTTTTCAGGGGAAGCCGTGTGGCCTCGGGTTCGAATGTAAATCCTCCCTTGCGTAAAATCAGACCATACTTGATAAACTTGCTCAGAAGGAGATCTACGGTTCAGAAAACTGGTATAATGTTTGTATCGCGATTTAGATCAATGGGTGTCGATGAAGCGGAAAGGGTAAGAACCGATTATCTTTTTGATCCGGTTATCAACGAAATCTGCAAAAACCCTCCGCCGCTCGGAATGGCACTGGTCTGTGTGGGTGGTCAAGGGAAGCACTACACCGATGATAGAGTCAAGAATTTTGGTCTGTTCGATTTCCTATCCTTAAGACTCCTATTGAAATCACTGTTTGGATCGGGTCTGCTGTACCTCAAGTACAGAAGGTTAGCTAAGAGGTTGTCAAATACTCAGAAAGAAATTTTCGGCGGATTTTTCACTCTTCCAAGCCTTCTTTTTTCTCACCTGCTCGATTTTTGCTTGGGCAGCGCAATCAGAGATTTGGATCCAGAGGTAATTGTGGCAAACGACGATGTACTAGTGTTCAAGCCTTTTACGCACACTACCTGTAAGCTGATCGTCCTGCAGTCTGCTTCAGTTCGGGAACAAGTTGAAAGACATAGAGATCTGTTGTTTTCAGGTTTTCTGGACGACAGTCTCCTTTCAGACTGTTTTTGCGCAAGTGGTTCCCAGAGCATGTCGCTGAAGGAGAAATTCCTCAAAGATACACGGAAGATAGTGGTGACTGGACAGCCGCGTTTCGACAGTCTGGCTAGAGCAAACGAATTCTTCCATAGAGATAAAATCTGTAGAAAATTCGGGTTGACTATGAGTAAGAAGATACTGCTTTGGGCAACTGATAGTGGATTACCTGAGGAAGAAAGCAAGGAAAATATTTCTGCGGTTTATCAGGCTGCTAGTGTGCTCGAAAACGTTCAATTGGCAATAAAGCTGCACCCAGCGGAAGATCAGGGAGCTCCGTTATACAAGCAGAATCATAGTTATGCCCCAATCATATTAAGGGGAAAACAGCCCATTTCAGAGTTACTTTACGTGTGCGACGTGATGATCACAAAGGCCTCTACTACAGCAAATGAGGCAGCGATTCTGAATAAGCCTATTGTTGTTCTGAATTTGTCAGGAGAACCTGATGCTATGCCCTACGTGGAAAAGGGCATAGCACTCGGAGTTTACCGAAAAGAAGGTCTCATCCCGGCAATCAACGATGCGTTGTACAATAGAGAAGTCCGTGAAAAATTAGCACGGTGTAGGGAGAAGTTTGTCTACGAATACGCGTACATTCAAGATGGAAGAGCCTCCGAGAGAGTCGCTAATCTTATCAGGTCCATAGCCACAGATCCCGAAGAGATGGAAATGACTAGCAGACTAGTTCGCAGGCGTATCGTTCCAGCTCGTTGACGTCGTTCCGAGATGTATTAAAATGAAAAACGAGGACATGACGATAGCTTACTTGGCTGATGGCAGCAGTGTCCACACGCGAACATTTCTGGGGTATTTCGTCGAAAGAAACTATGACGTGCACCTCATAACATACACTCCGTCAGATATTGAAGGCGTGAAAACTCACAAGGCAGCAACTCCGCGGTTTATGGTTCCATTAAGAACGATTCAAGCGATTACCCTCGTAAGAAGGATTAGACCCAAAATACTACACGCTTTCTATTTGACCAACAATGGTTTTATCGGCGCATTGTCTGGTTTCCACCCCTTCATCGCGACTCCGATGGGTAGCGACATAACGACCGATCCTGAGCAATCAAGAATCTTTAGGTTTCTCGTCAACTCTGCGATAAGAAGGGCGGACTTGGTCCACGCTTCCGACAACTTCAGCAGAAACAGATTAATGGAGTTGGGATGCCCCAAGGAGAAGATAATGGTGCAGCAGTTCGGCGTCGACACCAACCGCTTCTCGCCGAAAGCAAGGTCACAACTACTGAGAGAGAAATTGGGCATAGCGGACAAATACTCAGTGCTTTGCGCTAGGTGGTGGAGGTCTCAATACAATGTGCGCGTTTTCGTCAAGGCAATTCCTTTCGTGCTGAACAAAGTGCCCAACGTTAGATTCATTTTGCTCGGAGGAGGTCCACTTGAGAGCGAGCTGAGGGACTTAGCTCGCAGGCTGGGTGTTTACGAGAGCATCTCATTCATCGGCAAGATCTCTTCCGAAGAAATGCCCAAATACTTAGCCAGCGTCGATGTGTACGTAGACACTGTGAGCCTTTATAGATATGATGCTATTGGAAATGTTGCCATGGCGAAGGGAGAATCAGGAATCGGCCAGACTACAAGAGAAGTAATGGCTTGCGGTACTCCACAGATCCTTTCAGACATGCCCGGAGTGAAAATGAGTGAACTGTTTCGAGGCTTAACATATAGACAATTAGATCATGAAGATCTAGGCGCTAAAATCTCTCAACTTCTCCTCGACACGAAACTTCGTCTGAAACTCGGCGAGGAATCGAGAAAGGCAGTTTTGGAGTGGTGCGATTTCGCGAAGATCATGAAAAAATGGGAAGACGTCTACCATGAATTGGGAGAAACAGGTACGTTGAAAAACGTGATGTGAGTATCGGTCAACCTTTTAAAGCAGAATCATGATGACGAGTGTTTTGAAACCACGCGCAGTAGGGCCAGGCGGAAAAGTATTATAAAACTGGCGTAAGTCTTAGCATACCATGAAAAGAACTGTTGCCGATCTAGGAAAACTCATTGGTACCAAGAATTGCACCATTATCGGCGATCTTAAAAGGAGCTTTTCAAGCGCCGCTCCAATTGGAAGTGCGCCTTCAGGAACCCTCACTTTTTGTGCAAAAAAAGGTGAGGAGGCCATAAGGCTTCTCCAAGAAACGAAAGCTAGCGTGATCATATGTGACATCGAAATGTTGTCGCGTGTTCCCAAATTCAGAGAGAAAACCTTAGTTGGTGTAGGAAGCCCCAGATTATGGTTCATACGCTCTGTTAGAACCTTCTTCCCGCCAAAACTAAGAACAGGAATACACTCAACAGCGATCATCGGGAAGAAATGTCAAATCAGTGAGAATTGTTACATCGGCCCATTTGTCACCATCGGAGATGAAGTCGTCATAGGGAATGGAACGAGAATATACGACGGTGTTCACATTCATGATCGAGTAAAAATAGGCAAAAACGTCGCTCTCAAATCTGGATGTATAATCGGCGGGGACGGGTTTGGCTACGAAAGAAATGAAGAAGGGACACTTGAAAAGTTCCCTCACATCGGAGGCGTCATCATCGAAGACGACGTTGAAATTGGGTCTAGCACGTGCGTTGACAGAGGCACCCTTGCAAACACCGTGATAGGAAAGGGAACAAAAATAGACAATCTTGTGCACATAGCACACAACGTTGTAATAGGAGAGCACTGCGTTATCGTAGCTCTTGCAATGATCGGAGGCGGGACCAAGATATGCGATGGGGCTTGGGTGGCTCCAACGGCCTGTGTTCGAGATGGCATAGTAATAGGCAAGCAATCGCTCGTCGGAATGGGGGCTGTTGTAACCAAGAGCGTCGACGACAAAGATGTCGTGGTAGGAGTTCCGGCAAAGTCAATAAAGAAGACCGAATAGGGTGTTTCTGTGCTAATAGAAGAGCTTCAAGACTTCACGTATGAAGCATACCGCAAGTTTCTGAAACTCTTGAAACAGAGATATAAGATAGTTCCATTCTGTGAAGTTTCAAAAAAGGAAGATTCATTTCTGATTCTTCGTCATGATGTAGACGCTTCGCTTGACGCTGCCCTCAAATTGGCAAAAATGGAGAACAGTCTTGGGGTGAGAGCCACCTACTTCGTTCTGTTTTCTCACAAGCTTTACAATCTTCTACAGAAGGATGATCTTAACGTACTAAGGAAAATAGCGGAATTCGGTCATGAGATAGGCCTCCATTATGACGTCGCAGCGCATGAAGCATATGGACGAGACCTCAAGAAGACTCTCGAAAACGAGATCATCTTGCTGGAACATCTTCTGGACAAGAGGATCTCCAGCATCGCCTGCCATAATGTTTCAATAATGAGCGGGGAGGACCCGTTCAGGAACGCAAGAAATTACATCAATGTTTACGACCCAGAGCTTTGCAAGAACTACGTGTCAGATTCATGCAGGGCATGGTATCTGGAGCATCTTGCACAATTGTTGGCTTTCAAATACGAGAAGGTGCAGCTTCTCATCCACCCCTTCTTATGGACAGAGGATGTTTGTGAGCGGGATTCTGTCCTAGAAAGGTTCTTTCAGAAGGTGGAAGACAAAAATAGGGCTTACCTGCATGATTGGTTGGAACTCTGGCATAGAAGCCCGAAAGTCAAGAAGTATGACGAACTCGCAAAAAAGTAGAATCGAATCTGAAAACTGATGAAAACTGAATATATATGGTTCTAGTGCACAGAGGATCCGAAAGAGGTGAAGGCATGAGCGCTAGCATAAAAAGAAGACATGAAAGCATTCGGAAGGAATTGGCCGACGAGATGCAGAAGAAATATGATAGAGTGCTCCCGCTCGATGAAATGCTGCTAGACAGATGGAAAAAAGCGGATCTTCTCGGATTCGGAGAGAAAACAAGCGTCTACGAAAACGTGTACATTTATGGTAGACCAGAAGTTGGGAAAAAAGTTTGGGTCGGTCCTTTCGTAGTTTTGGACGGGTCAGGTGGGCTTAAGATAGGCGATGGTTGCGACATCAGTTGTGGTGCAATGATTTTTACCCATTCCACTCATCTGCGATGTGTTTCAAAGGGAAATATGGGCATTGAGAAAAAACCAGTGAAAATAGGTGATTATGTTTACGTCGGAAGTGGGGCGATAATCTTACCTGGAGTAACAATCGGAAACCACAGCATCGTGGGCGCCGGAGCAACAGTGACGAAGGATGTGCCTGCTTTCACCGTGGTTATGGGTGTTCCAGCGCGAACAGTGGGCAAGGTTGTGTTGAAAGGAAAAACTGCAAAAATAAGATTTAATAATAATCCGGATGCACCGTGATGTCTTTCGCTATCTCCGCTAATCCATCCTCTAACCCAACTTTCGGTTCGAACTTGAGCGCCTGTTTGATTTTCGATATTCCAGCCTGCCTTCTGCGAACAATAATCTTTGTTTCCTTCTCATAAGTGGGCTTCAGTTTCTTGTCGAAAAGTTTGATTATTGTTTCCGCTAGCTCTTTGACTGTAGTTGATGTCCCACTTCCCACGTTAAAGATTTCGCCACTGACATCACTGTCTGCAGCCAGAATATTTGCTTCCACCAGATCGTAAACGTTCACAAAATCCATAGATTGACTTCCGTCACCGGAGATCACTGGGGCCTTGTTCTCTTGCACGTTTTTCATGAAATTTATGATTACCGAAGTGTAAAAAGCATCTACGCTTTGTCTCGGACCGTAAACGTTGAAGTATCTCAGAATGTTGTACTTCAGCCCTTTAGGACCAAAAATCCTGAGAAAATACTCGTCTGCAATCTTGCTGACGCAATATGGAGTGATCGGGTTTAATGGATGATTCTCGTCCATGGGAAGATACATGGGATTGCCATAAACTGAAGCGGAGGACGCAAAAACCAGCTTTTCTACGCCAGTTTCAGCTGCTGCTTTGAAAACGTTGAAGCTTCCATTCACGTTTATCTCAATGCTCTCTTCAGGATGCTTTTGAGAGTAGTTTATGCAAACGGCGGCTTCGTGAAAAACATATTTGGCTCCTTTTAGGGTATCGTGAACTATTGAGTAGTTCCTAACGTCGCCGTTGATGAATGTTGCCTTTTTTTCATCAACTAAATCCTTAACATAGTCGTACCTTCCTCTGAACAGGTTGTCAAGTATGACTACATGGTAGCCCAAGTCGGCCAGTTTATGTGATAGATGAGAACCGATGAATCCTGACCCTCCTGTCACGACGGCCTTGTCTTCCTTCATTGAAGCTCTCCTTAGCTAACCACCATTCATGAACGCGATAAAAACGTTTTCATCTTTTTAAGCAAGATTCTTTTCTGAGTAATCAGAACAGAAAGTTCGGGGAGAAGGTGGAAGTTGGATAAGAAGATCAAGTTGACAGATCCCTTTATCGGCGAAGAGGAAGTTAGCAGCGTTAGCAGAGTGTTGAGGTCTGGCTGGCTGACTGAAGGGCAGCAAACGAGGGAATTCGAAGCAAGAGTTAAGGAATTTGTTGGTGCAAAGTACGCTCTTGCAACTACATCGTGCACTACAGCGTTGGAATTGGCGCTAAGAACTCTAGGCCTGGGGCCCGGTGATGAGGTTATTGTGCCTGACTTCACCCATCCTGCTACTGGAAACATCGTCAGATGGATAGGTGCAAAACCTTTGCTAGTTGACGTAGACCTGTTTTCGCACAACATTGACCCGAACGAAGTGAAGAAAGCCATCACCAAGAACACGCGGTGCATAATCCCTGTTTCCTGGGGCGGAAACCCGTTGGATATACAGCCTCTGAACGAATTGAAAGAAGAATACGACTTATCAATAATAGAGGATGCTGCTTGCAGCTTGGGCGCAGAATATGATGGGAGAAAGACGGGAACGATGGCGGATATGACGTGTTTTAGCTTTCATCCAAGGAAACTGATAACCACCGGCGAAGGCGGTATGGTTGTTACTAATGATGCGGCTTACGCTGAGAGGCTTGCAGGCTTGAAGAAATATGGCATGGACCCAAATAGTTCAGAAGTCAGATTTGTAGGTGATGGCACTAACTACAAGCTCTGCGATATTCTGGGCACTATTGGAGTAGAGCAGATGAAAAAAATCGATTCGATCATTGGTAGAAGGATTGAGCTAGCAGAGAACTACAACAGCTTACTAGCAAGATCAGAATTGGTTAGGCCTCCAAAAAAGGACAGAATGGCCAAGCATGTCTACCAGACCTATGCGGTGTATATTGAAAAAGAGGGAATGCGAGACAGGCTAATTGCTCATCTGAAAGAGAAGAGCATTGAAACGCAAATTGGGACATACGCTTTGCATCTCCAGCCTAGCTATGCAAAAGCGAAGAAGGTCGGGCGACTGGAAAGATCAGAGAAGTTGTTCAAGAATCTATTGGCGTTGCCCATGTCATTTTGGATGACGAAAGAAGACCAGAAGCACGTAATTGGCGAAGTCGAAGGATATCTTTCAAAGAAAGCCGTCGACTAGTCATTTGCAACTTGTGTGATTCCAGTTGACGTGATGGGCCGCAGCTTTATCGTAGTTGCGATTCAAGATGATTCAGACAATCCTAGAAGTCTTTGGGTTATCGTGGATTGGACTCACAGTTAAGAAGCGATATCGGGGCTAACGTTTTCCTTCTTCTATTTCTTTGTCGAAGGCTTCAACTCTTTTCTTGACCTTTTCAACTTCATCCTTGATGCGCTTGTCTTCCATCTCTTTCTTTCGTTTCTCGTTTGATTCTTCGATCAAGTGCAGGAATTCGGAGTCGTAGCTTTTCAGGAGCAGGTCGGTGTTTGGAATTACGCAGTGTCCTCCTATGACGCCGGGGAACATTATCGGCCTGTCCCATCTCATCCGATGAGTGTCTTCAATAAAATCAGTAATTTGGTCAAAATCCGCGTCGAAAGACCTGCTGATCCTGTGCATTTCTTGGAAACATGCTATCATCCACGCGCGGTAGGTGGTCTCAAACAGTTTGGCCAACTCGGACTCGGTGCAGCTTCTTAAAACTTTAGTTTTCAAGCTCATTTTCTCAAAATGTCTGCGGGCAGCTTCACCAGCTTCTGCATTTGCTCCGCCAACATATTTTGTGTAGCGTTTAAGCTCCCACTTCATGTGCTCCAAACTCACGTGTACTCCGCGGATGGGAGAGTGCGTGACAAGGCAGTTACAGCGTTTACGCAGGGACATCGTTGTTCCTGGCGCAACTGTGCTATTGATGATCACAAGCTTGGGCCTAAACCTTTTCACACAGTTTACAACCGCATCCTCGAAGCCCGCATCCTTATATGGGATGCAAACGTGCATCGTGTTCACTTCGCTGGGCAAGCTGTTCGGGTTCTGCCCGACCTCACGCATCTTGGCTTCATCAACATCAAAAGCGTAAACGCTAAACTTGTCGCTTTCTCGCAGAAGTTCAAACAAGGGACGCCCAACTTCGCCTAGGCCAACAATCAGAGCCTTCTCTTTGTCCACCACCTTCATCCTCCGATTGGAACAATGGATGAAACACCCAAACTATTTAAATCTCGCACATTCAAAAACGTAAATGCGATAAAAGGGGTAGACATGCCGACACCAAAGACTGGAAAGGGCGTTGTTTTAGGCAAAGGCGTCAAATTTGGCGCAGATGTCGTGGTATGGAATTACGTGGTAATAGGTGACGGCACGAAGATTGATGATGAAACGTGCATCGGAAGCTTCTGCGACATAGGCAAGAACGTTGTCATCGGCAAAAACTGTAACATCCAAGCACACGCAACGATATCCAACGGATGCAAAATTGGCGACAATGTGTTCATCGCCCCGAACAGCAGTCTGCTCAACGACAAATACCCAAAGAGCAGTCTACTCACACCTCCTGTCGTTGAAGATGATGCCGTCATCGGCGGAGGAGCCACCATACTTCCTGGCGTAGTTATCGGGAAGGATTCCGTCATTGCCGCAGGAAGCGTAGTTACGAAAGATGTTTCTCCTGGAACTGTTGTGCAAGGGGTTCCTGCGAGGACCGCAATGACCTTAGCGGAGTACGAAGCCAAGCAGAAGGCATTCGTTGAATCGCGAGGACATGTGAAAAAATGAAGGTCTGGTACGATGCCTGCACTGGTAAACATATTAGGTATGGCACTGTCATAGCCAGACGATTAAGGAAAGCTGGTCATGAAGTAGTATTTACCACGCGGAAACATCCTGACACGATTGGTTTGGCCAATATCTTGGGAGAGAACCCCATTGTCGTAGGAAAATATGATCCCTCAACACTTTCTACAAGACTGGAAGAAAGCGCGAAACGTACACTTCAATTCTCAAAACTGTTCACGCACAACTTGCCTGACCTTGCAATTTCACATCAATCTGTTGAACTGTGCCGAACAGCATTCGGATTGAATATTCCGATGATTCTGACTGCAGACACTCCTCACGCGACTGCCGTAAACAAGCTGACGATACCGCTGGCAAATTTGCTTGTTGTCTCGGAAGCTATTCCGAAACGTTTCTTCAAAAACTATGGTGCACAAAACATCGTGCAGTTTCGAGGCGTAGACGAAGTCGCTTGGATCGGGAATTTCAAGCCGTCAAAGGATTTCGAATTCAAGAAACCCCTGATAGTAGTCAGACAAATCGAAACCAAAGCATCCTATGCTCTTGGAAACGAGGACGTCACACTGAAACTCGCCCAGAAACTCTCCCGTTTCGGCAACGTTGTATTTCTCTCACGATACGCCAAGGTCAAAGAAGAAGGCATAACCGTCATGGACAGACTCCAGGACTCCGCAAGCCTAGTCGCACACGCAGACCTTTTCATCGGCGCAGGCGGAACCATCAGCAGAGAAGCCGCACTGCAAGGAGTTCCAAGCATAGCAATATCCGAAATGAGCCATACCTACGTGAACACATACCTTGCAAAGAAAGGATTCCCCCTCTTTGTATTGGACCAATCGAAAGTACTGGGCCAAGCAAAGAAATGCTTGAAAATGACCTTTGACGTGAAAGCAAAACTCGCAAAACTGGAAAACCCAATAGACATCATTGAAAGAATACTCGCAGAGAAAAAATTCGCATAAAAACGTGCAATGACTAATCCGTCACGAGCAAAGAATTAAAAACGAGGAAGCGGAACTTGAACATGCAAGGGCCGGTCGTCTAGCTTGGTTAGGACATTGGCTTTACGAGCCAAAGGTCGCCGGTTCAAGTCCGGTCCGGCCCACCAATTACCAACATTTCCATTGTTTCCGTTGTTATTCGATGAATTGACGTGTGGAAATTGCGTTAACAGGTGTTTTAAGTGGTTTTCGAACGTTTTTGAAAGATTGAACCCTAATTCACGCGACTTTTCCACTAATTCCTGATCAACATACAGAACAAGATTATGTTTGTTTGACATTGCATTCGCACCCGGGCGATTGCGAAGGGGAGTTCCATGTTATATGTTTGGTGCTTATAGCGGGACTAGGGGGGCACTCATTTCGAAAGTGATGGTGGGGTAAGCGCGCGCTTAAGCAAATACTTGCCGATACCAATCCCTCTCAACCCTCTCTTCGTAATATAAAGGCATGCAAGAAATCCAGAATCGTCGCTGGGCGGACTAGATGCATACTGCTGAACCCTAGCGCGCGCCTGGGATTCTGAGTGCAGTTTCCGCAACGCTCCACAACGCGTTGGCTTCCGTATTGACAAGAATATAGGCTTCCAAACAGCTTCCCTCGACCTGCTCAGTGTTGTTGGCCCTAGACTAAAAAGCTTGGTGGTTAGGCAGCGAAAATTTTATTCACTGGGGTCAGTCTTAATCTTTGTTAAGGCTGGTCCGTCGGGTGGTGCGGTTCAGAATCCAGGGACGCTGAGAATTTGCAAAAGAAATAGGATGATGTGGAATGCATAGGAGATTCGCTTTTGTTTTGGTCTTCTGTTTGCTTCTCTGCGTTTTTGGCATATTAGCCATCCACGAAATCGAGGAGAGAGCTTCCGAGGGTTATCGAGTTCGTAATCTTGCCACAAATCTGGCTTACTCTACTATCCAGGCGGCAATAGAAGCTCCCGAAACCTTGGATGGGCATACTATCTTTGTTGAGAATGGGACTTATCCTGAGCATTTGAACGTGACAAAGGCGGTTCTACTTACTGGCGAAAACAGAGAAACTACGGTTCTTGACGGAGGCGGAATCGGCACAGTTGTCGCGGTTCAATCCAATGCTTCTATAAGTGGTCTCAAAATCCAGAATGGGTCCATCGGCGTTGGAGTCTTCTCCTGCAAAGGTGGTCGAGTCGATGACAGCATAATACAGTATAATGAACGAGGTGTTTACATATTCAACTCTACCAATGTAGTCGTTTCTTCAAATTTCATCACGAATAACTACGAGACAAGTCTTGTTCTGAACAGATCTGATATCGATGTGATAAGCAAAAACACCATATCATCTAACCATCTGTATCCCCTTGAAGCCTTCGACCTGTACGATTCTAGCTACAACAGCATCATTGAGAACACGCTTGTCGGCAATCAGGTCACAGCAATTCAACTTAGCGATTCCAGTTCTCACAATTCCATCTGTAACAACCTATTGGAAAACAATCTAGGCGGCATTCAACTCGTTGGGCAGTGCAACTACAACGCAGTAGAACAGAATACAGTAGCCGTTAATGAAACGGCGTTCGGGTTGCCCGGAGCCATTTGGATAAGGGAATCAGAGCATAACACAGTGAACGCAAACAGGATAATGTCCAACCGCACTTCTCCCTCTTTTGCACCACCATATTCAGATGGCATTGGGCTTAGCAGATCAACCGACAACAGCGTAATTTCGAACACGATCTCTCTTATGGACGTAGGCATCGGTTTTCACTTCTCTGCTGACAATAACAATGTGAGCGGCAACGTCATAACCAGAAACGGCCACGGCGTCGACTTTTCTGAGGGAATCTCGAATAATAACAGCTTTTACTTCAACAATTTCATTGAAAACGTGAAACAAGCCTTCAATAGACTGTCAGTTAACGTGTGGGACAGCGGTTATCCCTCAGGAGGAAACTATTGGACCGACTTCAACGCAACAGACTCCTATTGCGGTCCGTTTCAGAATCAAACGGGAAGTGACGGCATAAGCGACACTCCCTACTTGATCGATGCAAACAACCGAGACAATTACCCTTTGATGGGCATTTTTTGTGATTTCAACGTTACTCGACCAGAAGAAACCTACCACGTGGATATTGTCACAAATTCTACGATCTCAAATTCTGCCTTCGAAATCGTGTCAACACCCAATGGATCAGACTTGACAAGGACAATCAAATTTGATGTTACAGGCATAGATGGAACAACAGTTTTTTGCAGGGTCTCAATTCCAAAAGCATTGATGAATGGCACATATTTGGTGCTTGTTAACGGCACAGAAGTTCCATACACTTTATTGCAATTCTCTAACGAGACGCGACCCTACTTGCACTTCACGTTAAGCGATTCGACCAGAGAGGTAAGTGTAACCTCAGAATCGCCAACAGGCATTCCTACCACAGTTTATCATCGCAACGGCACCTGCACGAATTGCTTCAAGAGGAAGGCATGCCTTGCGGTCAAACATGCGCTAGTTTTGCGCAGCTTCTCTACCAGAGTTCTCTCGCGCGCGCCAAACGTCATCTTCGGCAATACTAGATACTGGTTTGACTTTCTGAAAGGATATTTACGCCCACAAAAACATCTGCACATGAAACGATAACGCGCGCAACATCTAGAACTTCAAACCGAAATCCAAAGCAAATAGACACGGGCGAACCATGGCTACAAACCAAGCATCACACCCGCCAAAGTGATTCCAAAAAAAACAGCAAAAGAAATTCCAAAGCACGACCTTCAGCCAACATGAGAAAACGCATTTCAAACATACACGAATCTACACGCAGGTTCAACGCGGCAAGCCCAAAGAACACCCAAAGAACACTATCACTATACGACCCCAACGAACCGCAACCCCGCGGAGCGATTCGAAACAGCACTGATCACATGATTCAAGGCCCATCCAAAGAACACGAGCACACGAAGGTCAAGTTTTGCGGCATAGTGATTCCAAACGGAAATGGAAAGAAATTCCCAAAGTACTACCTTCAGTCAACATGGGAAAGTGTGTTTCAACATGGGAAAATTGAAGAGATGGTTGAAGGAGCGAGGCTGCGTTCGCGGTTTCTTTGAAACTCACTATGAAAATGTGAAGAGCAGCACTGACCTCGCCTGGCGAGAAGAGGCCCTCGGAAGGCGCGCGCGAACACGTGCACTCTTAGAAAACTTCAAAGAACATTTCACTATGCACTCGAACGGGCAGAACACACGCGCCACGCCGAAGCCAACTACTCAGTTGAACGCCAAGCATATGACGCCACAACTGCAAGCGCAACTAAGGATATTTCAGTCTGATAGCCTTATCCTTGCAGGCATCTACGCACTTCATGCAGTATATGCATTCTTCGTGGCTAAACTTCTCCCACGGCAAATCCAAAATCGGCACACGCATCGGACACACCTCAACGCACAAACCGCACCCACCCTTCGTACACTTAACTGGATCTCTACGAAGTCCGATGAGACTAAACCTGTTCAAAAGAGCCATAATCGCCCCATGCGGACAAAAGTACCTGCACCAACTCCGCGGCACATAAACAGCCAAGCCGAGAACAACAATCATAAGCCCGAACGAAAACCAGAAAACCAAAGACATACTCGCAAGACTGCCCAAAACATCTCCAAGGGAAGCTCCCACTATGGCAGAATACAGATACTGGACCCCTCCAGGCACAGCTGAGAAAAGCATCTGAGCAGGACTAAACGCCGTAAACGGAGCCCGCACGAAAACACCAAAAGCAGTCGAATACCCACCACTTACCCCCATAATATTCGATGCAGCGAAAGTAACACTGATAAACAGGGCAGCAACGAGAATGACATACTTCACATAGAGCATGCTCTCATGCGTTCTCAGCGAAAAATCCGTCTGCTTACGCTTCACAAAACCAACCAGATCCTGAACGAAGCCAAAGGGGCAAACCCAACCGCACATCGACTTACCAATCAGCACACCTACAACGAGAAACGACGCCAAAGCAAGCCACGGAAAAACAGCCTGATAAAGCCAAAACTGAACCGCACTGAAAGCATCACCCACCACGTTAGGCTGCTGACCCCAAGTCCACAAGACCGGAAGCACAAGCGGCAACGACCCTACACCGAACACCATCGAACTAAACAAAATAAACGACAGGAACTGAACTACCCTCCGAGGCGTATTGTACCTCCACAAATACTCTCTCATCCTGCCGCCCGCCAAATTCTCGCCACTTCCATGCAACTAACGAAAGTCCTAGTTATTTATTTTCCCACTACTTTAACGTTTTCTGTCCAAACACACGCCAAAACGAGCAACTCAATATTCAACTCAACACTAAACGAACGAAAGCATCCGCTAAGACTCATCATCAACAACACAAAACAAGGACAAACCAATGACTCAAGATTAAATGTAAGGTGGCGGGCTAAGCCTTTCCAGTCAGAAGCTTCATCCGATCAGCAAATTCAAATCCCGCATCCTCAGAGCCCCGAACTAAACCAGAGCTCCTCTGCAGATCATCCAAGATCTTCTGCTCAACAACAGACGCTCCAGAACTCAGAAACTCTTCAAGCCCCTTCGCAAACACGTCAATCTTGTCAACTATATCGTCACGCTTAAGCGAATAGTTACGCTCCAAATACTTGTAGATCAAGCACGCAGCCTTTTCGCCAAAGACCTGCGTCAAAACCTGATCTATCACCTTAGAAGCCTTGTCTTCGGCCCTAGCAACGCGCACACAAGCGTGAACTTCCACTACTGTCACCCTACACGTCAATATCGTGCGTCTTACGATGTAATAAGGCTTCCCGTACATGTGTAGCACAAACATACACATAAGACCATGCACAAACACATCATCACATGAAATCAGCAAGATTCCGTTGTTGAACTGTTCCCCGAACAGAACTGCCAACAAAACCATCGCCCGAAAGAACAAGCCGCCCGTAAACCCCATCATAACCCGGAACTATCATGGCCCGTCCTTCCCTGACTTGAACTATTGCATCAGCAACCTTAGCATCAACAATCGTTTCCAACGCATCCTTTGACGCATCAATCAGCACGGCGTACTCGTCGCCGAATTTCTCAACAAGAAGATTATAGATACTCCAAACCTTCTGAACAGATGGAGAGTCAACACCAAGAACCGCCGCAATGATCTCAGACAATGGAAGCAATCGCATGAAGCCGATCGCGCCTCCGGGCCTAAAACCATCAGGACGATCCGCCAATTCTTCAACACGCTGCTCCACACCCTTCGTGAGCTTTCTTCTGCACACAGGACAGATGTTTCCAAGCTTCATCGCGTCTCTTGCAGAAAGCGCCACATTGCAGTTTCTGTGACCAGTCCAATGATATTTCCCATACGCAGGGTCGGTCTCTATCGTAAACTTGAATCTTGACGTGTCTTTGAGGCGGATGGCATCCAAAACCTCATGATAGCTCGGCCTCTCCAGCTCGAAGACGTTCGCCTCTCTCCCTATGCGCCAAGGCCAAAAACTGTGGCTGTCACTGTTTGAAACCAAGGAAAAGCGATCTAACGCTTCAAGTCGCCAGTTCATAGGAGGGTCTGACGAAAGACCAGTTTCCAAAGCGTGAATGTACTTGGTCATATCTTGATAGCAGTCTTCAACCCTGTCGAAGCCGCTGAAGGCGCCAAATATGCTGAACCAAGGCGTCCACGCGTGAGCTGGAAAAACCATGTTCTCGCTTGAAACTTCCATCACTTCCTCCACCAAGCTAGAGGCACTCATGTTCAATGTTGGCCTACCGTCAGATGCAAGGTCTCCATATTTACACAATCTATCGTTGATCTGAAGTGCAGTCTCAATAGTAGGAGTCAGAATGACGTGATGAACCTTCCTAACCACATTTTCAAAGGCAAAAACCGTGTTAACTTCCGTTGTTAACACAAAATAGACCGGTGACTGAGGGTTTCCTGCAATTCTATGCAAGTTCGTGGCGGGATCTTGAACGAGTGTTTCCCTTAGTTCTCGGAGCCACTTTGGGTGCGTAAAATCTCCCGTGCCAACAAGGTTCAAGCCCTTGATCCCTGCAAACCGAGCTATGTCCTCAATACACATTCTTTCGCTTGTCGCACGACTATAGCGACCATGAATATGAAAATCAGCAATTAGCCTCAATCTTTTTCCCTAGCCGGAGCGAGTTCTAAATCAACTGCTTTCCTCTTTCTAGTGATAATGCAGATTATTACGTTTTGCTGTGAGCTTTCCTGAAAACCCTTTCTCCGATTTTCTCGACGTCGACTTTAAACAATATGATGGTTACGGCTATGGTCAAAACAATCGAAGCAACCATAAGAACCTGTTGACTTATCCATGGAGCCAAAAGATTTTCGCTTAGTACTCCTAAGTATGCCCCGAGAATGGTGATTACAAGCTTACCAGAGAAATATGCTAAATAGAACTTGGCTGGGTTGTATTTTGACAAACCTAACGGTATGATGACCGGTTCGTCAGGAAGAGGCGTGACTGCCACCACAAAAAGGGTCACCGCGGCCCAACGCTTAAGTTTCAAGCCTTGACGATCAATGCGTTTTCGACGTTCTTCCCCTATTAGATTTCTGATGAAAAAAGTGACCATATAATGGATGAACTTGGCGGAGGCCGAACCTAGGGCTACAAGGAAGCCTATCGTAAAAGGGTCGGAGTTAACAAGCAAGGCAGCATTTGAAGCTATCAAAAGATTTGACGGTCCAGTGAAAGGAATTATGTTCAGAAGGAAGGAGGTCAGCAGAACACCAAGTAGTTCGTAGAATCCTGCCAACTCTGATTTTCCAACCTTCCAGTTTGCGCAACCAAAATACAGCTCGACGAACTTATAAACAAACCAGCTCTCGCAACGTAATAGAGACAAAGAATGATTGACCAGAACAGAGTCTATGGCGAACATCACGATGTATTCGGACTCGAGCTCGGCCCATATCTCACTACGAGGCAGCCTTTGGCCGTGTTCGCATCATTCTTTTCGCTGACAGTTGACCGGCAACTAGAACGACAAATGCGTTGAAAGTCTAGATTATGCTCAATTCGTTTCCGATTTTTTCGAATGCTCCGATCGCAAAGTCCAAGTCTTGCTTTGTCAATGCAGCGTTCATGATGGTTCTGATCCGAGCCTTGTCTTTTGCCACCATCGGGAACACTATAGGCAAGGCAAAAAGGCCTTCTTCAAAGAGCCTTGCACTCAATTTCTTTGCGACACCGCTTTCGCCGACTATGACCGGTGTTATTGGGGTTTCGCTGTTGCCTATGTTGAAGCCCAAGTCTTTCATAGCTTTCTTGAAATAACGCGTGTTTTCCCACAACGTTCGAACATGTTGGGGCTCCTTCTCCAAAACGTCAATCGCAGCAATACATGCGGCTGCAACTGCAGGTGGGTGTGATCCACTTAGAAGCCATGTTCGAGACTTGTTGTAGGCAAAGTTGATGAGATCTTTCGAACCTGAAATGTGACCTCCTACGACGCCGAAGGCTTTCGAGAACGTCCCCATTTCCACGTGAACCTTGTCGCGGCCAAGCTTAAAGTGTGAAACAATACCTCTTCCTCCTTCGCCTAGAACTCCCTCGCCGTGAGCGTCATCAACATACACCATTCCACCATGTTCAGCAGCTGCTTTTGCCACGCCGTCCAATGGAGCTATGTCCCCGTCCATGGAGAACACTCCGTCTGTAATTATCAGAATTCGCCTGTAAGGAGGAGAGTGTTTTTCTGCTTCCTCAAGGACGCGATGCAAATCAGGCACGTCGGAATGCTTGTAAACGGCCCTTTCAGCATGAGATAGTCTAACACCGTCAATAATGCTACCATGGTTAAGCTCGTCGCTAATTATAAGATCCTCTTTGCCAGCCTGCTGTGGGATCAGTCCTGCATTTGCAGCAAAGCCTGTCTGATAGACGAGAGAAGCCTCAGCGCTTTTGAACTTTGCTAATCGCTTTTCAAGTTCCATGTGTATGTCCATGGTTCCAGCGATCGGTCGAACTGAACCTGAGCCTGCCCCGTGCGTCTGCACCGCCTTGATCGCAGCTTCTTTCAATCTCGGATGATTGCTTAAACCCAGATAGTTGTTAGAACAGAACATTAGAACCTTTTTTCCGTCAACGTTGCACCATGGCGTGCTTGGACCCTGTAGAACTCGCAGTTTCCAGTCAAGCTCACTCTTAACCAGTTCTTCGTATTCTTCGCGAAGGAATGATGTTGGGTTCCGCATGGCTACCAAGTCTCTTTTCCCTTGTCTCTCACACCTTCTCTTAACTCTTTCCAGCAGACTTGAAGAAGCTCATCATTTAGAGATTGCCTTCGGCGAAGCGTTTCGACAGTTTTTCTGTCATGTCCCTGGTCATTGCGGCTAAATCGTATGTTGGTTTCCAGCCCCAATCCCTGCGAGCTACGCTGTCGTCGATTGACATAGGCCAAGAATCTGCGATCTTCTGTCTAAAATCAGGTTTATACTCACATTTAAAGCCAGGTACATGTTTTCTGACTTCTGCCGCAAGCTCTCCCGCCGAGAAGCTCATTCCAGCCACGTTATAGCTATCGTGACGTTTGACCCTTGAAGGGTCAGCCTGCATTAGGTCCATGGTTGACTTGAGACAATCAGGCATGTACATCATCGGCAAAACCGTGTCTTCGCGCACAAAGCAGACGTAGTGTTTGTTCTTTATCGCTTCATAAAAAATCGCCACCGCATAGTCCGTAGTGCCTCCGCCCGGCAGAACCTCACTACTGATTATGCCAGGATAGCGCAAACTGCGAACATCCACTCCGTATTTAATAGAATAGTAATTGCATAGGAGTTCGCCAGCAACTTTTGAGACACCGTATATGGTTTTGGGAATCAAAACCGTCTCTTGGGGAGTATTAATCCTCGGAGTTGCAGGGCCGAACACTGCTATGGAACTAGGCCAAAAAACCCTTAACAGATCGAGTTTCCTAGTAACCTCCAAAACATTGTAGAGGCTCCCCATATTTACAGCCCAAGCAGATTGAGGATTCTCCTCTCCCGTAGCTGAAAGCACAGCTGCAAAATGATAGATGGTGTCAACGCCGTACTTTCTCACAATTCTTTCAATGCTTTCTTCACTGCCAAGGTCAACATGTTCGAATGGACCTGACCTTGCTAAGGCTTCGCTTGGCTGCCTCTTATGTCCAACCGCAACGACATTGTTGCCACCGTACTTCTTTCTCAGCTCTAGAGTCAGTTCAGATCCGATCTGACCAGTAGAACCAGTTACGAGAATCTTCTTCATCACTCTCGCCGTCATCTGACAACCCCCGTTACATCAGTGCCAAGCAATGTTGAAAGCTTCGGATATAAGAATTTTCAAGCAGAGACAATCTCTGTAACATCGTCAGCATCGCATTTGGTGCCGGCTGAACGTATAGCAATTTGCTATATTGCATCAAAACAGTTTATAGTCGATGAAACAAATCCTTAGTGAATGACAACCGTAAAACTGGGGTTCATCGTCAACCCGATAGCTGGCATGGGCGGCAAGGTTGGCCTAAAAGGAACAGACAACGTCCTGAAAGAGGCCATTGCCAGAGGAGCTGAACCTATAGCACCGAAGAGAGCAACTGAGTTCCTGCAAAAACTAAAAGAAAACTCACTGGACACTAGTATCCAACTGCTATCATGCCCTGGCATCATGGGTGAAAAAGAGGCAGAAGCCGCAAGCTTCAACGTTCACACACTGCCTATGAGAATTGCGGAAGCAACAACCGCTGCAGACACAAGAAATGCCGTCAAACTACTGAAGACGTCAAAGGTAGATTTGATAGTTTTCATTGGCGGCGACGGAACAGCAAAAGATGTCCTAGATGCAATGCAGGGCTCTACCGAGCCCCCGGTTCTAGGCGTACCAGCTGGGGTAAAAATGTATAGCGGCATTTTTGCAATAAATCCTTCAGACGCCGTAGACGTCGTGCTAGCATTCGCTAACTCACAAGCTGAAATAACTGAGTTTGAAATTATGGATGCTGATGAAGAGGCAATTCGAAACGATACTTTAACGGTTAGGCTTCATGGTTTTATGAGAGGTCCTTTTCTGCCGATGCACATTCAAGGAAGCAAAGAAGCAAGCCCGGAAACAGTTGACGAAAGGGACAACCAGATTGCTATAGCGAAGTTCATAATAGAAGAAATGCACCCTGATGAGACGTATATACTTGGTCCGGGAACAACTGTCAAGCGAATTGCAGAATTGCTGGGCACAGAGAAAACGGTACTAGGCGTGGACATTTACAAAAATGGCACGGTCATACTCGATGTGGATGAGAAGACGATTTTGAGAGAAGTAGACGATTGGCAACGTGCCTGTATTATCGTCTCACCTATTGGACATCAGGGAATTCTCTTAGGAAGGGGTAACCAGCAAATAAGTCCAAAGATAATTCAGAAAGTGGGAAAAGGGCGAATAATCGTTGCCGCAACGAAAAACAAGCTTCAAAGCATCGAAGGAGATGTCTTGAGAATTGACACTGGAGAGCCCAAAGTTGATAGTATGCTCAAAGGATATGTTCGAGTTGTAACAGATTATAGAGAATGGCGGCTTGTGAAAGTCGAGTGAACGAGGCTCCGAATTTTCCGGTTCTCACAGGCGCGCGCTCTGGTTAAGACGCTTGTGTATGTCGCATACTGAAGAAATGTTTAATAATTCCCTCTAGCACATTTGTGCGAAGTGGTTGAACATGGGCGATCGCCTTCCACGTTGCTGAATTCTCGCAACACGCAGCCCATATTAGGATCAGCTTTTCACTAGGATTATATTCAACCACAGAAGAGCATTTAGAGAGATAAGATGTCAGAAACAGGAGTTACCGTAAAGAAAGACGAAGACTTCTCAGAATGGTATACACAAGTCATCCTGAAGTCAGGCTTGGCAGACTACGCTCCAGTCAAGGGCTGCATGATCTTCAGAGAAGATTCGTATGCCATCTGGGAAAAAATCCAAGAAATCTTCAACCAAAAAATAAAATCAACAGGACACAGAAACGTCTACTTCCCACTTTTCATACCTGAAAGTTACCTGAAGAAAGAAGCAAAGCACTTCGCAGGTTTCGTTCCAGAAGTTGCTTGGGTCACGATGGGCGGAGATAGTCCGCTAGAGGAAAAGCTTGCAATAAGACCAACATCTGAAACCATCATATACGCGACATATGCAAAGTGGATTAGAAGCTGGAGAGATTTGCCTATCAAGCTGAACCAGTGGTGTAGCGTGGTGAGATGGGAAACAAAAGCAACAAGGCTTTTCCTGAGAACAAGAGAATTCCTCTGGCAAGAAGGCCACACCGCTCACGCAACAAAGAAGGAAGCAGACGAAGAAGCAATGGAAATCCTGAATGCCTACAAAGACGTGATGGAAAGCTACTTGGCAGTCCCGGTTCTCGCCGGAAAGAAAACTGAGATGGAGAAATTCGCAGGTGCCCTCTACACGTTGGCTTTGGAGGCTATGATGCCAGATGGAAAAGCCCTGCAAATGGGAACTTCGCATCAACTTGGACAAAACTTCTCAAAAGTCTTTGGAATCAAGTTCCTCGATCAGAACGAAGAAGAGCAGAACGTTTGGCAAACGTCGTGGGGCTTCTCAACTCGCATGATAGGCGCAATAGTGATGCTGCACGGTGACGATAAGGGCCTAGTTCTCCCTCCAAAAGTTGCACCGACCCAAGTTGTGATAGTCCCAATACCCTACAAAGGTCTCGAAGCTGAACATATAGCAGCAAAGGCCAAAGAACTACATGAGAGACTACAGAAAAACGGCATTGCAGTTGTTCTGGATGACAGAAGTGAATACACCCCAGGCTGGAAATTCAACGAGTGGGAACTGAAGGGAGTTCCAATAAGAATCGAGATAGGTCCAAGAGACATAAAGCAGAAACAAGTTGTTATGGTCAGAAGGGACACGTCCGAAAAAACCGCGGTCAAAGATGAGCAAACAGAAAATACTGTCACACAACTGCTCGACGAAATCCAGAAAAACCTTTTCAGCAAAGCCAAGAGCTTCCTTGAGAAAAGCACAACCACAGTGAAAACATACGACGAGTTCAAAAAAACCTTGGAAAAGAAGGGCGGATTCATCAGAGCATCTTGGTGCTCCAACATGAAATGTGAAGAAAAGATAAAAGAAGAAACAGGAGCGACGATAAGGGTAGTGCCCTTTGAGAGAGAAAGAACTTTTTCAAATTGTGTGTGCTGCGGAGGCCCAGCAAAGGAAGTTGTCTACTTCGCCAGATCCTATTAGGTCAAGCGTACGCACAAAAAATAACGCCAAACCTTTTACCCCCGGTATCATGAAACAACATTCTCATATGTACCCCCTATAAATAGGGGTGTACAAAACGCATGCTTTTTCCCTCTATCAAAAAGGAGCATGGAGAAGAGCACGCGCTAATGCTTCTTCAACAGTTCAACGAGTTCCGGGTAATCTATTCCCAAAGCTTTCACTTTCTCGATTGTGGGTATGCCGTCTTGTGTCCATCCGCGTCTTTTGTAGACCGCGTCTGTCAATCTTTCATACTCCGCTTCGCGATGTTTCCTCAACGCAACTAGCTTCTCTTCCGTTGACTTGCCAGACGGGTCGTAGCCAACTTTTTCGACAAGCTCCTTGTCATAACGGCTCTGGCGACTTTCGTACTCTTCTTCCGCCACGGGCCCAACAGCGCGATACGGTATGGCGTCGTGCTTTCTTGTTCCGAAACCCATTCTCAGGTTGAAAACGCGTTGAAAATTGTACACCCTTTCACTCATCCTGATGATATCATCCGGACTGATTTTTCTCCCTGTGACAGCAGAGAAGAACGCTGCATAGCTTTCAACGTGAGACATCACCTTGGCCGGCTCCTTTGTGCTCTTGTTGTCCTCCGGCACAACGTCATTCCACGGAAGTTTGCACAGACCGTTAAGACCGAACCATGTGCGGAACATCGGGAACCAATACAGGTTCTCGGCTTTCTCCTCGAAAGTCGGCATCAGATTATAGACCATGTCGAGGAAGATCAGCCAAGCCTCGTCATGTTGAGGACCTTTGAGCGCGAGACCGTAGCCACCTTGCTGCGCCAATGACTCTTTAGTCACGTATTCAGAGAACTCCAATCCTTTGGCTTCCATACCAATATCATTCAGTTTATCTTGGCTTAAACCATATTTCTCGGCGAAAATTGCCTTCATTCGTCTTATTCCCTGACCAACTACCAGGCCAAACCCCTCGCCCCTTGCCATTTGATGAACAAGCTCGAGCGCAACGTCCCCATTGCCAAATCTCAGGTCCAACCCGCCCGTTACTTTCTTATCAATCAAGCCTACCTCATAGCATTCCATCGTGAAGGCTATGGCAGTCCCAACTGAGATCGTATCCAAACCATACGTGTCACAATAGAAGTTCATTTCAGTCACGTAATCCGCGTCAAAAACCCCGCAGTTGCTGCCCACTCCTGCTATCGTCTCGTACTCAGGGCCATCTACGAATACTCTGTGGCCTTTGTATGATCCTGTCTTGGGTTCAAAATCCAATATAACATGCGAGCATGCCATTGGACAGCCAACCCAGCAGCCGTCGTACCCTTTGTGGAACTTCTTTCGATAAACTTCGCGCCCTAGCTCGTCAGCTTTTGGGTGGCTGCCATATCTGTAATTGTTCACGGGAAGAAGGTCAAATTCGTTCATGATCGGCACAAGGTGAGTAGTTCCTACAACCGCCATCTGGTTTTGCTTGGGGTCAAGTGCTCTTATTTCTTGACTGTGAGCATTACCTATCTTCTTCACATTCTGTGGGTCTTCCGGACCGTTCGTCTCGACAGTTATTCTGCCTGAGTATTTCACAACGATCGCCTTAATCTTCTTGTTGCGAAGGACAGTGCCTATGCCTCCGCGTCCAGCTTGCTTACATCTGTGAATTTTGCGGGCAATGTCGTACCATGAGAAGTTTAAGCAGCCTAGCAAGGTATGTTCAGCTCCCGGACCTGAAGACACTACGGATATGCTGTTGGGTCTATCACCTGCATACCTCCTTGCCAACAAGTCGATGATCAGATGTGTTTCTGAAGGCAATTCCTTTCCGCTATCAACTTGTACTTTGCCTTCGTCACCGTCTATGAATATAACAGCTTCGGAATCTGCCTTTCCTTGGATTTCGAGCGCATCCCAACCGGCAAACTTGAGGTACGGTCCAAAGTATCCGCCAACATTGGAGTCAATGACCGTTCCTGTTAAGGGTGATATTGAAACAGCCATGCTTTTGCCGCTCCCAGGGTAAACTGGCGTGCCGCCTAATGGGCCACATGCGATACATATCTCGTTTTCAGGCTCGTCCCATCTTATTATTCTGTCTTTAGGCAAAGCATTCCAAAGAAGCCAGAGGTCGAAGCCTCGACCGCCCGTGAATTTGAGTTTCATGTCTTCAGAAACCGGCTTACTGGCTATCTTCATGCTGGAAAGATTCAAGTAAAGTGTTCTATTGCTATAGCCTCTATCGACTTTACCTAGCTTGTACTTGAACTCTGCAAGAACCAATTCTTATGCCTCAAATCTATGTTAAGCAAACTGCACAGGGCACGCAAATAGGCTTTTCGACACACATGCTCGGTTCTGGAATGGTCTAGTCTCTAGTAGGCGACGCTGTCACTGAATAGATTCGGCCAAAAAGGCTAACCCGATAGCGCGTAAAAAGCCACGTACCATGACTAGATTACTAGCTTTTCAGGCTCCACGTTGCGGTTTTTCAAGCCTAGGTCACTAACCTTGAATTTCTTGTCTCCATAGAGCAGGACGTATTCTTCACCGTTGCATAACGATGTGGCAATTCGACCTATAGCATCGCCCTTCAGTATACCACTTCCGCTTGCGCCGCCAACAACCATCAGCCCGTTTTCTTCAAAAACCAGTGGTTGCCCATCAATTGTATTAATTTCGTAAAGCCCAGCAAAGGCGGAAAAAGGTTGACAATCCTTGAACTGCGGAAAGTATTTGACGAAAACCTGGTAGAGCCCGAACCTGTAGTAGTCCTCTTCGGGTTCTGGATCATCCTCGATCTTGAAGGCCCTCGGAAACTCGTCAGCATAAGCTAACCAAAGCGCGTCCTCCTCTGGAGCAGGTCTAATGTATGCAGATGGCTTAGGGAGGATGGTGAAGGGTAGGCAGCCAGCATCCGTGAATTCTTTCGAGAAAAGCAATTTTCTAAGCTGCTCAGTCTTCGCTTTGATCGAAAAGATCTGTCTTTTCTTCGCCTTGATGAAGCATTCTATCCCGAGGGGATCAAGAAGCTGGGGGGTCCATGCGCCCGCAGCAATTATGGTTTTTTTAGCTCTTATAGGACCCTTATTGGTTTTCGCCCCTGTGATGATCGCATCTTGCCAGAAGTAGGGTTCGCCGGGCATTCCGAAGGGTTGGCGTGGCTCTGCAACAATTTCATCCACATGTGTGTTGTACTGAACTTTTCCGCCCAGCCTGAGGAACTCAGACTCGTAAAATTTAACCAGTGAATCAACGTCGATTAATCCTGCTTTTGGGATCAATATGCCCTTGTAAACGTTCCCCAGTCCCATCAATTGGGCCTCTTCATCACCCGCCAAGCTTGTCCTCATGTCGAGCTTCCTTGCCAGCTCATCTTCGCTGTACTCCACATACTTGAAGCCTTTGCCTGCCAAGTCTTTAAGCACCGGGAGCATTCTGTGGTATCCGTCCTCGTCGAAGAACCATAGATAACCAGCCCATTGCAGCTTCAAATCAAATTTCAAGTTATCTTGCACGTGTTTGTAGAACTCTGCGGAGGAATCGGCTAAAGCGAAGTTAGTGCGCGATGCGAACAAGCATCGAAAAGCCGCAGCGCTCTTTGCTGTGCTGCCTTGGCCTGCCGCGCTGAGTTTGTCGACAACCAGAACGTCAAGCTTCGGATTTTCACTCTTAAGGTGATAGGCAGTTGACAAACCTATGATACCAGCGCCTACTATCAGTACATCGCATTCAGTCATATCGTCCCAACCGGATTTCAGATGGCACTACTAAAAAATCAGATGTGATTTAAGCTTAGCTGTTCAGCCGAATTCAAACCACATTGCGAGAGAACGCTTATTTACCTCTAGGAAATATGATTAACACCAATCGCTCAAAATGGGGTAGACGATTTGAACGTGAAAAGAGAGACAAAAGCGATTTCAAGTCTCATCTTGATCTTGATTATCCTGTGCTCCGTAATATTCGGCGCATTAGTGTCTTACATGTGGGTGATGGCAAACTACTATAACATGCCAGAGGACGCAAGTTTACTCGTGGTAGAAAATTTGGAGTTTTCAGTCGCCGATTTCACCAGTTTCAACGTTACAGTTCTTAACCCTTCGAACTCGGCTCTCGACGTAAACATAACCAACTTTGTCCTGCGCGTTGAGACCAAGGGTGAATTTTACGTTGTTCCAAGCACGTATCCTAGCGTCCCATTCGTGATCGCAAGAGGAACTAGACAAAGTTTCAAATGCATGTTAAATTGGAGCAACATGACCGGTAACGTGATAAGAGTCGAACCCGTAGCAGGCTACGCTTCAACAAGAAGCCCCCTGTACAGCTTGCCATACGCAAGCTTGACAGCTACGCCGAATTTCGATGCCACTGAAACCGTAGATTACTTCAACCTGACACTGAACAGCGACCAATATTCCGAAACCAATCTTACAATTTCCGAAATACGAATATTCAGTGACACCATCAATGCTACCACCCCATTGCTTCCATACGTTTTACAGCCAAACACTACTCAAGTGTTCCGATGTTACAGAAACTGGAACGACTTGAGAGGACAGAATGTAACCATAACCGTAAAATCAGCAGAAGGATACGAACTGGACAATTCGACAGGTAACCTTCTAGGAGCCGCCCTTAACATTGCCAACGTAGCGTTTGACTATAGCGACTCAACATACTTCAATATGACGATAGCCAGCTCAGAGGATTCCACGACGGGAGCAACCATAAACGCAATAAACTTGACCCAACAGGACGGGACAACACTTTCAATCAGGAGCAGGTTTCCGCCACTGAACACGCTTTTCAGCACAATAAGGCCAAATCAATCTTTAACCTTCATATGTGATTGGGCATGGACTCAACATCACGACGAAAACATCACAATCAGCGCTTATACTCACCAGGACTTTGTCGTCCAAAACAAGACCGTGAGCACACCAACAGCAATTGTCTGGAACGTGACTGACGTGAATTTCGACCTGAACAATCTAGAGCACTTTACGGTAAACGTAACAAACACGCCTATATCTCTTCACGAAGTAAACATTACAGGAATATTGCTCAACGGAAACAGCACCATTACTGATCCACCATCCGCAATCTTGACTAATGGCAACCAAATGACGTTCAACTGCTCTTTCGATTGGACGAGTTTAAGAGGAAACAACGCTGTTGTTACAGTACTTGCAGATGACGGAACAAACGTTTCCACAAATGTGGCACTGCCAATCGTTGGACTGAAACTCTTGGGTGACAGCTTCGTCTATGGCAGCTTGAATGATCAGTACCCCAACATCACGATTCCGCTCTTAATGCCATACTTCAACGTTACAGTCACGAATTCCAACGGTTCCCTGATTGAAAACCTGACAATAACAAGAATCGTCCTGCAGACAAGAAATGACACATATGAAATAGATTACAACATGACAGTACCCAAGTTGGGTGCTAATGGATACACCCTCAAAAAAGGTGACATAGTAACGATCTTGTGCTTCTGGGACTGGACACGATATCTGACAACAGACCACGTGAAAGTCACTGTTTACACAGCAGAGGGCTTCCAAGCATCACGAACGTGGTAAGTTGTCACTCCATAACATTTATCTCCGTTTCCTGCTCTTAGGCTAAGTTCTGGAAAGTGACTAGCCTTGACTGACGTGAAAGTCACACGAAGAGTCAACGGCATTGAATATGCCATCCGAGACATTGTCCTTCATGCAAAACAGGTCGCAAAGACCGGGAAAAAAATCTTCTATCTAAACATAGGGGACCCCGTCGCGTTTGATTTTGACACTCCACCACACATCAAACAAGCTTTAATAAATGCTGTTGAGGAAGGAGCAAACGCGTACGCTCCTTCGGAAGGTGTACCTGAACTCAGACAGGCAATAGCCCAAAAGGAAAGAAGAGTCAATGGCGTCGAAGTTTCAGCGGATGACGTGATTGTTACTCAAGGAATTTCTGAGGGAATCCAGATGGTTATGGCTGCACTTATTGATGCCGGCGACGAGATTCTTCTTCCTGGCCCAACATATCCGCCCTACATTTCATATGCAAGGTTCTTTGGTGGAAAACCGATCACATACGAAACCGTTGAAAAGGACGGATGGCAACCAAACATTGACGACTTGAGAAGAAAAATCTCAGAGAGAACACGTGGCATAGTAGTCATTAATCCTAATAACCCATCTGGCGCACTTTACGAGGAGAAAATCGTAAAGCAGATATTGGACCTGGGAGGTGAATATGACGTTCCAGTCTTGTCAGATGAGATTTATGATCAGATAATATACGGGAAGAAATTCGTTAGCACTGCTGCTTTGGCTAGTGATGTCCCTGTTGTAGGGTTAAACGGGTTTTCAAAAGCCTATCTGATGACAGGTTGGAGACTGGGTTACCTATACTTCCATGATGGAGAAGGGCGACTCGAAAAGTTGAAACAGGGTGTAGAGAAGGAAACCAGAATAAGACTCTGTGCAAACACGCCAGTTCAGAAAGCAGGAGTAGCTGCTCTAGATGGCCCCCAAGATCACATAAAGGAGACCGTTCAAAAACTCAGGGAAAGAAGAGATTACGCTTGGAAAAGACTGAATGAAATCGAAGGGATAAGCTGCACAAAACCGGAAGGTGCATTCTATGTTTTCCCCAGAATCCATGCAGTAGGGTCTCGATGGAGAACAGATATGGACTTTGCTCTTGATCTCTTGAAAGAAACTGGTGTGCTTTTCGTGCATGGGTCAGGATTTGATCCAGCTTACGGCTCAGGGCATGTTAGAGGAGTGATTCTCCCACCAACTGAAATCCTAGGGCAAGCTCTTGATGAAGTCGAGAGGTTCATGAAAAGGGAGAATTGACTCTTTCAACCTGACCGTTATTAATTGTAGATTGGCGTTCCCTGCTTTGGATCGCAAACCAGTTTTCCGAATTCCTCCATTAGCCTCTTCGTTATCGGCCCTGGTTTCCCACTGTCTATGAGTCTCTTGTTTATCTCCCGGACTGGCACGACTTCGGCAGCTGTCCCCGTGAAGAACACCTCTTCTGCATTGAAAAGCTCATATGGCGTTACGTTCTTCTCTCTAACTTCGTAACCCAGCTTTCGAGCAAGGTTCATTACTTCGTCCGCAGTTATGCCGGGCAACGCGCCCGTGTAGCTCGGCGGAGTAAACAGCTTGCCGTTTTTTACGATAAAAATGTTCTCGGCCACCCCCTCGCATACGTAGCCATTCTTATCAAGGCATATAGCCTCGTCCACGCCACTTATGTTTGCCTCGATTTTGGCAAGTATGCTATTAAGGTAATTGAGCGATTTTATCTCGTGGGACGTTGCATCGACTGGATCCCTCTTAACCCATGATAGCATGGCAGTGACCCCGTTTTGTTTGGCTTCGCCTTTATGCAACGAGATAGTATCGGTTATCACGATTATCGTTGGTTTTGGACATTTTTTTGGGTTCAATCCTAAATCTCCAACTCCACGGGTGACTATCAGTCGGATATACGCGTCCCTCAAGCTGTTCTTGCGCAGGGTCTCTATAACTGCTCGAATCATCTGTTCTCTTGTAATAGGAATTTCAAGCATTATCATGTGAGCTGAACGATAGAGTCTGTCAACATGCTCTTTCAACTTAAAAGCCGTGCCGCTGTATGCGCGGATTCCTTCGAACACTCCGTCCCCGTATAATAGACCGTGATCAAAAACTGAGATCTTTGCCTGCGACTTAGGATAGAACATACCGTCTATGTAAACCTGCAGTTCTTTTTCCAACAGATTACCCTCCAAAGTGCAGAAAGTAGTCTATGAAACTGAGGTTTGATATAGTTTTTGCAAAGAAAAATGGTTCTTAGCTATTGCTAACCGTAGAATTGCGGCCTCTTTGAAAGGTGCTTTGGCAGAGGAAGCGGTCTGAAAGGTTTGCCCTTCGTTTCCAGTTCAATTTCTCTGATCAGCGCCTCAAGCTTCATCGAAGGTCTTCCGCCTGTCTTCCTGTTCCTTATTGGAAGCAGACCTGATTCAATTTCTCTTTGCCCCACGACAACTATGTAGGGCACCCATTCCATCTCTGCCTCTCTGACCTTCTTCTGCAAAGTCATCTGTCGATCGTCAATGTCCACACGGATGCAATGTCTTTCCATTTTCTTAGCCATTTTTTCAACATCTTCGATGAATTTTTCAGATATTGGAATTAGGCGGACCTGCGTCGGCGAGAGCCATATTGGAAGCATCGGTGATTTGCCGCTTTGCTGTTCTCTATAGGCTTTTTCCAACAGGGCATATACGTCTCTTTCAATTGCCCCACTTGGGGAGCAGTGTAAGATCAGCGGATGTTGTTTTTCGCCTTTTTCGTCAACGTAATTTATGTCGTATCTTCTGGCATTTTCAACGTCGATCTGATCTGTTGAGAGTGCAGCGGCCTTATCTTGATTATCTACAAAGTTGAAGTCCCATTTAAGCCTGAAATAAAAGAAAGGTCGCTTCCACATTTCAACTAGCAGCGGCTTGCCAAACATCTTAGCAAGCGAAGCTATGAATCTCTTGTTCTCGTCATAAAAGTCCTTTGTAAAACGTATTGCGGCCTCATAATCATTTTGCGAGAGACCTATTTCCTCAAGAATTTGTGCAGAAAGCTTGAACCTTACTATGAATTCTTTTTTGGCTTGTTCCAAGTCCGTGCAAAAAGCGTGACAGTCAGGCATGCTGAACGCTCTAAGGCGCCTCAGACCAACGACTTCACCGCTCTTTTCGCGTCTGAAACTGTAACGAGTCAACTCGTAGACTTTCAGCGGCATCTGCCTATATGAGAACTGCGCATCATGAACCATTAGAAACTGACCGAAACACGCAGCGAACCTCAGAAAAAGCTCCTTGTCTTCGGATTTCAGCAAGTATTGCCTTGCCGGAAAACGGTTTAAGTAGTCCGCCAAGCTCGGATGTCGAAAATCGTACATTATCGGCGTTTCAACTTCCATCGCTCCGTACTCGACCATCTTGGCGGTGACAAACTGTTCAAGAAGTGATTTGATAAGCCGCCCCTTTGGATACCAACGTATGTTGCCAGGGTCGCTTCCCATTTCGTAATCGGCTATTTCAAGTCTCTTCATCAGAAGCACATGGGGCGGCATTTGTTGGCTGGCTCTCACTTTTGATATTTCATATTTCGCGAATTTTTCGAGGATTTCATGTCCTTTGAAGTCGTAGTCTTCGGCTAGCGTCATTTTCCCGCTCGGTTCATGGATATACCAGAAAGATTCGAGTTTCTCCTCCGCCTTTGCTGCTTCTGAGATGTTGTCTTTTTGCTGTTCTTTATCTTCAAGCTTGAGTGGCAGGTATACTCGGGACTGCTCCGCTAACGGATGCCCTTTTATTGCTATAGTGAATTGTTTGTTCCAGCCAAATGGTGCTCGGTAAGTTTCTATGCCTTTTTCTCTTGCATAGGTTTCAATGGCCTTGATTACTTTTAGAGCCTCGGTTGGCTTGGCCAGATTGCTGCTCAGATGTGCGTAAGGATAAATCAGAATTCGGTTTACCTTCAGCTTCTCGAGAAAAGCTTTGACTTCGTCCACGGCTTTCTGAGCGGTTGCTTTGCTGTCCCCTTCCTCGACAGCCGTAAACAGGACCACTGCTTCATCCAGACGAGTTGCCTTTTTTTCGGTTTCTTCAGCATTAGGTATTTCTTTCTGGATCGGCCTGTACTCGATGAAATCAGAATGTAGCTGCAGTATTCGCATGGGTCATCACTCATTTAGCCTTTGTACCGCATTCTCTCAAGCTGTTTGTCTTTCTTCGTTTTCTTCTTGTACTCCTTATAGTGTTCCTTGCACAGGTAAGCGCGCCTTTCTCCACCAACTTTCAAGCCAGCGGATCTGACCTTATCAGCTGAAATTGAACGGACGGCTTCGCTGCCACAGCCTGAAACGCTGCATTTGACACCCTTGTCAACACGTCCCAATGCCTAAATCTCCAGAGTTCTTGTTGCAATAGAATATGCGTCATTGCTTTATTTCTTTTTCATAGAGTTCACGTGCTCTCTGATATACCTGTGGTTTGTCACCGAAGAATGTAGGTCCGATACCTTCAACAACGAAAGAAGCAGTGGCAGCTCCTACGCATGCGCACCGCAGAACGTTCTCGTCATTAATGTATTCAGCCAGAAAACCGCCCATAAAAGCGTCTCCAGCCCCAGTTGGGTCAACAAGCTTAGCAGGCTTGACCGCGGAAATGTCGTAGCGGGCTTCTCCTGTGGAGAGCACCGCGCCTCTTGAGCCTAGAGTGACAATGACGACGCCAACTCCGCAATCATGAACACCTTTTATGGCTGAATCTAGATCAGCCATGTCGGTCACGGCTTTGATTTCGTCCAGCGATGACTTGTATATGTCAACGAGCCCCAGTATTCGCTTGTCGTTCAACACACCTTGAGTTACCTCTCCCCTTTCGTCATAATCCCGCACAAGTCCCTGCGGGTCGAAAGACAAAAACTTACAGCAAGCCCTTAACTTCTCAACGACGTCATACGTCACCTCACTAGCTATTGGAGAAATGTGAGTAGCCAGTGCTTTCAGGTTCGAAGGCACATCATCACTGGTCAATGGAGGGGCTTTGCTTTTCAGGAATAGTATTCGGTTCGACAGGTCGGAATTATACTTCAACTCAAAACGGGTGGTTTGAGCACCTTCGACTCTTGCTACCCCGCGCAAGTTGACGTGTTCCTGCTCGAGCCACCATGTGTAGGCTTGAGGAAAATCTCCTCCAACCTTGGACACTATTGCTGCATTTGCTTCCAAATGGCTGGCGGCAAGCGAAGCGTAAGCAGCAGAACCGCCCAAGACAATGAACGGCGTCTGTCGAGATGGGAGGAAGATTGAGTCTATGCTCAAGTGCCCTACTGAAATGACATCGAACACCTTAGGATTAGCCTCCTATGATAATATTGCAGGAAACTCAACTTAAGTTCCACTGCTGCCTGTTCTGCCGAGGTCATACGCTTGCGCACGAGGCTCGTATTGCCGAGGAAAGATTGTTCGTCGTACCAATAGAGAGAAGCACTGTAACGAAATCTCCACGAATGGCTTACTGTAGTCTATGCCATCAAAAGTCATTAAGCCTGTGATTGAAGCAGAAGAATGGCCTTAGCCAGATCTCCCCCACTTTCTTCAAGCGCCTTCCTTGCTTCTTCCAAGCCTTTCCCGGTTTGATCCGCCACAAGTCTAACATCCTCTTCGCCTACTGTTGTTATCATTTTGTGTTCAGATTCCTTCTCGGTTATTTGTCCGCCTGCAACTTGAAACATCTTCTGCCCTTGCACTTCAAGTATTGAGACTTCAGGTTCCTTGATTATTATTTCTTTACTACTGGTCTTGATGATGACTTCTTCAACATTTTCAACGGCGTTCATGTTTAAGCCCATGCGTTGCATCATGCGTTTAGCTTCTCTAGGATTCATGCGTCCTCGCAAAGAATCACCTTGCAGACACCTACAGTTTGTTATTCAAATGCTATTATACTTAACCTTCCTGGGTTCCACGTCTAGTCTTGACCGCAACGCCGCGTTTGAAAGCCTTCATCTCTTCGCCTGACAACAATGCACGACCAACAGCAAGAACCTCGCGGCTCTCATCAATGACTATGACCTCATCTTTTGCACGAATCTCATTATCCGCCTCAACAACGTGAACGGCAAAAACATCACTCCCACCTGCCACAAACTCTGAGACACCGTTTTTGGCCATGACGAGACACTCGGTCGAACGCTCAGCAATCCGCTTCGCACCAGCAATGCTTAGAGAAAACAAGCCATCTGTTGGACGCATAGTTACCAGGCGTTTATCATCCAAATAAACGTACCGGATACGACCAGTTCGCCGTGAGCGGATGATCTCCACTTGCTTAGGAAATAGGGTTTTGCCTACTCCTCTTCCAAATTGATAATCTGCGACGCTTCTAATCCTTTCTAGATCGTTTTCCAAGAACTGCACCGTTACGGATCACGTTGTTTTCGACAACTATAAACATGACCACAATATTAAAAGCAGTTCAGGTGCGTGCTGACATTTGCGTTGTGAAGTCTGCGGACGAAGAATCCATGGGAAGTCTTACAAAGTCATAATCGAAGGCGCAAGATTAACTGTATGTGACGACTGCTCCAAACATGGAAAGCTTACGTGGGAAGAAGAACTCAAACCTAAAGCAGTCATGAAGCCTAGAGCGATAAAACCCCTCCTGCGAGTGCAGAGCAGAGCTCCTGTGTCGCCTCCGCCTGACTCGACTTTTGAACTTGTCGAGAATTTCGACGCAAAAATCAGGCAAGCGAGAGAAAAACTGGGCCTTTCTCACGATGATTTGGGCAAAAAACTGAATGAAAAAGTCTCACTGCTCAGGAAAATCGAAACCGGAAAAATGACTCCGAACAATCTTCTCGCCACAAAACTGGAGCATGTGCTAAAAATCAAGTTAATTCTTCCAACATCAGAAGAAAAGGTCAACGTTCCACCGTCAAAGGTGGCTAAGCCAATCAACCGCGAAGTCACCTTGGGAGATCTGATCAAGCTAGAAAAACAGGATTTGAAAGGTAAGGAGGACACTGCTGAACGCGCGCGATCATAGTTCAACGACGAGAAAACTTGGAACCGTCAAGCCTAGACGAGCTAAAAAGACTGGCTGAATCAGCCGGATATGAAGTTGTAGGCCAAATGGAGCAGACCAGAAGCTCAGATCCACGCTATCAGATAGGCGCCGGCAAAGTAGATGAACTGGCTCAGCTCGTGGAGGCAACGGAAGCGGGCAAGGTGATCTTTGACAATCCGTTGAGACCGCTTCAATGCTACAATCTAGCGAAAGCCACTCGTATTGAAGTGATAGACCGTTTCCAACTGATTCTTGAAATATTCACGAAGAGAGCTACGACAGCCGAGGCGCAGATGCAGATCAAACTTGCCAAGCTGCAATACGACTTGACACGGGCGAAAGAAACAGTTAGACTGGCAACGAAGGGAGAGCAGCCCGGTTTCATGGGTCTGGGTTCATATGAAGTGGACGTCTACTACGAAAGTGTTAAGAGAGAAGTTCATGCCATACGGAGAAAGCTCAGGAAAATAAGGGAAAAGAGGGTCTTACACCGCAAAAGAAGGGCAGAGCTGGGGTTTTCAACGATCTCTCTTGCAGGATACACTCATTCGGGAAAAAGCTCGTTGTTCAACTCCTTAACAGAAGAGAGAGTTCCTGTTGATAATGCTTTGTTCACGACTCTTTCCACAACGACGAGACTTGTGGAGTTTTCAAAAAGAAAATTTCTTCTAATCGACACGGTGGGCTTCATAGATCGCCTGCCACTCATGTTAATAGAAGCGTTTCATTCCACGCTTGAAGAGACCATATACTCAGACCTTATACTGCTCGTGATAGATGTCAGCGAATCACTTGCTCTCATCGAAAAGAAACTTACGATCTGCCTAGAAACAATAGAGCGTATTGGAGCCTCAGGCATACCCATCGTGACAGCCCTGAACAAAATTGATTTGCTTTCGGAGGCGGAAACTGAGCGGAAAATTTCAGATCTAAGAGGATGGGTGCAGAATCCCGTGCCTATATCTGCGCTCCACAGGACTAACCTTGAGCAATTGAGGCAGGCAATGTTGAGAACGCAAAAAGATTATGTTCGGGCCTCATTCGTCATCCCGCTGACAAACGAGTCTATGCCGTTCATTTCATCGCTTTTCAGAAGTGCTGATGTGCAAGCAATAGAATATACGGAAAATGCCGCGCACGTAGTTTTCGAAGCTAGCGTGGAGTTTGCGGAGAAAATAAGAAACCGCGTGGAAAAACTCAATGGAGAGTTTGAGAGGAATTAGCAAGGAAACGCGTGTGTTGAGAGTGGTGGTTCTCCGGTGGGGACATAGGCCTCAGAGGGACATTAGACTGACTGCACATGTCGCGCTGACGGCACGTGCATTAGGGGCATCTGGCATCATACTTTCAGATATTGAAGACAGGAGAATTCAAGAGACTATTGATAAGGTGACAAGAAGTTGGGGAGGCAAGTTTTTCCTCGAAATGGGAAGACCGTGGAAAGAAGCTGTGATGAAGTGGAAAAAGAAAGGTGGAATAGTCGTGCATTTGACTGCTTATGGGGAAAACATTGAGACAAGCAGGGTGCTGGAAGACATCAGGAGTTCTGCAAAAGACGTCATGCTCATCATTGGAAGCCAGAAGGTTCCGAAGGAGTTCTTCTCAGAAGATGTCAGCGATTTCAACGTTGCAATAGGGAATCAGCCTCACTCTGAATGTTCAAGTGTGGCCATTTTCCTGGATCGTCTTTTCAAGGGGAAGGCTTTGGCGAAGAGCTTTGAGAATGCGAAGATCAGGATTATTCCTCAAAAAAGGGGGAAGAGAATGGTGCAGAATCGATTGTGAATGGGTAAAGAGATTTAAATCAAGGCTTGGAAATATATATTGTAGAGTTACGTGCCAGCTAGTGAAAGCAAAAGGATTGTTATGTTGTCTAACATAGATGATGCAACGTTGGCTAAAGTTGCAGAGGCGTTTGGAGAGGAGGATGCTGTTAAGCTAATTGAGATTCTTAAGGGTTCTGAGGAGATTACGGATGATGAGATTGCGAATAAGACGAGTATAAGGTTGAATTCTGTTCGTAAGATTCTTTACAAGCTTTATGATCATTCGTTGGTGAGTCTGAGGAGAACGCGGGATCCGACGACTGGATGGTTCATATTTCATTGGAGGCTGCAGCCGGATCAGCTTGAGGGCTTCATATTTAGCCAGAAACGGCAGGTTCTCGAGAAACTTGATATTCGCTTGGCGTATGAGAAGAATCATGATTTTTACTTCTGTTATAATGCTGGGTGTAAACGGGTTCCGTTTGAAGAGGCTGTGGAACTGGTGTTTCGGTGCCCTACGTGTAACAAGGCTCTGATGCATTTTGACAATGGGAAAATGCTGAGCGCTTTGTCGAAGAGGGTTAATCAGCTAAGGAAGGAGCTTGGTGAGTGAAAGGCTTCCGTCGCGGGTGCAGGCACTGCGGATTCTTAGGCAAAGTGGATGTCCGAGAAACGTTGTAAGGCACTGCGTAGTAGTGGCTGAGTTGGCTGTTGAGATTGCGGAAGCTTGCAAAAATAGGAGTTTGAATGTTGATTTGGAGCTTGTGGAAGTCGGGGCTCTTCTGCATGATGTTGGGCGTTCTAGGACTCATAGTGTGCATCATGCGGTTATTGGGGCGCGGATTGCAAGATCGCTTGGTTTGCCGGAGCAGGTTCAGGCGATTATTAAGAGGCATGTTGGGGGAGGTATTTCGGCGAGAGAAGCGAAGAGGCTTGGGTGGCCGAAGGATGTGTATGTTCCGCTGACGCTTGAGGAGAAGATTGTGTCGTATGCGGATAAGCTTATTGAAGGTTCGCGGCGGGTGCCTATTGAAAGGACTATGGAGAGTTTTGCTCATGAATTGCCGCCGTCTGCTGTCGAAAGAGTGCGTAGGCTGCATGAGGAGATGGTGGCTTTGGTTGGCGATTGTGAATGCTTGCCTTGACGCTGCAGGTTAAAGCCTACGCTAATGCTCAATTAACGCTGGTTAAGGAGCTTTTGGAATCAGCCCTTGAGGGGTTGAAGGCTGACTTACAAGTTCGGGGCGTGACTTCTCGCAGGTGGGTTCAGGTGACTGTTTCAGGCGAGGATGAGAATATGGCGGCTAGCTTTCTTGCTCGTGAGTTTGGCCAGTGCCCTGAGCGGCTGGACTCGGTGCATAGGTTTTCAACGTTGAAGGGGCGGGTTAGGGGTTTGGGCGATAGTAAGGCTGAGGTGCTTGTTGATGTGGGTATTGTTTCGCCGCGCGTGGTTGATGCTGTGTTGCCTCTGGCTCAGCTGCAGGCGCAGCTTGTGGATGGGAGGAAAGTTGCTTTGGAAAAGATTTCGCGGCTGTTTGGCCTTTGTGAAAATCTGCCGTTGACTGTGAAGGTTACTGGCGTAAGTGAGGAGGAGAGGGTGGTTGAGGCGATGCTTGCGGAGAAGCAGTTGATGTCGTTTCGGGGTTGGACTTTGTCGCTTTTGGATAGATTGTTGGTTTTCGGGGTTCCCGTTGGGGATGTTGAGTCTGCGCTTGAGAGAGCTGAGTGTGGTCGTGATGTGGTTGATGTGGAGTCTTTGGGGTTGTTCGAGCATGCGGTCGTGTGCAAGCTTGGGACGGATGCGGCTGGGTTGATTCCGAGGATTGGCAGGCGCCTGAGGCGTGCGAGCTTTTCCGTGTTTAACCCGAGGAGGATTTTGGAGTTTCTGCCCGATGGGTCAACCATGTTTGCTTCCCAGCACGTGAGGTGACTGCGTATACAACTGTGCTTGGGCGTGTTGGGGCGGTTTTGAACTGGCGTGCGCCTTTTTCTTTCCTCGCATGAAGAATTTTCAGAGAGGCAATTCCTTAAGAAGCCCAACGCGCTCATCCGGAAAAGCAGGTCTTCCTAGAGTCCTCTTCTCGCTGGGCGGGGTCAGTGCTGCTTTTCGTATTTTCATAGTGAGTTTCAAAGAAACCGTGTCGTTGGGCTCGCTTGTTCAACCAGCTCTTCAAGTTTTGAATGTTGAAACGCGCTTTCTCATGTTGGCTGAAGGTAGTAGATCAGAAGTTTCTTTCCATTTCTGTTTGGAATCACTATGCCGCAAAACTTGGCGTTCGTGTGCTTGTGTTCTTTGGATGGGCCTGAGTCGTATGGTCAGTGCTGTTTCGAATCGTTCTGCGGGGTTGCGGTTCGTCCGTTGGGGTCGTGTAGTGCTTGTGTTCTTTGGGGTTCTTTGGGCTTGCCGCGTTGAACCTGCGTGTAGATTCCTGTATGTTCGAAATGCGTCTTTTCATGTTGGCTGAACGTCTTGCTTTGGGAATCACTGTGCTGTTTTTTTTGGAATCACTATGCGTGAAGGCTTGTTTTTCGCTGGTTTTTTGGATTTCAGCTTGAAGCAGGGCGTATTGCAAAGAACGATGGTTTGCCATATTGGTTTTGTGTTGTTGTGATCTTTGTGTCTTGCTGGTATGTGTCCATTGCGTTTTGTGTGCCGTATTGTACTCTGGCTTGGGAGTGTCTTGTAGTGTTTGACTTGTGTTTGAAGCTTTGAGTGTTGGAGTGGGATTCTTCATTTTGGGAAGGGTTGCAGTGTCGTGACGGCTTTTTTTTCTGCGCGCGCGGGCTGGTTTTCTGATCAGTTGCGAGGAGCGGTTTTTGTCATACGGGTCATAGTGTTCTTTGAATGTGCTTTTCAAGGTTATCTTGGCGTTTTCACGTTTTTTGTGGCGAGCGTGTGTTTGTCGCAGATTCTGTGAGGAAGTTTAAGGTTGGAGGGAGCTGGTTTGTGCCCAGAAGCTTTTTGAGTAGTCGCTTAGGACGTTGTTGTAGATGGTTTTGGTTTGTTGGGCTATTCTGTTCCAGTTGTATTTTTCTTGTATTTTCTTGTATGCGTTGGTTCTTAGCCAGTTTGCGTAGCCGTCGTCGGTTATTACTTTGGTTATTGCCCATGCTAGTGAGTCTGGGTTGTTGGCGTAGGCTTTGACGCCGCTTACGTCATGTTCAACGATTTCGGATAGGCCGCCTGTGTCTGAGACTACAACTGGGCTCTTTGCCGCCATGGCTTCGAGAGCTACTATGCCGAAGGGTTCGAAGAGGGAGGGAACGACGGAGACGTCTGCGCATATTTGTAGTCTTCTCAGCGTGTCGTCGTCTAAGAAGCCTGTGAACACTACTTTGTTGGCGAGCCCTGTGGCTTTTACGATGCTTGAGAGCTGGTCTTTCATGTAGCCGTTGCCTGCTATTATGAATTTGGCGTTTGCTTTGGCCAGAACTTTCGGTGCGGCGTTGACAAGAACGTGAACGCCTTTCTCGTAGACGAGTCTGCCTACGAAAAGCACGATTTTTTCCTCAGGCAGGGCGAATTTGCTTCTGAACTGGCGCATATCTTCATTTTCGTATTTTGAGTAGATGTCGTAGTTTACGCCGTTTGGCACCATTATAAGTTTGTCAGAAGGTAGCCCGAAGGCCCATTGTACGTGCGAGACCATGTAGTCGCTGCAGCATATCACTTTCCAAGCTTCATATGTGAGCCATGCCTCGGTTTCATGGATCATCCTTTCATAGTCAAAATGGATTCCGTTTCTACGCCCGGTCTCTGTAGAATGGATTGTGGCAAAGAGTGGCTTCCTGAAAACATGCTTTAGACCTATTGCCGCAGTTGCGACAAGCCAGTCATGAGCATGGATAACGTCGACCTTTCCGCCTAAGCTGTTGATCAAGCCTGCTGCTTCCTTCTGCATGTTGACATTCATCAGGTAAACCCATGTTGCGAAGTCAGGGGACGGATTCTTGTAAGAGTCGATCCTGAAAACCTCTACTCCGTCAACGACTTCGTGTTCTGGTGCTCCTGGGAAATCGCACGTGACCACGTAGACCTTGACACCGCTTCTTGCTAGGCTTCCTGATAGGTACTTGACGTGTTGGGAGATGCCGCCGATGACTCTTGGCGGAAACTCCCAAGACAGCATCATCACGCTTAGGTCTCGACTCATTAGGAGCTTCCACCTTGTGCAACGTTTTTGTAGGTTTCCAGTATATCGTCGATCCAGCTTGCAGAGTCTGGCTTGATTACCGTGATTTTCTGAGCTGGCACCTTGTAAAGCCTGATAACCTCATCTTTCATCCACTCTGATTTGACGATCAGCCTTTTCGTTTCTTGCATTCCAAGCCACTCAATACTTTTGATGGCCATGTTGAAGGGCGAGTTTGCCCCGTGGGAGCGGTGCTCCTCTAAGCTTTCAACAGAATAAATGAAAGGCATATTCATAGCCTTCTTCAAAGTCACCGCGGCTGGGATGAAATGCCAATCATAAATGTCAATCAACTCCACTTGTTTGCCCACATCGTAGTAGACGTTTGCAGCCACCCTTTCGACCTCCTGGTTCAAAGTTAAAACCCAAGTGAGGACTCCGATGTGGGTATGAACAGGATTCGTCACCAAGATGGTCTTAACGCCGTCCGAATTATCATGTCCTCCTGTCAGGAAGTCGTGGTAAGTTACAACGTAGACTTCGACTTTGTTTTTGACAAGCTGGGCTGCAAGCTTCTTCACGTAACCTGCAAGCTGCCCGACCATTCTCGGCGGATATTCCCATGAAAGAATTACGACACGCATCAGGTCTTCACTACGTGAAAAGCGCAGAAACCCTGATTATCCCGCTTCCCGTCAAATAGTACCGCTTCTTTCCTTCGCTATCCATGAAGCTCTCAGCAAAGCCTTCAGCCTTGTAGCCGTCCAAGATTCTCTCCAACTCGGCTAAATCAATCTGCATTACCTGCGACACCTCCTCGCTTCTTCTTGCCAGATCAGGAGCAGTGGCGCACAAGTTATGCAAAGTCTGCAGAATCTTCTCTGAAAGTGGAAGTTCCTCTCGCAACATTTCACACCCCAAAGCACGATACCCAACTACTCTTCATGTCTTGTTCATATAAAAGCATACACAAGAAGCACGCGTTGTCAAGCTGTCAATCTAGCCAAGATTGTTCGGAACATTTCACAGCAATAGCGTCAACTTCGAACCCTGATGCATAGATTCACCTTCTTCAGAGCAATCTATAACGAGATGAGCATCAGACACCAAAAGACCCAATTCGAAAGGTTCCTTAAAGAAATGAGCATAATCTAGCTTGTAACATCTAGTTCCAAGTCAAGGAATGCGCGCAGATAAACCTGAACCATGAACCGATGTTGCATGGGTGCCTGTTCATTTTGTGCAATTGAAGCCGATTGTTGAATCAGGCGCTATTCCACAAGCAATAAGAACATAGTATCTAATAGTGCTATATTGAAAGGGTAATGTGAGAGGTCTTCTTGACATCTCTTGAGCGTGATCGTGTTCCTAGTCCTCGTCCTATTGCAGTGAAAGAGGTTCCGCTGGTCGATAGAACTGAAGAAATGAATGTGTTGAAGGAGGCTGTCTACCGGGCGGTTCACGGCGAAGGTGGTCTTGTGTTCATTCATGGCGAGGCTGGGATTGGAAAAACGAGGTTAGTCAGAGAGCTTGGTGCTTATTCACGGTCACGTGGAGTGCAGGTTCTGTACGGCAGATGCCCAGCATTGTTCAGAATGGACGGTGTTCCTCCCTACGTTCTGTGGAAGGAGGTTATCAAGGACTATTTGGAAGCATGTAATCCAGAGCAATTGTTCAGGGTTGTTGGGTATTATCCGGCAGAAGTTGCTAAGCTAGTGCCAGAGATTAGTCAGAAGCTTAGAGCAATTCCTCAGTCATTTGCGATAAGTCCTGAGCAGGAGCAGAACAGGCTCTTTGAAGCAGTCTCGCAGTTTGTCACAAACATTTCCAGAGAGACTCCTTTGCTGGTGGTTCTTGATGATCTACAATGGACCGATCCGTCCTCGCTTCTGCTACTGCATTATCTGGCCCGTGGCGTGCAGAAGACGCCTTTGCTTCTTTTAGGGGCTTATCGCAGTACTGACATTGATGCTAAGCATCCATTGTCTCCAGTTCTGACGGAGTTGAATAGGGAGCGTTTGCCTCAATCGATTCAGCTGAAGCGAATGTCTCTCAGCGATGTTTCAGAGATGATCAAAAACATCTTGGAGCAGGAAGACGTTCCGGCAGAGTTCTGCACGCTTGTCTACGAGAAGACAAAGGGCAACCCGTTCTTCGCTGAGGAGGTTGTGAAGTCTCTGAAGGAGGAGGAAGTAATCTTCAGAGATGGTAACAGATGGGAGTTCAAAAATGTTTCAAAAATCGAGTTTCCAGAGACCGTCAAGAGTGTCCTAAAGACCAGGTTCAGTAGACTTGACGATGAATGTCAGAATGTTTTGACTTTGGCTTCCTTTGTTGGAAATGATTTCACTTTGGAGGCAATGTGCGCCCTCACTGGCATTGAAGAGAATAAGCTTCTTGAATTGATGGACAGGATGCTCAAAACCGGCTTGATTAAGGAGAGAGAAGTCCGGGGAGAAGGCATCTGTTCTTTTGCCGACATACTGGTCAGAGATGTTGTGTATGAAGAAGTCAGTCTCCTAAAGCGAAAAAAACTTCACGGAACTGTGGGATGCGCGCTTGAAAAGGTCTATGCTAAGAAAATTGATGAGCATCTTGGAGAATTGGCCTCCCACTTTCTTGAGGGCGGAGACAAAGAGAAGGCTCTTGACTACTTTTTGAAGGCTGCAGACAAAGCTGCAAAGATATATGCAAATAGCGAAGCTAGTTCCTACTTCCAGTCTGCTCTCAAGCTTCTTGAAGAGAAAGAAGGTGAGCTTCAAAAAAAGGGACATGTTCTTGAAAGGCTTGGAGACATCAAAAACCTCGTTGGGGAATATGACGCTAGCACAAAATACTGGAACGAAGCACTACTATTGTGTAATCAGCTGTATGAAAAGGAAAAGGCTGCCAGGCTTCATCGTAAGATTGCAAATCTCCTTTGGGACAATAAAGGTGAGACGGCGAAGGCTGAGGAGCACTACGACAAGGCTTTGGGTATTCTGGAACATGAGCCGGAAAGCGGTGAGTTGGCAAGTCTTTACGAGGATATGGCGCACATGTATTATCGCACTAAAGATATGACCAAGGCTCAGTCCTTAGCTGAGAAAGCCCTCGAACTTGGCAATAAGCTGAACAACTATGAGGTTATGGCAAATTCATACGTCAGCTTGGGAACAGTCTTTAACAGAATTGGAGACAGGAAGAAAGCCATTGAATGCCTCGAAAGAGCTCTGAAAATAGCAATTGACAACGGGCTGATGGAAGCAGCGTTGCGAGCGTATAACAACATTGCGGTGGCGCTTCCCACAGAAGAGACTGAACGAGGGAGAGAAAGCATCGAGAAAGGATATGATCTGGCCAAGAAGATTGGGGATATTCGTTTTCAGTCTCTTATGGGAGCCAACATTGCGTGGTATGATTTCGGCATAGGTAACGTGAAGAAAGCTCTTTCATTGGCGGAAGAGTCAGTTGCATTGGACAGAAAATCTGGCAACATGGTCAACCTTTCTTTCTCTATAGGCACTCTTGCCTTAGCTCATCTAGTGTTGGGAGATTGGGACAAATGCGAGAAATACCTTAAGGAGAAGATTGGTATCACTGAGAAGTTGAACGATATTGATCAGATTGCCAGCAGTTACATATGGCTTGGGTTTCTCCATTTCATCAAAGGGGAATACCCTGAAGCAAGAGCTTTGTATGAAAAGGCCTATGAGGTCGATGAGAAAGCTGGTTTAAAGTCTAGTCAGATGTGGGTGTCAACACATGTTATCTGGATGTCTATAGAGCTTGGAGAACTTGAAAAAGCCAGCAACCTGCTTGACAAGGTGTACGAGTTCGCCTCGAATGTGAAGGATAAAGAGCTTATTGCTTGGGCGGATGCTCGAAAAGGCATGATGTTTCGCGCACAGAAAAAATGGGAAGATTCCATCCAGCATTTCGAGAAGAGCATTCGGGAGCTTGAGGCTTTAGGAACGAGGCAGTACAATGTCTATGCCTTTGCACGAATGTTCCTCTATGAATATGCCCGTGTGTATTTGGAAAGAAACCAACCGGGCGACAGAGAAAAAGCCTACAACCTTCTGAACCAAGCCTTGGAAATGTTCCAGAAAATGGGTGCCGAAAGAGAGATCGAGAAAACGACAAAATTGATCGAGGTTTTGCAGCTTCCTCACACGCAGATCCGTGAAGGAACAGTCAGCTCAGAAAGTCTTGAGTGCACTGATGTGCAGAGCAAAATCATAGCTTCGCCAAGGGAATTGAAAGTCGGTGAGAGTCTTGAGTTGGAAATAGAACTTACAAACACACGCAAAGAAGGGGTCATTCTGCTAACCAAGATAATAGAAGTCGTTCCAGAAGGTTTCGTAATAGCAAAAAAGCCTGAATTGTATCGCATGGAAGGAGATTGTCTCAACATGAAAGAAAAAAGGCTTGATCCGCTAGGAAGGGAGGAAGTGAAGCTTGTTCTGACGCCAAAGATTCAAGGCACGTTCCAAATAAAACCGGAAATATTGTACATTGATGCTAATGGCAAGGAGAAAACCCTTGAGCCTAAGCCAATAAGCATAACGGTTAAGGAACTGGGAATCAAGGGCTGGCTCAAAGGAGAAAGATAAAGGCTAAATCAGTTTGCGGAATCCTTTTCGTGTGCTAGTACAATTCTCTTTTCCAGATGTTGTGGTGGCATTGGCTCCAGCAGTAGCGCGTGCCAATCGTACATCTGTTGTTGATCATTCTTCCACATCCGTATAAAAACGGGGTTTGCTAAAGATAGTGAGGGGCATCTGACAAAGGCCATAACTCGGCGCGAAACCCAAGGAAGCATCATAGATTTTGTTTGGCAGCTCAAGAAGGATGGATTAAGCGACATAACCATTAGAAACTACTCAAATTCTCTCAAAAGATTGGTTGAAGATGGAGCAGAATTATCTAACCCTGAATCGGTTAAGGCTGTTCTAGCATTTCAAAAAGAGTGGAAGAACTCTACCAAGTTATTGATGGTTGCATCTTATCAGAAATATGCAATTCTTAATGGAATACGCTGGAATCCACCAAAGTATGAGGTCAACAGAAAGCTTCCATTCATTCCTCTTGAAAGAGAAACAGATGAGCTTGTTGCATGTTGTGGCAAAAAGATGAGTGCCATTCTGCAGCTACTTAAGGAGACAGGGATGCGCATAGGCGAAGCTCTCGGGTTGGAATAGGCTGATGTGGATTTTGAGAAGAGGATAATCATCCTTAACAACCCAGAGAAGCATGGCAATCCTAGAGCGTTTAAAATGTCTGAAAAACTCATGTCGATGCTCAATAGGTTACCGAGAGATAGCAGCAAAGTATTTGCCACCTCATAGCGCACCACTATCAACAATAATGCACAGAGGAAGAATGCTACAAGGAAGCTGGGTAACCCAAGGCTACTGAGGATTCATTTTCATACGCTGAGGCATTGGAAAGCAACGATGGAATATCACAGAACCAAGGACATTCTATACGTGATGAAGTTATTGGGACACAAGAACATCGCTAATACGTTAATTTACACACAGCTGGTAGAGTTTGAAGACGATGATAAATATTGCACAGCTGTTGCCAATAACGTTCACGATGCCAGAAAACTTCTAGAAACTGGTTTCGAGTACGTATGTAGCCACAAGTATGAGATGCTTTTCAGAAAGAGAAAATAGCGCGCGTAGATTCTCATTAAAATTGCTGCGCAGATTAGGTATATAAAGTAAGAAGCATTTAGAATGTTCTTTGTGATTGAAACATGCCGATCTCAATCGATGAATTGTTTAGCATTCCGTTGATCTATTGGATCGATCTTTCTCCAGATGGAAGAACGTTACTCTACTCTTCGAACGCCTCAGGAGCAGCTCATCTTTATATTTCACAGATGAAGCACGGCTCCAAACCGAAACAGATTACGCGTGGAAATGACCCTATCACGCGGGGATTTCTGTCGCCTTCTGGGACCCGAGTGTTGTATCTCCAGGACAGGGACGGGAACGGATTGTACCATCTGTTCTTGACGTCAACAGACGGGACAAAGACCAAGCGAATCACCAAGAAACCCTGCAGTACATGGGATGCTTGTTGGGATCCAAGCGGAAATGAGATTGCTCGCAGTTACTCGACTAAAAATTCTTGTGGGATCGAAGTTTTCAATGTGAAAACGGGCGAGCGTTCCATTCTGAGAGAGCAGAAAGCACCTCTCTTCAATGTTGTCTACTCTGACGATGGCAAGTGGATTGCGTGTACGGAATACGGAGGAGGTAAAGACCCAAGAAACATGCAAGTGACTGTTTTGAACAGAAACGATCCCAGAGATGTGATTGACTACAAGTTCAAAGACGGATCAAGGGAGTTCCTCCCTTCATGGTCTCCTGATAGCAGGAAATTGGCGTTTCTGAGCGATTCAAAGGGGAAAAACCAGGTCGCCATTCAGGATTTCAAAGGCACTGACTGCCAATTCCTGCCGCTCAAAGAAGGAGAAGAGGCGGATGATTTCCAAAGCTCGTGTTGGAGTGCCAAGAGTGATGCGGTGTTTTATGCAGTAAGTAAGTATAGTCGAACATGCCTCTACGAGCATCCATTAAACAGAGAGAGAATTGTACTCCCGTTCCCAGATGGTACGATTGTGTTTTTCAAGGTCAGTAAAGACGCCAAAACTGTCGTAGCTCTTCATTCTTCCATGTCATCGCCTAAGTGCATCTACCTGAACAAGATTGGTTCCAAAACCATCAGACCCCTCACATCGCGGAAATACAAGGTGAATCTAGCCAAACTCTCTAAGCCTAAGGCTGTGTGGTATGAATCGTCGGACGGACTCAAGATTCAGGCATGGTATTTGCCAGCGGGTCATGGACGAGTTCCGCATCCAGCGGTGGTTTGGGCTCATGGTGGTCCTGGAGTGCAAACCTATGACGCGTGGCCGTGGTACCTGCAATCAATTTCGCAAAGCGGGTTTGCCGTTTTGGCTCCGAACTTCAGGGGATCGACAGGATATGGAGCGGAATTCCGCAATATGAACCTGTCTGATGTCGGTGGTGGAGACTTAGAAGACGTAGTTGCAGGCGCCAAATGGCTCGCCAAACGACCTGAGATCGACAAGTCAAAGATTGCGATCTTCGGCCAATCCTATGGAGGCTACATGACACTGATGGCACTTACAAAGAGACCTGAAGTCTTCGCCGCAGGCGTCGCCCTTGTGCCAGTAACCGATTGGCTGGAATTGTACGAGTTGGATGATGCCGCTCTTCGTAAAAGCGATGAGGAGCTTTTTGGAGGACCCCCTGAGGAGAAAGGAGAACTCTACCGTGATAGGTCACCAATCAACTTTGTCTCAAATATCAGAGCACCAGTCTTGATTAAGGCTGGACGAAATGACCCAGGCTGCCATATCCAACCGATAGAAAAATTCGTCAAAAGACTCGAAGAAATGAAGCGCCCACATGAGTTCATTGTAGAAGAAAAAGAAGGACACGTATCTGGTCGAGTGGACGCGCTCAAAAGAGACGTTACGACAGGTGTGAACTATCTCAAGAAGACACTGAATGTCAAATAGGACGTACGTGAGCTATAGTCTTGTGGGTCTGAAATGAGCACGTAGTGTAGCGCGCGCTTGGCATAATACCAGAGTGTGACTCTAAAAGTTAAGGTGGGACGTTAGATTCATTAACGATAATGTACATGCATGCAGGTTAAATCGCGCGCGCTTTATGAATTTTTGATACTGATGTTATACCCTTGGAGTGCGATTCACCTAGAAGTATTTGGTCGCCGCTTTTGTCTGGGCAGACAATTCGTCGAATCTTTCTTTGACGACCTTAGCTGTTGCTTCTGCTAAAGGTTTTCCATTCAGTTTTGAACGTCTCACTTTTTTCAGTTTTTCCGCTAGGGTTTTGTCTCCTAATGATGCGTCTGCCCATTTCTCAAAGTCTCCGCGAGCATTGTGAAATTCCACTGACTTCAAATTGGCTTTTCTGAGGGCTTCTGCTAGTCCTTTTAGGCTCCAAGCTGTCGTGCCCGTGAAGTGTTTGTCTCCCTCTCCTGTGTAGAATTGGAAGGGCTCGTTTGCTATGATGGCGGCGAGTCTTACGCGGTTTTCGAAGTCTGTGATGGTTGCTTGTGCTGTTACGAAGGCGTCTATTGGTGTGTCGAAGGAGCTGAAGTATGAGTGAACTTCGCCTGGTCCTCCGCCTGAGGTGAACATGTAGTAGAGGTGGTCGCTTGTCTGCATGTATCTCCACAGTTTCAAGAACTCTTTGTCGCCGGTTTCCTTGACAAACGGTTCGAGTTTTCTCAGGCTAGTGTAGTAAGCCCACTGCATGGTGTTTCCAAGCCAGCAGCTTGCGTCCCTTTCTAAGTCTGCCCAAGAGACTGTTCCGCCCAGTTCTGGCACGTCAATCTCGCCTGCAGACGCGTATTTCTCGACAACTTGCGAGGGCGTCGCCATGTGCAATTGCCACCACTTCAAGACCTCGCCCGGCAGATGCCTGAGAAAGTCGTGTATGCCAGTCTCGGGCCAGTGGTGTTCGCCGAAGGTTTCGTAGTCTGGAAAGATGCAGATAACGTTTCCAGGCGTTCCAGCCAGCCAGCTCGCATACTTATCCGCCGTTAAGGGCCATTCGTTCCACCATCTTGCGGAAAATCTGAATCCGATGTCGTCGGTCAGCTTGTAGTTTCGCAGCAGAATTTTGATTCTCTTGCAGTCTTTCGGCGTGTAAAGGTAATTGGGCGATTTACCATGAAGTATTCTCTCCACTCCTTCTGTGAAAATTCCCTTGTATCCTAGTTTCTCAACGGTTTCTGCCACGGCGTTGTTGTAGAGCAGTTCCGTGTTCTCGAAAACCGTAGGCGTGTAGCCGAGCAGGTCCTTCATTATCTGCTGGTGCGCTTCTACTTGTTCGATGAATTCTTCTTTGTCAGGGTAAAGGCTTGCAAGGGAATGGTAATAGGTCTGGCTCAGGAATTCTACGCAGTCTGTTTCTGCAAGCTGTTTGAAAGTTTCCAGCAGATCCTTGTTGTATTTTTCACATTGTTCTAGGAAAATCCCGGAGAGGCTGAATGAGACTCTTACTTGTTTTCTCTCTTTCTTATGTTTGTCAATCTGTTCAAGCAGTATCCTGTTTGATGGAAAGTAGCATTTCCGAGCCGTTCTATCGAAGATCTCCTCGTTCATTAAGTGATCAAAATAGTAGTCGAAAAGCTCCGCCTTCTTCAGCCGTTTGAATATTCTGTTTTCCCAGAAAAAATCTCGTCTCAACCTGTACGGCTGATGGACTTCGAAAACGAACACGACATCTGTCAAAGCGTTGCCTCTATCCATCTTTATTCGATTCCCCATTTATTTCAAATTTGTCATTCAGAGGCAGGGTGGAAGCCACGGATTGGGTTCATGCACCTCACGGTGTCGCTACGTAGAACACTGTAGTTTCCTATAGAAGATAGTTCCCAAAGTCATATACTGAGCTTGGGGAAAAGCCATAGTCTTCAATTATGTAAGAGAGTAGTCCTTGACTGGTTTCTAGTATTAGTATAAGACTGTGGAAGGAATGAAGCCTAAAGACAGCATGGTCACTGGTCTAAGCCCTTTTGACATTAAGCCATATCATTGTATCCTGATACACATTGTTATGGAAAAACTGAATGAGGAGAAAAAGGAGGAGTGGAGGAACAACTACTAATAGTTCAAGAGGCTATATCCATCATGGGTAAAGCCCAGTGAGACCCAAACTTTTGAAGTGGTTTCTGAAATCATTTGTAACTCGACTCTGTATTGGACTAATAGCCCTCCTAATCGTTTTTCTTCTCTCCATCCTTGCTGGTATCGAAACTGGAAAGCTTGAGATCATTCCTCCAGCAGGCCCAACAGGCCAAGACTATCTCTCTCTACTTCGCAACTCACCTATTTTTACTGTTGAAGGCTTCGAACAAATGTGCCTAATCCTTCTACTTGCCTTTGGAATTCTGTTAGTTTCTTTTGTAATAGTTATCCAATATTCTGACAATCAAACGCATACTGCAACAGATTAAGAAATAACAAACTAGAGGTTCAAATTGTCCCAGCAAATAACATCTTCAAGACTCAGGAAAGGCTTTCTCGTTGTTGGATTAGTCCTCTTGATTATGGGTTTCTTCTTTTTCTATTGGGCTAGTCGTGTCAATTGGGATTACGTGGGGGGATACACTCGTGAAATTAATCTCGCCCATTCTAGCTATGGCCCAGGGAGTCCTCCTCAATTCGGAGCATATGCATACTATGCAGGATATAGTGTTATGCAACCTAGCGATGCTCTCACAGTTTCGTATCCAGAAAATATCCAGATTAACGGAACACTCAAGATAGTGGTAGTAGATGAAAATAATAATTTGTTAGCTTCTTCTGGATATCCATTTTCTGACTGGGTTGTAGAGTACAAAAATGAACCAACAAATCATGTTGTCGTTGAAGTGTATCTCGTTGCTCAAAACATACAAAATGTAACGGTCTCAATCACAACGACTCTTAATCATTATACAAAACCACAATTGGTCTATTTTGGTGTCGGTGCAGTTCTCTTGTCGCTAGGAACGATTTCAGTTTTCGAAAGGAAAGAAAGAATGACTAATCTTAAAATGCTAGGATTGATAATTGTAATAATTGGTTTTGTTCTTGTGGTTTCTGGGCTAGTCATGTTTCTTCTAGAACCAAGAACTGAATATGGAATACCAGGATGCTTTTGTATTGGGGAAGTTGGACCACCACCCTTCTATTGTTACAAGACATTCCATGGGTTATTGTTTGATTCAGGTCTAATTCTCATAGCATTGGGCATAGTTCTAATGATTGTGTTCAGAAAAGAAAAACTAAATACGAAAAAGTGAGTCTAGGTTTCTCTAGTTGCTGCTTTTTCTAGTGCTGTTACTCCTGGTAGCTTTTTGCCCATTAGGAATTCTATGAGTGCTCCACCGGCAGTGCTAACGTAGGAGATTCTACTTGAGAGCTTGAATTCCTGTAAGGCGCCTATTGTGTGTCCTCCTCCTGCCAGAGAGTATGCCTTCGAGTTCGCGATTTCGTCAAGGATTCGTCTAGTTCCGAAGCTGAACTCGCTGTTCTCATAAACTCCCATCGGACCGCTGACCACTATGGTCTTTGCGTTCCGTATTATGTTGCCGTAGTCTTCAACCGTTTTTGCTCCAATATCAAACGTTAAGCAGTCTGTCGGCAGTTTTTCAACCAGGATCTCTTTCCGTTTTCCGTTGGCCTCTACTGCTACGTCTTTCGGGACTTTGATTCTCTCTGGATACTTTTGCTCAAGCTCTTTTATGCCCGGAAGCAAGTCCAAAAGCTTCTGTTTTCTCAGGAATTCCATGTTTGGTTTGCCAAGGTCCGTGCCTTTCGCTGCTAAAAAGACCTGACCAACGACGCCGCCTGTGAGCACGTAGTCCGCTATTTTGTTGTCCAAAACGTACTTGGATATTTCAAGTGAGTCGTCTGCTTTGGCGCCTCCTAGAATGAAAATGCACGGTTTTTCAGGTTTTTCCAGAACCTTGCCCAGTGATTTTAGCTCTCTTTCCATTATGCGGCCTGCCGCGCTTGGAAGTACGGCTGTGAATCCTATGATTGACACGTGCGCCCTGTGTGCTGCTGCGAACGCGTCGTTAACGAAGAAGTCGGCCAGTGGAGCAAGATTCTTCACCAAGTCAGTTTTCGCGTGGTCTTCAGGCGTTCCTTCCTTAGTTTCGGCGGAAAAGGCTCTAACATTGTCCAAAACGAGAATTTCGCCACTTTTCAGCTTTTTGATTTCATTCTTGGCTTTCTCGCCAAAGACGTCATCAACGTACTTCACCGGTTTGCCCAGGATCTTGCCTAGAATTTCTGCATGTTGTTTTGTAGGTATGAAGTCTGCGTCGCCTTTCCTTCCTTGATGTGCTAGGATCACTACTTTGGCGCCTTTGCCTGCGAGTTCCTTTATCGTTGTTTCGCCATGTGCTCGGATTCTAGCGTCGTCCAGGACCTTCTTGGTTTCAGGGTCGACGGGCGAATTGAAGTCAACTCTTACGAGCACAACTTTGTCTTTCACGTTTATGTCATCTAGAGTTAGAAACTTCATGATTCTGTTCACCTTGTCTATTTGAAAGAAAGAATAGGGGGTGCTATTCTAAGCTAGAGTGTTCAGCGTGTTTACAGGCCTGCTTTTTTGCCCACGAGCTCGATGAGTTCAGTCATGCGGCATGAGAAGCCCCATTCATTGTCGTACCACGCGAATACTTTAACGAAGTTGCCCTTTCCGCCTTCACCTAGAACCATGGTTGATTGTGCATCGATGGCAGCTGACCACGTGCTGTGGTTGAAGTCTGTTGAGACCACGGGGTCTTCAGTGTACGTCAATATGCCTTTGAGTGGACCATCTGCGGCTTTCTTGAAAGCAGCGTTAATCTCCTCTTTGGTTGTGTTCTTATCCAAGATGCAGGTTAGATCCACGATTGAGACGTTTGGTACTGGAACACGCAGGGAGATTCCATTCAATCTTCCGGTGAGTTCTGGAAGCACGAGGGTTGCGGCCACGGCTGCGCCTGTTGTAGTTGGTATGATGTTTATGGCTCCTGCCCTTGCCCGTCGCAGGTCTGGGTGAACCAAATCCTGGATTCTCTGGTCATTAGTATATGCATGTGCTGTGGTCATTAATGCTTGCTTCAAGCCGAAGTTGTCATTTAGGACTTTGGCTACTGGCGCGACGCAGTTTGTGGTGCATGAAGCGTTTGAGAGTATGTTGTGTTTTTCAGGGTCGTATTTGTCATCGTTTACGCCCATGACTATTGTTGTGTCTGGGTTCTTGGCTGGTGCTGAGATGAGGACTTTTCTTGCTCCTGCTTGGAGGTGGGCCTGTGCTTTTTCTCTGTCTGTGAAGAGTCCAGTGGATTCTACGGCTAGGTACACGCCCATGTTCTTCCATGGTAGCTGTGCCGGGTCTCGCTGCATAAGCGTGAGCACCTTCTTTCCCTTCACGACTATGCCGTCTTTTTCAACTTCGACGGGGAAGGGTGCTCGACCGTGCACTGAGTCGTACTTGAGGAGGTGGGCCATTGTCTTGGCGTCTGTGATATCGTTCACTGCAACGAATTCGATTTTCGCGTTTCTTTCAATGGCTGCTCTGAAGAGAAGGCGTCCGATTCTTCCAAATCCGTTTATACCTACTTTGATTGGCATAATTTTCACTCATCATCTTAATTGCTGTGCAGCTAAGTGAAAAGGTTCTTCTAATTAATTTTCCGATAGAAAACGAGAAAGAGATATGATGGATTGTTTAGCGAAGCTTCATGAGGACCATTTCTGCGGCTAGTACTAGAGGTTCCCACGTTTCGCATACTGGAGGTGCATATGCAGTGTCTGCCTTGGACAATTCTCGCGTCGTCATTTGCTTTTGGATAGCGAGCGATATGGCGTTTATGCGTTGAGTTACCTCTTCTCCGCCAATGATTTGAGTGCCGATTATTCGCTGCGACTCTTTCTCAACGACGAGCTTCACTTTGATCGGCAAAGCACCAGGATAGTAGTCAGCCTTCGTCTTTGACGTAATTGTTCCTGTCACTGTCTCAATTCTTGCCCTTTGAGCAGCTCCTTCAGTCAGCCCTGTCGAGCCGACATCAGTATCATAGAGTCTCGACACTGAAGAACCCAGGACCCCTGTGAAAAGCGCGTAGCCGCCTGCCGCGTTGATTCCAGCAACCTTCCCATGTCGAACCGCCACCGTGCCAAACTGCATCAGCGCTGGCTTCTGAGTGACAATATGCGTGGATTCAGCACAATCGCCCACTGCGTAAACGTCCTTAACGCTTGTTTCCATTCTGGCGTTCGTTTTGATCGCCTTAGTGTCTCCGAGGGCTATGCCCGCGTTTACAGCAAGTTGAGTGTTTGCTCTCACGCCAAAGGCGCTCACGATTATGTCCCCGTCAAATTTTTCTCCTGCGGCAGCTACTCCTGTTGCCTTCTCTGCTCCAAGAATCTCTTCAACGGGTTTTCCTATTTGGATGTTGATTTCCTTTTCTTCAAGCATTTCCTGAGCTCCCTTGGCCATGTCTGGGTCTAGCATCTGTGGCAAAATCTGCGGTAACATTTCAACAACGGTCACTTTAAGGCCTCTTTCTTTAAGCGCGATGGCTGTTTCGAGACCGATCAATCCCGCACCCATGACGACTGCCGTTCTTGCTCCTTTTTTAATGGCTGCGTCGATTTTTTCGCCGTCTTCTAATGTTCTCAGGGAATATATTCCCTCTTTCTCCTTGCCCTTTATTGGGGGCATGAAGGAGCTGGCGCCTGTTGATATTATTAGGCTGTCGTATGGGATGGCTTCTGCTTTGCCATTCTTGTCTGTGGTCTCAACTGTCTTGTTAGTGGTGTTTATGTTTGTGGCTTTTGTTTCGGTCTTGAGGTTTAGTTTCATCATTTGGAAGTAGGGTGGTGGAAAGACGATCAGGTTGGGGAAGCTTTGGATGTGTCCGCCTATCACAAATGGAAGCCCGCAGCGTGAGTAGCCGCAGTGTTTTTCTTCTGTTATCAGCGTGATTTCAGCCGTGCGGTCTGTTTTTCTCGCTGCTGAGGCAGCGTCTACACCTGCGGCGTGGGCTCCGATTATCACTATTCGTTTAGGCATTCGTGTTCCTTCATTTCCCCAGAGTCTTGTGCCACTCAACTGCCTTATTGAAGTCCATTAGGTTCGCTAGTTCTGCTTGCAAGTTTGATGGTTTCACTACAAGCAACCATGCTTTTCCGTATGGATCCTCGTTCAACGATTCAGGTTTTGACTGGACTTCCTGGTTTACTTCTTCCACCGTTCCACTTATTGGGGCGACCAGGTCTGAAACCGCTTTGACTGATTCCACCGTTCCGTAGGGGTCATGTTGGTTCATTGTTGCTCCTGGGCTTGGCAGTTCTGCATATACAATTTCGCGAAGTTGTTTCTGAGCATAGTCAGTAATGCCCACTCGAACCTTGTCTCCTTCGACCTTCAGCCACTCAAACTCTTTGGTGTAGTACAATCCCTCTTTCACTTCTGTTCCATCTACTTTGACCATTTCCTTGTTCACCTCTAAACTAGTGCTGTTACTTTCTCACATCTTAACCTTTAAAATTAACTGTTAAGATCAGTTATAATGGACCAATAAGTGGAGAAAGGCCTCTGAGACGTGCTAGCATGTTGCTGCCTGTTTCTTGACATCTATCCCTAGTGTAAAGGATCGTCTTTTCTCCCCTTTCTTTCTGAAACCGAACTTCTTGTACAGTTTTAGTGCTGGAGTGTTTGTTTTGAGAACTGAGAGTTCAAGGGCTTTTTTTTGAAGTTGGTCTGCCACCGTCAAAGCGTGGTTCAATATGCAAGTGGCTACTCCCACCCTTCTATACAACGGTGAAGCAGCTAGGCTGCTGATGTACAGTGCCTCAGCTTTCTGCTTGAGCGCAAAGAGTCCAATTATCTGTTGCCTAACGATGACAAAGTACCTTTTTTGCCTGAAGAAATAGACTTCTGAGAAAATGATGTAAGGAATTGCGATGAAAAGGCTCAAAGGGTGAATTTCAATTGAGAGACGGTCTTCATAGGCGCTTTTCCTGAAGTATAGAAAGTTAAGTAAATTGAAGAGAAAATGCTCGCGACCTCTAACGGGCTCAATCTGAAAATGCTGCTGAACAGTCACAAGAAGGGCTCCTCTCCAAATTGTATCTGCGATTCATGAAGTCTCAGCCACTTTGTCACATTCTTACTGGTTTTCAGCGAGTGTTCCTTATTATCGTATGGAGTCGCTGGGATTTGAGTTCATTATCAAATGGCGACATCTATCGCAAAAGGTTTTCTTTCACTTGTCATCGTTCTTAGCGCGCGCGCGGTTTTCTGCTTCAAGGTCTGAAGCACATGTTTGGCACCCTGTGCAGTCTATTTTCGCGGTATTCAAGATTATTTTTTCAACAGTCATGTTAAGTCACTTTTAGTCTGAGATTTTGCGTTGTCAAGTTGCTCAACCCATTTAACGGAATGTCATATGCTCAATGGCTTCTTTTGTCAAAGTGCCAACAACTTCAGGAGTCAAGCTATCGATAACATTGAAAACTCTGTTATCAACAATCGAATACATTCTTTTGGTTCCATCCTTTCGGCACCTAACTATCCCCACATCTTTCAGAATTTTTAGATGCCGGGACACGACTGACTGGATCAATCCAACATAGGGGATTATTTCACATACGCACTTCTCGCTTGTGCGTAGGAATTCGAGTATTTCAAGTCTCGTCGGGTCAGAGAGGGCATGGAAGATTCTTGCCTTCAACCTGATCTGCCTATCAGTTTCGGAATGCATGTTTAAGGGAATATTGATGACAATATTTAAATATTGCTATGAATAAATCTCTATCAACATGCGAAAGCAACAAGAGACATGAATGGGGGAGTAATCCGTGGAGAAAAAGAAGGTAAGTTTCATATTCTGTGTCTGCACAGGCAAGTGCCCTGGATTCAAAGATCTAGACATGTGGGATTTCATAAACATCATAAGAGCCGAATACCCAGTCGAATACGCGTTCATACATCCCATGCTTTGCGACGAGGATGGAGAACGATTCTTTGCAGACTTTCTGCGAAAAGACAGACTTTACGTCATAGGCGGATGCGCTCCAGTAATGCAGAAGAAGCTATTTCGAGACGCCTTTGCAAATGCGGGACTTGACATAAACAAAGACCTGGTTTCTCTTGACGTCAGAAACATGACCACCGAAAAGGCCTTAGAAACCGTGAAGAAAGCATTGGAGACCGCTGGTTAGGCATGACAGAAGAAACGTACATGGGGGTACCCCGAAGCAAGATCCCGTGGTACCCAAGTATCGATAAGCAAAAATGCAATCAATGTGACGGAGACCCGCAGTGTCTCAGATTCTGTCCCCACGGAGTATTCGAGTACAATAAGGAAAAGAAGGAATTCATATTAAAAAATCCGTACAACTGCGTCGTTTTCTGTAGAGCATGCCAAAAAGTCTGCGCTGCTGACGCACTCAGTTTTCCAGAGAAAAAGGAAATTTTGAAGCTGATAAAGAATGTCCGAGAAGAAAAAAAGTAAGCATATAATCATTCCATGCAGCGGAATCGGAAAGGCTCTAGGAACGATAACGCGAAGAGCGACCTACATCGTGACCGAAGAACTGTTGCCAAACGAAACTGATACGATTTGTCTCCCATTGCTAACCATTAAAGATGAGGATACTGTGAGGAAAATAAGGGAGACCCCTTGCATAACCGTTGATGGATGCGTTGCCCAATGTGCCAAAAAGAATGTTGAGCACCATCACGGAAAACTCGAGGGAGAAATCAAGATTTTGGACGTCATGAAGGAAAACCCGAAGCTAAAGCCTGGAACAGTGCTCGATATCGCCCCTGACGGCGAGAAACTAGCTAGAAAGGTAGCAGAAAAAGTCGTCAAAATCGTAGGCGATAAGAGTTGAAAATCAAACCTAAAATCGGCTTAGTCTCCTGCAGCGGAGAAGGAATATCTGAAGGAATGATATCGCGCGTGGCGACACGGAGAATACTTGAGGAACGGGACGACGTAGTGACCATCTGCCTTCCACTCTTCTTGGCAGGCGGACAGGAAGAGAGAGATTTCGCAAAAGACAATCCTTGCATAACCGTTGACGGATGCAGTAAAATGTGCGCGTCAAAAGGCGTCAAGATATACGGGAAAGTCCAGCCTAAATCATCGATAGTTATATCAGAAATAATAGATAGGGACAAGCGTTTGAAACCCAAGTCGAAAAGCAGAATAGACCCAGAAGACGAAAAGCTTGTCCACGAAACCATGAAAATCATCAATAAAGAGATAGAAAAAGTGAAGGAGAAAGAAGAGTAGTATGTCAAGAGAAAAGAAAGTCGCGGTTGCAGTTTGCACGGGCATGGACCGACCGCTTGCAACTGTGTCTAGATACGCGGGATATCACGTTCTGGAAAAGCTCAGACCAGACAAGACTGTTTTGCTGTGTACTCCAGCGCTGATAGGCGGTGTTCAGGAGGACGTAACCTTTGCGAAAGAGAACCCCGTATTGGTCATCGATGGTTGTAGAGAAAGATGCGGCGAGAAGATAGTCAATGAAGCGAAAGGGCAGATCAAAGCCATCATAAACGTTGAAGACGTCCTCAAGGAACACGAGGACCTGCAGCCTGAGTCGAGAGCTAAGCTTGGGCCTAAAGGAATGAAGCTTGCGGAAATAGTGGGAGAACTGGCCGCGAAGAAAGTCGATGAAATACTCACAGGGGTGGAAGAGAGTGGAAGATAAGAAAGTCGCCATAGTAGCTTGCACCGGCATGGGCAAAGCCCTTGGGACAGTAGCGAGGCAAGTGGCATACAAGGTAGCCGATGAATTAAGACTTGGAAAGACGGTTCTGATATGTATTCCCTCTTTGAGCGCTGGAGTCGGAGAATACAAGAGCCTATTGCAGAAGTATCCTTCTATCATACTCGATGGTTGCGTGGAAAGGTGCGCCACCAAAATCATTTCCAAGAATAGAGGCATGATGAGAGCTAAAGTGTTTATGCCGCAGATGATCGCGAAGTACGGGCTGAAACCACAGTCGCGAACTGACCTTGGTGAAGAGGGTGAAAAGCTAGTTGCTAAGATAGCTGAAGAAGTAGCTGCACTCGTCGATCAGCTTTCAAGGTGAAAATGCATGGAATATCTAGAGCTGAAGGTTGACAAATGGACGTTCGCAGTTCCAAAAGGGTTCTTCTACAATGAAAATGACTTTTGGGCCAGAATTGACGGCAAGATAGCCACAGTCGGCATAACGTCCTACCTGCAAAATCATTTGAGTGCCATAATCTTTGTTTCCCTCCCACAAATCGGCACCAAGATTGAACAGTTTGGTGAAGCCGGGTCTTTTGAATCAGTGAAGGCTGCTCTGGATGTCATATCGCCTGTTTCAGGTTCGGTGGCGGAAGTCAACAACGAATTGGTGAATTCGCCTGATCTTGCTAATTCAGATCCGTACGGCAAAGGCTGGTTTTTGAAGATCGAGCTAACAGATTTTGAGTCAGACAAAGAGAACCTTGTAGATGCTGACGGTTATTTCGAGGTCATGAAGAAAAAAGTCGAAAAAGAGCATGAGCAATTGAAGGGCAAGCACGCTGCAAATACGAAGTAGAGACGGGGTCGAACCATCATGGAAGCAAGCTTCGAAGAAATAGCCAAGAAATATCGTTCTGCTAAAATGGGAAAGATCAGCATTGACCTTCTGTCTTTGAAATCGGAAATTGAGGCCTACATAAAGGGCCAACAGAGTGCGAAAAGAAGAGATGACAATTCGCTGGCGGAGGCAGAGGATATGTTGATTGATCTGACACAGATGATTGAGGAAGGCCACTGCAACCCTATTAGACCCAAAAAACTCTAATTATGTTAGTGTTAGAGTCTGGTGTTCAAACTATGAGGAAAATTCTGTTTGTTTGCGTTGAGAATGCAGGCAGAAGCCTTTGCCAAACACTGCGGAGAGCGAAAAGGTGATTGTAAATGAATAAGATGAAAGTCCTTTTCTTGTGTGAACACAATTCAGCTAGATCGCAGATGGCTGAAGGTTTGCTTAGGCATCTGTACGGTGAAAAGTATGAGGTCTTCAGCGCGGGCGCAAACCCGACGCAAGTCAATCTTTTTGCCATTGAGGTCATGGCTGAGATAGGAGTAGATATTTCCAAGCAGACTTCCAAGAGCATTGAAGAGTTCCGAAACAAGGAAATCGACGTGGTCGTATCAGTCTGCCAGAGCAGCGCCAAGCTAATGTGTTCACTGTGTTCCTCACCAATAGTCATGGGTAGACCAGAGATAATCAACACGACAATACCCGGAGCAAAACACTATCTCCACCATGGATTCAACGATCCTTCTGAAGTGGACAGGAGTGACGAGGAAAAGACCTTGGCCTTTCGACGCACAAGAGATGACCTCAAACAGTGGATAATTGATAATTTTGCCGATCCAAAGACGGTAAGCTCGGATAATGATGTATAGAATGCCCGCGCTGGAGAACATTGCCTACAGGTTCGAAAGGCGTCCTTGCTCAGGGCTTTCGCCTATCTGGATGCATGGTGCCATCCATATTCTTCATAAATCTTCTTGCCTTTTTCGGATACCAGAAAGTCAATGAATTTCTTGGCTAATTCCTTGTTTTTGGAAAAAGTAATAACCCCTATTGCTGTGCTTCTGTGCACTTGAAGGTCTTTTGGCAACTCTATAATGTCCATGGTTTGCATGTTCAAGTTCTTGAATGCGTCCCATCCTAAAATTGCATCCACTTTTTTCTTGTTGACAAAAGACATTAGTTCCCCGCATCCATCGGCATAAGCAACGGTGTTCTTTCTGACTTGTTCGGCAAATCCCGCTTTAGTTGCTAAATCATCCCAGACACCCGTCAAGCAGCCACTTACGGAAACACCAACGTGCATTCCTTCTTTTGCCAAATCGGACATTGACTTTATCTTTTTCGGATTTCCAGTTTGCACAAGAATGGCAGAGGTTCTTGAACCAAGGCTTCTTCTTGTTTCTTTAAGAACTAATTCCTTCAACTGTGCATGGTCAAGTATATACTCTGAACCACAAGTTAACAAGTCGCCTTCTTTGGTTTCTGCGATTTCTTCTATAAGGTCTTCTGCTTTTCCGACAGTAAACTCAAATTCTGTTCTGAATTTTGCTTTGAACTCTTCCGCACATTTCTTTATGGGTGGTGCTACTGCACCAGCGGAAAAAACATGGAGATTGTTTTGTTTCGGCATATTCTTTCCCACACCAATTACTCGTATGGATACTTAACTCTGCATTTCTTTGATTTTCTCTTCGACTGCTTTGAGCTCTTTCTTCAGTTCTTCTGCGTAGTTCTTCAGCTTCTCAGTCTTCTCAGCTTTGGTAATTCGGTCCTAAGAACCCAAAGATTTCGCCTTGATTGACTGTGAATGAGATGTTGTCCACCGCAAGGATGTGGTCAAACTGTTTTGTCAGATTATGAACCACTTTGTTTTGCAGATGTCTTTTTTGATTCTTTGAGTCTTTGAAAATTCTGCCAGTTTAGTTAAATCCCATGCATTCAACCTCAAAACGCCTCCTGCATACTACTCCTTGCGCTGGTTCATGATATGGAAACGAATACCCATGAAGAGGAAAGCTGCGGCATACGCGGTCAGGATTGCTATGTTGAGGACTGGTCCAAAGAAGGTCTCTCCACCCGTGGCGTATCTTGCAAGTTCAACAGTGTGAGTGAGAGGCGATAGCATAGTCACAGCCTGCATCCATTGCGGCAACTCAGCGATAGGTGTGAAGACTCCGCTCACGAAGAGCAGAGGTATGCGAACGAAGTTGAGGGGCATCATCACCTGCCCAACAGTCTGACCGGGGATTGAGGCAAACATGATTCCCAAAGCTGAGAAGGCGAGGGTTGACAGTGCAAAACACGCGATGATAGCCCCGATGTTAACTATCTGAGTGCCGAAGAAAGCCATGCCAACCAACACAGGGATGATGGAGATTCCGGTGCCGTAGATGATTCCGCCAAGAGTTTTACCCATAAGGATGGCGAGGAGGGAAACGGGGGAGGTCAGAAACCTATCGAATGTTTGGTCAGCACGTTCGATCGGAATGACTACTGGGCCTATAGATGAGGAGGCAAAGAAAAGTGTCTGGGAGACGAGGATTGGGATCTGCGTTGCCAGCGGTACATTCCTCCCGATGGAGAAGGATAGAAAGAGCGCGAATGGAAACAGGATTCCAAACATTATCGCTGGGGGCTGCGTATAATAGGTCCGCATGTCTTTGACGGCGATGGCCCACGCTACACGTATCTCTCTACCAAGATGGCTTGATTGCACGTCATTCATTGTTGCTCCTTCCTCCCACTCATCTTTTGTGCTTTTCCATGACCCTTTTTTTCAGGTTCCTCTTCTACTGTCGCAGGCTTGACGCCCGTCAACTTCACGAACACATCTTCTAAGCTCGGACCGACAGTGTTGACAGTAATGAGTTTGAGGTTGTTGTTCTGAGCATAATTACATGTGGAGGCTAGGACGCTGCTTGGGTCGCGGGTGAAAAGTTTGAACTTGTCACCTTGCTTCACCGCCTCGCTCACCTGCGGAAACTCTGCCAAATCCTTTAGAGCGTTTTGAGGTGTGGCCTCAAAGGCTACCTCCACGGACTGCAAACTTTCCATAGTCCTCTTGAGTTTTTCGGGAGTGTCGATGGTTGCTATTTTGCCGTGGTTGATGATTGCAACCCGGTCGCACATCTGACTCGCCTCTTCTATGTTATGAGTTGTGAGGAAAATTGTTAGACCCTGCTGATTCAGCTTCCGAATCAAGTCACGTATGATGAGGACGCTCTGCACGTCCAACCCTGAAGTGGGTTCGTCGAGGAAGAGAATGCGTGAACGATTCATTAGGGCCATGGCGATGCAGATGCGTCGTTTCATGCCTCTGGAAAACCCCTTGATCTTCTCTTTGCGTCGCTCATAGAGCCCAAACATTTTGAGGAGCTCCTCTGCGCGGCTCTCCCGGAACGCTTTAGGCATGTCATAGAGCTTACCAGTGAAGACGAGGTTGTCCCAAGCGGAGAGATCTTTGTAGACATTGCTCACATCGGGGACAATCCCCATCTGCTCCTTAGCTGACACAGATTGACGTTGAATGTCATAACCGATTATGGTTGCTGTTCCTTCAGTCGGACGGGAAATTCCCGTGAGCATTCGTATCGTGGTTGTTTTCCCAGCACCATTAGGGCCAAGGAACCCAAAGACTTCACCCTCTTCAACTTGAAAGTTTACGTGATCTACTGCCAGAAGATCATCATAATATTTCGTCAGATTTATTGCTTCTATTGCATTGCCCATGTTTTGTCACTTTACCGATTTTTCAACCTAGAAATGGGGTAATGAAGATGTTTGCTGTATCCATTGTTTGAGACCACCGCTTCCTGTGCCAACTTTTCCAATCGTTTATCAAGCGCCACCCTAAGCTTCAGGCTTGGATGTTTTTCAACTTTGCATTTCTTTGATCTTCTCTTCCACGGCCTTGAGCTCATTCTTCAGCTCGTCTGCATAGCTCTTCAGCTTCTCCATCTTTTCGGCTTTCGTTAAAAACCGTCTTCTGTAACCGTGTCCCTCTCCATGCATGCCGCACCCACAGTGGTCTTCATGTCTCCGATGATGCATCCCACACCCACAGTCTTCATCCATTCACCATCACCTCTATTCCAGTACTATTAGAAGTAAAGTATTTATGCTATCAAGTTTATAGCTAGATAGTTGCTATGTGGACGGAAAGTGACGGGCATGCAGAACAAGAATGACGTAGTCTGTTTTTGTCCGCTTGAAGGAATCATAGACGTGATAAGCAAGAAATGGGCCCTTCTGATCATCAATGCAATAGGGAACTGCGGTAGCCTCAGATTCAACAGACTCATGGAAGAACTGCACGGCATAAGCCCCAAGACACTTGCAGACACGCTAAAACAGCTTCAAAAGGAAGAGCTACTTAAGAGAGAATCATTTGCCGAAATCCCGCCTCGTGTCGAATACTCATTGACAAAAGATGGAGAAGGGCTCAGAGAAGCGGTGATCCCGATCCTAAGATGGGCTGCCACTAGGCAATGCTCCAAAAAGAAATGTTCAGCGACCTACAACGAAATCCCCGCACACAGAATAACCGGGCGGTGTGAGAATACATCAAAACACGCCGTCTAATCGGAAAAGCATATCTATTTCAATGGGTATCTTGAGTCTGCGAGGCGATGAGGCTCGCCTTTAACCGCCCTTGTTGTGCGTGCAGGGGCTGATAGCTTCTACCAATATTCAAAGTGAATGAGTGGGCTTTAGGTTGCGTGAAGCAGGGCGGTTCGCTTCAGAGAGCATAGCTAATGCAATTCTGAACATACGACAGATCGCGGACTCGTTATTGAGTAGACGAATTGTGGAGTGTATTGTGAATCGACAGGGTGATGATGTGCGCTTCGAAATAAGGAGGTTGAATGACGCATGAGCGAGGAACTGACGAGTGGCCCTGACTCTCGAAAATGGCTGAACAGAAACGTTGCCGCAATGGGTTTTACCAGTCTGTTCAGCGACATGAACCATGAAATGGCCACAGCGGTTCTCCCATTCTTCCTCGCAATGCTCGGGGCCGGACCAGAGATTTTGGGTCTGATAGAAGGGTTTTCCGATGTTTCGTCAAGCGCCGTCAAGTCTTTCGCGGGATATTTAAGCGACAAAATTGGCCGAAGGAAGCCTCTGCTAAACATTGGCTATGCATTAACAGGCATATTCACACCCCTGATAGCATTAGCTACTTCGTGGTATCAAGTGCTCGTCTTAAGGGTTGGCGCTTGGACTGGAAGAGGAGCCAGAGGACCACCCAGAGATGCTTTATTGGTAGATTCCGTTTCTTCAGAAGCCAGAGGAAAAGCGTTCGGTTTCCACAGGACCATGGACACATTGGGCGCTGTTATCGGACCCGCCTTAGCCCTATTCTTTCTAACTTTCCTAAATTACCGCCAGATAATTGCAATATCGGCAATCCCAGGCATAGCAGCGTTGCTGATCGTCCTTCTCTTTGTACGTGAAGCCCGAAAAAAACCCTCGCAAGACACTCCGATTGTCTCGGCACACGGTGGCCTTGTGGTGAAGGACAAAGGATTTGTCACGTCGATCAAGACGCTTCCGAGATCGTTTAAGCTCTTCCTTGTTGGCGTAGGTGTTTTTGGGCTAGGGAATTTCGCCAACAGCCTGTTCACTTTGAGAGCACAAGAGGTTCTGAAACCAAAAGTGGGCTCGCTAGAGGCTTCAGCTATTGCTGTGGGATTGTACACTTTACTGAATATTGCCTACGCAGTTTCTTGTTTTCCCATAGGTGCATTGAGCGATAAAGTCGGTAGGAGACGAATACTTGCAATTGGCTATTTTGTCTCGGCTGTGACCTGTTTGGGTACGGCTCTTCTCACGGCTGACTTTTTGTTTTTGGTTCCGGTCTTCCTTTTGGCAGGGTTTTTCACGGCAATCACGGACACGATTGAGGGAACTGCAGCAGCCGATTTACTGCCAACTGAGTCTAGGGGAACGGGTTTTGGCGTACTACAGACGGTTAACGGCATTGGCGACTTTGCTTCTAGCGCAGCAGTTGGGGTACTCTGGGCTCTCATATCACCCCTAATGGCTTTTACATATGCAGCCATCCTTTCAGCCGCAGGAGGGATCATTCTACTCTATCTAACTCGGGGAAATCACCCGCTAAAATAAACTGACAGACAAAAGGCAAAGCGCGCGCTTGCACAAAAGCGTGATACGCAGAGATACGCAGAATCACAGAAAGAATCATTCATTATTCATGCAAAGGAGCTTGATTCATAGAGAACTAGTCACAGTAAAAAATCTAGAGGAAAGTCAGAAAAACAATGTTGAGTATATTGTCTTTTTGAAAACTCTGGAAAATCCGACAATTTACACGATTCTTACAACTTTTCTTTACAAAACAATGGTAAAAGCCGTTGTTTCTCATTTAGCGCGCTAAGTTCTGCGCATTTTTTTACGCACAGTTAATGAATTTCTTCATGCGAACAGGTCCAACAAGGCGTTAAGCAAATGTTTCGTAATGAAGTTTTCGTTCACCAACTCGCCATCTTCAGCGTTTAGGCCGTTACAGGAAGGGATAAGCTTGAGCGTGAAGGAGTTCGGACTGACTCTTTCAAAGTCGAACGGGTACAATCTGCAGCGAGCTGGCCTAGAATCGTAGATCGGGCACTTGTAAACTCCTTTCCTTGGGCTGGATTTTAGGAGAATACACGATCCATCCTTATTGTTTTTCAAGTTTCCAACCATCATAGGCAAGCGCTTGAACTTCGGATTCACTGTTGTCTCCAAAAAGTCTTCCAATCTGTGTCCTGCCCGCTTTGCACGTTCCATATCGCTCTTAGTGAGTATTGGTCCCCCAAGCTTGCAGCAGAAGACAGCACAGCGTCTACACTTGAAACGAAGATCATCATGATAAAAAGTCATTCTCACAATTCGTTTAGTCTCAGGATCGAAGACAACTTTTGCAATGTTTTCGTCCAAGTTCTACGCCTAACCCAAGCAGCTCACTTTTTGGAGTGTTTGAAGTTAGTGCTCTGCAAGAGTAAAAGTCTATTATCCTTTCAAGTGGCGATATCTCCAGTGTACATGGAAGAAACATTCCCAGGCATTCCCATTTTTCTGTGAGGGAGAGGTCCCAGCCACGCTTCTCCCCGATTCGCTCGCGCGCGCCCTATCGCGAGTAAAACGTCCTCAATATCAAATACTTCTAAGAGAGATAGTTAGCAGTCTCAATCAGAGGCTACAACACTCATTAATCTTAAGAAGAGTATCCTATCAATCTCTTATATGAGAATAAGTATATAATAACCACTCAACTAATCCTCTTTTTGTGGGTCTTGTATTCTGATTTAGAATAGTCGAAGTCTTCGTTCCAGTCTTTCTCAATCAAGGCATAGTATCTTTCTAAGCCAATAATTCTAATCAGCTCATCGACATCTCTGAAACTGATGTGGGCTACCGGGACAGACTTGCTACACAAATATTCTTTACAAACAGGGACAAACCCTTGTCAGAGTTAATTCTACAAGCATAATATGGTTTACTCCTTACTTTTCGACAAAGTGGGCAACCTGTCCAACTGTCTGAATAGATTTCAGACAGATCCACGTCTACGTATCTTAGCACGCTCTCCCTATCTTCAACTTGCCACTTTAGAATTAGTTCTTCAGCAACTTGCACACAATCATAATTCTTGCAGCATAACTCGCATCTTAAACATTGGAAATTTGCGAAAATAACATGCTCCGGGAAGTGCTTTCCATCCAAGTATCTACCCAACTTGAAAACGTCTTTTGGATCTTTGAAATAAGCGCGTACGCTAAAGTCATGGAAGTAACCAGAAACATTGCATAAGAAGCCTTCAAGCGTTATCGGTTTATCTTTTACGAAGAGATTCGTTTTCCATACCATTTCTTATCTTTAGCATTATATTGTTTGGTCTTGTAAGTTTTCTGGATTGGCCAATAAGTAGCGCATCTTTAGCGCGCGCTCCTCCATCAATGGTTGTTGTTTCTTTGTCTTCGCCGATTAGACTGATAGAGTTGTTAATCTTCACGTTTTCATAGCATGTCCCATTTCCAACAAAGATCGTGTCACTATCTAATGTTTCAGGTGCATTGATTGCGGATTGGATAGTGAAGTAGACTAAACTTGTGTTAAGATTCTGTACGGAACCATAAGGATGGACCAAGGGAAAATTATCTGTATTGTTAGCGTAGCGCGCGTGTGTCATGATTACTTGCGAAACGAGTAAACGCATGACACTTTGGATGTGATCTTCGCCAAACGATTTCATTCCGAAAATTAGTAGTCCCAAAATAGCATCCATCAAAATTCTAAGATAGTGACTAGCGGTAGGGTCGCAATGTAGGCGCGCGCTCTTTTGCACTTGCGATCTCTGCAGAGATACGAAGATATTCGTTCGTCCTATCGGTCAAGAGTCTTGCTATCATTCCCAACATCTCTGTCACCTCAAAAGGCTTCAGTACGTATCCGTCGGCTCCTTCGTTAACTGCCTTCATGGCGCTTTCGATTGACGGATGCCCAGTGATGATTAATCTGATCATTTTGGGCTGCATCTTCTTCAGCATATTGAGCAGTTCAGTGCCTTTCATATCCGGCAGCTCAACGTCAATGAGGGCAACGTCGAAAGACGATTCCTCACAGGCTTTGACGGCCTTTTTGCCGTTTTCCACGGCTTCAACCAAGTATCCTTCATCGTTCAGTACTGCAGAGAGCATTGTTCTTATTCCAGTGTCATCATCAACGATGAGGATGCTGTTCAACAAAATCGTCACACCCTTTTTTCTTCATTCGCTTCGCTGCACCCTCACGTTCCGGCACGAGTGAGATATTTCTTGTGAAGCAGAAATATGAACTAAGACACCACCATATAGGCGTGCTAACGCCTCCATCATTTCTTGCGTTTTCTTTAATGCAAGCCGACATCGCCAACAAAGAAAGCTAAAATTCCCATCATCACTGTTGGAAACGCGTATTGCTGATACGGGTATATTTGAACTCCATAACCTCCTACGTTCACGGTGTAGTTGTAACCAGATGCAATCAAAGTCGTTAAAAACAAGATGACGCAAAGGATTGTGCTTGCCACGCCCATTGAGCCCCAGCGCGCGCTTAGATGACATAATGGTCGATTACTTTCTGCATGCTTTTCGGTGCTGTCTTTATGGTTGAAAGATGTTTAAATAGGGCTAGCATTTGAGGCTGAAAACGAGCTATGTCGGTCAAACTTGAAGCTTACAGATTAAATAGTCCTGAAGTGTTTTAGATTCTGGTGTTTTATTTGAATTTGAGAATTCGGCATCTGGTTAATGTTAGTAGGCGGGTGATCTCGGATTGTGCGTTGGAAAATGGGGCTATTGTCGCAGCGAATTGTTCCAAAGAATACTTTCCGAAAGAAGCCAAAGACTATATGTACGTGTGGCCCAGAGACGCGTCTTTCACGTGTGTAAGCGCTGACATTCTGCTAATGAAGCATATACAGGAACGTTTTTTCGACTGGTGTATCAACAGGGCAGAAGGCTTCGATGATGGTAACTGTCTTTGCCAGAACTATGCTGTCAACGGTCTTAAAGCTTCAGCGAATTTTCAACCCGACCAGACTGGATCCCTTCTGTGGGCAATCTGGCACCATTTCAAAGATAAACCGAAGACAGCAGCGAAATACGTCAAGCTTGTTAAGCAGGCCGCTGACGGCTTGTGCAACAAGTGGAAAGAGAATCACTTCGACCAGGTCACGAATGATCTGTGGGAAGAGAGGTTTACTTTCCCAGATTTAGAGGACAATTTCACGTACTCCCTTGCAGCCTGTGTCAAGGGTCTAAGGTGCGCAAACAACATTGTTCCTAACAAGAAATGGATGGACGTCGCCGACACGATGCTTAGAAGACTAGAGAAACACTTCAAAAGCTATTTTATTAGGAGCTACGGAAAGCTGAGCGACGAAAGAATCGATTGCTCGGCGCTTGGGCTCATCTATCCGTTTGACCTGTTTCGGCTCGACGATCCCCGAATACTGGCTACGGTGAAGCAGGTCGAAAAGGAGCTGGTTGTCCGTGGCGGTTTACACAGGTATGAAGGCGATGAATACGACGGATGGATGTTCGAAGGATTGCATCGAAGGAAAGGGGCAGGAGCCTGGCCTATCCTCAACTTTTGGATGACTATATGCCAAGCGAAGCTTGGCAATAGGGACAAGGCTCTTCAATACTATAACTGGGTGTTAGAAGGAGTTCAAGATTTCATGCCTGAACAGATATTTGAGAACGACGTTCAAGTTTCCGTGAAGCCATTATGCTGGAGTCACGCGATGTTTATCATCGCGTCGAGAGAGCTCGGCTACATATAACCTCAACGAGGGTTTGAAGAAGGACCAAACCATCGAGACCGCAAAGCTTAAGCAAATTCCGCGCATTTTGTCGTATTCGACTCGGTGTTGAAGATTGGTTGACCTGCTATTCATTTTCAAAGTTCATCAACCCTACCGTATTAGGGAGAGTTTCTTCTGGGAAAGAAACATGTTCAAGAGAAAAACCAAGGAGGAACTGTTTGACTTCTATTTTGACAATTCAAAGAACAAGGAGATTTTCGACCGCGCAGCTAAGAAATGTTATTTTCCGGCAAACGACATCCTGCTTGCCTTAATCGACAGATTCAAAAATGAAAGAAAGAGAGTCAAATTCTCATTCAGCATCTCAGGTGTCTTTCTCGAGCAATGTGAAAACTTCAACCCTGACGTCTTAGAATCTTTCAAACAGTTGAGTGCAACGGGCTGCGTCGAATTCCTGGATCAGCCCTACTACCACTCTCTAGTTGGGTTGTATCCTGTGAGGGACGAGTTCATCGAACAAGTCCAGATGCATCGCCAACTGATGAAAGACCTGTTTCACTCTGAACCCGTCGCTTTCGAGAACACAGAGCTAATCTACAACAATGCCATCGCGAGAGCGGTGGACAAAATGGGGTTCAGTGCGATATTCACGGAAGGAATTGACAAGGTCTTGAAGGGAAGGTCTCCGAATTATGTCTACAAAGCCAGAGGCTGCGAGAGACTTCGGGTTCTGCTCAGAAACTTCAAACTGACAGACGATGTTGCATTCCGCTTTTCTGTGAGAACATGGAGTGACTGGCCGCTCACAGCCGACAAATACGCGAATTGGTTGGCGGCAGCTCAAGGACAATGCGTCACGATCTTTCCAGACTACGAAACCTTCGGAGAACACCACTGGCCCGAGACTGGCATACACGACTTTCTCAGGAACGTACCCCTAGAAATCTTCAAACACGAAAACCTTTCAATGTCGACCCCCTCAGAGGTGTTGAACAAACACGGAGCCGCAGGAGAAATCGACGTCCCCGAACTGGGAGGCACCGTGTCCTGGGCTGACATCAACAGAGACACGAGCGGATGGCTGGGAAACACCATGCAATGGGCATACTACACGACGAGCAAAGAGTTGGAACCACTCGTCAAAGAATCAAACGACAGCGAGTTACTCAAGCTGTGGCGGCATTTCCTAACGAGCGACCATCTATACTACATGTTCTCTGCGGGCGGAGCACCAGGCGAAGTTCACACGTACTTCAGTCCCTACAAAACGCCGACAGATGCCTTCGTAAATGCACAAGGAGCTCTACTTGACTTCGAATCAAAACTGCGGGACTACGCCTACGTCGCAAACGAACCCTTCCTATTCTACAAAGGCTCAGGAGAGGAGAATTTCACAGGGATCAAAGCATGGACCCTCACCGGCTTCCTCCGCACAATCCAGCAAATCGACACAGCGACCCTCGAGTTTCACAGCCAGAATGAGGACTTTGAGAAATGGGCAACTCTATCACTGCGCGACGAGAAGTTGGCCAAACAGCTGAAACGCATTCGAACCTCGCACGCACAAGGCGACGAACTTCGCAGAAGCCTCACAGCTGCGGTGCAGTCGCGATTGGTCGAGTTTAAGAAGCCTTTTCTTGGATGAAGTGCGAGTTTTCGACCTTAGGAAAAGGCCGTGCACACCTTGATAATGCCGACTTTGGTGAGGAAATATCGGAGTCGCCGCAGGTTATCTCTAAATCGTGCGACGTAGCCTTGCATTAAGAGTTTGTCAAGCAGGCCGCGTACTCTTGAGACGCCTATTTCGAGCAGTTCTGCCAATTCTGCTGGTCGTTTGGAATTTTCCTCGTCGAGGGCTCCGAGAATATGTAGCAAGAGTAGAACCCTCACCTCCTCAGGATACTCTTCAAACGTGAAGAACTGAAATTTCGTGCGCCTCGCTGCGGTTCTCGGAGTAGCCTTTAGAGCAAGATCGTAGACTCCTAACGTTCTTTCGGCGATTTTGCTCCAATCATACTCTCTAAGAAGCTTTCGATACCCATTCTTTCGAACTCTGTCGGCAACATCGGAGTTTCTGAGCACCCTCAAAATTCCCCAAGCCAACGAATCAGAGTTGTCTACGTAAACCTTGATGCCTGTGACCTCATGCTGCACTATTTCAGCCAGTCCTCCAGTGTCCGTGACCACGACGGGCGTCTTTGCAGCCATAGCCTCCAGGGCGGTGATGCCGAACGGCTCGTACAGAGAAGGAAAAACAGCGACATCACTTGCCCTGTAGACCGAGATCAACGTTTCTTCGTCGACAAACCCCGCGAAAAACACATGATCAGCCACGCCGAAGTCCCATGCTTCCTTCTTCAAATAGTCCTTCATTCCGCCCTCTCCGACGATCACAAAGTTCACGTTTGGCATCGCCTGCAACACTTTGGGCATTGCGCCGATGAGGACGTGTACACCTTTCTCATGGACAAGTCTTCCGACGAAGGATACTATCTTCTCTCCGTTCCTTGCATACCGCCGCTTGATGGGTAGCAGGTTGATTTTGCCGGCAAACTTTTCAGCGTCCACGCCGTTCGGAATCACGTGAAGCCTCTCAGCCTGCAAGTTGAACCCGGATGAAACCTGGCTGGCCATGAAATTGCTACAGCATATCACCTGGTCACTCTGATCTACGAGGTGCCGTTCCACCTCGTTTATCGTTCTTTGATAATCATTGTGGATCCCGCCTCTTCTTCCTGTCTCAGTCGCGTGGATCGTTGAAACCAGCGGCTTTGCGAAAGCGTCTCTGACCTTCATGGCTGCCTCTGCAACCAGCCAGTCATGAGCGTGGATGACGTCAATCTCCTCGTTGTTATCGTTGATAACGTCGATGGCTCTTTCAGCCATGGCCTGATTCATCGAAAAAACCCATCCGAGAAAGCTTGGAGAAGGAATCTTCGAGTTGAAACGGTACACGTTCACACCGCCGACCAACTCGTGTTCCGGTGCTCCAGGAAAGTCACACGTAACCACGTGAACACCCACGTTCCTACGCGCTAACTCCGTGGAAAGACCGTAAACATGCGAGGAAATGCCACCTATGATTCTAGGAGGAAACTCCCAACTGAGCATGAGGACACTGAGTTCGCCGGCAGACATCAAGAATCACGTTAACTTAGGTCGACCTCTATTAAAGGTGTACTGCACAAAAGTTATTTGGTCAGTCACCTTCTTGAAAGAGGCAGAGAATGATAAAGTTGAACGACTATGATCTACCGTTGTCTGAACGTCTTTTGATCAGCCTGCACAATCTCTGTGCCACCAGTGGCGAAATGGCGAAAAAAAGCGGCGAACTTGCACAGATTCTTCAAGCCAGCACAGACGAAGTCAACCAGAGTTTGGACAGGCATGTTTCGGAGGGATACGTCGCCGCCTTCTGCGACAATGAGGGGAACAGGAGATTCTACCTGACGAGTACGGGCATAATCAGAGTTTGCTCGCTTTTCAGTTAAGGAAGTAGGCTTTTCTTGCGCGTGATTCTGTTCACGTGGGAATTTCCACCGAGAATCGTCGGTCAACTCGCGCATTACGTGAACAGGCTTGCGGTCGAACTGATAAAGAAAAACGTTGACGTGTACGTGGTTACGTATCACGATTCTTGGGTCGGTGTTCACCAGGGCGCAGACGGCGTGAAGGCTTACAGAATCTCTGACAAGGTTAAGCCGCAGATAAACATCCTGACATGGATGCTCAGTTTGAACCAAGAAGCCGAACGAGCCGCAGCAGACATCTATTACTCCGTGAAACACGAATTGAACCTGATCGACGTGCACGATTGGCACCTCATACCAGCCGCGGTAACCTTGAAGAAAGCCCTGGGAGTTCCCTTTGTTTTTTCAATAGACAGCATTGAACCTCACAGGTCTCGAAGCAGCGGGGCTCCCCTGAGTCTGTCCATAAAAAGCATTGAGTCTCTCGGAGTCTCTGAAGCCATGAGAATCATCGTCAAATCGGAATGGATGAAACAGGAGCTGAAGCGGTACTACAATGCTCAAGAAAACACTATTGATATAGTTTCGCCCGGCTCTGCGACATGGACTGACGAGGTTCTTGCGATCTACGAGAAAGGTCTGAGGGTGTCTGTCAACTGAGCCGGCAACTTCGAGTCCTGATGCTCTCGTGGGAGTTTCCGCCCAGAACGGTGGGTGGAATCGCCGCCCACCTCTTCAACCTATCGCGAGAACTCGTGAAATTGGGCGTTACTACCTACGTCGTTACATGTGATTTCCCAGGAGCACCAGAACGTGAAGTCGTGAACGGCGCACACGTCGTAAGAGTGGATTCGTACAAAACTCCTTCTCCAGACTTTGCTACGTGGGACTCCCTGATGAACATGAACATGCAGAAAGAAGCTGCAACTCTAATCAGCAGCCTCAGCCGCCAAGTTGACATCATACACGCTCACGACTGGCTGGTCGCCAACGCGGCTTTAGGTCTAAAACACGTTTTCAGAATCCCACTAGTTGCTACAATACATTCCACCGAGATGGGCAGGAGGAACGGTCTCCACACAGACTACGAAAGAATGATCCATCAAACCGAAAGATGGCTCGCTCATGAATCCTGGCGGGTCATCTGCTGCAGCCAATACATGTCAGAACAAGTGAGGTGGGCCTACGGGCTTACGCAAGACAGGGTGAAGGTTATCCCAAACGGCGTCGACTCCAGTGTGTACGAGCAGGAGTTTGAGAGAACCGAGTTTAGAAAGCGATTCGCCTCGCCAGAGGAGAAGATCGTGCTTTTTGTCGGGCGACTGGTCTACGAAAAGGGCGCTCAGATTCTGGTAGGCGCCATGCCCAAGATCCTGTCCAGAGTCAACGCAAAATTCGTGGTCGTAGGTGAAGGAGGCATGAAAGATTCCCTGATGCAGCAAGTCAAAAACATGCGGCTTGCGCACAGAATCGCGTTCACTGGCTTTCTCGACGAAGAGAGTCTCAGGAAACTCTACCAGATCGCAGACGTTTGCGTGGTGCCTTCTCTGTACGAGCCCTTCGGCATCACCGCCCTAGAGGCTATGGCTGCAAAGACGCCGCTGGTCGCGTCAAACTCTGGAGGTCTCTCCGAGATCGTTGAGCATGACATAACAGGAACCAAAGTCCACGCGGGCAGCGCAGATTCAGTCGCTTGGGGAGTAACAAAAGTGCTGCTAGATTCAGGATACGCAAACTGGATCAGACACAACGCATACCAGAAGGCTCTCGAAGTCTATGACTGGACTAAGATAGCGAAAGAAACAAAGGAATTCTACGAGAGAATACTCCAGGAATACGACGACTGCTCTTGGAAACCTACCTGACTCCGCAAAGCCTCAAGACCTCATTGACTTTTTCCCGGGCTTTAAGAGAGCAGACGACTGACCGATCGAGCCAATCTTTGCTGCCCCACCAGAAGTCGTCGCTTGCCTCTGCCATTAGGAGCCAACGCCAAGCTTTATTCAACGTATCCTTCGCCTCTTGCAAGCAGTCCACCTTTGCAGCCGCTATCTTTTCTTCGACCTGTCGGATTGACTTGCTGGCTTCTAGAACACGTGTCCAAGTCCGCTGCCTTTCGTCACCGCCAGTCCACTTCAGAAACCTGCCGTCATCAAACGTGTCCGGGACGTTCCAGCTCCCATCCTCGACGGCCACAGTGTCTTTGGGCGGGTGTTCAGCAAGATACTCACTTATGGTCGTGAGTCTAATGAACTGGAAATCAGGGTCTCTCTTCAGAAGATAGAGCAATGGTTCGAAGAACCATCCCCAGAAGCCCGCGTTCTCTCCGGAGTGGCGGAACCACCCGTTTTCACCGTCAGTGGCCACGGTCAACAGGAATTCCCCATCGTTGTTCGGTTCGATCTCTCTTTCAACTTCGCGTTTAAGCCATACAGGGTTGTAGCCGCTCTGCTGAGCGTTGCTGATCATCCTGTCCCGCGGAACCACGGTTATGCGGTATCCATCGTATTCTGCGAAATGCGGCTTGTACAAGAGCTGGAATACGTTCTTGTCCTTGTTGACGTTGACTATGTGGGGGCCGTCGATTATCGTCCATTTTATGCCGTTCTTCACTAGGGCCGGAATCACTTTGGGGCTGAACGCAAGCTCTGGGAGCCAGAATCCCTCAGGTCTTCTTCCGAAAGTTCGCTCATACAAACTCAGATGTTCTTCGATCTGTTTCAGCCGGTCTTCCTCAGGTATGAGGGGAAATATTGGATGGTAGTAACCGCAACCGGTGAATTCTGCTCTTCCGAGCGCGTTCGCCTCCTTGTACCTGTCCCATAAGCCATTCAGCCTGGAATCGAAACCAACGCTTGCCAACTCGTTCATCTGTTCGATCAAGCTGCCCGTGAAGTTCAGACTAACCTTAGCAGCCTCCTCTTTCCTGAGGGCTTCTGCCGGAAACGTGTAAGGATGAAGCGTCTGACCGAAGACGTCTCGAGCTACATCCGACTCGTACGCTGGACCGTTCAAATTGTAAAGAGGCTGATGCATGTGCAATGCCAAAGCAAAATACAGAGGTTGCTTTCCCACTCTATTGTCACCCAGACTCACTTGTGTGTACAGAGATAAGTTATTATGCTAAATGTCTTCTATCAGAAGCTGAGAGGTGATATTTGTGCCTGAATTTTCACAAGACGAGATCACCGTCTTAAGAAAAATCAAAGTCTTAGGAAAAGCAACACCTGACACCCTTGCCCGAGAACTCGAAGACCCCTACACTCCTCAAGACCTGTCCGTTTACCTGAAATCGTTGGAACAAAAAACGCTTCTGAACAGAACACAAGAGAACCCCACCGTCTACGAGTTGACTCCTCTCGGGCTCATAGCCATAGGAGCGTTGCCCCAAACCGCAAAAAAGGTTTACTTCACAGTGCCCAATGACAAATGCTTCCACTTCTACACCGGAGTTGGACCGGACAAGTTCACGAAGATGTCGGCTTGCAGTCTTTCGGACTTCAAAGAAAAAGCAAAGAGAGTCGACCCGAGATCGCTGGAATTTCACGTCAAAAGAGGCGACATAGCCAAATGGCTCAGCGATGTTCTGGGCGATGCAGAGCTATCCCAAGAGTTTGACCGCTTAAAAGCATCGAATCTCTACGGTGAAGTACTCAGAACACGCGTATTAAGACTGATAGATGCCCGCATCGAAAGACTGACTCAAACCGGAACCAGCTTCTGACCACGCAAACCCATCTGCCATCGTGGTTCATCAATGCGTGTTCTACAGCTTAGCTGGGAATATCCGCCCAAACGCCTTGGAAACGTCGCCGATCACGTAAGCACACTGGCTCATGAACTTGTCAGACGAGGACATGAGGTCGAACTAGTAGTCCTAGATGATTTGAAACAAGGGTATGAAGACGTTTCAGGCGTCCACGTCCACAGAGTCGCCAACCCCATCAAGACCCACCCGATGGCGAGCATACTCAGCTATGGTGTCACTGCTTCGCTGCAGATGGAGACTGAATCCTCAAACATCATCTACTTCTACAAGCAACAAGGGAAAAGAATCGATCTAGTGCATGCGCACGAATGGCTCACGGTATACCCAGCCATTGTTATCAAACACGCCTTTGGCATTCCTTTCGTCGTAACGTTCCACTCAATTGAAGGACACCGGTGTCACGATCACTTTAACACCGTCAGCTTGGCAATCAAGGAAGTTGAAGACATGGGAATGTGGGAATCCAACTCGGTCATCACCAACACTGACTGGCTGAAAAAGGAGATCCTGAGATACTACGGTGAAGGCCACGGCCACAAGATAAGCGTGATCTGGCCCATTGGCCCGAACTGGGTTGACGAAGTCATTTCCGTGTACAACAGGGCTAAATCATGAGGGATGTGGATGCGGACTCTTCATCTTTCATGGGAGTTTCCTCCGCGAGTAATAGGAGGAATAGCTTCACACGTCTTTGATCTTTCCAGAGCCCTCGTTCGCAGAGGCCTAGAAGTGCATGTCATGACATGTGGCTTTCCCTTCGCGAAGAGCTATGAGAACATTGACGGAGTCAACGTTCACAGGTTTGAAGCCTACGCAACTGGAGACTCTTTCTTAGGATGGACTCTTCGAATGCAGAAGAACATGGAGATCAGCAGCAGCGACCTGATCCAAGGAGTTGGAGCGTTTGACGTTATCCATGCGCACGATTGGCTGTCCGGCGTCGCCGGCATCGGACTGAAGCACCTGTACAGAAAACCCTTGATCACAACGATGCACAGCACAGAATACGGAAGAAGAACAGGAATCCACAATGATCTCCAAGCGTCGATCCACGAAATCGAAGGCTGGATCGCCAACGAATCCTGGCGGATAATCACATGCTCGTACTACATGCGCAGCCACGTCGCCTGGTGTTTCCGCATTCCCGAAGACAAAGTGTGCGTCATACCCAACGGCGTCGACGTCACAAAATTCAGCTTCAGCTTCAACTATTGGGAAGTCAGGAATCGATTCGCACACGAATCCGAGAGAATCCTGTTGTTTGCGGGAAGACTTGTCCCCGAAAAAGGCTTAGACACACTCATCAAGGCCTTGCCCATGATCTTTAGCGGTGGGCCAAACGTCAAAGTGGTGGTGGTCGGAGAAGGACCACAAAAAGAAGCGTACCAAAGAATGGTTGACGATTTCGGCTTGCACGGGAAAGTATTCTTCGCCGGACACGTTGACGACTGGACATTAAGAGCCCTCTACCGAGTGGCAGACGTGACTGTGGTTCCCTCGAAATTCGAGCCCTTCGGCATAGTGGCACTGGAAGCCATGGCCGCCCATTGCCCGCTCGTGACGACATCCGCCGGCGGATTGAATGAAATCGTCGACAACTGCGGCACAGGCTTGAAAGTTCCTATAGATGACCCTAACGCATTAGCAGGAGCAATTCTCAGGATCGTAAGAGACGTCGGATTCAAAAACCACGTGGTAGAAAATGCCTATCGAAAATGCCTATGGAACTACAACTGGGACAAAGTCGCAGAATGGACAGGCGGAGTCTACGATGCAGTCCTGAACGAATACACTAGAAACGCATGGAAACCATCCTAATTAAGAAGCAACGCGTCGCAAACACAATACAACCGTTCCTCTCTCTAACTGCGCCATCATTTCCACTTATACTGCTCCAACCCTTCGGTCAACACCACTTTCCATTCGCTGGTAGGCAGACTCCACCATCTTCTCTCCTTGGTCGAACCAGAAGCCGCTGTTCCAGTAAACGTAGCAACTCGTCTCAGCCATAAGAAGTGCCCGCAGAGCCTCTTCGCTCCTTGACGCTTTTGTCTGCCGATCATGAAATCTGCTGCTCAGCTGCTCTATTTTCATCTTCATCTCCATCCGTCTGTCTCCTCTGTCCCACTGCGAATGTCCACCCAACCACGAGCCCCCGACAGCCTGCAGCTCGATCTCACCTTCTGGAGGATACTCCTCCAAATATCGAGTGATGGTCATTGAGGAAACCTTTTCATCAGCTTTCTCTCTGAAAAAACGAATGAATGTGTCAGGGAAAAACTGGTTCATCATGACGTTCCCGTTCTCGCCATCAGACGCAGGAACGATGAGCGCAGGACACTTTCTGCCGGCTCTTTCTGAAATGCGTGCAGCCTCAATGCACTTGTTGTAAATTCCGTTCGCATCGCATCCTGCCTGTTGATCAATAAAATCGTATCTAGGCCTGAAAATCACAGTCATGTCCCCGCCCTCAGTCCTGAGAACATGGGGCTGACAGAAGATCTGCACCTGCTTTTCGAACGGCATAGGTTTCTCTGCCTTCACGGCCTCGACTGGCAGAATCAGCCAGTCATATCCGTTGTTTTTTAGCACCTTCACCAGCCTGCTCAGTTTGTCCGCGGCAGGAACACCCATTTCTGGAAGCCAGAATCCTCTGACCCTTCCAATTGACTCTGGACCAAAAAGTGAGCAGAATACTTTTCTCCAGAGAGAAACCTGGCTTTCCCAGTCTTCCTCGGGAGTCACCGGAAAATAGCAGTGGGCGTACGCTGTTCCCGAAAACTCTATGGAGTCGGGAAATTCATGAAGAACCTGCCTCCAGAAATCTATCATATCTCCTATTACGTTGCCATCAACGTCTTTTTGAGGACGCAGCTCGTTCATCTTCTTGAGGTTTTCAAGGAGGATGCCTGAGAAATCGACTGCAACCCTAGGATGTTTTCCCTCAGCTTCGAGACTTCTGACCCAGAAAGCTGGGTTCCTGTACGCTCTCGCCATCAGTCTTCCATCCCACTGATCTCTTGAATCATCAGAGCTGAGCAACCGTTCCAAGTTGCCTATGATCTGATTGTCCTCAGTGAACACCATCGGCTGATGCATATGCAGCCAGGGCAAGTATACAGCTTTCATATCCGAACCCAGCTACGTCAAGAACCCGAGATATAACATTTTGGAAAAACCAACCAACTCTGCATCAGAAATAAAAAAAAGATGCTTGTTTCTAGATGACGCGGGGCTTCGGTTTCTTGCCAGCTTCGATCGTTCTTCCGCTGAAGTTTAGGACGAAAGCAGTGTGAAAAGCATTCCAGAGACACACTTTTGCTTTGAACGCGTGCAGTGGCAAGGGGAAAGCTGTTTTAAGCCGAACCTCTTCAGCCCTGTGATCGTTTCTCGCAAATATTCTTCTCAGCGTCCAACGAGGTGTGTGCCGCCGACCAGACTGTATATCTGTCTCAACCGCCACATCTTCTGGATGCGCGCGCGATCTGCCCTTCAAAAGAGGGCACGATTTTTTTTCACGACCCAAAGGTAACAATTAGGGACTTTCAAGTACTTCTGAGCAATGTTGAAGAATGGTGAAAGGTAACAAGTCGTAGTGCACGCGCTAGAAAGGCAAGTCGTGAAATCAGGACATTGTTTTGTTTTGCCGAAGCACTTGAAACACCAATGCATTTTCACGACGCTTACAGTCTTTGTTGAAGGAGTGTTTGAGAAAGCACTCAGCTGGGAATTCCTATTCTTGCAGACAGCGCGCGCCTACCCCTACTGTTGATACCGTCACCCAAGCTAATGAATAGCGCGTACTGATGCGGTCACCGGGATTTGAACCCGGGTTGTCGGCTTGGGAAGCCGATGTCCTAACCAAGCTGGACTACGACCGCCCATATTTTCATTAAAGGAGTTTGACTTAAGGTTATTTGATTCTGTGATGCTTTTTGTACTGTTTTGTGTACGAGTTTGTGTGCTCTGGAGGAAGAATGGTTTTGGTTTGCGGTTTATCAACGATTGAATAAGAATAAGTCACATATATCAGCGCGCGCCATGCAGCACAGAAGGCTCTAGTCAAGTTGAAAGAGAGATACGAGAGAAAGCCTCGGCAAACCCTAAAGATAGAAATCTTAAATCTGCACGGCAACAGAGAAGCATTAGGTAAGACAGTACTAGTTTCTGGAACATGATGTACCAAGGCTTAGGATAAAATTCAACATGAATATGTTGAATAAGTGCAGGTTTAAGATGAGCGAAAAGAGAATCGATGTTTTCAGAGAAATTGTCATTGTCCTAGTTTTAAGTCTAATCTTGGTTTCTACTTTCAGTATCAAAACCGTTAACGCTCAGGCTGAACAAGTAACACTCAAACCATCAGACGATACGTATGCTGATTCCAGCAATCCAAACTCGAACTATGGCGAGCAGAACTATCTTCAAATCACGAATTACAATAGTGAAATCAACAGTGCCTACGAAAGCATAGTATGGCTGAAATTCAATTTGTCTTCTGTTCCAGACGAGGCAGTGATTGATGGGGCAACACTTCAACTGCGCACGTCCAGCGTTACTGGATCATTCAATGTTAATGCTTATTCAGGTTCTGATTTCCTGAATGTATCTGCTATTGTTTCTTGGACAGAATTGACATTGACATATTCCAACATGCCTAGCTACAACACGACATCAATGGACTCAGTATTAGTTGCAACCAATAATCAATGGTATAATTGGAGCGCAGTTGACGCTGTCAGAGACGCTTTGAATAGCACCGCCAGAACAGTAACAATTGTCTCGTTTGATCCCTCTCCTCACGGTCTCATCTCATCAATTTTGTTCAATTCTAAGGAATTTTCCATCTCAGATTATGCTCCTACACTAACTGTCCATTGGAGTAAGGTTGTGCCAGAGTTTCCATCATTTCTCATTCTACCAATGTTCATGATAGCAGCACTACTGGCAGTCATAGTGTATAGAAAGAAACATGCAAAGATTTCAGGGAGTCCATAGAAGTTTTTCATCGTAGTACGATTGGTATGTGAACAGATTCTTCCATAAGTCATAAGAACTGACACAAGAAGACACATTGAGGGTGTTAGCAATTGCTTGAAGGCAAGAATGTAAACCTGAAGATAGTGGAGAAAGAGGACCTGTCATTTTATGTGAAATGGCTTAATGATCCAAGCTTCTTCGGAGAATACAATCCTCTTGTACAATCAACGAGGGTAGAGATGGAGAAGAGCTTTGACACTCCTCCAGAAATAAAAAGATTCTTCATAGAGAAGAAGGATGGAACCAAGATCGGGGTTGCTGTTGTCTTCCCAGTTGGAGGTCTCTGGGAAATAGGTTATACGCTGATCAGTAGTGAAAGAGGCAAAGGTTATGGCACTGAAGCAGTCACGGTCTTTGTTGATTATCTGTTTCTGTCAAGAGACTTAGTTCGTATTCAAGCTACAACTGACCTGAGGAACCTAGCTTCTCAGAGATTACTTGAGAAGGTTGGATTCAAAAGAGAAGGAATTGTCCGCAAGTCCCTGTTCATACGTGGAGAATGGAGAGATCTTCGGCTTTACAGCATTCTCAGAGAAGAATGGAAAGAACCAAAGATACTAACAAGAGCCGAGAGGAATTAGAAGGTTCTATCTGTTATTAACATAATAAGCTATTGTTGAGCTTCTTTTCCATCTGAAGTTCTCTTCATGGTTCATGATGTAGTCTTTAATACTGATTGCAGGTTATCTGGTCTTTTGGGTGAAACAAATGGAGTTTGACATAACTTCTGTTTCAGCAATAGTGGCAGCAGCAGGCGTACTGGTTGGAGTCATCTACTATATCTTGGACATTCGTCATCAAAGTAAAGTAAGACAAACAGATTTGACCATGAGACTGTACACGAGCTGGGTCAGCGAAGAAATGACTAAACCATGGTTGAAAGTGTGGAACCTTGAATTCACAGACTACGATGACTTCCAGAAGAAATATGGAACATACCTTTCTGACAACCCTGAAAACGCAGCACTTCTGTCTGTAATAAACAGTTTTGCTATCATGGGCTTACTTCTCCAAAAGAAACTTGTAGACCCTGAAATGGTGAGCCATCTCCCAGTCTCCATGACATGGAACAAAGTGAAACCTATTGTAGAGGGAGTTAGAAAAGAATCCAACGATAAAGGTTGGTATGTAGAGTTCGAATATCTCTACAATGAAATAAAGAAAAGAGAACAAAAGCTTCAGTCAAAGACTTAGCAGTTCACAATGGCTTCAGGGAGTCCTTAGAAGTTTTTCATCGAAGTACGGACTAGTCTATGCTTGGAAATTCCTCCAAAAGTCATAAGAACTGAAACAAGAAGACACAGTGGATGGTGTTGGTAATTGCTTGAGGGCAATAATGTGAATTTGAGGGTTATTGAAAGAGAGGACTTGCCATTATTGGCAGAATGGAGCAATAATCCTGAATATGTCGGTGAATTTGTTTGGTTGCCACAGCAGTTTAGAACAGAGTGGGAGAAGAGGTATGATGGTCTCACTTCGGATACCAAGTGGTTTTTCGTTGAGAAAAAGGATGGAACCAAGATTGGAACGATGTTTCATTGGCTCATAGGGAATCTGATGGAAATAAGTTGTGTTCTGACTTCGGATGAAAGAGGCAGAGGCTACGGCACTGAAGCTACAAAACTGTTGGTCGACTACCTGTTCCTTTCAAAAAACCTCATCCGCATACAGGCTCACACAGATGCAAGAAATATGGTTTCTCAGAAGGTTTTGCAGAACGTAGGTTTCAAGAAAGAAGGGATAATTCGCAAGTCCGTTTTTGCCAGAGGAGAATGGAGAGACAGGGCTCTCTTCAGCATCCTCAGAGAAGAATGGAAAGAACCAAAGATACTGACAAAAACCGCTTGAAGATAGTCAGTTTTTCGATTCTGCGGAAAAGTTATAGCTGAATTGAGAACTAATCAGAATTGCGAACCAAAAGAGGTGAAAAAAGAATGAAGACAGCCAAAGAATGGAAACTAATTAAGGCACATCGTTGCCTGAAATGCGGCGGCAAGTGCAAGGAAGATAAGACTAAGAGAATGGTCATTGGTAGATTCTGGTATTGCCCTAAATGTGATGGAAAGCCAGTAGCATTGATGAAGAGGCGATTGAACGAAAAAGTTGACAAAATCGATGATTCTCAATCTTGATATCTTCCATTAGAAATTGTTCCACCTATAAAGAGTAAGCCTTTTCACAATGGTTTCAGGCAGTCCCTAGAAGTTTTTCATCGTAGTTCTAGGCTATTGCATGCACAGAAGGTTCAGATTTGGGTTTATCTGCGTGATTCAAAAGGCTTTTCTCTAAGAAGCAGATTAGAAAAGTCAAGTTTAGAGGGTTGGCATGAAAGGCGTTGAGTTAAGGCTCATTTCTGAGCTTATGAAGAATAGTAGAAGAAGTGATAGAGAACTGAGCAGGGTTCTGGGAATCTCTCAGCCTACTGTAAGCAGAATGGTAAAGAGGTTTGAGAAAGAAGGAGTTGTAGAATACACTGCAATTCCTAATCTGGTCAAACTGGGATACGAAATAATCGCCGTAGTTTTTGGAAAAAGGAACTACCAAAAACATCCAGAAATTAATCTTCAAAAAGCCGAGAACTTTGCAAAAGAACATCCGAACATTATATTCGGTGCTCCTGGTAATGGGCTGGGCTATGACAGAATATCAATTTCAATCCACAAGAACTATTCAGACTATGACAGGTTCATAAAAGAAATTCAAGATGAATGGGCGGATATTATGATGGTCGACTCATTTCTGATAAACCTCAAAAATGAAAACGTTGTTCGACCCATCTCTTTGAAGCACTTTGGAGACGACTTGAAGAGGGAAAAGAAGCTAGAGTGATTGTTCCCACTTTTGATTTTCAGAGAGTATGAGACTTCACAACTGTTCTAGGACTCCATAGTTTTTCACCGTAGTTTCGGTTGTTTCATGTATAGAGCATGACTGAAACACCTAGAGTCATGGAATTAGTTCTTCGTTGCTCGTATTCCTGAGAGGACAAGAAATCCGTCAAAAACGTTGTGTGTGATTATTGGAAAGAGAAGACTTCCTGTCAACTGGAATGTGATACCAAGAATAAGCGTTATCACTATCCTGCCTGGAAGCTGGATAAGGGCCTCAGCAACAGTCTCACCCATAGTATACAAATGAACCAATATGAAAATGGTGGATGCTATGATAGTGGAATACATCAAAGGAAAAGATCCAAGCAAAACGGACCCTGTAATATTCGCTGAAAAGTAACCTTGAATAAAACCACGATACAGGATTTCCTCACCTACTCCAGGCATAGTGAAAGTGTAAATAACAGTGCCAATCCGATCGGTAGGATTCTTCAGGAAATCTAGACTTAACATGTTTCCATTTTGGCTCTTCTTGAGGAAGAAAAAGGCACCAACAGAATACAAGATTGCAAACGGAAGACCTAGTGAGAGAAATAACCATAAACCTTCATTTGTGTTCTGGAGTGTCAGACCAAACTCTTTCTTGAAGCCTAACAAGCCCATAGCAATAAACGTCAGAAAGAATGTTATGATTTGGGTTGGAAATCCAACTCTCCAAAAGGCTGTTGTTTTGGAAAAAGAAGGGACCCTTTGACGAAGCATCCTCAGAATTATCTTGACAGCTATCTCATTGGCAAGGAAAACTGCTATTATGACGAAATAGAAAACAGCAAAAACCCCAGTCACAACCGTAGAAATCAACGAAGCAAATGCTAGAGCTAGCATGACAGAGTATTCAATGTTTGATCTAAGCAAATCAATTAACGATTTCTTCACACTATTTCTTATCTAGTTGATTCTTATATCAAACTTTTGTGAACCCAAGAACTGCAATTTTGATTATATAAGAATCAATAGGGAACTAGCACAAGAGTAGAATAAACAAAAGCAAAATGAAGATTCTACTATTAGAATTCCCTGAACTGTGGTATGAAGACTTCACAATGGTTTCAGGGAGTCCCTAGAAGTTTTTCATCGAAGTCTCACGGCATAAGGGTAATGTTCTATGTAAAGCAATGCTTAAGACGTGGATGACTGTTAGAGGCTCTAACCAGTGAGCAAAGGAGCAATAGCTGTGAAAGACGTTGAGTTGAAGCTGATTTCTGAGCTTATGAAGAACAGTCGAAGAAGTGACAGAGAGTTGGCTAAAGCAATTGGAACTTCTCAACCTACAGTTAGCAGACTGGTTAGGAAATTGGAGAAGGAAGGCATAATCAAGGAGTACACTATGATACCTGACCTTAGTAGGCTTGGGTATACAATTCTTGCACTGACTTTTGTTAAACTGAAACAACCATTAAATCAAGAGCAGATAAACAGGGCCAGAGAAATCGCCAAAGAAAGCTTGAAGATTGGGCCTTTTGAAGTTGTCATGCTGGAGAGAGGTATTGGTTTAGATTCTGACGGAGTGTTTATCACCTATCATGAGGACTATTCATCCCATATGAAATTCGTCAAGTGGCTTAGGCAATTTGACTTCCTTAAATTGGAGGGAGTCAGAAACTTCCTAGTAAATCTGGACGATGAAGTTCGCTACCGCCCATTAACTTTCTCAGCACTAGCCAACCATGTATTGCAGATGAGAGGAAAGAAGTAATGAACCAATAACAAGAGCCTGAGAAATTCCAGAGCTGGAAGATACGAAATTTCAGATTACTGACAATAAGGAGAGATTCCAGAGTCAGGATTTCTAGGACTATGAAAGCTTAAATGATTTCAGGGACCCTTTAGAAGTTTTTCATCGTAGTTCTAGTTGCTCTGAGCTTAGTGTGGTCAATCACGAACCATAAGAACTGAGAACTTGGACTTGCTAGGTGGTGCTCTATCTATTCACCAGTTCCTCGTCAATGCTCTTTTTTAGTCTACCGAAGGACAGAGTCCTCTGATTGCCGATTGATGCCAGATAACCTTTGGTCAAGTCTTCAACTGTGGATTCCAAGAGTGTCATGAACTGTGTTTGAGCAAAATCTCGTTTTGGATTATCTCTCTTGCCATAGACTAAAGACAAAAGCTCCTCAATCATTTGGTCCATTCCATAGAGTTTCAGATGAAGTAGTTCGTGAACAACCAGTTCCTCCAACTCTTCCAGTTTTTCACATTTTGGAGTTTGATTGACAAGAAGAACAGCTTTCTTGTCATCCAAGTCGATTTTTATGTCTCCAGATTTCCTCCACTTTGTCTTTACGATTTTGACGAGTATGTCCCAGTCTCTTAATCTTAAAATGCCTTGCCATTTCTTCAAGTGATTTATATTTCTTTTTCCTTTACCTTGACCATGCTGAACCTCACTTATGCCTCATGATATTTTCTCACTCAATTCATCGTTATACGAGCCAGTGGTGCACAGAGCCTACTGGTATTGTGTTATTTTATTGCGTCTATGTATGTGTGGGTGTGTGTAATATGTTCAATTAATAAGAAAAGGATTGTATTCATTCATACCTAGCAAGGTACAAAGGTTTGTTTGCTTCTCTCTTTCTGTCTTTACGAGAGATGCATTCCATTTGCTTTGTGTGTTTCTTTTCCAATTGCCGGGACCGTTGAATACACTGCTACGGCCAGATATCTGGATTTTCCACTTCTAGAAAGCAAAGGTCTAACTCTGAAGGCAGACTTTTTTAATCGTACGTGTTCCACTTGACATGCTGTTCTTGACATGAACAGTGGCTGGACATGATCTTCGACGTTAAATTGTCGGACTAGCACAAGTCATAAGAACTGACACAAGAAGACACAGGGATGGTGTTGACAATTGCTTGAAGGCAAAAATGTGAATCTGAGGGTTATGGAGAAAGAAGATTTGCCACTGTTTGCAGAATGGATTAACAAGCCTGAGTTCCTCGGGGAACACAATAGCCTACTGCAGATGCCTAAATCAGAGGCAGAGAAAATGCTTGAGAATCCATATGAAATGAAGTATTTCGTCATCGAGAAAAGAGACGGTAGCAAAATAGGTCTAATATTCCATTTTTACGTCTTGCACCCAGCAGGTAGGCAACTAGAAATCGGCTATGCTCTTGTTCCAAGTGAGAGAGGGAAAGGCTACTGCACCGAAGCTATAAAAATTATGGTAGACTACTTGTTTCTGTCGAGAGACACTATGCGTGTTCAAGCTTTGACAGATACTAGGAATCTGGCTTCTCAGAGGATTCTGGAAAAATCAGGTTTCAAGAGGGAAGGAGTGTCGAGGAAGGATTTCTTCACTAGAGGAAGATGGACAGACGACTGTCTTTACGGCATTCTCAGAGAAGAATGGAAAGAACCAAGAATACTGACAAGGACCAAGTAAGATTCTGTCTGTTATTAACATATGGAGCTAGATTTTGACTTCTTTTCTATCATCCCTTGACAATTTATGATGTAGCCTTAATACTGATTTCCTCTACATTCCTAGTTGCTGATTGATACACATAGCCATTTGGACAGATATCTATTGTGCAAGAGACTCGGAAAGAGCATTGAACCGATTCTTCAGCAGATAGAAGAATACAGAATCCTCACAATATCCAATTCAATGGATTTGACGTCTTACAAAACGAATTGCAGAATAGCCAAAAATAGCAAATATGTCATTCCAGCTTTTGGAATACATCCATGGAATGCTCATGAATATCTAGATAGAACTGAGCTTATAGAAGAACTGATTAACAGAATAGAGATTATTGGAGAAATAGGACTTGACTATTTCTATGTGAAAGACAAAGACAAATATCCAGCACAGAGGAAAATCCTCAATCTATTCCTATCAAAGGCAAAGAACAAGATTTTGTCAATTCACACTAAGGGAGCAGAGAAAGACGTTTTGGATTCGCTAAGAGAGCATGGGAACGAGAGAGTCATAGTTCACTGGTTCTCAGGGAGTCTTGATGTTCTGGATGAAATGATTGAAGAAGGATACTATTTTTCCGTAGTTCCTGAAATAAGGTTCTCTGACCATATACAAAAGATTGTGAAGAAGATTCCAATGGCACAAATACTAACAGAGACAGACAATCCAGGAGGTCCTGAAAGTTATATGGGCAAAAAAGGAATGCCTATACTGATAAAAGATGTGATTGAAGACATTGCCAAAGTGAAAGGCAAGAGTTTTGAGCAGGTTGAAAGAGCAGTTCAGAACAACTTTGTGAGATTGATAGAATCCCTTCCTGTACTGAGAAGCAAAGCATATGGTATTATTTCAGGGAGTCCCTAGAAGTCTAGGGTGCAGTTCAAGATCATCACAAGTCATTTGGTTCTTCAATCTATGAATTTGTAGATCTCTTCAAGGCTATTGATCCTCTTGAAATCAGATATGTTGTCGGGGCTTCTGTTTTCTCTTTGAATGAGGAGTGCATCAATCCCAACTGCTTTTGCTCCTCTGTAATCGTTGTCAATGTGGTCTCCAACAAAAAGAGTTTCTTCTGGCTTAACTTTCAATTTTTCAAGAGCATATTTGAAAACATCAGGATGAGGTTTTTCTTTCTTTATTGTGTTTGCTCCAATGATGACGTCAAAGAAGTCTTTCTCTATGTTTGCCCTTTCAAATATTGCAGTGATGTCTTCTTCATATGCAGTTGAAATTAAACCCAATTTTAAGCCCATTGGCTTCAGTCTAGCAAGAGTCTCCTTTGCATCAGGATAAGTCACACAATCTGCATAGTCAAACCACCTTTTCACAATCTCTTTGGCAAAGCACTCATCAAAGATCTTCAGGTTTTTGAGAACCAGTGAGTCCCATTTTTCCCAGTATTCTATGTAATTGACTTTGCCATACATGGATCTATAGTTAGATTCTTTGAATTCCTTTTCTGTTCTTGAGAGTGCCTCTTTTATCTCCTCAACTGACCTGTTGATTCCCAGAGAAACCAAAACCTTCTGGTATATTACTTCAGGTATCCAACTTTTGACCAAAGTATCACCTAGGTCAAACAGGACTGCCCTAATCTTCAAAGCAACCACATCTGCAACGTATCAAGGCATCTAAGTGAATATTCCTTTCTGTGGACATAGAAGTTTTTCAGTGTAGTTCTAATTGTCACAAATAGATCAATTGGCTAGATTGTTCAAGACTTCAGGTGTCATGTCCATTAGCTCTTTGACCAATCTATTTGGTTGACAGATGATGAAGAAACATCACTGTATGACTTGGGAAGCCGATGTCCTAACCAAGCTGGACTACGACTGCACTTGTTAGAGCAACTGTTGAGAAATTGACATGAACCTTGTGTTAAACTTGGAAGAAAGAAGATGAAGAGAGGTTGGGTTCTATTTGGATTTCGTCATGTGCACGTTCTTGATTAGAACGTACGGGCTGAGCGATGGTGGATCAGCTTCTGCCCACCAGTGCACGTGTTGTCTTTCCTTTGAGATTCCAGTGACGTTGCCGAGCATGGTTAGGACGTTGTCGCTTATTCGTAAGTCTTTCAATGATTGCTTGATCTCGCCTTTTTCAAATAGGAAAATGCCATCTCTGGGGATAGTTGAGAAATCGCCTCTTGCGTAGTTCTGGAAACGTGTGTACCACGTGTTGGTCAAATAAAGTCCATTGTTTGCTTCTTTGAAAAGCTCTTCTTTGCTCATGTCTCCAGGCTTCATTTCCACGTTCCAGGGGTTCGGTGCAACAAGTCCCGCGTTGCCCGTCGTCTTAGCTTTGAACAGCTTGGCCGTAGATGTGTTATGAAGGTATGTTTTGAGCACGCCGTGATCAATGAACACGTTTTCTTTGGTTGGGACACCCTCATCATCGAACACTCTTTGAGCCATGGAATAGGCAGCAGGATTGTCCTTCAAGGTGACTACTTCTGGCGCTACTTTCTTGCCAAGCTTGTCTACGAACACTGACATTTGAATCATAACGTTGAAGGCCGAAGCCATTCCTGCCCAGACTCCCAGTACAGAGCCGAAGATTAGGGGGTCAAACACAACGTTGTAGGCGCCTTCATCCCCGATCTTGGGTTTCTTCGCAAGCTTTGCGATTTCGCCCGCCTTGGCGCCTGCTCTAGAAGGCTTGAAGTCTTTCAGTGTTGAACTGCATTCGACACCGTGGCCTGAAGCTTCTCGCTCTGAGAAGGCTCTGATAGAAAGTTCAACAGCGGATCTGCTGTCAAAACCAACAGGGCCTTCTGAAGACACTTGATAGATGTCCTCGAACTTGGTGAAAAGGATGCCTCCGCTGTCAATTTCGGAGCCAGCTTCTTTTTCGGCAGCATTAATCGCTTCAAAGACAAGCTCTGTTGGGCTCTCTAGATCCTCAAGCTTCTTGTCGGGCTGACTCTTGCTATATTGAAAACTGCCTTTTGCAAATCCGCCGAACGTTGGATTTTCCTGGGAAACTTTCGCTAGTCCGATCAGTTGTTTGAGGCTGGCATCGACGTCATGGAAATCATGGATTTGCGTGGCCACGAGGCGCTTCTTCCAGGCAAGAGTCAAGTCTGTAGTGTAATCATTCCAAGCAACGGTAATATCAACCTGATTGTTGCTGAAACGCACTTGTCTGTATTTGCCAAGGGTTGTTTTGGCAATTACCTCGTCTGCGCCGAGTCTTTTTGCCTTCTTAACTATTTCTTCAGTTCTGTCAAGTAGGTCATTCATTTCACGAATACCTCCCTAAGCCTCATGCATGGGCCACCCGTGTACACGGGGACTCCTTGACCTGGGTCACCTTTTCCGCATGTAGCCGCGTCATACTCAACTTTCTTGGAAACCGCGTCGACGGCTGACCAGAACTTTAACGTCGTAGTTTCAATCACTGGTCTGGCAACAGGGTATTGCAGCTCTCCATTCTTTATTAGATATGCCTCTTTGCCCACGTAGCGCTGATTGAAACGTCTATCATCGATGTTCCACTCTGTGAAAGATTTCATATAAACACCTTCCTTGACGTCTTCGATCAGTTCTTCCTCAGTAGACTTGCCTGGAACGACAAACGTGTTTGCCATTCGCACTATTGGCTCTCTGTCATAGTTGATTGATCTTGAAGAACCATTGCTTCTGGCGCCGAGCTTAGCTGCTGACTCTCTATTGTGCAGGAACTCGTTAATGATCCCTTCTTTGTACAGGAATCTGCGTCGCGCTTTGATGCCTTCATCATCATACAAATAGTAACCGTAGCTGTTTTCAATTGTAGGATCATCTGCAACGGTCACTGCGTCGCTGCCGATTCTGGTACCGATCCAGTACTCTCCACCTTTGTAGATGAAAGATCTTCCAGCTTGGCTCATCTCTCGCCCTAGGATCCTGTCAGCCTCCATCGGGTGACCGCAAGACTCATGTGCTGCTATTCCAGTGACTTCTGACCCGCAGATTAGGTCCATATTTCCAGGCTTCACAGCTTTTGCTTTCGTTATTACGTCTCTGAGGACGTTCGCGTTGTGAACCATCTTTTCTTCCATTTTCCATACGCCGAAAGCCTCCCAGCCGCCACTGTAACCAAATTGCTCGTACCCCTGTTCAGTTTTCCCCTGTTCAGCAACGGTGATGAAAAGATAAGCGCCTATCTTTGGAACGAATGAGGATATTCGTGAGCCTTCTGAGTTGACGAAGTACTTCGTGATCAGGTCGATCGAACATTGTGAAATTGTGGCAGCAACTTTCACGCCGCATGACGCTAAAGCTTTATCGACTTCTGTGAAGGCCGATATCCTGTCCTCGGGAGCAACATTCTCTATCTTCTTCTTTTGGGCAACGGACCACTTTTTTACGACGCCTTTTTCTTCAGCAAAGCGCAGTTTGTCCTTGCGATTCGTAGCCTTGGCATACTTGAACGCTAGGTCCACGATGGTTTTCGCCTCCTCTTTTGACCACTTGTTGGTGGAAGCAAAGCCGATTCCACCGTTTGCAATGATGCGCACGCAGAATCCGCTGTCAATGGCCGAAGTGTATGCTTCTACAACCCCATTTCTCAGTATCAGTCTATCCTGTATTTGGCTGAGAGCTCTGGCCTCGGCATATTCAACCTTCTTACCCTGCGCATATTCCAAAGCGTAATCAACAATCTCCTCTTCCATTTTCTTCCGACCTTGTGGAGCTTAATTTGGCAAATGAAAGGATAAAACCTTTTAGGTCCAAACTTTCAAGCCTTACTTGAAAACCCGAAGAGGAATAGTCAATTGAAAGGACCATTGACGCCAAACATGCATTTTTGGCAGGGAAACGAAGCATGCGCTGAAGGAGCCTTAGCGGTGGGGTGTCGATTCTTTGCCGGATACCCAATAACGCCGTCCAGCGAAATTGCGGAGCTATTATCGAAAAGGCTTCCCAAAGTCGGCGGAATAGCCATCCAAATGGAGGATGAACTGGCCTCAATAGGCGCCATCGTAGGAGCAAGCTGGGCCGGAGCCAAATCGATGACCGCGACCTCGGGTCCAGGCTTCAGCCTAATGCAGGAAGGCATAGGCTACGCATTCATGACGGAGACTCCATGTGTCATAGTTGATGTGCAAAGGGCTGGACCAAGCACAGGGCAAGCTACCAAATGTGGGCAAGGAGACATAATGCAAGCCCGCTGGGGCACACATGGAGATTATTCAGCGATTGTGCTCTCCCCAAACTCGGTGGAGGAAATGTTCGTACTAACGGTCAGAGCGTTCAACTTGGCTGAAAAGTATCGCACTCCAGTGATACTTCTCGCGGATGAGATAATTGCGCACATGAGAGAGCAGATAATCGTGCCAGGGTCGGAAACTCTGGAGATATTTGACCGCAGAAAACCCGAGGTAGGCGAAAAGGCTTTTTTCGGCCTGGAAGAAGTGCCCCCGATGCCGTCAGTCGGCGAAGGACGTAACGTGGTTGTGACGGGATCAACTCATGATGAATACGGCATTAGAGTCACGGCTGATCCAGTTGCCCACAGAAAACTTGTAGAAAGACTCAACAGCAAAATACAAAACCATGCAGACACTCTGGCAGATTTTGAAGGTTACAACGTAGAGGAATGCGAAGTTGGCATAGTCTCATGCGGGTGCACATCGCGAAGTGTCTACGAAGCTGTGGAAAATGCTGAGAAGAAAGGAATAAAAACTGGCTATGTCAGGCTGAGAGCAATTTGGCCTTTTCCGAGTTGGATCATCAAGAAAATGGCTGAAACAGCCAAATCAATCATTGTTCCAGAAATGAATCTGCGGCAATTGTACTATGAAGTAGAGAGAGCAGTAAGTGGTCAAGCGCACGTAACTGCACTGAACAAGATTGGAGGGGGAGAGCTAATTACCCCTGAAGAACTGATGGCCAAGATCATTGAGGTGCGAAGGAAATATGACTGAAGCTTTTTCACCTCGAAAATACCTGAGAGACATAACACCGCCATTCTGTCCAGGTTGCGGTGCTTACACGGTGACCAACATTTTCTTGCGGGCGGTTCATGAACTAGGCCATGAAGACTTTGCCAATTTCGTATTCTGCAGCGGAATCGGCTGCTCTGCATGGATTCCATCACCGCATTTTATGGCAGATTCGGTTCATACGCTGCATGGAAGAAGCATACCTGTGGCAACTGGCATAAAACTCGTTCGACCTGACGTTAACGTTGTAGTTTTCGGCGGAGACGGTGACATAGTCGGCATAGGCTTAAGTCACTTCATACATGCGGCGCGGAGGAACCTAGACATTTTAGTCATAATGGTGAACAACATGGTTTACGGAATGACTGGCGGTCAAGTCGCCCCGACAACTCCATTCAAAACCGTGACAACCACAACACCGTACGGAAGCTTTGAACAACCATTGGACGCTGCAAGACTGGCCGTTACGGCTGGAGCATGTTACGTGACACGCTGGACAACCATGAACATTAACGAACTTAAAGAATCCATAAAAGAAGCGTTGAAAACGCGCGGGTTCAGATTCATAGAAGTCATAAGCCAATGTCCAACGGCCTTTGGGAGAAGAGCTGGATTCAAGGATGCAGGTGAAATGCTGAAGTGGTTCAAGGAAAACACCGTTCCAATTGAACAGGCAGAAAAAATGGGCGAAAACAAGCTGATCTCCAAGATAGTCGTAGGCGAATTCGTGAAGAAACAGAGACCAACGCTTGGCGAAACATTGCATGCGATGATGGAGGAGGCAAAGAAACAGATTGAAGACTGAAATAAGAATCGCGGGGCTCGGCGGGCAAGGTGTAGTCCTCGCAGGGCACATACTGGGTAAGGCCGCCGCATACGATGGGAAAAACGCTGTTCAGACACAAAGCTACGGGGCTGAAGCAAGAGGAAGCATAACCAAAAGCGAAGTGATAATCTCAGATCAAAAAATCGGGTTTCCAGCGGTCAGAAAATGCGACATGCTTGTCGCGATGAACCAAGAAGCTCTTGACAAATACTTGAGAGACTTGAGAGAAGATGGCGTGCTAATAATTGACAGCACGAATGTTAAACAGTCGGAAACTCGAACAAGAATATTCAAGATCCCCGCAACAGAAAACGCTGAGAGAACATTTGGAACAAAAATCTATGCAAACATGCTGATGCTTGGAGCTTTAACAAACGCGACTGCCGTAGTGAGCGACAATTCCATGAAGAAGGCCATAGAAGATACGGTTGAGAAGAAATCTGCAAACACGAACGTACAAGCATACAGAAAGGGAAAAGAACTAGTTCAATAGGCACTATTCTTCATTCTTGGAAGCGAACCTTGCAGTCATTCTTTGGAGAGCTTTTTTCCCACCATCAATGAAGACACAACAGATATTGTCAATGCAGAGGCGAAAATGATTGGATCAATGACTGGTCGCACAAGAGACCATAAAACTGCCACATATGATGCGACGACGATGAACCCCAGCGCACCGAGTCTAACATAGTTCGTTTTGGAAACTTCTTCTTGGTTCAACAAGGACGAGAGAAGATGTTGGGTTTGTTCTATTTCTTGGTCCGTTACAAGGGATACCAGGTTCTTATCGCTATCACGGAATTTGAAGCTTGACAGCGAATAGCGCTGCAACTCCCAAGGTTTATTCTTGGGCAGTATTCTGACGATGCCGTTCTTCTCCATCTTCTTTAAAACTGTCTGAATCTTCCGGATGAACTGTATGTCGTTTACTTTTTCTTCTCCATACAACCTCTTCACTATGTCTTTGACGTCCGGGAAAAAAGCTTCCAGCGCGAAGGATGCGATGGTTTTGACTAGGCTATATTGATATTCGCCTTCCCGGAGGCGGACGTTTGCATCTTTGTATCCTGCGTTCATGGCGTCCCTGAGGAATCTCAATTCGCTCGGCGTCAGTCTGCGTTCGGCCAAAGTGCTGCCTCGCTTTCAATAGTGTCAATTGAAAGACTGTAATAAATGCTTCGTGTGATTGACGTTGAATTTCAACTTTGTCAAGAAACAAGGACATCGTTTCAATCGCATCGGTGGAAGAAACCTCTAAGTCTGTAAATGGCTCATTATAAGTCGAGGAAGGGAGAATGGCGAGCTTTGCGCTGGAGCATGACATTAACTGCTTCGCTTCGCGAAAGAAATATAATCTAAGTGTTTTGCCGCTGCAGAAGAAATACAGAAGTCATTTCGAAATAATTGCTCTAATTCTGGAGGCCGTCAAGGGCAATGGTGGCGCCAGATTCTCCATTATGAAGCATGCGAGTATAAACTGTGCTCAACTTACGAAGTTCTTAAACTCGCTCATTACCATGGGTTTTGTCGAGATCGAAATGCAAAAAGGCAGAGCTATGTATAGGGCGACGGACAGGGGCCTTGGGTTCTTAAGGCAGTATTACGTCCTCTTGGGAATCTTGATGAATACGTATCCATTGAGTGGACAAGGCCAAGTCGTTTATCAAACCTCATATTCCAGAATCAGAAGGCCTATTGATTCCAGTATAGGTTCCTCGCTCGGATACGCAAAATAGTTCGTTCTTGTTGATGCGACTCTGGATGGGCGCGTGGATCTGACCTTTCCTCCCTTGCGTCCATCTGAGTCCAATTTTGACTGCGAAGCGTGTAGACCTTTTCACGTCATCAGGCCCCAATTTGTCGGCAATCCGCGATCGGACAGAACCCCTTAACCCAGCATGTTTTTGCTTTTTTTGGATGGGTTCATCAGTTTTTGGCAGAGTTTGCTAGCTGTTGCGTCAATTTCAACGCGTCAAGGAAAAACGTTATTTTCCTGAAACTCTGAATGCATCGTAGACTATACACGTGGAGAACGATCTTGACACAGGAATTTACGTATGCGCGTTCGGGTGTCAACAGAAGGCTGAGAGCTGAATCTAAGAAGGCGCTGCGGGCTTTGAGGAAGACATATAGGTTGAGCCGTCACGGCAGAATCGTTCAACTTCCGTACGGAAATATCTTTCCCGTGGGCAGACGCGGCTATTTGGACTTGCAGATCGAAGGTGTAGGCACAAAAGTCCTTGTAGCACAATTGGCAGGAAAGTTCGATACGATAGGAATCGACGGCGTAGCAATGGCTGTGAACGACGTCATACGTTCTGGAGCCAGCCCCCTAGCCATCACTGACAACATCCACGCTCAAATCTCAGACCCCAATCTGGTCAAACAATGGATAAAGGGTATTGCAGAAGGAGCGATTGAAGCAGGATGCATCGTGCCAAGTGGAGAAATAGGGGACATGGCAGAACTGATAAAAGGTCTGGTCGAAGGCAAAGGCTTTGACATGATAGTTGCAGCAATAGGCGAAGTTGACGAACGGCATATTATTTCAGGCAGAAACATAGAACCAGGTGACACCATCATAGGTTTACAAAGCTCAGGAATCCACAGCAATGGCATATCTTTGGCCAGAAAGATTCTTTTCAAACAATGGGGGGGAAAATACGATGCCTACGATGTCCCTGATGGATCAAAAAGAGAACTCGTCTATGACGTTCTGGAACCAACCAAAATCTACGTCAAGCCCCTGCTCCAAGTTGCTGACAGTGTTCGATTAAAGGCTGCCGTGCACATCACTGGCGACGCATACTTGAAGTTTCGCAGATTATCAGAGTTTTCGAAGGGCATCGGATTCGAATTCTCTAATTTCGACCCTCATCCGATCTTCGAGCTGATTCAAAGAACCGCCTCAGAAATGGGCGGCAGGATAACTGATGAAGAAATGTTCAAAACATTCAATATGGGGTGGGGATTCGCAATAGTTGTGAACAAAGCTGATACCGATGAAGCAATTGACACTCTGGAAAAAGCTCGGACTCCTGCTCAGCAAATTGGCGGCGTAACAAGATCTGAACGAATCGAAATCTTGCACAAAAAGAAAAAGGTCATTCTAAAATAGTTGTTGACTGATTGCTGATGAAAGCGTTTAAATCCGCTGGAAATTCACACTTACCCCATGAAATATCGGGCGGGGATTGAGATTAGATTGAAGCCTGGGCACAGCGACCCAGAAGGTGAGACAACAACACGACTGCTGAAGGAGCTGGGCTACAAGGTTGAGTCCGTGAACGTTAACAAAGTGTACAACGTTGTTCTTGAAGCAAGATCACGCAAGGAAGCTGAAGCTAAAAGTGAAGAGATGTGCAAGAGGCTTCTGGCAAATCCAACGAAGGACGATTACACGATAGCGATCGAGGAAGGGAGATGAGGACCAGCGTCTTCACTAGGAAGAAGACCACGTTCTCGTTGTTCGAAATAGACGTGCTTGAGGCCTCTGACGAGGAACTTGAGGAAATAAGTAAGGAGTTAGGAATCGGCCAAAACCTGCAAGAAATGAACGCGGTCAAAGCCTACTTCAAAATGAAAGGGCGAAATCCCACAGATGTGGAGCTGCAGACCGTCAGCCAGACGTGGTCAGAACACTGCTTCCACAAGGTATTCAAAGGAAGAATAAGGTACAAAGGAAAGAATATTGACAGCCTCTTCAAAACGTACATTGCGCGAGCAACAGACGAGATCAACGCACCATGGTGCTTTTCAGTCTTCGAGGACAACGCGGGCATAGTCGGGTTCCAGGAAGGTTACGGGATAGCAGCCAAAGTAGAAACGCACAATCATCCTTCTGCAGTAGAGCCCTTCGGTGGAGCAGCCACAGGCGTGGGAGGAGTGATCCGCGACGTTCTCGGCGTCTGGGCGGACCCCATAGCATGCACTGATGTTTTGGGCTTTGGGCCATTGGACGTTGATTACAGAAAACTGCCTCCAGGAGTGAAACATCCGAAATACGTCTACATGGGCGTAGTAGCGGGAATCGGAAGCTATGGAAATAACATGGGAATCCCAACGGTGAATGGCTCCATCTATTTCGATGAAAGCTATGCCGGAAACGTCGTCGTCTACTGCGGATGCGTTGGCCTTCTTCCACTGAAGAAGTACAAAAAAAGCGCTAAACCAAACGACATAATGGTCTTGGCAGGCGGCAAAACTGGCCGAGACGGCATTCACGGCGTAACCTTCGCATCAGCCGAATTGACCGAAAAATCAGAAGAGATTTCCCGACCAGCAGTGCAAATTGCAAACCCAATTGAGGAAGAAAAACTGAAGAGAGCCATAATCGAGATCCGAGACCTTGAATTAGCTTCAGCAATAACGGATCTAGGAGGCGGAGGCTTATCATCTGCCGTCGGGGAAGTTGCCAAAAGGTTCGGGTGCGGTGCAACGATCGAGCTCGAAAAAGTGCCGCTGAAAAATGCTGACTTGGCTCCTTGGGAGATCTACATTTCTGAATCGCAGGAAAGAATGCTTCTGATAGCGCCTGCTGAACATCTTGAACGAGTGCAAGAGATTTTCGAGAAAGAGGATGTTCAAGCCACTGCCATCGGAAAACTAACACACGAAGAAGACCTGCGGATCCGCTACCAGGGCGTAGAAGTGGCTAATTTGGGAATACCCTTTCTCTTTAAGCCGCCAGAATTTCAAAGAACCGCAAGACCAAAGCCAGAGATTCTTAAGGAACCTCATTTCTCGAAGGCAAGAAATCTGGACGAGATATTGCTACAGCTTCTGTCGTCGCCTAACATTGCAAGCAGAGAAAGTGTGGTACGAAGCTACGACCACGAGGTCAAAGGAAACACTGTGCTTAAGCCGCTGCAGGGCAAGTATGCTGGTCCGAACGATGCTGCTGTGCTGAAGCCCCTGAACAGTTCTTGGAAGGGAATTGCAATCTCGTGCGGGATGAATCCGAACTATGGGAAGATTAACGCTTATTGGATGGCCGCCTCAGCAATAGACGAGGCCGTGAGGAACAATGTGGCAGTTGGGGGAAGGAGAATAGCATTGCTTGATAATTTTACTTGGGGAAATCCAGAAAAACCCGAAAGACTTGGCAGCCTAGTAGAGGCTTGTATGGCTTGCTATGATATTGCGAAGGCTTATGAAACACCGTTCATATCCGGCAAGGACAGCCTCTACAACGAGTCCCCACTTGGCCCTATCACGCCGACCCTTTTGATCACAGCTCTGGGCATCGTTCCAGACATTCGCCAGACAGTCTCAATGGATGCGAAATCTCCAAATGATTCAATCTACGTTGTCGGAAAGACTTACAAAGAGTTAGGCGGTTCAGAATACTATGCGCTTAAGGGATTTCTGGGAAAGAGTGTGCCAAAAGTGAGGGCTGATGACGCAATAGGAACATTCGACGCTGTTACAAGAGCGATTGATTCTGGGTTGGTCAACGCTTGCCACGATATTTCGGAGGGAGGCTTGGCCGTAGCAGCAGCCGAAATGGCTTTCACGGGTGGCTATGGAATGGAGGTGGACCTGCGAAGAGTCCCCAGAAAGGCCATAGGTCGTGATGACTTTGTACTTTTCTCCGAATCTAACAGTCGCTTTTTGCTCGAGGTTTCAGGCGAAGTTGAAAAGGATTTTGAAGCTTTTATGGTAAGAAAAGCCTGCGCCAAAATTGGCAAAATCACAGAGACTCCTCGATTATGTTTACGCGGTTTGAATGGAAGCGTTGTTCTTAATGTTCCAGTCAGCGACTTGCGAGCAAGCTGGAAGCGTACACTAAGCAAGGAGGCTTGATCTGTGCACAAAGCTGACATTAAGATCTGCGTGTTGCGTGTCGGTGGGACAAACTGCGATACGGAAACGAAACGTTCCTTCGACGATTTGGGTGTTCAAGCCGAAATTGCCCACGTGAATGAAATAGTTAAACAACGAAACCTCCTGGAATACGATGCACTTATCTTTCCAGGAGGCTTCTCCTTCGGAGACTACGTGCGAGCTGGGGCAATATGGGCGAAGTGGATACTTGCTAGGCTAGGCAAAGAGCTGCAGACTTTCGTCGATGATGATCGCCCAGTGCTGGGAATATGCAATGGATTCCAAGTGCTTGTTGAAGCCGGTCTGCTGCCAGGTTTTGAAGGAATTGCCGCCTACCCAGACGCTGCCCTGGCAACGAACGTTCCCCCCGGTTACAACTGCAGGTGGATCCGGCTAAGGCACGAAAACAATGGAAAATGCGTGTTTACCCGGGAAATACCGAAAGGGAAAGTCCTGCGGGTGCCAGTTGCGCATTCAGAAGGCAGATTCGTATTCTCAAAAGAAAAGGAGGAGCTGTTCTTTGGAAGGCTCTGTGAAGATGATCAGCTGGTTTTTCGCTACTGTAATGAAGATGGCACATATGCAGAGGGCAATTTTCCAGCTAACCCGAACGGTTCTTTCTATGACATAGGGGGCATCTGCAACCCGGAAGGAACGGTGTTTGGTCTAATGCCCCACCCAGAAAGAGCATTCTATTGGTGGCAGCAACCAGACTGGACGAGACAGGCACTGAGAACCGAATATGGTGACGGCAGACTGATCTTTGAGAGCCTAGTGAGATTCCTAAGCAAAAAGCCCTAGATCCTGAGCCTTGGGGAGTCCAGGTCTAGCCCCTACCTTCATGACGCATCTTGATGCCACAAAGTTTCCTATCCTTCCACAGTCCAGAAGCGCCTTACCTTTGATCAAGCCGTAAAGGAAACCGGCACAAAAAGCGTCGCCAGCACCAGTCGTATCCACAACTTTGACTCTATATGCTTCTATCAGGTGGCTTTTCCTGCCGTCTGTCACGTAACATCCTTTGGCACCAAGCTTGACGGCTACGATGTTCACGCCCTTTGAAAGAAGAAGCTCTGTGCCTTTTCGATAATCGGTCTTGCCTGTCAAGAGCTCAAGCTCAATCACGTTCGGCATCATGACGAACGTTCTCATTACCATAGAATTTAGCTCTTTCAAGCCCATCCTTGCATAAATTATGCCTGGATCAAAGCTTACCAGCGTATTTTCTGGTAGCATTTGCAAGAGTCTTTTCTGCGTTTGCAGCGACCTTGCCCCGACGAACGATGTTAAGTGCAGGAATTTTGTTTCGAAGATATGCTCTGTATTTAGTTCTTTGAGTTCTATTTTGTCGTTGACGCCTGAGTCGATGTATAGGGCCCTTTCGCCTTTTTCGTCGACGAAACCCATTACTGTTCCGCTTCTTCCGTGCTTTGCAAGGACTACGTTAGTCGTGTCAACGTTTTCTCTGTGGAAATCGTCAAGCAACATTCTTCCTTCTCTGTCACGCGCCACTTTTCCGATGAAGCTGACCTTGCAGCCGAGTCTTGCGAGCGCAACTATTGTGTTTGCTGCTGAACCTCCGCATGATTCTTTACAATCTGTTATGACACTTTCTTCTTCTGCTGCGGCTATTTGGTTTACTTTGAAGAGCTTGTCCACGTTCAGTGCGCCGAATCCTATGGCGTCGAGTGTCGTCATGGAAACATCTCTCGCAAATATATCTTGTAATCGCCGAGTTTGCCGCCATAGTTGCCGGCGGAGATTCTCACCACGCCGTTAACCTTCAACGCTGCCATTATGCCGACCTTCATTGCTTCCTTGACAGCTGTCATTGAGACTCCATTGATTACTATTTCTGGGATGTACTTGACAGCTTCTGGAACTCTTGATTCTGCGCCAAGCTTTTTCTTGAGAGAAGGACAGTAGGGATGGTTTGTTGTGGGACCTATTAGCGGGAATTTTGTTTCAGTTTTTGAGCCAGCTGAACACACGTCAAAAGGAGTGATTACGCCTTCAACCTTGCTTATGGCTTTCAGAGCGGTCTTTCCAGTGGTCATCACGGCTTTCTTGGTTTTGCACATTATCCAGAAATTGCCTCCTGATATGCCTCGTGCATAACCAATGTGCTGCTCTATGAGAAAGTCTGGCACCATTAAAGGGACAACAATCATGTGGCGACCATAGATCTTCTTCTTCGACTCAAACCCGTCGCCGCAATGCCCTATTCTTTCCATAACGTCGATTTTTCCTTCAGCCTTCACAGGCAAGGCGTCAAAAACTGAAGTGAAAGGTTTCACGAGAATATCTTGGCGTATTCTGTAGGAGAATTCCTTCTCAAAGCGCTTGATTGCGTCTTCAATGGGCTTTTCTTTGTGTAAGCCTTTCCAAAACTGCAAAATTGCTCCTTTCCTTCTGTCTGGCGTCTCCTTCTCACTGAGCCATCTTTCAATTCCATTATCGAGCCTTCCGATAACCCCAGATGGTGTTGCAGTAGCATCCTCGGCGGCTCTCTTCAGAATGCACTTGTCATCCGCAGTCACTATTATTCTGCAATAGACGCCCTCAAAAGCTTCTGCAAAAGTGTCCTCAATCAAACCTTTGCTGATCACTATCCCAACCTCCCTATGGCTTCGCCCCTCACTTTCTTTCTAAATTCGCTGCTTTCTTTTGCCAGCGTCTCAACATTCTCACCTGTCACTACTTTAACTTTAGACAGTCCATTAGGATAGATTCTGAAGAGACGCTCAAGCAAAATTGGGTTTACTTGGCTCTTCTTCAAACCTTCTTTGCTCCAGCTTTCTGCCACTCTCATGGTTTCCTGTTTTCCAAACCTACAGAAAATGTCCGCGATTATTGCCGTGGGAGTGCTGTCTTCTGACAGTACAGCAATTTCAGCACTGCTAACAGCGTATCGATTACCATTGAAGGACACGGCTAAGCCGTGATTGTCTTTTACAAGTTTGAAGGCTTTTTCATCCGTTATGCTATCCCCGACGTACATCACATCATCCAAGCGTACCTCCAATTTCCGAGCAACGTGCTCTATGGCTTCAGCTTTTTCTCCAGCACCCATCGGGGTGACTTCATGATAAGCTCTTCCCGACTGCATGTTGGCTATCTCCTTCCAGAAGATCTGGTTCAGACGCTGAATCGTCATCTGGTCATCGCGTGAAAAATCCTCTGTGGACTTTGCATTTTGCGGAATTTCGATCATGGGCATTTGCGCAATTTCTCCTGCAAGTTCTTTGAGGCAGTTTTTTTCCTGTTCGGCTATATGGTACCTGTCGATGCTCACTTTCGTGCAGTAGGTGTTTTCAAAGGGAAAATCCAAAGCACGGCACAGCGCTTTTATGTAATGCTCATAACTCGTGCTGACGACAAAAGCATGAGCTATGCTTCTCACATATTTCAGAGTGATTCCAGCATTTGAGATCAGAACAAGGTTTCTATTCGCGAATTCCTGCATCTTCTTGTCCGTAACATCGTATGCCTTCATAAAAGGCAGAATGAACTTCAACGTGTAGCCAGCCTTATATCCTGGCCTCTTCAAAACATCCGCAAGTATGTCATCGTAGCGACTTATAATTGAGTACAGTTTGTCTCCGTTTGATATGAACTCCGAAGTGACCTCGTAGGCATTGTCATTCTTTGAAATTGGGCCTTCACAGTCTGATATGAAGACTTTTTTCACTGTTTAGGCCTCAGTTTTTCCATGTGCTTCTTGCTTTCGTTTATGTGCTGCTCGGATGCTATGTCTGTTCTGTACCAGAGTGCCCCGCCCGTGATTGCTTTTATGCCGCTGAGGCAAATCTGTCTGGCTGCTTCTATGTCTTCGCCTTTTCCTAAGACTGCTACGGCTCTGGATTTGAGGGCATAAGTCTTGCCGTCACGTATTTCCATCGCCGCTGGGTAAATTCGGATTTTGTCACCGTATGTTTTGTTCAACTCATTGGCGTGGTTCAAGTTGACTGGGGTGCCAATCTCACTTCTGTTCAAGATGCCTGGAAATGCGTCTGAATATCCACCATAGTCCGGCGGAACCTTGTAGGTGACAACAGTTGCTGCCCTCTCCAGGTCCACGTGTGTCAGGCTTCCATCAAGAATCTTGAAGCATACGTCGACGAAGTCCTGCTTTAAGATTGGCAGAATGTTTATTATTTCAGGGTCTCCTGGTCTGCTGTTGTTCTCAAGGATTTTCGGTTCCTTGCCCGTGTGCATGAAAGCCACGTATAGTGGAATACCTCTTAAGCCCGTCGCGTCCTTTCTTTTCCACCTGTTGAAGATTCTTTGCACAATTTCCATTTCTTTGGCTCTTTCGTCGCTGTTAAGGAACGGCAACAACTCGCCGACATCCTTGTAGGAGCCCATTCCGCCAGTGTTTGGTCCATGGTCGTGATCAAAAGCTCGTTTGTAGTCTCTTGTATCCGGTAGGGGCGTGAGGTGTTTGCCATCGCAGAAAGCCTGAAAGCTCGATTCCTCGCCCTCGATTTTCTCTTCTATTATGACTGGACCAAACTGGAAGTTCGACAGGAAATGCTCAAAAAGCTGATCACGATTCGCAAAGTGATCTCCCCAAACACCGACGCCTTTTCCAGCCACCGGCTTGTCGGGTTTGACGACTGCTTGGTTCTCAAGCTCGTCAAGCCATTTGTACACATTCTTCTTCGTGTCTGTCACGTTTTTGTAGTCTTTGGGGTTGAAGATTTTGAAGCGAGGGTTTGCTTCTGGAACTATCTGTTGGAATAGGAGTCGCTGTTGAACCTTACTCTCTTCTATGGCGTACTGCTTGGTTGGGCAAATCATTGGTATGCCAGTCCGCTCTTCGACCAGGTCGCGTACGCCTTCAATTATTGGTTTCTCAGGTCCAACTATTCCAAAATCGATCTTGCCCTTGTTTGCCTCTGCAAACCGGCAAATTCCTTCCACGTTCAGATCTGGAATTACAACATGTTTGAAAGCGATTCTTGCGTTGAAAGGATTCTGCTGCTTGTCGGCAACGTAAACGTTCACTTTGTAGTTATCGCTTCGCGTGAAGGCGTCAATTATGGCTGCCTCTCTAGCTCCGTAGACGACTACAAGCACTCCTACTTTCTCCATGACTAATCATCTGCCAAATGATGAAGAGAATTGCCTAATTTGCTTTGCCGCTATTTGCTCTTTATTGCTTCTTCAATCTCGTAGATTCTTCCAGTTTCTTCATAGCCTTCTTGGACCCTTTTCTTCATCATGTCTGCCATTTTCTGGGCCATTGGTGTGGGATACTCTCCCGTGGTGCAGGCAGTGCACAACTCGTTGCGATCAAAACCTGTCGCCTTTACCAGGCCTTCTAGTGATTGGTAGCACACGGCGTCCGCACCTATTATCTTCGCAATCTCATCTGGGGTATGCTTCGAACCTATGACCTGACCGTAGGTTGCCATGTCTATTCCATACAGGCATGGTCCAATTATGCGAGGAAATGTGACAAAGAGATACACTTTCTTTGCTCCCATTCTCCGGAGCTTCTCAACGATTACTTTTGTGGTGTCTCCCCGAACGATGCTATCCTCAGTCACGATGACTCGTTTTCCTTTGATCTTCGGGGCTAGAATGTTGATCTTTTTGTCTATTGTGGGCTGACGCTCCCTGTTAAGCAGTAGGAAAGCTCTCTCTGTGACGTATCGATGCCTGCGAGAGGCTCTTTCCCACCTTATCCCGGATTCTTCATGAACGCCCATTGCTGGATCATCGCCTGTTTCAGGCACTGAAAGAATGATGTCCGCGTTCTTTACGATGCCGGGGTTTTCTCTGACGAGGTTCCTGCCGAACTCTTCGCGTATTTCATAAACATATTTGTCATCGAAATGGGAGTCTGGTCTCGCGAAGTAGGCAAATTCAAAGGAACAGAAGGCCTTTCGCTCGCCTTTCACAAGTTCATGTCTCTCAAAGCCGTCTTTTGAAACCTGGACGAACTCTCCTGGTTTCAGCTCGAAATCTCTTTCGAAACCGTTAATGTCAAGGCTGACGGTTTCTGAGGAAAAAGCATAGGTTGATCCGTCCTGACTGTGTCCTGCACACAGAGGTCTTATTCCATGTGGGTCTTTGAAGGCGAAGAATTTGCCATCTTGAGTCACGCCAGCCACCGAAAAAGCCCCGTCAACGTCAACCATGCATGCTTTCGCAGCTGAGATCAGGTCCTTGCCCTTGAGCAGTTCAACCATGAGTTTGTAGCAGATCAGGTCTGCATCACAATCATAAGTGAACCCCCGAAACATCCTGCCTATCTCCTTCTTAGTTTTAAACGTGCTAACTACGTTGCCGTTGAAAGAAATCGCCAGCTTCAGTCCTCTCTTTGATGCTGTTGCTGGCTGCGTGCCCTTTATCAATGATTTCTCGTCAGTTTTTCCCGAGGTCGTATATCTGACGTTTCCTATGCCAATGTGCCCGGGCAGGCGTCCGAACCATTCTTGAATGGCGCTGCTCTTTATTTTCGGCACTAGGTCCAGGTTTCTGTAGACATGAAATTTCCCATCATTGTATGTAAGAAAGCCGTGTGACTGGTGTCCTCTGTGATTCTGGGCTCTTAACCCCCAATATATGTATGGAAATATTGGCTGGTTCTCATAGTTGACCGCCCCGAAAACTCCACAAGCGATCTTAGGCTCGTCTCCCATGCTTGGGCAGTAGAAGACAGTATTTATCAGTTTATTGGACATTTTTAGCTAAAAGCCATGTTAAACCTAGCAGACCTGATGGCATCTAGCGAGAAAAAAAGGGTTTGGTCAACGCACGCGTTAAGGAGGTGGAGGGGGCGGTGGAGGAGGAGGTGGAGTTACAAATGGTTGTTTCACAGAAATTACCGTGGTCCCTGCAATGCGGTCGAAGTATCTTTGACGCGGATCCGGTCCCGGCGTGGCTATACCGATCAGAAAGTCTATGAGGAAGATGGGCCAGAAGATCTTGCTCATGTTTCTGGTCAACACCTTATTGGACGTTGCTTTGCTGCCGTCCAGCATCTGCACTTTCAAGCCCATTACTCTCTTGCCTAGTGTTGCTGCAGAAGCTGATGATTCCAATATGGTAGAGTATATTACCCACAGCAGTCCGTAGAAGATTGGTACAAGGAAAACCCATACCAACCAATAAAGTCCTCCGAGCGCTCCTGCTAGGGGAGCTCCAGCGTTCCAGACCAGGACCCACCATATGACCCAACTTATGATAGTCCAAGGTATGCTGTCAATAATAGCAGCTACTATTCTCAAGAGCCAATGAGTACCCATATCAACCTGCGTACTAGTGGTTGCGTAATCAGCAGACATTCTTTCATCTCGCACAATACTTCAACCCAAGATGTTTTTATCACTTTCTATCGCACAACAACATAGCAATCATGTGCGTTCCCAAGCCGCTCGACCTTCTCAGAATCTTCAACTAGAAACATCGATTCCAGAGTCTTAAAACTTATAAGACATCAGCATGCTAAGGATTCAAGCAACAGAAGTGATACAGAATGTCCAAACAAGACAAAAAAGCCATGACAAAAGACAGGCTAATCGGCATGCAGGTGATCGACAGTGAAGGATACGACATTGGAACCGTGCAAGACATAGCGTTCACAGTGGGAAAAGTCAGCATGACCCTTATAGTTGAAACAAAGAAGGGCGAAACCAGAGAAATACCGTGGGACGACATCCAAGCTGCAGGAGACTTCGTCTTACTGAAACCACAGACAACCCAGCCGCAGACCTTTGCCCCGCAACCAGCGACACAGCCCCAACAGGCCCAAGCACCGGTTTGCCCGACATGTGGAGGACCCCTAACCTACATCCAACAGTATCAAAGATGGTACTGCTACAAAGACAAAAAATACGTCTGAACGATCAATATTCTACACTTTTTATTTTCTTCAACGGTTTCTCGAATTGATACGCATTGTCATACATATTTTTTACAATTCGGGCAATACCATCTGCCGTATTGCTGCACGAAGGTCATTTGTTGACCGCAAGTGGGGCATGTCTGGACGCCAGTTGCAGGTGGAGGAGGAGGAACACGAGAAATCCGCGACAAATTGAATATCCCTAGCATTGCAAATGGTCGCCGCTCTAAGAGCCCAGCGAGATACCCTCCCAGTGAATATAGGAGAAAAGCGAAGAGCACTCCAATAATCCAAGCCACCATAATATCGACTGCTCGGTTCGATTCTGCGATTATGCCTGTCAATGAGAGAAAGAAAGTTATAATGGCGTAAACAAGACCTGTGAAGAAACCTGTGCTGAGTCCTTGCATCTCAAGGTTTTCGCGTGCACGATGAAGTCTGAAATCGAGGTATGCGGCAACAAACCCTCCGGGTATGATGAGAAATATGCCTTCTACTACAAAAAGGCCCACAAACATTGGCCAGTTGCCTTTTGCAACCCCTGCGCTTCCTGAAACAAGTGCACCAAACAGAAAACCAACCAGACTTACAGCAAGATAATCATGTAAATATGCCTCTCTCATATTCATTCAATTCACCGCTGTATCGACATGAATCCTCTTTTTCATCATTTCTCGATATTTATACTTTGGCATGCGTGTCAAAAACCTTGGAGAAGCTCCAAAGAAATGTCAAATACTCGCGCGTGCTGGTACTGCGGCAAAGAACAAAAACATATCTAAGCTACGTGCTAAGCAAACTTAATTTTTTTTGTTTCCATTATTGTCCAGCGAACGCTTCACATTGCGCGCGCCAAACTGTGGCCAACCGCTCACATAAGTCAAACGATACGAAGGATAGTACTGTCAAAACTGCAACGAGTACGAATGACCTGAGGCCTCAACGCTTCTGCTCTCCTGAAAAGTCAGCCGTGATGAGTGCAGTAACTAATATATAGCGTACGAGTCTTGATAGCCTCACTGTTTCGCTTAAGAAGCGAAGATCACAAAGAGGGACATTATTGAAAGCGGCTAAAATGCTCTTCTACCTTCAGCTCATGGTTGTTCTTTTGCTAGCAACAAGCAGCGCTCTCACAAGAACGTATGGTCAATCTCTCGACGAGAAAATAGCGTACGTACATGACATTATATCTCCATCATTAGATGAAGTAAAGTGGTCTGAGGAGGGAGCATTAGAACAGGCGCCCACTTGGATCGCTGATGGGTCCTGGCACGCGCTTTCCATCCAGCAGAGTCTGGTCAATACAAACGACATTTTCGTTTCTTGGTATGAACAGTTCAACTGGTCTGTTGTGCTCTCCACATATGTGCCTTCCATTTATGACCTGCCCTTCAGAAGCGCCTCCGTTGAGGACCTTGTTAACTATTCAATCTCCAACCCGAACTGGTGGGTTAGCTACATGTGGAAGCTGGATACCCAGTTCTATGGAATATCAGAAAACACTTCCAAAGTTACGTGTGACTTCAATAGCTCCGGTTCAGAAGTAGAGATGTGGATCTGGTTCCACATAACTCGCATACCAGAGTATTTTGTGAGTCGCGGAGGACTGCAGAATTGGCTTACAGGTTTCGACTTAACACCTGTCTCGACAGGCAACTTGAAAGCTTGGGAGTTTTACCAAGATTGGAATACGAACGGAACGCATTACAATCTTTACTTCAGAGCTCCAGCGAATGTGCTGTCTCAACACGGGGACAATTTTACCTTTAGTGTTGGCGTTTCTTCTTTGTACGCAGGGCGTACTGTTAGCAATCAACAAGTCATTGACGTAAATATGCCTCCGAATACTGAGGTGAAAGAGGCTATGCCTGCAAGCATGATTGTAATGCAGGGCAACACAGCCTCATTTGTCAAGGCGAAGGGCGACGAATATCCTCAAGCATTTACTGTCGTAAGCGGTCCGCCTGCAAAATCTTTTGCACAAGCAGTGGTGGACGGTGTGAGTGTTTGGTTTTTGACGCCAAGTGGCTGGGCGGCAATCGGCTCACTGCTGGTTCTAAGCTTTACAGCACTTCGCGGCAGGAGAATATGGCACAGGAGCAAACTATATCACCGCCTGTACAAGAGCCTTGTAACCATTTATGACATGTATGCAAAAGACCTTATCAGATTCCATCAAGAGATGGACATCATATCACGAAACATTGTGAGCATGCTTATAGAGGACAGAATCAATGACGAGCAATTTGAAAAGCTTCTCCAACGACGCGATGATCTTCTGAGAAGAGCACATGAATAACACTGGCAGGTGTTAACCTTTTTAAGAAACTTCAGGGCGTCAACCTGAATTTGTCTCTTGGATAGAGCGCTGCTTCTCTTATGTTCTTCTTTCCGGTCAGGAACATCGTTAGTCTTTCTAAGCCTATAGCCCAACCTGCATGAGGAGGCATTCCGTAATCAAACGCTTCTAAGTGCCACTTGAAAGATGCAGGATTCAAACCTTTTTCTTCCAATCGTTTCATCAGAAGCTCTTTGGATGCAATCCTTGCTCCTCCAGATACAAGCTCCAGCCAGCGCCACATTAGATCGAAACCTTCAGACACATCAGGATTGTCGTCGCGTGGCTTCACGTAGAATGATCTACTCTGCGTCGGCCAGTCGGTGATGAAGTAGAAGTACGGGTGAATCCTTCCTAGTGTTCGGAGAGAATGTGTCGGTATGTCTTCACCCCATGGAATGTTCACTCCTTCACGCCTTAGATCCTCAAGAACAGTATCATATGTTAAACGTTTGAATGGCACTTCTGGCACTTTCACGCCATGTTTCAGCTTAGTTAACTCTTTTTGGCATTTTTCGCTGACGCTTCTGCAAACCTGATGAATGAGTTGCTCGAGTAACTGCATAACGTCTTCGGCGCTGGCGAAGGCTTGCTCAATATCTATTGATACGAACTCGCTTAAGTGGCGGCGAGTATGAGACTCTTCAGCTCTGAAAAACGGTCCTACTTCAAAAACTCGTTCAAGGCTCATGACGAGCTGTTCTTTATAAAGCTGTGGACTCTGAGCAAGATACGCCTTACGACCAAAATAGTCGATAGAAAACAGTGCTGCTCCGCCCTCAGTTGCGGATGCAATAATACGTGGTGTGTGCACTTCCAGGAAACCCCTTTCGAAGAGGAATTGTCGTATTGTTTCTGTGGCGATGTGTTGGATCTTGAAAGCAGCAATGTTCTCTTCTTGGCAAAGATCCAAAGCTCGAGCGTCCAGTCGAACCTCCAAGTTCGCAGGAGTTTTGCCTGTTATGTCAAATGGCAGTTGAGGCGTGGCTGTGCTGAAAACCCTGATCTCCTTCGGGATTACTTCGACACCCCTAGGCGTCATGTCAGTCTTTTTCACAACTCCTTTCAAACCTATGCTGTACCGTTTCTGCAGACTCTCAGACTTCGACACTACTTCGGGATCTGCCTTCTTTCTCAAGACCGTGACCTGAATGGTACCCTCTCGATCCTGCAAGATCACGAAGCGCAAAGCACCGAGATCCCGAACTTCCTGGACCCAACCAAAGAGCGTGACTTCTTCACCGTCCATTTCAGGTTTGACATCAATAGAATAGTGAGTTCTACACCAATCATCAATTCGATCCATCTTCGCGATCAGTTCTCCATCCGCCTAGTCTGCGAATTCCACCCGCAGAGTCATGCCACGGATCTTCTGGGCAATTTCCTTTAAGGCGTTTACGTCAAAAGGTGGTTGCGACCCACGCCTCTTTCTCAGAATAGCCCGTGTCTCGGTACTTCCATCAGGCAACCAAATGGTATTGATCGTCATGATGCTCAAAGGAGCAAACAGATCTTCCAGAAATCTTCTCTCATCAACCCCCTCTTCCAAGATTCTTATGTTTCTGCCCGTTTCTTCACCCAATGCCTTGATAATTCTGCCTCCATAACCCAGAAGCCTGGGAACATCTCCAGCCCCCACAATTATCGCCAAGGTCCTCCCTGCCTCAACAGCCCTATGGAAATAGACGTTCTGAAGAGGAGGATACTTCTCCTCTAAAGACAATAATAGGCGTGCGATTTTCAAGTCTGACTGGCTTATTTCTCCAGACTTTAGTCTAGCTGAACACTTTTGGCATAGTATGCCACTTTTCAAGCAGAAGCTGCAAAGTACCGTCTTCACCTGGAGAACGGCCCTCCAACACAAATAAAGGAGGAATAGCGGAGCTCTGTAGTTTCATTCGGAAGACTCTACTTTAGCGTTCAAGTGTTATCTCTAGTGTGCTGACGTTTGAAGGCGGCCCACCCTCTTCTCTGGGTGCCATCTGCTGTGTTCCAATGCCAACTCTCTTGACCTTCACGTCTGGCAGAAATCGGCGTCTGACGACTTCAACGACATCGACGGCTCGGCTTATAGCTCTTCCTCGTGCCTTGACACTTACTTCTTTTGCTCCGCCGTGAAAGAGGGTTATGCATGCCAGTACGTAGTTCATTACTGGCTTACTTCCGATCAACACTGCATTGCTTTCTGACATTTTGAACCGCTTCACTCCTATTCTTTGTATTTTTTGTAGGCTCGATACCAATTTTTTCCGACAAATAAATACATTACGGTGTCAACGTATGCTAATCAAAATTCTGTGACACAATAGTTAGCAAAACGATTCATGTGGATTTACCGAACGTTTAAATAATCAACACTATTGCACAATCAATTCTTGACTCAACTATAATAGAGGAGAGAATGTTGGAAACTCTCACTAGACGTTCAGTACAATTGTTGAAAATGCTTTATGACGAAGGCAAACCTACGAGCACATACAGTCTCCATATGAAACAAGACGAGTTAGCAAAGGAATTAGGCGTAAGCAGACAGGCATTAAACGTTCACTTGCGGAAGCTTAGGAACATGAGCTACATACGCACGGGTAGAGGTTTCATTGATGTGACTGAGAGAGGCTTAAGCGGACTGGGCGTCTCAGCATCCCCAGCCTTCATTCTCATGAAGATATCTCCTGTAAAGAGGATTAACGTCTACGAGAGAATTAAGGCGCTTCCAGTTCAAAGAGCCTTCAGAATAGCAGGTGATTTTGACGCTCTTCTGATTGTTGAAAGAGAAAAACTCGACAAAATCTTGAAAAAGCTGTATTCTATCGACGGAATACAAGACACCAGATCCTACGTAACGATAGAAGCTGTAAAGTAAGGAGTAAACCGAAATGAAATTATTCGAGTACGAAGCAAAGGCGATACTTTCGAAATACGGGATTCTGACACCAGCAGGAGGATTGGCAACAACAACAAGCCAAGCCGTTGAGGTTGCAGCACGGCTGAAACCTCCGTTTGTGGTTAAAGCACAGGTGCTCGTTGCTGGAAGGGGAAAGGCAGGCGGAATACTCTTCGCCAATTCTGTTGACGAAGTAAGAAAAGCAGCAGAGAAACTGTTGAACATGCAGATTAAAGGTATACGCGTTAGAAGCTTGTGGATAGAGGAGAAAATAAACGTGAAAAAAGAGCTTTACTTTGGAATAACGACTGACAGGTTCAAACAAAGCTACGTTGCTGTTGCTTCTGCAGTAGGCGGAATGGAAATAGAGGAAGTAGCAGCAAAAAGTCCAGAAAAGGTTGTAAAAGTCCTGATAAGCCCGCAACAGGGTCTTCTTCCATATCACACACGGCAGATTGCACGAAAAATCGGTTACACCGGCGTCCAAATTCCAGAATTGGCAAAGGTGTTTGAAAAGCTGTACGGCGCAGGTAGAGACTATGATGCTGAGCTTATCGAAATGAACCCCATAGTGGAGACCACTAATGGAAAGTTCATGGCAGCAGACGCCCGCATAATAATTGACGATAACGCGCTGTTCAGACATGCCGAATACAAGAAAAGGCTTTTTGAAGGTGAAAGTGAACTGACTCCACAAGAACTTGAAGCCATGAAAAATGACTTGGCCTACGTTAAACTGGAAGGGAACATAGGCGTCATAGGCAACGGCGCGGGACTTGTTATGGCAACGTTGGACACGATCGAATACTACGGTGGAAAACCAGCTAACTTCCTTGATGTCGGTGGCGGAGCACCTTCAGAAAAAACGGCCCTAGCCCTGAAAATAGTGCTTTCTGATCCGAACGTCAAAGCCCTCTTCATAAACATACTTGGGGGTATCACTCGCTGCGACGAAGTGGCACGTGGAATCCTTGATGCAAGGCAAAAGCTAGGGATAAAAAAGCCCATGGTCATCAGGTTGGTAGGCACAAACGAGGAAGAAGGAAAGAGAATACTTGATGAAGCTGGAATCCACGCATTCGACAGCATGGAAGAGACGGCTCAGCGAGTCGTAGAAATCTCAAAAGAAGGAGGCAACTGAAATTGGGCATAATCATCGACAAGAAAACGAGAGCAATCGTTCAGGGCATGACTGGAACACAAGGTAGCTTTCATACTAGACTTATGTTGGAGTATGGAACAAACATCGTTGCAGGCCACACACCTGGCAAAGGCGGGGCCCGCGTGGAAAACGTTCCCGTCTACGACACAGTTGAGGAAGCGCAACAAAACCATCCAGCCAACGCCTCGATAGTCTTTGTTCCAGCTCCTTTTGCAGCGGACGCTGCTATGGAAGCCATAGACAGCGGGATAAAGACACTTGTGATAATAACTGAACACATTCCTATCAGAGACTCAATCAGCTTGATGGCATTCGCGAAACAAAACAACACGGTGATAATCGGACCAAACACCCCTGGAATAATAACGCCTGGAAAATGCAAGCTTGGGATAATGCCAGCGCACATCTTCAAGCCAGGAGGCATAGGTATGATCTCAAGAAGCGGGACGCTTACATATGAAATAGCAGCATCTCTGACTGCAAAAGGACTAGGACAATCTACATGTCTTGGGTTGGGCGGAGACCCAATAACCGGCCTAAACTTCATAGACGCGTTGAAAATGTTCAGAAATGACGCACATACAAGAGCAGTTGTTTTGATAGGGGAAATCGGGGGCAATCTTGAAGAGTTAGCTGCGAAGTACATTGAAGAAGAAAAATATCTGAAACCAGTTGTAGCTTACATTGCAGGACGATCTGCTCCGCATGGAAGGCGAATGGGACATGCTGGCGCCATAATAATGGGCAAGGCAGGAACAGCGGAAAGCAAGATTGAAGCGTTCAGGAAAGCTGGAGTGCAAGTGGCTGAGAAGCCGGGTGACGTAGCAGCACTGATGACGCAGTCTCTGAACAGCCTAAAAAAGGACAGATAGAGCCCATTTCGATGGCAAAAAGTATATCTTATACTCGCTCATCTGAGTTCTAGCTACAGAAGGTGGATGTAGAGTAAATGCCGATCATGGATCCTTTTAAGAAGACGCTGGCCCAGAAGCACAGGCTCTACATGAAAATCTGCCGACACTGCGGAGTACGAAACGCGGCAACTGCAGTGAAATGCAGAAAATGTCGAAGCAAGAACCTGCGCTGGAAGAAAAGAGAAATCGTAAAGTGATTTTCCTTTTTTCACATATCAAAGGGTATTGATCAGAGTCTCAACATTGAAAATCGTGTTTGCGCAGCCGTTTTTTATCAAAGGAATTGCTTGACCAGTCACATTCATCTTTTCAAGTATTTCTCCCGATAGCTTTGTTTCTTCACCGCAAGCAATTCCAACAGCTCCTTCATAGCCTTTGTTTTTCAGGATTTTCGGGATGCAGGAACCACCAGGCAGAACGTAAACGTCGTAACCCCTTTTTTCCGCGATCGAAACAGCCTGGTTAACTTGGCATTCTGGGGAGCAATGAGCGCAGATGTAAGATGGGACGCATGGATCGAAGGTTGCATTACATCGGTTATCCATGAACTTTCTCGAGCAGTGTGGCAGAAAGAGTGCTCTCTTTCTAGTCCTCACAAACTTGTCTCTTTCCACGAAGTTTCTAGCCTGAATATCTATTAGATCTTGGAGAAGAACCACAGCATCGGACAGATTGAGGCCTGTTGCTTCCTGAATTTTGAACTTCTTTATTATCTCCTGAGTAGTCCTTCCAAGCCTTCTGTGCACTCCCTTCTGATAGCTTGCCTTGGTGATCTCAGCGAAGAAAAAGCGTGGAATCCTTGAAAGGTCAAACGTGAATTTGTATGGCATAGTCCACATTAAGCAAATACAAACCTTTAAAATTAACTACTGTTAATATAGTTGATTCCAATTCGAATCTAAGGAAGATGAGGCCAAGGAGGCATGATGTTGGATTGGCTGAGAAGACGCGGAAAGAAAGAGGAGAAAATAGTGTTTGGAAGTTCTGCAGCAACAAACGAACTTGAACAGCTTTGTGGCGATGACAAAGAGACGTACGAAGCCCTTCAACACGTTATGTTCCTTGACCCTAGAAAAATAGGCACTTCAATGAAGGAAGCTGCAGAAAACGCTAAGAAATTTGAGAAAGATAGGAACCTAGGCAGAGCCAGGATCTGGTACGATATTGCAGGCGGCTTGGCGATCTATGAAGGAGACGCAAAAAAGGTCGTTGAATTCTTCCGCGAAGCTGAGAAGATCTCAGGAGTAAAATATCCTATCCTTAAGAGTACTGAAAAAGCCATTGCAAAAGCACAGGAATACTACAAGAAACATCTAAAGGCTAGCCAAATGAGCGCCCCAACGCTCAGTGCATAGATTGAGTCTCGTTTTTCTAATCTTCCGATTCTTTTGAATAGCCTAGCAGTTCCCTCAGAGACTGCACTTCTTCCTTCAACATGCTCACTTCGCTTTCAAGGGCAGTAGCTCTCGACTCTGCTACTTTCCGCAATTTGTCAATCTCGATCATCAAGTTTGCGCGTTCCGTCTCCAGGGTCTTTATTCTTTCGTGTAGAATCTTCAATGTCTGCATAAGTTCTCCCTTTATGCCCTTAATTCTTTCGACCATATTCTTAATATTTGCTGTGTCTTCACGTCGCACCTCAGTAGCCACTGCGGCTCTAAACCTAGCTTTGCAGCTTGGGCAATCATATATTCCCGCAAGCTTTGGTTCTTCGCCTGCTCTCATCGGTCTCCGAGAAGGAATAGGCCAAGTCTTAACAGGAGTAGACACATCCGCTCCACATTTCGGACAACTAACCAACGCGCAAGCCCTTCCTCAATCTAACTATGCCTCTAGAGGATAAAATGCATTTTGCCAGAAGGACCAACCTTGTTGTCCTTTGGTTTGTTGGATATAATAGTGAGAAAAAAAAGTAGATGTCAAAGAGACATCTGGAACATTAGCCGTTCGACAAGCTCCTTGTAGCGATTTCGGATGGTGACTTCTGTCACCTGTGCAATTTCAGCGATTTCCCTTTGAGTTTTCCTTTCGCCAGTTAATACTGAAGCAATGTAGCTGGCTGCTGCCGCGATGCCCGTAGGGCCGCGTCCTGACGTAAGCTTAAGCTCCTTTGCTGCTTTCAGAATTTTGTGAGCGATCTCTTCAACTTTCCCTTGCATCGTCAACTGATTTGAGAATTTTGTTATGTACTGGCTTGGTTTCAGAGGTGGGATGGAATAATCAAGCTCTTTGATCAAGAAACGGTAACTGCGTCCGACTTCTTTCTTGTTGACGCTTGATGACTGAGCTATTTCTTCCAATGTCCTAGCTAGTCCGCATTGGCGACAGGCCAGGTATATTGCTGCTGCTGTCACGCCTTGGATTGACCTTCCGCGTATCAGTCTTTCTTTTACGGCTTTTCTGTAGATGACTGAAGCAGTTTCAAGAATGTTCTTCGGGAGAGTCAGGTTATTCGCAATTTTCGTTATCTCAGACAATGCGAAAGCGAGGTTGCGCTCAGTAGCATCAGAGACTCTTATGCGGCGCTGCCATTTTCTAAGCCGGTAGACCTGTGCTTTCTGTCCTGGTGATAGGCTTTTCCCATAGATATCCCTGTCGTGCCAGTCAATCATTGTTGATAGGCCTTTATCATGAATAGTGTAAGTCAGCGGAGCCCCGACCCTCGTGCGTTTCGCTCTCTGCTCATCATCGAAAGCTCTCCATTCTGGCCCCCTATCTGCTATTTTCTGCGCTATGACGATGCCGCAGTCCATGCAGACCAGTTCAGCAGACTCGTAATCTCGCATAATTCTTGTGCTGTGACATTCCGGGCAAGTTTGAACTTTGACGGATTGCGGATGCTGTGCTGCACCCGTATCTGTTTCTTCACGTCCTTCTTCGCCACTCATTTTTTTCCTTCTCCTTCCTCCTCTTTAAGGGGAGCACGTACAGTTTCTGGTTCACTAACTTTTCAGGATCGCGAGTTGTAGGCCTCACTGCAGCGTAAGGCGATGATACTGGCCCGAATATGTCAAAGATCTTTCCAACAGGCCTCAGGTTCTCGTCAACGACTGTTTCGCCTATTTTATGACAGTTTTCAACTTTCACTATGATGTTTCGGCTTGGACTTAAATGAAGTACTAAGCCTAATCTTTGCAATCTATTAATGTCCCCTCGAAAAGTGTTGATGCTTGAACAAAAACAGTTTATTTAAACCTTTCCTAACGGAAACGCCCACTACTCTCAGAACCGCGGTTTTCCCAGTCCTAGATGAGTGATCTTGCTTTGAAAGCCAAGCTTCCAGTTCATTTGCACCAATTTTGGCGTTGAGGAGGATGGCCTTCGTAGCATAGCAATCTTCTTTATGAATGGACTTGAAGGAGATTTTATGGTCCAGTCGGGTTTTCCAAGATTCTGAAGATTTAAAAGTGAGCCTACTATTTTACCATCATGGCTGTATCTGTCTATTATATTATGCGGTCGTAGTCTAGCCTGGTCTAGGACATCAGCCTGCCACGCTGACGACCCGGGTTCAAATCTCGGCGACCGCACCACAGCACCCACACAAGGTCGCTTTCACTGCCATGTGCTAATTTTTTTTCTTGAGAGCGTCAAAGCAGATACGGATAACATGCGAGGTGAATTTATACATCGACACAGCACCAAATTCTCTCGAACACTCAAAACAACACTTTCATTTGGAAGGGTTCCGTGAGGAAAGCCTTGTTCTCTCAGATGCGGTTATTTGGAAGCATCTTTGCACGATTCAAGCCCGTTATTATGCGTTTGCGTGAGATTCAAGCTGGATTCGCGGATATTTATTGTGCATTGGCGCGAATCTGTCTCGGTTGAGATGACCATATAGAAGATACGATCAGACAGGCTTCTGAAGCATTGCCTCGATTTTGAGTCTTCTACAAAGAGCGATGGATGGGCAAGACAATCTTGGGGTCTAAACTTGCTTCATTTGTGCTGTGTTGTTCCTTCCAGTGCCATCTTTGAATTGTCAAACTTCAAGTTTTCATGCTAAAAATGCTTTTATGATTTGAGATACAACAGCGAGATAAAGACACGCTGGAGAAGATTCTTGTGCCACGAAAAATAGTCAAGGTGTATCTGACCCCTGAACAAAAGAAAATTCTGGAAAGAATATGCCATAGCCTCGGCATGGATGAAAGCGAGACCCTGCGTTACGCGTTTATGGAATTTGCTAGAAGCCTAAGCCTCATAACAGAAAGAGTTCACGGAAGAATATAGCGCGTACCACGGTTTTCAGATGAACATGAAACCATGACTGACCTAAAACAGTTCGGTGTTGAGCGGACGCTGTGGGACAGCTCGCGCAGGAGATTAATTGTTACCTAAAAAGCGTCTTGACAGACTGCTTAAATATCCTTCCCAGCTGATAAGAACCTGTGAAAATTGACAAGATAGAATTCACTACACTGGAGGAAGAGCTTTCCAAAACTGGCAAACCCCTCTTGGATTACCTTGCTCCTGAAATCGGAAAAGCCTACGTCGTGGCAATTACTAGAGAAAGATGCCCAGCATGCCATAAACAGAAAGCCAAACTGGACCGACTAGCCGCAACCATGAAGCAGAAGCACAGAGACAAACTAGTCTTCATCCGAAACCACGTCAAACGACCTCCCACATCAGAGGAGGAATCATTGAGAAGCAAAAACACGTTTGGGCACTACTTCTATCCTACCAATCTAATCCTGATTCGGACAAAAGATAGAGGAGCCATAGAATACTATAGGAATGTTTCGCCAGTTATGAGCGAGCTTGGAAGGAACATTGAAACTGCAGTTGAAACTGCAACAATGATCAAGAACGAAATGAGCTAGTGCTGCCTATGTTGTTGCGTCTGCTCGGCGCATGATACCCGTCTGTTTAGAGACATGTTCCAGCTTCATTGCCATGTTTGAATAGTATTCGGAAACTTCCATAATGTTTATATCGTAAGACGCCATATTCTGTTTGTAGATATGTCCGAAAAGAGACATATTGTACACAAGCAGAACACAAATACACATGGTGAAAATCATGTTGGAAATCCTCGTTCCCACATTATGGACATGCCTTGCAGTGTACGTTGGGTGGTACTTCACCTTAGCAAAGCATTGCGTTCCCATAACACGCAAGGAGGCAAAAGCACTGTGGCACATTCACAAACAAAACATTCAATGTGGCGGAAAAAAATGCGCTGAAATAAAACGCAGGGGCAAAATCATCGGGTTCCAATGCGAATGCGGATACAAACACGTTCAAAAACGCCCGATAAGAAGCAACACCCCTGCATACAACCTTGAACTGAGAAACTCAGAATATTCGGCTGTTGACAGCCTACACGGTCCATACAAATCAAAGTAAATACAACAATTCGAAATAAGGCTTCCACAAAAAGCTACTACAGCATCAATCTGTGGATCCTGCCCAATATGGATTGCATGTGATTCTTCCCAGCCAGATCATTCTATTCTTCGTCTTTCCAAAACGCTTCCAGGATAGTAACTGACCTATAGACTGGTCTTACCGCGCGTTAGAATCTCGGTCGAATATGCCTAAAAGAAAAAAAGAGGAGAGTTTATGGGGAATTGTCTTTGTTCTTGTAGCGTCTTGTTTTCAGCATCAGTTTGCCTACTGCTGCAGTTGCTAGTATCAGCGGAAGCATTGCCATCACTGGGTACTGGAACTCGGGAACAATAGGGTTTGGAGCTCCTGTAACCGTGCCCGTGATGGTTCCGAAGGTTTGTGCTGGCTTCGCGGTCATCTGGATGTTTATGTTGGATGTTGTCTGGCCGACTGTGACGCTGACGAGAGTTGGATAGTACACATCGTAGTAGCCTGAAGCTGTTGCGCTGACGTTGTAGTCGTTTCCGGTTCCTAAGCCGCTTGAAATATTGTAGTAGCCATTATTGTCAGTTTCACCGAAACCCGTGCCCCCACTTCCTGTAGCAGTGACAGATGCGGACCTGATTGGGTCGTTGTCTTGGTCTGTTATGCGTCCAGTTATCGTGCCCGACGGTGTTGGCAGTGCCGTGACAGGGGTCAGCTCCATGTCTATTCCGCTCGTCTCCAGGCCAGCAGTGACTGGAACCTGAGTTGGGTTGAGAAAACCGCCGTACTCCGTGAAGTTTCCAGCGCCGCTTGCTAACACGTCGTAACTGTCTGTTCCGAGTCCCGTAGCAATTCTGTAGTTGCCCGATATGTCGGTCGTAGCATAACCGAAGTATGTACCGCCTCCGCTCGACAACGCGGTGACGCTGATGCCGAAGAGACCCGTGCCGTTTGGTGCCGCTACTTTTCCTGAGATGATGCCCGATCTTGCAAGGTGAAGGTCGATGTTCTTGGTTTCAACTCCCGCTACAACACTCGCTGTCGTCATATTTCGTATATATCCGTCTGGTGCCAGCAAGATTGAGACATTGTATGTTCCAGTCGGTAGATTTGTCGCCATGAGGTATTTTCCATCGGATCCCGTCGTGCCAAAAAATCCGAAGTTTCCAGTTCCATTCGAAAGGTCTGCATAGATGTTAGTGCCGTTTATTGGGTTTCCACTAACTGCGTCTTTGACTGTGCCTGAGATTCCGCCGGAGGCTTGTAGGTCAAAGTCTATACCCGTCGTCGTTTGACCTACTGTTACGCTTACCGAGTCTCTCTCGCTGGGAATGTACCCGTAGGCGAAGGTTGTCAGGTTGTACGTTCCAGCGGTTAAGCCTGTGGTCATGCTGTAGTGTCCAGAGCTGTCTGTTATGGCGAATCCGGAGCCGCTGCCGCCCTGCGCAGATGGTTCGGCAGACACGTAGACGCCAACTATTGGACCGTTGGCGCCGTAGACTATTCCCATGGGGTTCTGTTTCATTGTTGCGCTGAAAACGCATATCTGAGCTGCGAAGCTTAAGGCGATTGCGAGCATTAGAATATCTGCTTGTAACCAACGTTTAAACAAATGTTTTTCCTCCTATGAACACATAGGCGCGTGCGCGCGCTTATTAAAGATTTGTGAGCGCGTACGTTAATCGGTATTTACTCAGTATTGTGTGCGCGCTAGCAGGGCAAAACGTTTCGAAAGGCAACGGACAAAAATCTCGCAGTAGCCGTTTCTGTGGAACAACGGTTTTTCGCGCTTTTGTTTCTGAGGTAGGCAGCACGTGGCAACTGAAAGTAGATGCGAATCGACACGCGAGTTCTTGCGCCTTTCTGGGCTAAGCGCTCGTTTGCAGTCGTTAATGGTCGCAGATTTTGTTGCATACAATTCACATTTTTCAGATAACTACGTACATGATTGTGTCTGGTTGCATCGCGTGAGGGTAAGGATTAAATAGTGTCGGGGTCAATAGAAGTGCTCTTGAACTACGGATTTAATCGAGGTGATAAGCGAATGGTGAGAGAGGGAAGGGGTCGCCTGTTCAGAAGGAAAGACGGCAAATACCTGATTTATCTGCCGCTGGACCTAGCTGAAGACAGCATGTTCCCATTCAAGGACTTCAGCAAAACAAAAAGAGGCGCGGACTCCGTGGTACTTAAGATAAGCTTCAAGCCAGGAGACAACAGGCTGTTAGTGGAAAGGTGGAACGCATAACCCCAAGCTGTATCTGTTAACTCCTACTTTCCAAGACCCAACTTTTCCAACTTTATTGTTGTAGACTTCTGCGCAACCCGAGTTTTTCTCATATTCAGAGAAAGACGACAACTATCTAGGAGTTTTCTCGTATCAATTCTCCTTTCGCAAACTCATGCTAATACATGATACCACTTTCGTCTCTTGACGTACTCTCAGATCGCCACCTGATGAAATATGATCAAGCAGCCGAGTTTCCTTCTTTTGCACGTATGAGTCACAAGCGTATGCCACTCCAACAGTAATCCATCCTGGCTCTTTCATCGTCTGATGGCGAGACGCTGAGGCGAAATACGTACTCTCAATTCATAACGGTTAAGTCAGAATAACCTGACAAATCCAACGGTCTAAGAATCCAAGATCGCTAGCGTGCGGTGGGGTTTTCGGATTTCAAAAAGCGTAAAGGTGGTAAATAGCATTGGCAAAAAGGACGGGGAACTCACAAAAGAGCAGAGCAAAGACCAAGAGAGAATGTGAGTATCGAATGGTAGAGTTAAATGAATGCTTTCTCAACTTGAAGGCTGATCCAAATGAAAACATAAACTCGCTCGTTGCCTTATGCGGGAAGATGCTAGGAGCAACTTGCGCTCTCTACAATCGCTTGGACCAAGGAATGCTCTGCTCGGCCGGATTCTGGAATGCTCCACCAGACTACAATCTTGTGGACAAGTCCAAAGGACACATCTGCCACGATGTGATTAAACAATGCGGGAACGATGTTCTTGTGATCCGCAACTTACACAAAACACGTTATGCCCGAACCGATTCAAATGTGCTGCGATATAAGCTGAAAACCTACGTGGGCAAGGCGGTGAAGCTCGGAGAAAAAGCCATCGGGTCTCTTTGCGTCGTCTACCAGAAGGATTTCAACCCTACTGAAGAGGATGAGAAGATTCTGGGAGTGCTTGCCTCGGCCATCGGTGTAGAGGAGGAACGCAAACGCGTCGAGCGGGAAATGCAGGACAACGAGGAAAAGTTCCAGGCAATCAGCGCTTCGGTGTGGGACGCCATAATTCTGATGGATAATGAAGGGATAATTTCCTACTGGAACCCTGCTGCAGAAAGAATGTTCGGTTACACGAAAGAAGAAGCAACAGATCAGAAGTTGCATATGCTCATCGTTCCCAAACGTCTCCACGAGAACATCCTTAAACGATCAAGTAAACTCAAGACGCGCCCGAAGCCTCACATTGCAAAGAAGGAGTTCGTAGCTGCCAGAAAAGACGGAACAGAATTTCCGATAGAACTGTCCACTTCAAAACTTAAGATCAAAGGCAAATGGTATTCCCTAGGCATAGTCAGAGACATCACCGAACGAAAGCAGATGGAACAAACAATGAAAGAAAGCGAGGAAAAATATCGCAATGCTTCACAAAAGCTGGCAAGTTTAATGAGAAGCTCTGCAACAATGCTTCACACCACAGACTTGCGCGAACGACTCAAAACCATTGCCGAGGCAGTCCGGGAGCAAGGGTGGGAAAGAGTAGTCATATCGCTGAGAGACGAAAACCTCAACACAACAGACGTTGTGACAGCAGGTCTAAGCCCTCAAGAAGAACAATATTTGAGAGATCACCAGTCACCAGGACACGTTTGGCGCAAGCGTCTAAGCTCCATGTTTGAGAGGTTCCGCCTAGGCGAGTTCTATTATCTTCCTTGGAGTGACCCACTGGTTCGAAAGCAATTCAAGTACGCGCTTGCAAGCAAGGTTCCGAAGGAAGAGACAGTTGACTGGAACCCAGACGACTTGCTCTTCGTACCATTACGATTGCCTAACGGTCAAGTTGTAGGCATAATGAGCATGGATGATCCAAAAGATGGGCGACACCCAACCACCGAATCACTTGCTCCTCTTGAACTCTTTGCACAACAAGCTGCCGTGGCTATCGAGAACGCGAAACTGATACAGCAAGTAAAGGAATACGCACAGCATCTAGAAGAAAAAGTGGAAGAAAGAACTCGAGATCTGAGGAAAAGTGAAGAAAAACTCAGAAGCATATTCGCCGCGTCCCCAAACGCTATAACTGCTACAGACCTGAACGGAAACATAGTTGAATGCAACGAGCAAACGTTGAAGACGCATGGGTATTCTTCAAAACAGGAATTGATCGGTCAGGACTCTTTCAAATTGATCGCAAAGAGAGACCACGAAAAAGCGATTGAAAACATGAAGAGAACGTTTGATGAGGGGCTAGTGAAAAACGTCGAATACACTTTTATAACAAAAGATGGACGTGAATTTCCAGCCGAGCTTTCAGCAAGCATCGTCTTGGATGCTTCACGCAACCCGCTGGGTTTTGTGACTATAAGCAACGATATAACCGAGCGCAAGCGGATGGAGCAGCAGCTCTTTAAGTCTGAGAGGCTTGCTGCAATTGGCGAGTTAGCCGGCATGGTTGGACATGACCTGCGCAACCCATTAACTGGCATTGCAGGCGCCACATACTACCTGAAAACGAAGTACGCTTCAAGACTGGATGAAAGAGCAAAAGAGATGCTAGAGATTATTGGCAAAGACATTGAATACTCGAACAAGATCATAAGTGACCTCTTGGAATACTCAAAAGAAGTCAAGCTAGAACAAACAGAAATCACCCCGAAGGCAATCGTGAAAGAGGCCTTATCCTTTGTAAGAATCCCGAAGAATGTTCAAGTCATAGACTTGACGACCGACAGACCAAGGATAAGAATCGACCTTGACAGGCTGAAAAGAGCCTTCATCAACATAATAAAAAACGCTGTAGATGCGATGCCGAAAGGCGGAAAACTCACGATAAAGAGCAAGAGAACCGACAGTAACTTGGAATTCATCTTCACTGACACTGGAATAGGCATGCCAAAGGAGATTACTGAAAGAATCTTCACGCCACTATTTACAACGAAGGCAAAAGGAATGGGTTTTGGCCTAGCCATCTGTAAGCGTAACATAGAGGCACACGGGGGTAATATTGCGGTTCAAAGCAAAGTGGGTAAGGGAACAACGTTCACTGTGACAATACCAAAAAAGGCTAAATCACAAGAAAACGAAAGGCTGCAGATAGAGGTTCCAGGGGTTTTGCTGACAACAAGCACATTCAATAGATATCGTTAGGAATTGAAGGAAAAAGCCGCAACACAACTGAGGAACAGACAGGAAAACACGGTCCCACTTTGGTCATTGTTTTTTTCTGGCCAGTTTCCACTCCTCGTATTTTTCCAGTACTTCTTTTATCTGCACATTTATGAAGCCCTCTGCACTTGGGTAAGGCGTGTTCATTTCTCTCACTGCTTCATCAAGCAAATCATATTGTTCTTTCGGAATCTCTACGCACTCATTTTCCTGGCCTAACCAAGTCAGCCTAAAGCGTATGGCGTCTCGAATGAATTCCTCTTTTGTTGTGTAGCCCAGATGCTTGTTTTCTTCTATGAAACTCTGTATTTGCGCAAGCACTTCTTGAGGTAATATGACAGATTCACTGATCAAGGCGTTTATTGCATCTTGATACGTCTGCATCCTGCTCGTTTGAGCCATCAACTCGCCGAGGAGAGCGGTGAGTTTTTGATGTACGTCCTCCGAAATTCGAAGTGTTTTCATTCCTTAATCTCCTTTAGGTATTGTTTGTGTCGCAAGACTTTTAAGTGTTGCTTGTATATTCGGTATACTGAGTATTCAGGATACACAAACCATGCAAGACAACAACCCAACAACAAACCCACAGCTAGCCCACATTACAGAACCGATCCGCACCGAGTCATCTGACACGTTCATTAAGCAGGCTGTACGCACATCCAGCTATGTCTCCGCCTATGAAGCAGAGTTTCAACACAGATCGAAAGCCGCTCCAAAGCCCTTGGACGCATGAAAGTATGCCTTTCATTTTCATTTGCAGCCAATGCAGATCAATTCTATACGAGGACCCTAGTCCACTGCTTCAAAATGGTTCCTACAAGAGCCCAACATACTTTGAAAGCGTCTTGACTAGACTTGGCGACAAGTGTCCTCTATGCGGACATGAGCTAGCGCTCACACCTTCAAAAATCGAAGTTTTCGCCCTAAGAAGTGAAGACAACGTATCGAAGAAAGAACAAGGAACGGAAGGAAAAATGCGAACATTGAAGAGCGGCCACTCAAGGCTTGATGGAGGCCAAATTCGGATATCCCACAAACGCGACGGAACAAAAATATATTGCAGGCGAAAATAATAGACTAGTCCACGCTCCGGTAGTATAGTCCGGTCAAGTATTGCGGCCTCTCGACACCAATAATCGGAGAAAGCCGCGGACCCGGGTCCAAATCCCGGCCGGAGCACCTCAGTTTTGATTTCTATTGACGTTCCTTGTTTCCATGTTTCTGGTGCAATCGTGTAATGAATAATAGGCTAAGCAGATCAAGTAGTAGGCGCAGAGTGAAATCACATGCGCGTTAAGAAAATAACATTGCGTGATCTGGAAGAAACCTATTGCTGCATGAATGAAACGCCTCCCGGTACTTCGTGGACAGAAAGCCTTCCAGAATCAAGAGAGTGGCTTAGAAAGAACTTGGGTACGCACGTTGAGGGATATCACCTGCTGGATGAGGACAGAGTTGTTGGCCACATCTACTATGCAATGTCTGAAAAGGCATTAATCCCATACGAACTAGAACCTGGAGTAGCCTGCGTATACTGCACGGAAATGATGCGCGACTACACGCACAAAGGATATGGCACAGTAATGTTCGACTACGTGAAAGAAGACCTCAGAAAGAAAGGGCTGAAGGGCATAATGGTTCCTGCAACAGATTTCAAAGAATTTATGCATTTTGAACTGTTCCAAAAACAAGGATTCAAAACAATAATGGAGCACGCACCATTCAAGGTCATGTATTTCCCACTCACAAAAGAAAGCATCAACATCAAACGGATAGACTTGAACTATCAACCTTCAAGAGACAAGGTCGAAGTCACCCTGTTCAACAGCTTCTTCTGCCCAGTAGGAGCCCATATGCATCATTTAGTGAAGAAAGTTGCTCAAGACTTCGGCGACAAGGTTAAGATAGTTGAGATAGAGGCAACTCTTGAGGCTGTCCGAAAATACGGTACCTCAGACCCATTGATTAACGGCAAAGTCAAGCTGTTTGGCCCAGCCTCCGAAGCAGATGTGAAAAAGGCAATACAAGAAGAGATGATCAATTCAAACACTGGAATAGCATAGGGCACAGCGTGCCTTCAATTCAAGAAACTAAAGAGAAAAGGGATGGAGAATCGCGAAAACTCTAGAACCAGAACTGATCCCGATTTTGGAGGAGAAGTATGGCAAATACTGGTGGCCTGTTGAGTATCCAAAGGACGTGTCTTCGGACCCTTTCAAGAATTTGATTATCACGGTTCTATCTCAAAACACAAGCGAAGTGAACTGTGTCAGAGCATACAGAGGGCTGATGGCAGAGTTTGAAGTCAAGCCCGAGGTCTTAGCCAATGCTGATTTGACTAGAATCAAGAATGCCATTCGAAGCGGTGGATTGTACAACGTCAAATCTAAAAGAATCAAAGAGCTGTCGGAAGTGGTTCTCAAAAAGTTCAATGGCAACCTAACTCCGATCCTTGCCTTACCCAAAGAAGAAGCAAGAAAAAAACTCATGGAGCTTCCTGGAATCGGCGATAAGACGGCGGATGTGCTACTTACAAGTCAGCACGGTTATCATGAAGTATTCGTTGTCGACACTCACATGGAGAGAATAGCAAAGAGGCTTGGCTTGGTAAAAGAAAGCGCGAAGTACGGTGAAATTCAAGAAGCGATCAAACGTTTCATTCCTAAAGATGAAAGAACCTGCGGCCTATTTTGGCTTCTAGCCAAGTACACATGCAGAGCTCAAAGCCCGAAGTGCCGTGAATGCCCACTTATCGAGATATGCGACTGCCCAGAGAAATCAAAGCGCGAACACATTTTATGATTATGCTAAAAAGGGATTATGCAATTTCTTCAGTAGGTTCTGTTACCTCTTCGGTTGATTAAGCCGTTTCGCATAGTTGTTGCCTTTCGGTTGATAATTGATTCTGGTTTAAAGAAAGGTTTTATGCTAAACCACACAAATGGCGTTCTGCGCGCGCGTCTTCTCTTTTCCGCGCATTGCACGTCAGTGCCGTATGAGAACCGCGCGCCGTATAGTGATTCCAAACAAAACAGGAAAGAAATTCCCAAAGTACTGCCTTCAGTCAACATGAGAAAGCGCATTTCAACATTCAAAAATTGAAGAGCAGGTTCAACGCGCGCACCCAAAGAACACTTCAAAGAAAGCCTCACTATACACTCAAACGGAAAAAACACACGCGTCACGCCGAAGCCGCCAAGAACCCAAAAACCAAAACCAGGAACACGCGCGAATGTGAATTCATCAATAATTCCGATTTTTGAATTGCCTTCTGTCTTAGCACGTGCTTACTTTCATGCGTATAGAGCTTTCGCGCGTTAATCACAAAAAGGGGGAAGCAGTCGCCAGCGCGCCAAAGTCTAGTATACACACAAAAAAAGGAGAGGATAATGGCCAACTAGATTTTCGGTTTTCTCTTGTAGGCCAGAACGGCGACTATCGTACCTGCAACGAGCAGCGTCAGCATTATCAGCGGCTGGAATTCTGGGATCGTACCGGTTGGCACCACTTTGAAGTATCCCCACATTGGACCAGGGTGGTAGTAGCAGTGATATTTGTACGTCCCAACAGTGTTGGTTGCGAGGAATTGAAAGTTCACAGCCTTACTGCCAAAGTCGTCGGACCACGGATCGCCCGTACCAGGCGATGAAGCGTTGGTGTAGCTCACAAAGAAACTGTGAGTAATTCCGTCGATGCTTATCAGAGTCAGGCTGACATTGTCGCCCTGTTCAACTACGATTGTTGGACCGGGACTCGTTATGTTTGCTGCCGTGAAACCCCAACCCTGCGTGTAGGAATCCCCGGATGCGTAGGAACCGTACAAAGTGAAGTTGCGGGTAGTTGCCGCTTTCACAGTGAAAACTTGCGTAGCCGCAACTGCAGCCAAGAAAAGGACTATTATGGTGGCAAGAAACCTTTTCACGTTCACGTTTGTCACCACGCTTTCATTTGCGTACGTGCTATAAAAAGAGAACCGGCAAGAAGTGCGCGCTGTGGAAGTATGCTGAGCGGAACCCTGGCGGCTTAGAGCTCCTTCACGGGTTGTTATAGAGTTGCAGAAGGCGCGATGCTGAGGTGTTTCAAAGAAAGAGAATATGCTGTGAAGTGCGCGCTTTTGTTAGGAGCTCATGTTCCACGTGTGTGAGCATTTTGTGCATCTGAAGTGCTCTATGGTTACTTCTCTTCTGACTCCTGCATGTTCACCTGAGATTCCTGAGTACCAGTGGAATGCTTCCGTGTTTCCGCATTTCGGGCAGATCTGAGTGGCTTTCGCATGTTCATTCGGCTCATCACTGACCACGTAGATTGAGTTGGGCTGTTCTGTTTTTTTCACGTTTTTCGCTCGGGCTTCGCCTTTAGCGTGAACGACATTCCCGCATTTTGGGCACAGGAAGTAATTCTTCTCCTCCCTCATACGCGAGCCACATTTATCGCAGAATCTCATAGCTTCAATCACGTAGTCATTGTATTATGATCAGAAACTTGGTTTCAAAGGTTTCCCTTTTTTGTCAAGGCTTGAAACACTTCGTCAGATGTACCGTGGGGAGAAAGCACTGTGTTAAAGAGGAAAAAACGCACAAAGTAAGACGACGCATCTCGGAGTTCCCGATAGATGTGTTGTCGTGCTTCGCGGGAGGCGCCGAAGTGAGTTTTGGCGTTGGTTGCCGCTGTCTTAGGGCCCTGGGGGATATATCGATTTTCGGAATAAGCTATATATTGAGTCGTCCGACATAATATATATTGTACACTTGCCTAACAGAAAAACAGTACAACACAACTACACATGAGGTAGAAAAAATGAAAAATATGATCATGTCAAGACAACGTGTGCTTGAAGTCTACTCGCCGACGACAACAGAGCTGCACAATGACCTTAACGAAGCGCTTCCAGCCGAGGATTTCCAAAAGATTATTCTGGAAGCAATTGATGAGACCTTCTTTTCACTGAGCGAAAAGGCAGGAGAATCACTCTATTTTCAGCTGGAAAAAACCTACAAGATGGCCAAACAGGACATCCCTTTCGACATTGACAGGTTCACAGGAGCGCTCGAAGAAATAATCGGCAGAGGAGCAATACTGCTCGAAATCGAGATAATGAAGCATATTCATGAAAAGATTGGGCCAAAATTCAGATATTCTCCAAAACAGAAAGACTTGACATTCCCCGAATACGTAACAGCCACTCGTGCCTTCTTATCCATTCACCCTTCTGCCAGAAAGCCCATGCCAAACGAATACTACGAGTACAAATTCTGCTAACCCCAATCCGAAAAATCGAAGCCGCGTGCTCTGCCGTATTGGCAGTTCTTTCGGATGTTTGCTCATTCTGCGCGCTGTTTTAAGCTTCCAGAATCCCATATGTACTTGGCCAGAGTTGTGAAGGTTAGATAGCGAAAGTGAACTGGATCGTTGAGGTCAATCAGGAAACTTTGAATGTTGCCTAAGTCTAGGTGCTGGAAGTTTCTTAGCCTTTCAATGAGGTTCAAATAAGAAGAGTAATCTTTCTCGTATGAAAGTATGACTGAGCCATAGCCGAGCCCTATTCCTCTTTCAGCCATGATTGTTTCAGGCGAATTCTCTTGCCTAGCACGCTCTATTCCCATCTTTGTTACTTCATCAAGCTCTTTCGGGTCCAGCTGTTTGGAATGTCTAGCGAAGGTCACCACAAACAGGTTAATGCCTAGCCTGCGAAAATCAGGAATCATCGTGTACTCCTTGATCGTGCCGTCCTTCTCCAGCTTCTTGATCAGCCTGCTCACAGTAGGCTGCGAGACGCCTAACACTTTCGCCAGCTCTCTGTCACTTCTTCGACTGTTCTTCATAAGCTCAGAAATCAGCTTCAGCTCAATATCCTTCATAGGCCATCCCTGTTTGTATCAATTGCTGCTGCAGGTTATATAGATTGCACAATTGTAACCAAAATCTGCCGCACACTAACTGAAGCAATGTAAGCCTGTTTGCTGCTAGCACGCGCGTCTGAAGCTGGTCTCGTTGGGATGACATTTCGTGCCATCTGAGGAGGCCAATTCCCCCTGTAGTTTCCTTGATGAGTCGCCCACCTGCCCCTTTCCGGGAAAGACCAAGCATTAGTTCTCTCAAGCTCAAATTGCTCCGGCTGATAATTCCCGATTTTCTTCTGTCACCCCATGTTTATCCTTGAAGATTTCACTATGGCCTCCTTGTGTTCTTTGAGGAATTCCGTGAAGTCACTGTGCGTAACTTCTCTCATCATAGCATTCATTTCAAAACCTCAACCCAGTGTCTCACGCTTCTGTCCGGTTAGCGATTTTGTACTTTCATCGACACTATATAAAGGCAGACAACGTGTGACTTCTGGTGTAAGATACTGGAAAATGCCAGGTTTTCTACATGTTCAATTTTGCTTTCCGCAAGTTGAAAAGCATGTTCGGGTTTTGGGATAGAACTTTACCCCAACCCAATGGAAAGTATGCGTTGCAACGAATGCATGCCATATATCATGATGGAGCGCAGGCTACGTTCCCATGTATCTTAGCCTTTTGATCTTGTGAGTCAAGTAGCGTAGTTTGTGGCGAACGACTGACCGCTTTTCTAGCATGATGTGCTTGCAGGATTCACAGTAATAAAGGTTCATTATGGTCCATCATCGCGCGGAACTTCATGTATTCTGTGTAGGTGTTGTAAGTTGTTTCTTGGCGCGACGCGCACAGAATCGAGAAATCGTACTTGATAATGAGTGCCTGCGCTCTTCTCGTTCTGCTTTGCTCTTCAGCTCTTGGAATATTGCTTCAAAGAGTGTACCGGAAGGTGGACGGAATTCCCCCTTCTTGAGCGTTGCATTCCTAGTTCCGCGGTCGAACATGTCGTCTTCCATGTTTTCGAAGTGCCTTTCAAGTTGCCTGTCGAATTCGACTAGCATTTTCTGAGGATGCTTCTTTCTGCGATATCTTCCCAAATCACTTATTTTCATTGCTCTTCCCCTTGATCTGCGTGCGCCATTGTTCAGGAGTCTGATACTTGACGAATGCCGTGTTTTCCCAGATGAGATCATAGACTTCGAGGAAGTCTTTGCTGGACAACCTTCTCTTCCTGTTCAAGAGACCAAGAAGTTCACGACGTGACAATCGCCTTCTCCCTCCACCCTTCTCTAGCCTTCTACATAGAATCACAAATCCTAATAAACGAAGTTTTGAAAACGCAAATATGTCGAGTTTCTACACAACTCCAAACGGGGATTATCAGTGCGGTCTTCTTGGCAGAGTATCCACGAGGTTGGAACAATCCGACGATGGGGGTGAGGTTGACGTTCATTTGTACCGCGCGCAGCCGAGGTCAGATGAACCCCAAACAGCTGGCGAAATCTTCTCCAAGCCCTATTTCTCTATTTGTGCGAGCTCCGTTTTGACTCTTTGTTCACAATATTGGGGACCCTTGTCCGGCTTGTCAGATGGTCCGCCACGACTTTGCCGTTGAACACCATAGTGAAGACTCCATGAGCGCAGGAACTTTTTTGAGCTTTCGCGCGTGCGAGTTGAAAATCCCTGCATCTCATCCACGAGTCGTATATTCGGAAAATCATCAAACTCGTCCATAACATTGCCTGCAGATTTAGAATAGTCCTGTAAACTATGCCATTCAGAATTGAGCTTCTTCTACGAACTGGTCAATGAATACTAGCGCGTGCCGCGCGGGCGAACCAGCAAAGACTGAACTGCAGGGAAAATGGGACAGCATCAAACCATTCGGCCGTCCACGATAAAAACCAAAATTATTCTGGCAGCGTATGACTGCCTCTTCGCCCTTCCTCATACTATATTACAGAAAATCAGTCTGCAACATCGCCCGCGTGTTCTCCATGAACCTCAGCCCTGAAAGCCGCGATTCGGTCATCCTGTTCTTCTTGTTCAATCTCTTCAAGCGCGGCTTGCATTATTCTCTTTATTTTGCGGTCTTCAATTCGCTTCAGAATCTCCTCACGACTCATATATCGAGACTGCGAGTTAGTTCCTGAAACTCCGTCGAACCATTCTCCTCCTAGGTCCATCTTCTGTTCTGAATGCAGAACCATTGAATCAGCGTTTTCCCGTACAGTTTTCTCATGATAATCATCGGCAGTTTTCACGCCAATCAGAACACCTTGCTCGCTGTAGATTTCAATTGTGCGGAAACTTCGCTTTGGCCGTATTATGTGGAATGAAGTCTCAAAACAACATTCTGGACAGTAGAACCGTATGTTCTCGAACTTCTTGTCATGTCTGAACCTGAAGTTTTTACCTTTGCATTGCGGGCAGCCATCACGTGCAACCTGAGCGATTGCCGGATTGTTAATGCTCGCCCATCTTAGGTACAGAGCTTCACTTGAAGAATCTTGTTCAATATTTGAAAACTCAACCCAACTGTGTTTTCGGCTTCTGCCTCGCTTATGCGAAACCAGTGATGCTCACCAACCTAGTCAAAGCCTGCTCGTGCAAGTGGCTCCCGTGCGCGTGTCTTGCCCACGATTGCAGGCTTGGTTACTAATAGGAGACTTCGCATATTAGTCTAGCGCGCGTCTACTCCTCTTCCCATTTGGTTATTACAGAGCCTACGAGGATCGAAGCAAGACCTAGACCTGTGATCAGCGCCGTGTTGTAGATTGCTTGTTGCGATTGTCCGAAGATCATGGCGGCTCTGAGTCCATCGTTTACATAGGTAAGTGGAAGTACTTGTGCGATTGACTGGAGGAACAAGGGCATTTGGCTTAGAGGAAAGAATGTGCCTGAGAGGAACATCATCGGAAACGTTACGACGTTGGCTGCCGCGTCTGCTCCATCTGGGTCTTTTACGAATCTTGCGATAATCATTCCCAGCCCCGTGAACATCAAGGAGGCCATTGCGACCATGAGCAACGAAAGGACATCTAAAGTCATCTTCATGCTGAACACTGCCATGCCTATGATTATCATGACGGCCATGCCAAGATAGGATATTATGACGTTGTAGATTGTTCGGGATAGTATCCACTCATAACGTTTCAGCGGAGTAGTTGCCAATTTGTGGAAAACACCGTTTTCCTTGAATCTGGCGCTTATCGAAACAGCAGTGAAAATACTCGTAGTCATAGCCGTCATTCCGATAACTCCTGGAAGAAAGAAGTCAATGTAGCCGAAGCGTTTCGGTGCAATGGTCAAGTCTTGAACGTTCAAGTATTCGACGCCTCTTGAAAGTTCGAAGTTAAGTTTATCAACTATGCTCATGACAATGCTGCGAACGACAGGTGCGGAAGATGTGGACTGATCATAGACAAAGGTCACGTTGGCGATCATAAGACCGTGAGTGAGAAGAGCCATGTTGGCAGTGTCGTTGAACCCAGAGGGGATTACGAGCAGACTGGTTAGCCTGTTGGCAATCGCGTAGTCCGTGGCGTTGATAGAGGCGTCCACCAACTGAAGGTTGAAAGCGTTCGTGGAGTTGAGCACAGTTATAAGCGCATCAGACCAGTAAGTCGCCTTTCCATTCACTTGGTCTTGGTTCTGCAGGTACAGGTCGTATTTCATTGAAGATTGGCTGAAAATGGCTCCGAACAGAAGCATCAAGACGCTTGGAAACGCGATTGTCCAGAAAATCGTACTCTTGTTGCGCAGGAAAGTTCTGAGAGATGCCTTCAGGTCAATGACAACGTGGCTCATATGCGGCTCTCCTCTTCCAGCGTTTCACCTGTTAAGTTGAGGAACACGTCTTCAAGACTTGAACGTTTGAGCTGAAGTTCGCCAAAAGGAGTAGAGGAACTGGTCAAAGCGCGCAATATGTCTGAGACTGCGACAGCGTGATTTAGGTGAACTGTAACGTCGCCTGTAGCCTCGTCGTAGTTTGCCTCTATGCCGAGTTTCTCTATGGTTGGAATAATCTTAGGATTGGTTTTCTTCAGAATAAGCAAGTTCTTTTTCCCATAGTCTGAAATGAGTCTATCAGTGGCGTCTACGGCAACGATTTTGCCGTTGTGGATAATGCCTACGCGGTCGGCAAGCACCTCGGCTTCCTCCATGTAATGCGTTGTGAGGAAAACGGTTTTTCCTTTCTTGTGAAGTCCATCGATGAGATGCCAGACTCCATGACGAGCCTTCGGGTCCAGCCCAGAAGTTGGCTCATCAAGGAAGATGAGTTCAGGATCGTTCACCAATGCCACGGCTATTCCTAGTCGTTGTTTCAGCCCCCCTGACAAATGCTTAAACTGAGCGTTCTTCTTGTCCTCTAAATCAACAAGCTTGATTAAGCCGTCGACATCTGGATGGGAGTTAAACATGCCTGCAAAATACTGGATAGTCTCTTTGACTGTTAGCCTTTCATAAGTGTAGAAATCTTGCGGCAGAACTCCGGTTCTCTTCTTGATCTCCTCCTGATCTTTTGAGATGTCAGATCCAAGGACAAAGGCTTTGCCGCTTGTGGGTTTCCTCAGACACTCCAACATTTCCACAGTCGTTGTTTTGCCCGCACCATTAGGGCCAAGAAAGGCAAAGATCTCCCCGCGATCAACAGTGAAAGAAATACTGTTGACGGCGATCAATTCTCCGTAACGTTTAGTGAGCCCGTCCACCCGTATAGCCGCATAATTGCTCAAAGGGATCGCCTATATCAGATATTGCTCGTTCAACATCCGTCTTGATCAGTTTAAACCTTTCTCCAGAGCGATATTGCCAGTGATTGGAAAACCAGATATTGCGTGCGCCTAACATCAAAGACAGGCATTACAGAATCAACCTGCCTCCGACAACCGTCCACATCTAACGTGCGCTGTTTCGGAGCGCGCGCATTCACGGATTAAGAATGTGCCCAGCAACATCTGTGACTCCGTTTATGAGGAACTGGACGGCAATCGCCAACACGATGATGGCCATGATCTTTGTGACCACGTGTAAGCCCTCATTGCCAAGCGCGCCTGACAGTCTGCTAGCGTAACGCATGCCGACGTACGAAAGCAGCACACTTACGAAGATGGCCACGAACACGAAGGGCCATTCAAAAAGCCCGTTGGCCTGAGACATGAGCAGCATCACTGTCGTAATCGAACCTGGGCCTGCAGTTAAGGGAAACGCCAAGGGCACAATCGCAACGTCCTCCAACTCCTCACGCGAATATTCATCCTTCCCTGGATGCAGCATCCTCAACGCCACATCGACCAGCAAGACACCCCCGGCAATCTGAAACGCCGAAATCGTAATGTTGAAGAACGAGAAAACTAGCTGCCCCGCCACGGCAAAAAACGCCAACACAAGAAAGGAAATCTTCATGGCCTTGCTGACAATTCGCCTCTTCTCCTCACCAGTCATGTCTCTGGTCAGACTCAGATAGATTACAATGTTGCTGCCAGGCTCAACTACCGCTACCAAAGACGCGACCGCCAGCAGAGCGAAACTCAAAACGTCAATCATACTGACCACGCAAAATTCATTTGCAAACAGGAAACTTTAAGCTTTCCCAAACACAAACGCGACCAAGATCTGGGATACTCGAGTAAAAGACGAAACTTACTTGTGGGAGCACATGTTAGAATTCTAATAGTGCCGAGAAACCGAGTTTGAACCCTAGGCAAATGGAGATATCCCACAATTTCTGTCCATTACCCTATGCACTTGAAACAACCGGAATTCTCTCCAGCGTATGGTTTCGAAAAAGAGAGACTGGAAATCTACTCTGCAGAGAGGAAATGCTTCTTAAATGTGAATCCACCATCTAGGTTTTGGGAATGCACTTGCCAAGGTCTAAGTTGAGACCAGATGAAAGAGTGAACGCGGCAGTCTACATGTCGGACCTATGCTTGGACATCTGCGTTGATTCCATCAAAGATCAGAACTGCAAGATCACCGAAGAAGAACTTATGAAACGTGTAAGAGAACGAATCAGTTTTGGCAGAAGACGTCACTGCGAGGTTTAGAATCTGGAGACTTTTGAACGGTTTGTCAGAAGGATTGTGAAGAGCTTCAATTCTGCACGGATAGATTACATGTTCACTGGAGCTTTGGCAGCGAGTTATTATGGCAGACCTCGCACTACGATGGATGCGGATGTTATCATCAGGATTTCATCAAGAGGCAGTAGCCGGAGCGAGTTTGTATCCGCATTGAAGGAAGCAGGAGTGAAGGTTGAAGAGCGTAAGATCGACATGGCATTTGAGTCCAGATTCAAGATAGCCACGTTCAGAGACAGCAGATCGCCCTTCACACTAGATGCGATTTTTTCAGGAAGGAGGTTGAACAAGAGACCGGGCACTATCCTGTGTCTACCAACGTTCTACCAGATTCCTGAAGAACTGATTTTGGCAAAGCTCCGTATGATAAAGGCAACGATTCCTAGGGAAAGAGGCTTCAAGGACGAGGAAGACGTGAAAGCTATTTTGAAGTTCACCGAAGTAGATCTCAACGCCCTCAAGAGAAAGGCACGGAGAAGCAACATACTACCCATACTTGAAAACATACTCATGTAAACAAAAGGCTAGAATTGGCAAACACGTGTTCGCTTGATCCAAAAGAGCAAGTACGATTTCAATTACAAAGTGGCTGGCGTGTTGACTCTAGTACAACCAAAAGTCCATTGTGGTGCCGAGGGCCGCGTTTGAACCCGAGACAAGTGGAGACATCACCCGCAAATCCCTTCTTTTTTGGTTCCTCAAGCGGAGTTTGCTGTAGCTTGGAATAGGTGCCGTTTTCAGCCGGTCCTTGTGGAAGTAAAAATTTCCGCGCGCTATTTCCAACTTTGAGGTTGAAGTTTTCCTTTTTTCAGATTCTTGAAGACATAGAAGACAGGCTTGAGTGAGAATGCTTTTCTCTTCGATATGTTTCAAGTTGGAAATATGTATTAAATATTAAGATACAATATCTCATCTATTGCATACAAACTATTCAAGAGAGTTGAGAAATATGAAAGGAGATTTGAAAATTGTCTTGGCTCTTGCAACAGCGATACTATTAGCTTCAATTGTGTACGCAACCTCTACAATGAACCCTACAACCCAATATACAGGACAAGGAAATCCTAGTGGAACCAACTTCCGTAATGGCGATACCTACATTGACACGGCTTCATTGGATATGTGGATTTTCAATGGAACTTCTGATTCTTGGACAGTCTTTGCTAGACTTTTGCAACCACCTACAGATGGTGTGAATGGAACAAATGGAAGCAATGGTGCAACATGGTATCTAGTAACACAAGACCCAACTATTCTGCCCACCTTCGGAAACAATAATGACTTCTGCCTAGATAGTAGCACTTGGAATATTTGGTACAAGTCAAGTGGACAATGGCAACCAATAGGCAACATTAAAGGTGCAGATAGTACAAACGGAATTAACGGCACTAACGGCATAGACGGCAAAGACGGACTTAACGGTACTAACGGCATTGACGGGCTGAACGGTACTAACGGCACAGATGGAACAAACGGTGTCGATGGAATCAACGGAACGAATGGTATTGACGGAATCAATGGAACCAACGGCATAGACGGTATCAACGGAACTAACGGAATTGACGGAACAAACGGTACTAACGGAATAGACGGAACTAACGGTACTAATGGCACAGATGGCATAAACGGCTCAGTATGGTTCAATGAACTAGCCTTTAACTTCTCTGAAGACTTAGGCAATAACGGAGACTACTTTATGTTCACAAATGGAACCGTTGAATACAAGATGGACGGAACATGGGTATTCTTCACAAGTCTCATGGGTCAAACAGGTGCTACTGGGGCAACAGGGGCAACAGGGGCTACGGGTGCGACAGGTGCTACGGGTGCTACTGGGGCAACAGGGGCAACAGGGGCTACGGGTGCGACAGGTGCTACGGGTGCTACTGGGGCAACAGGGGCACAGGGAGAACAGGGCATACAGGGTATTCAGGGAATACAGGGCGTAGCTGGCAAAGACGGCATTAACGGAACGAATGGAATCGATGGCATTAATGGCACTAACGGAATTGACGGCATTAACGGAACTAACGGAACAGACGGCATTAATGGAACTAACGGAACAGACGGCAAAGATGGAATCAATGGAACGAACGGAATTGACGGCGGAAACGGAATCAGTGGAAAAGATGGAACTTATGGAATCAACGGTATTAATGGTCTAGATGGCATAATGCCATGGTGGCTATATACCATAGCGGCTTTCGCAGGCACAGCTTCCGTCTATTCGGTCTACAAGAGCAGACAGAAACCTAAAGCAGAGGACATCGAGAAGCACGTTCAAGAAATGCGGAAGACGCTAGACTGAAAGCCTTCTTTTCTTCCTGTAGACTGTTCGGTGTCTCTCGCGCGCGGCGAAAATGCGGGGTTTTCTCCCGCCCAACCCTTCTTTTTCTGCCTTGCTTACCCTTTCCAGGTTTCTCATCGCTGGCGCCACGCGCTCATTTTTCTTCCAACGCCATTCGGCAGGCAAGTTATAAGAAGAGCACTACACAAAAGTTGGATATCGGTTGGGGTATGAGCCAAGATGAAGGTAATCCTAAGCCGCAAAGGGTTTGATGCAGAATACGGAGGCTTCGCTAGCCCCATATTTCCTGATGGAAGATTAATCTCGTTGCCTGTTCCTGCACTTTCGGGCGAAGACAAGAGAATTCACTATGGTGATTTGTTTTACGACGAAAATCAAAGGATTGTTGATCTTATGCTGGAAATGGGAAAAGCAAAAATCAAGATACCTGGAAACAAAAAGAGCAAGTCACTTAAGAACAGGAAGTACAGATGGATGCCTCCAGAGAAGAAGCCGGCGCACTTGGATCCCGATTTGCGCGAAATCGCACGCAAGCGCGCGCAATAAACTAGCTTTAGTTGTGATGATAGGCGGAGAAGAAGGTGTTAAGCCATGAGTGAAAATGCTGAAGACAGTATTGAGGAGTGGGGAAGTATCTTACGGCAAGGTGGTGGAAATTATGCTAACCTGTGCGGAGTCTTGCTGGTTTTGTTGCCGTGATTATGGTTCTCGTTTTGACACCAGGATTCTTTCCAGAAAGAGGGAACTTAATCCTTCAGGCTGCAAGTATCCTGTTCTCAATCTCGATTTTCGGATACCTCATGGATGCCTTATTGTTTCTTAACATATCAACAACACCGCATTGGCGCTATGAATCCTTAGCAGCTATGAAAAAGGACTTTGCCTTTAGCCAAGCATTGCTAGTCTTGTGTACAGTGGTTTTTCTCACAGGCGTAACAGCTATGAACTTCTACTTAGGCGCGCCTTATGTTGCGGCGGTAACTTTTCTGGGCTTGCTTTTTGTATCCTATGAGTTAATCAAAGATTGGTGGGCTTTGGCTAGACGAACGCCACCAAAGAAGAAAGCCAAAGGGAAAACAGTACATGAGTGAGGTAAAGAATCACTCGAGTAAAAGTGAAAGCTAGAAAGAAGACAATAGGCATAACTTTACCCCGAGATTTAGTTGAAAAGGCACGAAATCATAGCCTAAATCTATCAAGAATCGCAGAACAGGCCTTATCTTCAATTATAGACTACCTAGAAACCCAAAACAACCAAACAAGCTCAAACTTTCTTAATGAACGTTCTTTTCAGAAAGAAAGTTCTGTAGTGCCGAGGGCCGGGTTTGAACCGGCGACAACCCGGTCTTCAGCTTCGCCCTCAACCGCATGGCGGTGAGTCGAGCGCTCTCCCAGGCTGAGCTACCTCGGCAAGGCTAGCAGTTCAAGAAAAGTGCGGATGTGCTTTTAAGTTTTCTGAATCAGCGTTTGGAAGGAAGAGGTGCAAGTTTCTTTCTCCTTTGCTTAGAAGGGAGAAGGGAGAAAGGACAAATGAATGTTTAAGCTTGCACCTCAAATTGAATGTTTTGAACAGGTGCTTATTTAAGTCTTGTGACAAAATGTTTCACACAATCAGGATCAGAGCCATGGTTTTGTCGTCCAATACCAAAAAAGCTGGAAATCAACATGACAGCATCTAATCCTAGAAAGCGCGTTGTTATGATGAGTTGAGGGCAAGTACACCTTAGCGGAGGATCTGTTGGGAATCGTTCACTCAGAGATTTAGATAATGTGACAACACATAACCGATGACTGCAAAAGCTAGAAAGCAGAGAATCATGAGGCGCTTCTCAGTCTTCTGTTTTTGCTCATTGTCATCATATTGCGAGTTGCGCAAGCCGATTCACTTCACATCTTATTTGAAGCGACCAAAGAAAGGATTTATGAAGTGGCAATAAGTATGCTGGATTTCACAGCAAAGGATATCAGAACAGAAGCTGCAATGTAGAACTCAATGGGGCAATGAGGGCCCGTAGTCTAGCTAGGTAGGACGTCGCCCTCACGCGGCGAAGGTCGCCGGTTCAAGTCCGGCCGGGCCCATTGATGTGTTGGTTTGTTGTATTTCAACTCAAAAAGGTTTATTAAATATTACTATATAATATACGGTGACCTGAGGACTAAAAATGCAGAAGAGCCAAAGTTCACACGTTTCAAACAAGGAGGACAAACACCAAGCAGAACCGCAGGAGGACTTCACGTGCAACGGGTGCGGAAAAGAATTCCGAAAGCCAGTCCTTGCGAACATGTCTTCCCAAGGTGCGATTCAAACCTACTTTGCATGCCCACGTTGTCTCACCAAGATACCTGAAGTAGACGAAAAGGAAACTGAAGTAAGCGAAGTTGCAGTACTATCAAGAGAACCACAAAAAACAGAGACAAAACCTGAAGGTGGAAAATGCCAGCATTCCTTTGGATACCTGAAGAAACGCTCCAAAGAAGAAGCGATCCCTGAAGCTTGCCTGACGTGCAACAAAATAATCGAGTGTATGGCTAAATAGGCCGTTCATGGACCACGATAATACGCGATTTCAATTTTGCCTGCATTGTAAGCATGAAGAGGGAATGAGCAGTTATAATAATGCATGTTCACACCATTAGATTTGGTTGACAGTGCTTGCTTCCGCTTAAGGACCTGAACAGATCTGCCACTACGCCACACGTCAATCGCGGATTACTGATGGCCAACGTCATCATCTTCACAGTTTACTGGCTTTCAGCCAACAGCATACTTCTAGCTGACAAGTTCGCAACCGAGATCGGCGACAAGTTCACCATGATCCCAATGGAAATCATTCAAGGGCAGCGACTATTTACACTGTTCACTTCAATGTTCATGCACGCAGGCTGGTTCCACCTGTTGGGAAACATGCTCTTCCTATACGTTTTCGGAAACAATGTCGAAGATGCCTTCGGACACGCAAGCTACCTGGCATTTTATCTTGTCAGCGGGGTAATAGCAAGCCTAGCACAAATATTGGCAAGCATACTTTTTCTAGGCGACTTGACCATAGGCGTCATAGGTGCTTCTGGAGCAATCTCAGGAGTTCTAGGCGCCTACCTTGTGCTCTACACAAAAGCAAGAATCGTGGCCCTCATAGGCTATCTCATAATACCTTTGCCAGCGATCATTTTTCTGGTCTTCTGGTTTGCAATACAATGGGCCTACGGACTGACTGACCCTCTAGGAGGGGTCGCGTACTTCGCCCACATAGGCGGCTTCATCACAGGAATGCTTTTGGGTCTGACCATCGGAAGAAGTAGAAAGAAGGCTCGAGATGCCAAGCTCCGCTTATAGATCGCCCAGTTTTGGGGTCTGTCCGTCATAAGCTCTTCATCTGCATAAATCCGACTGGGACGGCGACATCATCCCCCACACCAGACAGCGTCCCACTCAAATAAAGCGTTTGTTGCACTTTGGTATATGAAGAAAGAAGCTAAGGGAACAGCATAAACTTGAAAGAAAAGGATACTTTGAGAAAACCCATGTTCGCTAACACAGATACGCTACGCATGTAGACATAATGACACACTCCAACAACAGGTAAACTGTGGAACTTCATCATAGTGTTAATAACAGACAGCACTTTAACGTGTTTTTCGTTTCCAGCTTTGTCTTTAATTGTGGCTGACGTTGGGCGCCGTGGCGGGAGGCTGCCATAAGGCGAAAAACGTTGAATACAAAGCACACGCTATGAATAGGGGGACGTGTCGTGCACAGAATTATCGATGCAAATCAAAAGGGAAAGGACAAACAGCGCACGACACATCACAGTTTATTGAATGATACAGTCAATTTAAACCTTGTCGAAACCTAGCTCTCAGTACGTTATCAAACGCATGTGCAATAAGCCTGCTTTTTTTGGAAATTGCAATAGATAGCTCTATTTTCTCAGAACGTCCCTTTGGAAGTCAGTGGGCGCATTTGCGACAACTCAGTTTAAACCTTCCATTCTGTGCTTGACGATGTAGAGGTGAGTCTTCCTCATTTTTACATGAACTTGAGTAGAAGGTTTTTCTAGAACTATCTTCCATAAGTAATATGTAGCTCTTCAACGCCAGTTTACGCCACTTGAAAGTAATGAAATAAGAAGGGAGAAAGGAGAGGGGATAGGCACAAGGGAGAAAGGAGAAAAATCATGCCTTTCCCCTCAGCTTTCCACAGCATTCTCCTCAATTCTATTTATTTAATCTTTGGCATGTGATAGCGCCTTAATGAGCTTTCGTGGCATGATTAACATCTACCGCAGCCAACTTTTTCAGAAGTTTCAAGTACCGCTGAGCGCGCGCGCTTCTCCTTCTAAGAAATCTCGAAAGCAAGGTCAGTTATAAAACTAAAGAATCAATGACAAGTTCGAAACCATCAACTTACCATGCTTTCTACGTGTTACCAAACTCGAACCACCATTCGAGAAGACAGAGTTCCACACACGCAGACAGCGTCACAGTAGGACAAAGTCTTTGAAACACTCTCACACTAATTGATCAGTACCTAGGGTCAGAAGCAAGGTTACGTTCAACCATTTTTCATTCTACTTTGTTTCTTTCTTCTTCTTTATCATTGCTTCATAATCACTGAGGGCTTGCTCAGTTCTCTCAGGGCTTATTGTGAAGCCTCTCAGCATTGCTTCAGCGGTTTTCTTCTGGCGTTTGCTTTCAACTCTGTACCAAACAAAGAAGAATGGAAAAAGTAGTATTGCTTCAACCAGCCAACCTTGAAAACCTCCTATTCGTAGCGCGACCAACAAGACCGTGCAGAAAACGTAGATTGTGCTAAACATCGAGATTACTATCGGCGAAGTCAGAAGGTAATACAATGTTTCGATTCTCGTCATTCTGCCACGCGCGCAACGGCATAGAATGGAAAACAGTCAAATAAGCTTTTCATCATTGCCGCTGTCTGACTCGTTTACAAAGCGCTCTTATCGTACCCGAAACTGCGATGACGTGTACACCCACGGGCTTTCCTCCCATCTTGGTCATCGTTGCCACTGCCGCTCGAACGATGTCAGAAGCCGCGTTTGTGACACGTATGAGTGCAAGCTTACTTTCCATGTTGTAATCGATCATTGTCAATCCGGTCTTGCTTGCGCCGTGCTCACCGTAGAGTCTAGTGATAACCGACCAGACTGCATCCATAAACTCTTTGGCCTCGATCGTTTCGGTTGAATCTATTTCCAAAGCCAAGTATCGACGCTTTGTCTTTTTCAGCAATCCTTTCCTCTCCTGATCACGCGTATTCCGGGAGCAACAAAGCGCGAACTGAGTTTTTCCCTGTTCCTATCAACGATCGCTGAAGCGTTTTTGGAGACCGCGTCCAGCGCTAAATGCTTCTCCAAATCAAACAGTGACGTCATGATTGCCAGTTCTATTGGCCTGCGCATAAGCATCACATCTGACGCTCCGCTTGAAACGACGATGGGAACGCCAGAATCCTTCGCAATTGAAGACTCTCTTCGTAAACTCGACAGGAGTCTTATCCTTGCTGTTCCCTCCGAGGTGAGCAAAGGATTCATGCTTATCTCAAGTGAAGCCAGAGATTTTGAAGCTAACTCGGCTTCTGCCAGATCAAAGAATCTCGTGTGAAAATCAAGCGAAGGAAAGCTCAGAAGGTCGACGCGCCGGTCTTTCGCAGCCTGTCTAGCGACTTTTTTGGATTGGCATGACACGCAGACTATTTCGAATCTTCTTCTAAGCCTTCTTAAATCTCGTACTAGCTCGTTCGGAGTGTTTGGTCGCAAGTCAACACGCGTGGCAAAATCGATTCCAGCTTCTTCGCATGCATCCTTCGTCTGTTGTCTGTCTTGTTCGCTGCAGTTCGGAGGCAATGTTATGGCTATCAGGCGGTATCCAAGTCTTGCAGCTTTTCTTATCATGCTCACGGTTAGCTTGGAATCTTTTATGTTTGGGCACAAACGAAGGTCAGAATATAGTCTTCTCATGCGACTAACCCGAATTTCCTGCAGATTTCTATGACTTCTTCCGTTCCATGCTTCTTAAAGTGCACTTTGAGATGTATGGAGTCAGTTTGGCCCAGTCTGAGCTCGTTCATGTAAGCAGATTGTTTGTCTAGTCTGACGTACAGGTTACCTTTTTCCAGATGTTCCTTGATTTCGCTGCTCAACGACTCCTTATCCATGACGCTCAAGCCTGAGGCCAGCTTTTCAAAGAACTTCTGAACGGTGCCTTTTTCTTTGATTTTTGCTTGGATAATAACGATTGGGTTTCCATGATGCCCCGTTAGATTGCTTCTTTCAAGTGTCACCGTGTCGACCGTTTCAGTCGGCAGAGTGTTCCGTAAGGCTGCTTCAACCTTGTCCACATCTTCGGTTGCATGCACAAACGCTCTCACGTCGACGTAGGCTATCGGAACTTTCGAAGACAAACCGTACCACAAAGTGCAATGTGAAGAGGTCTACTTTTTAGTCTTTACCTTGGGCTTGGCCGCAGCCTTCCTGCTGGCGCGGACGTTTGCTAAGAACCCCTTCAAAGTCTCAATGTTGTCTTCGTGGACTGTCCTCCGCTTAAAATCTGCAGGAACCCCAAGCTTCAGAGCTTCCTTCGGGTTCGACCCGGCCTTCCGTATTTCTTCTAGGCTGAAGCCTCTTCCTCGCCGCTGTTTTCCACCTGCCCTGACCACTTTTGCTTCAACTTTTGTCATGAACCTACTCCTCTTAAGTGGCTTTTCTACTCGGCCTGAACTTTTCGGCTCCGCGTCCTCTCCGTCGCAAGCTTCTGACCTTCTTGCCTGCGCTTGTGAGGCTTCTGAAAACTCTCCCGCGATGCTGTTTCTCACATATCCAGTTGATGTTAGCGTCGGCTTTGATCGCAGGGTGGCTTGGGTCAACCATTATCACTTCAAACCATTTTGACCGTCCATCCTCACCGACCCAGTAGGAGTTCAGAACCTCCAAATTTGGAAACTTCCTGCCTACTCTTTCTTCACCTATGAGCTTCATACTCTTGCCGACCTTGAACTTCTTGACACCCATCCTTTTCGGTCTTCTTCCCGACCGTGGCCTCTGCTTCCTCATTCCTCCTCTTCTAACTCGGACACGGGCCATCACGAAGCCCTGTTTGGCCTTGTAACCCAGCTTTCTAGCCCTGTCTAGACGCGTGGGCTTATCTATCCGCGTGATCGTTGAGTCTCTGCGCCATTCCACAAGTCTCTTACGCATCAGAGCGTCAACAAACGATGTCTCAGGCTTGGCCCAAGCCTCTGCTATGTACTTGTAAGCCATTATCTCATCTCATGTCATCTTTGATTACGGTTCAGCCTCAACGGCTACATCCCAGCGGACCGTTGATCCGCCAGTGGCTTGAGTGATAGGACTGAGCCGCAAGATAAACTTTTCCAGAACGACCATAGGCAATTTGGTGCGACTCGGATAGCTCTGAAGGTCCTTATCTGGACAATAACAGCGAGGCTGAGCAGATTTCCCATTATTCAGGTTGATAAGACGCACATTGGTAGTACCCTTAAATTGATCAATTATTGATTCGCTTTGGTTTGTTCATTCAGCTATTCTTGACTTTGCCTCTTTGAACAGATGCTTTGTTTGTATCCTCCACTTCTCGAAGGTTTCAGGATTTTGTGGATAACTCTTGTAGTGTACTTTAACCTGCCTCATCATGCTTACGGTCAGCCGAAGTTTGTTTAGAAACCTCAGGTTCTTCAAACCTTTAAACACGCGTTTGGCAGTTTCAGTGATATTCAGGTGGAAGTCGTCGCCTAAGCCAGCTTTCAAGACGTCCTCTTCGGTGAGAAGCTTGTAATTCATGCCATAATTCAGATCTTTATCTCGAGACGAAATGAGTAATAGACGGAAAATATCCAGCCCAGCTTGCTTTCCGCCATATAATTCCATGTATTTTCGATTGTATGGCCACAGTGTCTTTTTGCTGACGTCTCCATTCTCTAATGCCTCAACTATCGTCTTTCCAGCCAAGAAACCGCTGAGCATCGAGGGCCCAATCCCTCCACCATGGATTGGATTAACCATGCAGGCGGCATCACCTGAGACTAGGACACCGTTTCCAACCATGTTGTCCAATGGCCTGCGAGTTGGGTCATACCAGGCGCCAGCATTCAGAAGAAGGGATCCTTCAAACAGTGGCTTAGCCAAGACATGTTTGTAGAATTGAGCCTTTGGGTTTGGAAACTTGCCACGCATGCAGATCCCCAGGCCTGTGTTGACCCTTGCCCCTGTCTTCGGAAAGATCCACGTGTAGCCACCAGGCGTTGCTTCTTGGTTGAGGTAGATTTCACAATACTTTGACTCTCTAAATTCCTGCCTTAGCTGTCTGATCTCACGATAGCATGCTTCGACATCTTCGTTCGCAACTTCAGCTTCAATGCCGATGCTTTCTGGAAGCTTCCGTCTTACAACAGCCATAAAACCGCTAGCATCGACGATCACCTTGCCCTCCAGACGAACGTTCTTGCCCGTTTTCGAGTTCTTGCCAGAAACGCCCGTCACATACCCCCTGTCGATTATGGGTTCTAAGCACTTCGTTGAATCAAAAAGCGTTGCGCCTGAATCGATTGCCTTGTTCAACAGCCACTGTCCAAAAGCGTGCCGGTTCAGCATGTAACCTACGAAATCTTCATGTTCAATAGTAAATATCGTCTCCAAGTTGGGCGAGTATATCCTGATGCCTTCTATTCTCTTTTCCAACTCTCCACTCTGTGGCTTCTCCAAACTCACGGCTTTGAGATGATGCTCTCCCAAGGCATCGCCACAAATCTTCTCCCCGATTTCACCTATCTGCTTATTCTCGACTAGACAGACCTTCAGACCTCTTTCAGCAGTTGTCTTGGCAGCCAAGCAACCTGCTGTGCCGGCGCCCACCACGATAACGTCAAACTTCAATTTCAACCATCCGGATATGATGTATTATTCGTACCTAGTTGTATTGGTAAACCCTTATAAATTGTGAAGTGAGCTGTCATACACTTGGTGTGGACCAACGAACACACGTTTGACTCTCGGAGAAGAAGTGCGCAAGCTTGTTGAAGCGCGCATAAACCGCACATTAGATGGAATAGAGGAAACACTCGAGTGCATAATTGAAAAGCAAGAAATAAGCCTCGAAGACTTGAAAAATGACCTTCAGAACCTTGAAGAAAGCTTCATTTTGCTTTCTCAAAAGTGGAACCTTGAAATACTCTACACTTTGTTCTTCAAGAATACCACAAATTTCAGCCAGTTGAAGAAGATTCTCAGCGTCAACTCGCGAACGTTGTCTGACAAACTGAAAATTCTGGCAAAACACGGATATGTTGAAAGAAGGGTGAAGACGACTCCCCCTTTAAGAGTGGAATATGCACTTACGGCAAAAGGGAAAGACATTGTATTGTTAGCATTGCCATTGCTGTATTATTCAAGCAGCTCATTTTCGTCTTAACTATGTGCACATTGGATTTATATGAATTCAGAATTCATATTAGAAAGTCACAATCATTTAATATGTTATGGGCCAAACCATGGAACAACTTTGAAACAAATGTGGTGCAAAAGAAATGATGAAGAAAACCTCAATGAAGAAGGAAATTGCTTACACTATTGATTTGACGAAGATAGACGGCGATGGCGCTTTTCCATGCCCGAAATGTGGAACTGTAATATCTCCAGACGATGAGACAGAGGATACCTACCAAATCGTAGAAACAAAAGTCAGAAATGATGAACTTGCAGAATTAGTGCTAACCTGCAAGAAATGCCGAACGGCCATGAAGCTGACAGGCTTTTTGTCACATTCTGAACTTTAAATTAGGAAAACTGCTCTGCTGAGTCGCTTCTATCCTTCAGATCTTCTATTCACATTAGCAAAAGCAGCCACTAGGCATCAACGAAAAGGAACCCTATAGCATCCTTTCAGCCTTCTAACGCGTTCTAGGTGGAGAAAAACTCAACAGTAGGTCAATGGGAACAGACGTTGAATAACGGAGAATCCTTGAGCAACCATCGCGCAATCTCGTTTGCCTACTGGCAGAACCTAGCATCTTCTTTTTCAAAGAGTCATAACTGCAAATCGATCGATCTCACTAATGATTCTTGGTTTTCCAGTCTGCACAGCCAAAAACATACGGCTCTAATCTAGAGAAAAGGCGCATATGGGAAAATGCACAAGACGAAAATGCCCACCAAACCGATTGACAGAAGTTTTCTCTTTGTGGATAGACCAGAAACGTCATCTAACGGACCTGGATGCTTATACATGGACATGAAAAGCACCAGGATGGCCATCGGGTAGAACCCTTCGATGATTAGATAGAAAATTGACAGCCCCGTTAAGCCGAGTCTCAGCTTTTCGCCTGCTATTGATCGTGCCACGTGACCTCCATCAAGCATGGCTGCCGGCAACAAGTTAAGCATTGTCACTATGATTCCTGCCCAACCAGCGAAAGTTATGGGATGCAGCAACAAATCCTGATTTTTCCCAGCTACAGGCATCAATTTCAAGCCCTGCAGAAACCAGATGGAAAGAACCCAGATTATCGGCACCTGAATATAACTGGCGTCCGGACTCTTAGGCGCGGGAACGACGAGCATCAGCCCAAAAATGCTGACGATTGCTGCTATTATGAAGCCAGCTATTGGGCCATTAGCCCCAACATCAAACAACGCATCTCTGTTAGGAGGCAGAGACTTCTGCATAATTACTGCCCCGAAAGTTCCAAATGGCGGCGGTCCTGGAATGAAATATGGCACTGTGGCGTCCACGCCCCTTCTGTTTGCAGTTATCTTGTGACCCATCTCATGCGTTCCAAGAACCGCGAGCATTGCTACCGTGAAAGTTGCTCCACCAATGACAGGGTTCACTATGCCAGGCGAAGCCAAATACCCAGTGACGAAGGTGGTCCCAATCGTCGCAAAGAACAATATCCAGTTCACGTAGACATTGCTCGGCTTCACTTGTGGCTTCGGAACGACTTTCAAAACGATTCTCCCGTCAATTTTCCGCAAGACTGCAATCATGTTGATCGTTTCGAGATTTCTCAGCAGCTTGAGGAAAGGCTGTTTCGTTTCCTGAGGTTGCTTCAGATAATACGTCGGAATGCTGTGTGCCAGCAACGCTTCCTCTACTTGAAATTCCGCGGAAACCATCTGTGTTATCTTTTCAAACTCGCCTTGCTGGACAAAGGGCGTTTCTGCTGTCTCTTCCGGTGCTTCGGTCATAGTGTTCTTGCTCTCAATTTCTGGCGTAACTCTTTATCAGGGCGGTAGAAAAGGATATTGGAACCATTCCATTTTTCGTGCCAATAGGCTAACTGTGATTGCTGAATGTTCAGCAGATCCGCCTCGCAGTTCTGCAAAAGCACGTGTATCCTGACGGAACAGCAAGTTTTTTATCCAAAGCTGAAAGATACCAGAACAATGACTTATCATGGGCGAAAATAGAAGGATTGTCAAATACTTTCGCGAGAAGATCGTGAAGAGTTTTCTCGATGCTTTGATCCTCAAGACCCTCAAGGATGAAACAGGTCTGACCGGATACAACATGATGACGAGGTTCAACGAGAAATTCGGGATTATGCTCAGTTCAGGAACAATTTACAGTACTCTTCACGGACTGGAGAAGAAAGGCTTGATTGAGAGCATTGTGAAAGGCCGAAGCCGAACCTACACGCTCACTGACCATGGCAAAAGCTTCATTGACGCGCTTATGGGTGATCACCAGATACAGCAATTCATAGTCCTGCTTGAAAAACCAGTGTCTAACGCAAACGCAGAAACACTGAATCTTGAATCTCGCGCGCACTAAGTAACAAACAACTGTTTCCAGTGGACTTTTGTAACAAAAAACTGTAACAAGTCGGTTTTTCCAGTAATTCCTGAAAGTCAACAGACGTAAGAATAGCTATTTCCGTTTTGAAAGAAAAAAAGGTTATGTTGAGCCGAAGCCCATGATTTTTCTGCAGGGTTTTGGCGACTTCGCGCGCGCCAAGTCTAGAACCACATCGTTGCGGCTGCTTCGAGAGCAAGATCGTTCAAAGTAGCAGCGCCCACGATCTTGACGCCTTTGATCAAATTCACTTTTTCCCATCCTAGCATTTGTCTTGAGGCTTCGCACACGTCGATCTCAATGCCTGCTTGCATTGTTTTCTGAAGCATTTCCGCGACTGTTGGGAATGTGCCGAGTTTTATCTTCTCAGCTGCTCCTGGAAGCAGAATCCTGAGTCCCTCACCCAAATAGTACAGTTTAGGTTTCAATCCCATAGCTTTCGCGGTCTGAGCAAGAACAAGCGGAGAATACTGTCTTTCTGGATTGTCGCTCGTCTGGACATACAGGATGAATTTGTCATCTTTCATGTTTTTCACCTCCATTGTCACCCATGAGTCACGTGAAGTTGACCAGAAGCTTCCTTCTTCCTCATCTGTCGAAGGCCTTTTTCAGTGAGACACGTTCCTCGAGGAGGACAGTATTTCTGGGCGTGATAGTCAAACAGTTTGAACAGAGGTTCCCCGGTTTCTTTGTTGAGCGAGTAAATTCGCTGTCTTTCTTTCCTTTCTGAGAAAACGAATCTGCACTTTTCCAGAGGTTCCAGATTGTGAGATATCATGCTCTGTTCCTGCTTCAGGGTCTTCGCGATTTCAGTGACGCTTCTCGGCTCTTTGCGCAACACTTCTAAAATGGCCAGTCTTGTAGGATTTGCCAGAACCTTGAAAAACGCGTAGCATCCTTCTGATAACCCTCGTTTCACTCAGACCAACCCACATGACATATTATTCATATGACAGGTTATTCATATATATGAAGGTTTCGGATGGCGCGCGCCGTCGCTAAAATAGGAACTTGGAGACTAAGAGCAGCAGGGAGACAAGACTGTAGGTTTGCGTAACAAGCATTATCCAACGCGGGTTGTTTGCAGACAACCGCACGATTTCCTCTGCAATAGAGCTTTGACCTCCAGAATGTGTATATTCCTTAGAAAGGACGTGAAGCCTTCTGAATTTTTCTAGAACGATTAGGACAGCAACGGGTATAGTAAGTAAGGAAAGACCTAACAGTGCATGTTGCTTGTAGAGAAATTCGAGAACGAACGCTGTCACTGTGAAAAGGGCGCCAGTTGATAACAAAATGATGGCGAGGAATGAGGCCTTTGCTAGGCCTATGTGGACTGTCATTGTTTCGATGTCCATTGCCTTGTCTCCGAAGTAGTCTCGGATCTCAGTTGGTATGATTACGCCATAGACTGTTAACGCCAGTCCTGCAACAGACAAAAGGAAAAGAGGATCAAAAGCGAAGGCAAAAGAGTAGTATGCAAACATTACTGGAAAGACGGCAAGCACGAGAATAAGCGCAGCTGGTGCCAGCCAAGATCTAGCCTTCAGTCTAATTGGCGGAGCAGAATAGGCCCAACCCAAGAAAATTCCAGCTACCCACATAAATAGCAATACAGGTTTTCCTTGGAACAGCGCGAACAGAGAAACCAGCACTAATGTGAACAGAAACTCAATAATGATCAAGCCTTTGAGTCGCTTTCGTCCGAAAGAATCCATCGCTCGGACAAGTCGTTTCTTGCGTTCATCGCGTGAGTCCAGTTCATAATCAGAAAGGGTGTTAATCTGTGCTCCAATGGCCGAACTCAGGTTGATCGTCGAAAAGGCTAAAACCAGCAGAACAACTAATCTGGTGAAATCCATAGGCGGAGAGGCCCCCCAAGCAAGCCCCATGATCAGCGACCCCAAGTTCGGCAGAATGAACTCTGCCCTAGACACGGTACCGAACAGTCTTATCGCTTCGAGCATGGCTTGTTCGGAGACCTGTAGCCTCGAAAGGATTTAAGGCGCACGCTATTCGCTCTAGAAGCTCTCGCTTTCTTTTCTCAAGCAGATAGCGGAGTTTAACAGTATTAGCAGGTATTATCAGATAGGTCAGCCTATGTCCGCACCCAGTCGGTAGATAGCATGGTGAGCTCTGACAGCGATTCGAGTGATCTGCGAAGTCGACGCATAAACTGCAATTAGCCCGGGCAAACCCAAGATTCTTGATTCAGTGCCAGCTGAAGAACTTGGCACATTCGGCTTGTAGCAAGATGGAGGTGGTTGCTATTTTCTTCTGAGGAGTACCATGTTATAGTTCAGTTCTTTGACTTTCTCAAGCGGCTGGTCCAAGTGCCACGTGTTGCGGTCTCCCTTCCACCATCCTAGAAATTCGAACTTCCCGTTCATTTTGACGAGTGTCTTAAATTCTTGAGGAAAAATGAACTTCAAGTCTCTCTTATGATAGAATTCCCTTCTTTCGCCATGATCGTTTACTTTCAGTGTCATTTCTTCTGTGCAGATCTGATTCAATATGCCTTTTAGGCGGGATTGGTAAGCTGTTTCAACCACTATTCCGTCTCTTTCCATGACCCAGCTGTCTTTCGCATTTTTCGTCCAGTCCAGATCTATGTTCTGGATGAAGTAGAGGCCTCCTCTTCTCAGGGATGCGGCAAGAGAATCCAGATGGCTCAAAAACTGCTCATTTGACTCAACGTCCAAGGAGCCCATCATAATGAAGGCAAAATCCGCCTTCCTTTCCAGCCTAAAATCTGCCAGGTCAGCTTTCACAGTTTCTATTTTCACCCCCTCTTCCTTTGCCTTGCCTTCGAGGTACTTCAGCATTTCAGGCGCAATGTCCAGCCCGACTGCATCGTAGCCTCTTCTGGCGATCTCTCTCAACTGAAAGCTAGGCCCGCAGGCTACGTCGAGAAACCTTTTGACCCTTATCTTGCTGAACTTTCTGATCAGGGCTTCAAAATTGTCAACTTGCTCCTTTGGGTCAATGAAGCTGAAAGCAATCTCATAATAAAGCGGGTGCTTGTAAATTTCCATGATCATCTCATTGTTCTCCATGCTTTGAGAATCTAGCCAGCATTTAGGTTTACCCCTAACTTGCATTTGTCTCCAGCAATTGCAAGACTGCGACCAAACTGTCTTGGAGAAATGCGCACGATGTAGCCTTTCACAATTGCGCCAAAGCTTTTTCGTACCTGGCGACGACATAGTGTTTGCCTTTCCGAATGACCTCGTGCCCTTCCCGTTCCAGGATTCTCTTCTGTCCCTCGGCTCCACCAGGGTATTTTTCGTTTATCACGCCGCCAGCTTTCAAAGTGCGCCAGTAAGGCGTAATAACCTTCCCTCCTCTTTGTCTGCCTTCTTCGGCTGCGTTAGCTGCAACCCAAGCGAAGATACCTGTAGTAATGGGACAGCCAATCGTCGCCTTATGCTTCCGCGCTAAGGCTACGCGGATCTCATTTATCGTGACGAGCTTTCCTTCAGGCACTCTTTTCATCAGTTCGTCCACTTCTTTGGGAGCTGGAATGGCTACAGTACCTGATCCCCACCGTTTGCTCATCTTGTCAGTGATTTTCTCAACTTTAGGCAGGCCCTTATCGTCGTTCAGTTTTTCTGCCCAAGTTTTCCTCTTTGTCGGCATAGAAATCCCAAAAAGTAGTTTCACACATTCCTAATAAACATTCAGAATTGCCTACTCTACATATGATGAAAAGAAGCTTGTCTGCAAAAACTGGACTAATCGTTCCTACTCGGCTTCTCGTCGATTGCCTTTTCCTCTTCCAGTTCTCTGACGCGTGTTTCAATGAACTCTGCAACTCTGCTTTGGCTGTACTTGGCCTCCTCTTCCTGTCGTCTCAGCTGTTTCTGGATTGTCTGCAGAACTTCGGTCAGGTCGAAGGGTTTAACTATGTAAGCGTCTGCACCTCTGTTCAGGGCTTCGACGGCATTCTGCAGTGATGGGTAGCCCGTTATGATTATTTTACGCATTTTTGGCGTCATGTTTCCTATTTTCGTTAGCAGCGTCGTGCCTTCCATGTCGGGGAGCCGAATGTCTATTAAGGCCAGGTTATAGAACCGAGTTTTGCATTTTCTTGTAGCTTGTCTCCCATTTGGAGCTGTGTCGACCTCATGACCTACCTCTTCGAGTATCGCTTTCAATGTTTTCCGTATGCTTTCATCGTCGTCGACGATAAGGATTCTGGCACGTTCACCCAAACTGTTTCACCTCCCTGAACTCTAGGTTCGACAGGAACTGTCACAGTAAACTTCGTTCCTTTGCCAATTTGGCTTTCCACGTTGATCTTGCCGCCGTGGGCTTCCACGAGGCGTCTGCAGATAGGCAGACCGAAGCCCATGCCCTTTGCTTTTGTCGTGAACAGCGGCGACCAGATCCTGCCCAACGTCTCTTTAGACATTCCAGATCCGGTGTCTGAGAAGTCAAAAGCCACGCTTCTACCGGCAGCCTTACTTTCTATGGTCAACGTTCCTCCTTTGGGCATTGCGTCGAAAGCGTTTTTGATGATGTTTATGAAGACTCTGCGCATCTTTCCTTTGTCAACATTCAATTTCGGTTTGCTCTTGACCCTGTTTACTATCGTGATCTTCTTTGGAACCTGAATTGCCAACAGAGCCTCTTTCACCATTGATTCGGGGGTATTTTCTGTTGCTTCTAATCTTATTTCCCTCGAATATTCCAGAAGATCGCCTATTATCTTGTCCGAGTACTTGATGTTGTTCTCGATCAGCTTCAGCATCTCCAACACTTTCTTGTCCTCTTTCGAGGCTAGCTTGGTTTTCAAGTAGTACGTAGCGCCTGCAATGCCTGTGAGCGGGTTGCGCAGGTCGTGCCCAACCATTCCTGCCAACTCGCCAATGGCGGCTAGCCTCTCTGACTTCACAAGCTGTGCTTGCGCCTTCTCCAACTCTCTAGTTCGTTCTTCCACTTTTTCTTCCAAGTTCCCAGCATATTCCTTCAACTGTCCAAGCAGCTTGCCGTTTTCGATCGCTACGGCTGCCTGATGCAAAAACATCTCTAAGGGCGCCAGAGATTCCTTAGTCGGTCTTTTTCCATCTACTGGGTCGTCAACACTTACTACACCGACGATTCGACCATCAGCTAGTCTGAGGGGAGCGTAGAGCAGATCCTGTGGATCCCAGTCAATCATGTCTTCAGGCTTAAGGTGGCTTTCCACTGTACCTTCACTGAACCTTTTTCTTACCCAAGGGTCATTCCACGGAAGATAGTAGAACTCGCCTGTTTTGAACCTGTCATATTCAGGTCCGAAACGTTCCAGCCATACTTGGCCAGGCTGCTTGTTTATCCATAGGTATTCTCTCTCGCCTTCGGTTAGGCCAGCCGTCACTATGTCTTCAGGCTTTACTATTTCTAGACTCTCGTCTCTTACGGACAGCACGACTCTTTTCCATCCGAACCCTTTGATCCCATAGAGAATTGCTTGCAGGCGTTGGCGCAAGTCTGTAGTGCGAATCATTTCCGCGGAGCTCTTCATGAGCCATACCTGCTGGCGACTGCGTCTTAGGATGTCATTTCTTTTCATTATGTTGCCCATCGCAGTCGCGGCATGTGAAGCCAGAATTTGGAGCAGCAATACGTCATTCTCGTCGAAAGCGTTTAGTTTCTTGCTTTCCACATTTATGACGCCTAGAACGTTGCCTTCTGCCATGATTGGAACTGCAAGCTCCGACTTGATGCCGGGACAGCCCTCAATGTAATCCTTGTCTCTGCTTACATCAGGGACAAGGGTCGGTCTGCGTGTCTTCACTGTTTTAACTACTACGCCCTTTCTTGTTCCATTCAAAGGTAACCAAGATCCGACTCGAGGCTTCTGAAAACCGTGTTGGCATACGACTTCGAGTTTGTCTTTCTTCGCAACCTCGAACGTAGCATGCTCTAGACCTAGTGCTCGTTCTACGACATGAAGCGTCAGCTTGTAAACCTGTTGAAGACTGTGAGAAGCGTTGAGTCTGGCGCCGTAGTAGTTCAGGGCGGAAAGCCTTTCTTCTGACTTCAGGAGCGCATCTTCTTCCTTCTTTCGATGCTTTTTGGGCTTTTCGGATTCGACTGTGAAAGAGGTGTCTTCTGCTAAGCTGACACGTTCATTCTCGAATTCGCTTCCAGCTTTCATTTTTGGGGAGAATTCAGTCAGTTTTCTATCTTGTTTTCCTCGCATTCAATTAGCTCTCCGGTCGTTTTGATCAGAGTTTTCTCTTGGTAGACGCGTTTGGCTGCTGCTACGTAGGCAATGAACCCGAGTTCTTCAGACTCTTTCAACTCAATGACTCCATCGACCTTTTCGTAGAGCCTCTTCATGATCAGTATCTCGATGAAATTGGCTCCGCCTCCGAAAATATTCTCGATTGCTTGAGTGAAAGCTATAAGTCTGCCAGGGATCTCTTCTTTCTTGATGTTGAAGCTTTGTTCCAGATGATAATAGATCGACTGTTTCGCGGACTCTCCCAAAGCGGATAATCCATCATCTATGGCCTCAAGCAGAAGCTTTTCGAAATCTCTTCCGAATAATGACAAATCTCTCACGTGAGCCAAATCGTAGATTAAGAAGGTTTTCAGATGAGATCAAATAAATCAATTATGAACCACTGATTAAGATTAGTGACTACCGTGTTTTGCTGCGTGGGCTTCAGGTTCTTTGCCGGAGTTAGAGGGCGGAATGTTTCGTTCGTTTACATATGTAAGTTTTCTTAATATGAGTTTATTTGCGGCAAAAACTGTTAGAGTCTTGGAGAAAGGGAAGGCTTCGGGAACGGTTGTTACGAGCCGAGGGAGGTGAAGGGTGTTGGAGTTCTCAATAAATTCAGGGCAGGCTATTGCTGGCATCTGGACGTTGATAGCTATCGCTATTTCCTTGATAGTTTCGCTTTCTGTGGGTTACGTGTTTCCCAGCTTTTCATGGCAATTGTCAGTGGGCTTGTTTTTTGCGCTTCTGTTGGTAATGGTTCTTCCGGCATACCTACTCGTTGCCTTGTGGCAAATTACGTCTAAAGAATAGAATAAATTGCACCTAGAAGAAAATTGGCTTCATGTCGCAAGACATGGAGGATCTGATCTGAAGCTTCGAACCGCAAGACTACTTCATTCATGTTTCTCACGCATTCGTTCACGAGAGACGCCATTTGGGTCTGAATGTCTTCTCGTTCTTAGTTCTGTTCAAGTTTGCGTTTTGGGATTTGGTTTGTAGAAAATGAGTTTCCCAATTTCTCGCCATATAATAGGGATAAGAGCGAAGGCGAAGATCAAACCGAGTTGGTCCACTGTGAGTGTCGTAACTCTGAGTTGGACACCCACTGCGGGTACGCCGACTGCAATGAACAGAAAAGAGAAAGCGAGAATTGCCCACAGATCCATTACCTTGTTTGACACGGGACCCAGAATGTAGAGCGGTTCGTTTTCGGAACGTAAAACGAACGCTAGGATTATGTGACCCATCATCCAAGCCGAGAAAGCGAAGGTTTGCGTTTGAATGTCTGAGAAGTTTTGCCAACGTGCATAGAAATAGGCAAGCATCACAGCAGCAAAAAGGCTTGCCCCGGACACTGCAATGTCGACTATCATTCTTGAATCAGGGAACCTTGCTTTCGATCCTCTTGGTTTTCGTTCGTAAATCGTTTTTTCCGAAGGCTCCGTGACGAATCCGGCAGAAGCAGCGAGGTCCATGAAAAGCTCGAGGACGATTATTTGTATTGGGGCAAACGGCAAAGGTGTGCCTATAAGCACGGGGAGGAGGAATATAGAGATTAGTGCAGCTTTGACAGAAAGATAGTACTTCAACCCCTTTCTTAAATTATCAAAGAACGTGCGACCTTCAAAGACCGCGTGGCCTATGGTTACAAAATTATCATCTGTTAACACGATGTCCGCCGCTTCTTTGGCGGCGTCAGTGCCTTTTACGCCCATTGCGATGCCTACGTCTGCAGCCTTAAGGGCTAGAGTATCGTTAACACCGTCACCTGTGACCGCAACAACTTCGTTGTTTGCATGAAGGGCCTTCACCAGTCTGTACTTATCCTCAGGTGTTGTTCTGGCAAAAACGGAGACCTCCTCTACGGTCTTCTGCAGTTGCTCATCGGAGAGCTTGCTTAGTTCCTCACCGGTTAGCACTTTTTCTGAGGGGATGCTAACGCTCTGTGCAATGTAGGCGGCAGTTTGCGGATGATCGCCGGTAACCATGATTGTCCTAATGCCTGCTTTGCATGCGGTCTCTATTGTTCCCTTGACACCTTGACGCGGAGGATCTTCGATTGAGACCAACCCGACGAAATCCCAGTTTCCTTCCAACTCGGAAAGGGGCAAATCTGCTTCTTCTGCTGGTACCTCTTTTTCTGCAACGGCAATTACTCGCCTGCCTTTCGCTGTTTCGCCCGCAAGCGCCTCATCGATGGGGCTATTGCTGCTCAACAAGCTCAGAATTTCCTCTGGTGCTCCGACAGTTGAAAGCCAGAAGACACCATTTCTCTGACGCAGGACAGCTCTGGTTCGTCTACCGCTCTCAAAACCCCGTTCGTGGAGGATAGTTCCAAGACTCATTTTGACTCCGAGTTCGCGGCTTCTCTCAAGAACTGCCTTGTCTGTGGGGGATAATGACATATCTGTCAAGGCAGCAGAAGCTGCACGCAGCGTTCTCGCCTCTTCTTCTGATGGAAAGACGTGCGCGACCTGCATCTTGTTTTCGGTGATCGTTCCCGTCTTGTCGGTAAGTATGACTGTTGCGTCGCCTAAGACCTCTGTGGCTTTAAGCTTCTTAACTAGAAAACCCATTTTCGACAATCTGTAGGAGCCTATTCCCAAGATCATGGTGATTATGATGGGCAGTTCTTCAGGGATGGCGGCGAAGGCAAGTGCCAGTCCAGTAAGGATTAGCTGGACAAGGTTCTGTGATCCGAAGCGGAGGAAGCCTATGAACGGTATGAATATGCTGAAGAATACTGCAACCCAAGCAAGGGTTTTCGAGAGTGACTTCATTGCCAACTGTAATGGTGTTTTCGGAGGTTTGATAGTCTGAGCCATGGCGGAGATCTTGCCGAATCTGGTGTTCTTCCCTGTCGCATATGCTTCTCCTTTTCCTTCGCCTGAAACGATCAAGGTACCGGCATAGACATCGCTTCCAGTCCCTTTCTCCTGAGGAAGGGATTCACCTGTCAAGACCGACTCGTCAACTTGAATATCGTAGGCCGTGTGGAGTTTACAGTCAGCGGCAATCCGCGTGCCCTGAGCGAATACTAAAATGTCGCTTGGAACCACCTTTTCAGTCTCAACTTCAACTATTCTTCCGTCCCGCACAACTCTGGTTTTAGGAGTGGCAAGTTCAGAAAGTGAGGCTATGGCTTTCTTGGCACGATATTCATTCCAGATTTCGACGAAAACTAACACGAATATGATGCTGAAAATTGTCAGGGCATCCTGCAAATTCCCGAAAATCGTGTAGACTACACCAACGACAAGGAGCAGCAAGATCATCGGTTCAGCTACTTCTTCCTTGGCAATACCGAGAAAACTCACCGTATAGGGTTTGACAAACTGGTTCGACCCGACCTGTTCAAGCCTCTTTTCAGCCTCAGCCTGAGTAAGACCCGTTGACTCCTTGTCCGAACTTTGCATACCCTACCCTAAGCTGGCTTTGCATTTTAAGAATCTATGCATCCACTGCTTCGGCAGCATATGTTGCGTCTCTCATGCGCACTCGCATTTTCTGAACGCTTAGTAACCTTTTGGGCCGATAGTTTAGCATTGCTTGGTGCGTGTTGAAATATGAGGTTATAGGTCAGCGCTTCTTTTTGGTACCGGCTAAGGTAGAGCTAAGTTCAAATCGAAACTTAAACATCCTGTGTTAGGACGGGTTCAAGAAAAAAATTGTGGGGGATTTCTAGTCTTCGCCTTCAGATTCGCCAGGTCCTTTTCCTGCTCCTGGCCCTCCAGGTCCTTCCTTTGGTCTTGTGGAAGCGATTATGTCGTCTATGCGAAGTATCATTGCTGCAGATTCGGCGGCTGACTTGATGGCTTGTTCCTTCACGATCGCCGGTTCAAGTATGCCTTTTTCCTTCATGTTTTCGATTTTTCCCGTGAAAACGTTTATGCCGCGGTACTGCCCATCTGGTTTGTCATGTGCAGCTCTGAGGTTTACGATTATGTCTAGTGGTTCAAGCCCAGCGTTGTCTGCAAGTGTTTTAGGTATAGTTTCTATTGCATCGGCAAACGCCTCGACGGCGAGTTGTTCTCTTCCGCCTACTTTAGGGGAGTAGTTTCGCAGTCCTTTAGCTATTTCGACTTCGATTGCTCCGCCGCCTGCTACTATCCTGTTGTTTTCCATGATGTCTGAAACTACTGACAACGCATCTGTCATTGCTCTTTCTGCCTCGTCTACCATTCTTTCAAGTCCAGCTCGTATGAGTATTGCTACAGACCGTGGGTCTTTGCATTTCTCTACGAAGATCATCTTGTCATCGCCTATCTTACGTTCTTCGACGAGTCCTGCTGTGCCTAGGTCCTGTGATTTCAGGTCTCCTAAGTCTGTGACTATCCTTCCGCCCGTTGCTCTTGCCAGCTTCTCCATGTCTGACTCTTTCACTCTTCGTGCTACTAGCATTCCTTCTTTTGCCAGAAAATGCTGTGCCATATCGTCTATGCCTTTTTGGCAGAAAACCACGTTTGCACCTGACTTTTTGACTTTTTCAACCATGTCCTGCATCATCTTGTTTTCCTGATCCAGAAAAGCCTTTATCTGAAGTGGGTCGCGAATTCTTATTTCGGCGCTGATCTCGGTTTTTTCAATTTCCAACGCGCTGTCCAAAAGGGCTATTTTTGCCTTCTCTACCTTGAGGGGCATTCCTGGGTGGACGACTTCTTTGTCAATTATTACGCCGCTGATAAGTTGCGACTCGAACAAGCTCTTTCCAGTTTTCTTTATCAGTTGGATGTTGTCGATGTCTGCTATTGTTTTGTCTCCGCGCTTTTCCACTATTTGTTTGACAGCGTCTATTGCGATGTCTGCAAAGTGCTCTTTTGCTGGACCTACTGCCTTGCTTCCCATGGAAGTGATTGCAACTTTCCTGTGTGTCGCGCGATCGTCAATTTCCACTGGTATTGCGTTGTCGTTTATGATTTCCATAGCCTTCTGGACTGCTTTGCGGTAGCCGCTTACCAGTATTGTCGGATGAATGTTTTGGTCTAAGAGTTCCTCTGCCTTTTTCAACAGTTCGCCTGCTAGCACTACTGCAGTGGTTGTTCCGTCTCCAACCATGGCATCCTGCGTCTTGGCAATTTCAACCATCATCTTGGCGGCTGGATGCTCCACTTCCATTTCTTCCACTATTGCCGCCCCGTCATTGGTTATGGTTATGTCTCCCAGGCTGTCCACAAGCATCTTGTCCATGCCGCGCGGTCCCAAAGTAGTTTTTAAAACTTCGCCGATAACGCGTGCAGCCGTTATGTTGTTCCTCTGAGCTTCCTTTCCTCTATTCCGTGTTGTTCCTTCCTTAAGAATCAGGACTGGTTGTCCTGTGGATGTTGTTGTTAAAACAGCCATACAAACCCTCCATTCAATAATACACTATCTTTAATCGGAATATGCAAAAATGCCCAGAAATATAAACTTTTAGTCAAACACGGTCAAATCATATGTGCCCATACATAACAATTTAAATTTGGCTTTGTGATTTCCTCTGTTGTGGGCAGAAGCCTTGCATGTCTCAGTGCGGTTCTTCACAACTCTGAGAGAGATTATAGGCAAAAGAGAGGAAACCCTCACGTTCAAGAACGCTGGGAACGCGACAATAGAAAGCGTCCTCAATAAACTCGCTAGGCGATATGGCAAGAGCTTCGTTGAGTACGTTTATGACCAGAAAACGGGTCAAGTCAGAGAGTTCCTCCAATTCCTAGTGAACGGCAGAAGCGTCACAGAATCAGAGAGGTTGGACACTAAGCTTTCTGATGGCGACGTGCTTGCGATTATACCGCCTGTCGGAGGCGGCTAAGCTCTAATGCAGCCTGATCTCGGAGATTATCGACAGGTTTTTTTCTTGTATTGACATTTTCAAGGGTGTGTTTGCTATGAATTCCTCAGGGGAAATTCTGTATCTTTCTCGAGGTGATGTTGAAGGGATAAACATCCCGATGAGAGAGGTTATCAAAGCCGTCGAAGAAGCCTTTCTGGAAAGGGCTGAAGGCGGCGTTGAAGTACCCCCGAAGCCTGGGATCCATCCTCGAAAGGATGCTTTCATCCATGCTATGCCCGCTTATCTGCCTAAAATGAAGTCTGCGGGTATCAAGTGGGTGAGTGGTTTTCCAGAGAACCCTAAGCGCGGTTTGCCCTACATTTCTGGGCTGCTAATATTGAATGACCCTGACACTGGTTTCCCAATATGCGTGATGGATTGCACTTGGGTCACAGCGAAGCGAACGGGTGCAGCAACGGCCATTGCGGCCAAATACATGGCTAGAGAAGATTCGCACACGCTTGGCATTCTTGGATGTGGCACGCAAGGTAGAAGCAACCTTGAAGCCTTGGCAGTTTTGTGCAAGAGTCTCAAGGAGGTCAAGGCTTACGACATCAGTAAGGAAAACTTGGGCAAATATGTTGAGGAGATGACGGCTAGCCACAAGTTGCGAATTGCTCCTGTCAACTCGCCTAGAGAGGCGGTTGAAAAGTGCGATATTGTAGTGACTTCGGGTCCAATATTGAAGCATCCTCAGCCAGTGATTGAAGCTTCATGGTTCAAGGCAGGCGGTTTCGCCTGTCCGTTGGATTTTGATTCGTACTGGAAACCTGAGGCGCTTCTTTCGGTGGACAAGTTCTGCACGGACGACCGAGATCAGTTGGCCTACTACCGAAGTGCGGGCTATTTTTCTAGTATACCTGAAGTATATGCGGAACTCAGCGAGGTTGTCAGTAGCAAAAAACCGGGGCGTGAAAGGCCAATGGAACGTATCATGTCAATGCACTTGGGTTCAGCCATAGGAGACATTGCAACTGCGAAACTTGTCTACGACAAAGCGAAGAAAATAGAGAAAGGAACAAAACTTTCATTATGAATCAGGACTTGCGCTGGCCAGATTCTCGTTAGGGTCTATGATGCCTTTGAGTCGGACATTTTGCACTTTCAATCAGCGTCCTCTATTTTGTTCTGTTGAAGGCGAGTGTTCCTATGATTATCATGGCTAGATCGAAGCCGCATATCACCAAGAGGTCATAGTATAGAGGATACAGCGGCCGCCAAGCTCCGCCCCAGACTATTGATCTCATGGAGTCAACGCAATAGGTGAGTGGGTTGAAGTTTGAAATGATTTGCAGCCAGTTTGGGACGCCTGTCCCTTGAACCGGGAAAAGTGCTCCGCTCAGAAAGAACATTGGAAGATTCACGAAGCTTTGGACGAGCGCACGCGCGCTATACTTTAGGCTGCCCAGAAGGGCATCTTTTTTCTCATCGTGTCAACGTACTCTTTCAGTGTCTCTTGTTCATCTAGGGCTATCTGGTCCAGAAAAGTGGTGAGTAATGCTTTTGCGTGCTGCTCCGGCACTTTTACGTACAAAATGTCTTTCTCGAAAATATGTCTACCCACTATGGGTTTTTCCATAGACACAGCTACCTGCATGCCCTTTTCTGCTTCAGGGAGGGCTACTCCCTTTTCTTGGATCTGCTGTATTTCGCCGACATCTTCACCGTCTTCAGCTCGCATCAGCGAAACCTTCGGCTTTATCTTTCCAGACAGTATCTCCACGCCGAAAATTGCAGGTTTTGCCCTTCGGAAAACATATCCTGGCAATACTTGGATTTTGGCTGGTCTGACGATAGTTTCAAGTTTCTGTTCGGTTTCTGTTTCGCGTTGTTTTTTGGACCATGCCAGATAGTTCTCTATTACATGGTAGATTATTTTCTCGCGGAAAATCTGTATGCCCTTGGCTGAGGCTTCTGATTCAGCGTCAGGCAAGATCTTGACGCCAAAGGCCAAGATTGCCCCGTAGAGTGGGTCGTGGTCTTTCACAACTGAGGCTTCTACAATGTCTCTTTTTGAAATATCTCCGACGTCTGCAAGCCTGATTGGAACACTGTTCTGTTTCAGGATTGTTGCGATAGCCTCTAAAGAGCCTAATGTATCGGTCTTCAGAATGATGCCATTGGTATCTGTTTTGATTCTGATTCTTCCGATTTCTTCGGTAATAAGCTTCTCATACTTTTTCGGTTCTTCTCCTTTTGGAACAGCGTACAACGGTGCTCCAGCCACTGCTCCTTCCAAGTCTGGGGCAACGATTTTGATGCCGGCTGCTGCCGCAATGGACTTCACGGAAGAGAACTTGTCCCTCGGATCCCTGATTTCGTCCAGTGGCTTAGGAACCAGAATTGCCCGTATGCAGGTTGTAATGGGCTTCTCCTTGCCTCCCACAACGATTAGGTCGTCCTTCTGCAGAACACCGTCGTAAATGATGGTGTTCAGCGTTAGCCCCAAGCCTGGTTCCTCTTTAACTTCGAGAACCGTGCCCTTCGCAGGTCCTTCAGTGGTTTGCAACCGTTTTTTCAAAAACTGCTGTGCTAAGCCCACAAGAACCATCAGCAGTTCGGTGATGCCTTCGCCTGTTTTTGCGCTTGTGGGCACTACGGCTATCGTTTTTGTAAAGTCTCTTATGTTGTCGAAGCGATCTGCGTTGAGTTTTTGGCGAGAAAAGGTTCCGATGATGTCGTAGATTCTCGAGTCCAAGTCCTGTTGGACGTATGGGTCTTGCAGCTGGTAAGATTTCAGGAACGGTGTATCTGGATAAGTATTCCATCCTGGTACGCGGTCAATCTTATTGGCAGCCACTAAGAAGGGCGTTTTGCGCGCTTTCAGGATCTCTATCGACTCGTAGGTTTGAGCTTCAAAACCTCTTAAAACGTCAATTACGACAATTGCAATGTCAGCCACGCTGCCGCCTCTCTTCCGAAGATTTGTGAAGACCTCATGACCCGGCGTGTCGATGATGAGCAGTCCTGGAATCTCAATTTCAGCCTTAACCCTAGAAAGGGCAGAACCAACCAACTGTTTCAAAGTGTCAACTGGAAAAAAGCTTGCGCCAATATGCTGCGTTATGCCTCCGCTTTCGCGAGCCTGAACGCTTGTCTTACGTATCTTGTCGAGCAAGGAAGTCTTGCCAGTGTCCACATGACCGAGAACACATACGATCGGTTGCCGAATAGGCATTTTCAGCATTCTCCTTTGGCACGGTTGCACTAGCTAGTTATTTTACGTCGCATTTGGCAGTTAATAGTCTACTACCTAATAAGCACACAGCATTTTGCTGCCGAAAGCTTCTTACCTTGAGCCGGAATTTGCCTAGAGTGGTGAAAAACTTGGCCTACTGCACTAAGTGTGGGGCGGAACTGAAAGATGATGACAAGTTTTGCTCAGTCTGCGGTGCTAAGGTGACTAAGGTTGTGGCTGAAGAGTTTTCGGTCAATGCCGACGACCTTGTTGAAAGAGTTAAGCAGCTAATCCACGAGGGCAACGTGACTAGAGTGATAGTCAAGGACGACAGTGGCAAAGTTCTCATGGAGATACCTGCATCAGTAGGAGTCATAGGCGCCGTTCTTGTTCCATGGCTTGCAGCTCTAGGTGTAATAGCCGCACTAGCCACCAAATGCAGAATAGTCGTGGAAAGAAGAGAATAGCTAGTCAAATGGCTGAGTAGTTCGACACGTGAAAAACAGGAAAAATCATGCCTAGCACAATCACTCATTCCCAAACGTGATTGCTCGCGACAGAAGAGGGACTTGTCAAGACTTTGGAATTCTACTCTGTTTTTGCCGTTATTAAGACTAGTCCTATCACTATCAGCACGACATCCAGTAATCCGAAGAGTACAACGAAGCTTCCAAGTGTATCCATGCTAGTAAGTGTATAATACAACGTAATTGCGCCCACGATAACGAGTAACAAGCCGAAGAACCTTTCAGCAAGTGCTATCCCGAAACCTCCCTCTTCACTCATGCAGAACCTTTCCATGCAAGCTTGCCTTTACTAGACACCAAAGGGTTATTTTAAATTTCCCTTATGCTCATTTGGTTTCTTCGAGTTTGGTTGGCAAATATTCATCCACGATGTAGGTTAAACCATATCGGCTGAAGGCCTCTTGTTCTGCCTTTCGTTTTATTTTCATGAAGGTTTTGATTTCTCTTCGCCACAAGGGGCCTATATATCGTGGGTCTCTTTGAAGCTCGTTAAGCCTTTTCATGTCCACCTCATCCAGGGGATCTGTGGGCAACTTGTAGTCTACGATGTCTGTTGCCCATACTCCGCTCCATTTTGCATCAGGAGTGTTTAACTCCCTCAGGTGAGCGGCGTTTGCAGAGCCTGAGATTATCACCATTGCAATGTGCATTCCCCACGGGTCACCGTCTGTGAAAATGTAGACTGGAAGCTTCAGCTCACTGTTCAGCCGCCGGATGAAGTGTCGAGTGGCTCTCGGCGCCTGCCCAGCTGTCAGAACGAGCAGAGCATTGTGTTTTTTGTGAACGTTTTCTTCTATGAATCGCGTGAATAGGCCGCCTTTCTCTATGGCTATGACTTTGTCTGCTGTCGTCTTCACAAATTCGGATGAGGTTAAAGCTGGCCCAATCAGGACGCCGTCTGGGTGCGAGTCTAAGTTTAGCGTTTTTCCTTCATAGCCTGGCACCGTGTATTCTATCGTTAGGTCGCCGAATACGGCTGAGCGTTCTTCCGGGAATATGTTGAAATCTTCTCTTGAAAGGCCTAGAACTGTTTCCAAGTCAGTTATGATGTTGTTCGATTCTTGCTGGTCTTTGAAGGTCATCTCGTAAGCTTGGGCAGAATAGTAAACGTCTCTAAGAGTTGATGTTTTGCGCTGTGAAGCCAATTCATTGGAGAAGAACGCTGCCCAGACAAGTTGCGTGAATGGTTTGAGATGACGAATGTTGCGAGCGCTTCTTCGGACTTTCCTGTCGCCTAGGATGAACTGCCTAAGTTGCTTGTCATAGGCAATGTTTTCGGTTGAGCGACTGGGCATGTCAATTGATGGAAAACGCCCCTCGTTAATCTGATCATATATGTTGACTCCAAAGTTTCCTAGCTCTGCTAGGACTTCCTTCCTCTTTTCTATGATGTTGCTTTTACTCTTCTTCCTCTTCCGCTCCATATTTCTTCACACTCGTTAGAAGTTTTTCTATATCTGGTTCCTTTTCTTTCCCCGCAAGCTTGGCTGAGAACTGGGCTATCTTCGGTAGGTACTTGCTGAAAACCCCAAGCCTCTTCCGGTCTCTGTCCACGTGCTCCCTTCTGGACAAGAAAAGCTGGATCTGACGAGCTACTTCTCGCAGTCCATTCGCTATTTCTCTCCTGACCTCAACCCTGTCAGCGATAAATTCCTTGCCCACAGTTTTGTATGGAACCTTCGTGCTGCAAATGTGCACAAGTATAGCCATCGGCATGTCGGGCGACACATGGTATCTTCGCCAATTCATGGAGGTTATCACTCTGACAGAAACATCGCTTGCCTCATCATACAATAATGGGATTCTGTTGGCAAACCGGTACATCAGAAAGCTTCCTCTCCTGGGCACTTCGCCGCCGTAGGCGATTCCCACTTCGATGATGAATGGGTGACCAGCATAGGTTGCGGGTTTGCGTTGATGAACGGCAATAAACTCTGGATTTAACTCCTTCTGGATTCCAGTCTTCAACAAGTCCTCGCCCAGTGGCGAAAGACAGCTTGCGTCAGGGGGCAAGAAATCCTTGAACTTCTTGAGCATGTGCATTAACCTAACGATCTCTTCGTGAGATAGCTTCCTCGGATTCTTGGACGGGCTTAGCTGGCTGTATTCTAGAAACTTCTGTGCAGTGATTTCTCCAACTCTATGAAAATGGTTCCTCAAGAACTCGAGCATGTTGTTGTATGGTGTCACTTGTATGAGCCTTTGGAGAAGTTCCACGTCAACACCATACGGGTGGGGTAAAGTCTCTTTTGGTGGTGTTGGCATTTCTTTTGTGACTCTGGTGAATTTGTATAGTCTCCCTTTTGGGTCTACGAAGGTCAGGTTCGCATATGGGTTTACCATGGCTGTCTGCTTGAAATAATCCAGGATTTTGGGCATCGCTCTGAGATAGTCGCCTTCTAAACTGAACTCAACAAGAGTGCCACGCCACTGGTCCTTGTTTATAAGCACTTTTCTGTCCACTATTATCGGGCGATTCTTCTGGATATCGATCATTAACTTATACGAGTAGATCTTGGCAATGCCAGTGCTTGAGGTTATTGTGGCTGGCTGATGCGTCGTGATTTGGCCGTACAGTATTGCCATTTTTCCGCCTAGACCAAACGTTCCTCTCTGCTGCTTCAGCTTGTATTTCGAACCGAATAGCACTTGACCGAAGGCTGAAGGAATGTGTCTCGGTTGAATTCCTATACCGTTGTCTTCAACTCTCAACTTGTAAATCTGAGTTTCAGGAGTGGCTTCCCCCTCGTACGAAAGCCTAACGTAAACTTCTGGGGGAATTTTCAGGCTTTCAGCGGCGTCCAAAGAATTTTCCACAAGCTCTCTAATAGCCGCAAAAATCGCTCTAGAAGGATTTGTGAAACCAGCTATGTCACGGTTACGGTAGAAAAAATCAGCAGCGCTAATTTCTTCAAACGTCGTTTGAGCCAGCTAAGTCTCCTCCAGCATATTTTGACTGCAAATCGGTCTTACGATATGCCTTGCACATTCTTTAATTTAACTGCATGTCTTCAACGAAGGGCCCTTATCTTCTGTAAGGAAACGGCAATAGTTCCTTGATCGTTTTGATTTCGGTAGCTTCAGAGGATATTTTGCCTTTTCGTGCTTTTGCCATAACAATCTCGATATTGTTCTTCTCAGCGAAATCGTTGATATATTGTAGGCATGCTCCGCATGGTTTTGGTTCGTTGGGACTTTTTGAATCCATAACCACCGCGATTGCCTTGATTCTTCGATTGCCATGCAGGACAGCATGATTAATGGCGTTTCTTTCGGCGCAAATTCCCAGTCCAGAAATCCAGCTCTCAACGTTGCATCCTTCGTAGATCTTGCCGTCTTCGGCGAGTGTGGCGGCGCCTACCTTGAATCCCCAGAGCACGTAGGCTTTGCTCATAGCTTTTGAAGCGATTTCTAGTAGTTTCTTCCGGCTTTCACCTGGCTCGGCCAAAATTATCCCTTACTGGTCTCTCTTCTAAGTGTACGTACGTAGTAGTATTCTCCTATTTGTTTCTGAAGCTTGTCAAGCTTCGAGTCTTCCTTGTTAACTCTCGGCCTCTTTGTGGCTGGATCTCTTCTGAAAGTGACCTCCATCTCTTTCAGGAAGGCGTTCATTCCCTTCCTCAAGGTTGTGGATGGGTGTGCCCTGCCCTTTATTCCTGGTTCTCCTGAGAAAATCATGAGATGATCTGCTATGAAGTCTTGGGTGACAACATCATGTTCGACCACGAAAGCCGTGACATGATGGTTCTCAACAACCTTTCTGATGGTTCGCGCCATGTTCAATCGTTCTTCAACATCCAAATACGCACTGGGCTCATCCAGCAGAAATAATTCAGCCTCACGCGACAAACATGCAGCAATCGCGACCTTTTGCAATTCACCACCACTGAGCTCTACCACGTTTCTGTCCAGAAGCTGGTCTATCTTTAGAGGCTGAAGAACTTCCGTTCTATACCAGCCTGAAGAAAAGTTCTCTTTGGCAATGCTCATTAGAAGCATCTGAACCGTGTCCTCATATTCAGCCGAAATGTACTGGGGCTTGTAGCTTACTTTTAGCTTGTCGAATTTTCCGCTACCATCAGGTTCTTCAAGCCCGGCCAAGATTTTCACGAAAGTGGTCTTGCCTATGCCGTTGGGCCCTAGGATGCCTATGATCTCTCCTCTCTTGATTTCTCCACCAGCGGTGACAAGTTTGAATCCCTTGAACGTCTTCTCTATTTGCGGCCACTGCAGTAGTATTTCGCCCCCACTGATGGCTGTTGCGGGTGGCTTCTCATGAAATACTATTGCTTCCTTTCTGAACCTGACGTTCTCGTCTGGGATGTAACCCTGCAGGTAAATGTTTATTCCCGTTCTGACTCCGTGAACGTTTGAAACGACGCCGTAGACGCCTGGTTCCCCGTAGAATATGCAGATTTGGTCAGACAGGTAATCTATTATTGCGAGGTCATGTTCTGCAACGATGGTTATCTTCTGGTCATTCTTGAGGCTTCTTATGGTTCTTGCTGCTTGAAGTCTCTGCTTTATGTCTAAGTAACTTGACGGTTCGTCGAAAAGGTAGACGTCAGCTTCTCGGCACATCGTTGCGGCTATTGCAACTCGCTGCAGTTCTCCTCCGCTTAGGACTTCAAGTGGTCTTTCCCAAAGCTGCTTAAGGTCAAGCCTCGCAGCAATCTCTTTGAGCTTTTTTCTTTCATCAACTTTTTCAAGGAGTCCCCCAACGTTTCCGGAGACAACCTTTGGGATTTTGTCTACGTACTGCGGCTTATGTGAGACTTTGAGTTTTCCTTCACTCATTTTCTGGAAATAATCCTGAAGCGTTGACCCCCTGAAATGTTGAATTATCTCATTCCAGTCTGGAGGCTCTTTGTGGTTTCCTAGGTTCAATTTGAAATCGCCAGAAAGTATCTTCAGTGTCGTAGTCTTCCCCATGCCGTTTTGTCCTAATAGTCCCAGAACCATGCCTTGAGTCGGGGTTGGAAGCCTATAGAGCTTGAAGGTGTTTTCTCCAAAACGGTGACTGCAGTCTTTTTCGAGTTCATCTGGAAGGTTAACTATTGAAATAGCGCTGAACGGGCACTTCTTAACGCATATGCCGCATCCAGTGCACAAAGATTCCACGATAACAGGTTTGTTGTTCTCGAATCTTATGGCTTCTATGTGGCTTCGTACTATTGGACAAAACCTGTGGCATAGCGTGTTGCAGTGCTTTGGCTTGCACTTGTCCATGTCCAACACGGCGACTCTCGTCATGGTTAACCCGTTAATGACATGGTCATAACAGGTTGGTTATAAACATGAAGCCCAGAAAACTGCAGAAACAGTTTATGGCTCTCTCAGGCAAAGAAAGAGCAAAAAAAAGTTCGAAATCAATGATTTCCTACATTTCTTCGTCTTCCCAGTCTTCCTCTTCCCAATCATCTTCTTCCCATTCCTCTTCCTCATCTCTCACTTTTTTACACCTCCTCAATTTTTGTTGCATACTGAAACACCATGACAACGGTTTAAGCATTGTTATACGTCAATTGTCGACATTGGAAACCGAGAGACATGAACCAAAAGGTCTGTTCAAGGATTTACTTCACAATTTTCGCCGTCAAACCAGACGCTGGCTCATCCATATCAGTTTTCATGTAGGCCCAACACATATTGGGCGAGTTGTGAGCGGCTCCGGCTCCTCCGTGAACGTCAACAGAAATGACTCCCATGGAATTGTAGACCTTCGGCATTCTCCTATTAACTAGCTTTATGGCCTGCTCAGCAGCTTTCTGCGCTGCCATTCCATTCTCCATGTAGCCGCAGACAGTCTTGGCCAAGACAAGCCTTATGGCGATTTCGCCGAATCCCGTGGCTGAGCATGCTCCGCTTTGATTATCTGCGTATGTGCCACATCCGATCAAAGGCGAATCACCAATTCGTCCAGGGAGCTTCAGTGAAAAACCGCCAGTTGACGTTGCGGCAGCTACGTTTCCTTCCTTGTCAAAAGCAACTGCCCCTACCGTATCAAGATCGAAGAGCTCCGGATGGGTCGCAACGAGACGAGCGAGTTTTGGCAGCTCAGATCTTCCTTTGACAAGCATCTCCTTCTGTTGTTCATAATACCTCCGCCTAAGATCCGTCACGGGATCTCTTCTCTCAACATTGTAGAGTCTGGCAAGCATTTCTGCACCTTCACCGACTAGGAAAACATGGTCTGTCTCTTCCATCACAATTTTTGCCAAGCGAACAGGATTTTTGATGTCACGCAATAGCCCAACAGCACCAGCTCGCAGGGTTTTTCCATCAATGATTGAAGCTTCCATTTCCACGGTTTTATCTATGGTCAGGCTTGAACCGTAGCCTGCGTTGAATGCTGGATCATCTTCCATCATCGCAACAGCTTCCACAACGCTGTCCAAGGCGCTTCCCTCATTCATCAGAACGTCGAAGCCTATTTCTGCCGCTCTCCTAACGCCTTTCAAACCGGGTTGTCTACGCTCAGGCTGCCAAGTCCCAGAACCGCCGTGCACAACGATCACGGGTTTTCTCATTCTTGCCAGTGCCTGTTTCCTCCTGCTGATTTGGTCGAATGCCAACTTGTTTGACCCGAATTTAAGCATGACGTTTTGGATGTCAATCAAAATAGATAAATCTGTCAATCTGAATGTTAGAGGTGGGATGATGTGAGGCGACGGTTAAGAGCCAAAAGCTGTGACAAAACCACTAACCTGCACTGACCCTGCAAATCTCTTGAAAAGCACTAAATTCATCCTCAGAATAAACAATAGCCTAGGCAATCAAAGCTGAAGGTGAGAAAATGCCCAGAGACTTCAACATGTTGGCCACCACTTCACGTGGGCTTGAACGGGGCGCGTGCTCTGAGCTAAAGTACTTGCTAGAACAGTTAGGCGACCCAGGTGCGAACGTGAGAAAAAGCGGCGTTCGCGGGTTGATCGTTGCAAGAACGATTCTTGACCCTTTTGAGGCTATCATGGAACTGCGTAAAATCCTGATTGAACGCCCGTACGAATTTCGCTACATGTTGAGAATAATCCCAATCGAAGCAATTGTCACAACTGGCTTGGATGAAATTGCCAACAAGGTCAAGGAACTCAGCGCTAAGATAGCTGAACACGAATCGTTCCGCATCACAGTTGAGAAACGTTTCACTACACTTTCCACGAGTGAAATCGTTGAGGCTGCCGCGGCAAACGTCAAGAGGAAAGTTAACCTTGCCAAGCCCGATAGGATCTTGCTAATCGAAGTAGTCGGCGAGTCAACAGGAGTATCCGTGGTAAAGCCTGAAGACATGATATCGGTCATGAAAGAGAAAATGCTTTGACTACCGTTCAGAGGCCAGCAGCGCCATTCGCTCGATCACAAGATCGACCAAGGCCTTTTCCGTTTGGCGTTCCTTCGTGACGGCGTCGAGTTCCTCTCTTGTTATCCCGAAGATTTTTTGAGTATTAGCTATCTTCTTGTTAGTAAGCTCGAGAACCGTTTCATCCATTTCAGCCTTGATTTGTTTTGAAATCTTCGAGAGCGTTAACTCTAGATCTTTAGTCCTTTCGCCGATTATCAGCACAGCCACATTCGGTGAGCCAGGCTTAACTCCCAGAATCTCCGTAGCCTTCCGAATCTGTCGTTGCGCAGAAGCATAGAGCATCGTTTCCATGGCTAAGCTCTTCGATTTGTTAGTCTTAATTTTGAAAGCCGTTAATGCATTCAAAATTGCAAAATACAAATGCTGCCACGTAGCCACGCCTTCTGCATCGAAGATCTGCACTTCGACATTTGACGCTTTTCCTGCACGGATGAGTCTCAGGAACTCGTCAGTGTCCCGAATTCTCACTCTTCTGAAGCCGGTTATCAAAACATATTTCCCAAATTCATTAAAGAGCTTCAGCAATTGCCTTCCTCAAGAATCTCATTCAGGAATCTCTGGACAAGTCTTGCCGGCATCCCAGCCTTTACAAGTTTCGCTTTTTCGCTTTCAAAAAGAACTCCGTTTTCTTTGCATTTTCTAAGGATCTTTCTGACCGTTTCTTTCCTCTCCCACGGAAACACTATCCAGCAGCGTGTTTCCTTTTCGAAGTAGTCTGGCCTGATAATACTCCAAGGCTTATAGTAGACTGTAGCAACCTTGACTTCAGTAGCATGCTGATTACTAATGTGTTCTTTGACAAGCTTCAGACTCCTGCCAGTATCTGCAACTTCATCAACCACAAGTACCTTCTTCCCTTCAACTGGAACAGAGACAGGCTGGGTCAAAGCAGGCTCACCTTTGGTCTCTGCAACACCCACGTAAAATTCAGCCCTAACGTTAGCAACATTAGGATTGCCTAACAGGTCCGAAAGGACTCTTGCAGGAGGCCATCCACCTCGGGAAACGCCCACAATTATGTCCGATCTGAACTCGTTTTTCCTTATTTTGTCAGCTAGATTCAAGAGCATGCAGTAGACCTGATTCCAAGTTGGAACCACAAACTCGATTTCTGAACCCACAGCCCACCCCAGAGTAACAAAACCCATCGTCACTTTATAAGTCTAGAGTTTCGGGTTGCCCTAAAACGTGCAACACATGTTCCCTGCAAAAGGGCAGAAAAATAGAATAGCAGTATACCGCACTTCTCTACAACTGCACGGCTTACTGGCAAGGGAAAACCAGACAGATCAAAACTAGGGGGAAGAACTCAGTGTCCAAATCGATGGGGCATCATCTTAATTACCTTGTGCTGCTGGTATTTGTAACTGGTGGGTGAGCTGATGGAAGTTGTTGAATGTGTGCCTAACTTCAGCACATCAGACCCGAAAACCGTCGAGTCCATACTTGGCGAAATTAAGAAGACCAAAAATGCATTCCTGCTCGATGCAACGTTTGACGATTATTACAATAGGCTGGTCGTCTCCTTCGTAGGAAACAGAAAATCGGTTCTGGCGGCTGCTCTGAACGCTGCGTTCAAAGCGGTTAAACTGATTGACATGCGGAAGCACAAGGGTCAACACCCACGAATAGGCGCTGTTGACATCGTCCCCTTCATCCCGATCAAGAATGTTTCACTGGAAGATTGCGTCGCGCTTGCGAGGAAATTTGGAAAGACCCTTGCGGAGAAATGCCGCGTGCCTGTCTACCTCTACGGTGACGCTTCGTTTAAGCCCGAACGCGGCGACTTAGACTGGATTCGTGAAGGCGACTATGAAAGGCTGACTGAGAACATCGTGAAGCCTGAGCGCAAGCCGGACTTTGGCCCCGCCAAGTTTGTTGCCAAATCAGGTGCAACCGTCACTGGCGCGCGCAAGGTCATGGCGGGCTTCAACGTCAACTTGGGCACGTCCGATTTGGTGATTGCCAAGAGAATTGCGAAGGCCCTGCATGCGAAAAAGGGAGGTTTTATGAACGTAAAAGCCATGGCTGCATTCATTCCAGAGCAAAACATCACCCAGATCGGCATGAGCATAAACGATTTTGAGAAAACACCGTTGTATCGTGTTTTCGAAGCACTCAAGGTTGAATGTGCACGTTACAACGTCTCCATCATAGGATCAGAGTTCTGCGGGATGGCTCCGCTTAAAGCTATAATTGACATAGGTGGGTACTACTTGAAAATAGACAATCTGACGCAAGACAGGGTTTTGGAGATGGCGATACAAAATGCCATCGAGAAAGGGCGTGAACATGAATGACCCTCTCAATCAAGTGGTTAGGTCACGCTAGCTTCCAAATGAAGGCTGAAGGAAAAATCGTCTATATAGATCCTTACGAAGGCGAATACTCTGAAAAGGCAGATTTAGTGCTTTTGACACACTCACATTTTGACCACTGTGACACTGTCAAAATAAACGAAGTCTACAAGGCGAGCACTGTCATAGTTGCTCCTTTTCCCCTGTTCCTTGCATCTGTCTCAAGAAACGGAGGAAACGTCAGGGCACTCAAAGCACGAGACGAGTTAGTCGTCGGGAGCATTAGAGTCAGAGCCGTCGAGGCTTACAATAACAAACGTTTCAAATCTCCTGGAAACCCGTTCCATCCTAAGGGATCTGGAGTAGGCTACGTGATCTCGATTGAGGGCAAGATAGTTTATCACGCAGGAGACACGGACTTCATTCCTGAAATGAAACAGCTCGGTCATGTAGACGTGGCCTTGCTTCCCAGCGGAGGCACGTATACGATGGATGGCGCCGAGGCTGCTGAGGCAGCGTTAGCTATTCACCCGAAGATTGCTATTCCCATGCATCGATGGGACACAGATCCTGAGGAGTTTAGGAAAAAGGTGGAGGCCAGTTCAGATATTCACGTTGTCGTCTTGTCGAAAGGTGAAGAATTTCAAGTGGTCTAGGAATGGTGACGACTCGAAAGGTAGCCAAGCGGGGAAACAGAGAAACAGTTGACTTACTCATCGTGAACGCTGATGAGCTTATCACGTTGGCAGGAGACAACCAGAAGCCTCGAACGGGCAAGCAGATGCGTGAGCTTGGGATAATACGAGACGGCAGCCTCGCTGTCAAGGATGGTCGGATTGTTGCCGTTGGAAAAACCTACGACACCCTGAAACGTTTCAGATCGGACAACGTTCTAAGTGCGAATGGCAAGACCGTCATGCCAGGCTTCATTGATGCCCACACGCACCTCATCTTTGCCGGTTCGCGTGAGGACGAATTTCAAATGCGAGTCGAAGGCGCGTCATTCATGGAGATCCTGAATGCCGGCGGAGGAATTCTGAAAACTGTTAAACAAACACGGAAGGCAAATGTTGATAGACTCGTAGCGGATGGTCTTGGAACGCTCGACATCATGTTGGAGCACGGAACAACTACTGTTGAAGCCAAAAGCGGTTATGGCCTAACAACAAAGGATGAACTGAAAATCTTGGAGGCAACCCGACGTACAAATCAACTCCACACAGTTGACATTGTTCCAACCTTTCTGGGAGCGCATGCCGTTGCGCCCGAATACAAGGGCAACACCCAAGGATATGTCAATTTGCTGATTGAAGAAATGCTTCCAGCAGTGGCTGAAAAAGTGTTGGCAGAATTCTGCGATGTGTTCTGCGAGAAAGGCGTTTTCAACCTGGAGCAGTCCAGACGAATTCTCGTTGCTGGTAAAAACAATGGCTTGAAAGCGAAGGTTCATGCTGACGAGATGAGCATGCTGGGCGGTGCAGGACTTGCGGCCGACGTCGGGGCAGTGTCGGCGGAACACCTGCTCTTCTCTTCAGAAGAAAGCCTCAAAGCTATGGCCACCAAAAGTGTCGTCGCAGTCTTGCTTCCCGCAGCCGCCTTCAGCTTGATGATGGGAAGGTACGCTGATGCCAGACTTATGATTGACTGCGGCGTTCCAGTGGCTCTAGGCACTGATTTTAACCCGAGTTGTCTGATTGAAAACATGCAGATGATCATTGCCTTTGCATGTTACCTTATGAGGTTGACTCCAGCTGAAGCCGTAACAGCTGCCACGATTAACGCCGCTCATGCCATAGGCAAGGCAAACGAGATCGGGAGTTTGGAAGTCGGGAAGAAGGCTGACGTTGTCGTTTTAGATGTGCCTAATCACAAGTTTCTCGGTTATCATTTCGGCGTGAATCTAGTCGACAAAGTTGTCAAGAATGGAAGAGTCGCAGTGGATAAAGAGGCAAACCCAACTGAGATTGTGCACCTAAAGGAATAGCCCAGCAGTATCTCTCAGGGTAAAAGGATTAAAGTTTGGTTCTTATACACATGTCCTACGGTGTGCAGGCTTGGTCAAGAAGTCAATCAAGATTTTAACTGGTCCCGAATTGCATTGCAAGAACTGGCAGATTGAAGGCATTCTGCGCATGCTGCACAATGTTTTAGACGCTGAGGTTGCGAAGAACCCTGAAAAACTCATAGTCTATGGTGGAACAGGCAAGGCCGCAAGGAACTGGGAATGCTTCGAGAAGATCGTTGAAACACTAACCAAGCTTGAGCCAGATGAAACTATGCTTGTTCAAAGCGGCAAGCCGGTGGCCGTTTTCAAGACACACGAGTGGGCTCCGAGAGCACTTATCGTAAATGCCATGCTCGTGCCCAAATGGGCTAACTGGGACTATTTCCGTGAGCTGGAGCAGAAAGACCTGATCATGTATGGACAGATGACGGCCGGCTCTTGGGCGTACATAGGCACGCAGGGAATTCTGCAAGGCACGTATGAAACGTTGGCCGCTGTTGGAAAGGAACACTTTGGCGGGAGCTTGCGTGGCAAGCTTGTCCTTACAGCTGGCTTGGGAGAGATGGGCGGCGCTCAGCCCTTAGCCGTCACCATGAATGAGGGCGTGGCCTTGGTCGTGGAAATTGACAAGTGGGCTATTGAACGCAGGCTTAAGCACGGTTATCTGGAGATGTGGACTGACCGAATTGACGAAGCGGTAAGGCTGGCGACGGAAGCCAAGAAGAAAGCTGTTCCTCGCAGTATCGGTTTGTTGGGAAATGCTGCTGAAGTGTACCCTGAGCTGCTGAAACGCGGAGTAATACCAGACGTTCTAACAGACCAGACCAGCGCGCATGATCCACTCTGCGGCTACTATCCAGCAGGATTCTCCAAGAAGGAAGCTGATGAACTCAGGAAGTCCGATCCGAAGAAATATGTGCGCCATGCCATGGAAAGCATGCGAGTCCAAGTAGAAGCCATGGTTGGAATGATGAGGAAGGGATCCGTCACTTTTGATTATGGGAACAATTTGCGCCAACAGGCTTACGACGCTGGATACAAAGATGCTTTTGCTTACCCAGGCTTCGTTCAACGATACGTGAGGCCTCTTTTCTGCGAGGGCAAAGGCCCGTTCCGCTGGGCGTCACTTGTCGGCAGCAAAGAAGACATCTACAAGCTTGACGATGTGATCCTGAAGGAATTCGCCTGTAACGAAGAGTTGTGTCGCTGGATAACAAAAGCAAAGGAACACGTCAAGTTCCAAGGTCTGCCAGCTCGAGTCTGCTGGCTCGGCTTCGGCGAAAGGGCAAGGTTCGGCAGGATCATCAACGACATGGTCGCCAACGGAAAGCTCTCAGGTCCCGTGTGGATCGGGAGAGATCACCTGGACGGCGGAAGCGTCGCATCGCCAAACCGTGAAACCGAAGGCATGAAGGACGGCAGTGACGCCGTTGCAGACTGGCCTATATTGAATGCTTTGATTAACGCTGTCGGAGGCGCTACGTGGGTTAGCGTTCACCACGGCGGAGGTGTGGGAATAGGCTACAGCATACACGCAGGCATGTGTCTAGTTGCTGACGGTACAGAAGACGCTGAGAAACGGTTGACAACCGTTCTGACGACAGATCCTGGCACGGCGATCGTAAGACACGCGGATGCAGGATACGAAGAAGCACAAAAAATGGCAAAAGAAAAGCACATCAAAATGCCCATGCTTAAATGAAGCTGATCTGCATAGTTGCTCAAGTCATTACGTCACGAGGCTTTTGCCTTGATGATGTTGTAGCCGGCGGCCTTGCGAAGCCTATTCGTAACTGCCAAGCCTAGCCCTTTCATGGGCACACTTTCAGCGATGATGATATCAACGCGTTCAGCGTCGAGTTCTCTCAGTAGCCTGAATAGATTTCTTGCTACACCTGCCAAGTCTGTTCTGCTGCCCATTGACTTCACCACGTCTGCCTTGTAGTGGCTCGTGGTTTCATCTGTGCCAAGAGCCCCAACTTTCTTTCCTTCCGCTTTATAGACTCTAATCAGTTCTTCGATTTTTTGTAGAACAGGTTCAACTTCTCCTTCAACAAGAACCACGTCCGCCTTAGGTGCATAGTGCTTGTGCCTGATGCCTGGTGAACGCGCCTTCTCAATAGGCAAAGGCTTGTCGGCAACCACGACAGGATTAAGATCTACGTTGCCAAGGACATCTAGCAAAGCTTCATATGGCGTTCCGCCTGGGCGCAGAACCTGCGGAGGATCAACGGTCAAATCCAGAACCGTGGATTCCACTCCAATACGTGTTCGTCCGGCGTCCAAAACTGCGTCTATTCGCCCGTCCAAATCCTCTAGAACATGTTCTGCCGATGTTGGACTTGGTTTTCCAGCAAGATTGGCGCTTGGCGCAGCGATTGGACAGCCGCTCTGGTTGATCAGGGCTAAGGCTACGTTGTGTCGAGGCATCCTGACGGCTATGGTATCTAAACCTGCAACTGTCACGGCAGGCACAATCTTTGAGCGCCTGAAAATCAGCGTTAAAGGACCTGGCCAAAAAGCTTTCATGAGCCTTTCAGCCTTTTCAGAAATCTCTTCAGCCAGTCTGTGAACATCATCTAAATCGCATATGTGCACTATGGGTGGATTGTCAAAGGGTCTATTCTTAGCCTTAAACAGGCCCAAAACAGCCTCGGCGTTCAGCGCATCGGCGCCTAACCCATAGACGGTCTCGGTTGGAAAAGCTACTAGACCGCCCTTTTTGATTAGTGCTGCGGCTATCTCAATCTTCGTCATGTCTGGCTGATGTGGGTCGACGGTCAGTACGAGGGTTTCCTTCATCTGTCAATCATGTTGACTAGAGCTGGACCCACGCATTTAAGCTTGGTCAGAAATAAGAGAATAGCAAGCTCTCGCAGTGTTAGACAACGTAGTAGTCGATGACTTTTTTGATGTTTTTTGGTGGTGCCTGTCTTGCAGCAAGTTGCTTCAGCAGCTTTATTATTTGTGGGTGAAACCGTGCGATATCAGTCAAGGATATTAGACCCACAAGCTTCTTTCCATCAACCACTGGCAGCTTCTTGATCTTCATCTGAAACATCAGTTTCACAGCCGCTTCCAAATCCATGCCTGGTTCAACAACGACCAACGGCGTAGTCATGACCTCCTTAATCCTGGTGTCATTAGCGTCTTTCGCCTCTGCAACTACCCGCCTCAGAAGGTCCCTTTCAGTTATTATCCCCAGGGCTTTGCCCCTGCTCACCACTATGAGGCTGCCTATTTCGAATTTGTTCATGATATCAGCTGCCTCTTTAACTGTGGAATGCTCGTCAAGAGTCACCACTTCTCTGACCATCACGTCCTCAACTTTCAATGATAGACAGGTTTCATCATGTGCTTCTTCTTTCTGTTCTGACAATAAAATCACCAATCTATCCTCTGCGATTGTGCATATAAGCAGATGTGCAAGATATTTCAGACACTTTGCAGTTTGCGAGCAATATTCTCAGCGCGCTTGCTGGTGGGTATTCTTGCCCGGTCAAACTTCTCCTTAGGCTTGGTGAACGGTTTAGTGGCATCGACCCCTATTTTGCTCGTAAGCCCAGTCTCCTGATCGGCTGAAGAATCCAGTGTGGAACCGCGAACATTTTCGATGATGATTAGGTCTTCACTGGCTTGAAAACGGGTTGCAATTGCCCATTCAACTTCGGAAGCATCGAACACATTGATATCTGGATCCACGACGACAGCATGTTTAAGGCTCGGGTGCGCTGCGAAAGCCGCTAACAGAGCGTTTTTGCCATCGCCGTCAAGCTGCTTCTCAACTGATATGAAAGCATGAAGCCATCCATTGCCCCCAACTGAAAGGTTGATGGCATAGACCTTGGGCACAACCTTCGACACGCTTTCCCAAATCAAGACTTCATGGGGCAAACCCATCAAAAGCCTGTGTTCAGCGCCTGATGGAAGAAGCCCCTCGTAGACATATTCGCTGCGATGCATGATGCCGACGACTTCCACGACAGGCTGCTTTCTTTGAATATCATAGGTTCCAGTGACATCCACAAACGGTCCCTCTGAAACCTCTTTTGTTGCGGAAATCTTGCCTTCCAAGACCAGCTCAGCACTAGCTGGAGCGTCTGCGTCTACGCTTTTGCAGTGAACGAGTCGAAGACCATTGTTCAACAACGTATTTGCCACCTCAAACTCGTTTACGCCGAAGGGAACAGGTGAAGAAGCAGCAAGCAGAATTACAGGATGAACCCCGATGGATATCGCTATTTCCAAGTCTTTGCCGACTTCTTTTGCCTCATTCCAAAGTTTGAAAAGATGTCTGGGAACTAAGCGGATCGCCAAATGATTCTTGTCCAAAACTTGGAGGCGATGAATTGACAGGTTCTCAGCTTTTCCATCAAGGCTTTTGGCGTGTACGACTCCGGAGGTAATGTATGGACCTGCATCGCGTTCGAAATGTGTTAGAATTGGGATCTTTGAGAGGTCGACCTTCCTCTCTGAGACTTCCTTGACAGCTCCATCTTCAACAGCTTTCGGCTTCTTAGGTGATCGCCAAGCCCACAGCATTCTTCGATAAAGCCCTTCTGGATCAACGTTGAGCGCTGCGCAGATTCTTCTTCTGGTTCCGCAAACGTTGGTGATAACCCTCGCATCGCCTTCTTTGACTTTTTCAAAAAGCAACATTGGGCCCTCATTGTCAAAGGTCTTCATTAAATGCGAGATTTCAAAAACTGTGGAAACTGGGTCTCTTACGCGTAAAACTTGCTTCTCCTTTTCCATTTGTTTAAGGAAGTCTCCGAGGCTCATGCTGTCAACCCCTCTTTTTTTACGGTTTCTTCTGCATTGACAACTTTCTCTACTAATCTCTTGAAGAACGATTGTGCCTGCATCTCATCCATGGTCTCCAAGTATATTGAGACCAACGCTATTTTCTCTTTCTTGGTAGCCACGTATTCGGCGAACATCCGCGCTGAGATTATGTATCTGTCACCTAAGAGGACAGAGGAGGTGGCTGGGCCTGGCATTCCCTTCGGTTTTGGAACAGCTATTGCGAGCGTTCCCATCTTGTCCTCATTTTCGCTTAACAAAACTAAACATGAATTGCTTGTCTCCAAATACACTGCGAAGAAATGCACGTTCTGCTCCACTATCTCATCTTTGACAACTTTCGCGCGTTCCATCTTTCGAAGTCTCCATGGCTTATTAGTAGCTTCATGCATTCACTATTTATCACTTTCAAGAGACGAGGCCGCAGGATGGTCGAAAACAGACCGGAGCACATTTTGCAAATACTTAGAGATACGTTTACGATGCCGAGATGGATAACGTCAACCAAAGATCCTTTCAAAACGCTAATTGCCACGGTGATCTCGCAGAATACTGCGGACAGGAACACAGCAAGAGCTTTCGAAAACCTTTCGAACAGGTTCCAAATTGCGCCCGAAGTCCTAGCGAAGGCCGAAACAAGCCAAATCGAACAATGCCTGAAAGTAGCAGGTCTCTACAGAAACAAAGCCAGAAACATAAAGCAAATTTCAGCAATAATCCTCAACCAGTTTCACGGCAGCCTAGAATCGATTTTGTCTTTGCCCCTCGAGGAAGCGAGGAAAATGCTTCTTCAGCTTCCAGGAGTCGGACCGAAAACAGCCGACGTTGTGCTTCTTTTCTCTGCAGAAAAGCCTACCATTCCAGTTGACACGCACGTTCATCGCGTATCGAAAAGGTTGGGATTGGCTCCTGAAGGCGGCGGTTATGAGGACGTTCGTGCTTCCCTACAAAGGCTTTACAGCCCTGAGGATTACGCCTCAGTTCATGTGCTGCTGATTCTTCACGGCAGAAAATACTGCAAGGCAAGAAAACCGCTATGCAAGGACTGCCCAATTAACGAGTCTTGCCCATCAAGATACGCGTGGGATAATAGTGACTGAACTCAACACGGAGGTCGCGAGATACTTTCCATACGCTGAAGTGAGGCCGCGACAAGACGAGTTCATCAAAACGATTTTCGAAGCCGTCGACAACGGCAGTTCAGTTCTCATTGAAGGAAGCAATGGTTTAGGAAAAACTGTCGCAGCATTGTCAGCATGCCTTCCCAAAGCTGAGGAGAAGAAACTCAAGATACTGTACGTTGCAAGGACACATCGGCAACATGATCGTGTCATCGAAGAGTTGAAAGCAATTTCAAGGAAGAATCAGGTTTCAGGCCTATCAATTCGAGGTCGTCATCAAATGTGCCTCAACAGCTTAATAACAAAGCATGCCTTGGACGCACGAGAAGCCATAGAGGCCTGCGAACTGTTGAAGGCCAAACACTTGTGTTCATACTATCGAAGCATCGAAGAGCAAGAAGCAGAATATTCTGAACTGCAGAATCAAATCACCATTCACCCGTGCACGGCTTCGGAAATCCATAAAATAGGACGGAGAAGAGGTTTCTGCCCCTACGAACTCATAAAATCCTCCTTAGTCAACGTCAACACGATTGCACTCAGCTACCTCTACTTGTTTGATCCCGTTGTTCGAGGTGCTTTCCTGAGAAACCTGGAAACACCGCTTTCCAAGATCATTTTGATTGTCGATGAGGCGCACAATCTTCCTGAAACCGCTGTTGACGTTGCGAGCAGTAGCTTATCACTTTTCAGCATGAAACAAACTGAAATTGAAGCAAGGAAATTCGGTCATGAGGAATTTGCTGATTTCGCGAAAATTGTCAGAAATGAAATTGAGGAAATGGCTGAAAAAATCCAGAAGGAGGCGTTGATTCAACCAGAATCTCTTCTTGAACTGTTTCAGGAAAAGGCCGGCATAGGTGAGCCCCGACAATTCTTTGAAAGCATGCATGATACCGGCATGATGATCAAACGAGATTTGCTTTCTGATGGGAAGTACCCGCGTTCCTTTATTCATGCAATGGGCTATTTTCTGCTTAAATGGCTGGAAGTGGCTGAAGATCAGTCCTTCGTGAACACGGTGACCAAGTACATCTCTAAGCAAGGTGTGCCCACGGCAAAGCTGGAAATAGTGGCTCTTGACCCCTCGAAAATTACGGCGCCCGTATTTTCTCAAGTGTATTCCAACGTCGTCATGTCTGGAACACTTGAGCCTCTAGAAGCATACGCGAAGATAACAAAGCTTCCCGAGAACACTGTAATAAAAAGCGTGCCTTCGCCTTTCCCGAAAGAACACATCCTGCCACTTGTCTCCTGTGGCGTAACGACCGCAATGGAACAGAGAACCTCGGAAATGTACCAGAAAATCATAAAACGAATAGGAGAAGCGGTCCAACACACACCTGCAAATACGGGAGTTTTTGCTCCTTCGTTTGAGGTTTTGGGAAGACTGCTCTCTGAAGGACTCAAAAAAGTCTTGGACAAGCCGCTCTTTTGTGAGCATAGAAGTATGAGTTCTCGAGAGAACGAAAGGATGGTTGCAGAGTTCAAGGAACATTCAAAGCGTCCAGGAGCCGTGCTGCTCGGCGTCCAAGGCGGTCGCTCTTCAGAGGGTGTAGATTATCCAGGAGACGAGATGAACTCTGTTGTGATCGTAGGTGTGCCCTATGCTGAACCAACGCCGAAAGTCAAGGCTCAGATAGGATACTTCGAAAAGTGCTTTCCAGGATTTGGACGCGAATACTGCTACGTTCTCCCAGCGATGAAGAAGGCTTCCCAAGCAGCTGGAAGACCCATCAGAACCCTTGAAGACAAAGGTGCTATGATTTTCCTTGATTATCGTTTTGCCGCGCAGTACTGCCGGAGTTTTTTGCCATTATGGATACGCGATAACGTGAAGATTCTACCTGACGAAGACGGCGCCATTTCACGCGAGCTTACCTTTTTCTTTAAAGCCTACTGAAAGCCTTCAACTCTGACTGGTTTTCTTCGCCGAACAATGGGATTTCCTTCATGTTCTTATCGAGCTTCACTTTTCCAATTACTGCCATTGCTACGTCCTGAGAAACTGGTGTGAGAATCTTCAGATTTTTTCTCAGGTATTCGATTTCTTGTATGACACCTATGCCGAGGAATCTTCCTTCGCCGTTGTGCAAGGCTATCAGCAACCCTTCTTCTTCTCCTTTGCGAATTACTACAACTTTCTTTTTCATTTCTTCTTCAACTTTCTTCAGGTTATCCGCGTTGATCCAGCGTCTTTTGCCGATAATTACTGAGATTCTATCGGTTTGTTCTACGAAGTGTAGCGGTTTCATTCCGAGAAGGTTGTAGATTTTCCCTGCGATCGCGGGGTTCTGGTATGTTTTGCTCAACCCGAACAGTTCGTTGTCTTCAATTCTCAGCCAGCTGAGTGGAAATGACTGCACCTTTGCGTTTCTCAAGTATTTTTTGTATCCCAACTCACGTAGATTCTTGCGTTTTTCTCCAGTTCTTTGACTGATGACTGAAGGAGATTCTACAGCGATTTTTCTGAACTTTTCCAGACTGCTTAAGATCGGGGTTAGCTCGTCCTTTTGCTGAAGGCAGAGAAGCACGTCTGGATTAATCTTTTCGACAAGCCGAACCTTGTACTTGACTGCCTCTTCCCCATCTGTCCATCCATCACTATTTGCAACAATGAAATCTGGACTATTGGCTGTTATTTCATTTCTCAGCTGGATCAGGCCATCTACTACCCTGTCAGCAGTGCCGTTAGGTGAAGTGGCACCTATAAAAATGGCGTTTTTTGCCTGAAGACCGAACAGGTCAGTTATGGGTTTCGTGACAAAAGCGTAGGAAACTGTACATGGGGGACCCACATCAGATTGACCTAGGTCTCCGTCCAAAACGGCGATCTTCTTTTTCTTGTCCAAAAGCCTATTTATCAGATACGTGCAAAAGCTCGTTTTTCCAGAATCAACGTTGCCCAACACCATCACAGTAGCAGGTTTGACCTGCAAGTTTGACACGTCTTCGTACGCCTTGACCCATGAGGCTGGAACCGTATTTCCGTCAACTTCTTCCATGCTGCCTTTCTCCGCGAGCGAAATGCTGAACGCTGCTGTCTCATTAACTGCAAAAGGCAGCCTTTTTCCTTCACGTATAACAATCTTATTTGCGACGTTTGTTTTTAGTCCGAACACTTCCACCTGGCCCGAGGTGACGGAGACTGAGGCCGGTCCGTCAACTAAGAGAGTCTTTCCTTTTTCAACTATTCGGTTCACTTGCTTTCCTCCGTTGAAATTCGTGTCCGTTTCTTCCAGCTATTTTTATCGCCGAAATCACGTCTTTCAGTTCTCTTCTGTTCTTGCTTTCATTCTGGTATCGGCTTGTTCCAGCTTCGTCCACGCTTTCCAACATTATGCCTTGAGGCATTGCTTCATCCAATGCTTCCAGAAGCTCCCGCTTGTATGTGGGGACTCCATCGCCGATTTTGACTGAAATCGAGGTTAAGGGGATATTCCCAAAGCTCCTGACTATGTTCCTCACTTTTTCCAATGTTTCTCGAACGCTGGAAAAGGTTTCCGTTTTGATCACTTTCCCGTCTGCTAAAACAGCGAGCCCAAGTGCTTCGCCAGGGTCGATGCCTATGACGAGTTTCTCGCAACCTTCTTTTCCTTGAGCCGTTTGCACCGCATTGTCAATCATTGCTTCTACGTCCACCTCTTCATTGTACACTAAGACTTTTTCATGGTTTATTAGGTGTTTCTCTTTTTCTGTAGTTAGCACAACCTTGACTTCTACCGGTATAGATTCGTTCGGAGTCAGGCTCAAGAAGGGTATGTTTCTCTTTCGAAGTTCGTTAACGATGAGGTAATAGGCTTTTCCTGAAACTGTTACGACAGCAATGTTCGCCTTCATGCTATTTTCCTATCTTGTGGCTGAAAGCCAAACAAATTATTAGTTTCGTGACTTATATTAGTTGACGTGCATTGGTTTGCCAAGAAAAATCCTAACAGGTTGCAAAGTAATCGACAAGATTCTGGGAGGCGGCATTTCATCTGGAACTATCAATCTGATCTATGGCGAACCAGAAACGGGAAAAACGCTCATGGCAATGCAGTGTGCTGTGAACTGTGCAAGACAAGGTTATAAAACGTTGTTCGTGGATTGTGATGGCACATTTTCGGCAGAAAGACTGTCTCAGATCACACCCAAGGATTTTGCAATGATTGCTGAAATGACAGTTCTGATGAGGCCGAGTAATTTCCGAGAGCAGACAATGATCATTGACCGATCTGCTGACTACATAACCGAAAAAGTTGGACTCATGGTTTTTGACACCATCACGTCGCTTTATCGGGTCGAAATTGCTGAATCTCCGAACAAAACGTTTGAATTGAACCGTGAGCTAAACAGACAGTCAGCGTGTTTGGCTCAAGTTGCTAAGCTTCAAAAAATCGCAGTGCTGATGACAAGCCAAGTTCGAACTGCGTTTAACAAAGAGTCTGTGAGCGTGGAGCCTGTTGCCCCAAGAGTCCTGAAGTTCTGGGCAGATACAATTATAGACTTGAGGCCCACTGAAAACCGGCAGGTAATTAGAGCTATTTTGGAGAAACCTAAAGTCCAAAGCCCCATCTGCTACCTAAAAATTGAAAAGTCAGGAATGCTTGAATACGCAGCTCATTGATGGTTGCGCAGATGGAATTGATACAGGTAGTCATTGAAGCGTTGAAATTCATTTTCCCAGCTTATTGCGCAAACGCTGTGCCAGTGATCGTTGGAGGAGGTCGTCCCATGGATTTCGGGAGAAACTTCCTTGACGGAAAGCCCTTGTTAGGCAAGAATAAGACCTTTCGCGGTTTCTTTTCCGGACTAGCTGTTGGAGCCTCAGCCGGATTGGCGGAAACTGCAGTCTTCGGTTTCACGTCTTTCCCGATCTTGCTTGGCGTGCTTTTGTCTTTTGGGGCTTTGGTGGGTGACTTGACAGGAGCTTTCATTAAGAGGAGACTTGGTCTCGCTCCGGGGAAGTCGCTGCCCATTATCGATCAAATAGACTTCATAGTGGGGGCAATCTTGCTTTCGCTTCCTGTTTCGATATCATTCTTAACGTGGGAGGTTGTTCTAGCAGTGCTGATTATAACTCCTCCGGCACATCTGTTGACGAATTTCGGAGCCTACAAGCTAGGGCTAAAAAGCAATCCTTGGTAGGGGCTTATCACCCATTGATTTTGAGCTGTACGACGGCCTCAATGAGAATGTACGCCATGAAAATCAGAAGTACCCCTACTAGAAACATCATGTAAGCCTGCCTCGGCTTGTAAGCGTATTTTGTACTCTGGTACATTGCCAAGAGACCAACTATGCCAAGCACGTAGAGGGCCATAGCAACTACGCTGTCGGCTATGAATTGTTCAGACAAACTAGGGTAAAAGAGAAGGAATCTTTGATTATAGTACACTGATGGAAGAGGCATCGTTACAATGTCGTATAGTCCTCCTCCGAAAAAGAAAACAGCGAAGGCCAAAGTAGCCACGGAGATAATGAGGGTGGAAGGCTTGAACGTTGAGATCCCGTGATAGACTCTATTCAGCGAGAATGACAACGATGAGATTTCTCGCTTGACTCTACGTGACATTCAGTTTCTCTCCGTTGGTGACCAGATATTCCACGGTTTCTTTAGCCCATTGTCCTGTTAATGGATTCTTAGCAATCTCACTTAAATACTCTTTCCAAGAAATTCCTAAAGCCTTTTTCCACAGATCATACTTTCTGACTATATTTTCGTAGGCTTTATCGTGAAACTTGCAGTAGCCGCTGTCGCTGGCCTTCCTGTCACATATTTTGCATTTCAATTCCTTTTCCCCTCCCTGCTTTCAGTGGACACTGTGGATTCAAACATAATGTCCATGGATGTCTTTTCCCCATTCTAACCTGGACTGTAGGCCACCTGCATGCAAGACAGGTTCTGCCAAGCGGTCTCACGTTGCCTCTTTGCGGCAGGGGGAATGCTGTCTTACACAACCCTTTGAAGTAGTTTGTACAGCCTACGAACCGTTTGCCAGTTTTTTTTGAGTATAAGACGACAAGTTGACCCGTTTGACAAGTTGGACAATAGCCAATGATCCTTTCTTCCAGCTTCGATTTTTTTATGATTTCACCTAGTTGTTCTCCAATCCTTTTTTCCTTCTCTTTCAGGTCTTGCATTATCGGTCTGAGCGTTTCAACAGTTTCAGCTAGGACTCTTTCCCTCTTTTCGCTGTCTTTCTGAATATTGTTCATCTTCTTTTCCAGTTCTCTTGTAAGCTTTGTTGAAACCACCGTTGGACAGTATTGTTCAAGGACTTCTAGAATCTCGAAACCCAAGTCTGTCATGGTCATTCTTTCGTTTCTGACATATTTTCTATTGTAGATGATTTGGATTATGTTTGCTCTCGTTGCTTTGGTTCCGATCTCTTTTTCTTCCATCTTTCTGAGCAGGCTGCCGGGATTGTATCGCAGGGGAGGTGTCGTGAATTCGTCTTCAAGGATGATTCCTCTGACGTGAACGAGCTGTCCTTTGCTCATTACAGGTAAGAGAACCTCTTCCTGCCTTGCATAGGACCCATAGAAGCGCAGCCAACCCTCGTCTAGGATGCGTCTTCCGTTGAGGTAGAAATGGTAGCCGTTGACATCTATCCGAGCCGTAACGCGCTGTATTTTCGCTGGCTCAGCAAAGACCGTCATGAATCTTCGAACAATGAGATCCCAGATCTTTCTTTCAGAACTATTCAGTGATCTTTTCGGCATCTCTCCTGTCGGGTAAACAGCAGGGTGCGCTGAATCCTCTTTGCTTCCTTCCTTTGGGATTAGTCTTGATTTAGACAGAAGCTCTGCGCTGAGGTTCCCGTATTCCGGGACCCTGCTCAGGTTTCTCAGTATTGCTTCGAAGTCTATTGTTGCTGGCAGTCTTTGGCTGCTCGTTCTCGGATAGGAAATCAAAGCGTCTAAGTACAAGTGTTGAGCCAAATCTAGCGTGCGTTTCGGCACATATCCAAACAGACCGTAAGCTTCACTCTGCAATGCTCCCAAGTCAAAAGGAAATGGTGGTGCTTTTTCAAAGTGTCTAATTTCAATCTTTTTGACTGTTCCGTCTTTTCCTGTACACTCCTTCAGGATGGTTTCCGCTTCGCGTTTTGTCTCAATCTTAGCTTTTTCGTATTGAGCCTCGAAATTTCGCCCGCAAATTTGGGTTTCGGCTCTAGCTGTCCAGTAAGGTGTGGGCACAAAGGTTCGGATGCCTTTTTCTCGCAAACCTATGAATTTCAAGGTTGGGCCTTGTACGCGTCCTGTGCTGAGCGTCGCGTATTGTCCCCTATAGCTCTTTGCGGCAATCGTGAGGGCGCGAGTGAGGTTTATGCCGAAAAGCCAGTCCACCTCATGTCTTGTACGTCCAGCCTCTATGAGACCAAAGTCTAGATGAGGTGACGCTGTTGCGTAAGCCTTCTCCAGCTCTTTTGCAGTTAGCGTTGAGTATTTCATTCGTTTGGCTACGGTTTCCTTGTCGCCGCATGCGTACTTCAGAATAGTGTAGCCGATGAGGCTTCCCTCAACGTCGTAGTCACATGCATCTATGAATGTGTCGGCGTCTTGTGCAAGCTTTTTGAAGTTCTCTATCCACTTTCGAGTGTGCTTTGCGTTTCGCTCCGCGACGTACCTCGGTTGCCATTGGAAAGCAAAAACTGGATAGCTGCTTCTTCCTCTTGCCTCTGCGGCGACTGTGTAAAGGTGTCCGATTGCTGGTACTATGACGATTGGTCTGTCACGGTCCGCCTTGTAGTATGGCACATGGTTGATCTCGGCTCTCTTGGGTTTCTGTTTCTGGTCCAAGGCTTGAGCTATTCTTCGAGCAGCATCTGGCTTTTCGGTGATGATCAGGGTGTGTTTCGTCATAACTGGTCTGAGACTTGTTTGTATTTAGAGCGCACTTGATGAGCTTTGCTCCTTATCATTGTTCTTGATTTGAAGTTCATAAGCCTAATTTTCGCAGGCAGGCTACAGGCATATGTATTATTGGAAATCTCGGTTCGGCCAAGATGGCGTGTCTGGACACGTGGCTTAGGAGAACAATAGGCGAATGACTCTTCTGGATCAAAATGCCGTGGAAAAGTATAGGAAAATCAGTGTAAGCTTCGGTGATTCGGCTTCGATGGACAAGCTGAGAGCGTTCTTCAGCAGAAAATACACTCTTATCGAGTTGCTGGACTGGGTTCATGAGAAAGTGAGCTGGAGTGATGGTCAAATTGAGAGGCACAACAATCCATTGGAAATACTAGCTTACGGTAAAGGAAGATGTGGTGAGTTTAGCATTCTGTTCACCGCTCTGTGCCTAGTCCACGGCTACCGTGCTAGGCTGATTCTGGACTTGTCTGATCACGTGTGGACGGAGGTGTGGGAAGATTCAGAGAGAAGGTGGGTGCATGTTGATCCTTCTGAAAAGAGAGTTGATGATCCCTTGATGTATGAGCGGGACTGGAAGAAGAATCTGTCCAACGTGTTTGCTTTTGAGAACGGAAAAATGGAAGACATAACAGTGCGCTACAAGATGCAGACCAACTCTAACGGATAGATGAACATTAAAGTGGAAGATACAGCGGTAATCTTCCGGCAAGATCAAGAGTGTCTTTTCTCGGACGTATCGAATTTTAGAATGTTTCGTCTTCCGATACGTTTCTGATGTAATCTCTGGTTGTGGTGTTGATTTAGAACTGTTGGAGAACGTCTTTTTTTTCCATGATGTAGCCGCAGTAGTGACACTTCAGCAAGAGTGGGTCCTCGTTATCTACGTAGAATTTGGCCTGCACAGGTTCGTTGCCGTTGCTTATGCATGCTGGGTTTGCACATTTGATGATGTTCTGAATGGCTTTCGGCAGTTTGACCTCCTGTTTACTTATGACCTTATAACCGCGAATGATGTTGATGGTTGCATGGGGAGCCAAGAGCGCGATCTTGTGAAGTTCCTGAGGATTTAGCTCTCGTCCCTCGATCTTGACTATGTCTTTTGCTTTGAACCGTTTACTTGGCACATTAATCGCAATGGTGATCGTTCCCATTTCTCGACCCGTTATTCCCAATATTTTGATTACGTCCAACGCGTGCCCACCAGTAATGTGGTCAATTACCGTGCCGTCCTTAATCTTGGAAACATACAGCTCAGTTTCACTCACGCAGAATCCTTCTCTTTGGAGAGCCTATACGGTAAAGGCAGATAAAAGATTTTAAGATCGCTAATCTAAGGTCTGGGTCCGTTCGCGGTCTTCTGTCTCAGAACCTTGAATGCGAATATTGCAGTTCCAAATGCCACGATGATTGATGAAGCGTAGAACGCATTTACGTAAGCGATAAATGGTGGAAGATTGAGCAGTTTAACTTGCATGTCTGCAAGTGGTCCCCCGACAAGAAGACCGGCTGGACCCCAGCTCAAAGCCATCACTGTGTTGTATCTGCCGAACATTCTGCCTCTTCTGTCTTCTGGTATGATGTCTGCTGCAAATGCAAAGCCAAGGGTTAGAATTATCCAAAATGAAGCGCCGTTTAACCCATAGAACAATACCATCGCCGGAACAGTAGAAGCAAAGCCATAGAAAAGAGGCGTCCATATCGCCAAAATTAAGCCAGCTAGAAGGACAAGTCCCTTGCCAAATCTGTCAGCAAGCCAGCCGCACGTCAGGCTCATAATCATACCGCCCACCGCGTAGGCGGTCAATATTAAGCTCATTTCCTGATCTGTAGCCATCAGTCCTCCTGAAAGCTGGATGAAGATAAGGAACACTTGGCTTACGCACGAGGTTCCTATAACGATAATGATGAGCGAAATGAGGAACCACTTGTATGCTTTTCGATCGTAGCCCGTCGGTGCTGTGACACTTTGGTCCTTTACGTTTTTGTTTTCTGATCTCTTTGCCGATTTGCCTGTTGATCTCGAGGTTATCCACACCAATGCGGCGCCTACAAGGAGCATTGTTATTACGATGTAGAAGATCGTTCCTTGTCGAAAACCTTCCCCATTCATGTATAGGTATCCTGCGAAAGTTATTCCGATCATTCTTCCGAGGGAGGCGATGAAGTTGAGGGCACCAATAATACTTGCTCGGTTCTTGGTCGTTGTCATGTCTGTTAATAGGGCAGCCCAGCCTACATCTGACATGGACCAGAAGAACTCTAGAAACGAAAGGCCCACGATTAATGAAAGGCCAGCTAGGAAATTAGATTGCGAGTTGATAAGGGCTTTGTAGATTTGAAAAACTATGAAGTACGCTAGCGCAGCTATTGATTCGCCGGTAATTATGAGTCTGGTTCTAAGGTTATATCGGTCAGCGATTTTTCCCCATAGGAAATTCTGGCCCAATGCCGACCCTATCATGTTAAGCGTGCCCAGCATTGCCGTGTCCGTTACTGTCTGCATCAGGTGAAAGAGGTAGGTTATCATGAAGGTGTAGAACACGCCTCTTCGGACAAAGGAGAGAAACTGAAACAAGCCCAAATTGACGAATATGTTCTTTCGAGTTGGCTGTGTGTTCTCCACTTAGGACTCTCCGGATTCTGGATCAGGCTGTAGGATATGGCTTGACCCTAAATTGATTCTGCTATTTTTGTCTATTCTTGAAGAAGAGTGATTCCAGCTCTTCCGTGGAGCGTAATCTCTTTTTCATGCTCCAATGTAGGTTGCTTAGTCTTTCTTCAGTGAATGTGAGCATGTTGAAACTCCGGAAGAAGCGAGGCTGAGAATAGTTATTTAGTAGTTGCATAGAGTTGTAGTTTCGGGTATGACTGTGGAATTTGAAGGCAGAGACATAATATCAATCAAAGATTTCTCCCGAGAGGAAATTGACTTCATTTTTAAGACCGCAAAGTCTATGGAAAGCCTCGCGGCAAAAGGCTCAGAGATGCTGAGAGGAAAAATCCTTGCAACCCTGTTTTATGAAGCCAGCACCCGTACTCGCTTGAGCTTTGAGTCAGCTATGCATAAGCTAGGCGGTTCCACGATAGGTTTTGCGGAGGCAGAAATAGCTTCAGTTAAGAAAGGAGAAAACCTTGCGGACACGGTTCGAACTGTAGAGAACTATGCTGACGTCATCGCTTTGAGACATCCGCTTGAGGGCGCCGCTAGATTAGCGGCAGAGTTTGCGGAAACACCTATCATCAACGCCGGCAGCGGGGCTGAAGAGCACCCGACGCAGGCTCTTTTGGACTTGTACACGATGAAGAAGGAGAAGGGCAAAATTGATGGGCTGAAAATAGCTTTCGTGGGCGATCTTAGATTTGGAAGAACGGTCCATTCCCTGGCGTATGCCCTCTCACTTTACAACATTGAATTATATCTTGTCTCGCCTGAAACTCTCAAAATGCGCCGGGAGGTTCTGCAAACAATAAAAGAGCGAATACCCGTAGTAGAGAGGTCAAATCTTGAAAAGATAATTCCTTTGATGGACGTCTTGTACGTAACGAGAATACAGAAAGAACGTTTCCCAGACGCTGCTGAATACGCCAAAGTCAAAGGCTCGTACAGGATCGACTTGCCAGCCCTGAGCGACGCGAAGAAGGACTTGATTATTCTTCATCCACTTCCACGGGTTGACGAGATAGCGGCTGAAGTTGACAACACTCCATTTGCGCGCTATTTCCAGCAAGTCTGGAACGGCATAGTCGTCAGAATGGCACTCTTGGCACTGATATTGGGAGCAGTGAAATGAAGTTCGGGTTTGCCTACTATTGAGAGTCTATGAGACCGTAAAACGATCGTAGACTGTCAAAGTGCTAGTGGCGCCACAAGTCGGACACTTGTGCAGAAGACCAGACCAGCTTTTCTTGCAGTTGGCACAATACGTTAGCTTGCGATCGTAAGTAAAAAACTCCAAGCCAATGTCTTCTGTGACATGCTTCGTTAATGACATAAGCTCTTCGACTTTGCGTTCACCCTCCTCAAGCTCTATTACTGTCAAGCTTCCGCCGACATGCAGTCTGTCCAGCTTCGTTTCAATGAATTGGCGTTCTGCAATAGCTTGACCTGCGCAGAACTGCTCTACACCGATTGTGGAGTAGAACGGTTTTTCTCTTGTTCCGGAGTACTTCACCTTTCCAAAGCCATATCTGTCAATATCTATTTGCGCCAGTCTTTCGCAGGCTTCCTCATCTGGCAACATGGATGGAAGCAAACGTTTTGCACGTTTTTTGTTCGCCATGTGAGAAGCGTCCGATAGGCATTCAGCAATGTTGTTTATGAAATGGGAAGCTTTCTCATCCTGATAATTCTTCCCGTAGAGCAATTCGAGGGTTTCCCTCAATCCAACTAGGTTCATCAGGCGTGAAGAATTCTCTAGCCTGAAATATCTGTCACCATTAATGCATTGCATAAGGAAAGGCAGCAATCTGTCACCGTTTTGTCTAAGCGCTGCAAACTTGATCTCCAGAGCCCGAGCTGCCATCTCAAGTCTTTCTTTAAAAACCTCAAGAAACTTCGCTTCCTTCTTTTCACACTCATATGCGATTCGGGGCAGGTTCACCGCCACAGACCCTAGGCAGCCTGTGCGAAGGGTATCAATTTCCCAGTCTCCGCTCAAGTCAGGGATGAACTTTCTTCCAGAGCCCGAGAAGACGGCTTGTTCTTCGCCTTTTTTTAGCAAGCAAGCAAAATACACTGATCCCTTGTCTGCTAGATGATGTGTTTTCAAGAGTAGGGCTTTGGCTCTCTCGTTTACGAGCATTTCGCTACGTATTTTTACCACGATTTTGGGGTTGAACAATGGTCTACCTTGGCTTCGTTCGATTAGTATGTCGAGGATGAGTGACGCTAGAAGCTGCGTTTCCTCTGCTAGATCTCCATATTTGCCGATGGGCTTTCCGAGGGGTCCTGTGGCTGGTTTGTCAGCAAGGAAGCTTGGGATGGCGAGTTCGAGGTTTAGCGACACATATGAAAGCTGATTCGCGCTGTAAATGAATAGTTGCAGTGCCTCCTTGATTCTTTGGGGATCAACACCTTTGGCGAATGGAGCTAGAAAGAGGTTGAAGTATTCCAGCGTCTGCGCTTCAGCAGTTTCGTCAGCTGAATGTGTGAGAACGCTAAGGGTTGTAGACAGGGCGGATTCCAGATCATGCGGTGGAGGGAGAGAAGCTTGAAGAGTGTTCGTTTTCTCTAGGTCTAGCCCGTTTTGATAGAAGAATCTCAGGTCATGTACGATTTCGTTAGGTTTCATTGTCCACGAGCTGAGACTGTTGATGTGCAACAAGCCAGATAGATGAGCGTCTGCAATGTCCCGTGGAAACGTCTTGAGAAGCATATACTCTCTCAGAACCGCATCTCCAGCGATTTCACGTATTGACCTTGCATCCTGAAGAGCAAGGCTCCTCGCGTCCATCAAAATTGTGACTTCATGAACAGGAAGCCCTAAACGGGTCAGTTTATGGCGATATTCCTCCAGACCCTTTTCGATCAGAATGGCGTTGACAACTTCTCTGACGAGGGGGGCGGTCAGATACTTTGTTCTTGATTTAAGAAGCCGTTTTTCGGCTTCCTTGGCCACTTTCTGAGCGAGTTCAGCTGACATTCTTGCCTCTCTCATGAGAGCAGTTGCGATCTTGTTTGCGTCAAATTCCTCCAGCGCGAACCTGGAAGCTCGGACAAGCATGCCTTTCGGTTTGGAAGCATCCTTTTCGATGCGGTCGGCAACGTCAATGACCAGCTTGCCCAGCTCAGTCAGACAGTATTTTCTGGCCTCAACGTCGACCTCAATCAAGTCTGCCTTGAGCAGGAATTTCAAGTGATAAGCAAACCGTCCAGCATCTCGGCTTGGATTCATCTTCAGCGAACTCATCAACTCAGTGTAGGAAAGAGGGCCCTTATCAAAAAGAAAATTCAGAATTTGCAGCCTCAAGGAAGATGAAACGGCCTTAAGCACTTTGACCCCTCGCGCGCGACGTGGAACAGACAATTCCAGCAGAGCCCCCTTCAACGGCAAAAGTATTAGTATTATTGGACAATGGTTTAAAGATTAAGGAACACTTATTTTCTCGGCCCAAGACGATCATATATCGCGTGGGGCTGTCGGCTAGCTTGGTCTAGGCTATGAGCCTCGGGCGCTCGTGACCCCGGTTCAAATCCGGGCAGCCCCACCACGGACTTGAACTCAATCGGGTTCAAGCCCTTACAGACTAGAATGACGCGAATTTACAAGCAAAAATACGTCCAATGCACGCTTTGAAGTTCGAACCTCTCCTGACCTACCATCAAACCCTGGTCAGAACGACGTTCAGACTCGCGCGATTTCATCATCACAGTCTCTATAAAACTTTCAGGATTATCCGGAGTTATAACGTAGTTCCAACGTCTACCACTTCTGGAGGAAACCTTATATCATGGCAGATCAGACTATTTTGTGGTGAAATGCTTGGAAACTGGTGTTGAAGTCAAGAAGGTGGATGCCCAGGGTCGTCTTATCTTGCCTGCAGATTGGCGTGAAGCTGAAATTGGGGAAAGTCGGGAGCTGTACATCATCAAGAGGAAAGGATACTTGAAGATAGTTCCTAAGCGTCGCGTTGATTTAACTGAAAGCTTTGACAAGGTTGATTTGGGCGTGGAAGCCATTGGAAGCTGGAAACAGTTCGAAAAGAAATTCTATGAGGCGAGTGTATGAGATTCTTGGATGCCAATGTATTCATCTATGCTTACTACAAGGCGAAAAAACAGCTGACTCAAAAGGAGAGACAGATGAAGGAACACGCCAAGAAGATAATCAGTAGTTTATCTCAGGGAAAAGAAGAAGTGATAATGACCGTTGTTCACGTGTCCGAAGTAGTGAACATTCTCAAACACGGCATGCCACCAGACCAGCTAACCACCATCATCCGCGGTCTATTCATGCTGGACAACGTGAAAATAATGGGTGTAACCCGAGAGGCATACTTCGCTGCAACCGAGCTGGGGGATGATTTAAAGCTTGAAGCCAACGACGCCTTGGCCGTCGACATCATGAGGCTAAACGGCATAAAGGAAATATACTCGTTCGATGAGGACTTCGACCAAATAGAAGGGATAACAAGACTTCCAACACTGTAAAGAACAAGTTCTTTCAATTCCCTCTAATTGGGATTTCTCGATGAACCACCTTATCGTGCCCATAATAGCGGGGGTGCTTGTGCCTCTCTTTCAATTCCCTCTAATTGGGATTTCTCGATGAACCCAACACGGCGGGAGCCGATAGCCATAACGCGCTTGTTCCACTTTCAATTCCCTCTAATTGGGATTTCTCGATGAACCAAGTGGACTGAAAGCAATGCGGCAGATTGGATATGCAACTTTCAATTCCCTCTAATTGGGATTTCTCGATGAACCATGATTCTGGAAACGACATTGCAAGCAAAAACTTTACCTTTCAATTCCCTCTAATTGGGATTTCTCGATGAACCAAATTGCGCCTTGACCTTTTTCTACGCGAGTGAGATTATCTTTCAATTCCCTCTAATTGGGATTTCTCGATGAACCTTTCTTCGACGCCTGCTTCAGTCGCGTCAAACTGTAAGCTTTCAATTCCCTCTAATTGGGATTTCTCGATGAACCAGGTCAAGCCATGGTACTCTATCGAACAGAAGCAGAGCTTTCAATTCCCTCTAATTGGGATTTCTCGATGAACCATCAACACTTCCAACAGCAGAGCATAATCACTCGGTAACCTTTCAATTCCCTCTAATTGGGATTTCTCGATGAACCAGTATGACATTGCTAAGAAACCAGCTATGGATACTGACTTTCAATTCCCTCTAATTGGGATTTCTCGATGAACCGCTCTCTTCAATGAAAACGTGGCGTTCAACTCTGTTGCTTTCAATTCCCTCTAATTGGGATTTCTCGATGAACCAATTACTGTTTCCAGTGGGTCTTTTGCGATGCACAGTCTTTCAATTCCCTCTAATTGGGATTTCTCGATGAACCTGCTTGACGCGCAGATAAGCGCGGCGCACAAGAAATTCACTTTCAATTCCCTCTAATTGGGATTTCTCGATGAACCTCTGGTGGAGTGGTTCTGCCTACCGCGTTTTTCAGGAACTTTCAATTCCCTCTAATTGGGATTTCTCGATGAACCGGATAATAATAGGCGTTGCGATCCCGAGTGTTGTATATCTTTCAATTCCCTCTAATTGGGATTTCTCGATGAACCGCTCGATATGCCTCAGCATTTTGGTCTTCAAAGGATCAAACTTTCAATTCCCTCTAATTGGGATTTCTCGATGAACCTTGCCGAATCCGGCGATGAGAATCACGACGAAGGACAAGCTTTCAATTCCCTCTAATTGGGATTTCTCGATGAACCGTTCTAACTCAATGAACATCATGTCGATGTCGGTTAAGATGGCTTTCAATTCCCTCTAATTGGGATTTCTCGATGAACCTTCTCCGTTGTCTGTTGAAGAGGTTCGAACAACTCCCGACTTTCAATTCCCTCTAATTGGGATTTCTCGATGAACCTCACCGTGACCCTGAAGGCGACCTGGAGAAGCGTCAGCCTTTCAATTCCCTCTAATTGGGATTTCTCGATGAACCGCCGAATCCGGCGATGAGAATCACGTCGAAGGATAAGCTTTCAATTCCCTCTAATTGGGATTTCTCGATGAACCATCTGCCGTAGCCCCATCCCTGACAAGTCACCGTAGTATCTTTCAATTCCCTCTAATTGGGATTTCTCGATGAACCCTTCTAACGACACAGTTAACTGGCACGCTTGCAACAGGCTTTCAATTCCCTCTAATTGGGATTTCTCGATGAACCCGCACACAGAAATAATTAAAGTCCTAGCCCGCTATCACTCTTTCAATTCCCTCTAATTGGGATTTCTCGATGAACCCCCAAGCATAACGTTGCTGTAGCTTCGCCAGTGGCGTTAACCTTTCAATTCCCTCTAATTGGGATTTCTCGATGAACCCAAGCGTACGTTAGGGGAGCTGCCGAATGAGCTTCACTACTTTCAATTCCCTCTAATTGGGATTTCTCGATGAACCACAACTTTGTATTGTATAACGTGTCGTTCTTCGGTTAAACTTTCAATTCCCTCTAATTGGGATTTCTCGATGAACCGCGGGTGGCGCCGTACGGCGAATGCGTAGTCGTGCCCTTTCAATTCCCTCTAATTGGGATTTCTCGATGAACCAGACTACGCCTTTAGCGTTGCAGTACATTGAGTCTATGACTTTCAATTCCCTCTAATTGGGATTTCTCGATGAACCCGCGTTCTATCACGTTTTCCGCGTGCTGCAGGTGATCTCTTTCAATTCCCTCTAATTGGGATTTCTCGATGAACCGAAGCTATGATGATGTTCCCAATCTATGGGTGAAGATGACTTTCAATTCCCTCTAATTGGGATTTCTCGATGAACCCAGAGTTGCCTATAAAAAGCGTTTTAGTGTTGTTTGAACCCTTTCAATTCCCTCTAATTGGGATTTCTCGATGAACCCACATCATACTTGACTCGAACCTCTCGAAGCTCAATGTTCTTTCAATTCCCTCTAATTGGGATTTCTCGATGAACCTCAGTTAGCCTCGTTGCAGTAGGTTCAGGAATATACACTTTCAATTCCCTCTAATTGGGATTTCTCGATGAACCATGCTTCTTGCTTACGCACCAGGCGCCGTCGAAGGTGAATCTTTCAATTCCCTCTAATTGGGATTTCTCGATGAACCAAAGCGTATGAGGATCTGCCTCGGATGGTGAAGGCAACCTTTCAATTCCCTCTAATTGGGATTTCTCGATGAACCGGTACTTTTTTGACTATCTATCAGGCCAGGGCGAATATCTTTCAATTCCCTCTAATTGGGATTTCTCGATGAACCTTGATTGTCGCCATCGTCGTGGTTCCGGCAAGCATATACCTTTCAATTCCCTCTAATTGGGATTTCTCGATGAACCATCTAGGGATAGCAACAAATTGGAGGGCAGCCATTAGGCTTTCAATTCCCTCTAATTGGGATTTCTCGATGAACCCGACTTGTGTTCAACACGGCAGACGGGCACCCGTACATCTTTCAATTCCCTCTAATTGGGATTTCTCGATGAACCCTCGAGCACGCTCTGCAACTCTTCAATGTGCTTAAGTCTTTCAATTCCCTCTAATTGGGATTTCTCGATGAACCCTCGAGCACGCTCTGCAACTCTTCAATGTGCTTAAGTCTTTCAATTCCCTCTAATTGGGATTTCTCGATGAACCCACAGCAAGTGCAACAGGTGCTGCAAAGGCACGTCTCTTTCAATTCCCTCTAATTGGGATTTCTCGATGAACCGACATTTTGGGTTATGCTGAAGAAGGCAAAGAAGACTTCTTTCAATTCCCTCTAATTGGGATTTCTCGATGAACCCGACCCCGTTTTTTGCTTGATTCGCCAATTCAAGGTTGTTTCTAACATGATTTGAGATATGTATGCTCGATTATTATTGAAATGTAACTGAATTTATAAAGATAATCGGACAAACTCGTTTTGATGGTCGATTCAGATTGTACTTTCTCTCTGACATCGAACAGAAGCAGCTCCTTTATCAGCTTCTGCCAACCGCAAGAGAAGTAGGGGTCAACAAAGAGCTGAGAGGCTGGAACTGGCATCAGCCACCATTAAAGCCCTATTTTGACAATATCAAGCTGCCAATGTATGAGGTCAGTTCAAAGTATTGTCCAACTAACCGCGATGTGTACCTTCGGCACATTGAGAAGAAGTTTTGCGCTCCAACGCCACGTATGGCGTTAGGCAAATTGTTTCACGGTGTGGTAAGTGATTGCTTGCAAGCTTTTCGCCAGCGGCAAAACCTTAGTTTTGATGCTTGGTGGCAAAAAATTAGGTGGCAAGAGATTTCTGAAAAACCCGAGAACGTCATTGACAAGTGCCGGCAAGTCTGGGAATTCATGCAGAAAATGTGCGATGCTGAACTAGCAGAGCATTCATGCAGCCAACCTTACGCTACCGAAATGGATTTGATGGGTACTGCTGTTCCCTTCTTGGTTGAACACAAGCTTTCTGGCGAGCTACTTGGGCTTAGCGGCGTGCTTAGTGTGGATTGTTTTGATTATCTCAGGACGATCATGTTTGATCTGAAAGTGACCAGCTTGAAAGACGAGTGGCACCGCCTTTATTCTCTTGGTTATGCTTTAGTTTTTGAGAGCATTCATGAAGTGCCCGTGGATATTTGCTGCACGGTTTACTTAAACATTGAAAATGGCAGGATAAACGTTCAGAAGGACTTGTTTTTTGCCAACGATGAGTTGAGGCAATGGTGGATTGAAGAAAGAGACAGAAAACTGGAAATCGTGGCGGAAAGAAAAGATCCTGGCAAACCTGAATGTTCACAATGCAAAGACTACTGCCAGTACTATAAAGTCTGTTATGGGTAGTGTGCCTTCATGAACGTGTTTTTGGATGATTTTGGTATTTTTTTGGGCAGAAAGCGAAATCGCTTCGTCGTCAAAAAAGGCGCTGAAGCAAAAGAGATAGTGGCCGACGACGTTGATTCAATAATCTGCTGCTCTTCGGGAGTTGCCTTCTCGGCGAGCGCGTTGGATTTGGCTGTGGAAAATAATATCCAAGTTGTTTTCGCAAGGTACCGCGGTTGGCCTTACGCAGTGTTGATGCCTTGTGCAATGACTGGTTCGGTCAGGGCTAGGCGGGAGCAGTTTATTGCCTACAATGATGAGCGTAGCGTGGTTCTTGCTAAGAAGTTCATTGCTGGAAAACTTGTTAATCAGGCTAATTTTCTCAAGCTCATGGCGAAGAATAGGCGGCAAACAGACCCTGAGTTGGCGGGAAAACTCTATGATTCGGGCAAGATGATTGATGATGCAAACGAGAGAATTAGCCATGAGCAGGGTCGTAACATTGACGAGAAGCGTCAGCAACTGATGAATTTGGAGGCGGAGGCAGCGCGGTATTACTGGAATTCGGTAAGGCAAATATTGCCAGTGGAATTAGGGTTTACCGGGAGATACACACGGGGCGCCACTGATCCTTTCAATGCGATGTTGAATTTTGGTTATCAGGCGATTCTGTTTCCTGAAGTTTGGAAAGCGGTCAGTTATGCGGGACTGGATTTTTACGCTGGGTATTTGCATGCTGACAGGTCTGGGAAGCCTTCGCTTGTTTTGGATATGATGGAAGAGTTTCGCCAACAACTGGTAGACCGCACCTTGATCGGGCTAATAACAAAGAGTGTCATAAAGCCTGACGAAATCATCGCCACTGAAGCGGTTGAGGAAGGTCGAGTTCTAAGCAAAGAGGTGATTAAAGTTTTGCTGGCTAGTTTTCAAGAGCGTCTGGACAGTGAAGTCATGTTTAACGGTCAGAAAGGGTCTTTGAAGAGCTTTATCCATCTGCAGCCTAGGTGCGTTGTTCGTTTCCTGTTGAAGGAAGCGGATTACGCGCCTTTCTGTTTAGGATGGTAAATGCACATGCGTTACGTTGTGATTTACGATATTTCGGACGATAACCTTCGCTCGCTTGTTTCTGAGACGCTTAAGGATTATGGGTTACAGCGGATTCAGTACAGCGGTTTCATGGGTGATCTTCGGCGACATGAGTTGAACAGTTTGCTCGTGGACTTAAAGAATCTGGTTAAGGAATTGGTTGAGAATGTTCAGCTTTTCCCTATGTGCGACAGTTGCTTGAAGGGAAAGAAAGAAGTGGGGAAGCCGAAGAAGTATGAGTTCAAGGAAGAGAAAGACAAATTTGCATATTTCTAGTCTGAGGATCACACATTGAAGGCTAAAGAGTCGAGAAAAGATCAGTGGTTAAGAAGTCAGCAGAAGCTGCGTGTGTCTGATGTTGCTGAGGATTTTGTTTCTGTGACGGATATCAAGCAGTACATTTACTGTCCACGCATAGTTTATTTTGACAGGGTTTTACGTGCAAAGCCGATTTTTGGTTCGCAGCAAGGGGATAGCAAGGAGATGCATGAGGATTATGTGGCGAAAGAGTTGAGGAGAAAGGACGCTATCTATTATTCGCCTGAGTTTGTTGGGGCAGAAAAGTTCTTGTTCACTTCGCTTTGTTCAAGTATGTATGGTTTGCAGGGAAACGTGGATTGCATAATTAAAACTGTCAGGGCAGAGTACATGCCAGTTGAGTACAAGAACATGAACTCCGACAAGGGCAGAGTCTGCATGCAACACAAGTACCAGTTAGTTGGCTACGCTTTGCTCATTGAAGATAACTTCAATACCATTGTCAAGAGGGCTTTTGTAGATTATATTCCGGAAGGACTGATTTTACAGTTTGAAATTACGCCGACTATGAAGATTTTCGTGAAACGTGTTTTAGGGCACATAAGACGAATAATCAAAGATGAAGAACTGCCGCCCATCCGAGTTGCTAAGTACAAATGCTTAGGCGGATGCGGACACAAACAAGTATGCCAACAATCTTAGACTCAACTAGTTTAAAACGATAATGCAATGATTGAGGAAGGCAGATAATGCCTCTTATCTAAAATCTGAGTTATTACAAGATTCGAAATGTGCCACCATTGTAGCACTTTTTTTGCTATGGGCATTTTTTTGAACTAGAAGAAGTTTAATTTACTTCATAGAACAAAATGAGATTTACCTTGAGGCGAACAATCACTCATGATCATAAGTAATAAAATAGAACTCACGGGAAATCCTTTTGTAGATACTGGATTGGGTGTTATTTCATCTATAGCTAGACTTGATAATGTTAGCGATCTCACCTTATCAAAAGTCTGTGAAGTATATGGAAATGGAGATCAATTAACTCGATGGAACTCAAAGCTCAAATCTTTCACGCAGATCTTTGGTACAAATAACCCACTTTATCAATACGGCTACGGTTTTAAGAAAGGGAAAGGGCCGTCGGAACTTAACAAAACAATCTACAAGAGTACACTTGAAGGACTACTCTCAGCAATGGAGAAACCAGAAATTGGCGAAAGATGTTGGGCTTGTGGCAGTCGGTCAGATTTTGATTTTGCTAAAATTTACAAAAAAGCAGTAGAAGAAGGTGGCAAAAAGGCTCCTGAAAACAAAGTAGTTGGGAGAGATTGGTTCCCACTAGCTGGCAGCTTAGGAAGCGACGCTCAATCCCTTCCTGCTGCTTCAAAGCCGCCCCATATTTGCCCTAAATGCCTTTTCGCTGTTCATTACTTGCCAATAGGTCTTATTCTATTAAATGGTAGATTAGCCGTATTCCAATCAACTTCCCAAGAATTCTGGTATGACCTCGTTTCCTCAATTGTAAATGAAAACGAGAAGCGAATCAATTTGGGAGATTACACAACCTTAGGCGCCAAAGAAGGCAGCCGCGCCTTCGTAAATAGGCTCTTAACATTATTTGAACGTCTCCAAAGAGAGACACAACAAGATGTTCCTGAAGCCTTATACGTGTGGCGATTCACTAATTCTGGTGCCTCCCCTGATTGTAGTTATGAAGAGGTTCCTAACTTTGCGCTGTCTTTTTTGCAGAGAGCAGTTAAGGAAAATTTGCGCCAAGATATCATGAATTTATTATCATCTGAAGGCAAAAGACCACAATACTCTCTTTATCAGTCTATTCTTGGCAAACGCGATTATTCTAATCTCTACCCTGAAGGCAAAAGAAATGGAGCTTCTCCTAAACTATATACACTGTACCAAACCTGTATCTTAGACCACTCCGTAAACGCTTTGTATACAGCCTACAAGCTGGCAAAAACCATAACAGAAAAAACTAGCGAGAAGGACTTCAAACGGATGCTACGGCGTGAGGCTTTTAGCGAGCAGAGTTACAGAAATCGCTCCAAGGCAATCATGGCAAATATGGCAGAAGAAGGAGAATGCACTCTAAACCAATATTGCGATCTTTTTCCTTCAAAAGAAGGACAAGGAGTAACTGTAAGATGGGATGGATGGAACATAATTCGTTTTTATCTGTATCATGCTAAAGAAGAATTCCCAAAAATAGAAGTTGAACATCAGCCCATACCTGAGGTTAATCAACAGTTATTGTATTTTGCCAGCCAAATTTACAACTATTATCTTAATGAAAGGGGAAAAGATTGGTTCCAAGCTAGGATTTTGAAACAAATGGCTCGTCGAGTAGGCACTATGTGGCTAATGAATCAGTTTGTTCAGCTTGGAGAGAGGGAACTTGGCTTTACTTATGAAAGTTGGACGAAACTTTGCAAATTGGATGATGGAACACTTTACCTTTCAGAGTTGCTGTTTCAAATGCGCTTGTTATGGTCACAATGGATTCACGACGGCGAAAGATCAGTCGTCGCAACTCCTTTCATTGTAGAGGCAACTAATGGATTGCCAGAACGAATAAAGAGTTTGATGCAAGCAATGTTTGCCAGCTACGTGAATCAAAAAGGACCTGATCGATTTCATCGAGATATATTGCTCCGTCTTCGTCGAAAAGAAATCGGTGAATTTTGGTTTAAGGAAAAACTCACCAAAAAAAATAGCGCAGAGATTCAGCCTCTTACTGATGAAGAATGGGAAGACTTCTTAATCGACGAGCGAGGTCAAAATATTAGAATAGAGCGACTGTTTCAGCTTCACCTCGCTCTTGCAAATCTTTATAGGGCCAATAAATCCAATAAAGAAAGAGAGGTTGCGTAAAAATGAGTAGCAAAAAATCAACTCATATTGCAGGAACTTTTTTAATTCAAGTTGATGCTGCTTTCTTAAATGGTGCAGGTTTAGGCGAAGGAGAAGATCAAAACGTTACCATCCCCAAGACTTTCAGAGATGGAAAAAACGAGGTGCCTTACGTTTCATCCCAAGCATGGAAACGATGGCTCAGAAATACATTGATTGAAGAAACTGGATGGCCACCTAGCGAATTAAAGGCTATAGGGTGGAATCCGAAAGGTAATGTTAGCAAAATTGCAGCAGAATTGAATCCTGTTGAATTTGCTGAAGATGATATTTTTGGATATATGCGCGCTGAAAAGGGGCAAGGTCGGAAGTCTTCACAAGAAGACGAAACATTAGAGCAAGAAGAAGAACCCACGAAAGGACGCATAAAATCCATTATACGTGCTTCCCCGTTCATGGCGTCGCTCTTAATATCACTTCGTTCTAGTTGGTGGAAAGGTCAAGATGAAGGGTTCGTTCATCTGACAAAATATGACCCCTCTAAGCTTGCAGAGGCAGAAATAGAGCGATTTCTTGAAGCGATAAATCGCTCTTCTGATAAAAAAAAGAACGTTTGGGACCGATTAAGGGATATCAACAACGATCTTGCAAGCAAGGCGAAATCATTGGTGGAGCAGAGCGATCTTGGCAGTTTGCGAAAGCTTCTTTCAGAAAACGCCGGCGGCAAAACGATTAATTTTATAGAGAACCCAGTTAGTCCGCTTCCCTACACCACAAGATTCTATAATGCAAACCTTCAAGGAATATTTTGTCTAAATTATAGCCGACTTGGAATCTATTGGAATCTAGGCGATAGAATAGAATTAGAAGAAGATAAGGTGAAGCAGTTTCTCAAGAATGGATCAATCAAAGACAGCACAAGCGAGGAGCCGTACAGAGCATTAAGTGAAGATGGTAAAATAGGCAGAATATACAGAATCACCAATAATCCGCGTAAGGAACGTGCGTCAGCTTTGTTTAAAGCCCTCGCTGTGCTACGCGGAGGCGCAAAGCAAGCTCAATTTGGAACTGACGTTTCTCCTAAAGTGTTGATCGTTGCAGGTTTGACTTGTGGGAATCCTATTTTCAATCATCTGTTTAAAGACGATCCAGAAGGACTGATGCTCAAGATTGAGACATTCAAAGAGATCGTCAAGGATTATGCAGATCGTATCGCAACCTCAGTATTCATCGGAATTAGGTCTGGATATCTGAAAAATGAAAATGAAGTTAGAGAGTTAGCTGGCTCCTACATAATCGAACAGAACAAACTTGTGAAGGTGCCAGAAAAAGGAAGGGTACCACAAATAATAATAGAGGTTCTTACTCCGATTGAAGTAGCCCAGAAAATCGGGGAAAGTCTGCCTTGATCGTAACACAAGCTTTGCATGTGCGGTTTGAAGGGCTGACTGCTTCATTTCGACTTCCGCTGACCATTAGTGGCACACAAATAACCCTGCCCATGCCCTCATACAGCACCCTATTAGGGCTTATCAGTGCTTGTGCTGGCCGCATTATCAAATCAAAAGACACTAGAATTGGTTTTGAATTCAGATGTAGTTCTCGCTATCAAGAATTGGAGCGTAAAGATCGTCTAGCATTAAAGGGTGGCATGCTCAAGCCATTTAGAGATGAAAAAGCGCCAAGGGACTTTCGCCCTCACATAAAAACAACGCTTGAAGGTTCTACTGCATACTTAGAAGAGATACATCAAGGTGTAGGTTACAGGGAAGTTTATTGGCACCCGATTTTGGATCTTTACATAACAAACGTTGATTTGAGAAGTGCTTTCGAAAATCCAGCAGCCACACCCTGCTTTGGGCGTTCTCAAGATATAGCATGGATTGTTTTCATCAGATCAGTGGAGCTTGAGCCTATTGGAAGAGGAAGTTTAGGTCCTACTCTACTTCCAAAAATCCATATGAAGATACCTGGTCTCATAGTAAGACTACCGGAATTTATTGAAAATTCCAAAATGGGCTATTCGCGAGAGATCGGTCCGATGGGCATTTATCAAGCGATAAGCCCAATAGGCGATAAACGTTTTGATGTTGAAGGTGAGAATCTTTACCATTCATCCGATGCAGAAGAAGAGAATTATGCCCTCTACTTGCACCGATGGTTGGTCAGTTGATGAATAACATTTTGGCTAAGAGTTCGGGAGAAACCCTATATAAGCACACGATCGAATGTTTAAAGGTAGCACAAAATCTCATCGAAACGTCGCCTTTTTCTGATGAAGAAAAAATACATTTACGCCCAGAAGTTATCCTCGCTGTGGCATTACATGATGTTGGAAAAGCCGCGCGAGGATTTCAAGATGTCTTACATGGTAAACGTCACGATTGGCAGGGAAAAAGACACGAAATCTTATCAGCATCATTTGCTTCCGGAATAGATAGCGTCTCTGAAGCAGCTATCTTTGCGATACTAACACATCATAAAACAATTCCGCCTGATGGAATAACGGAGATGTCTGGAGGTCTTCCTTACGAGCAAATACCACTTAATGAGCAAACTTCTGTCTGGAAACAGATGGAAAGTGAATGGAAAGAAAATTATAGCCTGTTTCTTGAAGACTGGAAAAAAATATGCGTTTTTGTGAAAAACACTATGGGTATGACTCTACAAGATAACTGTAGGTTAAGCCCGTTATTTCTTAATCCTTCATGGCTTGAAAGAGGATGGGGACGAAGAGGGCAACGGAAGTTTTTCTCATTTGAGAATCGGTTTCACGCGTCATTGATTCGTGGTTTCGTAATATCTTCTGATCATCTTGGTAGTGCTCGGGAGACACCATTCAAAATTCCATGCTTTCGGGATTTTCGAATAACCAAGATAGGACAAAATCTAAGGCCATTTCAAGAGCATGCCCATAATATTATCGGTTCTGCTGTTCTTCGAGCACCAACAGGATCAGGTAAAACTGAAGCTGCCCTATTATGGTCTAGTAGAAATCAGAAATCTAATGGCAGACTATTCTATATGCTACCATATACTGCAAGTATCAATGCAATGTATAAAAGATTGAGATCGATTTTCGGCGAAACCGTTGGACTTGTTCATCATAGGGCAACAGCAGCGCTTTATAGTATGATGGAATCTGATACCGTTGTTTCTTCACGCTTTAATAATCAAGTTGTAGCAACAGCTCTTTCCAAATTGGGGCGCGAAATTTACTTTCCTATAAGGATTTGCACTGCACATCAAATACTTCGTCAAACGTTAAGAGGAAAGGGCTGGGAGAACATGCTTATTGAATTTCCTAACTCGTGCTTTATCGTTGATGAAATTCATGCTTATGATCCTAGAGTTGTTGGTCTCACTCTTGGATCAGCCCGTTTAATAAGTAAATGGGGCGCAAGATTCCTGTTTCTTTCCGCCACATTACCGTCTTTTCTCAAAAAATTAATAACTGAAGCCATGGGCGAGTTGCCATTCATTGAACCAGATCCTACAAAAGACGAAGACAGAAAAATACTAGACAAAAAGCGGCATGTTTTGGAAATCAAAGATAATTCTATTGTAGATTGCATTGATGTGATAGCCAATTCAATTAATAATAACCACTCTACTCTTATCGTTTGTAATCATGTAAAAACCGCTCAAGAAATTTATCGCATTTTGAAAAAAGAACTGCCGACTGAAGAAATCAAGCTTCTCCATAGCCAGTTTAATCAAAAAAATCGGAACGATATTGAGAACGAGATAGCCAAATCGTTACCGAAGGTTTTGATAGCAACTCAAGTTGTCGAAGTTAGTCTCGATGTTGACTTTGACCGAGCGTTTTTGGAGCCCGCCCCTATTGATGCTTTAATCCAGCGAATGGGCAGAGTTAACCGCGCAGGTAACAATTCCCCCGCGAAAGTAGTGGTCTTCACGAAACAAGTGAGCCGATATAACATTTATTGCGATTGCCAAGGCGAGGCGCATAAGAAAGATTGTAGAGTGGCATTATCCATTGAAGAACTGCAAAAGCTTGAGAACCCAATCAGTGAAAGAGATTTGGTAATCGCAGCGGATAATGTCTACAAAAACGGTTATCAGGGGGAAGACAAAGTCAAGTTTGAAGAAGGTTATAATCATCCAGATATTCATAATTTTGAATCTGAACTTCTTGCAGGCGCTTATCAACCTTGGGTGGAGAGCGTGATTGAAAGGACTGATGGCATTTGTGAGGTCCTCCCTATAAGTTTGAAGAATGAATATCTTAACAAACTAAGAGAAGGCTTGTGGATTGAAGCTAATTCGCTTCTGGTTCCATTAAGAGTTAAGAAACTTCACAGTCTCCAAAGTATTTTGCGCAAAGAAGAGGAGGATTTACTAGTGATAAATTGCCTGTATCTTCCAGATGAAGGCCTTAGAACTGAAGAAATCGCAGATGTTGAATAAATCTGTCTAATTATGTCTGTAACATCATTGTAGTTCTTGTGCATTAAAGTAGTTTTGTTTGTCCGTATGCTGCTGTTTTGTTTCCGCCTATGTTGGCGTATTCTGCGTATTGTGCGAGCATGTGGGTGGTTTTGTTCCACTGGTTTTCTTTGTCTTTCATTTCGTACGTGATCCAACCTGTGAAGCCTGTGGCTTTCTTGTTCCGCATAACCGCCAGCCGCGTCTGCAGCTCATACCTGTTTACACCGACATTCTTCGCCAGCCATTCCTTGTAATCTACGTACTCTTCCTTGGTAAAGCGCCGCTCGTCGCTGAACAGGTTCCAGCATCGCATCAGGCTCGTGAACACTTTCACGGCGTCAGGAAACATCCAATGATAACTGCTGTTCAAATTAGCCAAATATGTCGGCGTCCTAAAATCCAACGTGAACCCATCAACAGCCTCCGCTTCCTTCTCCAGATCCGCGTAGCTCTTACAATTCACATTCATAGACGCAATAGTGAAAGTCGTATCGAAAATCAGCGCGGTATTCTGCTTCTGGAAGAAACTGAGTAGATACTCCGAGTATTCGTCCTTCAAAAATCTGAAGCCGACTCTGCAAGGAAACAACGGGTCCAAAACGTAACCGTCCTCTGCGCGGCTTTTACTCCTAAACCGCAAAGGCGTCACGCTGTAAGGCTTGGACACGTTCAACTCATGCAGCAACCCAGACGCAGCAGGATCAACCTGCCGGATAAAATGCAGCAACAAACCCCGTGCGACATGACCTGTAAAAAATGGTAAAACAACAGGCTTCTCAGCATACATCTCCAAACCGATCTCAACAGGCAAACCGTTCAACTCCCATAGATGGGATTCTATCCAAATTTATTAACTAAGAGAAGCGTTAACAAGCTGCATAATTAAAACTTTCCAAAAAGAAGAAAAGACCGGATATGCCCTAACTTCATTTAGTCGAGGATTCGGGTTTCCGTTCTCACAAACTGACAACCAAGACCAAAACAGTCGGACTTGGACCCATTTGGGTATGGGGACGGGCAGCCCCACCATTCTCGAGCTGAATGCGTACCGTTAATCCACATCGTCTCTCAACCCCTCTCTTTCTTCTTGTCCCTCCAGTCCCTTCTTCCATGAGAACACTCACCACAATTTTTTACGACCATCTAAACACCAATGACTTTTGATGATACTCATGACGCTTGACAGTGAATAAAATGCTTTCTACATTATGGCACGCGTTGGAGTGGCTCTCATAGGCGTTACTGGCTTTGTATGCTTTCACTTCTGCTTCTCCGTGGTTCAATACGTATTTCAGTAGTTTCTTTGCAGGTTTCAAAAACCATACATGTGAGACTCTTCTCGATTCCCCTGACAAGCCTCAATTGGTCAATAACAAATTTTCCAACCGCATCGACATCTTTGGCTCTGAGTTTTATCAAGAGGTCCCAGTCCCCAGTGATGATGTAGACTTCTTGGACTTCTGGGAATTTTGCAATGTCTGAAGCTATTTCTCTCTGCGAGATCAGCTTGTCGTTGTCCTTGGTTTGGTAGGAGACAGAAGCCAAAATCAAGGCTGTTGCACTTAGGCCAAGTTTTCGTGAATTCAAGACGGCTCTATAATCCTTTATGATGCCTAACTCTTCCATGCGCCTTATCTTTGCAAAAACTGTCGTTATAGGTGATCCGATTTTTCTGGCAATTTCCCGACTGCTGAGTTTACAATCTTTCTGTATCAAGGCTAGGATTGCTAGATCTTTCTCGTCAAGCCTGGTTTCCATGATTGTAATTTTTACACTTTTGAGCCATAAATACTTTGCTTTTTCGAAATATTTCCAACTTTTTTCATAAAAAATTTATTACTAACAGCGTGCATCTAATGCAGGTAACGTTCAAAGGCTGTTGAAAAGACATCACCGATGAGAGAGTGGATTGATGATCAGGAAACAAGTAGGTGTAAGAAAAGATGCGTTGGTTCTCAGTCGCGAACTGGTTGAGATACCTAGACCGCTTGAGCTTCTATCTGAAAGCGAAATCGAGAAAAAACATTGCATAAGCATGTTGATGACCTGCGTGTTGAAGCATCTTACAAGCGAATTTGTTTCCAACGGTTTTGAATGGTTGCTGCCCGTGATACTGTCGCAGTCAACTGATCCATTGTGGCCAGATCAATGCGCATCCATCGAAAAACGCATTGAAGTCGAAATCTACGGAAAGACGGTTCGGACAACGGCAAGCATGATTATTCACAAGCTGGTTGCCTGCTCCATAATCAGTCCCAAATTGTTCTCGCTTTCGCCGAACGTGAGAATAGAGAAAAGTGAAAGAGGAACCAGCGGAGTGCACGCTTATGAATTTACCCAGTTGGATTTTGAGGTCAGAAACGCTTCTGCGAGAGACATTAGAAGTTTCGTCGAAGTGGTTATCTGCAGATTGATAGAGAATTTGAAGGGAGACATGAGTGAAGAATTGCTTTATCTAGGAAGGTATGATGATCTGAGAAAGCCGAGAATTCCGTTTGAAGTCTATGATAAAGCAGAACTTGAAAAAGAATACGGTGTAGAATGGGAAAAAAGTATGTTGGTGGAAATTGATGATCCCGTGTGGGTAACCAACCTTCCCAGAGAATTCTACGACTTTGAAGACTTCCAAAGCGGCAAATGGGACAACTATGACCTGCTGCTGCCCCAATACGGAGAAGTATTGTCTGGTGCTAGAAGAGAGTTTGAATTCGGCAAGATAAACAAGAAAATGGAGCGAGACACCGTGAGAAAGGAGAACTACAGCCTGTTGTTAAGATTGGCAGAAGAAGGAAGGTTGAAACCCTCGGCTGGCGCTGGAATCGGCATTGAAAGGCTTGTCAGCTGGATTACCGGAGCCAAGCACATTGGTGAAACACAACTTTTCCCCAAAATACCAGGAGTAATTTATGACTTATGAATCGCTGAAAACGATGCATCCTGGTTCCCGGTACGTCACTGAATCGCGCAGCGCGCGCGACGTCCAGGCTGCGTGGTTGACGCCTCATCCACACACCATCGTTCTGAAGGAAACCAGCGAGGTTCTGCATCCAGCATCGGGTTATATGCTGTTGCGGAATGACGTGGCCGAGAAGCTTGCCCAGCGGGTTTTAGGCACGACAGCAGTGCAGGCTTCGCGCGCGCACAGAACGCGGTTGGATAAGAATCTTTGAGTGAATGAAAAAAAACAGAATTGTTTATGAAGCTGTATCTGCTGGGTAGTAGGCTTCTTCTCCGCATTGGCTTAGGTCGAGTCCCTGTTCTTCTTCTTCCGCTGTTACCCTGAGTTTGGAGAATACGTTGATGATTTTTAGGAGCGCGAATGATACGAAGAATGCAAATGCGGCTACGACTATGACTGCTTCAATTTGGATCAGGAACTGAGTCGGGTTTCCGTAGAATAGCCCATTTCGGCCAGCTGTGTTCACAGCGGTCGTAGCGAATAATCCCGTGGCTATTGAGCCCCATATTCCACTGACGCCGTGACATGCAAACACGTCCAAGGTGTCGTCTAATCGTGTTCGGGCGCGCCATGTGGAAACTAGGTTGGATATGATTCCAGCAGTCAGACCTATGATAATAGCCGCAGCAGGGGTGACATAACCTGAGCCGGGCGTGATCGCTACGAGGCCGCAGACTGCTCCGATCGCAATGCCCGTCGCAGAGGGCTTGCCCTTTGTTATCGTGTCGAGGACCATCCAGCTGACTGTGGCTGCTGACGCCGACAAGTTGGTGACGACGAAGGCGCTGACTGCAATTTCATTCGCGGATAGAGCGCTGCCTGCGTTGAAGCCAAACCATCCAAACCACAGCAGTGCTGCACCGAGAATTACAAACGGAACGTTGCTGGGCTTCGGCTCTATCGATTCACGTTTCATTCTTGGCCCTACGACGATGGCTGCAGCCAACGCGGAAAGCCCCGCCGTTACGTGAACCACTGTCCCGCCTGCGAAGTCAATCGCTCCGAGCTGATGAATCCACCCGCTGGGGTTCCAGACCCAATGAGCGACTGGCGAATAGACCAAGGTTGACCAGAGCACGATGAAGATGAGCAGTGAGCGGAACTTGATTCTTTCAGCGAACGCTCCCACGATCAAGGCTGGCGTGATAGCGGCGAACATGAGTTGAAACGCAAAAAAGAGAAGTTCTGTGATTCCTGGCGCCCCAAACTGCGTTGCTAGAGGTGCCATCACGCCGACGTTGTTGAGCAATACTTTGTCCAAGTTTCCGATGTATCCGCCTATCGAAGAACCGAAGGCGAGGCTGTAGCCCCAAAGTGCCCACACCAGACTCGTGACGGCAAAAATGGCAAAGCATTGCACTATCGTGTAGGCAATGTTCTTTCTTCTAACAAGTCCTCCATAGAAGAATCCTAGGGCGGGCGTCATCAGCATCACAAGCGCAGAAGCAGTCGCCACCCACGATATGTCCGCAGGGTTTATCGGCATTTAGCTTACCTTCTCAGAACACTTCTGTCAAAGTTGAAATCTTTCTTCTGCCTCCACTCAATATTTATAGCTTTCCGCTGTTCTCATCAACTAGGCCGTATGCGCACTCAGGTTAGCACCGCGAAATTGCAACCTGGATTCCTCAGTTTCAAGGGCCTGCAATTCGGAGAATATGAACCAGATGCTAAGGGAAAAATCCTTCATGTGCTGATTCTGTAGACGTCTGGATTTTTCTCTCGAAAGGGTAATTTAAGAGAAGCAACTATCGAGAATTGAGATGTGAAGAGCGTCAAAGGCAGCAATTATGTTTGACCAGAGGACCCAGAGTGAAGACAAGACTGTGGAGAAACTTCCTAGTCTTCCCCGGGCCAGATCTCCCCGGCCTTTTGTCAAATGGGCAGGTGGCAAAGGTCAGCTGCTGCAGCAACTGGAACGATATTTCCCGCGATGTTTCCCGACCTATTATGAACCTTTTCTGGGAGGGGGCGCCGTCTTCTTCCATCTTGTCGAAGACCGACCCCGCTTCAATGCAGTTCTTTCGGACATCAACAAGGAACTGATCAATGCTTACGCCATTGTTAAGAGTAATGTTGAAGACCTCATTAAGCAACTCAGATGTCACGCGGCTAGGTACAAACTGGCCCCAAAAGAGTATTATTACCAGGTCAGGAGCGAGGAACCTTTGGATGACGTAGAGAGGGCGGCTCGGCTGATATTTCTGAACAGAACATGCTACAATGGTCTATACCGCGTTAACAAGATGGGCGAGTTCAATGTTCCTTTCGGGAGATACAAGAATCCAACAATCTGCGATAAAGAGAACTTGCTTGCAGTAAGCCATGTGTTGCGCTGGTCAAACGCCAAGTTCCTTGCAGTGGACTATATAGAGGCGACAAAGGACGCAGAGAGAGGAGACTTCCTCTATTTTGACCCGCCTTATCAACCAGTCAGCGTTACAGCGAATTTCACAAGCTACACCGATTCCGGCTTTTCTCTTAATGACCAAATGCAGCTTGGCGACCGTTTCAAGGAATTAAGCAGGCGAGGATGTAAAGCCCTGCTCAGTAACTCCAACACTGAAGAAGTACGGAAGATCTACCATAGCTACCACCTTCAGAAGGTCGAAGCCCTTCGCGCCATAAGCTGCAAAGCGGACACACGAAAAGGCCACACCGAGCTCATCATCAACAACTACACGCGCAGGCAGTTATGATGCTCCTTCGGATAGCGACCCTGGCGCGCGCTAATTTTTATAGATGTAAGAACAGAGTCTAACGTCTTAAGGAGGATGAGTTGTGCCCAAAGGCAAGAAAGAGAGAGCTATGGATCATAAACACCACATGAAATTGCAGAGAGATAAGGAACTGAAAAGGAAAGAGAAACGGAACGTTGAACTCCCCGCAGAATATCATAAAGGCAAGAAATAGCGCGCGATAATAGCGCAATAGTCTATCTCTCTTCAATCTCCTAGTTCTCTAAAGCCTCTTCATGAGGTAACCACCCGACAACACCACCCTTGATCACGTCTGATACTCTGCAGTGCTGTCTCAACATTATTCAAAAAGTCAGGTAACTTTCCAAATTCTAAATTTCTAAGCTAAGAAATAGACTGATTTTTCTAATATTGACGCGCGTGCATAGTGATTCTAATCAAAAAGGGAAAGTCATCTCTAATCTATAGCGCGCGCTGCAAATTCAGGATCTTTGAGTGCGTTATTCGAACAAATGAGCTTTACAGTAATGTGCACCCAAACCTGGGTTCCTGCACTGCTAAGGTTGCACGTTGCTCTTTATTATCGTCTTTTTCATGAACTCTGCTAGCTTCTCTTCGGTCGTTTTGAGAGTTTTCTGCTGTTTTCTTAAGCACTCCTTCATTATTTGATCAAGTTTGATGAAGTCGATTGGCTTCAGAACGTAAGCATCGGCTCCCAAATTAAGGGCATCCACTGCATTTTTGAGCGTTGCACTTGCTGTGATCATTATGTTTATCCTGGAAGGATAGGCTCTTCTAAATTCCTTTAGCAGGTCTAAGCCCGTTTTGTCGGGAAGGTTTATATCTATTAGGACTATGTTGAAGAAAGATTCTCGCGCCGCTTGTATTCCTTCATGGGCAGTTTTGGCGGTGGCTGTTTTGTATCCTTTTTCTTCAAGAACGTCTGATAGCGTTTCACGCATGTTTGTGTTGTCGTCAATTATCAAGACTTTTGGTCTTTCTTTCATGTTTGATTCACCTCCCTACAGTGAACTACAAAACATGCAGGGGTGACTCCTTGCCGCTCTTCTTTTGTATGGATTGGCAGTTTGATAGTGAATGTTGATCCGTTGCCCTCCTTGCTTCTGACTGTAATTCTCCCGCCGTGGCCCTCAACTATTTGCTTGCAGATGCTTAGGCCTAGGCCTACTCCACTTGTTCTGGTTGAGAAGAAGGGGGTGAAAATTCTTCTCAGGTTCTCTTCGCTGATCCCGATTCCAGTATCGCTGAACGTTATTTCGGCGGAGTTGTCGTCTTTTGATGTCTGGACCGTTAGTTTTCCGCCGTTTGGCATAGCTTGAACGGCATTCATGACTATGTTTGTGAAGACTCTTTGTAGTTGTGCTTCATCGATTAGCATGGGCGGTATTTGGCCAGGCTTGAATGCTAGTTTCACTTTCTCTGGTATCGACAGGGGAGAGAGTGCGCTCGTTACAACTTCATTTAGGTTGGCTTCCTGAAGACGAGGCGGGTTTTTTCGTGTGAAATCAAGCAGGTCATTGACCATTGCATTTGCGTAATTGATCTCCTCTCCCAAGATCCTTAAGTGCTTTCTCACTTTGTCGTCAGTGGTTTCTTTGAGCCTCATTTCGAGGAAGAAGATCGCGTTCTTTATGACCGCTAATGGGTTTCGTATGTCGTGGCTGAACGACGCTGCCAACTGGCCTACAGCTGCAAGTTTTTCGGATACTATCAGCTGCTCCTGTAAACGCTTTCTATCAGTGATGTCTTCCGTGATGGCTACAAGACCAAGAGAATTGCAGAACGAATCCACGATAGCTCCTACTGCGAGTTCTGCCGGGAATTCATTTCCGTCTCTTTTTAGGACTGTGTATTCGACATTTTTGATTGACCCCAACGTTGTGACTTTCTTCAGTTCTTCCCGTGCTCTTTCACGATCTTTCTGTGAAAACAAAGCGAAAAGATTCACGCCGATCAGTTCATTTTCTGACGAATAGCCATGCAAACCTAGTGTTGCTGAGTTGCATTTTATTATGTTTCCATCTAGATCGCAGACTGCGACAGCATCTGGAAACGCAGCAAAAATATTCTCTAAGAACCTTTGGTTCTCCTCCAATCGCTTCGAGTATTGTCTAAGCTTGTTTTCAGTGCGTTTGCGTTCCGTGATATCGCTTATGACAACCACGGAACTCGTGGCATTACCCGACAAATCCTTGACGATGCTCGCTGAAATCTCTCCGATGCATCCTCCTCCAGATTTGGTCAGGAGAGCAAATTCGACATCTTTGACGGTGCCTTGCTCTAATGTCTTCTTCAAACACTCTGACACTCGCCTTCGATCTCGCGCGCTGTTTTCAACAAATTCCAGTATATTTCTGCCAATCACCTCTTGCTTCGATGGAGATTCTAACAGCTGTAACGTTTCCTGGTTGCATTCGGTTATATTTCCTTGCAAGTCGATGATCATAATTGGGTTAGGAGACGAATTGAATATTGCTCTCAGTCTTTCCTGCCTATTCCATGCCGCCAAGTTTGCCCTCTTTCTTTCCACCGCTTTACGTATGTCATGTGCAAGTTCGCTGAACATCATTTCAGGATATACGCGCTTGTTAACGTAGTGATCTGCGCCCAAATTCAGTGCCTGAACTGCCACTTCTTCCATACCTCTCCCAGTCAGAATTATGAATGGAATAGTGTTCCCTTCTTGCCTCAACTCCTTCAGGAACTCAAGGCCATCCTTTCCAGGCATCCGATAGTCAGAAACGACGACATCATACGTTTCATGCTTCATCCGTCCCATAGCCTCTTCAACGGACGTTGCTGTGTCCACCTGAAAATGGCCTTCCTTCTCCAGAACCTCCTTGGCAACCTTCAACAAGTCGACTTCATCATCGACATGCAAGACCCTTATCAAACCCTTTTCATTCAGGTTGACGACGGTTTCCATTGAAGATCTGACCGAATATTCAGTCATTCAATCCACTTCTACGTTCACAGAAATCCAGAGATGAACTACACTAACTCCAACAGCCCAATACATGATAAAACCATTATGAACCCTCAGTCTTTCAGAAATCGAACAAAACCAGAAATGGCTGGTGTACAAGAGATGGCAGACCTAGCAGGAACGACTTCTTGCTTAGTGCAGTAGCCAATAAACCTCTTCTCTTCTGTTGGTTCTGATTCAGATTCTGAAGCTATAGTATATCAGCAAAAAGAATAATAGACTAATATCGTAAGATACAATACGATCCTTGACGGTCCGAGAAAGTGAAAATCGTCAGACTTCCAGATGAAACATTCGAATTCCTTTCATGGCTGGTTCGGCAAGATGTGACTTTGCCGTCCGTTATTACTGACTATCTGAAGTGGGATGAATATACGAAGGAGCAAGTTAAAGCCCATTTTGAAACCTTACATAACGCATGTGTTGAGTCACACGAAGACAAATCATACTCAAGAAAAAAGCAACAAACTTAACTGTCTAGATCTGACGCTTAGGCACAGACGACCCTATTCAAGAAGATTTAGAACCTGAATATTCAGCGCGCGCGAAAACGGGATAAGAACTGCTGGAATTTCATGCTCAGATTCTGTACGTCACTGTATGCCTGTTTGTGAAGGAGACAGACTCAGATTGACTTCTTCTCAAGATCTTTAGGAGTCCTTTCTTCTCTTCGCAGTGGAGGTTCAGTGAATGGATTCTCATTTGATCTAGTTTTTCACCGTACGCGTGTGTAATTCCTCGTCACGATGACCGTCAGACCTAGTTTAATGCATTAAGAACGCTATGAGAAAGGCACGCTGTTCAACAGAATCCCTGCAAAAAAAAGGAGGTGCTTTGTCTAGCTCCCGGCGGGTGGAGGAGGTGGAGCGGTTTTTTTTCGGTGCGTAAAGACTAACACTGCAACGAAGACTGCCACTACTGCACCCACTGCGGCCGTTACTGGGATCCAGATATTCATGCTTCCTCCCAACGGTACATCTAGTCCACGGGCAATGGCAGAGGCGCACTCTGCAATTAGATCCTTGGCTCGCCAATGGTAGTCAAACAGTCCGGCTGCTGTTTCAAAGTCTTTCTTGGCTTCTGAATAGTGTTTGTCGTAGTAGTACGTCAAGCCTCTAATGAATGCTTCATCAATAGGTCCCTTTGTATTGTTCACATTGGATTCTGTTAAGAAGGTCTTCAGCACGTTGCTTTGAATTAGAAAGTCAAATCCAGCAACTTCCTGTCCAGCTTCTGAAACTGATCCTCTGCTGCAGACGCCGATGATCTCTGCGTTGTTGTTCAGACCAGCCCCTCCACTGTTGCCATGTGTAATCATTGCGTCAGTTTGGAAACATGGCGTTTGCACATTGGTGAATCTCTTCGCACTTATTATTCCCCGTGTCATTGAGGGTGCTAGCAGTGTTTCAGGCCCAAGTTCTGCGTGGAACGTTACGACGCCTGGAAAACCGAACATGTATACTTCATCACCCGTGAAGACGTTGTCTGAGTCGCCGACGACTAGGACAGGACAATTCGAAAGTCCTTCAATCTTCAGAAGTGCTAGGTCTCTCTCGACGTATGGGCTTACACTCACTACTCTGGCAACCCATCCTTTCGCTTGAATATCCGTAAGTGTTGTTTTCACCTCGCCGAGAATCGCATATACTTGTCGTAGCGTATCTTGAAGCTCAGCATATTGCTGTATGTAGGCCAATAGCTGCATTTGTTCTGCAGAAGTAAACAAGTAACCATCGTTTTCAAGCGCTTGCAATAGAACCGCAAATGATGCGTTTATGAGAAAGTACTTCACGTACAAGTCTTGAGCAATGTTTGTATGGGTAAACGAGAATACAACGTGTCCCGCCGTCACAATGTAGCCGTTGGCACTGACAAATGAACCTGACCCCATAGCTCCAGTACTGACCGGAACAAGAATGTATTGTGTTGTGGGCACCCAGTTTGCATCTGGAACATATATTTTTACGGTCGCGTCGATTTGAGAGTAGATCAATACGGTCGCGGCTTCTCCTAGCTCGCCGATCATCGCGGGGGAATATCCGCTATTAGCAGCCGTGCTCCTTTGAGTGTTGACAAGCACTCCGAACGTTGACGTCAGCAGCATTGCTAGAAGTATTGTCCCTATTGTGTTGTTCCTTTTCATTTTCTTTCCTCTTGTTTAGCGTGTCAATTCAGCAATGCTTTAATTAATGGTTTATGAAAACAGAATCGTTACGGAAAAGCATTCGAAATCCGGACTCAGGCAATAAATGAGAACCTTTACGGGTGTTTTTGCCCTAGAGATCCTGTGTGCACAAGCAGACGTGTTCCGAGCGCGGGCGCCAATCACTCAGAATCAAACATATGTCGAACTTGGCATATTTCACCTTCTGAAACTCGCCTTAAATCACGATGGCCCTGAGTCTTTTTGAGATTCGCTAAGTGAAATTGAATGTCAAATGCGCTGAAGGGTTTTGCAGCTGCTATTTCAATATTCTCGTTCTTCTGCCTAATGTCAAGGATGGACTACATTGTTCATGGGATTCTGTACCGATACGGGCTTCAATTCTCGCATAACTGGGCTAACGAATACTGGGCAATTTATACGTCTTTGTTCGTGTTTTGTTCCATTGCAATGGCACTGATGTATTGGTTCGCGCGCTAGGGTGTTGCTAAATCGAATTGTTTGTGTCAATTTCTGCTCACCTTCCAAGCATAGTTGAATTCTCCTAACACTTCCACATACAAATCAGGGGCATCTAATCAAGCCAAAGCACGACCAAACAAGTTCATGTCAATTCCCCCAATTTAGCAACGCGCTAGCGCGCGATTACTGCTTTGAAGCCGTATGCATAAGCGTAGGCGGTTATGAGGGCTTCGCTAGCGAGTTTCGTTGCGCGTGCTATCGGACGTTCTAGAACAGCACTTGAAACGATTCTGTCTGAAGACTGAATAGACTCAACCATAACAAACGCTTCCTTGCCCACAGTTTTCGATTCTAAGATGGTTTGCGACTTCTTTAAACACTGTGGTTCTGAACATATGAATCATCGGTTAATCGTATTCGGAATCTGAGTACGCGCGATTTCTTATAAGCACTCCCTCACAAAACGTGTCGTTATCGCCGATTTTCGGAGATGATTGGTTGACCAAGGAGATGAAAGTGATGTTCACGGTTTACATAGGGGAGGACGGGAGGATAACGGTTCCCAAAGGGGTAAGGGATGCCCTTGGCATCGTGGAGGGAGACTTGGTGGAGTGCACCATTAGGAAAATTAAACGAGGGACCTAATTGGTGGATCGTGAAGATTTCGAATTGTGTGGAAACGTTGCTGGTTTGGGCTCACCGCAATCGGTGAAAGCGACGTGCCCCAAAGCAGCGAAGGGAAACCAGCCAGCAACCCCTCAAAACCGCGTATGGAGCCAAAATAAACGTAGCGTTTTATTTTCAACATACATCGAGAGCGAGGATCTTCCAGCATTAACCAGACCGCGTATGATGGCTAGGGTAACTGTAATAGTTCCAACTTTAAATGATGCTTCAGCTATTGGAAAGGTTCCATCGGAGATGCTGGATGAGCTTTTGGAGGAGTTTATTGGCGTTGATTCTTCCAGTCATGATGCGCCCAAAATAGCCCAGAATTTTGGCGTGAAGATGGTGAAAAGATTGTCTGGCTGGTTCTCACCGCGTGTCCAGGCGCCAGCAATCTGGCGCTTTCCGCGGCATAGTGGGTCCCCAAACATCGACGGGACGACCAGCCAGCATCTCCACAAAAAAGAAGGAGAGAGAACGCAACGCCTCATCCAAAGTAGGAGCAAAGGTTCAATCAACCTATGCATCGTGTCAGCATTTCCACCGAACACGGGCAATCTCGCCGAATGGGGCTATTACTTAGTGGGACAGCTCATCAATAATCCGGCAATAGAAAACGTGCTTGTCATAGCTAATCAAAATGAGAATGCGCCCAAGATCGAAAAACATGGGAAATTGACCATTCTCAGAGTTTGGAGAAACAACGACATCTTCTCCTTGCTGAAAATTCCAGTCTATATAAACAAGTATAGACCAAACGTTGTCCACTTCAACCTTCACCTCATGAGTTGGGGAAGGGGCAGACTTGTCAACTTTATCGGTGCCCAAGTGCCCAGAATTGTGAAACTGTTAGGATTTCACGTTGGAGTGACCTTACACAACATAGCCGATACTATTGATTTAGGGACAGTAGGCATTAAGGCATCATTAATTAACATTCTTGGGCTAACCTTAGCCGTGAGAAGCATTGGTAGTGTGGACGTAGTAGTTGTTACTTTACCTCATTATGTTTCAATCTTAAAAGAGAGATATGGCGTTAAGAACGCCAGTTATGTACCGCATGGGACTATAGGAGCACAAGTTAGCGAAGTAAAAACTGGCGGGAAGAGATTACTGACCTTTGGGCACTTCTCTACACACAAGAACTTACCGGCAATAATCGATGTCTTCAAGGAAATTCGTGAAGAGGATGAAGAGGTCGAGCTGGTGGTCGCGGGAACTTCGCACCCTAACTTCCCGGAGTACCTCCCCAAAATAGTCCGCAGGTACAAGGGCCTTCGTGGCTTATCGTTCACAGGGTATGTTCCAGAGGAGAAGTTGAAGGATGTCTTCACGTCCGCCACGGTAGTAGTTATGCCTTACCTCACTAACACTGGGTCGAGCGGCGTTTTTCACATCGCAAGCAGCTTCGGCAAGCCCTGCATAATTTCTGATGTCCCTGATTTCAGAAAGATGTTAAAGGATGAAGAAGGTTCAGCTATATTGGTGCCCGCTCACGATAAGAAAGCGTTAAAAGATGCTATAGTGGCGGTTCTCGCCTCGGAGGATCTGCAAAAAAGAATTGGGGAGCACAACTTACGGTTGGCTAGGAGAATGAGCTTCAACGATATCAGTCACGCCTACGCTAATCTCTACTTGGACCTGGGTAGGGCAGATCGAAGTGGTTACATTAGATGGCGCACTTGAACAAAGTATTGTTGATTCAGCCACCATTCACGTTACTTGAGCACGAGGTGCCATCGATAGTTCCGCCTCTCGGACTTGCGTACATTGCCGCTGTGCTTGAGAGGGAAGGTTATGATGTTACGGTCTTAGACGCCGTAGTCGAAGACCCTGTGCGGAAAAGGATCGATGGCAACTTTTTTAATATAGGGCTTTCCTTCAAGGAGATACGGAAGGAAATCGAAAGGAAGAGGCCATGTGTTGTTGGAGTTTCATGTCTTTTTTCATCGCAGTCGCATAATGCCCAGCGTGTGGCGGGGCTGGCTAAAGAGGTGGACGACTCCATCGCAGTGATTTTTGGAGGTGCGCATCCTTCTTCAATTCCTCACATAGTCTTGCAGGACGGGAACGTTGATTTCGTGGTAATAGGTGAAGGTGAAAGGACCTTTTTAGAATTGCTAAGTGAATTGGAGAGGGGAAGTTCTGCTCCTTCAAAGATCAGGGGGATTGCCTTCAGAAGGGGAAAAGAGGTTGTTAGAACTCAGCCTCAGGAGTACATAAAGAATCTGGACTCCCTGCCTTTCCCCGCTAGGCATCTACTTCCTATGGAGAAGTATTTGAAGCAAAGAACCTTGCATGGGTCTGATTTGGTCAGGCCTCCAGCCACCACGATGATAACCAGTAGAGGTTGCCCCTTCAACTGTGTTTTCTGCTCTATCCATACGGTTTTTGGTTGGCAGTGGCGTTCAAGAAGCCCCGAGAACATTGTGGATGAGATAGAGGCTCTGGCGAACGATTTTGGTGTTAGAGAGATACACTTCGAGGATGACAACCTTACATTTGATGCAGGGAGAATGCAACGGATTGCGGATGAAATTGTAGAGAGAGGGTTAGATATTAAATGGACAACCCCAAATGGAGTTGCGGTCTGGACGCTTGATAAGACCACCTTGGTCAAAATGAAAGAGTCAGGTTGTTACAAGCTCTGCTTTGGAATAGAGTCAGGGGATGTGGGTACTCTAAAGTTCATCAGGAAGCCACTCAGCCTCGAGAGAGCTAGAAGCGTAATAAAGACGGCAAAGGAAGTGGGAATTTGGACCCACGCCTTTTTTGTGATAGGGTTTCCATTCGAGCCTCTATCATCCATAAACAAAACTTTGGATTTTGCCAAATCTTCAGGAGTGGATTTCGCTAACTTCTTCATAGCAACTCCTTACCCCGGAACCGATTTGCATAAAATTATGGTGGAGAATGGTTTCATCCCGAATGAGCCCACATATTTGAGCGAAACCTACTTTTCACTTAGAACCATGAAGTCATCTATCTCAACGAGATGTTTCACTTCGGAGCAACTGGATAGGCTTCTGAAAATATGTTATGACAACTTCGTAATGAATAAGATTCTCAGCTACCTTGAGTTGAAAGAACTCAAATACCTATTTAAACGCGTGCGGGCGCCTGGAGACTGGTTGTTCTTGCTAAGACTCGGCAAGAGATTCCTTCAGTTAAGAAAAAAGTAACATGTCCACGAGGAGACAGCGTGATGAGGTGGCATGTCAAACTGGCGGTGATGTTATCAGTGCTTTTTAACATTCCCATCGCAGTCTCGGGAGTTTGGACCAGAAGCTACGATGCGTTCACTCACATATTCTTTGCCTCTCATTATCTTAGGGGGTGGTTCAGTCTTTGGGAACCGAGGTGGTATATGGGATTCAACGTCGCCAGTTATCCTCCTCTCGTTCACCAGTTAATGGCTCTCACTGCCTTTTTGGTCGGGCTAGAGGCAGCTTTCACAGTGGTGGCAATAGTGTCTTTAGCGATCCTTCCCGTAGTTGTGTATCATTACGCTAAGGTCTATGTCTCGGAGGATGGGGCGTCTATGGCTGCTTTAGTTTCAGTGTTCTGGCCGAGTGTGTATGCTTCTCTCTACGCTGTAGGCCAGATGACCACAATTATCGCCCTGCTATTCGCTTTGATAGCATTCTTCTTTCTAGACCGGTACCTTGTCAACGGCAGTGGGTCGAACTTCGTCCTGTCAGTGATGGCTACTATATGTGTGATTTGCTCCAATTTATTTACTGTCATTTTTCTCCCTTTTCTGTTCTTACCGTTGGTTTTTAAATATTTTAACGGCATTGCTGTACGCCGATTAGTTATATTCAGCGCGGTCATTGTGGTTAGCTTAAGTATAGCTGTCCTTCCCACATGCCTCTTCCTGTTAGATGCACCGAGGCAAGTAGAGATTCCGCATTTCTCGCGCATGAACTGGATGGAGCATCCAGAAGCGTTTTGGGCGTCATGGGCGTGTGTAGTAATACTATCTTCTGCGTGTCTATTCGCGTCTCTGCCTTTCCTGATATTTGGGCGCAAACGCTGGTCGCGTTGGTTGTGGGGAGTTTTCCTCTCCGTATGCCTTTTATTCATTCTAGGAATGGGTGCAATGACGCCTCTTCCTCGGATTTTGTTCGGCGAGTTTTGGAGGTGGTTGACCTATGAGCGCTTCATGTTTTGGGCTTCGATTGTTGTTATTCCCTTTGTGGGCGATTTCGTAGCGAATAGGCGACGCGTGCACGCGCGGCGCGCGTTCGCGTTCTGTTTGATAGCATCGCTTGCCGTTGGGTCTGCGATAAGTGCCTTTATACCGATTATCGCACCGTATGAGCCGAATGCGATTGATATGCAGCCCCTAGTTAATTTCCTCGCTGAAGGCAGGAACAGCGAATACAGGTACGTCACATTGGGTTTTGGGGACCAAATGGCTTGGCTCTCGTGCAACACTAACGCCTCAAGCATCGATGGAAACTACCCTACGGGTAGAACATTACCTATACTTGTTAACTCTGGTATTGATAAACTCGACAACGCGAAATTCTATTCTAACGGCACCCGGGTTCTCGAGGCTGTGCTTAGCGACGCTGAAAGGTATAACCTGAAATGGGTTTTCTGTGCTGATGAGTTCTATGTGCCAATTCTCATAAAGCATGGTTTCGTCAAGATAGACGCGTATAACGATTCACGTGTGGAAATCTACGAATACGAGCCGCTTGAAATTGCAAGCGTTAGCGCTGAGCCTGATTTCCCTTTGACGCAGATACTGATTCAGGGAATTGTGCCGATGCTCAACTTCGTCTTGATGCTGATTTTCTTGACATGGAAGTTGAAACATAGGTTGTACAGGATAGTGCGTAGTTGGTGGAGCGTAGCGCGCGCGAGAGAGAGGCGATGCTTCTCATGCTGCACATTACGATATACGAAAGATATTGACTGAAGATTAGCAGCTATTGTTGTAATATGCGCGTTTGTTTTTGCGATTTACAAGAAAAAAAGAGAAAAAAGGAGTGTTTGTAATGGTTATGGAGCGGATTCTGCAGTGTATATGAACGCCGTAAAGGTAGCGCCAGTTGTTTCAAAGTAGAGCCTTCCATCGGCTCCTGTGGTGAATGCGACGGTGGCTGCGCAGTCTGAACTTGCAATGCCTGAAACGCTGAACGAAAGAGGCCGCCATGCGGTTCCATCATAGATGTAGGCTTTGATTACGAAACCTTCGGTTGTGTCGTCTGTGGCTCGGACTGTGAGGGTGATCTTTGAACTCTTGCCTAAGTCAACGGGTGTTGCGGAGGTGGGTACGATTGTGCTATAGGTTCCAGCCGTGAACTGCGTTGCGTTCTTGATGGATTGAAGCAGTGGTACAACTACCGTTCTCAGTCCCCATAAGGGGTGATCTTGAAGACCCCACAAATAGTCTATGCTCAAAGTTGTAGTACTTTTGATTGATGTTATGTCTGCCCAGTTAATAGTGTCTGTTTTGGCCTTGATGGCGGTTATGTCTGTCCAGTTTATCGTACTCACCGAGGTCTTGATGTTGTAGAGTAAGCTTGCAACTGTATCCGTTCCAGAGAATGTTCCAAGTTTGTTGTCGATGGATGTGAAGTTGATGGCAATCACTGAGGTTTTGATGTCGTAGAGTAGGCTTGCAACTGTATCTGTCCCGGTGAACACGCCGAGCTTGTTGGAGATTGTTGTGAACCATGTGTTGGTGAAGTTCCAGAATGAGCCGTATTGGTCTAGCTTAGCTTCGATTGCGGTGACTATGGCTTGGATGGTGTCTATTCCGTGTACGCTTAATACGTTGAAGGTTGTTGTTGCGGAGTTGACGCCGTCAGAGGCATTAACAGTGTATGTGCCATAAGAGACGTCGGGCACAGTGAAGTTGGCGTCAGACGGTAGGGCTCCACCTGAAGTAGAATCAACAGTTCTTACAAGCGTGCTGCCAAAGTAGATGTTGACGGCTGTGCTCGCTGTGAAGGTGGTGCCTGTGACCGTCACTACTGCGCCTATCAATGACTCTGTAGGGTTGAGAGTTATTGTTGGCACGGCGAGCACAACGCTGAAGGGGACTTCAGCTGTGCAGTTATGTGCGTCAGTTGCGTTGATTGTGTAGCTGCCAATCGCTAGTGTCGGCACTATGAAGGTTCCCTTGTAATAACCGGTACTGTTAGTCGTTTGCCCGGTCCAGTCCGCTGAAAATGCAGCTAGAGTCAAGGCTTGTGTATATGTCGCGTTTTTGAAAGTGAATGTAAGCGCCTGTGATATCTTGAAAGAGCTTGCATCTAAGAGCACGATTGCTCCTGCGATTGCACTGCTGGAGTTTAGAGTCAGCGCCGTTGTAGCGTTCACCTCGTAGTTTGTTGAGGCAGTTAAGAGTCCAGTGTCCAAGGCTGTTACCGTGTAGTTGCCTACAGGAAGCGTGGGCACATAGAAGGTTGTGCCTGCTACCAAAGCAGTGTCAAGGATGTTCGTTAGCACACGTAGTGTACCGATGGTTACGTTGGCTGTACCGCCACTGAATCCGTAGCCCGTGACTGTGGCCAATGTACCTGTGGGACCTTTAACAGGGGATATGCCCAGGAAGGTTACGGCGATTACGAAAGGTGTGTTTGCAGTTAGGATGTTCGTGTCTGTGGCTGTCACCGTGTATGAGGCTGCTGTAAGAGAGGGAACGGTGAAGGTTCCACTGAAGCCTCCTGTGGCGTTAGTAGAGAACGTTGTCCAGCCTAAAATTGCGCCAAAGTCCACCGTGACCGTTTTGCCTGCAATTGCCGTAAAGTTAGCGCCTTCTATGGTTACTACCGTGCCTGCTGCACCCGTGGTGGGCGTCAATGTGATTGCTGTGTTGCCTGTCACGTTGAATGTGGCATGGGAATGTTCAGCACCGGAGGTTGCTATTACGTCCAGATCCTGTCCTATTGCATGTGTTGGTACTATGAATTGGCCTGTGAAGTTTCCGTACGCCGTTTTAGTTATGGTCGCATTCAACGGAGCTGAAGTTTCGCCAACTGTTATTGTAACTACCTCTAAACCATCATCGTAGCCTCTTCCTGTTATCGTAACGACGGTTCCCGCTGGACCAGTCGATGGCGTTAGGGTTATAGCTGGACCTACTGTAAAGGTTGCATTAGCGAAGAGGTCAGTCACATTTATTGCGGAGACTCTGTTTGCTCCAGTTGCACCTGTGGGTACAGTGAAGGTAGTTGAGATTGAACCCAATGCATTGCTCATGGTGGTATTGATTGGCGGCTCCAAGTCGTATGTAGCATCTTCGTATACTACGGTATCGACATAATATGTTCCTATGGGAGTCCAACCGGCCTGTGGCGAAATCCTTGTGAGATTCCAAGTACTAAGGGCTGGTGTGCCATGAATGTTAGTACCTAACCATGTAATAGCACTATCCCAGGTGCCGACATAGGAAAAGGATGAACCATCAAGTGCATCATTACCAAACACGAATACGGGTGAACTACCCGTGTACGCTGCTGTTTCCCATGTTTTTGTTCCAGCAGTCGATCCTGCCATTGATAGTGTAATGTCAACATGACCTCTGGTGGTAGTGGCTGCTTCGTCGTCAGGGTCGATGCAGTTAGGAGCTACGAAACGTAGTTCAAGATCTGGCTTTGGTAGTGCTGAGGTTGTATTGTACTTGAATGATACGGCAGTAATGGTAAAAGCAGCTAGTGTTTCGTTCGCTGGGTTTGCTGGGATGACAACAGAAGCTCTTGCATCGGAACTGGCGGCCCCGACAAGCTTCACAACATCCATCAGTGCTGGTGTTCCTGTTGCTGTTGTGTCATTATACCATGTTGCTGTGGATGTTCCGCTTTGTATGAGTCGAACTGTAGGGGTGCCGAAGAATATGCTCATGTTGCTTGAAGCTGCGTAGCCTGTGCCCGTCACGCTGACGGTGTCGCCTGCAATGCCGGATGTCGGAGTCAACGTTAACGTTGGGGTAATGATGAAAGTTGTTCCTATTGTGCCGCCAGTGGAGACATCTTTGACGATTATGGAGTGTAAACCGCCACCTGCAGTGGGTATTGTTGCCATGACTGAGTATGCACCTGCGCCATTAGCGTAGGCGGTGCTGTTTACTACGGCCCCGCCCAGGTTGTCCCAGTAAACATAGATTGAACCACCTGCTGAAGCGCCGGTTCCAGTAATAGTTACGGTTGTTCCGATAGGACCAGAACCTGGCACGCATGATGCAACCGATATAGCGCTAGCGCGCGGTATAACAGCTAAGAGTATTGGTAGTGTTAGCAATGTTATGAGTATGGTTGTCATTGTTTTGTTTAACATTTTAGTTTTTGACATTTTAGTTTCATTTCCTTATTTCTATTTATGCATTCTTTGGTTTCGCAATGCTTCCTCATTAAGATTCATCTGTCGTCAGCTTTCGATTCCGAATTCGAATAGAATCCGCAAAAAGCTAGGAGCAAACTATGAGATTATCTATTTGAAACAAACAAAAAGTCATACATCAAATAAAATACTTGTTGCCCCTTAACTCAATCTATGTCATGAAACTCTTTCATGCCCCGCTCCGGCTTTCTTGTCTCTCCACAACTTCCACGCCGCTACTGCAAATATCACCCAGCCGGGACCGAAGACGCCCTTAACGTCCAACCCTATCCAGAAAACCAGAAAAGTAACGGCGAAACCGAAAGCCACAGCCACCACTGAAGAGGCGAGAACCCCACGTCCAAACCTCCCCCTGTAAAGCCCATAACCAGCATAAACTCCAAAAACAACCGAAACTATGGACAAAATTGCGAAAACTATAACCTGATAAACCATATCAGCAGCCAGTGACACAATCAAGTAGGCGGAACCAACCAAAAGAAGCAGGGATAAAGCCTCAAACCGCCCCTTCGCTTCAGCTGGCAAAGGCTTAAGCCCAGCCCCACATCCAGAACAAAAACTGGCATTGGCCAAATTCTCAAAGCCACACTTAGCACACTTGACGCGCCCAGACTCATTCTCAGACTCCAAGTACACCACAAACTAGCATATCACCCGTTCCATTCTAAAGCCTTTCCCCTAAACCTCGCCAGACTTTAACTTAGTCGACGGGAAGCCTCTGCCTTTCACAGCGCGATCGGAGAACACTTTTCAGAGCAACGTATCCGACACTTTCCATGGGCGAGATGTCTTTGCGCCTGTTGCGGCTTACCTGACCAACGGTGTCAACCCTTCAGATATTAGGCGAAAAAAGAGGAAGATGGTCGCTCCAGAATTTGGGAAAATTGGCAAGGAAAAGAAGAGAGTCAAGGGGGAAATTCTTCACATGGACGGTTTTGGAAATGTAGAAACAAAGATCGCCGAAAAGTACATTGAAGGGATCAGAGTTAGCCATGGATCAAGTCTCAAGGTGATAGGCGTGCAAGGGAAATCGAGGTTCGCGCGCGCTAGACGTATGGTGAAGTTGAAGTCGGAGAACTGTTAGCTCTCATTGGAAGCCACGGATTTCTTGAAATCTCTGTGAATTAGGGTGATGCTCAGAAAATCTTTGGTCAAAAGATCGGTGACAAGATCACATTTTGTCTGTGAGGATCAGGTTTCGTTCAAAACTTCGTGGATATGTCGTTTTCTTGAATATGCTCTGTCCATACTTATGTCAAGGTTGGAAATCCTGTTTTTAGGCTAACGAGTGACAAGCATCGTTGATAGGCCATGTTTGAGAAGACATTCCTTAACGCTGCCCAGACTCTGGCGTATCTTTCCCTGTCCTTCACGTCTCTGATCATGTTTCTGGGAGCTGCCTGGGCGAGGAGAAAACTATGAGGCTCTTTGGACGATCCCAGAAAACAGTGAAGAAGCGGCGCATAGGAGACCTCTTTGCGTACGCGCACTATGTTGTAGGACATACCTAATATGCAGAAAACAGTTACGAATTCCGTTAAAATCGGGTTAATTATTCTCGCAATAGGCTTGTTGATAGGTGCGTTAATCGGCTATACACAATCGGTATCTAGCACTTTCACGATAAGTCCTGAAGTCTATTCTGGAGCTTCTTACACGGTTTGGATGGAAGGAAGCAACTATTTTGCTAAAGATGCAAACGGTATGATAGCTTTTAGTGGAACAAACGCAAGCCAAATACTACAAGACACATTGGACGCTTCAGCGAACGGGGGGAAAATATTCGTGAAGGAAGGAAACTACACCTTCAATACATCCGTTGTTTTTCCGTATGGAGCAAGAAGCATAACTATACAGGGTGCTAGCGGTTGGGGTAAATCCAACAGTCGATCAGGCACATTTCTGGAAAGCACGATAATCGCTGACGCTTTGTTTAAGACGGATCCACAGACAGATTTACGAAGTGCGTTTGGATTAGAGTTTTCGGACTTGATAGTTTTAGGGCCTAAGACTGCAAATTCCACAGGATTTTTATTGACTAATGTGGACACTTTTGAGTTTAGTAGCTGTTCGATTTATGGTTTCGACGTTGCATTAAACGTTTCATATCGTGGAACAGCCTTAGCTGAGCAACCTGGCATGGGTTTTATTCATGACTGTGTTTGGGCTGAAGGTGCAACTTCAACTTCAGAATTTCTGCTGTTTGACAAATGCACGGAAGTTACAGTTAGCAACTGTAACTTTGGGTGGGGAAACTTCACTAGAGCCATTCACATTAAGGATTGTGACAAAATAAGAATTGGACCTAACAACGAATTCAACATTGGAGATACGCCATCACTAGTCACCGAACACATTTATATTGAAAGCTCCTATGGCAGTCCATTCATCCCGAACCAAATTGATATACACGACAACTGGGCTTACTGTGAAGGTGCAACTAATGAGTGGATTCGAATAGTTGATGCCTCAGCCATAAATGTTTGGGGTGTAAAATCATTTGATAATACAATCCAGCTTGGATACAATCCCGATTTCTTTGTCGACTCACCTTATGCAGTTTCTAACTGGACAAACCTGGTCGCACAAGACATAACGTATCCGCCATGTCAACCAGGCAGCAATTTTCAAGATTTAACTGGAACTTGTCCTGCTGGATCAACGTATCAGAACAAATGGCCATCTGTCTCACTTTGTTTTCTGCTTAACATACCTGCCGCTAGTGGAGTTACTGTCAAACTGAGCAGAGATGGCGTAAATTGGGCAACAGTTTATCTGAACGATGCGGCAGCAAATAACACAGCTACACATATAGTTGTTCCAACGTTGTGGTATTGGCACGTTGAACTAACTGGGACAGCGACACAGTATGGACTCTGGGGAACTTATGGTTAATAGAGGATATACACGCACGCGTTAATGTGGCGAACAAAGTTCTATAGTTCTTCTCCGCAAAACAGATTAGGCAGATGTACTCATGACTCTAGCTCTGGTGAGAGGGTGGCCAAGAAGGCAACTATCATCATTTCGCTCGTAGACGAGAGTGGCGAAAAAACAAACGAGGAGATACAAGAGGAGATATCCCAAGAGCTTTCAAAAGGCTGGACAAAGATTCCTTGGTGTAAAAAGGTCGAAAAAGTCACTGTCACTTGACTACGTATTCGCGCGTGTTTTCTCCTCGTCGTGCGCTGGGACCCTAACGGCGGCGAGGCGTCGTGGTTCGATGACTACTGTCGCACCTGATTGTTCTATCATTCCTAACATAGACGGTCATGCAGTATGTTCATAAACGGATATTCTGCCGAAGTCTTCGCGCGCGCTGAATCCATGTGCACAAAAGCTCAAGTGGGACCATCAAAAAGAGACGCTACATGAACTCTTGAATGGTTCGACAAAGAGCTTGTAAGATTAAAAGGTCGAAAAAAGTCATAATTACTTGACTGTATGGTCTGTATGTGTCCAATTGCCTTTCAGGAGGCTTGAGAAATAACTCTCCAGAGCTGCGCTTGATTCGTTGATTGCTTTTATTGTTGCCTCGCCTTTCGGCGTTAGGGTGTAGATTCTTTTTCTATCAACGCCCCGAGCTTTGATGAGCCCGTCTCTTTCCATGGAATATAATACTGAGTAGACGGTGCCTGGGCTAATTAGGAGATCGAACTTCTCGTGGAAATAGTTGAGTATATTGTAGCCGCTGCTTTCTCCTCCTCTCATCTTCACCATGATTAGGACGTCCATGAACTCTTTCAAAAACCGTTCATATATTGCGTTGACGACGGTTTTTTCCAATTCTCTCACAAGCTGTTGACGTTGTCTGCATACAGTTCCAAAAATAGTTATGTGTGAATTCAGATTCGGAATATCAGCAACAAATAGCCTACATTAGCGCGCGCTACGGGGTATCCGTCAGTGGATAGCGCCATCGAAGCCGTGAACAGAAACGCTGATGGTTACATTTCTAAGCCGATTGACTTTCAAGAGCTGCTGAGGATGATTGAGAAAAAGCTGAAGAAGCGACGCGAAGAGCTCGAGTATGAGGAGAAAAAAGTTGCACAGTACATTGAGACACGGGTTAAGAGCCTTGAGCTCGAAGACCTAGGCGCTCGCGCCCACTAGTTCGCGCGTGTTGATCTGCACTCTTTTCAGGGTCATCCGTGAACTCGTGAAGGGCACCTTGTTCACCCTCTGTAATAGCTCCTGTGTTGTGCTCGTATGTAAGAGAATTCAGTTTGCTGTCGATTCTTCCCGATTCTAGCCACAGGTTCTCGAAAGCCATTCTCAAAATGCCAATCTGAGTTGAGTCGTTTGTCCACAGAATCTTGCGGTTGGCGTCTTCAGGTTGAAACTGTCCCCAGATTGCTTCTTTTCCGTCGATCATCAGCAGATTGAAAGGCAGTGCTTTCACCTTTCTCAGTTCGACCTTGTTTTCTCCAGCTTGGGGCAGCTGCAAGGGGGTCAGCGTGTGTATACCATCAAACTTACGCATGCGTTCGTCTGATTCTGAGCAGTCGATTATTATGCGGACGCTGATATTTTTTGGGTTTGTGCCGATGATCTTTCTTATGTCTTTTAGGAACATCGTTTCCAATTGCTCAAATGAGCTTGATAGCATGATTTGGTGCCTAGCTTTTCTAGTCGTATGAATGAGCCTCATTAGCACATTGTCTTGTTGCGACAACGATTCGATGGAGTTTACTTCCTCTAATCCGTACGAGGTTACTTCCAGCTGAGAGAGCAATTCGTCCCTTTTCTGCTTGAGGCTGCTGACCTCTTGTTTCATGGCCTTGATTCTTGTCTTGGTCAGGATTTCCAGAGCTATGCGCGGATTGACTGCCGTAAACTTTCTTGGCGCACTAAACTTCCTCGTCACTAGTCCTCGTTTTTCAAGCTCGGGCATCGCCCTGTAGACTTCCTCTCTGCGGATTTTCGACAGTGAAGCAATTTCTGAGGCCGAGGCTACGCCTAAAGAATTCAGCCCAACGTAGACCTTGGCCTGCGTTTTGCTCAAGGCGAAAGAAGCAAGTGTCGCGGCGTTTCTTTCCAAGAACTCTTCAAACTCGAATGATTGGGTCTTGCGTACACGCAGTTTGACCCATTCTGCTAGTCTTTTTCCCGTGATTTTTTCTTTTTGTTCCCGTTCCTGCAGTTTATTTTCTATAATCTTTATTAGATCGTCTGGATTGAAGGGTTTCGTCAGGTAAGAATGTGCACCGAGGTTCAGTGCTTCAGCGGCGTTTTTCACTGAGGGATATCCTGTAATTATGATCTTTATTGCTTCTGGAGCGCTCTTCTGGAAATGCGACAATAATTGCGTACCTTCGAAATTCTCGGGCAGTTTGATATCGAGAAGAATGACGTCAAAGAATCTGGTTCTTGCTTTTTCGATAGCTTCATCGGCGCTTGCGGCATTTGTTGTTTGATATCCTTTTGATTGTAATATCGTGGAGAGAGTCTCACGTACGCCTTTGTCATCGTCTATTATCAGTATATCAGGCGCCGTGCGCTTCATGGGAGCTTGCATCTTCCACAGTCTTTTTTAGTTTCGGTCGCATTGCCAGTCGCAGCGTGTGACTGTGCTGTCACACACACATAACGATTATAAGCTGATTATATATCATTTTCTACGCGGTGTCGAAGTCGAAGTCCGAAATGAAAGCTGACCTTGATGTTAGGCTGATTCAAAACTTCATGGACGTAATAATACTCAGATTGCTTAAAGAGAATCAGCGTACAAGTGGGTACGATTTAATCAAGTATTTCCATCACAAGTTTCACATGCTAGTCAGTTCCGGCACGGTATACTCAATGCTATACTCGCTGGAGAGGCAAGGCCTAATAGAAGGAAAATCCGACGGCAGGAGAAGGGTCTACAAAGTGACAGAGCACGGGGAAGAATTCTTTAACGAGATATGCATCACTGGACAGCGCAACCAAACGGTTTTCATGTCAATCTTTTCCAACACTTAAGGCTGGAATCGCGGATTTTCAGACTTGTAGTCATGGATCCACGGGCGCACCATGATATGTTGTGCTCTGAATCTGATTTCCAAAACTCGCCCATTCATACGCATGCTTCAGAAGTCTTAACTTCCAAGCATAGAGTAGAAACAAGTGCCCAGCATCTACGCCTTGCAAATGCTCAGACCTAGATGGGGGAAGTTGATCTATATGACGGAGTCTGTTTCAGAATCTTCAACCGCAATTCTATCAGGCTTGGTTACTAAAGGCCCCATGAAGGTTTTGCATGTTGACGATGACTCTGGCTTTCTGAGGATTGCGAAAGAATGTCTGAGAATGCAGGGTGAGTTTCAAGTGGAAACTGTAAGGTGCGTTGAAGAGGCAAAGGACAAACTTGGAAGAGAAAAATACGACGTGATCGTCTGTGACCATCAGATTCCTGGAAAAGACGGTTTGGAATTTCTGAAGGAACTAAGAAAGGAAGGAAACAATATTCCTTTTATCATTTTCACCGGAAAAGGGAGAGAAGAAGTAGCAATCAAGGCACTGAACATGGGTGCTGACGGGTACTTCAACAAACATGGTAAACCAGAAACAGTCTATGGTGAATTGGCGCATGGCATACGCTTAGCCGTGGAAAGGAAAACGGCAGAAATGAAGATATGGGAAAGAGAGGAGAGACTAAGAGCAGTACTTAGTTCGTCACCCGATGCCATAACCGTGAGTGATTTACATGGAAATATCCTTGATTGCAACGAAGCAGCATGGAAAATGTTTGGATTCTCATCTAGGGAAGAGGTGATTGGCAAAAGCAGTTTCGATTTTATTGCGGAAAAAGACCGCCAAAAAGCATTACAGAGTCTGAAGAAAACGTTAGAACAAGGAACAACAAGGAACGTAGAATATGCTCTGTTGAATAAGGATGGCGACGAGTTCTGGGGAGAGCTTTCTGCAAGCATCCTCAGAGACTCCGCCGGCAGCCCTGCGTGCTTTGTGGGCGTGATAAGGGATATCACTGAAAGAAAGAGATCTGAGACCAAGCTTATGCGACTCGCTTCTTTTCCAGAAAAGAACCCTAGCCCTGTTTTGGAGATCGATTTGACTGGCAAGACAACTTATCTCAATCCCGCAGCACGAAAGCTGCTGTCGCAATTGCATGCCTCAAAGCTTTCTGACGGTCTTGAAGAAGACCTCAAAGCCCTCATCGGTGAATTCAATACTCGTCGGACTGAAAACTTTTTGCGTGAGAATGTCAAGATCGGCGACAGACAGTATGAACAGTCAATCTACTATGTCCCTAAGGACGCTGCATTGCGGATTTTTATGGTTGACATTACCGAACGCGACCAGGCTAAGAAGATTCTGCGTGAAAGCGAGGAAAAATATCGCCGGCTTGTTGAGAATCTGCAGGAAGGTGTTTGGGCCATTGATAAGGACTCCTTTACAACATTCGTTAATTCTCGAATGGCAGAAATACTGGGGTACACTGTTGACGAAATGCTGGGAAAACCCCTATTCGCATTCATGGATGAACGTGGCATAGAAATCGCCAAGCGGTTGCTGGAACGCCGTGCACAGGGCATAAGAGAGCTGCATGATTTTGAGTTCGTCAAGAAAGACGGTACTAGAATCTATGCAACCTTAGCGACGTCACCGATTAATGACAGTAATGGAAACTACATAGGAGCTCTCGCTGGGGTCATTGACATAACTGAACGCAGGAAAGCAGAACAAGCGTTGAAAGAATCTGAGGAAAAATATAGAAGTCTGGTTGAGCTGGCTCCCGACGGTATATTAGCTGTGAATGCAGAAGGCATAGTCACATCCGCCAACCGCAGTTTCCTGACGTTGATTGGTTATGACTTTGAAGAAATCGTTGGCAAACCATTCACGGAGTTGAAGACTATGCGGATGGGGGACATTCCGAAATTTCAGCGGATGTTCAAGTCTCTGATAGAGGGAGAATCACCTGCACCAGTTGAATTCCTTTATGCTCGGAGAGATGGAACGAATCGATGGGCAGAAGTGCATCCTGGTTTATTGATTAAGGATGGCAATCCTGCTGGACTTCAAGTAATCATGAGAGATGTCTCTGAGCGAAAGAACGCAGAAAAGCTGATTGAAGGGAGCCAACAGAAGTTTGAGCAGTTATTCAGGGGTAATCCCGAGGCCGCAGTGTATGTAGACAGCAATGAAACCGTTTTAGATATTAATCAACGTTTCAGCGATCTTTTTGGATATTCACCTGCTGACATCAAAGGAAAATCCCTTGACAATTTCATAGTGCCAGAGAATGGAAGGAAAGAGGCAACAATGCTATCCCAGAAAAGCGGGAAGGGATACCTTTATCATGAAACTGTCAGGAGGAATAAGAAAGGCTCTCTGATTCCGGTGGCCATATCTGCCGCCCCGATTGTGCTCCACGGCCAACATCTAGGTGACATAGTTCTGTACAGAGACATCACCGAACGCAAAAAAGCCGAAGAAGAGATACGCGAGGCAATGGAAAGGCTTGAGATGGTTAACGAAAAGCTGCGAGTAGTCGGCGGCCTTACAAGGCACGATGTTCGGAACAAACTTGCTACGGTCACAGGAAATGCTTACTTGGTAAGAAAGAAGCTTCCAGAGAATAGCGAAGTTCTAGATTATGTGAAGATGATTGAAGGGTCTGTTGAACAGAGTGTGAGAATTTTTGACTTCGCGAAAGACTATGAGATGCTGGGCGCCGAAGAGTTACTGTACGTTGACGTGGAAAAAACAGTTAACGGGGCCGTTTCCCTCTTCCCAGATTTGAGAGACATCAAGGTCACGAATGATTGTCATGGTTTGACCGTTCTGGCGGATTCGCTGCTGAGACAGCTTTTCTACAATCTAATTGACAACTCGTTAAAGTATGGGGAGAAACTGAGCAGGATTAGAATTTACTTCGAAGAGAAAAACGGTTTCGTCAACCTGATCTACGAGGACAATGGTGTTGGTATACGCCCGGAAGCGAAACCGAAGCTTCTCCATGAAGGTTACACCACGGGGAAAGGCTCAGGCTACGGACTTTATCTGATAAAGAAGATGATGGAAGTCTACGGCTGGGCCATTAAAGAAACTGGCGAACCAGGCAAAGGTGCACTTTTCATCATAACCATACCGAAGGCAAATGAAAAAGGCAGAATCAACTACAAGCTTCATTGAGTCTTTCCAAGAGGTGTGCATTCTCTGAGCTTCGACCGACTGCAAATAGCGTCTAATCCGGTGGGAACAAAAGTGGAAAGGATAGTTCAAATGGCACAGTCACCTGTCGAGTTTTCAGGAGAAAGCATCGTAGACACAGTTAAGCCATCGCCAATACTGGTTTTGCTGGTGGATGATGATGCATGTTTCTTGAAGACTTCAAAACAATGCCTGGAAACGCAGGGGCACTTTCAGATAGATACGGCTTCGTCTGTCGACGAAGCTATGGGGAAGATGAAGAAAGCGAAATATGACGCTGTCGTCAGCGACTATCAGATGCCTGGAAAAGACGGTTTACAGTTTCTCAAGGAACTGAGACAGAAAGGTAACAACATTCCCTTTATTATCTTCACGGGAAAAGGTCGGGAAGAAGTTGTGATCAAAGCACTGAACCTGGGCGCTGACCATTATGAAAACAAGAATGGTGATCCAGAAACGGTATACTCCGAGCTGTCACATGACATTATTAACGCCGTGAGAACTAGACGCGCCGAACAGGAGCTGCGGATTCAAAGAGAAGAGTTGCAGGTTATTCTCGATTCCATGCCGGCAAAAATCTGGTACAAGGACAGGAACAACCGATTGGTTAGAGTCAATAAGGCATTTGCCGAATACGTGGGTGTTTCCAAGGAGAACTTGGAAGGTAAGCCGTTATGTGACCTTTTTCCTCCTGACATTGCGCAGAAATGCTGGGAAGAAGACAAAGAAGTAATCACGACTGGACAGCCGAAAACCGATATTCTCGATTGCCACGAGTCTGCGCAGGGAGTCAGATGGTTCTCAACTGGCAAAGTACCCTGCAGAGAGAAGGATGGCAACATCATTGGCACAATCAGCTTCTCTGTCGATATTACAGAACGCAAGAAAGCGGAGGAGGCTTTGCTTACTGAGCGAGACCGACTTGAAATAGTCACAGAAAGTATTGGCGCTGGACTTGCTGTCATTTCGAAAGATTACCGTACGCTTTGGGCGAATAGAGTCCTCAAGAGAATATTCGGTGATGTTGAAGGAAAGATCTGCTACTCAACCTACAATCAGAGAAGCGAGATTTGTCCAAGATGCGGAGTTCGAGAAGTTTTTGAAACAGGGAAAGATAAAGCTGTGCATGAACAAGTGGGGAAAGACGTTGACGGCAAAATCATCTGGTCAGAGATTACTGCCACTCCAGTCAAGGACAAAAATGGAAAGGTCACAGCGGCAGTAGAACTGGTTGTCCCTGTGACTGAACGCAAGAACGCCGAAGAGAAGTTGAGAGAGTCGGGGCAGAGATTTCGCTGTCTCGTTGAAGATACCCTCGTAGGCATAGCCACTGTTGACACGAAGGGGCGATTGACTTACCTAAACAGAGCCACAGCAGACATGTTGGGCTATTCCATGTCAGAGATGCTCGGTCAATCATTCAACAGTTTTCTGCACCCTAATGACAAAGACAAAATCACACGTGCATTCCTTAAGGAGATTCTGTTGCGGAGGAAACCTCGGCTCTTGGAGTTTCGAGGAGTGCGCAAAGACGGGCAGGTTCTCAATCTGATGTCAAAACCTACGAAGTTTGTATTGGATGGCAAAACGGTTGGATTCCAAGCAATCATCATGGACGTCAGTGAACGTAGGAAGGCGGAAAAAGAACAGTTAGTGCGGAAAGAAAAAGCTGAGGAATACATGAATGTTATTGGGAATATTATCGTTGCTTTGGATTCTAACGGGAGGATAATCGTGTTGAACAAGAAAGGTCACGAAATTCTCGGATACGAAGAGAGGAAACTTTTAGGAGAAGACTGGTTTGAGACATGCGTGCCCAAGGAAAGCAGAAAACAAGTGTTAGAAGTCTTCAAAGCATGCATGCAAGGAAAACTCGAGATGGCTCAACATCATGAGAATCCAGTCCTTGCGAAGAACGGTGAAAAGAGAATAGTGAGCTGGTACAACACTGTCCTAAAAGATGATGATGGGAAGATAATTGGAACATTAAGTTCCGGCGAGGACATTACCGAACGCAAAAAAGCGGAGGAATCTGCAGAGGAAAGCAAGAAAAAGCTGGATGCTGTGAATGAGAAGTTGCGCACTGTTGGGGGGTTGACCAGGCATGATGTGCGCAACAAGCTTTCGACGATCGTGGGAAACGTTTACTTGAGCAAGAAGAAACTGGCAGATAATCCTGAGATCTTGGAGAACCTCGAGGATATAGAGTCAGGTTGCAACCAAATTGTGAAAATCCTCGATTTTTCCAAGGCTTATGAGATGCTGGGCGTCGAGGAATTGACTTACGTCAACGTTGAGGAAGCAGTCCAAGAAGCAGTTTCACTCTTCTCTGACCTGAAAGCAGTAGATGTCAAAGACGAATGCAAGGGGTTGACCGTTTTGGCTGACTCCCTCCTGAGACAGCTCTTCTATAATCTGATCGACAATTCCTTGAAGCATGGTGGGAAAGCCAGGCAAATCAGAACTCACTATGAGATTGAGGGAGATCGCCTTAGACTATTTTATGAGGACGATGGCGTTGGCCTGCCTCCAGAAGCCAAAGCAAGAATCTTTCAGCAGGGATACACGACAGGCATGGGGACAGGCTACGGGCTTTATCTGATTAAGAAGATTACAGAGGTGTATGGCTGGACAATGGAGGAAAATGGCAAGGCAGGCAAAGGAGCCCGATTCGTCATGACAATACCTAAAACGAGTCCAAATGTAAAAGAGAACTACAGAATTCTAACGCAATAAAACCACTTGCATCCAGCAACTAAGCGCGCATTATGAGAAAACACGGCTTTTCCCATCGTTTTGTTACAAAATATCTGGTACAAACCGTTTCTTTTCTGGTTTTTCAGATATTCTCAGAATTACAATAAACGCAACACCATTTTTGAGCAACTTTTGAGTTCTGTAACAAGAGACAAATTCTCGAAGGAATGAGCTTCTTTTAATGGACAAAGCTTGAACTATTCCCTAAAATGGGTTGCCATTGCGTTGACGCATTTCTGTCCACGAGGCTTTTAAGTAGTTTACGGCAACCCCACATTATTAGCCCACTGAAGTCAGAATTTGGGGTTGGGGGTACAGTTCTATGTTTGGTTTTGATAAAACCTCATCTCCGAACCCATAGAACCTTTTGAAATATGGCAACTCAGGCGTGCTTCATAATTCCTTCAAAACTCGCTCAGTGTTCCTCTGTTTTTCCAGCGTTGATAGTGGATGTTCTGGAATAGCCATGAAGATTTCGGAATCTTCTTGCTTGATTCTTGGATTGCTTGGAATTGTAATGGTGAATATAGAGCCTTTTCCTACGGAACTTTCAGCCGAGAGTGTGCCTCCATGCGCTTCTATTATGCGTTTGCAGATTTTCAGTCCGAGACCCATTCCCTTAGCCTTGGTTGTGAAGAGAGGTGACCAGAGGTTTGTCAATACCTCACTTGGCATTCCGACTCCCGTGTCAGAGAAACTTATCGTAACGCCTTCTTTCAACTTTGTGCTCTCCACTGTGAGCATTCCGCCGTTGGGCATCGCGTCAAACGCGTTTTCTACCAGTTTGGCAAAAACGGTTTTCATTTTTTCTTGATCACATTTGATTCTTAGTGTTTCTTGAGTCTTGTCCAATATTCTAACGTTGCTTGGAATTTTCACTTGGGACAAGACTCCGGTTAGTATAGATTTTGGTTCGGTCTCGGACACGTCAAGCTTCATCTCCTCTGCGTATTTCAAGAGGTCAGATATGATTCTGTCTGAGTGAGCGATTGCCTTCTCAATTGTCTCAACCATTTCCTTTGCTTTGGCATTCATTCTTGCTTCAAGCTTCGTTTTCAAGTAGTACGTGGCACCAGCGATTCCAGTCAGGGGATTTCGCAAATCGTGGCCGACCATCGCTGCCAACTGACCGATGGCTGCCAGATGTTCTGCTTTTCGCAATTTTAGAGTTTTATCCTCGATATCAGTCAACATTCCGTTTATCGACTTCGCTAGGCCTGACAATTCGTCATTTCCATCAGTTGGCACGCGTGTCTTAAGATCTCTGTTTCTTCCTATTCCCCGCACAGCCTTTGTAAGCTTGACTACTCGATACAGGACTGTTCTTTCCATAAGTAACAGGATGGCGGCTACAAAGATCACGGTTAAACCAAGGAGCGACAAGAGGAAGTAGTTGATTGTACCTAGTCCTTGTTTGTAAATGTCTCTGGGCATGTCAATCCTTGACACGAGGATTGCATTTCCATAAACATCCTTTATCAAAGCATATCCGGCAACACGATCTGTGTTCAATGGTTGGACGAAGACGGTTTCGTTATTCGAAAATGATGAAAGAGCGTTTTGAAAATCTGGAAGCACAGGGGATTCCTTATAACGCTGCAAGATGAGAGACAAGTCAGTCATTCGAGCTAATTCTTCGAGTTCATCGGAGTCAAGGTAACGTGCCATAATCAGTGCTCCATGAACGGGGCCTTGGCCCCGACTTGTCAAAATGGGCCTCGAAGAAATCAATAGCGGATTCTCCGGCAGGAGAATGATACCGCTTATTTTACTATCGGTTGTAAGGTTACTCCAGAGAATGTCATGAGAAGAAAGCTCCTCTTTTATGCTTTCTGGAACAGGCATTTCTGTCATGTTATGCAAGTCGTAGGCCCTGCCGCATACAATCTGGCCTGAGAGATTCACAAACATCAGAATGTTGATCCTTAAAGTACTGAAGGCTGAATCCACAACATTCGAACTAATGTAGTTGTCGTTAGGGGCGACAACGAATGCGTACGTGTCGTCCCATAGTGCCCAATCGCCCGATTTGCTGTGCAAATCAGAGATACGATCAGATAGGGCGCTTTGAAATCTGTTGACGTTTTGGTGAACATTGGTTTCTTCTAGTTCTTTGAAGCTATTCAGCAATAGAGACTGAGAAAAGAAATATACTGTTACCATCATGCTGATGGCTAAAATGCTAGTTATGGTTAATGCTCTCTTCCGCATTCCCATTGTCTCGCCTGCCGTTCACGTGGTTCATATACTTGGCACTAGGCGTACTCGAGAGTAAGCCTGATTCACAAGAAGTCTGCCTGCAGGGACGCGCGCGCTCCTCATTGACACGTGTCTTCGCATCCTGTTGAAGGGGCTTGCTTTTTATACAAATCATGAACTACGTTGCCTTCAGTCTCTGTTCCTCTCGAGTGATTACGTTCTGGAGTATTTCAGCCAGTCTTTGTGTTGATGAGTTACCGTCTTTCTTGAACAGTTCCACAAATTGTTCAGCTGTGCAGTCTACGTTGTATTTCAGGATCAAGTAGTTGCCCACTAGCTTGATGACGGCTTCAGCACCTTCGCCCAAGACCTCTTTGAGTCCATCGTAGAACATTTTGGGATTGTCTAACAGCACGTTGTAGGGGTCTTTGCTGAATTTTTGTTTCAGGTGGAAAGATATGATTATGTTGAAGGTTGAGCCTAGACTTGAGGTTGTAGCTTCCTCGAAGATTTTCCGGGTTACTCTCTGCAACAGGACGTTTCTCTCTTCATTCATGGACGATTACGCTCTCTCTTTTGATGTCGCCGTTTCCTGCTCCGTTTTGGCTGGTTTTTGGAATTCTGAAAGTCGTTAGAACAGCGATCAAAGTAAATGCCAGCCAGGTATTGAGCAGCTCTTCCTATTTATCCGGGTACGTTGCGCGCGCATCTGCCGAGGCTTCTTTTTGTCATCGACTTTCTCGGCGCTCCTCCCAAGATTTGCTCCATTCCGGCAAATTTTCCCTTCAACACGACACCCTTCGTTGTGATTTCAAATTCTCTGATTTCATTGTCATGAGCTGAGCCTCTGGCTTTTAGGATAACTGCGGCTCTCCTCAAGGTGCTCTCTATTTCAACGTGCTTTAAGGCAATAATATTATCTACGCTCGACGAAAGTGCTGTTCCAGTTAGGGGCAACGTTGACTTGTAAAGGGCAGTGAAAAGTGTCGTGATCCCTTTGTCTTTCAGATATAGTGTTAGGCTTTTTATCCATCGAAGATACCTCTGTTCAAGCATGACTCGTTCCAGAGTATCGATCGAATCGATAGCGAGCCTTGCAGGTCTGTATTTTTCCAGGAACCCTAGGATCTCGTCAAGTTGCTGTTCAACGTTGAAAGGCTCAGGAGTATAGCTGGAAAACTTTGTCAAACCTTTGTCCATGAATTTGTTGACGTTCCACCCAAAGCCTTTCGCATGCTTGATCAATTGCTTCTCTGGTTCTTCAAAAGAAACAAAGAGGCTTCTTCCGTTGCGTTTAGCTTCTGCCACGAAATGTAGGGCGAACGTCGTTTTTCCAGTACCGGATGCTCCCCCAACGAGTGTTACAGAACCCTTGAAAACCCCATTGAAAAGCATTTTGTCCAAGCCTCCGATTCCTGTAGGTACTTTTTCAGAATAAATTCTCTGAACAGACTTGATCTCGGGCAGGGGGTAGGTTCTTATTCCATGTACGTCGATATTGTAGCCATGTTCCTCACTGTTGATCCTTGTGCCCCTCAGTTTGAGAACTTGCAGTGTTCTAGTCAGCCATCCTCCCTTGGTAATGGAGTTGAGAGTAATGACACCATCCGCAACGAATTCCTCCATTCCTGCACCCAAACGTTCAGCGCCAAGTGGTCTCTCGGCAATCAACAATATTGTGACTCCTTTGAGGTGTGTTATCTTTCCAAGAACTGTGTGAAGCATCATTCGGGCATCGATTCTTTCAGGAAACGCCTGGACTAGCGCTGAAATCGAGTCTATTACCACCCTCTTGGCTCTCAAGGAACATACCTCCGTCAGAAGGCGTTCAAAGATGCTCTCAACACCCTTGTCTCTAACAGTTATCATATCTAGAAACTTGAATTTCCCTTTCTGCTCGTATTTTCCAAAATCCATCCCCATTCTCATCATGTTCTTCATGAAAGTGCCTCGGTCCTCAGCCAATGACATGTAGACTGCAGACTCGTTGAACCTTGACATTCCATGATACAAGTATTGCGCTGCAAAGATGGTCTTGCCGGAACCAGCCGTGCCTGCCAGAAGAATCATAGATCCCTGCGGAAAGCCACCTTCCACAAAACCATCAAACCCTTCAACCCCAGTTGCAACTCGCCGCCCATTTGCCCTCGAACCAGCCTTTATTTCGACTATGTGAGAAAGCTCAGATGTTTCCATTTGTTTTCACCTCATATCGGATGCATAGACAACTGAATAGTTCCATCTTGGCAGCATATTATGTATTAATACTTATGAAAACGAGATAAGGATTCCTAGGATTCGAAATTCAGATTCCGAATGCGCAGAAAATCGCTAAAACACCGAACAGTCTTGTACCTTCACAAAATTATAGGTTGTCACAAGCACGCCAGCATCCTGAAGAGGATAAGTACAATAACACGGTACAAAAGACAAAAATAACCCGTTCCACAAACTCTACCAAACAGCCAGGAGTAGCAGACAAGAGAGAAAGATTAGTTAGGGGATAATTGCGGGGTTGCCCTAGCCTGGTAGGCTTGTGTGTAGAGCGGCTTTCGGAAGTACTTTCGGAGGTCGGAGCTAACCCACCTCTAGAAGCTGGAAACGACCAACACGCTGGCCCACTGGTCTTGATTGTTTTCCATTCTAATTAATGTGGGCTAACGTCGACCACTATGCATACAAAGTGTGGGTTAGATACGTGGTTAGATAATTGCAGTGCGTCTATCGTGGTTTTCCTAGTTTGTTCCATGCCAAGTAAAGCAGATAGATAGAGTATGTTAACAGCACGATCCCTAGAGAATTGAGGATCTCGTGGAATGCAAGCAACCACTCGCTACTCTCCATGAGCATCATTGCAAAGCAGAAGACAGAGCTCAATAGCAGGAAGACAGCTGCGATTATGAGCATCCTGCACATTTTATCCATGATGCCCCTCCTAAAGAACCTCCAAAGCCATAATGACATGAAAAGGAGTACCGCCGACATGGTTATAGTCACTATGTCAAAGATCTGGGCAACATAAACCAAGCAATCACCCTCTTTCAGTTTTCTTGACGGCTTCACGTTTCATTCTATTGAATTCTGTCTGCATTCGCGAATATCTGAATACGGCAACCGCAAGAAACGGAAGCCCTGCAACCAAAGCGACCTCATGGAGCAACTCTGTCAAGGGATCCGAGTAGAAAGTGTGGTCAACAAGGTGAAATAGACCTGAAATGGCGACAAATATCATTCCTATCAAAATCGGCAACCATATCTTTCTTTGAGTTTTCAACACCTCGGGGTTTTCATGGAGTACCATTAATGCTCTCAGAGCGTGGTAACTCAGAAAAACTCCAAACGAGAAGTCAATTAGGCCCGCAACAATATGCACTAGCTCGTACACTGTGTATTCCTCCGGAATCCAGATGCTTGAGTCGCGCTTTCCGTGAAGATGTCAAACCTCTTGATGTTAGTCAGAATGCTGCATTTGCTCATTCGCTGCTCACTTATTTCGAGTTTGGCGTTAAGGGCAATAACAGTTATGAAAACTAAATATAGATTGCTAGGATTTGCAATTCAGATTCCGAATACAAAATCCTCTGGAAAAATGAACTAAAATGTCAAAAATAGGCCAAAATCAACACGAACGCCGCGGAAGAAGCAGGTGAAGGAACGGATGCAGGGTTGCCTAGCCTGACAGGTCTTTTGCGTGAGGTGGCCTCTGCAAAAGCTTTCGGAAGTTGAAGATAACCCGCCTCTGGAAGCTGGAAACAACCAAGCACGCCAGCCCCTCGCATGTTTGCAGCTGTTTTTCATTCTAGTTATTAACCATGCAAAAGAGCGAGCAAGTCAGTGATTGACACGATACCTATTGTCTCCAGCAAACGAGAATATGGATGCACTTTCTATCTTATGATAATGTACATCGATAAATGTTTGTGTTTGATTTTGAATCTGAGCTACAAAGCTTATAAATTCATACAAGCATTTCATAAGCATTTTACCTTTCAAGCACAACTTTAAAACCTGTGTTCAACAGTCCGCATATCGTGTGTCAGGTTTCATGGAAGTAGATGGTCTGAATGACAGAATCCACCGTAGAGTCTTCTACAGAAACGATTTTAGATGTAGCCAAAACAGGAAGAATAAGAGTCTTACATGTTGATGATGAGCTTGGCTTGTTGAAGGTTGCGAAGCAATGTTTGGAGTTGCAGGGCCCGTTTCAGGTTGATACTGCAGGCTCTGTTGAAGAAGCCTTGAACAAGCTGAAAGAGAAAGAGTACGACGCAGTAGTTTCGGACTATCAGATGCCTGGGAAAGACGGTTTGGCGTTCTTGAAGGAGCTGAGACAGAAAGGGAACAAGATTCCATTCATAATGTTCACGGGAAAAGGCAGAGAAGAAATAGCCATTAACGCCTTGAACTTCGGGGCAGATCAATACTTGAACAAGGTAGGCGATCCTGAAACTGTCTATTGTGAGCTGGCACATAGCATACAAAAGACTGTCCAAAGAAATGAAGTTAGGGAAATGCTGAAGGAGAGCGAGGAAAAGTTTAGGAGAATTGTGGAGAACACTCAAGACGTTATAATGCTTACACGATCGGACGGTATCATCTCCTACATTAGTCCTTCTTGTATGAGCGTATTAGGTTACAGCCCTAGGGATCTTGGAGGCAAACAGCCGTGGATAATACACCCTAATGACCTAGAAAGAGTCAAAAACCTTCATTACAGAGCGCTGAAAGGCGAGCGTGGCTCAGACGTTGAATATCGCATATTCACTAAGAACGGCGAGACCAAGTGGATTTCCCATTCATGGTCGCCGATAGTGGAAAATGGCGAAGTCAAATTGATAGTAAGCGTCATCAGGGACAGCAATGAACGCAAGAAAGCAGAGGAGGCGCTGCTTGCTCAAAGAGATAGGCTTGAAACGGTTACAAGAAACATTGGTGCTGGACTTGCCATCATTTCGAAAGATTACCGTACTCTTTGGGCGAATGACGTTCTCAAACAAATATTCGGCGATGTAGAGGGCAAAATCTGCTACTCAACCTACAATCATAGAAACGACATTTGTCCAGAATGTGGAGTTCAAGAGATTTTTGAAACTGGAAAAGCCAAAGTTGTTCACGAACAAGTGGGAAAGGATGTTGACGGAAAAACTATCTGGTCAGAGATTACGGCTACTCCGGTTAAGGACAGAGATCGAAATATCATAGCGGTGCTGGAACTGGTCGTACCCATCACTCAACGTAAAAGGACAGAGGAGGAGCTTCACGATTCTGCAGAGAAATACAGGAAACTGTTTGATGAAGCGTTGGATGCTATCTTTGTAGCCGATGCTGAAACGGGCACCCTAATTGACTGCAACCGTGCAGCATCAGAATTAGTCGGCAGAGAAAAATCAGAATTAATTGGCAAACATCAGCGGATCCTCCATCCTCCAGAAAAAACCGAAGAAGAATTCAGCACAACTTTCAAACAGCACCTCAAAGAAAAAGAGGGGCAAACTCTGGAAACGCAGCTAATTACTAAAAAAGGAGAAATCAAAGATGTTGCAGTCAAAGCCAATGTCTTTGAACTGGGGAACAAAAGAGTAGTTCAAGGGATATTTAGAGACATCACTGAGCATGCGTGGGCATCTTCCTTTCCAGAGAGAAATCCTAATCCTATTTTAGAGGTTGACTTGGATGGCAACACGAATTACCTAAATCCAGCAGCGCAAAAACTACGGTCGCAATTGCGTGGCTTGAAGCTCTCAAACGCTTTTGAAAAGGAACTCAAAACACTCGTCGATGAATTCAAAATTCACCGAAAAGAAAATTTCGTCCGTGAAAATGTCAAGATAGGAGACAGATACTATCAGCAGTCGATCTATTATTTCTCTGAGAAGAGTGTATTACGGCTTTACATGATTGATGTCACTGAACGCAAGGAAACAGAAGAACAGGTTAAGAAGGTACGTAAGGAATTTCTTAGGATTTTTGATGCCATTTCGGATTTTGTGTTCATCATAAACATGGATTACAGACTTGTAAGAGTTAACAAGAAGGTTTGCGAAGTCCTGAAGAAAGAACCAGAACAGTTGGTAGGTAAACGTTGTTATGAAGTTATGCATGGCACTGATAAACCTTGGCCAAATTGTCCATACAGAAAGACACTGGAAACAAAAGAAGCCTCGTCAGCAGAAATAGACGACCCCAACATAGGCATGCCGCTCTTAGTAACTACCTCACCAATCTTTGATGAAGAAGGGGAGTTTGTTCAATGTGTTCATACTGCAAAAGACATCACTGAACGCAAGGAAGCGAAAGAGAAACTGAGGTATTGGAAAGAATTTAACGAAAGAGTGGTTGATTCAATTGGCGATCCTCTTCTGATAATTGATCCCAGCGACCATGCGATAATAAGTGCCAATGAAGCAGCACTGAAGCAATTGGAGTCAAGAAAAGAGGATCTGATCGGGAAGACCTGTTATGAAGCAACACATCACAGGTCAACACCTTGTAAACCTCCTCATGACGTTTGTCCAATTCAAGAACTGTTAAAGACCGGTGAACCTGTCACAGTTGAGCACCAGCACTTTGTTGGGGACAACAATATGATATCTGTTGAAGTTACTGTCCATCCAGTGAAAGACAAGGAAGGAAAGACGGTCCAAGTAGTTCACATTGTCAAGGACATCACGGAACGCATACAGGCAGACAAGAAGCTGAGGGAATCGGAAGAGAAACTGCGGAACACTATTGAATCGTCTCCTGACGCCATTACAATAACTGATCTTAGAGGTATCATAGTCGACTGCAATCAAGCCGCGGTGAGCTTGGGCGGCTTCTCATCGAAAGAGGAGCTGATGGGGAAGAATGCTTTCACCTTGATAGCGGAGGAGGATCATCGGAGGGCGATGGAAAACTACAAGATAACTGCTGAGAAAGGATTCTTGAGAAACGTTCCGTATACTCTCGTGAAAAAGGATGGGCATGAATACCCCGCAGAGCTTTCTGCAAGTGTCTTAAAAGATGGTTCAGGCAACCCTGTAGGTTTCGTGGCCGTTATCAGAGACATAACCGAACGCAAGAAAATGCAGAGGGAATTAGAGAAGTATTCGCAACAACTCGAAGACATGGTTGAACATAGAACAAAACAGTTGAAAGACACGCAAGAACAACTCGTCAAAGCCGAAAGACTCGCAACCATCGGACAGATTGCGGCAATGGTTGGCCACGACCTGCGCAACCCACTAACAAGCATAAGCATCGCCGCACACTATTTGAAAACAAAGCTAGGCGCGAAAGCAGAGGAGAAGATGACAGAAATGCTGGAAGTCATCGAAGAGGACGTACAATACTCAAACAGAATCATAACAGACTTGATGGACTATTCAAGAGAGATAAAACTGGAGTTGACCGAAACCACTCCAAAATCGATCATCGCCGAATCAGTTTTCCTCATTCAAATTCCTGAAAGAGTTCAATTAGAAGACTCGACATTGAACGAGCCACGAATCAGAATAGACATCGACAAAATGAAAAGAGTCTTTGCAAACTTCATCAAGAACGCATTTGACGCCATGCCACAAGGGGGAAAACTCACAATTTCGAGCAGAGCAGCAGGCGGCGATGTCGAGTTCATGCTGAACGACACTGGCGTAGGCATGGCGAAGGAAGTCTCGGAGAAAATTTGGACACCATTCTTCACAACCAAAGCAAAGGGGATGGGTTTAGGCCTAGCCATCTGCAGACGTATAATAGAAGCCCATCAGGGCAAGATTTCGGTTGACAGCATCGTTGGCGAAGGCACAACCTTCACGGTCACTATCCCCCTTGAACCCAAACCAAGAGCAGAGGGAGGTGAAAAAGCATGGGTGAACGTCCCCGAATCCTTATTGTCGACGACGACGAAGGCATAAGAACAGTTCTGGCCACAGTGCTGGAAGAAAAGGGGTACACAGTTGACACGGCGGAATACGGAAAAGAAGGAATAGAGAAAACCAAAACCAACCTCTACAACTTGGCTTTAATCGACATCAGACTCCCAGACATGGAAGGGACACAAGTCCTGGCGAAAATGAAAGACACGACCCCGAAAATGAGAAAGATAATAATCACCGGATTTCCCTCAGTGCAGAACTCAGTTGAAGCATTGAACAAAGGCGCACACGCCTACATAATGAAACCCTTTGACATGGACAAAGTCCTCAAGACGGTAGAAGAGCAACTGAAGGAACAGCAAGAAGAGAAAAAATACGGCCAAGAGAAAGTCACAGAATACATTGAAACACGCGTCAAAGAACTGGAAGAAAAAGTGGCAACGCAGGAGAAACCACGCTAGTCTTTGCGTGCAAGCCACAAGTGAGTTCTTCTTCCGCCTGAACTACCATTGAATACACAACATCGTCAGAGGACAACGTCTGTCCCAATTACTGCAAAATAGCGCGCGCCAAGAGCAATCCCCGCAGACTCTCAACTTTCAATTCGCTGACTCCAACGTTGACACGCACGAGAAGCTCTAGCAGAAAGTGACACTTTCTGTTGAGTTACAAACTTTCTTGACAAGGATGCCGATTTGGCCGCAGCTGAGCAGACCACCAAGGGTTCAAACGATAGGACGCTTATTGTGTGCGCTAGAAGAGTCTATAGTTCTCTGTTCCAGCTTTGTTTGTTCTAGGTATCGTTAGCGCGCGCTGCTACCTTAACTCTTTGTCTTTGAAGCTCTTTTAGGTTCAAACGTTGCCAGAAACTTCTCAAAGCCGTCCACGGCAACATGGTCAGCAGTGGTCTTGAAAACAAAGACATCGTAGACTTTTGCAAGACTTGTCTGAACGTCAGAACCGGACAGGTCGATAATTGCTGCCCGCGTCGGGTTAACGTCGACTTTCTTTGCTAAGAGCGCAATGATATCATTCTTGTCTCCCGTCGTAGAAATGTCGATGACCAAGCGGACATCATCCTTCTCTGCCAGAATGTCAAACAGGGATTCAGCACCCGAGATCCCCTTCACCCTGGCACGGGTCTGAAGCCTGAAGCCTCTGTCAGTGAGAGTCTTCTTAAGGTTCTTGAGAACAGGCAGCTCTCTTTGAAGCTCCTTTGCAATCTCATCTGGAATCTTGTACCTGAAGATTTTAACGTACTTCGCAGTCTGATGCGTTGAAGTTGCTCCACAATTCATGCAGAGATGAACGACATCAGGCCTGTCAAAACGATACGCACACTTTTCGCACTGATAAAAGCTCCCGATTACGCGATTGTCTGGACCGCCTTCAGTCAGCACATTTTGACATCGAGGACACACTAGAAAAGTGCCCTTCACAAACGTGTCCTTCGGGCCAATGTTTCCACATTTCATGTGCTCCAGAAGCTCAGTGAACCCTACATTATCAGACTTGCACCTCGGACAAGTATACTTGGAATGCATATCAGGTGAACCGCAATGTGGACAAGTCAGAACACGATCCAAGGATTCTGACCTGAGGAGATTGCTCTTCATCAAATCATCAAGCATGGTCTTGACCTGAGAAGGTTGGACATTCCAAGCTTCCTCAGCCTCAAGATAACGAACGGCTGTTTTGTCCAAGGTGGGGTTGAGTTGTAGAACACCCTTCTTGATGAGCTTACGCAGAAGCTCCTCGCTCTCGTTTCCGCCTCCGCCGACAGTTATTGCAGCTTTTTCAACTGCTTCCATTTCTGTTCTATCCTCAAAAACTGGGAATGTTGAAGACTACAAGTGTAGCAACTATGAGAATCAATGAGTGACGTAACTCGGCAGCAAGATCCCTGTCCACAATTTTCCCAACTGTGAGACCGCCAAAGATCGACTCAAGAAGGGACGCCCAGAAAAGTAGCGAGGCGTAGTAGTTGATGTCCAAGACTCCCGACAATAGGCCTGACTGACCCGTCTCAGCGCTGCCTCTAGCAGCACTCAATGGGGCAAGGAACTGATGCAACATTATGAAGGCTATGATCAGAAAAGTCAACGTAGCCATGTACACAGTCATCATGTAGGGCTTCATGTTTGTGTATTGCTCCTCCCTGTATGCATCCAAGCTTGAAAACAGATCCACGCTCGTGCTGAGAACTTCAAGCAGTTTGCCACCGGTCTGCTCAGCCTCGATTAAGACCGTGCACATCCTTAGAGCAACCGGATGCCTAAGACGCTTAGCAAGAAACATGAGTGAGTCCTCAAACTTTGCCCCTAAGACAAACATGGAAACAGCACGTTCAAGCTCCTTTGAAACTGGGCCATAGTTCCTTTGCGACGCCTCCTCTAAAGCCCTCGGCAACGTCATACCTGAGCGTACAGATTCGGTAACATCCCTAAGAAGTCGCGGAACGTTCCGTTGCACCTGCTTCTTCCAACTATAGTTGTTAAACTCAACTACAGCAGGAAAACCAAAGACGATCATAATGCTCAAGGCAATGGCATTGTTCACCCTCTGACTGAGCGGTATGAAGTAGGGTTCAACGGGAATATAGAAACCAGACAGAACCAAGATTAGAACGATCGACAGTCCCACTGAACCCGAGACAGCCCAAACAGCGACCCTGTATCTGCGTTCTATATACGTATGCTATTCCTCCTGTGGCAGCGCACTGTTCAAGATAACGATGAAGACCAAACATATCATCGGGATCCCCAAGAAGACTAGGAGATTTAACTGCATGATTGGAGATATGCCGAAAGCCACGTTTCCCATAACAGACAAGACGGTTATCATAATGATGAAGGTCACCGGCCCCATAACAACACCCGCAATGTAGATCTCCCCAAGCCCCAACAAAGCGTTCAAAGTCTTTTTCAGCTGTTCCCTCTTCATGCTCAGAAGCCTCTCTGTCTCAAAAGCCAAAATACCCTTCAAATCTCCACTTGTCTTGAGCGTGTTTATGATGCTGACAAGTAGCTTTGAGAAGACTTCTGACGGACTGTGCTTTATCACATCATTTAATGAGGAGACCACGTCTAACCCAAACACTTTCACATCAGTCATAAGTCTCTTTGCCAAGTCCCTGATCGCGGGATGACGCTCAACCTGAACCACCCGATCGAAAATTCGTTCAACTGAGATGCCACCAACCGACAGGACTCCCATGTAGCCCGCCGTATAGACTAGGTTCGAATCTATCTCTGCCCTATTCTGTCTTCCATGATAAAGAGGATACGCGACAAACATGGCAATAACAATGATTGAGGCAACTATCGAAAGCACGAGAACAGCCGCGACAAATTGTGTGACAGCCAAACTAAACAGAAAACTGTGTACCAAGGCACCTATCACAGTAGCAGTGACGAACGTGACTACAGACGAAAAAAGCATGAGGGCCATGTAGGATTCGTATAACCTCGAAATCCCACTTTGCTCATAGACTTGCTTGAGAAACGTGAACCGTGAGGCTGCTTTTCCAAACAGCCTATAGCTCACGACTGTAAGGAAGGACTCTTCCTGTGAAGTCTCGCTCAAGTTTCGAACCTCGCTCTGTTGTAGATCTCCTCAGGATTGAGGTAGTATTTCCTGATCACATCAGCAACATCCTCGTAGTTTCTGATATTCTTACGAACCATCCACGTCACGATCTGCTCCCGTCTGTCAAAGTCGCTCAAAAGATCATCCATAGAAACATGTCTGAGCTCAGTGATCTTTTTGAAAGCGAAGCTGTCACTTACAGACTTGAGACGAAAAACGACAGAATCACGTTCATGATCCCACTCGTAAACTTTCAAGAACTCTGCTCGTCCAGTCGTGCCTTCCACTCCAGTGATTTCTGAGACATCTGAAACACGGCGAACTGTGATGTCCCGGATCTTCGTTCGTTCAACCAAGGCAATCGCATTCATCATGGGAATGAGCAGTGGGGGGATATTCATTGGCTTTGTCAGCAACCGTTTCTCGACTGTCTCAACATTCTCAGCGTGAATTGTGCATAGTCCACCGTGACCGACTGAAATACTCTGGAAGAGCGTGTATGCCTCCTCACCCCTGATTTCGCCCACGACGATGTAGTCTGGCCGTTGTCTCAAAGAGGATTTTAGGAGGTCAAAAAGGGTGACTTCTTCGACTCCTGGCTGAAATGACGGGCGTGTCACCATCGGTATCCAGTTCTCATGAAAAACCAGTTCACGAACTTCCTCTATGGTAACGGCCTTCATTTCGGGTCTTATGAACATGGAGATCGAGTTTAACAGAGAGGTTTTCCCAGACGCTGTTGCGCCAGCAACTATGATTGACCTCAAATTGTCGACGAGAGTCCAGAAATAGGTCGCCATGTGAGACGAGACTGTACCGAAGGTTATCAAATCAATGATTGTGAACGGGATGGCCCTCGTTTTTCTTATAGTGAAAGTGGCTCCCCGTTTTGACACCTCATCTAACGTGAGATGCACTCTGAATCCTTCAGAAAGGGTACCTTCAAGGATGGGCCTCGAAACTGAAATCTGATGACCCGCCTTGTAAGCCAATCGCGTGACGAAAGCGTCTAACTCATCCTTCGAAGAATACAACACGTTAGTTGGGATGGACTCGTAGTATCTGTGCCAGACATAGATCGGAATCCCTGTGCCATTGCAGCTGACATCTTCTATGTTCATGTCTCGCATGAGAATGTCGAGAATCCCATAGCCGAGAAGATCTCTCTTGACATAGTAGATGAACTTGTCCCGTGAGTCGTCAGTAACCTTGAGGTGAAAAACTCTGATATCTCGCTTGATCTGATTTCTTAGATATTCCTGTGCAAGTGTTTCATCTTTGAGAACAGACAACGGAGCATTAGTCTCTTCCTTCAATATTGTCTTGAGCTTGGCAAGTGCTTCTTTCTCTTCTTTCGTCATCGTTGGTTCAATGGTCAGATATTGAAGCTTCCCCGTTTTTGTATCAACCTGTATTCCCACGTATCCGAATGGAGGATTTACGGGGTAGAATTCCTTAAAATTGAATGCTGACCCTTCCTCGGTTTCATTACCCTTTGATGGTTCCTGTAGGGGTTCAGCTTCTTTCCGCGGCTTGCTATGAATCAGCTTGGCCCAGCTCGTTAAGGTGCCTCCTGCGTTACCGTCTTTTGCCCAACGGCGCTTCCGACCGCCGCATACAAGATGAAAGCCTCGGCAGACCCACTTGTCGACTCTGCTTCTAACGGGTATTCTTCAGCTGCATCCAAACGAACCCACGCAGGATTCGTCACGGATGATCCGTCTGTTGCGCTCAGAAAAGCGATGCTCGTCCCGCTCAGGCGCGCCACAATCAAGAAACCTATCCATGCATCAGCTCCAAACAGAAGCTGACTTGTTATGTCAAACAACATCAGCATTTCCCATCACCTTTAAGACGTGACTGATGAAAGCAGCACATAACACATCCATCCTGCAGTGGTTGTTCCAGGCGTCCCGCTACTTTTGATTATAGAAGAGGGAGTTATACTTGCGGGCATAGCGCCGCTAGACGTTGCTACATAGCCCCATCTTGGCAGAGTGGCTGTTCCGATGCTAGGAGTCACGGTATAAGCGGCAGTATTACTCGCCACGTTATTGTTTGTTGTTCCAAAATAATATGTTCCGGATGCAAGAGTAACAGATATTCCGGGTATTGCAATCCATCCTGAATCCACAGTGTTTAAGGCATTACTTACGTACAATCGTGTTCCTGCACTATCATAGATTCCGATTAAAAGACAGTTTGCCAGTGCATTGTTTGACCTGATGTATATGTTGGTCACAGTGATGTTGCGGTCGATTTCAAATGGATAAACAAGACAGGTAGAAGCACCTAAATCGTTTGGTCTCATAGTTGTTGGTGTGCCTCCGAAAGGATAATTCAGTATTAAATTAGTGAAAGTCGCGTTGGTTGAAAACCCTGCTGGTCCCTGCGGTCCTGTGGGACCTGTGTCGTGCGCTAGAACATTTATGCTTATCAAAGCGTAGATGCCAATAGGCGCTTGATTGTATGTACCGTTAAAAACGACAGTGCCAACATTCGTTGCATTGTAGACCCACCAGAAGAAAGCGCTTGTTCCTTGCGCTAGACCGCTCACGGAAAGTGATGAATTGTTAACTAACTGCACGAAATTCGCTGGTGTTGCGTTGAGGGTCACTGTGAGGCCTTGAATTGAATCTACTCCTGTGTCATTAGGAGTTACTGTGAACAGCACCGTAACGTTGTTGCCTTGGTACACAGTCGGCGGTGCCGCTACCAAAGTGAGTGCACAGCTGACAAAGCTAGCCGGGTAGAACCTGCTTTCCACCACGTTTCCCGACTCAGTCACTAGCTGTACGACGTACATGCTACCACTTATGACAGCAAAGTTGGAAACTACGTTGTCGATTTCGCCCGGTCTAACGTATTCATTCAATGCTTGATACGTCTGATTTTCTGGAGTTGCCGTTTTGTTAAATATTCCTAACCAGATCAGGTGAGATTGGACCGGTCCGTCGTTTTCCGCTGTCACGTTCAGCTTGTTTGTGCTTGTTATTGCTATTTGCTTGATAACGATGTTTTCTTGGTTGCGGTTCCAATCCATGTCACTCATGGAGCTCATCGTGTCGTTGTAATGCTGGGTGATGCCCAGAGTAACGGCGTAGAAGGTAAGACCAGATAGGAGAATTAGGGCTACGAATACGGCTCCAATTATGGAACCGACCCCCCGATTATGTTTGTTAGGCCTTCCAATTAACCGCATTCTTGCTTCCTCTTGTGCTGACAACGATTATTTCGTATGTAGATCCTGACTGGATTGTAACGGGTGAAGTGAAGCTTATCTGAATTAGTACTCCTTTTCCGATGGTTGTGCCCCTTCCACCCAAGTAGCTTGCAACTGATGTCCAGTTGATGTAAACCGTGTCTATGGTAAGGTCTATTTGTCCATAGTTCAACACGGTCAGGTTTAACTGACTTGACGTATTTGACCAGACGGCTATTATTGCGAATCTTTCTTGAGCTTGCTTTTCCTTCATGTTCGTATCTAATTGAAACAAACTGGTGGTAGAGGAAAATGCGCCTATGCTATACGAATATGCCACAATTCCCGCGGATGAGACTATGAGAATCAATACTACGCTGGCGATGATCTCGCTTACCCCTCGTTTGTTGCGAACAAAGGAGTTGCGCTTCATTTCATTCCTCCTTCGCTCCAACACAAGTGTAGAAGAAGGGGTGATTGCTATTGGGCTTGCACTGACTGGCTGATCATTGTACCGTCTTTGCATACCACTTGCACGTTGTAGTAAAAGGCCACCGTCATGCCAGTATAGTTGATAATTAAGTTCGCCACCTGCTGCACAGTCAGATTATACGGGTTAGTGGTTAGCGTAAGACCACCTATTGTACAACTGCCCGTCATATTGGCTCCCTGAACATATACGTCAGAAAGCACAAGATTCGTTCCACCTACATTTCTGACGGCAACGTTTATTTTCTGGCCAGTAGCATTTGCGTAGATCGTATCATATGACAAGTGACCCGTCTGCCTTGGGTTCGTGGTTGCACCACCGATCCATCCCATCACATACGAGTACACTACGACGCCTGCCGCGACCGCGAGCAACATTAGAATCAACGAAGCAATTATCGCTGAGAACGCTTTCTTCGATTTGAGTAGACGTTTCATCTTCATTTCAGTTCACCTCTATATTATTTAACACGATATCAGACATTGCATGTTATAATGCTTGCGAAAACTAAATAGCGATTGCTAAGATTTACGATTCAGATTCCGAACAAGGCCAAGCATGCACCAACCATTTGGCATCTGTTACCCTACGCGCGCGAGAGTTCAAGTTCGTGTAATCCTAATCGAGATACTAGTGAGCACTAGATCCGGATTTTCTCTTCAAGTTCCTGCATAATGACGTGAGGTGGCCCAGGCTCAGTACCCACAACAACAAAGCTCTCGCCTATCTTAAAGAACAAAAACGTTCCCTTATCATATCTGACCCCGCAACAGATCAGCTTTCCTGCCTTGTCAGTGAATCTAGACAGAGTTCCAAGAATCAGGGGAGACGCTAGAGCAACCATTTGTCGATCAAGATTTTCTTTTTCCCGCATCAACCCCTCCCTAGCCTTCAAGGACACAGTCTTGAGATCCTTGTCCAAAATACCTGCACACCTTATCCGACTATCCGTGGCCAGAATCTCATCCAGAATTTGAGCTTTCATCCAGGATCCCCACGCTATTAACCGAATCTCAAGCAATTTCAGCAAAACTATATAGTTTATGAATTGCAGGAACATCAGCCTCAGATTCAGAATAGACCCAGCTAAAGCATGTCTAAAACGCTTCTTGGTTTTGATTCTTCAGCAATTCTTGACAGCTACGGCTTGGCTCTCCACTTTCCCATTTAGTTGTCGTTCCCGTATTTGGGCTACCTTCTCTTCACGCTACTGTTTTGCCGAGTATGCCTTTAGAAATAATGTGACCGTGACAATTGAAGACTCGGGCAATGCATCTTTCTTCAAGTATGTTCTCATCGTAGAGGCACAGCGCACAAAGGTCAAAAGCAAGTTGTCTGCCTAACGACTCTTCGTATCCAAATAACTCCTCACTTTTTCCATTGCTGATGAAGACCGCTACTTCGCCAGCAGCATGCACTTCCACAAATCCAGCTTTCTTCTTCTCGTGAATAAGCGTCTGCCAATTCATTGCGATTGTTTTGGCTTTGGCTTTCCCTTTTCTTAGATACCATTCATAAGCCGACATAACCGTAAATGCTCCCTTGGGCAGATTGTCAAGGTCTATGCCATACTTTTGGATTTCTCGAACTTCAGAATCCAGTTTATCTTCGGAGACGATGTACAGAGCCATCTCACCTCGTGACAGTCCAGCTCTTAGGAACGGAAACGATATTTGGCGTTTGAAAGCGTCATTATCATAAAAGGCGACAGCATGGCCTCTAATTGTCAGGCGTTCGGCATATCTCGATGCTTCCTTTCCTTTTAAAGTCAGAAAGTGAAAATCATGAATCAGGTTAGCTAACAATTCTCCTCTGTCCGTTAGGCGATATTTCTTTGTTGTAGGCTCAAGTTCAACGAATTTGCTCAGCGTTCTGAGATGATAACCAAATCTGCCATGATTACCATCATCACCGACCCTATTCAACAGGTCCGTAAACCCCAAGTTCTCATCATGTAAACATTCTATGATTTTCCTATTCATATAATGCGACATTGCTCTGTAAATATCATAATCCCAATTGTTGTTTCCTTGCACTCGCAGTCAACACTAATTAAGACTCATGCCAGCCACTTATCCGTTTGGTGAAGAGTGTTTCACCTATCGAGAAAGAGAAAGGCAAGAAGACTTTAGAAGCCCCACTTCGAGGAATCTACAAGATAGAAGCGCGCGCGCCGATCCGAGCAAGACCGTTACGAGAACTCTCGACTAGCGCGCGTTTTTTGCTCTGTTCCGAATCTGAGTCAAAAACACTCGCTATTTATCTTGCAGTTGCACAAATCTTTAATCCATGGATTTCCAGATGGGTTGGCCGTTGGAGGAAGCTAGATGGCCGAGCGCGCGCGCTACATATCTGAGGAAGGACCTATACGTGTTTTGCATGTGGATGATGACGCTTGTTTCTTGAAGACTGCAAAAGCAATCTTGGTAATGCAAGGAACGATTCAAGTGGAAACTGCCTCATCTGTCGAAGAAGCAGTAGGAAAAATGAAGACGGAAAAGTATGATGTTGTCGTCTGCGACTATCAGATGCCTGGAAAAGACGGTTTACAGTTTCTCAAAGACCTAAGAGAGAAAAGAAACAGTATTCCTTTTATTATTTTCACTGGAAAAGGCAGGGAAGAAGTGGCTATCAAAGCATTGAACCTTGGTGCCGATGGATACTTCAACAAGATAGGTCACCCAGAAACAGTTTATGGCGAACTAGCACATGGCATAAGCCAAGCCGTGGAAACGAAAAAGACGGAACAGAAGCTGGCTTTTCAGGCTCACCTCTTGTCAAGTGTTCATGATGCACTCATTGCCACTGATGAAAATTTCATTATTACTTATTGGAACCAAATAGCCGAAGAGATGTTTGGTTGGACCGCCAAGGAGGCAATTGGGCAAACTGCAAAGAAGTTGTTTCAGACGAACGTTCCTGGTTCGTCGCGGACGGAAGCCATAGACAAGTTGTTAAAGGATGGGTTTTACTCGGGCGAGGTGTACTATTGCCGAAAAGGCGGCACCTACGTATTGACGGACGTACATTCGACAGCTGTGAGAAGCCCACGAGGCGAGTTTAAGGGCACTGTGTCATCTTTGAGAGACATTACCGAACGGAAGAAAGCCGAAGAGCAAGCTGAGAAGACATCTGAAGAATTGACCCAGACTTTTGATGCGATTACGGATTTTGTGTTCAACATAGATAGGGATTACAGGATTGTTAGAGTTAACAAGAAGATTTGCGAAGCCCTGAAGAAAAAACCCGAAGAGCTTGTGGGTAAACGTTGTTACGAAGTTGTGCATGGCACAGACAAACCTTTTCCAAATTGTCCCCATAAAAGGACTTTGGAAACAGGAAAAGCTGCGTCAGGAGAAATAGACGACCCCAACTTGGGCGTAACACTCTTAGTATCCAACTCCCCAATCTTTGATGAACGAGGGGAGCTTATTCAATGTGTACATGTCGCCAAAGACATCACAGAACATAAGAAAGCCGTGAAATCCCTGCTATGTTCAGAAGAGAAATTCAGGAACATCTTTGAAAGTGCCACCGATGTCATGGTACTCTTCGATGCAACTGGAAGAATTCTCGATGTCAACAAAAAAGCAGTTGAAGCATTTGGTGGGTCAAAAGGGGAATTGGTGGGGAAGCATTTCACACGGGCATGCCGAGGCATAATGTCTCCTACACAAATATCCAAAGTTGTAAAAGGATTTGTAGCGGGTCTTGCAAATAAGAAACCATACATTAACGTCAGCATCAAGAACAAGAAAGGACAGACCATTCTACTTGAATGCGCAGGGTCTCTTCTCAAGCTGGACGATAAGTCCACAGGTCTGTTAGCTGTTGGAAGGGACATAACAGAAAGAAAGAGAGCTGAAGAGGAGCTTGCAAGAAGCGAAGCAAAGTACCGAAGTTTGGTTGAGCAATCGCTACAGGGAATAGTGGTCGCTCAAGGGCCGTCGCCTCATCTTGTCTTCGCTAACGCCGCTATGTCCAGTATCTTGGGTTGTACGCCTGAGGAACTAACCTCGCTTTCACCTCAAGAAACAACTGGCCTTGTACATCCTGAAGACCGAGATGTCTTCTTTGGCCGTTTCAAAGACCGGCTGGAAGGAAAGCCAGCACCATCGCACTACGAGGTCCGAGGAATCAAAAAGGACGGAACTGTCGTGTGGCTAGAGCTATCTTCCACCGGCATAGAATACAACGGACACCCTGCAGTGCAGGCCACATTCTTAGACATCACAGAACGCAAGAAGACATTGGAGAAGTTGAGGGTACTTAACGAAAAGTTGAGTGTTGTTGGAAAGTTGACTGGGCATGACGTTAGAAACAAACTCTCTGCAGTAACAGGTAACTCTTATCTAGCTAAGAAGACGTTGCCTAACGACCATAAAGCATTGGCATATCTGAATGAAATTGAATCAGCATGCAGACAGACAACGAGGATTCTTGATTTCGCAGCAGCCTATGAAAGCCTAGGTGTTGAAGGACTCACTCTTATGGACGTGGACAAAGCCGTTGAGGAGGCAGTTTCGCTGATTTCAGAATTGAAAGAGGTAAAGGTAGTGAATAATTGCCAAGGATTAACCGTTATGGCAGATTCTGTTCTGAGAGAGCTTTTCTTCAATCTAATTGAGAATTCGTTGAAGCATGGCAAAAATGTTAGCCAAATCAAAATCCACTATGAAGAAGGAAAAGACAGACTGAAACTATTCTACGAAGATAACGGGGTAGGCATACCCAAGGCTAATAAGCCAAAGCTTTTCCACGTGGACTTCACTACGGACAAACGTTTGGGGGTCGGATTGCCCCTAATAAAGAGCATGATGGAAATCTATGGCTGGACAATAGAAGAAGACGGTGAACCGGGAAAAGGAGCAAGATTTGTCATAACGATACCGAAGACGCACATTACAATGCGTGCACACGACACTTATCCGTAAGAAGCGCGCGCAAGAGGTTTCTTCTACCACCATCTTCAAGCCAGTTTGACCCTTTGACTACTTTTTCTTCTGAAATGACTGCACTTCATAAGACTAATAAACCGTTGAAGGCTTCTTGAAACCAATAGGAGTCTTCATGGAAGCACCAACAGTTTGGCAAACGCAAGTATTTGACAGACTCTACGATTTCCTTATGAACTACCCAGAAGCATTTGTAGCAATTCCTATCGTATGGGTTTTTATGATTTTTGTCTTTCAACGTTTTCTGCACGTCCACATTTCTCCGTGGATAGCTTTGTTAACGTTGCTTGTGTCTGTTGGAATCGTCATTGGAATTATACTTCTGTTCTTGCAGAACAACTCTGCACCACCACCTTCAATCAGTCTTCTAGAGCCAGTTTTGTGATTTTGCGGGAAAGTCATAGCTGAACCAAAGGAATCAACCATTTTGAAGAGTCAATGAATAATGGTTTGCTCAATGAAACAGAGAAGAGATGGGAAAATGAAGAAACTTAATCCTACTATAAGAATGAATCTGTCAAAGGCACAAATCAAGAGATACAAAGATATCATACTCTCCGCTAGGTTCACGCGCGCTTGTCCTATGCCCTACAATTTGACAACGTGGAATACAATGAAATGCCCTCATTGTGGTGGTCTGAATTGGAGCGCACGCGCCATGGAAAACCCGGAAAGAAGGCAGCTCTCTGCTCCATTTGGCAAAATCGACTTAGTTTGAATTAGCATTTCAAATATGACTGGAGACATTTCCCGCACATTCCCCTTTTTTCTTTTGAAATTGCATTCTAGTCACTGGTCGTTCCTAGCGTGAAAAAAGCATCCTAAAGAGAAACTGCACTTAGCGCGCCCCGAAATTAAAACTCGGTTGACATTGTGGGCGTAAGGTAGCTTAAGAAAAGCACGACTCCGCCGCCTTCAAAAAGTGATGGCGAAAGCGTAGGCGAGCCTTTCTGAAGCGTTGTCTAGGGGTTCGGTGTTCGCGCATCATACGTTTAATCGCACGCTGTCACTTATGATGTTAATTGTTACGGTCTGCTTATATATTATTAACATGAATCAAGGTTAATCGTTCTATCATTCTGACTTTCCGTATCGTCTCATTGCTGCGTCGCCTCGCGTAGTCAAAGAGTAGTAGGCTCGTTTTCCTATCCCTACTCTAGTAACCCAATTCTTGCTGATAATTTCTTTAAGCGTCCTGACTATGGAAGGTGAACGCTTATCCAATCGGTCAACTAGATCGCTTGGTGTGAGTCTTCCCTTGCTGAGTTCTTTCATAATTTCGTGTTCCAGTTGGGTTGGGGTTTCAGTTTCCATTTCCTCTTGCTTGCCAAAGCAATAGTAGCCAGTAAATCTGGGAATTGCTGCCAAACCCCGCCTGATTTTGCGTAGAGAGTCGCCAAAGATAAAGGCGGGCTCAATCGAGGAATGCTCACTATTCGGAATCTGACCTCCAGACAATGCTTATATCGTAAGAAATAATATATCCAAAATGGATATGTCTCATTTAGGACATATTGTATCCGTGTACAACAAACAGACAAATCAAAAAGGTGCAAAAAATGTTCGACATATTGGACGTAATGGTATGGAGCTTCTGGTTCTCGCTAGGAACATACGTCACTTGGTTTATCTTCAAAGCAAAGGATTTCGCACCACTAACCCTAGATGAGCTTGCTTTGAGTTGGAGGCTACACAAACAGCTAACCGGATGCAAGGAATCACTCATTCGAGATCTACTTGTCAAAAAAAACGGCAAAGTTGTTGGATTCACCTGCAGCTGCGGACATAAGTTCCTCCAAAAACGTATGATAACCCAAAGCCTCCACCTCGGCATGCGAAGCGACAAATTGGTATCCTACTCAGATATCCACCCACTTCAAAAGAAGAAGGCCATGGTGCAGAACCAAAACATTGCCTACAAGAACGTCAGAAGAGTCTAGCCGGAGCAGAAGAAAAGGTGAACCATATGCGAAAACGGGCTTCTTTTTTGCTCATCTTTCCTGTCTTCTTAATCCTTTGGACAATCGGCTGGAGCCTGACGTGGATTGGGGAACAGCAAACCAGCAACAGGCACGTGCGCAAGACGAACCAGACGAAGCCCACATCACTGCAATTCCACTTAGAAAAAGAACGCGCGCCAACACCGCTGTGACGCGTGCTAGCAGGGCGACATGAGACTATGAACAGAATAACAATAACCGAATTCAAAAGATATCGCTGGGGAAAAAAGATCATCAGAAACTCTTCGTAATCCACGGCAAGCCCTCGTACGTCAAGGCTCTCAAACTAAGAAAAGTCTGGACAGAGGCCTTGCCAGCTGAAAAGGGTCGCAGCCTTGCAAGCAAATACGTGCTCGTTGCTGATTCCTGCCAAGTGCGCGCACAAACCAATCACCGCGCCGCATAGTGATTCCAAACAAAACAGGAAAGAAATTCCCAAAGTACTACCTTCAGCCAACATGAGAAATCAAAATTCAACATTCAAAAATTGAAGCGCAGGTTCAACACGGGCACCCAAAGAACATTTCAAAGAAAGCCTCACTATACACTCAAACGGGCAAAACACACGCGCCACGCCGAAGCCAACCACTCTCTCTAGCAGCCGAGACCATTAAAAGACAAAGCCGAGACCAGAACCACGACGCACGCCAACATGAGAAAACAGATTTCAACATTCAAAAATTGAAGAGCATGTTGAATAAGCGAGGCCGAATTCGCGTTTTCTAAAGAACTCACCATAAGGAAAAAAGCGTGCGGCTCAGAACCAAAACCACAATCACTATACTCTCAGCAGGAAAACATGCCCAGAAGATACGCACGCAACTTGCAATGCCCGCTGATATGGCTTCCCCGAAAGGCGAAGCAAAACAACCAAGTGGTGGTGGTAGATGAGCTGGTGAAAATGCCTACCCCGCCTTTCGGAGAAGGACACCATCAGCGAGCGCACTCATAGCATTTGCAAGAGAACGTATTAGCTTTATGAACTGCCAAAAACTACGATTCGAATTCGGAATCTGAATCACTTTCAACGCACCTCGACACAAGACCTGCACGACCTTTTCACCCGAAATCTCTATTCCCACCACATCAATTATTGTTCCCAGCAACCCGCCCTACCAGCGCCCGCTCGGAATAGTTGCAGGAGGCTTGGTGCCTCGGACGTCTATGATCAAAAGGAAATATGGAGCCAGAAAACGTCGCTGAAGCGTAGCATGCTCAAGGTAAGCAGTGTATAAAATGAGGCAGTATACACGCTAGAACCCCGAGAAATACCGCGAAATACTCCGTACTCAAAATTATACCAAGTCTGGCTAGTCTAATGTATCAAAAGCGGAAAGGCGACAGCGCGCGCTACTAATCTACGACCTTCAACCAACGTGGGAAATCAAGATTCGAACATGCATGAATCTACAGGCAGGTTCAACACGCGAAACCCGCAATGCTAGCATAGAAAACCATCACATGCCTTCCCAACACGCCAAGAGACACGCCGACGCTTAAAACAGCCACGCCACGAATAATCGAAACCATCAAAAAAACAAAGCCAAAACTAATCCACAACATTAGCCAGCAACATAAACCGCACTGCAACGTAATAGAGCTTCAAACACAAGTCAAACACTACAAGACACTCCCAAAACCAGAGCACAATACGGCACACAAAACGCTATGGACACAAACCAGCAACACAAAGATCACAACAACACAAAAACAATTTGGAAAGCCATCGTTCTTTGCAACACACCCTGCTTCAAGCTGAAATCCAAAAAAACAGCGAAAAACAACCCTTCACCCATAGTGATTCCAAGCAGGACAGCAAAGAAATTTCCAAAGTACAGGTTTCAGTCAACATGAGAAGGCGCGTTTCAACATTCAAAAATTGAAACAAGGGTTCAACACATTACAGCCAAAGAACATTTCAAAGAACATCTCACTATACACTCAAACGGGCAAAACACGCGCCCCACGGCACGTGCCAGATTCAAGGTCTTACACATTCTGCTTTGGGGCGATACGGCCGCTTCTGCGTGCGCTTCTGCTTATGGTATTTACACTCATGGATTCGTACGACTAAAAAACCATCATCACGATACTTGCACCCGCACGGCAACGTGACAGTTTCAGACGCCACGCTTCCCTCACAATCCCTCTACTATATTCATCTTGACCACATATTCAAACCTTCGTCCAGAACTGATTCGCAGCAGCAGCAACAACTCCATTTGATTACAAGCGCACGCCGCATCATTCAACCATGAACACCAGGCAATGCAGAGCCAAGACGAAGACACGCCCATGTTGACGCTAGAATACGGAAAACAGAGCCTTCTTCCTCAGGTTCCTCTCTATAAGCCGCAGTGTTAAGGCGCCCACAGCAACGTAAAATGCGCCCAAGACAACCAGGGCTAAGATGTTATACGTTACATCCACGGTTCCCGTGCCGATCAGAGACGATCTCATCAAACTTACACCATAAGTCAATGGCAAAACCTTCGAAATCATCTGAGCCCAAGACGGCATGAACTCAACAGGGCACACAAGACCGCAAAAAACCATGAACAATATCATCAAACTGTTCGCCGTTGTAGTCCGATCTCGAAATGTCAACGTTACAGCATTAGTGATCAACCCGATCCCGAACAACCCAACAGCCGTCAACACCAAACTAGTGAAGAACAGAGGCGCATTAAACAGAGCAACTTGGAAACCGAACGCTATTCCTAACAGAAAAACCGCCGTGAAATCGACCAAAGCATTGGTAGCTGCCGCCACCATTATTCCAGACATGTAAGCCAAACGGCTCATAGGCGTCATGAACGTTGCCTCAATCGTGCCCGTCGCACGCTCCCAAAACATGACTCTGCCAACAACAAAGGCCGCTGCAAAAACGAACACGTAAAACGCGTTGCCCACAGTTATGAATGACACGTAACCGGAACTTCCAATAGCAGTTCCAAACTGAGGCGGCAGCTTGCTGCCAGCATAAACCACGTTGTACAACACCCACGCTGATCCAAGCGTCATTACAGGCGTGAAAAACCTCAATCCGAAACCTGTCCAACTGAAGAATCGCCAAGTCATAATCAAATTCACTCTTGTCGTTGAAGCAATAACTCTGAGACTGTGCCCCACCATGCTTTCATTCACCTCAGAATTGAGTCAATGTAGCCTTCACCTTGGCTCTTCGCTCAGCATAACTCACCAACAGCCTCGACAATAAGAAGAAAATGACTGCCATAGACGCGAGCACAGCCAAAGGAATTGCCACGTCATACATTGATGCTCCTCCAAACAAAGTGAGCCTGACAGCCATCAAGCCAAAGGTTAGCGGAAGCAAGTAGCTCAAGGGCAACAGAAATGCTGGCATTGACTGCAACGGAAACACCTGACCCGACAGAAACATCACAGGTTCCTGAAGCCACCCCGTCAATATGCCTCCTCTTCTTGAATAGATTTCCGCCGTCTCCAAGCACATCCCAAGAGCCACCATCGCGAGGTAAGACAACACAAGAGACACAAACAGAGCCAAAAAGTCCGTCACCATGACATTCACATGGATAAAAGCTATCCATGACAAGACCAACGCAATCAGCATCCACAAGTAATTAACAGCATTCGCCAAAGCACCGCCCAAAAGGATTGCAACACGGTTCGCCGGCGAAAGCAACACAGATTCCAAGGTGCCTTGCCACCTCTCTTGGTCAAACGATGCCCCAGCCAACAACATCATCGTGAAGAATGAGTAAAGCAGTTGCCCAACAATCGTAAAACCAACCAAGTCAATCTTGTAATTCCCAGCGTTGAAGTAAAGATCAACCGTTTTAGCGGCGAAAGGCAAGTACAAAAAATACAAGTAGAGCCCATTTCCAAGCGGAAGAGCCAAAGTCCAGAAAAGCGTCCGTGAACTGAAAAAGTACACCTTGAGGCTCTTCACAGCTTCAGCCAACACCACTCGCGTAAACATCTATTTCTCTCCAGTGTAGAACATGAAAAGATCCTCCAAAGTTGGCCCGCGCAGGTTAAAAGAAACCACTCTACAGGGCTTGCTCGCCAAGTGATTCAATATTTGCGGAAGAGCCTTATCGCTGTCCACGTCAATCACGAGCCGATCAACTTTTTCGCCTTCCGCCTCACCTTCGTAATCAGTCGTAATCACTCTCTTCACAGATTCAAGCTGCCTCAGGCTACTGGCAATCTCCTCTGTCAATCTAGCTACAAGAAGCTCGATAGAGAATCCTGAGGGCACTTCTCTCTTAAGCTCCTCTGGCTTTCCAACAGCCACAAGCTTACCCTTGCTGAGGAAGCCCACTCGGTCACACATTTCCTCTGCCTCAAACATGTAGTGCGTAGTCAACAAGACTGTTTTGCCTTGCTCCCGAACAACTTTCTCACGGATGAAACTACGCAGGTCCTTGGCAATGTTCACGTCTAATCCCAAGGTCGGCTCGTCAAGGAAAAGCATTTCAGGATCATTAATCAACCCTCTACACACTTGGAGCCGCTGCCTCATTCCCTTGCTATACTTTTCAACTTCGTCATCAGCCCTGTCTGAAAGCCCCATTAGCTCCAACAAATTATCCACTCTAGTCGTTACATCTCTCTTGGGAACATCGTAAAGATCAGCAAAATACTTCAGGTTCTCTCTGCCTGTAAGCCTATAGTAGAGCATGCGCTCACCGCCAGCTACCATGTTCACGATTTTCCTCACAAGACCACCGTCCTTCACCACATCATAACCCTTGACAAAAGCGTGACCGCTGGTTGGCTCAAGCAGAGTGCAGAGAATCTTCACTGTCGTAGTTTTGCCAGCACCGTTTGGTCCGAGCAAACCGAAAAGCTCGCCATCATGAATTTCAAAGTCAACTCGATCAAGTGCCCTGATAATTGTTGTCGACTTCTTTCCAAAGACATGGCTTCTTTTAGTCGAAACATAATCACGCGAGAGCTGACGCGCTTCAACTGCAAAATTCCCATTCAATGCATGATCACGTTACTAAACCGTCTGGAACGAATTTAAGCCTTACCCGAAAGCTTCCATGACGACGAGATCACTACTTGCATTGCAAGACCTTTCACATTCATCGCACTCTGAAACGCCGTCCTAGACTATCAAGTGACGAAAGACCTAACTGCTTCCAAATCACATGCGATTCTTCCATGTACTGAGCGAGAGTCACCTTTCTAAGCCTTATTAGTGCAGCCTGTATTCTGTTTCGGCCACAAGAAGAGGAACAGATTTGTTCGCCGTTGGCCATCTTGCCTTAGGATACCTCTTAGGAAGGGCTTCTGCAAAGCTTTCAACAGTAAAAGTCAATGTCCCTCTCCTCCTCGTCTTGTCTATACTTCCCGACGCTGACATTCTCTTCCAACCATTCATTCCCAACATACACCGGGGACCAACACATTCAATCATATTGTTGTCAATAGCGTTTCTCCCCGTTTTTGCAATCTATCGTAAACGAGCAATACCATACTTCGTAGCCATACTGTCACATCCATTGGTAGGCGACTTCCTAATAGGACAAACCAAACTGCTCTGGCCTCTGCGAATGGACTTTGGAATTGGAATATTGATGAGGAGTCCCACAAACATAATACTGGAATGGTCAGCATTCCTCGTATCAATAGTCGTCATGCTGAAAACCGGCGACATGCGCAAGTTTCTTCAACCTCATTTATCGAACCTTCTGCTTTGCATACCGGCGTTTACTGTGCTTGTGCCAACAATTCTGAGCTTTCCCTTAGGAGTTCCTGTTTGGCTAGAACCACCACATTTGGTTTACATGTTTCTCTTTGCCATAGCCATAATCATAGCATTGTTCAGACTTTTCAAGAGCAGCTTTCACTTCAAAAATTGCTTGTAAACGGGGTGAGCTTTAAATCTCAACGTTGTTTCCGATTTCTCTAGGGTTCCACTGGGCAGTCTCATGCATATCGAGCTTACTATTGCCCCGTTTGGAGTGAAGCGAACGCCGTCCAATAATTCACCTTTAGTCACGCCTGAGGCTGCGAAGACCAACTCTCTTCCTTTTGCCAATTCCTCTTCGCAGTAAGTTTTCCCCACGTCAACGCCTTCCTTCCCCAGCCTGTCCAACCTCTTCGGATCATCGCTCTTATCTTTCCAGACCCTCGCAAGCATAGTCCCTCCTAAGCACTTCACGGCGGTTGCAGCAATCGTAGCCTCAGGTCCTGCGCCAGCCCCTACGAGAAGATCAACGCCTGAGTTTTCAATGCACGTAGCCACAGCGGCTGCAATGTCACCATCAGGGATCAGGATGATTCTTACTCCTAGTTTTCTGAGGGTTCTAAGGATCTCCTCATGCCTGTCGCGCTCAAGCATTATGACAGTGAAGTTGCCAAGGGGCAAGCCTTTTTCCAGAGCTGCCGTCCGCACGATCTCCTCTATGGACATGTCTAGAGAGATCTTGCCGATTGAATGCTGATCCGTTGCAACCTTGAAATAGTACCCATCATCTGGAAGCACCTGAAAACAGCCAGGAGGTGCACATGCAAGGGCGGAAATGGCGTCTTTTCTACCTTTTGAAGCAGCAGTTGTACCGTCAACTGGATCAACCACAAACTCGACTTTCGGGCCCATTCCAGTGCCAACCTGTTCTCTGCGCATAAAAGCTGGCGCATTGTCTTTGGGTCCTTCGCAAGCAATTACTTCACCAGCGACGTCCGTTTGAGCCAGTATGGCTCTCGAAAACTCAACAGCCTCTGCATCTATCAAATCAGGATTACCCTGTCCGATGTGGCGGGCAGCACCAACAGCAGCGGCAACTGTAATCCGAGTGAGAGAAGGGGCCAAAGCTCTTAATGTGACCAAACTCGCACCTCTAAAAACTAGCTAATGACTCTTGTCTCCTAAAGATACTTTCGGCTTTCATATGCCAGTTTGCATCGCCTCCTATAGATGTGGATACTACGTGGCAACGTGAGTGTTTGGTGAAGGCTTTTGTCCAAGCCTCTAGTGTGAATTGTCCTCAACCAGGTCTGCGCGGTTCTACTGCAAACTCAGTTAAACTTCCACAGATGCTTTTTGTCGCCTTCTTAAGCCTCTTAACTTCAGCTTTGCAGTTAGGATTCTCTCCGTAGCAAACAACCGCGACGCAATGTACATTATGACCAGCGTGAAGGCAACTACGTAGACTATGCCGAGCCCAGCGGTTAGGTAGTCACCCATTATGACGGCTTTTGAAGCTATTATTGGCTGGCTGAAAGGAATTGCATACAAAACGAGCTTCAGCCACACTGGCAAGGTGTTTATGTCTACATACATAAGAACTAACGACGGAATGAAGATTAGCGGGTAAACGTAGCTAACAAGAGATTGCGCGCTTCTGACATCTTCTGCGAAAGCCGACAATATCACTGCAAGCGCTAGAGCTGAAAGCAGAGTAATGAATAATGAAATGCCGAGGAGAACGTATCCGAAAAGGGAGGGCACGAGTCCAAGCGAAGCCAGATCTGGACCAGCACCCGCTTGACTCAATCCTGTGAGAGAACCCATGTAGTAGTTGAATCCGACCATGTACGCTAAGGCACCGACTCCTGCGACGATTATTGAACCTGACAACTTCCCCATAAGAATCGAAAAACGGTCCACAGGCAATGTCAACACAGTTTCAAGAGTCTTCTCTTCCTTTTCCATAGCTACAGAAGTTGCAGCTATCTGCATAGAATAGGTTAGCAATATCAAGATGGTAATCGGCAACGCAATTGCTTGCGAAATCATCAGATTTGAAAGCACACGAGGATCTATGTTTTCAGCGATTTTCCCTTTGATAATAACTGAAGGTTCAGGAACTATAAGATCCGGGGCCACGTTTCTGTTGAATTGCCCTACTAGACTATCAACAATCGAAGACCCGAGGCCCTCGAAAACGCCTCCTCCTGAAAAAATGCTGTAGAATTTAACTTGAACTGCCATATTCATGCTGACGTTGTGACTAAAATCTGAAGGTATTTCAATCATCTCGGAAGCATTGTACATGGCCATTTGCTGCACAGCATCGTTTGCAGTTGACGCGTTTGTCTCTTGAACTCTCAGCGAGCCGTTGAGGTAGGCGATAAACTGTGTTGAGTTGTCGCCACCATTGTCATGATTGAGGACCAGTATGGCAGTCTTTCCTGCGGTTTCCTTCGCAGATTCAACAGAGAAGTTCATAACCGCGCCCAGCACTGGGAACATTATCAACGGTACGATTATCATTCCCAAAAGTATCTTTGGGTCTCTTATCAATTCCTTAAGCTCTTTCAGCAAGAAACTTCCGAAGCCTCTAAGCAAATCCAACAACCTTCGCAAAGACTTCCTCAAGATTGGAGCTTTCAAACTTTTCTTTGAGTTCTTGCGGATTTCCTTCCGCCACAATCCTGCCCTTGTTCAACAATGCGACTCTTTCGCATAGGTGTTCAACCTCAAGCATGTTATGGCTCGAAAGCAGTACTGTCACGTTGTGTTCCTGCACATAGCGCTTGATAATCGCTCTCACGTGATAAGAGTGTAGAACATCCAGCCCGCTTGTCGGTTCATCCAAGATAGAGAGTTTAGGCTTGGACATCAGGGCTCTAGCAACGAGGAGGCGACGTTTCATACCTTTGCTGTAAGTCTTGGCTCTGTCCTTTAAGCGGTCACCCAGCCCACAAATTTCAGCTGCCTCTTTAACCATTTGGCGAACATCATCCTTGTTTTTCGCCACAAAACTGCCCATAAACTCCAAATACTCCCACCCGGAAAGGTTGCGATAAGCTCCAGCTTCCTCCGGAAGATAAGTTATGAACCGTCGAACCTCATCTGCCTTATCCACAACATCTACGCCGAAAACCTTCACCTCACCTGAAGTTGGTAAAATAAGAGTAGAAATGATTCGTAGCGCCGTCGTTTTTCCAGCTCCGTTCGGACCGATAAGCCCGAAAATCTCGCCAGACTTAACCGTAAAACTCAGACCGTCCAGAGCCCGAATGTTTCCAAATATCTTGACGACTGATTTTGCTTCCACTGCAGCGCTCAATTCTGAAGCACCAACACGGGTAGAACAATCAGTACTGATTAAAGTTTATCTTTTCTGCAAAGGGCGTTCGTTTGGATTTGTTTTGGCCCAAAGACTTCAGAATGGAGGATCTGGTGAGATTTCACTGAATTGATTAGAGTTTAGCTAAACACGTCCGTCAATATTATCCACATGCCAACATCGAACCAAAGTGCTGGAATCATGGCTTTATTCTCGCATTATCGCTTCCCATATTCCGAAGCCGCCGACGGTGTCAGGTCTCTCCACAGGATTGTACCATTTCTTCCTCGTGCCAATCTGTGCCCTCATTTTCCATCCGAAGGATTTAGGTTCATTGTCAATTGCGCTTAAGAGCGTCTCTATCTTTTTGCTTATTTCTTGCCTGTCAGCGCTTGAGATTTGCTGAGGGTCTATTCCGGCTTCTTTGCTGAGCGTTTTCAGTTCAGCGATGAATTTGTGGATTTTCTTTAGGTTGGTTGTAGCCGTGTACCAGAATCCCCAGTCTGTTGAAAGCACATGGGCTACGTATGATGTGTTTATGATTTCTTTTCCCTCTTTCTCCCGGATTTCATGGGCTTTCACCAGTAGCAAACAGTCTTTGAGGTCCTTTGCGCTGAAGGCTTCCCACATTTGTATTTTTTCAAGTAGAAAATCCGTCGCTGTGACCGTTGGGTAGTCGAGTTCCAGTCTTCCTTTGAAGTCTATCGGGTGGTTCGCTACAAGGAGCCTGTCAAAGAAAACGTCAACTTGAAACCATCCTTTTGGGTGATAGTATATTTGTCTCTCAGATGCGGCTGATGAGAGTGTTGTCTTCCGTTTTGCATAGCCTATATCGGCAAAGAAGGCTTTGACCTTTTCTCTCTGCTTGCTGTAGGAAACATAGTCTATGTCACTGTACTCTTGACGGCCGAAAGTGCCTGTTCCCACTCTTCCTAGTTTAACCGCAAAATCTCTGAAGTCCTTGCAGTGAATAGCTATCCCCAGTCCCCCTAGAACTCTTAAAACTACTTCTTTCTTGCTTGCTGCTTCAACTGTCTTTTCAGCTTCTTGCATGAAAATGCCTGTTGGAATGATGCCGTTCCATTCCAGTGGCAATTCCCTTTTGATTTCTCTGTCAAGCATCCAAGTCATTAGCTGTTTACCTTTCAGCCTTCGATTCTCTGAAGTTTGACAAGTTTGTCCTCTTTGAACTCGATCAAGAATGCTCTGACAATTCCTTCGGCGTATTCACTGCCTGGATTGACACAATGGGTTCGACCGATCTTTGTGGAACCTGAAGCTTCATGAATGTGACCATGTAATCCCAAGAACGGTTGGTATTTCTCGATCATTTTCTTAACCGCCTTTGAGCCCACAGGAACCATTACTACACTTCCTCCCTGAACAATAGGGTTCAGGTCGTTGTCAAGCAACGGGGCTTCATCAAGTTTTGTTTGGTGAGGAGGAGCATGAAAATTGAATATTGCAGATTCCACGTTTTTCAATTGAGAAATATAGCTTTCCAGCCTCTGTTCCAGTTTGTCCTCTTCTTCTTCGCGAGCGGTCTTCCATGGACTGGGATTCACCCACCCACAACTCACCATTTCGTGTGATCCATCAACTTCTATGACTTTGCCTTCACCATTAATCACTCGCTCGTGATTTTCGATTATGTCGTCCACCAAAGTTCGATCATCATTTCCAGGACAGACGACGACTCTTATTTCGGCAGGAATCTTTTGTGGAATCAGATCAAACCACCGTGACAATGTTGAGCTCATGACGTCGTGGAAAACGTCATCGACTTTTTTCGGGTTCTCAGTCATTTCCTTGTACTCACTTTCATTGGTCAAATATGGATAGTATCCTATTCCTCGAACGTCCTTGAACGCTTTCTCCAAGTCATTCGATCCGACGGTGTGAACTTTGCCCATAAGATAGTAGGAGTATTTCTTGTCCTTTGTGTTTTCAACGACTGGAACAATCATCTTGCCAGTGAGGTCTCCGCCGCAAATGGCCACGTTCACTTTTAGCATGGTGGAAGCGTTGAGAAACTTTCTCCAGGTTCCTTCTGACCCGTGCATGTCTGTTGCAAACAGGATTCTGGTTGCTTCATCTTTTTGCTTGCCGAATAGAGGGCACATTGAATATTCTCCATCAATTTAATGCTATTCTGTCTAATCTAGTTATTTAAGATGTGCGTCATGATGAAAAGTTTTAAATTCACATAGCCTCAACACATCTAGGATTAGGTGTCAAATAAGAAATGACCTCAAGCAAACCTGGACTTTTCGCTAGAGAAGCAACTGGTCTCGTCAGAGAAATCGGCTTCAGTTTGGGTGTCATCATAATTCTCACCCACGTCATCGGCTTAGGCTGGCAAAAGAGAGCTTTCCAGTTCACTGGACCAAACCCAATGCCTACGGACATGATGCCTTTAGGTCTACCAGCGATATTCTGGGCCTTCTTGGTCTGCGGTCTCGTCGTCCTTATCACGGGTTACGCGGCGGGCTACGTCACGGCCGCCATGCCAAGATCTGGCGGTGGCTACGTCACCATTTCAAGGGTCATCCATCCCTTCGTCGGATACATGTCAGGATGGATGATGTTCCTTGCCGAAGCATTCTCATATGGACTAATCGGCGTCGCAGTCTTCGAAGGAATCTCAATCTTCTTCGGTATCGCAATGGCGCCAAACTCGGTAAACTTTGGCTCGGCTGAGCTTTTCTTCGGCGGTCTGGCGATAGTGTGGATATTCGCAATACTTGCTCTTTTAGGCACAAAGATGTATGGCAGACTAATGGAGGCATTGTTCTACATACCGGCAGCGATCACAGTAGTGTTTTTTGCCTTGTGGATCGGAGGTGTGCTGAACCCGTCTGCTCTTGCAACTGGAGTTCAACAAGTCTTGGGAGCAACCCCTGCTCAGATCAATAATCTTGCCGTGCAGACAGGAATGACGCTGAACCCATCTGGGTTCTTTGACGCTTTCACAGTGGCCCTTACTGGTGCTTTCTGGGCATACATGGGGTGGTACGCAACGACGTTCCTCGCAGGTGAAGTCAAAGAAGCAAACAAGAAACTCCCAATGGTGTTACTAACATCAGGACTAATAATAATGGTAACCTACCTTCTGGCCTCGTCGCTTTCGTCGATATCTGCCATGGGTGTGGGTCAGTTCACTGACGCTTCAGGACATCAATGGAGCTTCTTCCAATCCTATGCTTGGCTGAGTTATCCGCCTTCAACGCTACCGTCGGGAGCAACTATGACCATAGATGCAGCAAGAGCAGCTATTCCTAACTTCCAGAAGGCATGGAGCACAGGGATTGCCTCCATGACGGCAAGGGGCATGGACCTCGGGATCCTTTCATATCTAGTCGCCATTGGCGGTGTACTTTGGGTTGCTAACGACATTCCGCCGTTCCTTCTTGTGGCTTCCAGAACCTTCTTCGCTATGTCGTTTGACAGAATGATGCCTGAACGATTTGCCTACGTCAGCGAAAAATGGCACGCGCCAGTGTGGGCAATACTTGTCACCGCGCTCTTCGCAATTCCTGCATGCGGAGTTGAAGCAGGTTATCTAGGACTAGACTACTACTTTGGATTTGCCGGAGTAGGTGGAACAGACATATTCGACGCACTGTTCTTGACAATGTTCTGCGTTTCATGCATGCTGCTTCCATTGGAAAGACGAGAAATCTACGACAGAGCCGCAGTCAAGCATTCGGTTGGTACAGTGGTAGGAATCGGATTCTTTGCAACACTAGGATCAAGCTTCACTTTGTACGTAATCTTGAAAGCAAACCCATGGGTCTGGTCGCTTTTCACCACGGGCGCCACCTCAGGTGACATCGTAAGCGCACTAGGCTTTTTCCTGTTCATCGGATTCGGGCTGCTGCTGTATCTCTACCACATGTACCGCAACACAACCAAAGGCGTAGACATGCACACTCTATATCTGAGCATCCCACCAGAATAGCCTTAAATATCCTCCCCTTTTTATTTTTCCAATACTCGTAACTGTTGGTGTTACAAAGTGCTAGAGCTCGATTTTGTCGAAAACATGGTCGAAGAACAGCTGGCCAAAGGTAGTCTAAGATGGTTAGCCAATTTCAACGAGATTCGCAGAGACTACACGATTGGTGACGTAGTCTTCCCAGTATACGCTACGGGAAGTCTGCGGGAGAAAGGTTTCTTTCTCTCAAGAATATACTCAGCTTTCGTAACACCAAGATATAATATTAATTTTCTACTTTACACAGGACAAGAGACTGACCCGAAGTTTCTGAGAAAAATCATTCTCTCATTCAAGAGCAAATTCGGAGAGGATGACTGGGTTTTTTTGGGTTTGGTTCAAAGTCAACCGTTCCAAAAAAACCTGAAAGACACCCTCACAGGCATAACTGAAAAAACCATTGGCGTCGCTGCCTTTAGCCTAGCATCAAAAGAAAAGATCTTTTCAGACAATGTGCTTGGAAAAGGGCTTGCAAAACAGCTCAAACTTACTGACGCACAATTTGAGGTCTTCGATCTAGTAAGCTACCTGAAAGGTTTCACGATAGTGTTCTCATTCGGCGTCTTAGCACTGATAGCCATCGCTTTCTCAGGCTTAAGCCAGGCGCTCACCCCAATACCGATCTTGTTCATGGCTGGCTTTTGTCTCATAATTGGACATCAAATCTACAAGGCATATTACCACACTGTCTTAACGTTGAGCAGCAGAGGCTTCAAGCTTAAGCAAGGCAACAATGTGAAAGAAGGCAAGTGGTCAAACTATTCGGACATATCAATCTACATTACCCCAAAACACGAAACGTGCCTGAGGTTACATTCAAAAGACAATACATTTGACCTGCCTCTGTCTAGAGCGGGTGTGTCAAGAAGAGAAGCTTACACGGCTATCAAACAGTTCGTACTGAAAAAATAAGTGTTCACTCAATCAGCGGCGTTTCAACGGCAGTATTCCACCAAGGCTTGTCCCACCTCTTATCGACTCTTGGCAAAACATTCAATAAAGTGTTTAATCTGTCAATTACCGTGGCACTCTCATTCTTATCGAGCCATTTGCGCAGCAGTTCAGTTCTCTCCATCATGTTTTGTAGATTCAGCGTTACCGTCAAAGCAAGCTTCTTGTCTTTTTCCAAGACCTTTCGCATTTTCTCTCTGTTGATATTCTCTTTTCCTTCACCTACCGCGTGATCAACAAAGACCGCGCAGAGGTCTCTGATGTCCTTTTCTTCCATTCCAAGAATGATCTTTTCCGGCGAATAATAATCGTATGGCAGAATTCTGAAGTCTTGTCCATGCTCGCTGAGCAATTGTCGATCGGCTCTTGGAATGTCGGTAATGAATTGAGCTTTAGACAGTATCATGTATTCTAGACCAATCGTATACAGGTTTTCGCCGGGTCGCTCAAAGCTGTCTTTGATTTCTATCTTGTGACGCAAATCAATGTAGTCACAGAAGATGTCCAGAACAGTAACAGTGGGCAATCCTTCAGGAGTTATGCCGTTTATGGTTCTAATTCTGTATCTCTGACCCTGTCTCATAGCATTGAAAAGCGTGTCTCCCTTAGTCCTGAAGTACTTGAACTGCGTTCCGAAGGCCTTGTCCATGCCCAAAAGGAGCCTGCAGAAGTTTGGACCTTGATTCTTTGGAACGATTATGTCCACATCCTTTATGGCTCTTGACAGTGCTCCCTTGCCGTTGGAATTACTGCAGTGAAGCTTCATTGCTCCTCCGCCGAAAAGCAACGCTGAGATGGGTTTGTTGCTGACGTGCTTTTCAAACGCTTGAGGATATAAATTGTGAACTTCCTGAGCCCTTCGGGAAGCCCAGATCGTTGCGATCGCAGTTCGCATTGGAAAATACTCCAGATCGATGTACGATGGCAAGCCGAGTTCAAGCATCATTTTCTTGACATCGATAAACGAGGTTAACGGCAAATCAACTTCGTACTTTGTTCCGTCGAATTCTTGGTAAAGAACAGACTTTTTTGGAACTGCGTCATCCGGTTCTGGCAAGTCACCCATCTTCAAATGTGCTCAATACCCCGAGTTCACCGTCAAATCTGCTTGTTGAGCAGTAGTGTGCTGATCTAACCTATAACGTTTGCAATATTTAAGATTGGACCAAACCTAGAAACGCGTCTGTCGCGCAGTTTAGATACTTTCCGATTTCAGTCGCTTTGAGCCTTCTGCTTGACACTTGAGTGCGAATGCTTTGACAAGTACGCGATAGTTACTAGAAATATGGCAGTCATGGCTGCAAAAATGTACGCTAGATTCTGCGTGTTCTGCGCGTTTTTGGAGTCATCCAGTAGATGCCCTTGGTAGGAGGAATTCAACGCGTTATACTTGCTCAAGAGTTCAGTGAAGTTATTTAGGAGAGCGCTGTAGTTGTTCAAGAGGCTGGAATAAGTAGCGTTAAGGTTTCCCAGTTCCATCTGCAAGTTGAGACTGCTGTTAAGTATTTCGTTATAGAGATAAAGCTCTTTCGAAGAGATTACTGCGATAGCTTGGCTACCATTGAAATACGTGAAATATAAATAAGCATTTGTGCTGTTCGTGGCGCTCAGCAGCGTTGGACTGATCTCTTCTACTTCGTCGTGGATGATGAATGGAGAGGTCATCAAATCGGTGGGAATCATGATCCTGCAGAAACCCCGATTGTCGTGTCCGTTGTTTACGTTGAATTGTATTATCTTGTTCCCTGTTTCCTCTCCGATTCCAAATCTGAGATCCGATACTGTTGAGTTGGAAATAAGGGTAACATGGTACGTTTCATTTCTGAAAACGACCTTGAAGTCGGAAAACCCTCCCACAAGAGGATAATCATCTTTGTTGTTTGAATCAATTGAATATGGCTGATCTCCTATTCCATCACTATTCAGATCTTGCCCGATATAGTCAGCCCAGTAATTGCCTTCGCCACTGTAATTCCAAACATTCGTTGAGTCTGTTGAAACTTGAAGTGTGTTGTTGAAGTTGTTATGATAGAAAGTGTTTACGTGGCTGGAAGAGTAGGCGCTGACGCCATTGTCATTGTCTTCTACAACGTTTCCTGAGAACATGTTGTTGCTGGAAAAGTAAAGATCTATCCCGTCGATGTTGTTCGTGATATTGTTCCCTGAAATCACGTTGTTGCTTGAGAAGTAAAGGTTGACCCCGTTATAGTTGTTTGAAATGTCGTTGTCCGAGATCACGTTATTTCCAGACGAGTAGATTACTAATCCGCCAGAATTGTTGGCAATTCTGTTGTTCTGTATTATGTTGCCAACGGAGGCTATGAATATTCCGCTTGCGACAGCGTTAGGCTCGTTCTTCGCTATAGTAAGATCTTCAAGGTTCACGTTGCTGGCCGTTATTGAGATCACATACTGGGCGGTGTGCCCATAAATTATTGATGAGTCCCTGTCTTCTCCAACGAGGGACACGCTTTTGTTAATCACAATGTCCTCATAGTACATGCCCTTCTGAATCAAGATCGTATCGCCTGAAGTCGCATTGTTGATCGCTGCTTGTATAGTTGCGTAATCCGTCGGAACGCGGAGCACGTCCGGCCTCGCTTCTGCAGACATCTTCCATCCTAATAGCGGCAGAAATGAAACTGGAATTAGGATCATAATCAGAGTCAGAATCGCTTTTTTCATTCTAACCACTAGTTTTCCATATGCACGCAGATTTATTAAGCGTTAACTCGGCGTGTTGCATGATCATTGAAAAGGTTCGTTCAAGTTGACAACAGGGCCGGCAAGTGAAGTGAAAAACGCGCAAAGGAACGGAGTTGAATTGAAAGAGGATTGAATGAGTTCAGCAAGGTGGTCAAGGATGTTGCGAATGCCAAGAAACCGATGTGCGAGGCTTGAGGTAACTCGTTCTACATGTGTCTTGCTTCTGACGGCACAGGCGAACCAAGTTTGGTCCCACAACATGTAAACGCTTTAATTGTTTCAGAGAAACTAGTCGATGGGTGTCCTCAAGCTTTGTTTGAAGACCCTTTGATCAACGTGTTGATTTTTGTTGGGTCGTTAGTAGTTCTGGATCGAGCCTGCGATCTCACAGTTACCAATGCTGTTAAGATTTCTGACGTAGCAGGGTTTGGGAAGAAAACAATAGGGTTTATCTTAGTTGCTTTCTGTTCGTCGTTGCCTGCGCTTTCAGTTTCTGTTCTCGCATCTCTAACGGGGAGAATTGATGTGGCAATTGGAAATGCTCTGGGCTCCAATATTGCGAACACAAGCTTGATACTAGGTGTATGTCTCATCTTGCTGACCCTGAAGAGTCCGAAAGGGTCAAGGCTTTTTGCAGTTTCAGCCAAGGAGGAGACAGAAACTATGTATTATGGTCTTTTCACAGGTTCAGCTATCCCTATAATCCTGTTCTACATGGGAAATGCAAGTAGAATTCTGGGAATAGTCCTGGTCGCTGTCTTTGGAGCTTACACTTATTGGCTTGTCAGACGGAAACAGGGTCCAAATGTGCCCTCCGAGGCTCAGCCAAGGCCTGGACTGAAAAAACGCCTATCGTTAGCCTTCTTAGGTGGTGCCTTTGTGGTCGTTGCTTCATATTTTCTGGTCGACTCTGCTTCTTCCATAGCTTTGTTCATGCATGTTGACCAAGCAGTCATAGGTGGCACCATCGTAGCCTTCGGTACCAGCGTGTCTGTCCTGTCGGCTAGTGTTCGTGCCGTAATGAAGGGGCAGGCAGATGTGTCGTTGGGAAACGTTGTGGGAAGCATCTTCGTGAATGCGACTCTGATTTTGGGGGCTTCATTGGCATTGTGGGCTTTGAGTGTTGACGTGACTATTCTCTTCAATGTTGTGCTTTTTTCTGCCTTGACGAGCGTGTTTGTGTGGTTTTTTTTGTCAAGTGACTGGATGAACTGGAAAGTGGGGGTGGTCTTGGTGTTCATGTATTTCTTGTTTCTTGTCATGAGCTTCGGGGGCTACAAGCCTTGAAAACGACGGGTCGAGTGCGCATTGGCGGGCACTCTTTATATGATGATCTGTTTCAATGTGCTTAGGATATGAATCAGATTGTTGTCACCAACAGATTGGGCGGCCATAATTTCGGCGATAACTGGTCTGTCTGCGGCAGTTTTGATTTTGCTTCAGCTTAGACATATGGAACAGCATAGAAATCTGGAGATTTCGATGAAGCTTTTCGAATGGGCAGAGAGTGATAGACTTCGGAAGGCGTTTCGCTGGATCGAAGAAGAATTCCAATTTGAAGATTATGAGAAATTCAAAGCTCAGGAAAAAGTTGACTTTGAGGCTGTCGACTACGCTTATGAAGTGACTGCATTCTTCGAACAGGGCGGCTTCATGGTCAAAAAGAGGTTCGTTGACCTTGACGTCATAGTTGACCGACTGGGCCATTACACAGTCTCGAATTGGAAGAAACTGGAGCCTTGGATTTTTGTGTTACGAAAGGAGAAGGGGGATACCACTTTTGGTGAGCATTTTCAAGAACTATATACAGAGACTATTAAATTCCTCAGAAGAAGATAAGAAAGCGGATCTTTGGTCTCGTTTACATTCTCTTGAATGAAAGGTGTGCGGTTTCGAGCTACATCTCTGAAGGACGTGAAAAAAAGCTAGTGCAGGGCAATTCCGGTTGAGTTTTTTTGGGAATAATGGCTCTTTCTGAGAATTTGGGCTCTTAAGAGTGGAGAGGGACGTGTGCGCTACTTTTTCTCGAGTTGCTTCCTTAGTTCTTCGTATGTGGCTTTGATGTCTTCCATTGAAGCCTCGTCCTCTAGCGTTGAAACATCGCCTAGGGACGCGCCGACCAGTACTGCTTTTAGAAGTCTTCGCATTATTTTTCCACTGCGTGTTTTTGGCAGCTTGTTGACGATAACGATTGCATCAGGCGTTGCTATGGGTCCGATCGTGTTTCTGATGTGTTTTATCAGTTCTGTACGGAGTTCTTCTGATGGTGAAAAGCCGCTTCTGAGCACAACGAAGGCTACTGGTACTTCGCCTTTGAGAGGATCTTCCTTGCCCATTACTGCGGCTTCCGAGACTGCGGGGTGTGAGACGAGGGCGCTTTCAAGTTCAACTGTGCCTATTCTGTGTCCTGCGACTTTCAATACTTCGTCTGCTCTTCCGAGAAGCCAGAAGTATCCATCTGGGTCTCTGACTGCGTAGTCGCCTGTGTAGTAAATGTTAGGCCATCTGCCAAAGTAGGTTTGCTTGAATCTTTCTGGGTCTTTCCATAGGGTTTCAAGCATGCCTGGCCAGGGAGCTTTAATGACGAGGAAGCCTTTGACGCCTGTTGGTGTTGGTTGTCCCTTCTCATCGTAGACTTCTGCCAGAATGCTTGGCAAGGGGTTTGTCGCTGAACCCGGTTTGAGGGGGACAAGTTCAATGCCTGGCAGCGGTGCTATCATGAATCCGCCTGTTTCAGTTTGCCACCAAGTGTCTACGATTGGCAGCTTTTCCTTTCCTATGACGCGGTAGTACCATTTCCATGCTTCAGGGTTTATCGGCTCGCCAACCGTTCCTAGGAGTCTCAGCGTGCTTAGGTCATGCTTGGTTATCCATTGTTCTCCAAACTTCATGAACATTCTGATCGCTGTGGGCGTGGTGTACAGTATCGTTACGCCGTGTCTTTCGACGATGTCCCACCAGCGGTCTTGTGCCGGATAGTCCGGTGTTCCTTCGAAGATCAGTGACGTTATCCCCAGGGCTAATGGTGCGTAAACGTTGTATGTGTGTCCCGTGATCCAGCCGACGTCAGCTGTGCACCACCAAATATCCTGCTCGTTTGGGTCAAACCCCCATTTGAGGGTCCAATATCCCCAGACTAGGTAGCCGCCTATTCCATGTTGAACTCCCTTAGGTTTGCCTGTTGTTCCAGAAGTGTAAAGTATGAAGAGCGGTTCGGTTGACTCCATCGGTTCAGGTTCAACGTAGGCGTTCGGCTCCACTTTGGCCATTGCTTCGTGGTACCAGTGGTCGCGTCCTTCCTTCATGGGCACGTTCTGCCCTGTCCTTCTAACGACTATCACTTTTTGGACGGTTGGCGTGTTTTGTAATGCTCGGTCTGTCGTGTCTTTTAACGCGACTGTTTTTCCACGCCTGTAGGCGCCGTCTGCAGTTACGACAATCTTTGCGCCGCAATCGTTTACTCTGTCGGCAAGTGCTTCCGCGCTGAAGCCTGAAAAGACCACAGTGTGAACTCCTCCGACGCGTGCAGTGGCGAGTAAGGTGATCGGCAGTTCTGGAATCATCGGGAGATAGACTGCTACTCTGTCCCCTTTCTTGAGTCCAAAATCTTTGAAGATCTTGGCGAGCTTGTTTACTTCTCTGTAGAGTTGATAGTAGGTGTAGGTTTTGACTTCGCCGTTTTCGCCTTCCCAAATGTAGGCAAGCTGGTTCTTCGTGGGTGTTTTCAGGTGTCTGTCCAGCGCGTTGTAGGATATGTTGAGTTTGCCGCCTGGGAACCACTTGTAAAAAGGCGGGTTAGAATCGTCTAGTATCTTGTCCCAGGTTTTGAACCAGTCGATGGCCTTAGCTTTTTCGGCCCAAAACTCTTGCGGATTTTTTATTGATTTTTCCCATTCTTCTTTCAATTTTTTCCCTGGAAATATTCTGTCATCGAATGGTAGATTAGCTACAGACATCTTGCAACCTTCTGCAAATTCGTTGAGAGTCCTTCTTTCGAAAATATAAACGTTTTTGGCTGAAAACAGAAAAAGGTGAGGGTGTCTATAGCACACGTTTCTCTATTGGGCCTATAGGCAGGACGGTTCTTCCATGCTCTTCATTCAGCACTTCAGCCATTGCTAGGTAGAATGCGCTTAATCCGCAGATAATGCCTTCTATTCCAATTATGCGCGTGAATAACTCTAGGTCGGTCGCAGTCAGCGAGCTATAGGCGAGGATTGCTGACTTGGCTGTAAGTAGGAAGAACAGAACTGCGAGGCTGCCGAAGACGAATTGTATTGCGCGGTTCTTCTTCAGGGTGCCGAAGAACATCATAAGCGTGAATAGTCCCCACATGAAGAAGTAGGCTGCCAATGCTTCATTGCTCACAGTCCAGGGAGTTACGCCGCCGAAGAAGGGCCAGATCCCCTGGCTTGCAGAACTGTTCACTCCTAGCCAGTTGAGGGCTACGAAGGATAGCCAGAATAGTCCGTATGATGTGAATGCCACTGTTCCGAAAGTGTTGCCTTTCTTGTATTCCATGGAGCCTGCGATTATCTGGGCTATGCCGCCGTAGAATATGCCCATTCCAAAAATCATGGCGTCGACCGGGTTGGGCGTTCGGAAGTTGTGGACGAAATTGAGCAGTATTGTGGTCACTCCGAAGCCTAACAGCCCAAGCGGTGCAGGATTAGCCGTTTTTTCGCTCATTCTTTTCCAATCCTTGAATTCTGTAGTTAGACGCTCTTTTCGTGTTGGTTCGAATTTAAGTCTTTCTAACCATTCATCTTTCTTCTTCTGCTTGCTAGGTACTTGCCAATTTCGAGTGCGCTGAAAGCTATTACCGTGAAGAGTATTGCGGTTCCCCAGTCATTCAATCCTGGCGAGGTTACGCCGAACAGGTTTTGGAGACCAGGCGTGTATAGTACAAGAAGCTGCAGTCCAAATGATGATAGCACTGCGTACCAGAGGAACTTGTTTTTGAAGACGCCGACTTTGAAAACCGAATATTTCAGTGACCGGGCAGAGATGGCGTTAGCCAGCTCCATCAATATCATTGCTGTGAGCAACTGCGTCCTTGCCTCGATTAGCTGTGCGGCTCCTTGCCAAGGCTGGTACATAAAGTAGCCATACAGCAACAGTGCACTCATAATGATGGGCGTGGCTATCAGGTATAGCTTAACATCGGTTGTCCACACGCTTTCGTTTGGGTCTCTGGGCTTCCTTTCCATCAAGTCGGGATCTCCTGGGTCTATTCCCAACGCTATTGCCGGCAAGCCATCAGTTGTCAGGTTTACCCACAACAACTGTATCGCCGTCAGAGCCACGGTTGCAGAAAGTTTCGGATTGCCTCCAGACTGGTAAGCTCCGCCTGCAAAATATGGGACACCGATCATCGCCACAAACATAACTATGATCTCCATAACGTTGCAGCGCAGCAGATAGGTCAGGTATTTCTTAATGTTGCCGTAGATCTCTCTGCCCTCTCTGACAGCTTTAACGATAGACGCGAAGTTGTCGTCCGTCAAGATCATGTCTGAGGCTTCTTTCGTAACCTCCGTGCCAGTCACTCCCATTGCAACGCCTATATCAGACATCTTGAGTGCCGGCGCATCGTTGACTCCGTCGCCAGTCATTGCAACGATCTGCCCTTTAGCTTTCCAAGCCTTAACAATTCTCATCTTGTGTTCCGGCGAGACTCGAGCGTAAATGACGACGTTCTCAACAATTTCCGCTAGCCTTTCATCAGTCATCTTGTCCAGTTCTTCGCCTTTGAGCACCTTGCCTTCTGTCTCGTTCTCGCCCAATAAGTTGAGCTCCTTAGCCACAGCGGTTGCTGTAAGCTTGTGGTCGCCCGTTACCATTACAACTCTGATTCCGGCTTTTTTGCATAGGTAGATTGCGTCTTTGACTTCATTGCGTGGGGGGTCAATCATTCCAATCATGCCGACGAAAACCAAGTCTTTTTCAATTTTTTCATCGAAGGCCGCGGAGGATTCTGGCAGTTCCTTGAATGCAAATCCCAAGTTCCGTAATGCTTGCATTGCCATGGCTTCCGTGACTTTCCGCAGTTTTGCTCTGTCTTCTTCGGTAATCTTTCGAACTTTACCGTCTGCATAGACCTTTGTGCATTTGTCCAAGACTATTTCAGGTGCGCCTTTCATGAAGGCGATTTTCTTATTACCTGAAGCAAGGTGAACTGTGGTCATGCACTTTCTTTCTGAGGAGAATGGAACTTCGCCTATACGTGGTGAGTTCTTTTCAATCTCTTCCTTCCAGAATCCTGCTTTGGCCGCGGCTACAACCAGCGCTCCTTCTGTGGGATCTCCTTTGATGACCCATCTTTCTGTTTGAGTGTCTTTTTCGAGTTTTGCGTCGTTGCAAAGCGTGGCAATTTTCAAGAGTGTTTGGAGGTTTTCATCTTTCGGATCGATCTTCTTGTCTTCATATAGAAATTCTCCTTCGGGTTTATAGCCTACTCCTGAGACTTTGATTGCTTGATCGTTGACGTATATTCTTTGAACGGTCATTTCGCCTTTGGTCATTGTTCCTGTCTTGTCTGAGCATATGACGCTAGTACATCCTAATGTCTCGACGGCTGGAAGTCTTCTGACTATGGTGTTCACTTTAGCCATGCGGTACATTCCGACTGCGAGTGCGCCGGTAACGATTGCTGGCAAAGCTTCGGGGACTGCGGCTACGGCTAGGCTTATTCCCCACAGAATCATGTCCAGGATGCTGCGTCCTTCAATAATGCCGATGGCTGCCACAGCCAAACAGACTGCTATTGATAGGATTCCTATCCATTTTCCAACAGAAGTCATCCTCTTTTCAAGCGGCGTTGCCTCTTCTTCTGTAACCTGAACCATCTTAGCTATTTTGCCAAACTCCGTGCTCATGCCGGTTGAAGTGACTATGGCTTTTCCTCTTCCGTAAACGACAACTGTTCCGGTGAAAACCATATCTCTCCTATCGTTGACCGCTGCCTCTTCACGCATCGGGGCAGTTTCCTTGCTTGCCGGTGAGGATTCGCCTGTTAATGAAGCCTCATCCACTTTCAGATTAATTGACTCTATGAGTCGTGCGTCAGCGGGGACTTTGTCGCCCGTGTACAGCAAAACGATGTCTCCGGGAACGATTTCGCTTGTTTGTATCTTGACTTCCTTTCCATCGCGTAGTACGATGGCCGTGGGCGCTGTCATTTTTTTCAATGCTTCAAGAGCTTTTCCTGATCGGAATTCCTCGACAAATCCGAGGATTGCGCAGGCAAGAACGATGGCGATGATGACGATTGCGTCGGTAAGTTCGCCTAGATAGATTGAAAGCCCCGTCGCAATAAGCAATATTACGATCAGAAGGTCTTCGAACTGTTCGATGAACATCTTGATTGCTGACGTTCCCTTCTCTTTTTGCAGTTCGTTGGTTCCGTATTGCTGCAGGCGTCTCTGCACTTCTTCTTGGCTCAGACCATTTTCTTTGGCGTTCAATTGCTTCATTGTTTCTTCGATTTCCATTGCATGCCAAGATTTCGACATTCTCTCCCCTCTGGAAACTCGGAACTAACGCTGTAAACACAATGGAGTTATATTCTTTTCTAAGCATCGGCAGAGGTTGACAAATAGATTTATAAGATAAGTAGAGGAACACTACAGCTTCTTCGCAAAATGGATGGGTATCCTAATGATCGAGATTGGAGTATGGATAATTGCGCCTTTGTCGGCGTTGATCTCGGTTCTGGTCGGGCTTTTCTTTTACAATTACGTCAACAAGCAGGATAGTGGAACCGACCGGATGAGGGAGATTTCTGACGCGATCAAAGAGGGAGCCGCTGCCTTCATAAAAAGGGAATACACGACGTTAGCAATGTTCATAATTGTCGTAGCAATAATAATCGCTATTTTCTTGCCACAACCGCTTTGGGAAACCCACGACCTGCTGTTTAACCTTCAATTACCAGTAGCTTATATTTTCGGCTCGTTTTGCTCAGCGTTAGCCGGTTATTTGGGCATGAACGTCGCAACCAAGGCCAATGCGAAGGTGGCGAATGCTGCAAAAGGTGGACTAAACAAGGCTTTTCCAATTGGTTTCCGAGGTGGCGCAGTGATGGGGATGTCAGTTGTCGGCATCGGGCTGCTTGGGATCAGCGTGGTCTATGCGCTCACAGGTATGGAGGGAACTCTTCCGGCAGTGTTGGGGTACAGCTTCGGGGCCAGTTCGCTTTCGCTTTTCGCCAAAGCGGGCGGAGGTATTTTCACTAAGACAGCGGATATCAGCGCTGATCTTGTTGGGAAGGTGGAGTTGGGGATTCCTGAGGATGATCCGAGAAATCCTGCCGTTATAGCTGACAACGTTGGAGATAATGTGGGTGATGTTGCTGGGATGGGGGCAGACCTTTTCGACTCGTATGTTGCTAGTGTGGTGGTTGTGATGATTCTTGGTGTGGGACTTGGTGTCACGAGCACTTTCGTGCAGATACCGCTCGTGTTTGCTGGTTTGGGCATTTTGGCTGCTGTGATAGGCGCCTTGACGGTTAGAGTCGGTCCGAAGGGTAATCCAGGTGCTGCGTTGAATCGTGGCACGTATGTAACCTGCGTGATTTTTGGAGTTCTGACCGCTTTTGCTACGTGGTATCTTGGGTATCAGTGGCCGTTGTGGGGGGCAGCAATTGTTGGTCTTGCGGCTGGAGTAATAATCGGTGTTACAAGTGACTACTTTACGTCGGAGGACAAGGCGCCAGTCTTGAAGACCGCGGAGGCATCTGAGACTGGACCTGCGCTGAACATTCTGACCGGGTTCTCGTATGGTCTGCGCAGCATTATTTTTCCATTAATCGGAATCGCTGTTGCGGCAGCCATTGCTTACAAGATATGCGAGCCCCTTGGCGCAGGTTATGCTGTTTATGGAATTGCTCTTGCCTCTCTTGGTATGCTTTCGATCGTTGGGTTGACGGTTTCGAATGATGCGTATGGTCCGATTGTGGATAATTCCAAGGGAATTGCTGAACAGGCTGGACTAAGTGAGGAAGTGATTGCTATAACTGATGAGCTTGATTCTGCTGGGAATACGGCGAAGGCCATAACTAAGGGGTTTGCGATTGGTGCAGCAGGATTGACTGTTATTGCATTGTTGGCTGCTTTTCAGGAGATAGCTTCGAGAGCTGGGTATCCTCACCTTGTTTTTGACATTATGGATCCGATGGTTCTGCTTGGTGCGCTGATTGGTGTGGCGATTCCTGCAGTGTTCTCGGCGATGGTTATGCTTGGCGTCGGCAGAAATGCTTCCAGAATGATTGCTGAAGTCAGGAGGCAGTTCAGGGAGATTCCGGGTCTTAAGGAAGGGAAGCCGGGTGTCAAACCTGACTATGCGAAGTGTGTTGACATCGCGACGGTGGGGGCGTTGCGTGAGCTTATGCCTGCGAGCATTATGGCGATTGTGGCTACGTTGGTGATTGGATTCGTTGGTGGGATAAAGGCGCTTGGAGGCTTTCTTGCAGGTGCCATCTTTTCTAGTCTACTGTTGGCCCTGTTGATGGCTAATGCAGGTGGTCTTTGGGACAATGCAAAGAAGCTTATTGAGTCCGGCAAGCATGGGGGGAAGGGTTCGGATGCCCATAAGGCAGCCGTGATTGGTGATACCGTTGGGGACCCGTTTAAGGATACGGCTGGGCCGTCACTTAACACAATGATTACCGTGATGTCTTTGATTGCTTCGCTGTTTGCCGCGCTGATTATGAACTATAACCTGCTAAAGTTGCTTGGGCTTCAGTAGCTTATCTTTGCCTTGGCTAGGTTACTTTTGGTTTTGCGTTTCCATGGTTAGGCTGGGTCGCAGATTAGTGGCAACTTTGAAGCGCGCTAAACGATTTGTTACATTTTGGCATTCCTTCAAAACATGGGCAGAAGTCGCTGCCAATTCTGGTTTGTTACAAAACCGTCGTCACGCGCGCGCTCAGAATAATGGAAAAAGAAGACCTATCCATCGTGAAGGAGAAGCGCGCGCGGTCGGGTGCAAATCCCAGCGACCCACCACAAAACCTAGCAGTCCCATTCTGAAGTATTGCTATTTGCGTTTTCTGAAGAGCGCGCGCGTAGTAGCTCCCGCATAAGAACTGAATTGGCAGAACCCATATCCCTCTTTTTCTATTCAATTACGCTGTTGCGAGAAATCTCGAGGAAAGCCTTGCAACGACTCAGCTAGTTCCTCGGCTTTCTGTTCAATCTTCCTGTAGATTCTCTGAGCATCATCATGCGCCATGAAGTATGGATCTTCAACGTTCCACACGACAATCCTGCCTTCACATTCTGGACACCTGACCAGCAAGGCGTCCTTGTGCCTCTGCTCCATGGCCACGATGATGTCATAGCTTTCTAGGTTCTTTTCAGCTAGGGTCTCAGGAGCCCTCTTGAGGTATTCCTCAGCGTTCTGTTTTGACAAATAGTTCCGCACTTCTGTTGAAATTGGGATGGCAACATGCAGTCCCGCAGAATCCACTTCTAAGTCGGGCCTCATCTTCTTCAGCAATGCTTCTGCTAGCGGACTGCGATGCGCGTTGCCAGAGCACACAAACAATACTCTCATTGGTTAATGCAATCTCCCAATATTCTCTTTCTCTTGCCTGTTCAAAATGCAAATCCTCTAATAATGTGTTGTTGGTGCCACGGCAGGATTGCGCAGCATGCGCGACTCTTATGCTTCCTCGGACTTTTTGCGCAGCTTCTTCAGAGCCTTATTGACGTCTTCCAGTTCTAGCTTATTGAGAGTCTCGGGCTTCGGTACTCCGTTCTCGTCCCATCCGGCTTCTTCATAATACCTGTGCACGCCGTCTCTGACGCTGGTTCTGTCAGCAGCTTTTCCCTTGTATGGTCCAGAAGGCAAGGGCTCATAGAATCTGCTCGGGTTATCGTCGTGAACTTTCGGGTTCCACTTTACATCTGGTCCTCCCAGAAGGAGCAGTGCTCGTTGTATCTGGAGTGTCTTTAATCCGCCGCCTTTTGCCCAATCGTCACGAGTCAACTTTAGGCCTGTGACTGCGGTGTAAAAGTCAAACTTGAGGTTCCTAGGCAGACCAAAGCCGCCGCTGAAATTGCACACGACCGCTGAATCATTGAATGCTTCCCACACTTCACTTCCGTAGCCATCTATGGGCAAGTCAGTCATTGACGTGTGATCGCCGCATTGAACCGAACACGCATAGCCTATCTCGGTGGAAAAGTCTTTGCCGCTGCGAATACCATGTGCGCCGATCCCGATGCCTTTGCTCTGAACGGCATACTGTAACACGTCTTTGCCTTTGATCTTTCCTATCTTCAACGCTGCCCGATACGTGCCTTCTGCCAACAGGTCGCCTATGCCTTCTCTGAAAGCGATTTTCTTTGCCAGACTCGCAAAAGCTTTGGTGTCTCCCCATTTCAATTCTATGCCGTCCAAATCCTTCTTGGACAAGATGCCTCTCTGGAATAGTTCAGCGGCAAAACCCATCACGTTGCCGGTCTGGATGCCGCACAAGCCTAGGTCATCGATGAGCGAGGACATGAACACGTTTTCTTCCGGGATGAAGATTCCTAGGTTAGGGCCAAGATACGCCTGCATTTCATAATCGGGATTATCAGTTATTGCCCCTTTGAACCTGCCAGACTTGACGAACGCGATTTTCATGCAGTTTGTGGCGCAGCCAAAGTCACTCCAAGCCTGTTTTACCCAAAGCCTATTTTGAAACTGGTCGACACCGTAGCCCTTCTCATCATGCCACTCTTCCTGCCAGTTCCTTATGGGCTCAGAGCTCGTTTCTGCGGCAAACGAGTAGCCGCCTCCGCCCGTTCCCCACCGTCTCCACAACACATTATCGTAGGCGTGTCTGCTTACAGTGTTAATCATCCGCTTTATTTTCTTAAGGTCAGCAACCTCAGGCAGCGGACCTGTGCCCTTCACGGCAATCGCCTTAAGCTTCTTCGAACCCATTACTGCTCCGTAGCCGCCGTAGCCTGCTGCATGCGTCCACTTGGCTGAGACAACCGCGGTTCGAACCTTGTTCTCGCCCGCGGGGCCGATGTACACTTTTGCGGGCTCCTTCCACTCACCATAATGCGGATAACGCTTGCTCAAAAGTGACCTGCATTCCTTGTTAAGCAACCTGTTTGTTTCCTTGCCATCCTTACTCCAAATTTTGCCTGCATCTCGGATCTCAACATCCGAGTCTTTAATGAGCATGTAAACGGGCTTCTCTGCTTGGCCAGTGACTATTACGCCGTCGTAACCAGCGCAACGCAGTTCGACCCCGAATTCGCCGCCAACGGTTGACCCCACGACGCCGTTGCTCTGTGGAGATTTTCCTGAGACGCAGACTCTGCCGCCTGGGAAAAATCCTGTGAGCGGTCCGGGAAGAAAGAGCAGAATATTGTCTGGGCCAAGAGGGTCAATCTGCTCCCATTTGTCGATCAGCCTGTCGCAAAGGATTTTTGCTGCAAGTGCCCTGCCTCCCACGTAGTCCTTCAGCAACTTGTCGTTGAACGTTACGTTTTTGAAAGTGCTGTTTGAGAGGTCAATCTCTAAGAATTTTCCAGTGTATCCCAGTATCAAATGAACTCTTCCGCCTTCTTTCCATACAATTTGGTCGCAAGGTCTCTAGTCAGCTCCTCAGGCCTGCGCGCGTAAAGCTCGTACGGATGCTCGCTCCGCGTAACGGTTTCCAAAACGTTCCATCCCCCTTCTTGGCATACCTTCACGCACTGTGGATTGCCATTGCACAGGTCGCAGATCACGATCTTCTTGTTTGCCGGATGCACGTGTGGGATTCTTCCGGGACATGCGTCTATGCATTTTCCGCAGCCAGTACACTTTTCATCGTCCACCAACACGGCGCTGGTTTTCTTGCTCACGGACAAAGCCTTAACCGGGCAGGCCCCAACGCACGGATAGTCTCCACACTGAGCGCACAGGTGGGGAAAGTCTGCCCCTGGAACCAGCATGAAGACCCTTACTCTTGATGCTTCTGGCCAAATTCTGTTCTCGTGATGAAGCGAACAGGCAATCTCGCATTTTCGGCATCCGCTACATCTTGAGAGGTCTCTTGCTATCCAAATAGGCTCCTTCTTCTTTGTCAAGCTGACCTAGCCTTCAGCAAAAGTCTTTAGAAAATGTCTTGGAGTCTGCCTCGATTTAAACGTGGCGTTTTCCCACGTCTGAAGCTCATGTGAGTCTGCAATGCTGTTTGATGGCAAAATGCCCGCCATATTAGAAAATCGCAGGCCTTCCGACAAGATTGATGTTATGAGCCTTGGTGCAACGTTTAGAGAGTCTTCAATTCGTTTCTGAGTAGAGCAGCTTTTTCGTTCATTCCTTCTTTTTCGAAAAACGAGATGGCTTTGAGGAGATTCTCCTTCGCCATGGTACGGTCGTTCCTAGCTTTGCTGATTCTTGCCATCATCTCATATGCCGTCCCGACTCCTACCCAGTTCTTTATACGCTTCAGCAGGTCTATTGCCTTCTCTAGTCTTCCTTCAGCCTCTTTCAAATTGGCCTTCTTGAGCTGCAAACCCCCTAGATTGAGAAGACACCATGCGGTCCCCTGCTTGTTGTTATAGTCATTCTTTCCTCTGAATATTGCTAGAGCTTCTGTTAGGAGTTTCTCTGCTTCTTCGAACTTGCTGATACTGCCGTAGTAAACGCCAAGCCCCAGTCTAGCTCTGCCGATGATTGTGGCATTACCTGATCTTTCAGCGAATTCAATTGATCCACGCATAAGCGCTTCTGCATCTTCGACCTTCTCAGTCTCCAACAGAATGCCCGCTTTTCTGAGCATCAAATATGCAATCATGGCATCCTTTTCCTTTTTTTCCTGTTGTGTCTTGGGGAGCGAAGTTTCGATCTCACGCGTTAACAGGTCGTATGCCTCGAGGGCCTTCTGAGGCTGCTGTTTCTTTTCCCAGAAAAGCCCTTGTGCATCGATTTTCTTCTCATATTGCTTAAAGCTCAATCTAGGCTTCAACCTCTAACCTCCATCTTAACGCGCGCGCTTTGTAGTGATTTGGCGGTGGCGCCGGGAGTGGGATTCGAACCCGCGCGGACCCGAAGGTCCACAGGCTCTCAAGGCCTGCGCATTATCCACTCTGCCTACGGGATGCCAGCTGTCTTTCTAGCAATTATCCCGGCATTTTGCCCCGGCACCAACGGGCAAGCTTCTTTAGCTCACTTGGTCTTAAAATGCTTATTCGTAGGAAGCCCAGCCACCTTCCCAATTTCCCCTCTTAAGTTTCTCTATTTCGTCTTCCACCGCTGACAGTAGAAGAGTAAAGCCTCATAGGCGCATGAGAGCGGAAACCAGAGCGAAAGCTCTATATTTCCTAACGAGGCGTTCTTTTCTGAAGAAAATTCAGGGCCGGTAGTCTAGCTCGGTAGGACATCTGCTTGACGTGCAGAAGGTCGCCGGTTCAAGTCCGGTCCGGCCCACCTATCACCAAGATTCTCAGTATTTTGAACGTTATTTGGAGAATTAGCATGTGAAAACTGCATTAACAAGTGTTTCAAGTGGTTTTCGAAGGTCTTTGAAAGATTGAAGCCAAGATTACGAGTCTTCTCAACTAATTCCTCATCAACATATAGAACAAGATTATGTTTGTTTGACATTGCATTCGCATCCGGGCGGATGCGAGGGGAGTTCTATGTTATATGTTTAGTGCTTGATTAATAATTATGCTATTAGGAATAGTGGCGTGATAAGGAATGATGAGAACTCGGACAGTTAGATAGGGGCACACTATTTCGCGTCTGCCAGATATTTCAGGTGAAATGGTTTTCTGATAGTTGTGGGGTTGATGTCTGCGATGAAACTTTGAGTATCGATCAATAATTCTGAAAGCTCACTGTTGTGCTTTCTCATGAACTCTGTGAAGTCTGAATAGCTCTTGTGGAATGAAACACAGACGCCATCCCATCCCATTCCTTGTCCGTCTATGGCCAAGATAACATTCGGTTGTTTCATCATCCACTCTTCCACCTTCTTGAAAGCTGCTGCCCTCACTTCAGGTTTGGCATACTTAATCTTATGTTTTACAAACGTGAACGCAACAAGTTCAAAACCGATTTTCTCCCATTTTGGTATCGCCGTATACCCGTCAATAAAGCTCTTTTCAATGATCATCCTTCTCCTGCTGACAGTGGGCTGAGAAGTTCCGAGAACCTTGGCTAATTCTCTGTCACTCCTACGGCTATTCTTCATCAACTCCCACAGAAGTTTATGATCGACAGTTTTCAGTTTCGCCATAATTCATCATTCATTATTTCTCTCTTCCAGTTCTTATGACTTGTGGAAGAATTTTCAATTGAATCCCGCAAGTCCAGCGCGCGCTTTAGAAAATAGAAATTAGAAAATCTGTGCGATTGCCAGGGGAAGTTCTATGTTATATGTTTGGTGATTTGGTCGGGAGGATAAAGTTTAATTTCGGCGATCGATCAGATGCTCAAAAAAGATTAAGGCGAAATGCACTAAGATTAGACTATGAGTCGAGTTACAACCACCATAGTCGGTGTTTTGGCGATTGTGTTTATTCTGTATTGGATGTCTGAAGCAACGAGCAGCGGTGCACCCTGGATATTTAATCTCTTTGGCGCAGTGATGATTATCCTGATTGTAATATCATTGATCAGAACTTGGATACGAGGTTAACACCTTCAAGCTAGCCTTATCGATCGATTTAGCGCGCGCACCTGAATTGCCCACCTTTTCAGAGCCAAAATGATTTAAACTTGTCGCGAGAATTGCTGCTCCATGCCAAGCAGTAGTTCAATTCCCTTAGAGAAGGCTGTGGGATTATGCAGAGTACAGAGACAAGCACAAAGTTCGTTTGTTTAGTCAATGCTGGGGGTGTCTGAGATTTTCAAAAGAAGAGCCCAGCAAAATGTGTTTTCACGATCCGCCAGAAAATCGTGGATGCAAGTTTATCAACGAACTGTTCGATGAATCAAAGTTGAAATAACCACGCAACGCGCGTGTCAAAAGAAAAATTAACGTGCACTTCGTGCACACGACGAGCCTGCCTCTTTGCAACCTCTTAGTTCTCTCAAGACTCTCTGTTACGATATGACTATTCAACCATTACTGCACTTCACACATTCATCTATTGTATTTCATCAGTCAAGGTAACGGATACAATTTCCAGATTCCAAATTTCTAAGCGGAGAGAAGAAATAGAATTTCTAATATTTTTTCTTCTTTAGAAAATAGAAATTGGTAAATCCATGTGATTGCGAGAGGGAGTTCTGCGTAATGAGTTTGGTGCTTACTAGTTCGCATTTTGACTGTGTTTTCTCTTGTAGATTAAGATTGCTGGAAGTGTTGCAAGCATCAGCAGTGGCAAAATCATCATAATTGGAAACTCTGGTATTACCTCTGTGTTAAGGTCGACTAGAACCTGGTGTGTGCTATGCGTGTAGTTGAGAGTCAAGAGCCATGAATCATCTGTTGAGGTTATTGTATAATCGGTTTTGTTGTCATCCAAGTACACTGCAATGTTTGCCGGATTGGCCGCGAGGCTTTTTGCTATAGTGACTTTTGTGTAGCCTCTTGTGCCGCTTGAACCAGTCGCTGTAAAGCTCAGTGACCAGTCGGTCATGTTGAAAGCGAGCTCAGATATGGTAGAGTTGGACTCAACCGAGAACACATATTGATTGTTGTACGCCAGACTGCTTAAAGTTGTGTTGCCGCTTGTTCCAGAATGGGTAGCGTTTCCAGCCCACTCTGCCTCGATAGTGAAGTAACCAGTAGCTGTAGGAATCCACTGCACATAGTAGTTTCCAAGATGGTCTGTAATGCCTGAGCTAATTGGGAACCATAGGTTGACTCCTGGAAAAGTGTAGTAGAGGACTACGGTCTCCTTTTCCAAACCGTTTCCGTAAGCGTCACGTAGGGTACCATTTATGCCTACTACGAACCCCACTACCGTTGATGTTGACCTCGTCGAAACCAAAATAGAAGTGGGCATAATCACCAAGATCGTTTTGGAAAGAGACGAGTTCAAGCCCTCAGTATCGAAGACTGTCAACGTAACGTTAAGGGTTCCTGGACTTGTGTAGTTATGAGCGATCAAGCTGGCACTAGTTGACGTAATGTTGCCATCCCCAAAGCCCCAAAGATACCCTGTTATAGGCGTATCGTTGGTGCCATTCCAGCCTGGAAGTGAGGCTGAAGCATTGAACTCGACCATGTCGCCAACGTGGGCGATTTCAGGTGCTGTAAACTCCGCCGAGGGTCCATGGATTTGACCGACTTGTATCTGCTTTTGTTTGACATCCGATAAACCTTGTCTGTCTGTAACATTGAGCGTAATCGTGTAGTTGCCTAGACTGGCATAGGTGTGAGTGACGGTCTGTCCAGTTGTTTTGTTGCCATCCCCAAGGTCCCAGCTGTACAGAACTATCGGCATTGTATTTGTTCCGTTCCAGCCTGGTAGCGACGATGAAGCATCAAAGGTTATTGACTGGTTCGCTATTGGTAGAACGGGAGACCAAGTGAAATTGGCCACTGGCGGACTCGGCCCTGGCAAGGGAATATAAGGATTCATCAGGGGATAGTGATCAATCTCTTCGCCACCAAGTACAAAAGGTGTGTCGCCTAAACCATCGCTTCCTGTCTCGTTTTGGTACGGACCACTTAAAAAGTCAAAACCATTATATCTATACCGACTGTCTTGACCATACCAATAGTTTCCTCCTGAAGGATAACCATTGTCCCAGTAGTTTTTCTCATTAAACGCGAGCGATATTGGCAAGTTGGTGTAATACCAGGTGCCCATGAAATTGTTGTGGTAGAATGTGTTGTTGTTCGAAAGCGTGATAGAGGGGTTTAACTGGCCCATGAAGGCGATTGCCTGCGAGCATGTGAAATTGTTTTCAAGGAATGTGTTGTTGTCAGATGATTGTAATTGGATACCCCAACATTGATACGATATTTCATTCCTGAAAATGTCATTGTTTTCGGAATTCTTGAGATAAATGCCATAAGATTGGCCGCCGATGTGATTCTCTATGGAGTTTCCAACCAAATTGCTATTTGAAGAATCATCAAGTTGTACGTTAATCCAGAAGTTCTCTACAGTCATGTCTTTGATTGTCACGTTGGTAATTCCTTTGAGGTCTATTCCCACGTCTATTCCTGTTCCTTGAAGCGTGTAGCCAGCTCCATCAAGGGTCATGTTGCTTCTTTCTATCACGATTCCATTGGCATTGCTGGTAATGTTCCCAGTTAAGGTGTATGTGTCTCTTTCTTGGTGTATTGGTGCACTTGAAGGGTCGATGCTTCCATCAGCACGAATGTGTATGGTTTCATTTGCAACTACTGTAACTGTTCCGTCGTTATCTTCATGGGAAATGGAAGAGCCACCAGGACCATAAAGTCTCACATCTGCCAAAGACAGTGGAGCAGAATCGCCCAAAACCAAGGACTTAAACCCCATTGTCGCGAACAATCCGTCACCGCTTACACCTGAAGCGGACCCCGTTAGAGCACTGACAATATGCAAAAAGCCACAAGTTGAATTGTAGTTGTCAGTGAAATTCCTTAGGTCGAAGGAAGGAATCTGACCACTACCCAGCGCAAGAAACTCGCCTTCAGCAACCACTGTCCCATTCATGACGGTTGAGTTATAGTACAGTTTGAAGTCAAAACCATATAGATTGGACACGTTGGCTATGATCACATCAACGGTGAAAGAATCTCCTACAGCAACAATCTGACTGGGAGGGTCTATGTACACCTTTGCTGTAGGGTCCGCTTTGATCGGCTGAGTGTTGAATGTCACTATAACAAAGATACTCATTAGAAGCGTTATTGCGATGGCGTAAAATGACCGTTTCATGTTTTTCCCCTTAACCTATTGTACTCGAAGTTGTATTTCAAGCTTCTAGCGCGCGTTAAGCGGAGAAAAGAATTAGAATTTCTAATATTTTTTATTGTTTAGAATTAGAATTTAGAAAATCCCATGGATTTTTTCGTGTAAATACTAAATAGTGACGGGTCCAGAAGTTACTTACAATGAGGTAGTGAGGAAATTGAGTGAATGCCCAAACCTTCAAACTAACCTGAAGGACTGTTCATGCACATATTCATGTGATTTGAAAGGTAGATGTTGTGAATGTCTGAGAAATCACAGAGCTAACAATGAACTTCCAGCATGTTACTTTCCACCAGAAGTCGAAAAGACTTATGATAGATCCATTAAGAAGTTTGTGTCTATACACAAATGACCATTTGCATACTGATCGATCGAAGCATCGAGCACATTAAGGGCAAGAGTCACAAAGCTCTCTATTACCCGCGTGTTCAGCAACTTTTTAAGCGGGCGTGTGAGCTATTGAAATAGAACAACAAAATTACAATGAGAAAAACCACAAAGCTGTGCCTGATTCTTCTTACTGTTTCAGTTTTGATGCTCGCCTTTTGTGTTTCTGTCGCTAGAGCGAGAGGTGGGTCATTAGTATTAGGGTCGATGCAAGAAGCTGTTGAAAGTGTTGACCTTGGAGTCTCTGACGAGGTGTTCGGCAATCTATCAGTAAGCAATGGCTATATTGACTTTTTCGTAACCAACGCGTCAGGAGCTACTATTCAAGGCTTCCACAATGTTTCAAGTACCAGTTTCAACTTTGTCGCGAGTGAAAATGGGACGTATTATATGCATTCAAAGAATTCATATCAAGCGTATGATGTCACAGTGAAATTGGATTATGGTGTCAGCATAACAGTAAACGCTCAAGTCGGAGTAAACATTGGAATCAGCTCGGGGTTTGCACAGGTTATAGCGCCACCTCCAACACGCCCTCTTGAACCAGATGATGGCAACGAGCCATCTGATAATCCCATTGAGCAATACTTGAACTTCTTGAAGGCTTCTGAGATTCTGAAAATGGCAAGCAACGCTCGCATAATCCTGCCAATCCAAAATGTAACCTTCATGAACATTGTTGCGTCAGTCGCAGCCTTGACAACAATTGTAAGCGTCAGAGCGCGAAGACCTAGTTTCTACACGCACACACGTCGTCTTCTTGCTTCTTTAGCGTGCCACGCGCGCTTAAGTTTCTAAATTCCAGATTTCTAAGCAAGGGGGAGAATTGGATTTTCTAAGATCTCTTATTGATTAGAATTTAGAAATTAGAATCTTCCCTTGAAATCAAGAACAAGAAAGAACTGTCTTCAAACAACGAAGCGTCTCTTTGCAACCTCTCTGACAGCTTCAACGACAGCAATCATATAGTAGCACAAACACTCAGAGCATCAAACACAATACTTCGATGAAAACGTTCTAGGGACTCCCTAGAAAGTGATGGTGTGGTTTCGAGTCTTGTTCGAAGTGCATACATGTGATGAGGTTATTGGGGCACAAGAATATCGCTAACACGTTAATTTATATATAATTAGTAGAGTTAGCGCACGCGCGTTGGTTTGTCCAACTACATTTATAAAGTGCGCGTTAAAAATCAAGACTTGAAGGGCCATGAGGGCAGAGGATCTCAAGAAAGTCGTACTGAGAATGTCTGGGAGCGGAGAATTCTACGGGTACAAAATCCACAAGCAACTCGCAACCAAGAAGATTGAGGTTAGCACCAGCCGCTTATACAGAACTTTAGCCGAGATGATACGGGAGGGTTTGCTCGAGAGCGAATGGCAGAAAGGGCAACTTGGCCCTCGCCAGAGAGTCTATAAACTCAGCGATAAGGGGAGGAAAGAACGTGAGAAGATACTTATGGATGCAATTGCGACTGTTCACGGCTTCTACAGTGATTACCTCCTGAACCTACCTGCCAAGAACAGTGTTTTCAACAAAATTTGCCGAATACTGTCTGATAACCTGAATGGAAAACCAGAAATCGGTTACGTTACTTCAGGCTACTCCGTAATGCATGAGAAGATACTACGTGGACTTCGCAATGAAATCCCAGAAACCAATATTTACTTTGTGAAGCCGCCCTCTTTGTCAGTGGATTTGGATCTCGAAAACCTGTGGTTTCTGAACGGAAGTTACGATAGCATTCCTCTAAAGCAAGGTTACGTTGACTTGCTGGTTATCGTGGGAGTTCCGCATGAACTTTCTTTGGAGAAATCTCTGAAAGAGTGGCGCAGAGTGCTAAAACATGGTGGGAGACTTGCGATATGTGTACCAACAGTGTTCATGCATAGATATGACGACCCTTTGTCGATAGGAAGCTTCATAGAAAAATACGAGCATAAGACGCAAGAAGAGGGCCAGTACTTAGAAGCCGAAGAAGTCAAAGCGCTGTTGAGAAAATCATTCCATAAGGTTGAAGAACAGCAAATCGTTCACATAACAGTATTTCTGGCATCTAGTCAGCATTAGCACGGGCTCATTCTATGTGCTGTACAGTACCATAGCTGTTCTGCGATAGGTGCTTAAGAGCAAGTTTTCAGCTAGAACCTACTAAAAATGAGTGTATTACTCAAGATTGGAGGTGAAAAAGAATGAATAAATTCACAAGCAAATATGTCGCTGTTCTTATTCTAGGCATCTTAACTTTGGCCGCGGTCGGTTTTGCCTTCACAAATACACGCGTGCAGAATGCGCAGGCTCTTCCAGTGTCTGCAGCTATCACACTTCTCCCACCAGTCGGACCCGTTCATACATCCATTACTGTCAACGGAACTGGTTTCAATTCGGGGGCGAATGTAATCTTGTACTGGTTTGGATACATCTCCAGCAGTCACAGCTTGGACTACTACCCAATCAAAACCGGAATCACAGCAGCATCTGACGGCACATTCTTGACAACAATCATCGCTCCTTTTGACTTCGGCATCAATGTTCTACATAATGTCAACGCCACTCAGAGCGGTTCTGGAACAGGCATAACAAACGCTACCTTCACAATTGTACCGACCATGCAACTGAGTCCACAGCCAACGAATTACAAAGAAGGCCAAGAGGTCTTTCTCCAAATTTTCGGAGCTCCTGCTCAAGGGATTACGGTTTCTCCAGGCCCTGGCGCTCCTCCGGAGGTTCCGATCCTGAAGTTCACGTATGACAATAGCTACTGGGGTTGGATATGGTCCCACATTGAACCTGTACCAGTAGCCACAGGATTCCCGACAGGCGATATTGGCGGCAACGCAACCATTAGGTTCAAAGCCACAGGAGCATCAGGGCTGCACGTCATCAGAGCATACGAGGGCTCTATAGCAACAATCGGTCCATGGCTCGGATGCGAGATAGGTGGCGAAGTCCAGTTTAAGATAGCTGGTTTGGAAAAAGGTGAGTAAACATTTGAGGCGCGCGATCTCATTCCCCCTTTTCCTTGTCTATTTTAGAACTGTTAGTTGAGAACTCTGAATTGGGCATTGTCATAGATGTCTTTCAGTTTCTCTGGTGAAAAATCAGTATAATGTCTTGCCAATACTGATTTCGGTACCCTTCCACAAAAAGCATCAACATGAGTCTCAGACACACCAAGTCTGAGCATCTCAGAACAGAACCATTGGCGCAGCTTCTGAGTAGAAATGTCTATGCCAGTCTTTTCTTTCGCAGAATTCCAAAGTTCAACTACTTCATCTCGCTATGTTGGGAACAGTCTCTGACTTCTAGAGTGCTTCTTAGTTGACAAGTACTCTTTTGCGCGCCATGGTTGTTAAGACTGAATCTGCTATCTATGACGTGAAGCTGCACGGATCCCAAAGGAGACACGTGCAATAGAGGATTCTTCTATAGAAATGTTCCCCTAATCTTATAAATCTGAACTCGTTTTGATACTACTAGGTATACCTATGAAAAAGATCAGAACGATTCAACTCAGCGTCTTGATGGTTCTCTTTGCTTTGGTTGCGGTCTCACTATTTGATGCTACTGCTTACGCGATTACCAACGGTCAACTAGATGGAAACAATCATCCTTATGTGGGCTTAGTGGTTTTTGAAGACACCGTTGGGCATCCAGCATGGCGTACAACCGGCACACTTCTTTCGCCAACTGTTGTGTTAACGGCAGGACATGGCACAGACGGGGCAGTTGCAGCTAGAGTGTGGTTTGAAGCTGGTCCAATTCCTTCTGTCGCGCAAGGCGGTGAATATCCATATGGCGGTACAACATCGTATGAGGGAACTCCGTACACTATGCCTGGCTTTGGCTATTACCTTACTAACGCTGGGCTTCCTGGTTTCATAACCTGCGATGTGGGAATAGTTGTCTTATCTGAGCCTGTTCCGACAAGCGTCGTAAGCCAGTACGGTCTTCTGCCAACATCCGGCGTGGTGGATACCCTGCCAGCAATGACCTATGTAGACTTGGTAGGTTATGGCGTTCAGTACCAAGTAACACCCAGAAACGAGGGAGGTCCATATGGAGCTTGGACAGGAACCAGAACTCGCTATTATGCTCCTGCCCAGCTTATATCAGGCAAATTTGCTTTCAGCGATGAGTTCTTGAGGTGCAGTCAAAATCCAGCTCAAGGAAAAGGAGGAACAGCTTTTGGAGACTCAGGTGGTCCAGTATTCCAAGCGGGCACAAGGACGATTCTAGCCACCACATCTTTTGGTACAAATTCCAACTGCGCTGGCACAGGTTACTATTATCGCGTTGACCAGCCTGAAGTTCTAGAGTGGATAAACAGTTTTCTACCGTGAAAAGAAGCTTGAAGCTTCCTCTACTTTTTCTATTTACCTGTACAAGTTGCTATTCGATTGTTAGACAATCTAGGTTGGCTTTCTCGTAGATATCGCTTAACCTCTTGGGCGAAAAGTCAGTGTAATGTCTTGCCAAGACTGATTTGGGTACTCTACCGCAATATGCATCTACGTACGTCTCAGATACACCGAGTCTCAACATTTCAGAGCAAAACCACTGACGCAGCTTCTGCGGAGTAATGTCTATGCCAGTCTTTTCTCTGGCGGATTTCCAGAGCTCAACCACTTCATCTCGTTGCATCGGAAACAATCTCTGGCTTCTGGAATGCTTCTTCGTTGCCAAGTACTCTTTCAGTGCCAGTTCAGCTTCGTCATTGTAGAAACTCACCCAAGACTTCTTTGTCTCGCCCTTGTGATTGTCAGGCGTAATCATACACTTGCTGAAATCTATGTCTTCGAGTCTCAGTGACAGAATCTCATCTCTTCTCAATCCAGTTGTGGCATAGAGCATGAACAGTGTTTTCTCTTTTGGTGTTTCAAGACACTCATAGAACCGTCTGAGCTGTTCTTTGCTGACTATCTGTTTAGGTTTGAATACTTGGTGAGGAAACTTGAAGCTTGAGACCACTTCAGGCATTTTCAAGAAGTCTCTGAAGAATACTTTGAGAGCCATCAGAATGTTCTTGTATTGTGCTGAGCTAATGTCTTTGAGGTTTTTCAAGTATTGTCGAACGTCTTCTATGGTTGCATTTTCAACCGGTTTTGTAAGCGTGTTCAAGAACTTCTTGATGTAATACTTATGCTCATAAGCAGTCTTATCAGAGCGTCTCAAATCAACTTTCAAGAATTCTCTAAACTTTGTAAGCAGTTCTTCTGTTGGCATTCCAGGTGCTTGACGTGCAGAAGGTCGCCGGTTCAAGTCCGGTCCGGCCCACCAATTATCAACATTTTCATTGTTTCCATTAGTATTTGAAGAATTAACTTGTGAGAATTGCGTCAAAAGTTGTTTCAAGTGGTTTTCGAACGTCTTTGAAAGATTAAACCCCATTTCACGCGACTTATCCACTAATTCTTGATCAACATATAGAACAAGATTGTGTTTGTTTGACATCTGCATTTGCATCCAAGCGGGTGCGAGGGTACGTTCTGCGTTATATGTTTGGTGCTTTGTCGAAGACGCGAGATGAGAAGAGCGGAGATATCTCCCGTATTCCCGATTGACATAGATATCGCCAATTAACAATGAAAAAACCGAGACTCTTAAGGAATATGTCGAAAGCGTAGAACAGGAATCCTATGTTTTGCTTGTTAAGGCTGTGTTGCTAGATTCTCCGATTAAGTAAGCATCAAAGACAAGCCCCCAGAGTAAGGTAGGGTAGATTTCGAGGCGTTCAATTCCGCCCAAGCCTAAGCCCAGATAGGAACCAGAAGCCTGAAGGACTATCGCCAAAACTGTCACTCCACCCAAGATAATAGGAGCGTAGGAAAGAGGCGATTTAACGAATTTAGAGGACATGAAGGTACCGCCCAACCCAAAAATAAGACCAATGACAGCAGAAATGCCGTGGATCGGCATAGAAATATCCTCTGCGAACACTCCTATGAGGATACTGCAGAATGCGTAGACAATCAACAGAGATGTGAAAAGTCTGTTTTTGAATGCTTGCTGAATGAAATAAGCGGAGGCAATACCCAATGCGCTTGCAAGGATAATCGATGCGTTGAAGATTGCGGCATAGTTGCCCGCTAGGCTCCAGTTGCCCAAGTCACTAATATACTGTTGCCCTACGCTGTAACCTGAATAAACCGCTTCACAAATGATTACCGCAAGAACAAACTGGACAACACCGACAAAACCCAGTAAACCAGCAATTCTCTTACTATCAGGATTCATATTCTGAAATCCAGCGTGTTCGCTTATAAGATTTGTCTGGAAGACACGGTTCTACTTCTCATGTATTCAGTATTTCCGGCATTTAGTTTCGGCGACTATAGAGTTCAGGTCACCTACGACTTTTCTGCAAAAGCCAAAAGACTTGCTAACCAGAGAATAGTCGAAAGCGTAGAACAGAGCGCTGCCGCTAGAAGATGGATTAATTTATGGACATCATGATGGCCATTTGACTAGGCTTCAAGCGATACTTCTATTACATAAGTTGAATAAGTTCGGTCTAGTTGAAGGATTCAAGAGAACTCAAAGTCATTTTGGAAAATCAACCATTAAGTTTGTAGAATAAGAAGGTGAGAAAAGATGAGTGAGAGAAGATACAACAGAAGTAAAAACTACAGATGTCCATCATGTAGTCTAGAATTCAAGAGTGAGGGAGTACCTAGACAATGTCCACGATGTCACTCTGTAATTGAGACTAAAGAAAATAATAGGAGATAGCGCGCGCTTCGTAGAGAAAGGAGAGAAAGTAAAGGAAACCATGTTTTTCTCATACTAGCATTAACATTCTCAATGATGTTGTAGGTTAAGCATGCTAAAATTCAAGTAACGTGCACTTCGTGCACACGACGAAGCCTACCTCTTTGAAGCCTCTTAGTTCTCTATGTGCAAAAACTTTATTCATTGTTCTAACCATTCTTGAGTGGTGATTGTTTTGAGTATGGGAAGTGCTAAGAAGAAACCGTTGACTAAGAAAGAAAGAGAAGAGAAAAGGAGAAAGCACAAGGAAAAACAGTTGAAGAAGTAGTATGAAATTGAGGTCATACTATTAACGTGCTGCGTGTTAAAAGACAATATTCATGAGAGAGCGTTCCTCTGCTTCACGGTAAGAACATTGAAACTTTTTTCGTATAGTCTTCATATTCTTTCCCAAATTCTTTGATCAACTCTTTCTCTTCTTTTTTTGAGATAAGATATACGATTACAGCCATTAGCGGAGTGGAAAGCAGAGAATACGAGGCTGATAATAGAAAGGAAATGCCTACGTGTGCTAACAATCCACCCAGATACTGTGGATGCCTAGTAATGGAATAGACCCCTGAAGTAATGATTTTCTCTGTCCTGTGCGTTTCAGCAACTCTTAAAGTAGTTTCTTTCACACCCTCAATTCCGAGCCAGGCACCAATGAAGAAGAAAGGAACGAAGATCATCAAGTGAACAATCTGGATCGTGAAGCTGGCAACAGGAACTGAGACAGCTAGATTCGGAAAAACTGGAACAACAAATCTGGGCTGAGGTGAAAACCAAAGCCCGGCCCAAAAGAGGAAGAAACCCCATCCTGAGATGAGACTGTAAATCCTCCCGATTCTTCTGCCCTCATTTCTTCCATATTTTTCTTCGAGTCTCAGATGCTCAACCGACGAGAAATGAATAGGTATTACAGAAATAGCGCCTACTATGCAGACGAAAAATAGAACATCCATTTCAACATCGTCAATTCAGGTAATTTCAAGTAAGATAAAATGCTTGCTATACCGCGCGCGCAACGAAGCCTACCTCTCTGAAGCCTCTTAGTTCCTTCCAATCTCTTTGTTACGATATCACTATTCAACCACTACTCTCATTTACATATTCATCAATTTAGGTAACACAATTTAGTTTTCTAAATTTCCAATGCGCGTGGAATGTCCTATGTCTGCCTTAGAATCTCTTTTCCCATCAATTCTATCTCTTGAAGAGTGAACTGAATGTTGGATTCTCTTGTCACTATGAAACTCGGCAATTCTTCGATTTTCAAGATGGGAAGAGTAGGGTTATTGATTTTCAAATCTGCATTTTGGTTTGCGAAAACAACAATTCCCTCGACCCATATCCTTCGAGATTTGAAAGTCTTCGAAGACTCTATTAGTCGTCTAATTCTCATAGAATTCCTCTTTGCTTGTTTGCTGGGGCTACCTAACTCGAAATGAATGAAGCGACTGAACCTTCCGGGTTTCTTACTTGTATATTGCCTCGTCCATTCGTCGCCATAGCAGGCTATCCTACCACCATAGTTCTTGGTTTCTATTACAAAGATACCGTTTGGTCCTAGAACAACGTGGTCAATGTTGCCATGACCATCAGAAATCATAATGTCATTAATCAGGTAATATTCATCACTCAAAGTAGAAGAAAGAATTTTGCTGACCTTATTCTCTCCTTCATAACCTTGCTTGTAGCCAGAGTATTTTCGAAAGAAATAGAAAGCAAAGAAAAAAGGGAAGAACAGAAGCAATGCGCGCGGGCCCTCATATATGCCTACGTCGATGTATAAAGGTGAATGTGGAATATCTGATAGCGTGAGTACCGCGAACACAATTATGCAAAGAGCCATCATAGTTAGGTTCTGAACAGCTTTCCTTTTCAGGTAACCATCCGGCTCTTTAAGGACCTTCATCACAAAGACAACCTAGCAGATATACATCGAGAGACTGATGTTCCATATCCAAGTATTTTATATGTGCGGTGTTGCTAGAACAGTGCGCGCGCTAAGCGCTGGAATACGAAAAAGAAGGATATGACAAAACCAAACTGCAAGCCTTCTGAGGTGATGTTACAAAAAAGCTGAAAGATCATAGCTTTAAGATGCTGTTCCAGCTATTGGAAAAAGAGAGGTAACTCGACTGTTCTTGCAGTTTGGTTTGACCGCCGAACAGAGGTCACCTCGTGTTCTTGCCTCCACAATTTCAAATTGCTTCGCCATCTCGTTGTCGCTGGGTCAAAGAGTTATATGGAGAGTTGAATAGAACAGGTGTTAGGTGTCCGTATGAAGAGAGCGATCAAACAGGTTCTGAAAAGTAAGGTGACGATAGAGGGTGCAGGCGTAAGGCTCAAGCGAGTTTTTGGCTATAATGAAGTTCCGCTGTTTGATCCATTCCTGCTCCTTGATCATTTTGGTTCAGAAGACCCTGAAGATTACATCAAGGGATTTCCATGGCATCCGCACAGGGGAATAGAAACGGTAACTTACATGTTGAGTGGTGAAGTCGAACATGGTGACAGCTTGGGAAACAAAGGAGTGATTAGGTCTGGAGACATACAATGGATGACCGCTGGGTCTGGAATAATTCACCAAGAAATGCCCAAAGAATACTTTGGCCTAATGCAGGGATTTCAATTATGGGTGAATCTGCCTGCAAGGAAAAAGATGATTGTTCCAAAGTATCGTGGAATAACGAAACACCAAATTCCCTCGTTGAAAAGAGAAGGGGCTGAGATCAAAATAATTGCGGGGAAAATCGACGGGGTTGAAGGGCCAGTTCAGGATCTTGTCGTTGACGTCGAGTATTTCGATGTTACCTTGGCGGCCGAGAAAACATTTGAACGTTCATCAGAAAGAGGCTCTACGGCCTTCTTGTATGTGATTGAAGGGTCCGATTACGTTGAAGACAAGTTGATCGAATCGGAGCATTGTGCCTTGTTCGGCCATGGTGATACTGTCGAGGTAAGAACAGAGGACGGAATCCGCTTCTTGTTTGTGCAGGGGAAACCGCTCGGGGAGCCCATTGCTTGGGGAGGGCCTATCGTCATGAATACTGAAGAAGAGTTGGCGAGGGCTTTTGAAGAACTGGAGGAAGGCAAATTCATAAAAGATGGTGGAGCAGTGAAGCCTTCGAGGGATTTTTATCGAGGCTGAATCACCTACAGCTTTCCTAATAAAGAAGTATCGCGCGCGCTCCGTGTGCGTGCGTGTGTGTGGTGGTATAGGTATAGGTAGGTGTAGAGGTAGGAGTTGAGAGTGGTCAGTAGTCAGTGGTAGCGAGTAGTAGTTAGTGGGGTTGGTTGGGGGTAAAGTTTTGTTGTCCTCTTCCCGGATTGGAACGATACATTCACGAATTCGATGTTCATCTTGCTTAACGAAATGCTTTAAAGTATTCCTGAACGAATCTGTATTTGTGATTTCATGAAGGCGCTGATTTCTGTTGACATGGAAGGCATGCCTTACATTGTTTCTCGAGGTCACCTAAACCTCAAAGCACCTTTGTATGATGAAGGCAGAAGAATCGCCACGAAAGTGACATTGATCGTTGCCGAGGAACTGCACAAGAACAGTTTTGATGAAGTTATAGTTGCTGACAGCCATGGACCCATGACTAATCTGTATATTGATGATTTGCCAGAATACGTTGAAATCATCAGAGGCTTTCCAAGACCACTCAGCATGGTTTCAGGAATAGAAGAATGCGACGCCGCCATATTCCTAGGATACCATGCGAAGTTTGGCACGGCCAAGTCTACCTTCGACCACACCTACAGCGGCGCAAGTATCAACAAAGTCACAGTGAACGGAATCGCCGCGAGCGAATTCCTCCTGAATGCGTATGTCGGAGGCGAGTCAAATGTGCCAGTAATATTGGTTGCGGGCGAGGCTCAGCTTCTGAAAGACGACGTGAAAAAGTATGCACCATGGTGCGAGGCAGTAATCCTGAAACACTCGCTGAGCCGAGTGTCAGCCAGAAGCCCCAGCATGATAAAAATAGAAAAAGAACTGAGAACAGCCGTCAAGAAGGCGACGACCAACTTCAAGAAACACAAATGCAAACCCCTCAAAACCGAGAAACCCGTAAGATTCGGAGTAACGTTCCAAGCATGCCACTTCGCTGACGTCGCAGAACTCCTGCCAAGAGCCAAGCGCCTCAGCGGTCTAGAAATCGAGTACACGGCAAAAGACATGATCGAAGCCTACAAAACCTTCGAACTGCTCGCACTAGCCGCTTCCGCCATGTCAACTGTTCTGGCAAACCAGACATGACTCGATCATAGCGCGCGCCGTGGTTTACATAGAGGTGCCAATAAGGGCAGGTATTCTCATCGGTTATGCAGGAATCATAGAAAAAGTCAAGAAAGTAGGAGCAATGTCTGAGGAGACAGCTAAAAGCGCGCGTGAACACGTTAAGTCAGACTCTTTGTAACCTCCTCGCTCTCTCCGGCCTCCTGCTGTGGAACCACCATATAGGTGATAGTTAGCTAATCTAGACAAGTTGAAGCTCGTAAATAGCGCTCTTATGATAGACTTTGAAGCCGACTTTCTCATAGAGTCTTATCGCATGTGTGGGATTCTGGTCATCTACGTAAAGTAATGCTTCCTCCATTCCCTGGGTCTTCAGATATTGCATTGCTCGGAGTATTAGAGTCGCACCTATTTTTTGTCTTCTGTAAGGCTTCAGAACACCAATATCAAGAACCCAGCCGTACTTGACGTTTTTCTCTCGGTTCAATCCAACGTCAATTCCGGTCACGACATAGCCTATTGGTTGCTTTTTAAGAATTGCAAACCAAGCCTTTTGATGCTTCCACCAAGGCATCTCCAACAGCATATACCTAGTTTCTTCGATTGTTACTGGCCTATGATTGAAATGCTCTTTGAAAGACTCGTTATCGAGTATGTTAACCAAAGCAAGGTCCTGGTCGTCTTCAAGTTGTGCTTCTCTTAGGCCTATTCCGTTGTTTACTTCTACGTTTGGGATTTCATTCAGGCTTCCTTTCATTAGGCTCGAGGTTCGGACACACTTAAAACCAGAACTCTCGTATATGTGCACGCAAGCCAACCTGTCAGTCTGTGCCCAAGCACCAACAGTTTTCATTCCTCTCATTTTCAGGCTTGAAATCGCTTCAGAAACTAGTCTCTTGGCCATTTCTTTCCGTCTAAATTCTGGCAAAACCGCGAGCGATTGAATGAAGCCTTTCTTCTCCTCTCTGAACTTGTCAACAAGCGCTTGCACCATTCCTGCTGGTTTACCATTCCACTCAGCTATCAAAAGCCCCTCGAGATTGTAGCTTGGAGCGTTCTCAAGAGTTTTCACTTCCTGAAGAGTCACACTTCTCATGTCGTCGTAATCAGAGAATGCTACACTGAAGATTTTGACGTAGACTTCTTCATCAATTCCCTTTCTGAAAGGCCTTATCTTGAGCAACGTCACTCACCGGAAAACTCCGAAAACGAGGGCGTCGCAACATTTAAACATTGTTAATCCAATGTTGAACCAAGAGCCCTTAGCGCGCGCGAGCTCAACTGAGCCTACGTCTTTCAAACTTCCTAGCTCCCTTGAGCTCTTGCAATTGATGCACTGTTCAACTATCACGCTCAGTTCATACTCCAATGCAATGTTGCACAGTGCGCGTGACAGTATTCTTTACATCTTCAGGCGCGATTGGCGACACTTTTAACTTGCTTCTCTGCGAAGGATTGCGTTCTATTCCATCAAAGAAGCTTCAAGCAGTCACAAAGTGTGACTACAACCTGTGCGTCGCCCTTTATACCCATGGGTCATGATTCTCTATTACGAGAAAAAGGGAGAATAACAAAGTTGCCTAAAGAGGAAACGCACATTGTTTATGCTCGAAATGGCCTCACTGGATATGTGGCCAATGAGCTGGTCACTTTTTTCCAGAACACTAATTTTGATTGTCCAGCTTCCTTAGTATAAAAGAGTGAGAAAGCATGACCTTCCTCGGAACCCTTAGAAAGGAATTCTCGTTCATAGAAGGTAACTATGCAATAATAGTTATCAGCTGGATCTTGATTGATTTCGCTGGAGAAATTCCTGCAACCTACTATGCTTTGTACGTTCTTAAACTTGGAGCCACCGAAACGATACTGGGAATAATAGGGCTGATGGGTTTTCTTGCCTTGGCTTCAATGCAGTTCCCAGGGGGATATTTAGCGGACAAATTTGGCAGAAAATGGCTCGTCTCTTCCATGACCTTCGGAGTAGCACTATCCTTCATTCTCTACGCGCTGGCACCCTCATGGCCTATCATCTTGATTGGCGTAGTTCTAATGAACTTCTTCAACTCGATATACCAGCCAGCACTGATGGCAATTGTCTCAGACTCCTTGCCCTCTGAGAAACGAGGAATGGGCTTCAGCATAATCATGCTCATAACGAGCACTTCCACCACACCAGGTCCACTGGTTGCCGGCCTGCTTTACAATCAGTTTGGGTTGGTGCAGGGCATGAGAATTGCCTACGGAATAGTCGTGGCTCTATTCCTGATAGCAGCGTTTCTCAGGTTTCGACTGAAGGAGACATTCATAAACACCCCGAAGCCATCTTGGAAAGAATTCTTCCGCTCATATCCCACTTCCCTAAAGGAAAGCGTTAGGGTTTGGGGAAAGGTTCCTCGCTCAATGTTCTATCTGTTCGTTTCAGGAGCGGTAATGATGTTCGGAGTCGCTGCGGTGCAGCTTTATCTTGTGGATTATGCCGTGAACGTTCTTCTCGTGGATAAAGCGATCTGGGCTTATGTGCTAACAGCTCTGCCTATTACGATGATAATCTTATCCATTCCCATTGGGAAGTTCGTTGACAAGTTCAACAGAAAAGTACCCATATTGGCTGCCTATGTTTTCATTTTCGGTTCGCTCTTGCTGTTTGTGCATGGAAATCTCTTACTGCTTTTCCTATCCTTGATGCTTCTCGGAGTCGGACTTGTTATGATAAACTCAGGATCTAGTGCTCTTCAAGCTGACTTGACTCCCAAGGAAAGCCGCGGAAAAGTCCAAGGGTTCTCCAGCTTTTTCAACAACGTCGTAATGGCCTTGGGCACAGCCCTAGGTGGTTTCCTGTATGAGCATTTTTCACCTCAACTACCTTTCTACCTTGCAATGGGCTTCATCGTCCCTGCCTTTCTTCTCACATTAACAATGGTTCATGAATCCCAAAAAAGAGAAGAGTAACCTCTTTGAAACCTCTTTGTCCCTAAAGTCTCAATGCTCTTTCCAACCTCAGAAGAAGAATACCAATGCTTTTAAAAGTAACATTGAGTTCAAATAATCTGCAAGAGGTCAAAACATGCCCAGAAGCAAGGAAAAGAAAGCTGCAGGTCTAGAACAGCATAAGCAATTGCAGAGAGCTAAGGAAATGAAAAGAAAACAGAGAAAACAGGTTGCACTTCCTACAAAGCACACCAAAGGTCAGAAATAGTCAAATAATCAACGTGCAACATCGCAGAAGTCTACCTCTTTTCAACATCCTAACTAGACGAGACGAAGCCTACCTCCTACCAATCTCCCAGTTCTCTCAAGCCTCTTGTAACTGAAGCACCGTCATACCACGCTTGTTTGCCATATCATATTTCATTAATCAAAGTACGCACGCAGAATGTAGCCGACATTTACCATAAATTCTTCTGACACGTGCGCATGAAGTCATTTGAAGGGACGCGCGCCGAGCACGAAAACGCGTTCGAGGCATAATCTGTGGGGAGATGGGAGTTGCACCCTTAAAAAAGTCAACGCGCGCTAAATGCAAAGTGAATGCTGTGTCTAAAATAGGAATCTAGGATAAGGGAGCCGCGCGAAAATATCCTCAGGCTGCTCTTTTGCTTAATCGGTTTATAAGGAAGCTTGCGTAGTATAGGGCAGTAGCGTTTTGTTGTTCGAGGACGAGAAGAACGCAGCAACGTTACACGTTAAAATAAGTGATGAAAGGAGTGATGGAAAATGGCGGAAAAATCGGGA